>Ga0308167_1000010_pt1 | contig 609847 bp, 566 predicted proteins | sample PhyCR1_2_FD_202138 | JGI IMG/M metagenome (GOLD analysis project Ga0308167, IMG submission 202138) | Phyllosphere microbial communities from UC Gill Tract Community Farm, Albany, California, United States - DLSLRC.R1 | ecosystem: Host-associated > Plants > Phyllosphere > Unclassified | place...
GCCCGCCCGCGCCCCCCCCGCCCCCCCCCCCCCCCCCCCCCCGCCCCCCCCCCCCCCCAGAGCGCGGGTGCCGACGTTTCAACAGACGCGGGCTCACTGAGGAACGACAAGAACCGGCGGCCCTTCTCACTTGTACGCGCCGCGGTCACGCCGTCCGCGCTCATCGTCGTCCTGAGGGGTATGTCAGCGAGCCCGTTGCGCGCGAGGTCCGAGGCCGCCTGGTCCACGGGAGCGCGCCACTGCCCCTCCGAAACTCCGAAGACCGCGGATAGAGGGGTGCCCACGCCGGCCATGTAGAGCCGTTCGTACTCGTCCTGTAGCCCGTGGGAATCGAGCCAGGCCTTGGGATCGACAAAGTAGTGCAAAAGGAAGACGTGCAGCTCGTCGAACTCATCGACGAGGCGCGTGAACTGCTCTCGCTCGCTCGCCGAGAAAGGCGCCCAGTGCCCGCCGTTGACGACAGCTGAGGCGAGGCGGCGGCGCCTGGCCTCACTGGCGGTCTCGGCGGCGGCACGCTGAGCGCGAGTGATGGCGGCGATGAAGTCGTCGGAGTCGACGACGTCCTCGATGGTGATTTTCTCGTTGAGGCGCTCAAACGCCTCGTTGAGCGCGTATGCGACTTTGAGGTTGAAGTCGTGTTGACGCTGTGCTTGGCGCGAATCGAGGGCGTGCGCGAGCGTTTCAGCTGCGACGGACCCGACGAGAGGGATAGCGCCGAGCGCGGCTTTCCCGGCGAGCGCCAGTGCGTCCTCGGCGGGCTCGTGAGGCGGGACGGCGGAAACGAGGTCGCTCATGCGTCCATCATGGCGGGGACAGCCGACACGGCTCGCTAGGCTCCGCTCATGGGATTTCTAGACCGACTCTTCGGGCGGAGGCCGGCGGAGGCCGCCAAAGTTGCTTCGCCCGGCGAGGTGCCAGCGCCGGAGCCGACGGTGACGATCAAGCGTCGGGACGGCACGGTCGAGCGTCGGCCCGTCCATCGCCACGAGGGGAGCTTCGACGATTGGGCTGCCTCGATGGAGGCGAAGCGGTCGAGCCGCAAGGACTCCGCTGCGAAGGTCATTGTCGCCAAGGTCGACGAGGAGAACTTGCGCGTGCTCGATCTGCGCGAGGTCGCGTCGGGGCGGCATCGGATCGTCGGCTCAGCGAACTACGTGACGGACGACGAACGCCGCGTTTACGGCGGTATGTCGTATCTGCTTCTGCGTGAGCCGGGGAACGCGCATGACAGCAACGCCGTCGCAGTCTACGGGTGCGGGCGGAAGGTGGGTTACCTCTCGGCGGCGAAGGCGGCGGGCCTCGCGCCGATACTGGACGGCCTCGGACACGACGTCTACCGGATCGGCGGAACGACGGTCATTGAAAACTCGATCCGGCTATGGGCGGATATCCCGACAGTGACGGCGATGCGCGCGTACGTGAAGGGTCGTTGAAACGACGAAGGGGCACCCTCCTCGAGGCCTGAGTTCCAGGGATCGTTGCGACACCTGAATCGTTCAGGAGTTGTAGTCGTTCTTCGCGAGGCCGACGGAGGGCAGCGGGCTGGTCCGGTGCGGCTGGCGGTCTCGGGTCGACCAGGTTGACGGGTGGAGCCGTCACGACGATGCGGGCAACGAAGCGGACGTCTTCGATGGATGGTCCCGGGTGGGGCGCGGACGCCCACGGTCTGGTCGGAGAGGCACATCGGGGTGCAGGGGAGATCGGGCCTGCGGGGCCCTTACTGACACTTACCCGACACGCCCGTCCCGTGTGACACGGACACGCCTGCCGGCGAGCCCCGCCGAGCAGCGACCGCGTCGCGCATGCTCAGCGGATCGGCCAGGCTCCGTCGAGCGGCGGGGCCGTGGCATCCAGGCGCCCGATCTGCACGAAGTACTCGGTGAGGCTGGCCGCCTGGGCGCGCGCCCACGCGATCTGGCTGGTGTGCAGCTCGTCGAGTGTGGACGGCAGCTGGTCGCTGAACCGGGCGGCGAGCGCGAGGGCGAGGCGGCCGGCGGCGACGGCGTCGGCGCACGCCTCGTGCGCGGCGTCGAGGGGCACCGCGTAGTGCGCGGCGACGAGCGAGAGCGTGCGCTTTCCGCGGCGGTAGCGGTCGAACGTCTTGTCGACCACGAGCGGGTCGATCACCGGCGAGGGGTCGTCGATGGGCGGGATGCCATGACGCACCGCCTCGTGCTTGAGCATCGAGAAGTCGAACGGGGCGTTGTAGGCGACCACGGGGATCCTCGCGTCGAACAGCGCGCGGAGCGCCTCGACGACCTCGGCCACGACGCGGCGCGCGGGGGAGCCCTCGGCCCGGGCCCGCGCGGTCGTCACCCCGTGGATCGCGGCCGCGCCCGGCGGGATCTCGATGCCGGGGTCGGCGATCCAGTCGCGCGCGTCGATCACGTGCCCGTCGGCGTCGAGCACGCCGACGTGGGCGGTGACGATGCGGTCGCTCGTCACGTCGACGCCCGTCGTCTCGAGATCGAACACCCCGACCACCCGCGCCCACTCGGGCGTCTGGAAGATCGGGAGCATGTCGGCCTGCACGCGCCCAGCGTAGAACGGAGCCCCGACACGAGACCCGCGCCACTCCGGGCGGTGCGGGCGGAGACACCGGATCGCCGCCGCCGCGGGTGAGCGCTGGGGCGCGACAGCGACCGTGTCCGCCCTCGGCGCGCCCGCCGCCACACGAGACCGTCTCGGCGTGGCATCGGGCGGGTGCCGTCTCACCGCGGTCGCGTCGGAGCCCCCTCGTAGACTCGGTGCATGTCGAACCCGTACGCCCCGTTGCTCGCCGAGATCCCCGTCGTGCGGCGCGAGGCCGACGTGCTCGGCGGCACCACGGCCTATTGGGTGTACGGCGACGACACGGCCGAGACGACGATCGTCGCGGTGCACGGGTTCCGCGGCGAGCATCACGGCCTCGAGCCGGTCGTGGCGCACCTGCGTGGCATCCGGGTCGTGTCGCCCGACCTGCCGGGCTTCGGCGAGACCGCGCCGCTCGCGGGGCGTCGACACGATCTCGACACGTACGCGGGGTGGCTGCGGGCGTTCGTCGAGACGGCGGCGCCGGATGCCGTCGTGCTCGGTCACTCGTTCGGATCGATCGTGGCGGCGGCCGCCGTCGCGGGCGGGCTCTCGACGCCCCGGCTTATCCTGGTGAACCCCATCGGGGCGCCGGCGCTCCAAGGGCCGCGCGGCGTGCTGACGCGGCTCGCGGTGCTCTACTACCTCGCGGGCGCGCGGCTTCCTCGCGCGATCGGCGACGCGGTGCTGCGCAACGGTCTCATCGTGCGGGTCATGAGCAATGCGATGGCCAAGACGCGCGATCCCGAGCTGCGCCGATTCGTCCACGCGCAGCACGACACCTACTTCTCGCGGTTCGCCGACCGCGACGTGCTGCACGAGGCGTTCGTCACGAGCGTGTCGCACGACGTGCGCGAGTTCGCCCCGCACATCGCGCAGCCCACGCTGCTCGTCGCCGCCGAGAAAGACGACATCACGCCGATCGAGGCCGAACGCCGCCTCGCGACGCTGTTCTCCGACGCCGAGCTGGTCGAGATCGCCGACGTCGGGCACCTGATCCACTACGAGACGCCCGCCGCAGCGGCATCCGCGATCCGCGAGTTCCTGGCGCGGGGAAAGGAGGGGCGCGAGCGGTAGGGATGCAGGGCGCTGATGGGGCGCCGCGGTTGCAGACCCGTCCCCGCCCGATCCGATCCGGCGTTGTGGCGCGGGCCCGGTGTTGTCACGCCGGCGTCGCCGCTCCGGCCCGGTGTTCCTGCCCCGGCCTGGTGTCGCCGCTCCGACCCGGTGTTCCTGCGCCGACCAGATGTCGCGGCTTCGACCCGGCGTTGTCGCGCCGTCAGGCTCCGATCTCGGCCTTTCGGCGACGGTAGGCGATGACGTTCATGCGGTTGCCGCAGTTGCCCTCGTCGCAATAGCGCTTCGAGCCGTTCTTCGAGAAGTCGACGTAGACGCCGTCGCAGTCGTCGGCATCGCACACTCGGATGCGGGCGTACTCGTCGGCGCGGATCACCTCGACGAACGCCAGCGCCGTCTCGACGAGGATGCGCGTCGCCAACGGATCGTCGGAGTCGCTCGCGTGGATGTGCCAGTCCAGCCCGTCGTGCCGCACGAGCTGCGGCAGCGCCCGGCCGTCGGCCAGCATCGCGTTCACCAGAGGCACCGCGCCGTCGCGATCGACCCGCCACAGCTCGAGCAGACGGCCCCGGATGCCGCGCACCTGGGCCAGCTCGCGTTCGTCGCGGGTGCGCGAGCCGGTGTACACGTGCCGCTCGACGAACGCCTGCAGATCGTCGGGCGACCTGAGGGTGTCGATGCCGCTGACGTCGGTGTGCGGCAACGTGTTGACCAGCTCGACCGCAGCCCGCAGCACCAGCTCGGTGTCACGGATGAAGACCATGTTGACTCCTGACAGGGGGAGGCCGTACTGTCACGAGTGTAAACGCACTTCACTCCTGACAGCGGGACCGCATGACCACGTCGTCCGTCACACTCCCACGCCCCACCCGCCGCGGGTCGGGCGCCGCCACCGGCCTCGCGATCGCCGTCGCCTCGGCGTTGGCCTTCTCGTCGAGCGGACCCTTCGTCAAGCCGCTGCTCGACGGCGGCTGGTCGCTCGGCGCCGTGCTGCTGGTGCGCATGGGCGTCGCCGCTCTGCTGCTGTCGCCCGCGCTCGTGCGCGCCATCCGCCGGCAGCCGCGTTTCCTGCGCCGGCACGGCCTGCTGATCGTCGCGTTCGGCCTCACCGCCGTCGCCGGCTGCCAGCTGTTCTACTTCGCGTCCATGCAACGCATGCCGGTCGCTGTCGCGCTCCTGATCCAGTACATCGCCCCGGTGCTCATCGTGATCGCGGTGTGGCTGCGCACGCGCCGCGCCCCGTCGAAGGTCGTGATCGTCGGCTCGGTGGTCGCCATGGCCGGCCTCGTGCTCGTCGTCGACATCAGCGGCGCTCGTTTCGACCTGCTGGGCACCCTGCTCGCCCTGTGCGCCGCGGTCTGCGCCGCCGCGTACTTCGTCATCGCGGGGCGCGCCGGCGACGACCTGCCGCCCCTCGCCCTGGCGGCCGGTGGCCTGCTCACCGGGACCGTGCTCATGGCGACACTGGTGGCCAGCGGCATCCTGCCGTTCGCGGCGCCCTCGATCACGGTGTCGCTCGGCGGCCTGGAGCTGCCGGGCATCGTGCCGCTGCTGTGGGTCGGAGGGGTGGCGACGACGCTCGGATACGCCCTCGGCGTCATCGCCGTTCCGCTCATCGGCTCGCGTCTGGCGTCGTTCGTCGGGCTGAGCGAGGTGCTGTTCGCCCTGGGGTTCGCGTGGCTGCTGCTGGGCGAGGCGCCCGCGCCCATCCAGTTCGTGGGCGGTGCGCTCGTGCTGATCGGCGTCGTGCTCGTGCGATCGGATGCCACCAGCCCCGCCGAGCAGAGCACCGAGACGGCGAGCATCCCCGTCATCCCGTCGCCCTGACCCGACGCCGGCGCGGCATCGGCGCCGGCCTCCCGAAGGCTGCGGCGCGCGACGCGTCAGCGTGGTGACGGCGCGGGCTGCTGTCCCGCCGTGCGACGGGCGAGCTCCATGAGCGGGCCGACGCGGTAGCCGATGACCTCGCCCATGACCAGCGACGTCTCGGTGCGTTCGACGCCCTCGATCGCGAGGATGCGGGCGTCGGTGTCGAACAGGTGCTGGGTGTCGCGGCAGGCCACGCGCACGAGCAGATCGACCTGGCCGCTGAGGCCGTGGGCCTGCACCACCTCGGGCACCTTCGACAGCTCGGCGCGGATGGCCGGGAGCTCGGCCTGACGCACCGTCACCTGCAGGAACGCCTCGATCGGGAAGCCCAGGGCGTCGGCCGACAGCGCACGCTCGTACGACAGGAACACGCCCGCTCGCTCGAGACGGATCATGCGGGCCTGGACGGTGTTGCGCGAGAGCCCGAGGCTCTCGGCGAGCGCGACGACGGTGGCGCGCGGATCGGCGGAGAGAGCGCGGAGGAGGTCGAGGTCGACCGCGTCGAGCTTGGTCATGGTGCGAAAGGTTAGCAGGGCGAGGGAGCCGCGATGTGGGCAAGGTGCTCAACTCATCGGCGAGGTGTTGAGCGGGGTGCCGTCCGCGCGTACCGTCGGGCGTGTCGGCGACGCTGCCGGCATCCGGACCGCCCCGGACCCACGAGGACCGCGGGCCGTACCTGGAGGGATGACGATGACGTACACCCAGATCCACGCGACCGACCGGACGTCCGACGTGGTCGACGACGTCGACGACGTGGCCCGGCTTCTCGATCCCGACGGGGGTCGCGTGCCGGATGCGATGCTCGACCCCTGGGTCGCCGACCTCTCGCCGCACGAGCTGCGGGCGCTGCACCGCGACATGGTGCTCACCCGCCGCGTCGACGCCGAGGGCGTCGCCCTGCAGCGCCAGGGTCAGCTCGCGCTGTGGGCGCCGAGTCGCGGTCAGGAGGCGACGCAGGTCGGCACCGCGCACGCGCTCGCCGAGGGCGACCTCGTCTTCCCCAGCTATCGCGAGCACGGTGTACTGCTCGTCCGCGGGGTGCCGGCCGAGGGCTTCGTGCTGCAGTGGCGCGGGGAGGAGCCCTCGGGCTTCGACCACGCCGCCGTCGGCGTCGCGCCGCCCCAGATCATCATCGGCGCGCAGGCGCTGCACGCCACCGGCTGGGCGATGGGCGCTCGGCTGGACGGCTCCGCCGACGTGGCCGCGGCGTACTTCGGCGACGGCGCGACGAGCCAGGGCGACGTCAACGAGGCGATGGTGTTCGCCTCGTCGTTCCAGGCGCCCGTCGTGTTCGTGTGCACGAACAACCAGTGGGCCATCTCTGAGCCCGTGACCGTGCAGGGCCGCTTCCCGCTCGCCGGTCGCGCGCCGGGCTTCGGCATCCCGAGCGTGCGTGTCGACGGCAATGACGTGCTCGCCTGTCTCGCCGCGATGCGCGGGGCCGTCGACCGCGCCCGCCGGGGCGAGGGGCCCTCGTTCATCGAGGCGGTGACCTACCGCATGGGCCCGCACACCACCTCGGACGACCCCACCCGGTACCGCGACCCCGCCGAGGTCGACCGGTGGGCGCGGCGCGACCCGATCGCCCGTTTCGAGGCCTTCCTGCGTGCCGAGGGCGTGCTCGACGACGCCGCTCTCGCCGAGGTCTCGGCGGCCGCCGACGCGCTCGCGGCCGAGGTGCGGGCCGTGTGCATCGGGGCGACGACCCGGGCGCCCGAGACGATGTTCGACCACGTGTACGCCGAGCCGCACGCCGGCCTCGACGAGCAGCGCCGGGCGTACGCCGACTACCTGGCCGGCTTCACGACGGGGGAGCAGCGATGAGCACGCTCACGTTGGCCGGCGCCCTCAACGCGGGGCTCGCCCGGGCCCTGGCCGACGACGACCGCGTGCTGCTGATGGGCGAGGACATCGGCCGTCTCGGGGGCGTGTTCCGGGTGACCGACGGTCTGCTCGACCGGTTCGGTCCGCAGCGGGTCATCGACACCCCGCTCGCCGAGGCCGGCATCGTCGGCACCGCCGTCGGGCTGGCGCTCCGCGGCTATCGCCCCGTCGTCGAGATCCAGTTCGACGGCTTCGTCTACCCCGCCTTCGACCAGATCGTCTGCCAGGTGGCGAAGCTCCACTACCGCAGCGGGGGTCGCATCCGCATGCCGCTCGTCATCCGCATCCCCTGGGCCGGGGGCGTCGGCGCGGCCGAGCACCACTCCGAGTCGCCCGAGGCCTACTTCGTGCACACCGCGGGTCTGCGCGTCGTGGCCCCGTCGAACCCGCAGGACGCCTCGGTGATGCTGCGGCAGGCGGTGGCATCCGACGACCCGGTCGTGTTCTTCGAGCCGAAGCGGCTGTATCACGCGAAGGGCGAGGTCGATCTCGACGTCGACCCGGCCGACGCCCCGCCCCTGCACCTGGCGCGCGTCGCGCGCGAGGGGACGGATGCCACGGTCGTGACGTACGGCGGCCTCGTGCCGACCGCGCTCGACGCGGCGCTCGCCGCCGAAGACGAGGGGGTGTCGCTCGAGGTCGTCGACCTGCGCTCGCTGTCGCCCCTCGACATGACGACGGTGGCCGCGTCGGTGCGCAAGACCGGCCGGGTCGTCGTGACGCACGAGGCCGCGCGTCAGGCGGGCCTCGGCGCCGAGCTGGTGGCGGGGATCACGGAGCGCTGCTTCGATCGCCTCGAAGCGGCGCCGCAGCGCGTGACCGGGCACGACATCCCCTATCCGCCCGCGAAGCTCGAGAGGCACCACCTTCCCGATCTCGACCGCATCCTCGACGCGGTCGACCGCGTGCTCGAACGTGCGGGAGCGGGCACGGCGACGGCCGGCGGGCGCGCGGGGGCTCCGCGATGAGCGCCGCGCAGAGGTGCCGCTTTCGGATGCCGGCCTCGGCCGGTGCGCCGTTCGCGACCCGGGAGGGCCGCGCGACGAGCATCGCGTGCCACGCCGGCGCCGACGTGTCGGCGTGGCCCGGTGCGTCGTCCGCCGTCGGGGAGGGTCGGCGGTGAGCGCCGAGTTCCGGCTGCCCGACCTCGGCGAGGGGCTGCCCGAGGCCGAGATCGTGCAGTGGCTCGTCGCCGAGGGCGACGCGGTCGCACTCAACCAGACGATCGCCGAGGTCGAGACCGCCAAGGCCGTCGTCGAGATCCCCTCGCCGTACGCCGGCACGGTCGAGGTGCTGCACGCCGCCGCCGGAGACGTCGTCGCGGTCGGATCGCCGCTCGTCTCGTTCGCGGTCGACGGGGCGGATGCCGCACCGCCCGGCACGCGAGACGCCGGGGGCGCGTCGACGACCGGCGCCTCGCGGGTCGGCGCGAGGGTCCCGTCTCCGGCATCGGCGAGCCGAGCCGCCCCGAACCTCGTCGGCTACGGCGCGGCGCCGTCCGGCGGCGAACGACCCCGTCGCCGGCCGCGCGTGGGATCGACCGCGGTGCGCGACCGCGATGCCGCCGTGCGCGCGGCGGCCCCGCACGACGTCGTCCACCGGGTGGCCGACGAGCCGGTCGGCGAGGGTCCGCGGTCGTCGCCTCCGGTGCGCAAGCTCGCGAAAGACCTCGGCGTCGACCTCGCGCTCGTCGCCGCGCAGCACCCGGGCGAGGTGGTGACGCGGGCGCATGTCGAGCGGTTCGCCGACGACATGGCATCCGGTGCGTCTTCGCACGAGACGTCGACGGTCCCCCCGGCCGCACCCGCCGACCACCGGGTCACGCGCACGCCCATCCGCGGGGTGCGCAGGCACACGGCCGCCGCGATGGTGCGCAGCGCCTTCACCGCGCCGCACGCCACGACGTTCCTGACCGTCGACGTCACGGCGACGAGCGAGCTGCTCGCGTCGCTGAGGGCCGATCGCGCGCTCGACGGGCACCGCATCGGCGTGCTGGCCGTGGTCGCGAAGGCGGTCTGCCTCGCCCTCGCCCGGACGCCCGCGCTGAACTCCCGGTGGGACGACGCCGCCGGCGAGATCGTCGAGCACCACTACGTCCACCTGGGCATCGCGGCGGCGACCGACCGGGGCCTGGTCGTGCCCGTCGTGCGGGATGCCGATCGCCTCGCCCTCGTCGACCTCGCCGACGAGATCGCCGAGCTGGCCGCGACCGCGCGGGCGGGACGCACCGCGCCGGCCGCGATGACCGGCGGGACGTTCTCGATCACCAACGTCGGCGTGTTCGGCGTCGATGCGGGCACGCCGATCCTGAACCCGGGCGAGGCGGGCATCCTCGCCGTCGGGGCCGTGCGGCGCCTGCCGTGGGAGCACGACGGCAGGATCGCGCTGCGCGACGTGCTGACCCTCAGCCTGTCGTTCGACCACCGCCTGGTCGACGGCGCCGAGGCTGCCTGCTTCCTCGGAGACGTGGCGGGAGTGCTGCGCGAGCCGGGGAGGGCGATGCTATTGCGATGAGAGGGTCGGGCGCGGGGGCGCGCCCGACCCCGGCTTCGGCTACGCCCGGAGGGCGGCGAGCGCCATCGCGCTGAGGATGCCGTGCACCCGCGCCGCGCGGGCGCCGCGGAGGCCCCGCACGCTGTGGGGCGTGGAGTTGATGAGGCCGAAGCAGGCGAGCGCCCGCACGCGGCGCTCCGCGGCGGTGTCGACGGCCGGGTCGACGGCGGGGCGGTCGGCGCGCAGGGCGTCGCTCCACACGTCGACGTAGGCGTTCTGCAGGGTGCGCACGCGGGAGCGGTCGTCGGGCGAGAGCCGGTCGAGCTCGCGGTCCTGCACGCGGATGACATCGGCTTCGGCGAGCGCGAACGCGACGTGGAAGTCGACCAGGGCGGCCAGCACGTCGCCGGGCGTCGCGGCGTCCGCGACCCCGCGTCCCCCGGTGAGGAGTCGTTCGCTGACGTCGACCAGGATCGCCCCGAGCAGGGCGCCCTTGCCGCTGACGTGCCGGTACACCGCGGGACCGCTCACCCCGGCGGCCGCGCCGATGTCTTCGAGGGTCACGCCGTCGAAGCCGCGCTCGGCGAACAGGCGCGCGGCCGCCGACAGGAGCGCGGCGCGACGCACGGCCTTGGCGCGGTCACGAGCGGTGAGCGCCGCCTCCGGACGCGCGGTCGACGCGGGGGCGTCGGGGCTGTCGTCGGGTCTTGTCATCGGCATCCGCTCAGACTAGTGTGGCATTTCAGTTAGTCAATATTAACTGATATCGACGAGGTCCGCGACGACGCGGCCTCGAGACGGAGCCGCCATGATCACCGCACCGGCCACCCAGCGCGACCTCGCCGCCACCCTGCGCGACACGCTGGCGCGCACCGCGCGCGGAGGCTCGGACGCGGCGCGCGAGCGCCACACGACCCGGGGGAAGCTGCTCGCGCGCGAACGCGTCGACCGGCTGATCGACGAGGGCAGCCCGTTCCTCGAGATCGCCCCCTTGGCGGCGCACGGCCTGTACGACGGCGCGGCGCCCGGCGCGGGGGTCGTCGCCGGGATCGGGCTCGTGCACGGCCAGCACACGATGATCGTCGCCAACGACGCCACGGTGAAGGGCGGCGCCTACTTCCCGCTCACGGTGAAGAAACACGTGCGCGCACAAGAGGTCGCCCTCGAGAACCGCCTGCCGTGCATCTATCTCGTCGACTCGGGCGGCGCCTTCCTGCCGATGCAGGACGAGGTCTTTCCCGACCGCGACCACTTCGGACGCATCTTCCGCAACCAGGCGCGGCTGTCGGCCGCCGGGGTCGCGCAGATTGCCGCCGTGATGGGCTCGTGCACGGCGGGAGGCGCCTACGTGCCCGCCATGAGCGACGAGAGCGTGATCGTGCGCGGTCAGGGCACCGTGTTCCTCGGCGGCCCTCCGCTGGTCAAGGCCGCGATCGGCGAAGACGTCACCGCCGAACAGCTCGGAGGCGGCGATCTGCACGCGCGGCGTTCGGGCGTCGTCGACCACCTCGCCGACGACGACGAGCACGCGCTCGAGATCGTGCGCGACATCGTCGACACGCTGCCGCGCCCACCCGCCCCCGCCTGGGACGTGCGCCCCGCCGTCGACCCCGCGCGCGACCCGGAGGAGCTCTACGACATCGTGCCCTCCGACGTGACGCAGCCGCTCGACATGCGGGCGGTCATCGACACGCTCGTCGACGCCGGCTCGCTGCACGAGTTCAAAGCGCTGTACGGGCAGAGCGTGATCACGACGTTCGCGCGGCTCCACGGGCATCCGGTCGGCATCATCGCGAACGACGGCGTGCTCTTCAGCGAGTCGGCGCTCAAAGCGGCCCACTTCATCGAGCTCGCCGACCAGCGCGGCATCCCCCTGCTGTTCCTGCAGAACATCACGGGGTTCATGGTGGGACGCGAGGCCGAGGCGGGCGGCATCGCGAAGGACGGCGCCAAGATGGTCACGGCCGTCGCCACCACCCGCGTGCCCAAGCTGACGGTTCTCGTGGGCGGCTCGTACGGCGCGGGCAACTACGCGATGTGCGGGCGGGCCTACGACCCGCGCTTCCTCTGGAGCTGGCCGTCGAGCCGCATCTCGGTCATGGGCGGTGCGCAAGCGGCATCCGTCCTCTCCACCGTCACGAGGGATCAGCGCGCCGCACGCGGCGAGCCGTGGACGGATGCCGACGACGCGGCGTTCCAGCGGTCCATCCGCGAGCGCTACGAGACGCAGGGCGATCCCTACTACGCCACGGCGCGGCTGTGGGACGACGGCATCGTCGACCCCGCCGACACCCGCACGGTGCTGGGGCTCGCCCTCGACGTCGTCAGCCGTGCGCCCCTCGCCGACCGGGGCCTCGGCCTGTTCCGGATGTGACCATGACCCCGCTCTTCGACACCCCGCTCTTCGGCACCGTGCTCGTGGCCAACCGCGGCGAGATCGCGCGACGGGTCTTCCGCACGCTGCGCCGTCTCGGCATCCGCTCGGTCGCCGTCTACACCGAGGCGGATGCCACCGCCCCCCACGCCCGTGAGGCCGACCACGCCGTGCGCGTGCCGTCGTACCTCGACATCGCGGCGGTCGTCGGGGCGGCCGTCGCGTCGGGGGCCGCCGCCGTGCACCCCGGCTACGGCTTTCTCAGCGAGAACGCGGCCTTCGCCCGGGCGTGCGGCGACGCGGGCGTCGCGTTCGTCGGGCCCGACGTGCCGGCGCTCGAGGTGATGGGCGACAAGATCCGGGCCAAGGCGCACGTGTCCGCGCACGGCGTGCCCACGGTGCCCGGCTTCTCGGCGGCGGGCCTGTCGCCGGCCGACATCGTCGACCGCGCGGCTCGCACCGGGTACCCCCTGCTCGTCAAGCCCTCGGCCGGCGGGGGCGGCAAGGGCATGACGGTCGCCGTCGACGCCGACGCCCTGCCCGACGCCCTCGCGACGGCGCGCCGCATCGCGGCCGCGGCCTTCGGCGACGACACCCTGCTGCTCGAACGCCTGCTGCCGCGGCCCCGGCACATCGAGGTGCAGGTGCTCGCCGACGCGCACGGCACCACCGTGTCGCTCGGCGAGCGCGAGTGCACCCTGCAGCGACGGCATCAGAAGGTCGTCGAAGAGGCCCCCTCTCCCGTCGTCGATGCGGCCACGCGGGCACTTCTGGGCGAGGCCGCGGTCGCCGCCGCCCGGAGCGTCGGGTACCGGGGCGCCGGCACGGTCGAGTTCCTCGTCGCGGGCGATCGGCTCGACGAGCCGTTCTTCATCGAGATGAACACGCGTCTGCAGGTCGAGCACCCCGTCACCGAGCTGGTGACCGGCATCGACCTCGTCGAGCAGCAGCTGCGCGTGGCCGCCGGCCAGCCGCTCGACCTGCCCGAGATCACCCTCGACGGGCACGCGATCGAGGCGCGCGTCTACGCCGAGACGCCCGCCCGCGGCTACCTCCCCGCGACCGGGACGGTGCGATGGTGGCACGCCGGGGACGCGCGCGTCGACGGCGCCGTCGAGACCGGCAGCGTCGTGACCCCGCACTACGACCCGATGATCGCCAAGGTCATCGCCCACGGCCCCGACCGCGCGACGGCTCTTGCGCGCCTCGACGCGGCGCTGGCCGGCACCGTCGTGCTGGGCGTCGACACCAACATCGCCGACCTGCGCGACCTGATCGCCGACCCCGCGGTGCAGGCGGGCGATCTCGACACCGGTCTCATCGACCGGCGTCCCGTCGCCGCCGTGCCCGTGCCCCCGGCGGCGGCACTCGTCGCCGTCGCCCGGCGCGCGACGGATGCCGCGGCGCCTGCGATCGACGCGGTGTGGGGCCGCGTCGGCCCCTGGCGCGCCGGAGGCGGCGTCGCCGCGCGCCCCGTGCACCTCGAGGACGATGCGGGGCGCGTGCACGCGGTCGACGTCGGGCGCCGACCGGATCGCGGCGCCGGGTCGGACGTGGGCGGGGCGATGCCGGCGGACCCCGACACCGCGAGGGGGCACCCCGACGCCGCCGCGGGCGCACCCGTCATGGCGACGGGACGTCTCGACGTCGTGAAGGGGGATCCCGTCGTCGTCGAGGGCGAGCCGGGGGAGTGGTGGGTGCACGCCGACGGCATCGCCCACCGCCTGCGCGTGCTGTCGCGCCGCGCGCACGCGGAACGCCGCCGTGCCGCGGCCCATCGCGTTCCGGGGGCTGCGGCGCCCGAGCTCGTCGCCCCGCTGCCCGGGACCGTCGTCGCCGTGCACGTGTCGGATGGCGACCGCGTCGAAGCCGGCGCGCGCGTGCTGACGGTCGAGGCCATGAAGATGGAGCACACCGTGACCGCCCCGCACGCCGGTGTCGTGCGGCTGCGGGTCGCGACGGGGGCGCGGGTCGCCCGCGACGCCCTCGTCGCGGTGGTGCGGCCGGACGCCGACGGCTCCACACGGCCGGCGGCTGTGTCGGCCGCGTCCGAGCCGATGCCGCCTGTCTCCGCCGCGTCCGAGCCGGTGCCCCCTGTTTCCGATCCCTCCGCCGCGTCCGCGGCATCCGTTCCGTCCCCCGAGGAGGCCCACCCGTGAGTATCGACAGTCAGCAGGTCTTCACCGACGACGAGCGCGACCTCGCCGCCATGGTGCGCGAGTTCGCCGACGAGGTGATCGCCCCGCGATCGTACGAGGCCGATCGGGCGCACGAGCTGCCCCTCGACATCGTCGCGCAGATGGGCGAGCTGGGTCTGTTCGGCCTGCCCTTTCCCGAAGACGTCGGCGGCCAGGGCGGCGACTACGCCAGTCTGTGCGTCGCGATCGAGGGGATCGCCCGCGTCGACCAGTCGCTCGCCATCACCCTCGAGGCGGGCGTCGGGCTGGGCGCCATGCCGATCCACCGGTACGGCACCGACGCGCAGAAGGCCGAGCACCTGCCCGACCTCGTCGCCGGACGCGCGCTCGCCGGGTTCGGCCTGACCGAGGCCGAGGCCGGCAGCGACGCGGGGGCGACGCGCACCACCGCGCGCCTCGACGGCGACGAGTGGGTCGTCGACGGGTCGAAGCAGTTCATCACCAACTCGGGCACGGCGATCACCCGGTTCGTCACCGTCACCGCCGTCACCGGACGCACCGGCGACCGCGCCGAGATCTCGACCATCATCGTCCCCAACGGCACCCCCGGCTTCACCGTCGGACCCGCCTACGACAAGGTCGGCTGGAATGCGTCCGACACCCACCCGTTGACGTTCGACGGCGTCCGCGTGCCCGCGGCCAACCTGCTCGGCGAGCGCGGCCGGGGACTCAAGAACTTCTTGCGCACCCTCGACGAGGGGCGCGTGGCGATCGCGGCGCTCGGCACGGGCGCAGCCGAGGGATGCCTCGAGGCGGCCGTCGACTACGCCCGCAGCCGCACGGTCTTCGGCGAGAGGCTCTCGACCCGGCAGAGCATTCAGTTCTTGCTCGCCCGCATGCACGCGCGCGTGCACACGTCCCGGCTCGCGTGGGTGCACGCCGCTCGCCTGTGTGACGCCGGCAAGCCGTTCTCGGTCGACGCGGCCGTTGCGAAGATGACCGCGAGCGACGCTGCGATGGCCAATGCCCGCGACGCGACCCAGGTGTTCGGCGGCAATGGTTTCATCAACGAATACCCGGTCGCGCGTCATTTTCGCGACTCGAAGATCCTTGAGATCGGCGAAGGGACGACCGAGGTGCAGCTCATGGTGATCTCGCGCGCGCTGGGGCTCACGAGTACCGTGGCGGCATGATCGAGCAGCGTGGCCTTTATCTAGAGGAGTTCGTCGTCGGCGAGAAGTACGTCCACCGCCCCGGACGCACCGTGACAGACGCCGACAACGTCCTGTTCACCACCCTGACGATGAACGCGCAGGCGCTGCACCTGGATGCCGCCTACTCGGCGACCCAGCCCTTCGGTCGCCCGCTCGTGAACTCGATGTGGACGCTGTCGACGCTCGTCGGCCTCTCGGTCGCACAGCTCACGCAGGGGACGCTCGTCGCGCAGCTGGGCCTCACCGACGTGAGCTTTCCGGCGCCGCTGTTCGTCGGCGACACGCTGACCGCCGAGACCGAGGTCGTCTCGGCGCGTCCTTCGGCCTCGCGGCCGGGGCAGGGCGTGGTGGTGCTCGCCCACACGGGGCGCTCGCAGAACGACGAGGTCGTCGCCACCGCGACGCGTACGGTGCTCATGTGGGCGCGCGAGGAGGCCGCGTGACGGGATCGTTCGACCTCGGCCCCGCGCTGCTGTTCGTCCCCGCCGATCGTCCCGAACGTCTGCCGAAGGCGCTCGAGCGGGCCGACGCGGCCATCATCGACCTCGAAGACGCGGTGTCGCCGGATGCCAAGGCCTCGGCGCGCGCGGCGCTGATCGCCGCCGACCCCGACCCCGAGCGCGTGATCGTGCGGGTCAATGCGACATCGACCGACGACCACGTCCTCGACCTGGCGGCGCTCGCCCGCACCCGCGTGCGGCGCGTGATGGTCGCGAAGGCCGAGTCGGCGGCATCCCTCGCCCCGCTCGACGACTACGACGTGATCGCCCTGTGCGAGACCGCTCGAGGGGTCGTCGCCGCCGAGCGCCTCGCGGCGCTGCCCCACGTCGTGGCGCTCATGTGGGGGGCCGAAGACCTCGTGGCGAGCCTCGGCGGAACGTCGAGCCGCCGCGCCGACGGCGCCTATCGCGACATCGCCCGCCTGGCGCGTGCCCGGGTGCTGCTGGCCGCGGGTGCCGAGGGTGCCGCCGCGATCGACGCGGTGCACGTCGACATCGACGATCTCGACGGCCTCGCCGACGAGGCGCGGGATGCCGCCGCCTCGGGGTTCTTCGCGACGGCGTGCATCCATCCGGACCAGGTCGCGACGATCCGTGCGGCCTACGCTCCCGACCCCGCGCAGGTGGAGTGGGCCCGCGGCGTCCTCGCCGCGGCCGAGGGCGAGCGCGGGGTGTTCCGGTTCGAGGGGCGCATGATCGACGAGCCGATCCTGCGGCACGCCCGGGCGCTGCGGAGCCGCGCGGGCGGCTGAGACCCCGGGCCGGCGGGATCGCCGGGCGCCCCCGAGGGCGAGCGGCGTGCCGGGCTCCGGACGAATCGTGGGCGAGAGCGTCACCGGCCCGTCGACGCGGCGCATTCCGGGGAGAGCCCCGGAACCCGGCACGCGCGATGCGCCGTGGACGGGTGTCAGGCGGCGACGCCGGCGTAGGCCAGGATCTCCCACGTGTCGCCGTCGAGGCGGAAGCTCGTCGCCGAGCAGTTCGGCAGGCGTTCTCCTTCGCGGGGGAGGGCTCCGTCGGTGGCGAACATGATGACCTCGCGGATCAGCGCGCCGTGGGTGACGGCGATCAGGTCGGCTCCCGCCGGGGTGGCGGCGACGGCCTCCGCGATCGCGGCGAGCGCGCGGGCGCGCACCCGGGGCCACGTCTCGGCGCCGGGGACGTCGGCGGCGTGCCACGGGCCGTAGGTGGCGTAGAACGTCGGCGCGTCCATGCCCTCGGCGTCGCCGTACGAGCGTTCCTGCAGACCCGGGAGCCGCAGGCTCACCTCGGTGCCGAGCGCGGCCGCGATGATGTCGGCCGTCTCGGCCGCGCGCGACAGGTCGCTCGACGCCACGACGACCGGCCGGTCGGCATGCTCGTCGGCGAGGCGCGCGGCCACCGCGCGCGCCTGGGCGCGTCCGGTCTCGTTGAGCGGGATGTCGGTGGAGCCCTGGATGCGCTGGCCGGAGTTCCAGTCGGTCTCGCCGTGGCGCACGAGCGTGAGGATCGTCACGGACCGAGCCTAACCCGCGTGTGCCGCGCCGGGACGGGCGGGCGGTCTAGGTCGGGCGGGCGACGCGGGCCGGGATTGGCGACGCGGGCCGTGGATGGGCGGTGTGGGCGGGGACGGGCGGGGTGGGCCGGGATGGGATGCGCGGGCCGGGGCGTGGGGAACCGCGGGTCTCGGCGTCACCGGGGCCCGCAGTCGGGCGGTGGCGCCGGGGATGCCGCCGGGGCACGGTGGGGCTGTGCCGTGCCCCGGCGACGTCTCACGAGACGTGCACCCCCGCCAGCGCGTCGCGCACGACGGCCGTGAAGCCGACCGGGTCGGTGACGTGCGCGAAGTGGTCGACCCCCTCGATGTCGATCACACGCGCCCCGGGGATGATGCCGGCGAGGTCGTGCGACGACTGGTAGAGGAAGGGGGTCGTCGCCGTCCCCGCCAGAAGCACGGTCGGGTCGTGGATCTCGGCGTAGCCCGACAGGTCGTCGCCGACGGCGTCGATCTCGGCCAGTTCGCGCACCCACGACGGCGTCAGCGGCACGGCCGACGACCACAGCGGGGTCTCGCGGATGAACGGGATCGCCTCGGCCGGCACGCGCACGAAGTTCACGAGCGCGTACGCGAGGGCGTCGTCGAGGCGCCCGGATGCCACGAGCTCGCGGTACCCGTCGAGCCGGTCGCCTGCCACCGGGCCCTGCACGGCGAGCGGGGGCTCGTAGGCGATGAGCGTGCCGCCGCCGAGGCCGTGCCGACGGGCGTAGGCCAGCGTCGCCAGCGCGCCGTACGAGTGGCCGAGCAGGTGCGCGCCCTCGCCCGCGACCGCCAGCATCGCGGCGACGTCGGCGATCTCGGATTCGAGCGAATACGTGTCGGCGTCGCCGGTGCCGCCGCGTCCGCGGCGGTCGTAGACATAGAGGGTGACGTGCTCGGCGAGCGTCTCGCTCGCGGGGATCCACTGCTCCTTCGTCGCGATGCTCCCGTGGGTGACGACGAGAGCGGGGCCGCTGCCGCGCCGGAAGTAGGCGATGGGGGTGCCGTCGGCCGAGGTCGTGCGGTCGTGAACGATGTCGGACATCTTCTGCCTCCTTGCAGAACCACGTCTGTGGTCTCACCGCGGGCCGGTGAGACGGGATGAGATGGCATCCCGTGGCCGACATCGTGTAACAGAATCGCGTCTTGCGCAAGAGAAATGTCTCATTCATTCGTGGGGAAGGGCTATGTGTAACAGAAACCCGTTGCGCAACGGCGATAAGTCATGCAATCTGGTGGCACGCCGACGATCGAGGAGGACCGATGAGCGAGACCACCGTGCCGGTCGAGAACGCCATGCAGCCCGACGACACCCCCGAGCTGCGGGCGCTGTACCGCGGGTTCGAGGAGCAGCACCTCATTCCGCTCTGGACGCAGCTCGACGACCTCATGCCTCCGACGCCGCAGCCCAAGGCGGTGCCCTGGGTGTGGCGATGGCGGTCGCTGCGTCCGCTCGCCGAACGCGCGGGCGATCTCGTGCCGGTGGGGCGCGGCGGCGAACGACGCGCGATCGGCCTCGCGAACCCGGGCCTCAACGGCCGCGCCTATATCTCTCCGACCCTGTGGGCGGCGATCCAGCAGCTGGGCCCCCGCGAGACCGCGCCCGAGCACCGGCACTCGCAGAACGCCTTCCGCTTCGTCACCTCGGGCGAGGGCGTCTGGACCGTCGTCAACGGCGACCCGGTGCGCATGAGCCGCGGCGACTTCTTGCTCACTCCGGGATGGCACTTCCACGGTCACCACAACGAGACCGACGAGTCGATGACCTGGATCGACGGGCTCGACATCCCCTTCGCGTACCAGATGGACTCGGGCTTCTTCGAGTTCGGCTCGGAGCGCGTCACCGATTACGCGACCCCGAACTTCTCGCGGTCGGAGCGTCTCTGGGCGCACCCCGGTGTGCTGCCTCTGGCGGGGCTGCGGCGCACCGTCTCGAGCCCGATCGGCGCCTACCGGTGGGAGCACACCGACGCGGCCCTCACCGACCAGCTGCTGCTCGAGAGCGAAGGGGTGCCGGCGACGGTCGGGCCCGGCCACGCGGCCGTGCGCTTCTCGAACCCGACGACGGGCGGCGATGTCATGCCCACGATCCGCGCACAGTTCCACCGCCTGCGCGAGGGCGCGAGCACCCCCGTGCGTCGCGTGGTCGGCTCGAACGTCTACCAGGTGTTCGAAGGATCCGGACGTGTGCTTCTGGGAGACGAGGAGCACGTCGTCGAACACGGCGACATCTTCGTCGTGCCGAGCTGGTGCCGCTTCCGTCTCCGGGCCGAGACGCGGATCGACCTGTTCCACTTCAGCGACACGCCCATCTTCGAGGGGCTGGGGCTGTACCGGGAGCTCGAAGAGGAGACCGACCGATGAAGCTGCTCACCCTCCACCGCAACGGGGCGACCGTGGCGGCGCGTGTCGACGGCTCGCAGGCCGTGCTGATCGAGGGGTACGCCGACGTCGGGGAGCTGCTGAGGGGCGGCGGCCTGGCCGCCGCCGCGCGCGCCGCGGGGCCGACGATCGACCTCGACGAGGCGCGTCTCGCCCCCGTCGTCGTCGCCCCGAGCAAGATCGTGTGCGTCGGTCTCAACTACCGCGCCCACATCCTCGAGATGAAGCGCGACCTGCCCGAGCACCCGGTGCTGTTCGCCAAGTTCGCCGACACGCTCGCCGCCGCCGGCGAAGAGATCGCGCTGCCCCCCGAGAGCCCCGAGATCGACTGGGAGGGCGAGCTCGCGATCGTCGTCGGCGCGACCGTGCGCCGGGCCACCGACGAACAGGCGGCGGATGCCATCGCCGGCTACACCATCGCGAACGACGTGTCGATGCGCGACTGGCAGTTCCGCACCCGTGAGTGGCTGCAGGGCAAGATCTGGGAGCGTTCGACCCCCCTCGGCCCGGTGCTCGCCACCCCCGACGAGATCCCCTCGGACGCCCGCATGACCACCACCGTCGACGGGGTGCTCAAGCAGCAGGGCGACATCCACGATCTCGTCCACGGTCCGGTCGACCTCGTGCGATACGTGTCGACGATCACGACGCTGCGCCCGGGCGACGTCATCCTCACCGGCACCCCCGGCGGTGTCGGACATGCCCGCGAGCCGCGGGAGTACCTGGCATCCGGAAGCGTCGTCGAGGTGACGATCGACGGGATCGGCACCCTGGCCAACGCGTTCGTCGCGGAGACGGTGCCGTGAACGCCGAACGCCCGTTGACCCCCGAAGAGGCGGCGCTGCGCGAGCGTCAGGGCGTCGGAGCCCGATACGACGACCCGTCGGCGCCCCACGCCGAGCTCGCTCTCGCACGACGGGGGACGGCCTACTTCGCGCGGCGGCTCATGGAGCTCGACGACGACGCGTTCGACGTGCCGAGCCTGCTGCCGGGATGGAAGCGACGGCACGTCGTCGCACACGTCGGGTACAACGCCCGGGCGGTCGCGCGGTTGGTGGAGTGGGCGCGGACGGGTGTGGAGTCGCCCATGTACGCGTCCGAGACGCAGCGGTGGGACGAGATCGTGTGGGGTGCGACGTTGCCCATCCGTGCGTTGCGGAACCTGGTCGACCACGCCGCGGTGCACCTGAGCGTCGAGTGGCGCGACCTGGTCGGGTCGCAGTGGGATGCCGAGGTGGTCACGGCGCAGGGGCGCACGGTGCCGGCGCGCGAGACCGCGTGGATGCGCGCGAAAGAAGTGTGGGTGCACGCGGTCGACCTCGACAACGGCGGGTCTTTTCTGGACTTTCCCGACGAGATGATCGACGGTGTCGTCGCCGACGTCTTTCGCACCTGGACGCGGCGGGGCGAGCCGGGGGCGGTGGCGCTGCGCGCGACCGACCGTGATCTCGGCGCCCCCGCGTACGGCGAAGGGGGCCCCGTGGTCGAGGGCGCGGCGGCCGATCTGGCACGGTGGCTCGCCGGCCGCGGCGCCCGTCGTCTGCGCGTCGTGGGCGGCGGGGAGCTGCCCGCGATCGCGCGCTGGTTCTGAGCGGGCATCGTCGGGCGGTGTGCGCGTTGACGATCCCGGTGTGATCGTCCTCTCCGTACTCGGATGCCGAGGTCTCTGGCATCCGAGTCCGTCGCGACGTCCGCGCCCGATGGGCGCGCGGCACCGCCGCCCCCATCCGCCCGGCGCTCAGCCGCCCGGGACCGGGGGGAGCTCGACGACGTGGCCGAGCGGGGTGTAGCGAGGGCCGGCGAGGCGGCCGATCGGGCGCAGCAGCTCGGTGTCGATGCTCGCCGCCCCCGTCGAGCCGGTGCGCACGATGTCGTCACGGATCGACCACGCCACCACGGTGCCCACGACGAACTCGCCGCCGGTCGGGCTGAAGGCGTTCGTCGAGTGGTAGCGGCACTCCATGCGCACGGGGGCGTCGCGCAGCCCCGGCACGCCGATCAGCCGTGACGCCTCGAGCGGCAGCCCCAGGCGATCGGCCTCGCCGACCTCGGGCGGCATCCACTCAGAACTGGCGTGCAGCGGGGCGAGCAGCGTCTCGTCGGCGATGTTCACGACGTACTCGCCGTGCTCCTCGATGTTGCGGACGGTGTCTTTGCGGGTCTCGGCGCGGCGGTTGACGGTGAAGCCGAGCATCGCCGGATGCTGGCTGACCCACGTGAACGAGCTGAACGGGGCGAGGTTGACGGGGTCGTGCCCGCTCGTCACCCACGCGATCGGTCGGGGCACCACCGACCCGACGAGCAGGCGGTAGGTGTCGGCGGGCGAGAGGTCGGCGGCGTCGATGAACATCGCGGGGGTGTCCTTCCGGGTCAGGGGGTGACGGGTTCGCACGCGAGGCGTTCGCGCAGGGCCTTCTTGTCGATCTTGCCGACCTTGGTCAAGGGCAGCTCGGCGACGGTCACGAGGCGGTCGGGGCGCTTGAACCCCGCCACGCCCGCGGCGTCGAAATGCGCGCGCACCGTGCCCAGGTCGAGCTCGTGCCCGTCGTGCAGCACCGCGAACAGGCACACGGTCTCGCCGAGCGTGTCGTGCGGCATCGCGACGGCGGCGGCCAGCCGCACGGCGGCGAGACCGTATACGAGGTTCTCGACCTCTTCGGCCGAGATGTTCTCGCCGCCGCGGTTGATCATGTCTTTGCTGCGGCCCTCGACCACGAGGTTGCCGTCGGGGCGCTGACGCACGATGTCGCCCGTGATGTAGAAGCCGTCGGAGGTGAACGACCGTGCGTTCGCGTCGGCGGCGTCGTAGTAGCCGCGGGGCGTGTACGGCCCGCGGGTCAGCAGCACGCCGGGCTCGCCGGATGCCACGGGCCGACCGGTCAGCTCGTCGACGACCCGCAGCTCGTCGTGCGCCGACACCGGCCGCCCCTGCGTGCCCACGATCGCCTCGACGGGGTCGTCGAGCCGGGTGACGTTGATGAGTCCCTCGGCCATGCCGAACACCTGCTGCAGGGTGCCGGGAAGACCGCGCACCACCCGCTCGGCCAGCTCGTCGGCCAGGCGCGCTCCGCCCACCTGCAGCACACGCAGCGTGTGCAGGGGCGCCGTGCCCACGGCGGCGGCGTGGTCGAGCCACGCGGCCACCACGGCGGGCACGGCCGCGGTGTGCGTGACGCCGTGTCGCTCGATGGCCGCGAACGCCCGCTCGGGCCGCGGCGAGCCCAGGGGGACCACGGTGCCGCCGGCGAACAGCGTGCCGAGGATCCCGGGACACGCGAGGGGGAAGTTGTGCCCCATCGGCAGCGTCGCCAGGTAGACGGTGTCGGCGTCGACCGCCGCCGGCGGCGTCGTGAGGGCGACGTTGCACAGGTAGTCGTCGTGCGTGCGGGCGATCAGCTTCGGCAACCCCGTCGTGCCGCCCGAGAGCAGGAAGACGGCGACGTCGGAGGCATCCGGGGTCGGAAGCGCGCGTGCCCGGGTCGCCGGGTCGGACGCGGCGCACAGCGGTGCGAGGCGCGTCACGTCGTCGGACACGGCCGCGTCGTCGGGCGCGAGCACCAGCACGTACCGCAGGGTGGGGCTCGCCGCGCGCAGCGCGCACGACAGGCCCAGGTGGTCGAAGTCGCGCAGCGTGTCGGGGCTCACGAGGGCCACCGCCTCGGACGCGGCGACCAGGTGACGCAACTCGTGCTCGCGGTGCGCGGGCAGCGCCATGACCGGCACGATCCCCGCCCGCAGGCACGCCAGGGTCAGCACGACGAACGTCCAATGGTTCGGCAGCTGCACCACGACGCGGTCGTCGGGCTCGATGCCCAGATCGAGCAGCCGCGCCGCGCAGGCCTCGACCCGGTCGTGCAGGTCGGCATAGGTCAGGGCGACCTCGTCGTCGACGAGGGCGAGTCGACCGGCATGCGTGCGTGCGGCCTCGGCGAACGCCTCGCCGAGCGTGCGGCCCTGCCACAGGCCCTCGGCCCGATAGCGCGCGGCGAACGCGGCCGGCCAGGGCGTGACCCCCTCGGCGGTCCTCATCGCAGCACCGCGTCGGCGCGACCCGACAGAACGAGCGTCATGGCACGATCCTCGTCGCAGTCGGGCTCGTCGATGATCGCCGCCACGCCGTGGCGCAGGCGCGCGGCCTCGGCGGCGAGCTGCCGGTCGAGCGGGCTGCCGCCCGTCACGAGCACCGCGGTGGCGTCGGTGTGACCTCGCAGCGCATCGCGCACGGCGTCGTCGGGGCGGATGCCGTCACCCGTGGCGACCGTGACCACCGGGGGCAGCTCGTCGCGGTTCAGCACCCGCCGGTCGAGCAGCACCCGCGAGCCGGGGCCGGTGACGGCGGAGTCGAGAGGGGGTGCGCCGTGGCGGCTCTGCCAGCGATCGAGGGCGCGGTTGACGGCATCGGGGTCGCGGCGGGCGATCTTGGCGGCCGGAAGCGCGCGTGAGAAGAAGTGGAAGCCGAACTGCCACGGCTCGAACGCGTGGAAGTAGGTGCCGAAGTTCTCCCACCACGACAGGCTCGGCCGCGCCGCGCCCTGGATGCGTGCCACCTGCGGCTGGCGCACCGCCTCGTACGCCGTGAACGCTGCCTCGACGTCGTCGGGGTGGGCGACGAGCGCGTCGGCGAGGGCGATGGCGTCTTCGAGGGCCATCTTCGTGCCGCTGCCCACCGAGAAGTGCGCGGTGTGCACGGCGTCGCCGAGCAGCGCGACGCGACCGCGGTGCCAGCTGCGCGCGCGGATCGTGCGGAAGTTGCCCCAGCGCGAGTTGTTGCCGATGAGGCGTGCCCCGCCGATGAGGGGCGCGAAGACCTCTTCGAGACGGCGCTGGGTGTGCTCGTCGCTCGGGCCCGGGGGAGTGGCGGGGTCGAAGCCGTCGAGGCCCGCGGCCCGCCACGTGTCTTCGTCGGTCTCGACGATGAACGTCGACAGCCCCCCGCCGATCGGGTAGGCATGGGCGGCGAAGACGCCGGGAACGCCGTCGGGCAGCCCCTCGACGAACGTGTGCAGGAACGTGAGGCCCTCGAACGCGGCGTCGGTGGCGAACCAGATGAACTTCGCCGCCGCGACGTCGTAGGTCACGCCCAGCGTGTCGTCGCCGATCCACGCCCGTGTCTGCGAGTTCGCGCCGTCGGCGGCCACGACCACGTCGTAGTCGGTGAGGTCTTCGGCGCGATGCGGCGCCGAGAAGTGCAGGTGCGCGCCCGCCTCGGCGGCCCGGCGCTGCAGCGCGGCGAGCAGGTCTTTGCGCAGCACCGCGCCCATGCCGTTGCCGCGGAACGAGAGCGTCTCGCCCTTGAGGCTCACGCGGATGGCATCCCACCGCACGCCCGAGGCGTCGAGGGTCTCGCGCAGCGCCGAGTCGGCGGCATCCACCCCGTTCTGCGTGGCGTCCGAGAACACGACGCCGAACCCGAAGGCCTCGTCGGCACGGTTGCGCTCGAACAGGTCGACGTGGGCGCCGGGAACGTTGCGGGCGGCCAGGGCCGCGAAGAGCAGTCCGCCGGGGCCGCCTCCGATGATGGCGATACGCATGTCAGCCTCCTCGCTGATGGTGTCGATCCGTCACGACGAGACGAGTATGCAACAGAAAAACGTCTAACGCCAGATGTTCGTTACATGTGCGTCGGGTAACGTTCTGGCATGCGACCCCGCTCCCTCGTCTTCACGCTCTTCGGGGACTACTTCCGTTACTGCGGCGACGGCGAGGTGCCGCTGCGCGGCCTGAGCGATGTCATGCAGCTGTTCGACGTCGAGCCGGCCACCACGCGGGTCGTCATGTCGCGCCTGCGGGCCGAGGGCTGGTTCGAGACGCGACGCGACGGACGCCTCACCACCTATGTGCTGTCGCCGAAGGCGTGGAGCCTGCTCGACGAGGGGCGCGAACGCATCTTCCGCCACATCGTCGGCGACTGGACCGGCGACTGGACCCTCATCGCCACCCGCGCCGGAGACCGCGCCGCCCGCGACGAGGTGCGCAAACGCCTGACCTGGCTCGGCTTCGGCCAGCTGCAGCCGGCGATCTGGGTGGCGCCGGGCGATCGGCTCGCGGCGGCACGTGACCTGATGAGCGCTCACGGCGTCGATTCCGATGTGTTCGTCAGCCGCAGCGGCGACCTCGAGCGCGACCGCGCGATCGCCGCCCGCGGATGGGACCTCGAGGCGCTCGACCAGCTCTACGGGTCGTTCGTCGACCGCCACGACACCTCTCAGCCCGTCGCGGCCGACGACGACGCCCTCGTCCGCCGCGTGCACCTGACCGACGACTACCGGCGCTTCCCGTTCACCGACCCCGACCTGCCCGCCGTCCTGCTGCCCGAGGGGTGGAACGGCCCGCGTGCGCACGAGGTCTTCGTGCGTCGGCACGGCGACCTGCGCGACCGTGCGACCGCCGCCGTGCAACGGCTCACCGGCCTGACCGTGCGCGGCGCGCACCGCGTGTTCATCGACGCCGGCACCGTGGGGTTCCGTCGCGACGAGTGAGGCGGGCCCCGGCGGGGTGGGCGGTGTCGGGCGTGCGGCCGTGGCGGCGGGCCGTGGGTCGGAGACCGACGCCGCGGGTCAGAGGAGGGCGGGCAGGCGGGCGGCCAGCGCGGCCAGCACGTCGGTCGTCCCCCCGTCGATCTTGACCACGGCGCGCTGATCGGCGCTGGTGACGCCGCGGTTGACGATCACGACCGGAAGGCGACGGCGGCGAGCGCGCTCGACGAGACGGATGCCCGAGTTGACCACGAGCGACGAGCCCGCCACCACGAGCGCCTCGCTCGTGTGCACCAGCTGCTCGGCCTCGCGGAACTTCTCGGCCGGGATGTACTCGCCGAAGAACACGACGTCGGGCTTCAGCGTGCCACCGCACACCGAGCACACCGGCACGACGAAGCCGTCGGCCGAGGCGGGCGTGACGTCGCCGTCGGGGCCGAGCTCGACGTTCTCGGGCATCGCGATCCACGGGTTGTCGGCCTCGATGCGCTCGGCCAGATCGCGCCGGTCGAACACCTGGCCGCAGTGCAGGCATCCGACCCGGCGCATCGTGCCGTGCAGCTCGACGACGCGGCCGCTGCCGGCGCGCACGTGCAGGCCGTCGACGTTCTGCGTGATCACGCCGTTGGCGACGCCCGCGGCCTCGAGGGCCGCCAGCGCACGGTGCCCGTCGTTCGGCTCGGCGGCCGCGAACACCTTCCAGCCGAGGTGGCTGCCCACCCAGTAGCGCCGGCGGGCGTCCGCGCTCGCGAGAAACTGCTGCGCCGTCATCGGGGTCCGCGTCGGCGCGCCCTTGCCCCGGTAGTCGGGGATGCCCGAGTCGGTCGACACCCCGGCGCCGGTCAGCACCGCGACACGGCGTCCTGCCAGAGCCTCGACCGCCCGATCGACGGATGCCAGGGTCTCGGCATCGTGTGTCGTATCGGTCATGGGCACCTCCGTCGCCTCGAGTCTAGAGCGGGGCGCGGGTGCCCGAGGCGCCGGGCCGGCGCGGGGTCGGGCGTCTGGGACACGCCCCGGCCGGACCGCTCCGTGCGTGTCATGGATCCTCGACAGGAGGGGCGGATGCGGGCCCGGGGTGTGGGACACGGGCGGAGCGCGCCGCTGGCACGATGGGACGATGCCCGTCATCCCGATCGATTCCGCCGCGGACCCGCGCCTCTCCGACTACCGCGACCTCACCGACGTGTCGCTGCGGCGGGTGTCGGAGCCCGCGGGCGGGCTCTACATCGCCGAGTCGTCGAAGGTGCTCGACCGGGCGCTGCGCGCCGGCCACCGCCCCCGCTCCGTGCTCGTGCAGGAGAAATTCCTCGCCGACGCCCTCGCCCTCGTCGGTGAGGATGCCGAGGTGTACGTCGTCGCGGCCGAGATCGCAGAGCAGGTGACGGGGTACACCGTGCATCGGGGGCTCTTGGCATCCATGCATCGTCCGGCGCTGGCATCCGTCGAAGAGGTCGTGAGAGACGCACGGCTCGTCGTCGTGCTCGAGGACATCGTCGACCATACGAACATCGGCGCGGCCTTCCGGTCGGCCGCGGCCCTCGGGGCGGATGCCGTGCTCGTGACGCCGCGCTGCGCCGACCCGCTGTACCGCCGGAGCGTGCGGGTGAGCATGGGCACGGTGTTCCAGGTGCCGTGGACGCGCGTGCCCGAGTGGTCGGACGCCGCGCCGCTGCTGCACGCGGCGGGGCTGCATCTCGCCGCGCTCGCGCTCTCGGACGACGCGGTGACGCTCGACGCCTTCTCGGCCGCCGGTCACGACCGCGTCGCCCTGCTGCTGGGGGCGGAGGGCGACGGCCTGAGCCGTCACGCGCTCGCCGCCGCCGACACGGTCGTCACCATCCCGATGGCCGGGGGAGTGGACTCGCTCAACGTCGCCGCGGCGAGCGCGGTCGCGCTGTGGGAGCTAGGGCGTGGGCGGCGCTGAGCGAGAGTCTCTGTGCTCGTCGTGCGGTGCCGCGCGGACGCAATCGACGAGAGAGGCGTCCCGATGAGCATGGCGTTCCTGTCGACCGCCCTGGACGTCGTCGCCACACCGGGAACCGGCGCAGCATACTCCCTCGCCGCGGGCCGGTCGCGCGGATCACGAGCCGGTGTCGTCGCCGCTGGCGTGGCAGAGCCGCTGAGCGGGTGGCATCCCTCGGCGAATCGGGATGCCACGACCCCGGGGCCGAGCCCGCTCACCGCCGCCGCACGCCGACGAGCAGCGTCAGCAGATAGGCCCCTCCGAGGGCGAGGGTGACGAGACCCACGGGGGCGGCGATGCCCGCGAGATTCAGCACGAGAGCGGTGAGCTGCGCGGAGGCGAGGAGGAACGCCCCGGCGCCGATCGCCGGGATGAGGCCGGTCCCGGGGGCGAGGCGCCGGGCGACGTGGGGAGCGGCGAGTGCGACGAACGCGAGCGGACCGGTGTTGGCCGTCACGACGGCGGTCGCGACGACGGCGAGGGCGATGAGTGTCAGGCGGAGACGGACGACCGCGACGCCGTGGGCGGTGGCGACGTCGTCGCCGAGATCGAGGCTGCGCAGCGACCGGGTCGTGAGCAGCGCCGCGGCGGCGACGAGCACGAGGATCGCCACGCTCGGTCCGAGGCTCTGCCACGACACGCGGGTGAGCGAGCCCGCGCCCCAGAGCCCGACCGACATCGCGTCGCCCACGTCGGCTCGGGTGATGAGGTAGGCGTTGATCGATCCGAGGGCCGCGGCCACGGCGATGCCGACGACGATGAGGCGGAATGTCGACAGGCCGCCGCGGTAGGCGAGCGCCACGACCAGGGCGGCGGTGAGCAGACCTCCGAGGGATGCCGCGGCGGCGACCTGCCAGAACCCCTTCGCGCCGAGCAGGATCATCGCGATCGCCACGCCCGTGAAGGCGCCCACGTCGATGCCGACGAGATCGGGGGAGCCGAGCGGGTTGCGGGTGAGGCGCTGGACGATCGCGCCCGCGAGTCCGAGGGCGGCGCCGAACACGACCGCGGCGATCGCCGTCGGAAGACGCCACTCGACGAGCACGAGCCGCTCGAAGTCGGTGCCCGTTCCCAGCGCCACGGCGATGAGGCGGTCGGGGGCGATCGGGTACTTCCCGAGCGTCAGAGAGACGATCGCGAGCACCGCGGCGGCGAGGAAGAACCCGAGCGTGACCAGAACCACGCGGTGCCGGGCGCGGCGGGGCGTCGGCACCGCTCGAGCGGGAGCGACGAGAACGCTCACAGACCGCTCACCTCCCGTCGCCTCACCATCGCGATGAGCACCGGTGCCCCGACGACCGCGACGACCACGCCGACCGGGATCTCTCCCGGCGCGGCGACGAGGCGGCCGACGACGTCGGCCACGAGCACCAGCCCGGGGCCCGCGAGCAGCGACGTCGCGAGGATCCACCGCTGGTCGGGGCCGACGATCCACCGCATCGCGTGCGGCACCATCAGGCCCAGGAAGACGATCCCCCCGGTCAGAGCTGTGGCCCCGCCGGCGGCCAGGGCGATCGCGACGACGCCCGCGCCCCGCACCCACGCTGCGCGCGTGCCGAGCGCGATGGCGAGCTCGTCGCCGAGCGCGAGCGCGTTGAGGCCCGGCGCGCAGACGAATGCCACCACCACCCCCGCCGCGATCACGAGGCCCATCACCCGCGCCTCGTCGTATCCGGTCGCCACGATCGAGCCGAGGGCCCAGTTGCGCACGGCGGTGAACGCCGAGGTGTCGTGCAGCGAGATGCCCGTCGACAGGCCCCCGAGGATCGCCGCAAGGGCGACCCCCGCCAGAAGCATGCGCGCCGACCCGCCCGGGCGACCGGCACGACCGATCGCCAGGACGACGGCCGTGGTGAGGAGCGCGCCGGCGAAGGCCGCTCCCGCTACGGCGGAGGGCGAGGCGATGCCCCACACCGCCGCGGCGAGGGTGACGGCAAAACCCGCTCCGGCGCTGACCCCCACGATTCCGGGCTCGGCGAGCGGGTTCCGCGAGACGGCCTGGATGAGGGCCCCTGCCACGGCGAACCCCGCGCCGGCGAGGATCCCGACCGCGGTCCGGGGCAGTCGCAGGCCCCACACGACAGCGGCCTGCTCGGATGTGCCGGGCGACAGCACGGCGTCGACGAGGGCGGGGACGGAGATCTCGCGACCCCCCAGAGCCAGGCTCAGGGTTGCGGCGACGAGCAGGGCCACCGCGAGCAGCGGGATCGCCGCGCGGCGTCGGCGCCGCAGGTGCGGCATCCGGGAATCCCGTCGTTCGGGCACGCGAAAGAGCGTCACGTCGCGGGGGTCCTCTCGGTCGGGGCTCGCTTGACAAAGTTTGGTTAGCCTAACTTTACTTGGCCGGGCGCCGGCTTGCATCGACGAGCCGCCCCGGCCCCGGATCGGAGGGCCGTTCCCCCCTGCTGCACCGACCGCAGCCGACCCGAGACGAGAGGGTTCCCATGGCTCTTCCCCGTATCCGGCCTTACGCCGTGCCGACCGAGATCCCCACGTCGACGCTGGACTGGCGCATCGATCCAGAACGCAGTGTGCTGCTCGTGCACGACATGCAGGAGCATTTCGCCCGCGCGTTCGTCCGTGACGCCGAGCCCTTCGCCCCCGCGGTCACCGCGATCCAGCGGCTGCGCGATGCCGCCGATGCCGCGGGCGTCCCCGTGGTCTATACCGCGCAGCCCGGTGGTCAGTCGCCCGTCGAACGCGGGCTGCAGCTCGACCTGTGGGGCGCTGGCGTGCCGAGCGGCGACGGGGAGCACATCGTCGCCGACCTCGAGCCGCGCGCGCACGACCACCGCCTCACCAAGTGGCGGTACGACGCCTTCGTGCGCTCGGGCCTCGAAGACCTGCTCGCCGACCTCGGCCGCGACCAGATCGTCATCACCGGCGTCTACGCGCACATCGGGTGCCTCATGACGGCCGCGAGCGCGTTCATGGGCGACCGGCAGGCGTTCCTCGTCGCCGATGCCGTCGCCGACTTCTCTCGCGACGACCACGAGATGGCGTTGTCGTACGTTGCGCGCCGCTGCGGCGTCGTCACCACCGCCGACGACGTGACGCGGGCGCTCGCCGGCGTCGTGGCGGCGGTTCCCCGATGACCGCCCGGTATGACGCCATCGGCATCGGGTTCGGCCCCTCGAACCTCGCCCTCGCCATCGCGCTCGAGGAGCGCGGCGACACCGGCCGGATGCGGTTCTTCGAACGCCAGGAGTGCTTCGGATGGCACCGCGACATGCTGCTGCCCGACGCGACGCTGCAGGTGAACCACCTGAAAGACCTCGTGACCCTCCGCGATCCGCGCAGCTCGTTCAGCTTCGTCAACTACTTGCACGAGCAGGGCCGCCTGATCGACGACATCAACCTCACGACGTCGTTCCCCACGCGCCTGGAGTTCCACGACTACCTGCAATGGGCCGCCGCGCGCGTCGCCCCTGTGTGCGACTATGGCGCCGAGGTCGTCGGGGTCCGCCCCGTCGGCGACGGCGACCGGGTCGACGCGCTCGCCGTCGATATCGTGCGGGGCGGCGTCCGCGAGAGCGTCGAGACCGACAGCATCGTCGTCGAGAACGTCAGCCGCGTCGAGCGCGTCGTCGACGCAACCGACGGCGTCACCCAGACCATCCGCGACGAGTCGCGCGGCACGAGCCGGGAGCTCGAGGTCGACGCCGTCGTGTTCGCCACCGGCTACGAGCCCGTCTCGGTCGATGACCTGTTGCCCGCGCTCGCCGGGCGGTTCGCGCGCGACGAGCGAGGTCGCGTCATCGTCGAACGCGACTATCGCCTCCGCACCGACGACGCCTTCGCTCCCGCGGTGTACCTGCAGGGCGGCACCGAGCACACGCACGGCCTCACGTCGTCGCTGCTGTCGGCGGTCGCGGTGCGCGCCGGCGAGATCGCGGAGTCCCTCGACGCGCGACGCGTGCGAGGCCACCGGGGCGCGCTCGCCGGCGCCCTCGTCGGGAACGGCGTCTCATGAGCGCCGTCGTCGTCACGGGGGCTGCGGGCGGCATCGGTCGCGCCGTCGTCGCCGATCTGGTCGGCCGAGGTTTCTCGGTCGCGGCGATCGACCGCGCCCGGCCCGAGGCCGTGGAGGGCGCGATTCCGCTCGTCGCCGACGTCACCGACGAGGCCGCCCTGGGGGAGGCCGTCGCCGAGGCCCGTGACCGGCTCGGGCCCCTCGCGGGCGCGGTGAGCGTGGCGGGCGTGTTCGACGTGGCTTCCACCCTCGACACGTCGATCGACGACCTGCTCGATCTCGTGCGCATCAACGCCGGGGGAGTGCTCGCCCTCGCGCGCGCCACGATGCCCCACCTCATCGGGGCGGGCGGCGGATCATTCGTCGCCGTCACCTCGAACGCCGCGGCGATCCCGCGGGCGGGCATGGCCGCCTACGGTGCCTCGAAGGCTGCCGCGAACGCCCTCGTGCGCACTCTCGGGCTTGAGGCGTCGGCGCACGGCATCCGGTGCAACATCGTCGCCCCCGGGTCCACCGACACCGCGATGCAGCGCGACTTCCGCGCGGTCACGGGCGCCGGTCGTGACGACGTGGTTGCGGGGGATCCGGCGGCGTTCCGGCTCGGCATCCCGCTCGGGCGGATCGCCGACCCGGCCGACGTCGCGCGCGTGGTCGGCTTCCTCGTCTCGGACGACGCCCGGCACGTGACGCTGCAGACGATCACGGTCGACGGGGGAGCGGGGCTCGGAGCATGAGCGCGCTCGCCCCCACCCCCGGAGGTGCCTCCGCGATCTACCGCGGCACGCAGCGGACGGTCGTCGCCTTCGGGCGCCGGCGGACGGATGCCACGGCCCCGGTGCTGCAGCGGATCGCGGCCGCACACGACGACGGGGCGCCCCTCGTGCTGGGCTCGCTCGGCTTCGACCCCTCGCGCGACGCGCGCCTGATCGTTCCCGAGCGCGTCGCGACGACGGAGACGACCCGCGACGGCGTGCAGGCGCGCACCGCCGTGGCCGCGACCGCGCCCCGCGATTTCGGCCTGCGTTTCGCGCCCGAGCCGGAGGCCCACGTCTTCGGCGAGATCGTCGGCGAAGCGCTCGATGCCCTGCGGTCGGAGCGACTCGACAAGGTCGTGCTCGCGCGGACCCTCGTCGCCGACCTTCGGCCCGACGTGCCGCGCGCCGCCCTCGTGCAGGCGCTCTTCGACGCGAATCCGACCGCGTTCGGCTTCGCGTTCGACCTCGGCACGACCGCCGACCCCCGCGTGTTCTTCGGGGCCAGCCCCGAGCTGCTGATCCGCCGCGTGGGGACGGCGGTGCGGAGCGTCCCGCTCGCGGGGTCGCTGCCGCGCAGCGCCGACCCCGAGGTCGATCGGGCGCGGGCTGCGGCTCTGGCCACCTCGACGAAAGACCTGGGCGAGCACCGGTTCGTCGTCGACGCGATCGCCGCCGCCCTCGAGCCGTTCTGCCGGAGCCTGCGCGTACCGGATCGCCCCGACGTCGTCGCGACGCCGACGATGTGGCACCTCGGCACGACGATCGAGGGCGTGCTCGACGACCCGACGGTCACGTCCGCCGAGCTCGCGCTGGCCCTTCACCCCACCCCGGCCGTCGGCGGCGTGCCCACGGCCGGCGCGATCGCCGCGATCCGGTCGCTGGAGCCGGTCCCGCGCGGGCCGTTCGCGGGGCCCGTCGGCTGGACGGATGCCACCGGCGACGGGGAGTGGGCTCTCGGCATCCGCAGCGCCGAGATCGCCGGTCGCACGATCCGGCTCTTCGCAGGCGCGGGGATCGTGGCCGACTCCGAGCCCGAGCGCGAGATCGAGGAGACCGGCGCGAAGTTCCGCACCCTCCTGCGTGCGCTCGGAGCAGCGGAGCCGGTGTCTCAGATGTCGATGTCGAAGTCGTCGGCGCCGTCGGTCGAGCCGGTCGCCTTCAGGAGCGCGGCGAAGTGATCGAGACGCTTGGCGTCGATGACGCTGTTGCTCACGCCGCTCTTCCAGTAGCCGAAGATGCGCAGATCACCCTTGTCCATGCCAGCGGCGAGGCACCGCGCGCGCAGCGCCCGCATGTCGTCGCGCTCTCCGGCTGCCCAGAGCACCGCGCCGACCGGGGCCTCGACCGCGGTGACGTCGGCGATGCGCTCGAGCGACACGTCGGACACGGACGGCAGCTGAGACAGCACGTCGTCGTCACGGCTCGTCGTGCGAACGCGTCCGCGGCTCCCGACGGGCCACGCGGCCAAGATCGAGGCGACGGCGGGCAGGGCCGAGTCATCGGCCACGAGCTCGATCGGGCGCCCGTCGTGGGCGGGCAGCAGGTGCGTGCGCGGACCGATGACGCGCACGCTGTCGCCGGGGCGGATACCGGCGAGCCAGGTCGTCATCGGGGTGCGGTGCCCGTGGCGCACGACGTCGACCTCGATCGTGCGCGGTGCCCGGAAGCGGCGGACCGTGTAGACGCGCGAGACGAGCGCGGTGTTGTCGTCGAGCGCGGGCACTTCGATCCGAATCGCGGTGTTCGGCTTCGCCCACTCCGAAACGTCGGGCGTGCCGCCCAGGTCGATCGTCACGCGGGTGACGACCGGCGACACCTCCGCGGCCTCGCGAACGAGTGAGATCTCGTCGGCCAGGCCGTGCGCATGGGCCGGATGGGCGATCACACCTCGCTGGTTCTCGGTCAGGCGCAGGCTACGGCTCATGGGGATCCTCTCAATGATCGGGCTTTTCTTCGATGCCACACAAAAGGGAGCGGCGTTACATTAGGTTAGGCTAACCTACATTGAAAGGTGCGCGATGGCCGCTGTCGGCATCCCGCTCCCGCACCACGGCACACCACCCGAAGGAGTCCCATGTCTCTCGCCCGCTTCCTCCGTCCGGCCCGCGCGGCCGCCGCGGCCGCCGCTCTCGCGGTCAGCGCCGCGCTTCTGTCGGGCTGCGCCACGGGCACTGCCGACGCCGGCAGCACCCCCGCAGCCACCTCGGGCGGGTTCCCCGTCACGGTCGACCACGCTTACGGCGAAGCGACCGTTCCCGCCGCGCCGGAGCGTGTCGTGACCCTCGGCTGGATGGAGGCCGACATCGTCACGGCACTGGGCGTCGAGCCCGTCGCCACCTCGGCGTTCCCCTTCGACAAGTCGGGCATCGCGCCGTGGCTCGCCGCGAAGCTGACGACGACGCCCGCGCTCATTCAGACCGCCGCGGCCGGCGCCGACCGCGCGCCCCTCGACCTCGAGGCCATCGCCGCGCTGCACCCCGACCTGATCGTCGCGACCTCGTACGTCGACCTCGAGGCGAACTACGCCGCCCTCTCGGCGATCGCGCCGGTCATCGGACCCAGCGCGAAGAACATCCACCACCTCGACTGGAAGGTCGAGGCGCCGCTCATCGCCGAGGCCCTCGGGAAGACGGATGCCGTGCAGCCGCTCGTCGACGCCGACACGGCGACCTTCGCCGAGGCGGGGAAGAGCCACCCCGAGCTGAAGGGTCTGACCTACACGCTCTCGCTCGCGACGCCCAACGCCCTGAAGGTCGTCAACGACCCCGAAGACGGCAGTGTGCGCGCCTTCGACGCCCTCGGCATGACGTTCAGCCCGACCGCGGCCGCTCTTCCCTCGCTCGACGACGGCTCGGGCGCCGCGGGCCTGTCGTTCGAGACCGTCGACAAGGCGGATGCCGACCGTATGTACATCGCCTTCCTCAGCGCCGACGTCAAGACCGCCTGGCAGAACAGCGCCGTCTTCCCGACCCTCACGGCCGTGAAGGACGGTCACGTCGTCGACCTGTCGATGGTGCAGATCGCGGCGCTGCGCAACCCGTCGCCGCTGAACGCCTCGTTCGCGTTCAGCGCGATCACGGGCTCTTGACGCACCGGTCGCGGCGGGCCTGCGCCCGCCGCGACCGTTCCTTCCTCGCTTCCCACTCAAAGGTTCCCCCGATGCCGAATCCCTTCGACGACCCCGACGCCTCTTTCCACGTGCTGGTGAACGACGAGGGCCAGCACTCGCTCTGGCGGGCGGGTCCGCCTCTGCCCGCCGGGTGGGTCGCGGTGACCGAGCCGCTGCCGCGCCCCGAGGCCGTGCGCGTCGTCGACGACGCGTGGACCGACCTGCGGCCGGCGTCGTTGCGCGTGGAGCATGCCCTGCGCGCTCTTCAGCCCTATCCCGACGATGTCGCCGCCGCCCACCGTGCACGCGGCCACTGGATCGGCCAGACCTTCACCGATCTGCTCGATGAGACCGTCGCGCGCCACGGCTCGCGCCCCGCGGTCATCGACGGCGATCGCGTGCTCGACTACCGCGGCCTCGACCGCGCCGTCCGCGCCCTCGCCGAGCGCCTCGCCGCCGACGGCATCCGCCGCGGTGACCGCGTCGTCCTGTTCCTCCCCAACGTCGCTGAGCACCCCGTCGCGGTGTTCGCGCTCGCCCTGCTCGGGGCCCTTCCCGTCTTCGCTCTCCCCGCCCACCGCGAGCGCGAGCTCGCCGACGTCGCCACGCGGTCGGCGGCGCGCGCGATCCTCGCCCTCGGCCGCCCCGCCGACGCGGAGTATGCCGACATCGCCCGCCGCGGCGCTCCCGCGGGCGTGCGCGTGCTGCTCGTGGCATCCGCGGATCTCGACGCCCCCGCGCCCGCCTCGCGGCGCGAGAGCCCGGCACGACCGGATGCCGTCGCCTTCCTGCAGCTGTCGGGCGGAACGACGGGCGGGCCGAAGCTCATCCCGCGCACGCACGACGACTACCTCTACTCGGTGCGCGAGAGCGCCGCGATCTGCGGACTCGACGAGCACAGCGTGATGCTCGTCGCGCTGCCCGCCTCCCACAACTTCACGATGAGCTCGCCCGGCATCCTCGGCGCGATCGCCGTCGGCGCCTCGATCGTCATGTGCCCGGCCCCGAGCCCCGACGTCGCCTTTCCCCTCATCGAGCGCCACGGCGTGACCACCGTCGCCCTCGTGCCGCCGCTGCTGATCGCCTGGCTCGACGCCGCGCACGGCGACCGCCTGCGTTCGCTGCGCACGATCCAGGTCGGCGGCGCCAAGCTCAGCGAGGCCGTCGCCCGGCGCGTGCGGCCCGAGCTGGGATGCACGCTGCAGCAGGTGTTCGGCATGGCCGAGGGGCTCGTGAACTACACCCGCCTCGACGACGACGAGGAGACGATCGTCACCACTCAGGGAAGGCCGATCTCGGCCGACGACGAGGTGCGGGTCGTCGACGATCACGACCAGCCGGTGCCGACGGGCACGGCCGGACACCTGCTCACGCGCGGGCCGTACACGATCCGTGCCTACCTCGCGGAGGATGCCGTCAACCGGGCCGCCTTCACCGCCGACGGCTTCTACCGCACGGGCGATCTCGTCTCGGTCGACGAGCGCGGATACGTTCGGGTCGTCGGACGCGCGAAGGACCAGATCAATCGCGGCGGCGAGAAGGTGGCGCCCGAGGAGCTCGAGAACCTGCTCCTCGGCCACCCCGTCGTGCACGACGTGTCGGTCGTGGGCGTGCCCGATGACACCCTGGGCGAGCGCATCGCCGCCTACGTCATCCCGCGGCACGGCCTCGAGCGGGCACCGCGGGCGATCGAGTTGCGCCGCTTCCTCGCGGAGCGGGGCGTGGCCCGTTTCAAGCTGCCCGACACGATCGAGTTCGTCGAGGTCTTCCCGACGACGGGCGTAGGCAAGGTGAGCAAGGTGCGCCAGCGCACGTCCGAGCAGGCCGCGCGGTGACACGCACGATCGACCTCGGCACCATCGCTCGGGTGAGCGGCTCGGCCGACGCCGCGTGGCGGCTCGTGTGCCTCCCGCACGCGGGCGGATCGGCTGGTGCCTACGCGCGTCTCGGCGCCGGTCTCGCCGACCCGCCGCACATCGTCGCCCTGCAGTACCCCGGCCACGAGACCCGCGTCGACGAGGAGCCACTGACTTCGTACGCGGCCTTCGTCGCCGCCTTCGCCGGCGCGCTCGGGCAGCTGACCGTCGATGACACCCCGACGGTGCTGCTCGGGCACAGCTTCGGCGCCTCGCTCGCGGCGGCACTGTCGGCCCTCATCCCGGTCGACCTCCTCGTGCTGTCGGGTCGCCCCGCGCCGGGGGGCCGCCGCGGCGGACGCCTCCCCGCGGACGACGACCGCGACGCGTGGCGCGCGTGGCTGCGACGCCTCGGCGGCACCCCCGAGGTGCTGCTCGGCGACGAGCCGTTCCTGACCCTCGCGATCCGGGCCCTGCGCGGCGACCTCACCGCCGCCGCCGAGTTCGACCGCCCGGGCGCGGCCGCCGACGCCGAGCGCGGTCCGCTGCGCGCCGGGGGGCTGCTCACCGTGGCCGGGCGCCATGACCCCGTCGCCGGTCCCGCTTCGGTCGCCGAATGGATGCCGTTGCTCGAGCCCGGAGGCATCCCGCACGGCACGCTCGTGCTCGACGGCGGACACTTCGCGCTCTTCGACCACCCCGAGCTCCTGCTCTCGCGGATGCGTGCGGCGGTGGGAGCGTGATCGTCGCCGCGCGCACGCTCGCGCCGGGGCATGCGTGGCTGAGCCCGGGCGAACGTGCGCGCCTGGAGAGGATGCGCCCGGCGCGTGCCGCCGAGTTCACGACCGGACGGGTGCTCGCCCGCGCGCTCGTCGCCGCGGCGACCGGCAGGGCGCCGGGCGACGTGACGATCGCCGTGCACCCGCCGGGCGACCCGCGCGCCGGTATGCCGTGGGCCCCGGACGCCGCGGGCGGGATCTCGATCGCCCACTCCGGCGGCGTCGTGCTCGTGGCATACCGACCGGAGGGCGACGTGGGCGTGGACGTCGAGGCGAGGGTCGAGGGCGCGCCCCGACCTGCCCTCGCCGCCGGGACGGGCCCGGCCACTGCTCTCGACGCCGTCGCCGACTACCTTCCGGCCGCCGAGCGGCCGCCGACCGGATGGACCTCCGCCACGCTTGCGACCGCGTGGGTGCGGCGCGAAGCGGTGGTGAAGTGCCTGGGCGTGGGGTTGATCCCGGCGCCCGAGCTGCTGACGCTCGCGCCCGCGGACGCACCTCCCGCCGTCGTCGCGTGCGCGCTCGCCCCCGCGGCGCAGCTGGCCCTCGTCGATCTCGACGTGGGCGGGTTGCCGGGTGCGCTGGCGATGCGCGCTGGGGCCTCGCGCCTCACCCGTGCCGAGGGTCTCGGCATCCACTCTTCTGTTCCCGAGGTCGTCGCCGCCGGCGATCTCGTTCCCGGCGCCGAGGGCGTCGACATCCGTCTTTCCATCCCCGTTCGAGTCTGAGGAGCACCGTGTTCGACCGCACCCGCATCACCGCCGAGATCGCCGACCAGTTGGGCATCGCCGCGCACGAGATCGAGCCCGACGACGACCTGCTCATGCATGGCCTGCACTCGCTCGCCATCATCCGCCTCGCCGAGCGGTGGCGCGCCGAGGGGGCCGAGGTGGGCTTCGGGGCGCTGGCCGCCGCCCCGACCGTGGCGGCATGGGAGAGCCTGCTCGCTGGGGCCGAGGCACCCGTCGCGCGACAGGTCGCGCTCTCCGCGGCGCACGACGACCCCCGCTTCGCGCTCGCCCCCATGCAGCACGCGTACTGGAGCGGTCGGCAGACGCAGCATCGCCTGGGCGGCGTCGCCGCGCACCTGTACGTCGAGTTCGACGGGCGAGGTATCGACCCCGACCGTCTCGCGCGCGCCGCGACCGCGCTCGTGACCCGCCACCCCATGCTGCGCGCGGCCTTCACCGACGACGCGATGCAGTGGATCGTGCCTGCGGCGGCGGTGTCGGCGCCCTTCCGGCTCGACGACCTGCGCCACCTCGACGACGACGCGGCCGCGGCCGAGCTCGACCGTCTGCGCGATGAGCGCTCGCACCAGATGCTCGACGTCGTCGACGGCCAGGTCGTGCAGGTGGCCCTCACGCTGCTGCCCGGCGGCCGCACGCGCCTGCACGTCGACGTCGACATGCTCGCCGCCGACGCGCAGAGCTACCGCCGCGTGCTCGAGGACCTCGCTCGCGCGTACGACGAAGACGCGGCGCTCGGCGCTCCCGCGCATCCCGGTTACCGCGAGTACCTCGCGGTCGAGGCCGACCCCGCGGCCCGCGAGCGCGACCGTGCGTGGTGGGCCGAGCGCGTGCCCGACTTCCCCGGTGCCCCGGCGCTGCCGGCGCGGGCCGAGGGCGACCGCCCCGACCCGCACGCGAGCGTCCGCCTCGCCGAGACCCTCGACCACGCGCGCGCCGACGCCCTCGCCGCGCGCGCCCGAAGCCTGGGGGTGACGCCGTCGGTCGTGCTCGCCACCGCGTTCGCCGAGGTCGTGGCGCGCTGGTCGACGCAGCAGCGGTTCGTTCTGAACGTGCCGCTCTTCACGCGTGCGCCCGTCGTGCCCGACGTCGACGACCTCGTCGGCGACTTCACCAACTCGGTGCTCCTCGCCGTCGACCACACCGCTCCGGAGTCGTTCGCCGAGCGCGCCCGGCGGCTGCAGAGCCAGTTGCACGCGGCCGTCGACCACGCCGCGTACGGCGGACTCGATGTGCTCCGCGACCTCGGCCGCGCGGCCGGCGAGCCCGTGCTCGCGCCCATCGTCTTCACGTCGGGGCTGAACCTCGGCCGCCTGTTCTCGGAGCGGGTGCTGGGCGCGTTCGGCACGCCGTCGTGGATCATCTCGCAGGGCCCGCAGGTCGAGCTCGACGCGCAGGTCGTCGACGTCGCCGAGGGCATGCTCGTCAACTGGGACGTGCGGCGCGATGCCTTCCCGCCCGGCGTGATCGACGACATGTTCCGCGCGTTCATCGACCTCGTCGACGCCGTGATCGACCAGGGCGAGGGTGTCGTTCCCCTCCCGGCGGGACAGCTCGAGCGGCGCACCGCGCACGACGTGCCCGCACCCGCCGCCCGCACCCTGCACCACGCGTTCTTCACCCGCGCCCGCTCGCACCCCAACGGCGTCGCCATCCGCTCCGCGCGCGGCACCCTCACCGCCGGCGAGCTCGCCGAGAGGGCCCTGACCCTCGCGGCACGACTCGCCGCGATCGGCATCGGCGTGGGCGACACGGTCGCGGTGCGACTGCCCAAGGGCGTCGACCAGGCGATCGCGGTGCTCGGCGTGCTCGCGGCGGGCGCGGCCTACGTGCCGATCAACGTCGACGATCCCGCCGCCCGCCGCGACCGCATCCTCGCCCGCTCCGGCGCCCGCGCGCTCGTGGGCGCGGCCGAGGGCGTCGACGTGCCGGTTCTCGCGGTGGCGGGGGATGCCGTTCCCCTCGACGCCCCGGTACCGGTCGAGCCGTCGGCGATCGCCTACGTCCTGTTCACCTCGGGCTCGACGGGCGAGCCGAAGGGCGTCGAGGTGCCGCACTCCGCGGCGGCGGCGACGATCGACGCGATCGCCGCGCACTTCGGCCTCACCGGAGACGAGCGCACGATCGCCCTCTCGTCGCTGCAGTTCGACCTGTCGGTGTACGACCTGTTCGCCCCGCTCGCCCTCGACGGCTCGGTGGTCATGCCCGAGGCCGCCGACGCGGGCGACGCCTTCGCGTGGGCCGAGCTCATCGAGCGCCACGGCGTCACCGTGGTCAACGCGGCGCCCGCCCTGCTGCGGATGCTGCTGGATGCGGCATCCGACGATCAGCTCGCGAGCGTTCGCATCGTCATCACCGGGGGCGACTGGGTGCCCGGCTCGACCGCGGCGGCTTTCACCGCGCGCGTGCCCGGCGTGCGCTTCGCGGGGCTCGGCGGCACGACCGAGACGGCGATCCATTCGACCGTTCACGAACCGGATGCCGACCACCCCGAGGCCGTCGTCCCCTACGGCGTGCCGATGGCGGGCGTCCGCTGCCGCGTCGTCAACGAGCGCGGGGAGGACTGCCCCGACCACGTCGTCGGCGAGCTGTGGATCGGGGGATCGGGCGTTGCGCGCGGCTACCGGGGCGATCACGAGCGCACGAGCGACCGGTTCGTCGCCCACGACGGTGTGCGGTGGTACCGCACGGGCGACCTCGCGAGCTACCGCCCCGACGGGGTGATCGAGTTCCACGGGCGCCGCGACCACCAGATCCAGCTGCGCGGATACCGCATCGAGCTGGGCGAGGTCGAGCGCGCCCTCGACGGCGTGCCGGGCGTCGACCGGGCGATCGCGGCTCTGTTGCCCGTGCGCTCGGGTGTGCTCGCCGTGACCGTGGCGCGCCGTGCGGGTGCCGCGGTCGACGAGCGGAGCGTCCGCGCCGCCTTCGCGGAGCGCCTGCCCGCGTACATGGTGCCCGAGGTCGTCGTGCTCGTGGATCGCCTGCCGCTCACTGTGAACGGCAAGATCGACCGCGCTGCGCTGGCGGAGGCAGCGGTACGAGCGGCGATGCCCACGGCGGCTGCGGCCGACGAGACCGCGCTCGAACGCGCTGTGGCCCTGGTCATGGCCGAGGTGGTCGGCACCGAAACGCTGAGCGCCGACGACGACTTCTTCCGCATCGGCGGCGACTCGGTGCAGGCCGTCGCGTGCGTCGCTGCTCTCCGCGACGAACTGCGGGTCGCCGACCTCACCGTCGCCGAGCTGTTCGAGGCGCGCACGCCCCGCCGCATCGCGGCCGTCCTCGCCGACCGCGGTGGCGACGACGTGCACGTGATCGCCGAGCTGCTGGTCGAGCTCGTGACGGAGGGCGCCGATGTCTGAGCATGAGACCACCGCGCCCCTCACCCCGCTGCAGCGGGCGTACCTCGCCGCGCGCGACGGCGCCGCGCCCCTCGGGGGCGCCGGGATGCTCGACGTCCGCGTCTGGGAGGGCGACGTCGACGTCGATCGCATGCGCGAGGTCGTGGCATCCCTCGTCCGACGCCACGAGGCGTTGCGGCTGCGGATCGACGGCGAGACGCAGAGCGTCGCCGATGAGGCCGACGTCTTCCGCACCGTGGACCTCCGCGGCCGGGGACCGGACGCGTTCGCCGACCTGCTCACGGGGCTTCGCACGACACCCCGGCCCCTGGACGCGCTAATCGAGGTCGTGCACGTGCGCCGTGACGACCGTGATGCGGTGGTGCTGTGCTCCGACGCTCTCGCGCTCGACGGGCAGGGGCTCGCCCGTGTGATCGCCGAGGCGCGCCGGCTGCTGGCCGACCCGACGCTCGCGCTGCCGCCCGCACCGACGGGCCTGCTCGACGCCCTGCGCGCGGTGCCCGCGGCGGTCGACGCCGACCGGGCGCAGCGCGCGGCCGACGACCTGCCCGCCGCTCCCCGCCTGCCCTGGCTCGCGGCGCTCGACGGTCTGGGACCGATCCGCACCGAGCGCGTGTCGCACGTCGTCGACGCCGCCATGTGGCGCCGCGCGGTGCTCGTCGGGGGAGCGGCGGGGCTCTCGGCGCACTCCGTCGTCGCGGGTGCGATCGGCGATGAGCTCGCCGCGCGTTCCGGCGGCCCGGTGCGCCTGTCGGTGCCGACGGCGGCTGGGAGCGACGAGACGCCGGTGGGCCCCTTCGCCGGATTCGTCGTCGTGGGCGCAGGAGCCGACCCGGCCGACGCCGTCGCGAGCGCACGCGTGCTGCAGGCCGAGCTGTTCGCCCGCCTCGACGGACCCGACGGTCCCTCGGTCGCCACCGCCCTCGCGCGCCGCGATCGCACGGCCGTGGCCTGCCCGGTCGTCGTGACGAACGGCCTCACCTGGCCCGAGACCCCCTCCCCGGTCGCCGCCTGGACCGCGACGCCCCAGGTCGCGCTCGACATCCGGCTCGGTGAGAGCGACGGCGCCCTCGTCCTGACCGCCGACGTGGCCGTCGACGCCCTCGCGCTCGAGACGGTCGACGAGATCCTCGATGCCGTGGCCCGGCGCCTCGACGCCGTCGGGCGTCCGCGGCCCGCCGCACGCGCGTCGTCGCTGCTGAGCGGCGCGAAGCGCGCCCGCATGGACGCCCTGCTCAAGGCGCGCGGGATCGCCGCTCGCTCGGCGGCCCCGGTGCCGGTCGACGAGGTGGTCGCCTCGCCGTCCGAGGAGCGCATGTGGCTGCTGCACGAGATCGACCCGCACGCCGCGACGGCCGCGGTCGCCCTCGCCGTGCGCTTCGACGCAGGCGTCGACGCCGACCGGCTGGCCGCGGCACTGCGCCGCACGATCGAGGACTTCCCGTCTCTTCGCACCGCGTGGGATGCCGTCGAGGGCGGCGTCCGCCCCCGCGAGCTGCCCGCCGACGCGGTCGACATCGAGCGGATCTCGCTCGCGCTCGACCAGGTACGCGCGCACGTCGTGGACCGCGCGCGCGTCGCCTTCGACCTCGCGACCGAGGCGCCGCTGCGTCTGTCGCTCATCGACACCGGAGCTGGCGGGACTCGCGGGAGCGACACCGCCGGGAACGGCGTCGGCAGCAGCGGCGTCATCGCGACAGACGGCGCTAGGGGTGACACCGGCGAGGACGACACCCGGGGGACTCCTCTCGTGCTCGGGATCGTGGGGCACCACATCGCGCTCGACGATGCCTCTTGGCATCCGTTCTTCGCGCGGCTGAGCGCCCACTACGACGGTGACGCCCCCGCGATCGACCGGGGCGCGTACCGGAGGTTCGCCGCGGAGAAGGTGCGCTGGCTGCGGGGGACGGGCAGTGCGCCCGTGCTCGAACGCTGGCGTACCGTCCTCGACGGGGCGACCCCCCTGCCGCTCCCCGCCGCCTGGCGTCGGTCGTCCGCCGAGCCCCAGCCGGTTGGGGCCGAGGGGTACGGCATCCGTCGCCTGCGCGCCGAGCTGCCGACCATCGCCGTGGCGAGTGCACGCACCGGCGCCGGCGGACTGCACACCGTCGCGGTGGCCGTGGCCACGGTGCTGACCGCCGCCACCGGTCGCACCGACGGGGTCATCGATCTGCCCGTGCTCGATGTCGAGGGTATGGGCGCCCACGCCGTGGGGGCACGGGGCAACCTCGTGCCGCTGCGGCTCGGGCTGCGCGACGACGACACCGTCGCGTCGCTGACCGCCCGCACCGTGGAGGCCGTGCGCGCGGCGACGGCCGGGGGAATCGTGCCCATCGAGCTGATCCGCCGCGCGCAGCCCGCGTTGCGCGAGCGCCCCGGGTTCCTGCTCGTCGGCGTCGGGGACGTGCTCGGCGCGGCACGCATCGGCGATGCGGTGGCTCACGAGATCGAGCTGCCGCCGCTGGCGACCGAGCCGGGCGTCACGATCGCCTTCCGCGAGGGTGCGACGCCCGCGCTGGAGGTGACGTGGTCGGACGACGTATCCGAGACGGCTGCGCGCACGCTGCTCGACGCCCTGTGTGCGGCCGTCGAGGCCCTCGCCACCACCGAGGCCGACGAGCCCGCCGTGCATCTGCTGCGCGATGTCGTGCTGCTGCGGCCGGCGTCCGCCACCGTGGCGGCCCTCGACTCCTCGGCCCCGCCGCGCCCCGTGTCGGTTGTGGCGAACGGTGAGCTCACCGCGCGGGCGGATGCCGTGCTCGCGGCGTTCCGCGGCGCCCTAGAAGCCCCTGACCTCGGACCCGACGACGACTTCTTCGACGCCGGCGGACACTCGCTGCTCGCCACCCGCGTCATCGCGACCCTCCGTGCGCGGGGTGTCGACGGCCTCCGGATCGGCGACTTCTTCGCCCGTCCGACCGCGCGGGAGCTCGGTGAGGTGGCGGGGGGCCTCGCAACCGCAGGGTCCGAGGACGCGCGTGCTTCGCGTCCGGACGCTCGCGGGGGCCTCGATGCGGTTCCGCTGCTCCCGCAGCAGCGCGGCATCTGGTTTCTCGACCGCTTCGACGACGGCGGCCTCGGCTACGCCATCCCCTATGTGCTCCATTTCGCCGCCGCCCCGGACGCCGTGGCCCTGCGCGCCGCCGTGCGCGATCTGCTCGTGCGCCACGAGGGTCTCCGCGTGCTCGTCGACGTCGTCGACGGCCACCCTCGGCAGCGGGCGGTGTCGACGCAACGGCTCGACGACCTCGCCTGGTGGTCGACGGATGCGGAAGACCTCCGCCGTGGCTTCGACCTCGACCGCGAGATCGGCGTGCGGGCGGTGCTCACCGATGACGGCCGGTCGCTGGGGCTGCTGCTGCACCACCTCGTCGCCGACGAGTGGTCGACCGGCATCCTCCTTCGCGACCTCGCCGCCGCTTATGCGGCACGAGCCGATGGGCACGCGCCGGAGTGGACGACCCCCGCGCCGTCGCCCCTCGATCTGGCGACCGAGCGCCCCGCGCCGGAGGCCTCGCTGGCCCACTGGCGCGAGCGCTTCGCTGACGCGCCCGTGGGGCTGCCTCTCGCTGCCGATCATGCGCCCGATCCTCTCGCTCCCGCCGACGGAGGGTGGCACGCATTGACGATCCCCGCCCCGACCGCCACGGGCTTGCGCGCCGTCGCCCGCCGCACCCGGTCGAGTCTGTTCGCGGTGCTCGAGGCCGCTGTCGTCGCGACCCTCGCACGCCTCGGTGCGAGCGACGACGTCCTCATCGCCGTCCCCGTGGCGGGTCGCGACGAACGCACCGCCGACGTCGTGGGGATGCTCGCCAACACGGTCGTGCTGCGCCACCGTGTGCCCGCCGATGTGTCGCTTTCCGCCCTCGTGGTCTCGGCACGCGAGACCCTCGTCGATGCGCTTGCGCACGAGGCGGTGCCGTTCGAACAGGTCGTGCTCGCGGTCGGGCCCGACCGATCGACCGGTCTGAGCCCGCTCGCCACGACCATGGTGCAGCTGCACAGCGGGGGAGAGCTGCGCGGCGCGCTGCCGCACCCCGGCGGCGAGATCCCCTACGAGATCGCCGAGCCCGAGCGCACGCACGCGAAGTTCGAGCTGTCGTTCGAGTTCATCGACGACGCCGACGGCCTCCGCGGAGGCATCGCCTTCCGTACGGCGTTGTTCGCCCCGCGGACGGTCACCCGTCTCGCCGAACGGCTGCTGGCCGTCATCGGCGCGCTGGCCGACGACGACGGGACGGCGACGCTCGACGACCTGCCGATCCCGCGCGGGGAGGCGCGGGCGAGGCAGCCGGATGCCCCGGACGCCGAGGACGCCCGTGACGTCGGCGCGGGGGCGGCGGTCGCCGTCGATCGCGCCGCCGCGGTCGCGGGATCCGCCGGTCCCGCGTCGGATGCCGACTCGCCAGGCGCGGTGTCCGATCCGGCCGCCGACGCCCTCCACGTCGTCCTCGCGTGCGCCGCCGAGGTGCTCGGCATCCCGGATCCCTCGCCCGAGGCCTCGTTCTTCGCCCTCGGCGGAGACAGCATCTCGTCGATCGCGTTCGTCGCGCGCCTCCGGGAGTGCGGTCTCGCCGCCGCCCCGCGTCAGGTCTTCGCGCATCCGGCCTTCACCGATCTCGCCCGCTCGCTGGAGCCCGCCGAGACCCCCGCGCAGACGCCGGAGAGCGCCCCGCTCTCCGCCTCCGGGCTCAGCCCCGACCTCCTCGCCGCCCTGATCGGAGACGCCCGATGATCGCCGATGTCCTCCAGGCCACCCCGCTCCAATGCGGCATGCTGGCCCTCGCCGCCGAGACCGACGACGCCTACGTCATCCAGGTGCGTCTCGAGCTCGACGGGCGCCTGGATGCCGAGCGCCTCCGCTCCGCGGTCGACGCGGTCGCAGGGCGTCATGCGATCGTGCTCGGGCGCTTCGTCGACGAGGGGCTGCCGCACCCGGTGCACCTCATCCCGGCGGACGGGTCGATCCCCGTCGAGGAGCGCGCGGGCGACGGCGCGACCGTCGCCGCCGAGGAACGCCGGCGCGGATTCGACGTGCGCACGGGACCCCTCCTGCGCGTGGTCCTCGTTCACCGCGCCGCGGGTGACGATGTCGTCCTCACCGGACACCACATCGCGCTCGACGGGTGGTCGTTCGGCATCGTCATCGACGAGATCCAGCGGGTCTATGCCGGCGTGTCGCTGCCGGCGACACGTCCCTTCCGCGATCAGGTGCGGCACGTCCAGCAGAAGGATGCCGCCGCCGCCCTCGAACACTGGCGGGTGCGTCTTCGTGACGTCGTGCCCCTTCAGCTCGCCGACCGGGCGACCGAACCCGGCGACGGGCGGTTCGGTGAGGCGACGATCCAGCAGCGTCGGTGGTCGGCGTCCGAGACCGACGGCCTGCTGTCGTTCGCCCGCGCCCAGAACGTGACCCTCAACACGCTCGCGCAGCTCGCGACGGCCGTGATGCTGTCGCGGCTGACCGACCGCGACGACGTCGTCTTCGGCACCACCGTGTCGGGCCGCGACCCCGAGCTCGTCGGCAGCGAGCACATGGTGGGTCTGTTCATCACGACGGTTCCGGTGCGCGTGGCCCTCGACGAGACACCCGTGACCACCGCGCTCGACCGGTTGCAGACCGCCTTCGCCGTCGACGTCGCGCACGCGCATCCCGGACTCCGCGCGATCGCCCGGACCGCTGGCGCGGGGGCGCTCTTCGACACCCTGCTCGTGTTCCAGAACGCGCCCGTGTCGCGTCACGACGGCACAGGCTTCGCTCCGGATGCCGCTGTCCGTCACGCCGAAGCGCACAGTCTCACGCACTATCCGCTCGTGATCGCCCCGGCGGTCGTCGACGGACGGCTCGTGGTCGACGTCGAGGTGCGTGCCGCCCAACTCGTCGGCTTGTCCGCGAAGGAGCTCGCCGATCTGTGGCGGGCGGCGCTCGACGAGATCGTCGCCGATCCCGCTGCGCCGGTCGATGGCATCCGGGCCGAACGTGAAGTGGACCGCGCGGCGTGGGCGCGGCTGGCCGGCGACGCGTGTGGAGCCGGGTGCGACAGCGATCTCGCCGCGGCGAGGGATGCCGCCGCCTCTCGCCGCGATCCGAACGCGGCACATGAGCGGGTTGCCCCGCGCGAAGACCGCCGCACCGTTCCCGACCTGTTCGCCGACGCCGTGGCATCCCGACCCGCTGCCGTCGCCCTCGCCGACGGCAGCCGCGCGTGGACGTACCGGGCGCTCGACGACCGCACCGCCCGCCTCGCCGCCGGGCTCGCCGCCGCGGGCATCGGTGCGGGCGACGTGGTCGGCATCGCCCTGCCGCGCTCGCTCGAGGTGGTCGAGGCGCTGTTCGGCATCGCCCGGGCCGGCGCGTGCGCGGTGTACCTCGACCCGGCGCTGCCCGACACGCGCCTCGACGCGATCCGGCGCCTCGCCGACCCCCGCGCGGTCATCGGCGTCTCGCCGTGGGCCGACGTCCCGGCCGTCGAGTCCGTGGATGCCGCCCCACCCGTCGTCGACGTGCACCCCGACGACGCGCTCTACATGATCTTCACCTCCGGGTCGACGGGGGAGCCCAAGGGCGTCATCGCGACGCATCGGGGTATCGTCGCGCTCCACGCCGACCACGCGGAGCGGGCGTATGCCGGCGCCGCATCGGGGACGCTGACCGTCGGGCACGCCTGGTCGTTCGGCTTCGACGCATCGTGGCAGCCGCTCCTCGCGCTGTTCTCGGGGCACCGGGTCGAGCTGCTGGATGCTGACACCCTTCGCGATCCCGTCCGTCTCGAGGCCCAGATCGTGGGGCGCGGCATCACGATGATCGAACTGTCGCCCACACTGCACGCGTGCCTACCCGCCGACAGCCCCGTTCACGAGCGGCTGCGGGTGCTGGGGCTCGGGGGAGAGGCGGTCGGCGGCGACGCGTGGCGCGCGCTCGGTCAGTCGTCGGCGCGCGCGATGAACTTCTACGGCCCCACCGAGACGACGGTCGACGCCGTGTCAGCGGTGATGAGCGAGACCGACGAGGTGGTGCTGGGGCGTCCGGTCGCCGGGATGCGGGCGTACGTGCTCGACCGGCGGTTGCGGCCGACGCCCGTGGGGGCCGTCGGCGAGCTCTACCTCGCCGGTCCGCAGCTCGCCCGCGGATACGCCGCGCGTCCGGCCCTCACCGCCGAACGCTTCGTCGCCGACCCCTTCCGGCACGGGGGGCGCATGTACCGCACCGCCGACCTCGTCCGCGTGCGCCCCGACGGGCGGCTCGCCTCCCTCGGCCGCTCCGACGACCAGGTCAAGATCCGCGGGCACCGCATCGAGCTCGGCGAGGTCGCCTCGGCCCTACGCGGTCTCGACGGCGTGCGTGAGGCCGCGGTGCTTCCGAGGGAACGGCCTCGCGGAACCGTGCTACGCGCCTTCCTCGTCACCGACGCGCCGGGCCCGTTCCCTCGATTCGCGGATGCCGCGTCGCTCCGGAAACGGCTCGCCGCGGTGCTGCCGGGTTACATGGTCCCCGCCGACGCGGTGCTGGTCGAGGCGCTGCCGCTGACGCCGAACGGCAAGCTCGACGTCAGCGCACTGCAGGCGCTCACCCCCGCTGAGCCCCCGGCCCCCGCCATCGAGAGAGACGTGTTCTCCGAGGCCGCCGAGGACGTGCTCGGACACCGCGTCGACCGCGACGACGATCTGCTCGACGCGGGCATGGACAGCGTCGACCTCGTGTCGTTCACGCACGCCCTCGCCGCACGGGGCGTGACCGCGACCATCGCCGACGTGCTGACCCATCGCACGCTCGCGGCCCTCGCGTTGCGCTGAGGAGCGCTCGACGAGCAGAGAGGGACGCCCGCCCACATCGATCCCCCACACGCCTCGGGTGTGGCCGACCTCGGGGCCCCGCCGGGCGTGGGCGGCGGCGACCGTCACCGGGCGGAGCCCAGCCCGCGATCTGCTTCGGCGCCGTCGAGCATCATCGTGACCTCTTCGACGCGGGCGAACCGCCCATCGGGCGCGAGCGTGCCGAAGAGCGAGACCTCCTGCACCACATCGCTCCCGTCCCGTTTGCGGACGGTGACCACGTGGCGCTCCGCGTACGTGCGGCCGTCGGTCACCTCGTCCTTCACCTCGACCGTGACGTGGGCGACCACCGAGCGGAGGTGCGCCATGTGCGCCAGGAAACCGGCGCGGTCGTCCCACGAGCCATCGGTGCGCTGCCGGTAGTCGTCCGAGAAGTGCCGGCTCACGGCCTGATCGAGCGGCAGTTCGGGCGTGTTCAGCAGGTCGTGCAGCGCCGCGGCGATCGTGGTGTGCGTCGCCTCGCTCGACGTGCGGGGCAGACGGGGCGGGGCGCCGGCACCGAGCCCGATCTGTTGGGCGAACCACAGGCTGTCGGCGTTGGCCCAGTACTCGGTGATGAGCCCGTCGTCGTCGATCCGCAGTGTGTCGGTGCCGAAGAACTCGACGGCGCCGCCGGCCGGAGCGGTCGCCCCGGGAACGCCGCCCGCGTAGGTGCCGTCCGCCCACCAGCGCAGCACCACGGTGTCGCCGTCGCAAAACGGGCCGAGCTGCACGGTGAACCGCAGGTCGCTCAGGACGGCGTGGATGCCGCTGACCCACCCGTCGAGTGCGTCGCGGCCCGTGGTCGCCCCGGGGGCGCCGCCCATCAGCGGCGCGGCGTACGCCACGAAGCCCTCGGCCACGATGCGGCGGGTCTGCGTGAGGTCGCCGTTCCAGAGGGCTACCCAGTCGTCTGCGAGGCGGCGGGTGGCGGCATCCATGAGAGGTCCTTTCATCGGGGGTCAGGGGTGAGGCGAGAGAAGGTCGCGTGCGAAGATCGCGGCGAAGCGCAGGAACGCGCGTCGCCGTCGCAAGAAGGTGAACCCGGTGCCGCGGATCGATGCCCCGTTCCTGATGACGTCGCGGGGGAGGATCCGCAGGTGGGTGCGGAAGGCGGCGCCGCCGTCGGCGGCGCGGACGTCGAGGACGACGCGCGTCGTGGCACGGTAGCGCGCGAGCGGGCCGCGCCCCTGCTGGCGCTTGACGCCGGTCGCGGCCCAGAGGCGTTCCTGGTCGTCGATCAGTGTCAGGTCGTAGCGCATGAGGTAGTCACGGCCGGGAGGGAAGAGCTCGAACGTGCCGGTCACGGCGTGCGTGCCCGGCAGGTCGGCCAGTGCGATCGTGCCGGCGACGTCGAGACGTCGCGACGGGTCTTCGGCGAATCGGGCGAGACTCGGCATCGTCAGTGTGACGTCGAGGCGTCCCGCGCCGGGCCTGGCCAGGGGGACTTCGCGGATCGTCTCGTGGATCGTGACGCCGTCGTCTTCGGTGGCGCGCCTGCGGTCTCGCATCCAGGCGGATGCGGTGTCTTCGGGGACGGGTGTGGGGGTCATGGTTCTCATCTCCGGCGCCTGCCATGTGGGGTCGCCGAGCTCGCTCCGGACGAAGAGCTCGATCGCGCGCTCGGCCGTGGCGAGGATCGTGGCCGAGGGATTGACGCCCGTCGAGCCGGGCAGGGCCGCGCCGTCCATGACGTAGAGGCCGGGGTAGCCGTGCACCTGCCGATCGGGTCCGACGACGCCGGTGGTGACGTCGGGGCCGACGGGGGCGCCGCCGAGCGCGTGCACCGTCACGGGCGTTCGCAGCAGCGACCAGGTGGCGACGGGGTGCACGCGGCTGCGGAGCAGCCGTGCGACCGCCGGTCCGACGCGGTCCTCGGCGGCGTACAGGCGTGCCTGCCGGCGATTGGCCCATCGCAGCCGAAGCGCGCCGCGGCGGTCGAGGGTGAGCCGTCCGCTGCCGGCGTCGTGCCCCATGGACAGCAGGGCGACGTTCTTGCGGGCGTCGAAGCGACGGACGCGCCGCCACAGCCCGCGGACGCGGCGGAAGGGCAGCGTGCGGTGCAGCAGCTCGGACACGACTGCCGGCACGGCGCCGTCCTGCAGCTGGAACCAGACCGGGCGCGAGCGTTCCCAGACGTCGAGCACCGTGGTGGTCGTGATGGTGGGGCCGGTCGTGAGATCGCCCGGCACGTGCCGCAGGTTGCTGAGCGCGAGGTAGTCGCCGTTGCCCGAGAACCGCGTGCCCAGGTGACGTGAGAGACGGGGGAGGGTGGCATCCACGTCGCGGGCGCGCAGCAGCAGCTCGGTCGTCGCGACCGCGCCGGCGGCGACGAAGAGGCGCCGGGCCGTCCAGCGGGTGTGGCCGCCGTCGGACGCTCTCGTCGTCACGGCCCAGCCGCCGTCGACCTGTTCGATGCGCGTCGCCTCGGCGTCGGTGACACACCGCGCGCCGTGCGCCTCTGCGACGGCGAGGTAGTTGTGGTCGAGGGAGTTCTTGGCGCCCCGGTTGCAGCCCGCGATGCATTCGCCCGAGAAGTCGCAGCCGCGTTGGAGGCTGCCGAAGCGGTTCGGATGCCACGTCTGCGGGTCGCCGAACCGCACGGCCAGGTTCGGGCGGAACGTGGCCGACGAGATCCCCATGTCGGCGCTCAGCCCTTCGATGACCGTGGTGCGTTCCGGCACACGGCCCGTCGAGGGATCGGGCTGCACGGGGGCGACCTCGACCATCGCGGCGGCCAGGTCGTAGTAGCGGTCGAGTCCTTCGCGACGCACGTCCGCAGACCAGCGATCGTCGAGCGTCTGATCGGCGGGGCGGGCGAACACGTTCGCGTAGGCGAGCGAGCCCCCGCCCCACCCGGCCGCTTGCACCGAGATCATCGACCGCAGCCACCGCACGTCGTAGAGCCCGCGTCCCCGCGTCCACAGCCACCCGTCGGCCAGCCGCGGCGAACGCGGGAAGTCGCCGGGTCGCCAGCGGCGGCCACGCTCGAGCACGGTCACCCGCAGACCCGCCTGAGCGAGCCGCGCGGCGGTGACGGCGCCGCCGAAGCCGCTGCCCACGACGAGGGCGTCGGTGTCGATGGTCATACGTGCTCCCGGGGGCGTGGTGTCGAGGGCGGACGAGCCGTGCCGCCCGCCCGGTGGGGGGTCAGCGCGTCGGCGCGGCGCTGCCGTTGTAGGTGGGCAGGTCGCGCACGAGCTGCGTCAGGGCGGGATCGCCGTCGTACCGGCGCCGGTGCAGCTCGGCGATACGACGGCCGATCTCGGGATCGGGGTCGTCGGTGATGTCGAACGAGTCGAAGCGGTCGAGCAGGGGAAGGCCGATCCGGTCGGTGCGGGCGTGCGAGGGGGCCATGAGGTACTCCCAGTAGCCATCGAGGTCTTCGATGACGAAGACCGCGCCGTACTCGAACTCGCCGCCGAAGTCGGGGCCGACGACGAACGAGCGCACCGCGTCGATCTGCTCTCCCTGGGCGCGCAGGCTCGCGAGGGCCTCGGCCTTCTGCTCGTCGGTCACGTCGTGCTTGAACGTGAAGCGGTTGCCGTGGTAAATCATGCGTTCTGTCCTTTCTTCCGGGGGTCTCGGCATCCGTCGATGCGCGAGCGGGCGAGAGCCGACGCGAGGCCGAGGCCACGGTCGCGGCGCTGTCGGTCGGCGCGGCGCGGAGACGCGGGGAGATCAGCGGTCGTCCCGCTCGTCTCCCCACGCGGTCAGGAGCGGCTCGAGGGCGAGGGCGGCGAGCGCGTGCACCCGATCGAACCCGTCGGGCTGCGCGAAAGCCGTCAGGGCGAGGCCGGTGGCGACCGCCCAGAGCACCTCCGCCTGGGCGGCGACGTCCACGGCGTGCGGATGCGGCTGCGCGGTCCGCCACCGCAGCAGGGTGTCGACCGTGACCGCGACGACGTCGTGCGCGGCCTCGAGGCGACGAGCGGGAGGGATGTCGACGCCGCCCATGCCGTGCATGAAGAGGAACACCCGGTGGTTCGCCGCGGCGAAGTCGAGGTACGCGTGCAGGATCGCGCGCGGCCCCTGCGAAGGGTCGTCGCCGCGGGCGTTCCGCATCGCCGCGGCGAGGCGGTCGTAGGCGTCGACCATCACCGCGTCGAGCAGCGCGGCCTTGTCGGCGTAGTGCTGGTACACGATCGGCGCGGTGTAGCCGATCTCGGTCGCCACTCGGCGGACCGTGACCGCGGGAGCGCCTTCGGCGTCGACGATCGCCCGCGCGACGGTGAAGATCCGGTGGCGGTTGTCGGCGTGCGTCTGGGCGCGACGGCCGGTCACGGCGTCACCGTCAGCCGTCGTGCCGGACCGGTGGTCGCGACCGACGGGCGTTCGTCGAGCGGGTGCGGGATGAGCGGCTGAGTCACGGGATCTACCTCCGTTAGAAAATATAACAGCGTTAGATGAGTGGCGCCACCCCGACGGACGTCCCGACGGCGAGAGCCCCGACGGATCGACGGGGCTCTCGGTGCGGCGGGGTGCGCGGCCTCAGACCTGCTGGCCGCGGCGGCCGGTGGCATCCGGGCCCGGCGCGAGGGTCACGACCGGCAGCGGCTCGGGACGCTTGGGCAGCACGTGGTCGCCCGACGACTGGTGGCGCAGGCGCCGCAGCACCCAGGGCACCAGGTACTCGCGCGCCCAGATGAAGTCCTTCTCGCGGGCCGCACGCCAGGTCGTGGCGGGCAGGGCCTCGGGCTGCATCGGCTGCAGGTCGTTGGGCACGTTGAGCGCGCGCAGCACCATGCGGGCGACCTCGTGGTGCCCGAGGGCGTTGTAGTGCAGACGGTCGTCGTCGAAGAAGCGCATGTCTTGCACCTCTTTGAGCCCCCACTGGTCGGCGACGACGCAGTCGTGCCGGTCGGCGATCGCGCGGATGTTCTCGTTGTAGATCGCGATCTTGCCCCGGATGCCACGGAACACCGGCGTGAACTCGGTGTCGACGCCCGTGAACACCACCACCGTCGCGCCGTCGCGGCGCAGCCGGATGACGGCGTCTTCGAACTGCTGCGAGACGGCATCGGGGTCGGTCCCCGGACGGATGACGTCGTTGCCGCCGGCCGAGAACGTGACGAGGTCGGGCGTGAGGGCGAGAGCGGGCTCGATCTGGTCGGCGACGATCTGCCCGATGAGCTTTCCGCGCACGGCGAGGTTGGCGTAGGCGAAGTCGTCGACCTGCGATGCCAACACCTCGGCGACGCGATCGGCCCACCCGCGGTGACCGCTGTCGGGGAGCGGGTCGCCGATCCCTTCGGTGAACGAGTCGCCCAGAGCGACGTACCGGCGCCAGGGGTGCGGACCGGGATTGTCGGGCGAGGGCGAGGTGCGGGGCGAGTGCGGATCGAGTGTCATCGAAACCTCCGTCTCCCAGGCTAGTCCTGCCCTCCGACAGGGCAAGGGCACGCGGAACCCTCGGCTCTCGAAGACCTCGCGCGGGCCCGGGGCCCCGGGTGCCGACGTTCTTCGATGCGGCGGCCTTTATCGCCGATGAGCGACGGGAACCGTGCACGGCCCGCCCCGGGGCCGTGGCGTTCTGACCTATCGTTGATGTTCGCGCTCGCGAGGGATGGAGGTTCGATGCTCGAAGAAGAAGTCCGCACGTCGGCCCTCTCGCACACCGCCGAGACCGACGCCGCGGCCGTACCGCCGGAGTCGGCGCACGATGGCACCGAGCCCCACTTCGGCTCCTTCGCCGCCGAGCACCTCTCGCCGTCGTTCCCGCAGCGCGCCCCCTGGGGAACCGCCCAGCGCCTGCGCGCCTGGCAGGCCGAGGCGCTCGACCTGTACTTCGGCCTCGACGGACCCGACGGCGAGGGCAAAGGCCCCCGCGACTTCCTCGCCGCCGCGACCCCCGGCGCCGGCAAGACGACGTTCGCCCTCCGTCTCGCGTCCGAGCTCATGCGCCGCCGCGTCGTCGACCGCATCGTCGTGGTGGCCCCCACCGAGCACCTCAAGACCCAGTGGGCCGAGGCGGCCGCGCGCGTCGGCATCCGTCTCGACCCGTACTTCTCGAACCGTCACGCCACGCCCTCGCGGCAGTACCACGGCGTCGCGGTCACCTACGCCCAGGTGGCGGTCAAGGCCGAGGTGCACCAGCGCCTGACGATGGATGCCAGGACCCTGGTGATCCTCGACGAGGTGCACCACGGCGGCGACGCGCTCAGCTGGGGCGATGCGCTGCGCGAGGCCTACAGCCGCGCCACGCGCCGCCTGCTGCTGTCGGGAACGCCCTTCCGCAGCGACACCGCCCCCATCCCGTTCGTCGAGTACCACCCGAACGAGAAGGGCATCCGCCTCTCGCGCACCGACTACGCCTACGGCTACCGGCGCGCCCTCGACGACGGGGTCGTGCGCCCCGTCTTCTTCCTCGTCTACGCCGGCCAGATGCGCTGGCGCACCAAGGCGGGGGAGGAGATGGAGGCCCAGCTCGGGCAGGACAACACCAAAGACATCACCTCGCAGGCCTGGCGCACGGCGCTCGACCCCAACGGCGACTGGATCCCCGCCGTCCTCCGCTCGGCCGATCGCCGCCTCACCGAGGTGCGCGAGACGGTCCCGGATGCCGGCGGCCTGGTGATCGCGACCGACCAGACCGCGGCGCGCGCCTACGCCGCCATCCTCGAAGACATCAGCGGCGAGAAGGTCACCGTCGTGCTCTCGGACGAGGCCGAGGCCTCGAGCCGCATCGAGGAGTTCTCGAAGGGCACGAGCCGCTGGATGGTCGCCGTCCGCATGGTGTCGGAGGGCGTCGACGTGCCGCGCCTCGCCGTCGGCGTGTACGCCACGAGCGCCTCGACGCCCCTCTTCTTCGCGCAGGCGATCGGCCGTTTCGTCCGCGCCCGGCGCCGCGGTGAGACCGCGAGCGTCTTCCTGCCGAACGTGCCGCAGCTGCTCGCCCTCGCCGGCGAGATGGAGGCCCAGCGCGACCACGCCCTCGACCGCGACAGCGACGCGGAAGACCAGTGGAACGCCGAAGAAGACCTGATGGATGCCGCCGAGCGCGAAGACAAGGCGTCCGACGCGCTCGAGCAGGAGTTCGAGTACCAGGCCCTCGGCTCGCTGGCGCACTTCGACCGCGTGCTGTTCGACGGGCAGGAGTTCGGCCAGCTCGCGGTTCCCGGCACGCCCGATGAAGAGGAGTTCCTCGGCATCCCGGGCCTGCTCGAGCCCGAGCAGGTGCACGAGGTGCTCATGACGCGCGCCTCGAAGCAGTCGCGGCACCGCTCGGTGCGCGAGGAGCGCGAGAAGGCGACCGGCACAGAGCCCCCCGGCGTCGACGAGGGGGGCCTGCCGCAGCCCCTGCACCGCACGCTCAAAGAGCAGCGCCAGCTGCTCAACAGCCTCGTCGGGCTGTACGCCCGCCGCACCGGAGAAGCCCACGGCCTCGTGCACGCCGAACTGCGCCGCCTCTGCGGAGGCCCCGCCGTCTCGCACGCGACCGTCGCACAGCTGCAGTCCCGTATCGAGCTGCTGCGCAAGCGCATGCGCGCCTGAGCCCGCGTGCGGCCGCTCCCGCGTCCCGGGGGCCGCGTCTGCCTCAGGATGCATGGCGGGTGGTGCGGGTGTGCGCACCAGGGCCGTCGGGGTCGACAGGCGTCTCGCGGATCCGTCATCCTGGCACGTGCCGCGCACGTCACGCGCGCGCTCCCGCGGTTCGGAGGGCCGAAATGCTGGCAGTATCGGCCGACGCGCCCGGGGAGGGAGGCGCGGGCCGTTAGCGTGGGGGCGATCCGAAGGAGACCCGTGCCCCCTGCCGCCACCCCCACCGCTCGCGATCGTCGCCGGTGGACGCGCTACCTGGTCGACGAACGCGCCGAGGCGCGTGTCTATCGCGAGCTCGCCACGCGCCGCACGGGCGAGGAGCGCGAGATCCTGCTCGCCCTGGCCGACGCCGAAGGGCGCCACGAGCAGCACTGGATCGATCTGCTGGGAGGCACCCCCGCCCGGCTGCCGTCACCCGGCATCGGCACGAGGCTGCTCGCCTGGATGGCCCGGCGGTTCGGGTCGATCTTCGTGCTCGCGCTCGCGCAGAACGCCGAGGCGCGTTCCCCGTACGCCGACGAGCCGTACGCCACCGCGGCCATGGCCGCCGACGAGCAGGTGCACCACGAGGTCGTCCGCGGTCTCGCCGCCCGCGGGCGCCGTCGGCTGTCGGGCACGTTCCGCGCGGCGGTGTTCGGGGCGAACGACGGTCTCGTCTCGAACCTCGCGCTCGTGATGGGCATCGGGGCGACGGGGGTCGCCCCGGGCTTCGTGCTGTTCAGCGGCATCGCGGGACTCTTGGCGGGCGCTCTCTCGATGGGCGCCGGAGAGTTCGTCTCGGTGCGGTCGCAGCGCGAGCTGCTCGAGGCCACCGAAGAGAGCGACTACGCCGACGCCGCCCTGAAGAACCTCGATCTGGATGCCAACGAGCTCGCGCTCGTCTATCGCACGCGCGGCATGGACCCGGTCGAGGCCCTCGCCCGCGCCCGCGAGGTCGTCACCGCGGCACAGGCCGGTGGCGCGCTCGCCCCCGCCGCGGCCGCGCCGGGGGAGCCGTCGCACGACGTCGTCGGCAGCGCGTGGGGTGCGGCGCTGTCGAGCTTCCTGTTCTTCGCCTCGGGGGCGATCATCCCGGTGCTGCCGTGGATCTTCGGCCTGTCGGGCGTCATGGCCGTCGTCGTGGCGCTCGTCCTCGTCGGCGCCGCGCTCATGGCGACCGGAGCGATGGTGGGCCTGCTGTCGGGCACCTCGCCGCTCAAGCGCGGTCTGCGTCAGCTGGCCATCGGCTTCGGTGCCGCCGCGGTGACGTACGTGCTCGGCCTGCTCTTCGGCGTGTCGGCGGGCTGAGCCGCCCGCGCTCCCGGCCGCGCCCCGAGCACACGCCGTCTCTCGCGAGAAACGCCGTATCGGGCCTCTCTCCCGCGAGAGGGTGTGGACATCGCTCCGGAGCGCGGTGCCCCGGCACCCGCGCAGCCCGCGCCCCGCCCCGGCGTCCGCCCCTCTGCTCCGCGACGTCCGCGCGCGGCGGGTCAGCGACTCGCGACGACGCGCGCCGCCTCGCGCACCGCGCCGAGGTTCTTGCGTCCGGCGCGCGATCCGGCGAGCTTGGCGGCGATGTGCTCGGCGACGGTGACGGGCTCGTACACGGCCGGCGACTCGCGCGAGACGAAATGGGGGAGCGGGCCGACGACCGCGTCGGCGTTGCCGTCGTGGAAGAACGCCGCCGAACGGCGTCGCTCGATCGTGCCGTCGATCACGGGGGGCTTCACGCGGTGCAGCGTCGAGAGCCACTTGTCGTTCGTGAGCCGTGCGGCGACGTCGCCGATGTTCACCAGCAGCGCGCCCTCGGCGGGCGACACGTCGTTCCACGAGCCGTCGAGGCCCAGCACCTGCAATCCAGCGACCCGGTCGGCCCACAGCACGGTGACGAGCCCGAAGTCGGTGTGCTCGCCCATCCCGGTCAGCTCGGCGCCCAGCTCGATCGACCCCGGCGGCAGCGCGTAGTTGTTCATGCGCAGCACGTCGATCGAGTGGTCGGTCACCCCGTCGAAGAAGTCGTCGGGCACGCGCAGCGCGGCGGCGAAGATCCGTGTCAGGGTGTGGGCGACGCGTCGTGCCTCGTCGTAATAGGCGCGCACGCCCGGCTCGAACGCCGTCGTCTCGGTCGGCCACGTGTTCTCGGCGTAGTCGGCGGCGGTGGCGGTCGTGCCGGCGTAGTCGCGCCACGACGTCCCGACGTTGAACGCCTCGAAGAAGTCGTTCATGCGCGTCACCGGATCGATGCCGAGGCTGTAGCTGAGCGACTCGCTCTTCGGCGGGCTGTATCCGCGGTTCTCGCCGGCGGGACGCACGTATGCCTTCTTGTCGGCCAGCGGCAGGGCGAAGAACTCGTCGAGCCCGGCGGTCAACCCCTCGATCGTGGCGTCCGGGACGCCGTGCCCCACGATCTGCATAAACCCGACGGTGCGGCACGCGTGGTCGACGGCCGCCGCGACGGCGGCGCGGGCGTCGTCGGTGCCGTCACCGACCCACGGCGAAATGTCGATCGTGGGCACATCGAAGCGGTACATGCCCCCGACGCTAGGCCGACAGTGTCACGTCGGTGTTTCCCCCGGGTCACGCTCTGCGATCGGATGCCACGGCCCGTCGCCGCGCGGGCCGTGGCATCCTGTGCGGGTCAGTGCGCGCGTCGGCGCACGCGTGCGACGATGCGGGCGGCGGTGTACAGCACCGCGCCGATGGCCGTGGCGAAGAAGCCGATGGGGAGGTCGGTCGTCACCGACAGGCCGATCGAGGCCCAGACCGTGACCAGGGTGAGCACGACCGAGAGCGCGAGACCGCGCGCGGGCGTGCGCGACAGCGCCTGGGCCGCCGCGGGCGGCCCGATCAGCAGCGCGAACATCAGCAGCGCGCCCACGACGGGCACGCTCACGGTGGTGGCGGCGGCGATGACGAGCGCGAACACCAGGTCGATCGCCCCCACCCGCACCCCCCGCGCCGACGCGAGCGAGGGCAGGACGGATGCCAGCAGCAGCGGCCGCGCGACGAGGGCCACGATCGCCAGGCACAGGGCGCCCAGCACGAGCATCGTCGTGAGCTGGTCGGGTGCGACCCCGAGGATCTGGCCGAACAGCAGAGCGAAGACCTCGGCGGAGTACTCGCGCGAGCGGCTGAGGAAGAGCGCGCCGAGCGCGAGCATCGTCACGAGCGTCAGGGCGGTGACGACGTCGTGACGGGCACGACGGCCGAGCAGCACGATCCCGACCGCGCCGCCCGCAGCGAACACTCCCAGCCCGATCAGCGGGTTCACGCCGATGAGCACGGCGCCGGCCGCCCCGGCGAACGCCCCGTGCGGCACCGCGTGCGCGAAGAACGCGTTGCCGCGCAGCACCACGAAGAACCCGACGACACCCGCGACGATCGCGACGACCGTCCCTCCGGCCCACGCGGTCATCAGATACGGCGCGAACATCACGCCACCGCCTTTCGTGCGACGCGGGGCCGGACGGCGCGCACGGCGCGGGCCCCCACGTAGGTGACGAACACCGCCGCGACGATCGTGAAGCTCACCGGCCAGCTGACGCCGCCGAACCAGTCGTAGCTCGCGAAAGACACGAGGCATCCGACCCATACTTGTACCGCGGCGAGCACGGCGGCCAGAGCGGTCGCGGTGCCGAGCCGCCGCGTGAACAGCAGCGCGGTGGCCGCGGGACCGATCAGCAGCGCCGTCGAGAGGATCGCCCCGATCGACAGCGACGACAGCTGCACGGCGAGCGCCAGGGCGACCAGGAACAGGGTGCTGGTCCACCGCACGGGCACTCCCCGCGCGGCGGCGAGGTCGCGGTCGAGGGTCTCGAGAGTCAGCCGCCGCCAGGTGGCCGCGACGATCAGCAGCGTCACGGCTCCGAGGGCGACGATCGCCGGCACGAGACGGGTGTCGATCGAGAAGAGCGACCCGAACAGCACCGCCACGGCGGCGTTGCTCGATCCGCCGATGACGGTGTCGAGGGCGAGGAACAGGGCGGTGAGGCCCATCCCGGCGCCGAACACGACGCCCGTCGCGACGTCGCGCCCCGCCAGGCGGCGTGTGCCGATCGCCTCCATCACGATCGCCGAGAGCACCCCGGCCACGATGAAGCCCCACAGCTGGCTGATCCCGATGAGAAAGGCCCCCGACCCGCCGACGGCGCCCAGGTCGGCCAGCGCATGTCCCGCGAACGACTCCCCCCGGGTGATGGTGAAGACGCCGACGATGCTCGTCACCACCGCCACGACGGTGCCCACGACCAGCGCGGTCTGCACGGTGGGGCTCGCGAAGAACCCCGACAACACCCCGGTCATCGCACCGGCAGGTCGTCGTCGGCGAGCACGAACGTGCGACCGCCCGCCTCGATCACGCGCATCCGACGCCGGTACAGCCCGCTGAGCACGTCGTCGCGCACGACCTCGGCGGGCGAGCCGACGGCGGCCCTCCCGTCGGCGAGGTACGCCACGCGGTCGAGCACGGGCAGCAGAAGGGTGAGGTCGTGCGCGGTGACGACGATCGAGACACCGGTGCGCCGCCGCAGGTCGTCGAGCAGGGTCACGACGTCGCGCGCGCTGACCGGGTCGAGGCTCGCCAGCGGCTCATCGAGCAGCAAAAGCGCGGGGCGACTGACGATCGCGTGCGCGAGCAGCACGCGTTGCTGCTGGCCGCCCGACAGCTCTCCGACTCGGGAGTCGGCGAACGCCGTCGCCCCCACGGCCGCGAGCGCCTCGTCGACGCGCGCGCGTAGCCGACGCCGGCGCAGCGGGATGCCGAGGCGCGCGCCGTCGAGCCCGAGCATCACGACGTCGCGGGCGCGCAGGGGCGCCTGGGGGTCGAGCGCGATCTTCTGCGGCACGTAGCCGATGCCAGCCCGGCGGTCGGGGCGGTCGACGTGCCCCGCATGGGGGCGGAGGATGCCGAGCAGCACCCGCAGCAGCGTGGTCTTGCCGGCGCCGTTGGAGCCGATGAGCCCCACGATCGCGCCGGCGGGCACGTCGAGGTCGACGTGGTCGAGAACGGTGGCGCCGCCCAGGCGCACCACGATCCCGCGCGCCGTCAGGACGACGGCGGCGGGATCGCGGCGGGGGAGCCCCTCGGTCACAGGTGCTCGGTCGAGGTGCCCTGGGTCACCGCCGTCTCGAGGGCCTTCAGCTCGGCGACCATCCAGTCCTGGTAGTGGTAGCCCTGCGGCATCGTCTCGTACACGCCGACCACGGGGATGCCGTTGTCCTTCGCGAGCTGCAGGTACTTGTCGGTGGTGTCGTCGGTCACCTGCTGGTTGTAGAGGAACGCCTTCACCTGCTTGCCGGTGAACAGGGCGTCCTGCGTGGCGGTGTCCTGCGCCGACGGGTCGGTGTCGTTCATGATCGCGGCCTGCAGGTTCCAGGGCGTCTTGATGTCGGCCTTCGCCGCCTGGAGCATGTAGTCGGCCACCGGCTCGGTAACGGCGACGGGGGTGTTCGGGTGGTCGGTCGCGAAGGCGGCGAGCGCGTCGGTCCAGGTGCTCAGCGAGCTCGTGAACGTCGTGAGGTTGGCCTGGAAGGTGTCGGCGCTGGCGGGGTCGAGCGCGCTGAGCTTGTCGGCGACCTCCTTCGCCACGGCGGGCATCGTCTTCGGGTCGTACCAGAGGTGCGGGTTCTCGGTGCTGTCGGGCAGGTTCAAGACGTCCTGCGCCACGATGACGGCGCGACTGCTGTTGGGCGAGGCCTTCTCGAGGTCGCTCATGAAGTCGTCGTAGCCCAGGCCGTTCTGCACGATCAGCTGCGCGCCCGCGACCTCTTTGGCGACGCTGGCGCTGGCCTCGAACGTGTGGGGGTCGGTGTTGGGGTCGCTCATGATCGCCGAGACGTCGACGCGGTCGCCGCCGATCTGCTCGACGACGTCGGCGTACTCGTTCTCGGCGGCGACGACCGTCACCTTCGCGCTGGTGTCGGCGCTCGCGGTCGGTGCCGATGCCGACGAGGTGGCGCCGGCGCAGCCGGCCAGGGCGACGGTCAGCAGCGAGGCGGTGGCGGTGGCGACGACGACGGTACGCGCGGTTCTCATGTTCAGTCCCTTCGACGATTCCCTCGGGGATGAGAATCGTTATCAGGTAGGGACGGTAGAAGCGCTCTCTATGCGCGCCACCGGTGGCGCCTATCATTCCGCTGAGTGCCCGGAGCGGCATCCGGGAACGAAGAAGGCCCCCGGGTGGGACCGGGGGCCTTTCTCTGTGCGCGAGGGGGGACTTGAACCCCCACGCCCTATACGGGCACTAGCACCTCAAGCTAGCGCGTCTACCTATTCCGCCACCCGCGCATCTGGGTGTCGGCGCTTTCGCAACCGAGGAACGACATTACCACGGTTGGGGGTCGCCCTCGAATCCGCGCCGCGGCCCGGGCGCGTTCCGCGACCGCTCCCGGGGCGGGGGAGCGGCACCGGTACCGTAGGACGCATGCCCGAAGCCGAGACCGACGTGCCCGAGGTCGCCCGTCTGGCGGCCGATCTCATCCGTTTCGACACCTCGAACTACGGCGGCGGCCGTGCCAACGGCGAGCGCGATGCGGCCGAGTACGTGGGCGCCTACCTCGAGACCCTCGGGCTGACCCCCGACTACTACGAACCGGTCGCGCGACGCACCAACGTCTGCGCCCGCGTCGCCGGCAAGAACCCCGACAAGCCCGCCCTCGTGCTGCACGGCCACCTCGACGTCGTCCCGGCGGTGGCCGACGACTGGAGCGTCGACCCGTTCGCCGGCGAGATCCGCGACGGCATCCTGTGGGGTCGCGGCGCGGTCGACATGAAGAACATGGATGCCATGATCCTCACCGCCGTGGCCGGCGTGCTGCGCGCGGGGGAGCAGCCCGAGCGCGACATCGTCGTGACGTTCTTCGCCGACGAGGAGAACGGCGGCGTCGAGGGCTCGGCGCGGGTGGTCGCCGATCGCCCCGAGTGGTTCCGCGGCGCGACCGAGGCCATCAGCGAGGTCGGCGGCTACTCCATCGCCGTCGGCGACCGCCGCGCCTACCTGCTGCAGGTGGGCGAGAAGGCGCTGCTGTGGATCAAGCTCGTCGCCCGGGGGCGCGCGGGTCACGGGAGCCGCGTGCACCCCGACAACGCGGTGACGGCCCTCGCCGAGGCGGTGGCCGCTCTGGGGCGCACCGAATGGCCGGTGCGGCTGACCGACACGACCCGGCAGCTGCTCGACCGCCTGGCGGAGCTGACGGGTGACGACGCGGGTGATCCCGATGCGCTCGCCGATCGTGCGGGCATGGCATCCGCGTTCCTGCGATCGACCCTGCGCACCACGGCGAACCCGACGGGCCTCACGGCGGGTTACAAGCACAACGTCATCCCCGACCGGGCCGAGGCGCTCATCGACGTGCGCGTCCTGCCGGGCACCGAGGATGCGGCTCTCGACGACATCCGCCGCATCGTCGGCCCGCACGTCGACATCGAGATCGTGCACCGTGACATCGGGCTCGAGACGCCGTTCGCCGGCGACCTCGTCGACGCGATGGTCGCTCAGCTCGGGCGGCACGATCCGGGCATCCCGGTGATCCCGTATCTTCTCGGAGCGGGCACCGACAACAAGGCGCTCGCGGCGCTCGGGATCGCCGGCTACGGCTTCGCGCCGCTGCGTCTGCCCGCCGACCTCGACTTCACCGGGATGTTCCACGGGGTCGACGAGCGTGTGCCGGTCGACGCGCTCGAGTTCGGTCAGCGAGTCCTCGCCGACCTCATCCGCACGTACTGAAGGACGTCATGCACATCTTCGAGGCGATCATCCTCGGGCTCGTCCAGGGCCTGACCGAGTTCCTCCCCATCTCGTCGAGCGCGCACCTGCGGATCGTGGGCGACCTCCTGCCCTCGCGGGTCGACCCGGGAGCCACGTTCACGGCCATCACGCAGATCGGCACCGAGCTGGCGGTGCTGCTGTACTTCCGTCGCAAGATCGGCCGCGTGATCTCGCGCTGGTTCGGCTCGCTCACGGGCCGGGTGGCGCGCAACGACCCCGATGCCCGCATGGGCTGGCTCATCATCATCGGCACGATCCCGATCGGCCTGCTCGGCGTCGCCTTCCAGACCCTCATCCGCGAGAACTTCCGCAGCCTCTGGCTCGTGGCGGTCGTCCTGATCGTGTTCGGCGTGCTGCTGGGCGTGGCCGACCGCTACGGGGCGCGCACGCGGGAGCTCTCCGACCTGACCTACCCCCACGGCCTCGCCTACGGTCTCGCGCAGGCGCTCGCGCTCATCCCGGGAGTCTCGCGCTCGGGCGCCACGACGACCCTGGGCCGCGCGCTGGGGTACAAACGCACCGCGGCGGCCGAGTACTCGTTCCTGCTCGCGGTGCCCGCCGTCTTCGCCAGCGGGCTGTACGAGCTGTACCAGAGCCTCAAAGAGGGCAGCGGCCCGTACACCCTCGGTGACACCGCCATCGCGACGGTCGTCGCCTTCGTCGTCGGCTACGTCGTCATCGCCTTCCTGATGCAGTACCTCAAGCGGGGGAGCTTCCTGCCGTTCGTGGTCTACCGCGTCGCCCTGGGCGTGCTGCTGATCGTGCTGCTCTCGCTCGGGGTGCTGCCCGCGTACTCGACGATCTCGGGCTGACGACGCGCGGGCGGGCGGGCGGGCGTCCCGGGCCGGGACCGCTCGGGCGCCCGGGCGTCGCGGGCACAGACCGCGCGGGCACGCGATCGTCCCGGCCGGACCGCTGTGGCGCCCGAGCGGTCCCGGGCGCCGGCCGCGGTCAGCGACGCGGGGGGTCGTCGCGGCCGGGCTTGGTCGGCCCGTCGCCGCCGCGGCGCAGGTACCGCTCGAACTCCTGGGCGATGGCATCCCCCGACGCCTCGGGCGAGTCCCAGGTGTCGCGGGTCTGCTCCAACTGGCGGATGTAGTCGCTCATCTCTTCGTCGTCGGCCGCAGCGGCGTCGATCGAGGCCTCCCAAGCCACGGCCTCGGCGGCGAGGTCGCCCCGCGGCAGGTCGATGCCGGTGATCGCCTCGAGCCGGTCGATGATCGCCAGGGTCGCCTTGGGCGACGGCGTATGCCCGGCGACGTAGTGCGGCACGCTCGCCCACAGACTGGCGGTGGGGATGCCCACCGTCTCGGCGCTGTGACCGAGGGCGCTCAGGATGCCGACCGGCCCCTCGTACAGGCTGCGTTCGAGCCCCAGCAACTGACGTACGCCCTCGTTGTCGCTGCCGGCGAAGACCGAGATCGGGCGCGTGTGCGGGACGTCCGACATCATCGAGCCCAGGGCGACGAAACCCGTGACGTCCTCACGCAGGGCGACGTCGACGAACTCGGCCGAGAACGCCTGCCACGCGCGGGCCGGCTCGACGCCGACGAGCAGCCAGATCTCGGCGTCGTCCGACCTGTTCACGGGGCGCAGCAGCGCGGCCTCGGGCCAGGTGAGCGTTCGGCGACCCTCGCTGTCGAGGCCGATCTGCGGTCGCGTGTACTGATAGTCGAAGTACAGCTCGGGGTCGACCGAGTGCACCACCTCGTACTCCTGGTCGGCCCGCAGCAGTGCGGCGGCGGCGGATGCCGCCTCTCCGGCGTCGTTCCACCCGTCGAAAGCGGCGACGATGATCCGGCGACCCAGTGCGTCCACGCAACCTCCTCTGCCCCTGCGGGGCTAGGTTCCAGGATAGGCGCATGCGTCGCCGTGCGGACGGGACCGCCGCCTCCCGTCGATACGATGGAACGATGAGCGCTCCCGTCCTGTCCGCCGTCCTGTGGGACATGGACGGCACCCTCGTCGACACCGAGCCCTATTGGATGGCCGCCGAGACGCCGCTCGTCGAGCGGTTCGGCGGCACCTGGTCGCACGAGCAGGCGCTCGGGATGGTGGGCCTCGCGCTCGAGGACTCGGCCCGCCTGCTGCAGAACGCCGGTGTGCCGTGGTCCGCCGACGAGATCATCGCCCATCTCACCGACGAGGTGCAGCGCCAGCTCGCGGTGACCGGCGTCCCGTTCCGTCCCGGCGCGCGTGAGCTGCTCGCCGACCTGCGTCGCGCCGGCATCAAGACCGGCCTCGTGACCATGTCGATGCGCCGTATGGCGCTCTCGATCGTCGACCTGATCGACTTCCCGGCCTTCGACGTCGTCGTGGCCGGAGACGACGTCGAGCGTCCGAAGCCCTACCCCGACCCCTATCTGCAGGCGTGCGACGAGCTCGGCGTCGACATCGTCGACACCGTCGCGATCGAGGACTCGCCGAACGGCCTGCGCTCGGCCGTCGCGAGCGGGGCGGTGGCCCTCGGCATCCCGCTCATGGTCCCGCTCGACGGTCTGGGCGCCGACGCGCTCTGGCCGACGCTCGACGGCCGCACGGCCGCCGATCTGCAGGCCCTGCACGCCGCCCACGCCCCGACCCGCCTGGAGACCCGATGAGCGAGACCCCGCACCTGAGCGGACCCTTCCGGGTCGGCGACCGCGTGCAGCTGACCGGCCCGAAGGGCCGCCTGCACACCATCACGCTGCGCGACAAGGGCGAGCTGCACACGCACAACGGCGTCCTCCGTCACGATGTGCTGGTCGGCCAGCCCGACGGGAGCGTGGTGGTCAACAGCGCGGGCCACGAGTACCTCGCGCTGCGCCCGCTGCTGCGCGACTTCGTCATGTCGATGCCGCGCGGCGCGGCGATCGTGTACCCCAAAGACGCGGCGCAGATCCTGGCCGCGGCCGACATCTTCCCCGGCGCGACCGTCGTCGAGGCCGGTGTCGGCTCGGGCGCTCTCTCGCTGTGGCTGCTGCGCGCGATCGGGTCGACGGGTCGGCTGGTGTCGTTCGAGCGCCGCGAGGAGTTCGCCGAGGTCGCCAAGGCCAACGTCGAGACGTTCCTGGGTACGACGCCCGCCACGTGGCAGGTCGTCGTCGGAGACCTCGTCGAGAGCCTTCCCGACGCGGTCGCGCCCGCCTCGGTCGACCGCGTCGTGCTCGACATGCTCGCCCCGTGGGAGTGCATCGACGTCGCCGCCGACGCGCTCACCCCCGGCGGCGTCGTGCTCTGCTACGTGGCGACGGCCACGCAGCTGAGCCGCGTGGCAGAGTACATCCGGCACACGGGCCTGTTCACCGACCCGGATGCCACCGAGACGATGGTGCGCGGGTGGCACGTCGAAGGTCTCGCCGTCCGCCCCGACCACCGCATGATCGCGCACACCGGCTTCCTGCTCACCGCCCGCCGCCTGGCGCCGGGGGCCGTGCCGCCCGAGGTCAAACGCCGCGCGTCGAAGTCGAGCTACGGCGACGAGGACGTCGAGCTGTGGACGCCGGGTGCCGTCGGAGACCGGGAGATCACCGACAAGAACCTGCGGAAGCGGATCCGTGAGGCGCGGAAAGCCGCCGACGGGGTGCGCGGATCGACCGCCGCGACCCCCGGTGCGACGGAGCCGTCGGATCCGACCGCCTAAACTGATCCGGTGCGCAGAATCCCCGCCTTCGTCGCCGTGACCGTCCTCCTCGGAGCCGGTCTCGTCGGATGCTCGTCGTCCGCCCCCTCCTCGTGCGCGACGCCCCCCACCGACAGCGGGCTGGCGGCGGCCGTCTCGGCCACCGGCGCGGTGGGAAGCGTCCCCGACGCGTCGCTGCGCTCGCCCTTCCTGCCGTCCGAGGCGTCGTCGTTGACCCTCGTGCAGGGCTCGGGCCCGCAGATCACCGACCCCGAGCAGCTCGTCTTCGTCGACGTCACCGTGTTCAACGCCAAGACGGGCAAGAACCTGGGGTCCACGGGCTACACTTCCGACGTCACGCAGGCGCCGACGGTGCGCAGCATCGGCACCAACATCACCGTCTTCCCCAAACTCCTCGAGTGCGCCACCGAGGGCTCCCGCGTCGCGGTGGCCCTTCCGTACGACGATCTCGGTCCGCAGATCGCCGGGTCGTTCGGCCTGTCCGACGGCGATGCGGCCGTGTTCCTCGTCGACGTGCGCAAGGTCTTCCCCTGGGCTGCCGACGGGGCTGACCAGTTCAACGTCGGCGGGGGACTCCCGACGGTCGTCCGCGCGCCCGGCGGTCAGCCCGGCGTCATCGTGCCCGACAGCGCGGCCCCGACCGAGCTGCGCACGCAGGTGATCGAGAAGGGCGATGGTCAGACCCTGACCGCCGACAGCGTGCCCGTGCTGCAGATCCTCGGCGTCGGCTGGGCCGACAAGCGCAAGTTCACCTCGACGTGGGACCAGAGCGGCCCCGCGCCGACCAAGTTCTCGTCGCTGCCGGCCGACTTCCAGACGGCGCTGAAAGACCAGCCGGTGGGCTCGCAGATCCTGATCGTCGTGCCCGCGACCGACGCGGCCTCCCAGCAGCAGCCGTCGGGCGCTCCGAAAGACAGCGCGCTGATCTATGTGGTCGACATCGTGGGCACGATCGGCTGACCCGCCGCGCGCCTAGGATGGGCGGGTGCCCCCCAAGACCACGCGCAGCGCTCCCGAGGAGCGTCTGGTCAATCTGGTCGTCGCGCTCATGGCCACGGACCAGGGGCTGACCAAGGACACGATCCTGTCGTCGGTCGCAGGGTATCGGGAGCAGCTCGAGGGCGGAGCCTCGAAGGACGCCCTCGAGAAGATGTTCGAGCGCGACAAAGAGAGCCTCCGGGGCCTGGGGGTGCCGATCGAGACGATCGGCGATCGGGCCGATCCCGACGACCTGCGCGAGGCTCGCTACCGCGTGCCGACCGCCGAGTACGAGCTCCCCGCCGACATCGAGTTCACCCCCGCCGAGATCGCCCTGCTCAACATCGCCGGCGGTGTCTGGGGGAGCGAGTCGCTGTCGGCGGATGCGCGCAGCGGGCTGCGCAAGATCCGCGCCCTCGGCATCCCGGTCGACGAGCCGATCATCGGGTACTCGCCGCGGATCAGTCTGCGCGAGCCCTCGTTCCCGGTACTGCAGCGGGCGATCGAGCACGGGCGCGTCGTCACGTTCCGCTATCTGCGTCCCGGAGAGGCCCGTCCGCGCGAGCGCCGGGTGCGTCCGCTCGCGCTCGTCGAGTACGAGGCGCGCTGGCACGTCTACGGCCACGACCGCACGGTCGACGCCGACCGCACGTTCCTGCTGTCGCGGATCGTCGGCGACGTGACGGTCACCCGCGAGACGTTCGACCCGTCCCTGCGCGAGGGGGCGGGCGAGCGCGCCCTCGCGGGTCTGCGGGCGGTCGCCCAGCGTCAGCGAGCGCTGCTCGAGGTGCACCCGGGCACCGAGGCGGCGCTGCGTCTGGCGCGGCGCGCCGAGCCCGCCGACCAGGGCATCGTCGTGCCGTTCGTCGACCTGCATGTCTTCGCCGACGAGCTCGCCTCGTACGGCCCCGAGGTGCGCGTCGTCGCACCCGACGAGCTGCGCGACGCCGTCGTCGCCCGCCTCGAGGCCACGCTCGCCCTGCACGGAGGGGCCGCGTGAACGTCGAGCGGTCGCTTCCCGCGCTCGACCGGGCGGCGCTGCTGCTGCAGCTCGTGCCGTACCTGCTCGGCCGGGGCGAGGTGACGGTGGCCGAGGCGGCGGCCGAGTTCGACGTCACGCCCGATCAGATGCGCGCCATGGTGCAGCGTCTCACCGTCATCGGCCTGCCGGGGGAGGGCGGCTACTGGCAGCTGCCGAACGACCTGTTCGACATCGACTGGGACCTGCTCGACCGCGACGACGTGATCGCGATGACGAACACGGTCGGGCTCGAGCGTTCGCCCCGTCTGACCGCGCGAGAGGCGGCCGCTCTGCTCGCCGGGCTCCAGCTGGTGCGCACTCTGCCGGGGGTGGGCGACAACGAGCTCGTCGCGGGACTGCTCGCCAAGCTCGCCCGCGGTGCGTCTGCGACGCCCGCCGAGGTCATCGTCGCGCCCACCCCCGTCGACGGCGTGCGCGAGGTCGTCGACCGCGCCCTTCGGGCCCAGGTCGCGGTGACGTTCACGTACCGCGCGCCGGGCGCGGGCCCGACCGCGCGGACGGTCGACCCGATCAAGGTGCACATCGCCAACGGCCAGTGGTACCTGCAGGGCTGGTGCCACCTGCGCCGTGCCGTGCGCACCTTCCACCTCGACCGCGTCAGCGACGCCACGCTCACCGACATCCCCGCCGAGCACGGCGCCGATCCCGTGCCCGAGCTGTTCGCCCCCGGCGGCGACGACGCGGTCGCCCGGTTCCGCTATCCGGTCGCGGTCGCGCCGCTGCTGGGCGACTACCTGGAGCGCGCGGTCGTCCACGACGAGGGCGACACGGCCGTGGCGACCCTGCGCCTGGCCGACGAGCAGAGCCTCAAGCGTCTGGCCGCGCGCCGCGGCGGCGAGGTCGAGCTGCTCGAGCCGGCCGGCGCACGGCGGGCGGCGGCGGCGTGGGCGTCCGCGGGACTCGCGCAATACCGGCGTTCGCCCTGAGAGCCCCCAAACCTCACCCTCCTGATGCCTCTTCCTCCCTTCCCGGGCGGATATGCCGGGTTAGACTGAGTCCACGCCCGAACGAGACGAGGAGTCCTCATGCTTCAGGGATTGACCGGATGGCACTTGCTTGCCGTTCTCGCCGTGGTCCTGCTTCTGTTCGGCGCGGCCAAGCTCCCGGCTCTCGCCAAGAGCGTCGGTCAGTCGGCTCGCGTCTTCAAGAGCGAGATGAAAGAGATGAAGCGCGACGACGAGGTCGAGCCGCCGCGTCCCGACGCGCCGCACACGACCGAGTCGGGCACGGCCGCCAGTGTGGCGCCCGAGCCGCGCAGGTCCAACGACACCTCCGCCTGACGCGTGGTCTCTGCGGGACCGCCGCGGATCGACGTGCCCGAGGGGCCGCGGCGCGATAAGCGCATGTCGCTCGGTGCCCACCTCGTCGAGCTGCGCAAGCGACTCATGATCGCGGCCGCGGCGCTGGTCGTGGGGATGGTGATAGCCTTCGTGATCACCGATCCGATCATCCATTGGATCACCGAGCCCATCCGCGACATCGCCCAGAAGCGCGGCGACGATTTCTCGGCCCTCAACTTCGGCGCCGTCACCTCCGCCTTCGACCTCCGGATGCGGATCGCCTTCACGATCGGCATCTTCCTGTCCGCCCCGGTGTGGCTGTGGCAGGTCTGGGCGTTCATCATGCCCGGTCTCACGCGCAAAGAGATCCGCTACACGATCGGGTTCGTGGCATCCTCGGTGCCGCTCTTCTTCATCGGATGCTACGTCGGCATGATGATCGTGCCCCACGTGATCGAGCTGATGTGGAGCTTCACGCCCGAGGGCGGCGTCAACTTCTACAACGCGGCCGACTACTACGACTTCGTCTTCAAGCTGCTCATCGTCGTGGGCGTCTCGTTCGTGCTGCCGGTGTTCCTGGTGGCGCTCAACCTCGCAGGCGTCATGTCGGGGCTCGCGATCCTCAAGGGCTGGCGGGTCGCGGTGCTGGTGGCGACGATCTTCGCGGCGTTGGCGACGCCCGCCGCCGACATCGTCAGCATGCTCATGCTGGCCGGCATCCTGATCGTGCTCTTCTTCGCGGCCGCCGGGCTGTCGATGATCTTCGACCGACGTCGCGCCAAGCGCGACACCGTGACGATGCCGTCGGGGCCCGTCGAGTGACGACGCCCAGCCCGGCCGAGCGCTTCGCCCGCGCCGCGGCCCGATCAGCGCACCCGCTCACCGCCGATTTCGCCGATGGGCAGAGCTTCGAGCTCGACGACTTCCAGATCGCCGGATGCCAGGCCCTCGAAGACGGCCGCAGCGTGCTGGTCGCGGCCCCCACCGGGGCCGGCAAGACCATCGTCGGCGAGTTCGCCATCCACCTCGCCATGCTCGAGCCGGGTGACAAGGCGTTCTACACGACGCCCATCAAGGCGCTCTCGAACCAGAAGTTCCGTGAGCTGCAAGAGGTGTACGGCGACGACGAGGTGGGTCTGCTCACCGGCGACACCAACATCAACGCCTCGGCGCGCGTGGTCGTCATGACCACCGAGGTGCTGCGCAACATGCTCTATGCCGACTCGCCCGCCCTGAGGGGACTGCGGTTCGTCGTCATGGACGAGGTGCACTACCTGGCCGACCGCTTCCGGGGCGCGGTGTGGGAAGAGGTCATCATCCACCTGCCGCCGTCGGTGCGGCTCGTCTCGCTGTCGGCGACCGTGTCGAACGCCGAGGAGTTCGGCGATTGGCTCGACACCGTGCGCGGCGACACCGAGGTCATCGTCTCCGAGACGCGGCCGGTGCCTCTCGAGCAGCACGTGCTCGTGCGGGGCGATCTTCTGCCGCTGTTCGACGACCGCGCGGGCGTGGCCACGGCCCAGGTCAATCAAGAGCTGCTGCGTATCCGCGGCGGCGGCGCGGCGACCTACGAGAGCAACCGTCGCGCGCAGTCGTACCGTTCGGCGCGTCACGCCGGCGGCCACCGGCAGCCGCGGGGCGGCCAGCGTCCCGTGCGCGCGGCCCACGCGCCGCGCATCGAACGCATCGACCGCCCCGAGGTCGTCGACCTGCTGCAGCGTTCGCACCTGCTGCCGGCGATCTTCTTCATCTTCAGCCGGGCGGGGTGCGATGCGGCCGTGCAGCAGCTGGGCCGGGCGAACGTGCGCCTCACCACCGCCGAGGAGCGCGCCGAGATCCGCCAGATCGTCGACGAGCTCACCGTCTCACTGCTCGACGAAGACCTCGCGGTGCTGCGCTTCTGGGAGTGGCGCGAGAACCTCGAACGCGGCATCGCCTCGCATCACGCCGGTCTGCTGCCGGCATTCAAAGAGGTCGTCGAAGAGCTGTTCCGTGTGAAGCTCGTCAAGGTGGTGTTCGCGACCGAGACCCTTGCGCTGGGCATCAACATGCCGGCTCGTACCGTGGTGCTCGAGAAGCTCGAGAAGTTCAACGGCGAGGCGCGGGTCGCGATCACGTCGGGTGAGTACACCCAGCTCACCGGCCGCGCGGGACGCCGGGGCATCGACGTCGAGGGGCACGCCGTCGTGCAGTGGACCGAGGGCCTCGACCCGCAGTCCGTCGCCGCCCTGGCCTCGCGACGCACCTACCCCCTCAACAGCAGCTTCCGGCCCACCTACAACATGGCCGTCAACCTGATCGATCAGTTCGGACGCGCACGGGCCCGCGAGATCCTCGAGTCGTCGTTCGCGCAGTTCCAGGCCGACCGTTCGGTCGTCGGGCTCGCGCGTCAGGTGAAAGAGGCCGAGGAGTCGTTGGCGGGTTACGAGACGGCGATGACGTGCGATCGTGGCGACTTCCGCGAGTACTCCACGATCCGCCGCGAGCTGTCCGACCTCGAGAAGGTCAACCGGCGCGACGCCACCGCTCCGCGGCGGCTGCGCGACGAGCGGCAGCAGCAGATCCACTCCCTGCGGCGACGGATGCAGCGGCATCCCTGCCACTCGTGCCCCGATCGCGAGTCGCACGCGCGCTGGGCCGAGCGGTACTGGAAGCTCAAGCGCTCGACCGACAAGCTGCGGCACCAGATCGACCAGCGCACCGGCACGGTCGCCCGGGTGTTCGACCGCGTCGTCGAGGTGCTCACCGCAGTGGGCTACGTGGCCGTCGACGACGAGGGCCGCACGACCCTCACCCCCGCCGGGCGCACCATGCGCCGCATCTACGGGGAGCGCGACCTGCTCGTGGCCGAGTCGTTGCGGCAGGGGCTGTGGGACGGCCTCGACGCCCCCTCGCTCGCCGCGCTGGCGTGCTGCCTCGTGTACGAGCCGCGCCGCGACGAGGCGGGACCGGGCGAGCGGGGCCTGCCCCGAGGGGCCTTCCGTGCCGCCCTGGATGCCACGCAGTCGCTGTGGCAGCAGCTCGACGACCTCGAACGCGACCACCGTCTGCCGGGGTCCGAGACGCCGGCGCCCGGCCTCGCCCCGGCTATGCACGCCTGGGCGCGCGGCATCCCGCTCGACACCGTGCTGTCTCTCGCCGACATGGCGGCGGGCGATTTCGTGCGGTGGGCCAAGCAGACGATCGACCTGCTCGATCAGATCTCGTTGGTGGCCGAGCCCCGGCTGGCACGCACGGCGCGCACCGCGCTCGAGTCGGTGCGGCGCGGCATCGTGGCCTACACATCGGCATGACTCGGCGTCCTCTCGGGCGCCTCGACCTAGGGTGAGAGCGTGAGTCGTCCCGTGCTGCCGCTGTGGGCGGCGCTGTTGACCTCGGCCGTGGGCGGTGTCGCGCTCGACGCGGCCTTTCCCGACATCGGCTGGTGGCCCCTGGCGTTCGTCGGCGTGGCCTTCGCGCTGGTGTCGCTGATCGGCCGCCGTGTCGGCGGGGCCCTCGCCGTCGGCGCGGCGTTCGGCATCGCGTTCTGGTTTGTGCACGTGTCGTGGACGACGCGCTATCTGGGGCCGATCCCGTGGATCGCCCTGGCGGGCCTCGAGGCGCTGTTGTGGTCGCTGGGCTCGGTGCCGATCGCCCTGGCCTATCGGTGGATGCCGCGCGCCCGCGTCGCGGTGCGGCTGATCGCCCTGCCGGCCCTCGTCGCGGGGCTCTGGACGATGCGCGAGCTCGTGACCGGCTCGTTCCCCTACACGGGCTTCCCCTGGGGCCGGATCGGCATGAGCCAGGCCGAGAGCCCGCTGGCGCACCTGGCGTCGTGGACCGGGGTGACGGGTCTGACGTTCCTGATGGTGGCGGTCGTCGCCGCCGTGATCGAGTGGGTGCGGCTCGCGCGGTTCCGCGATCTGCGCACGGCGCTGCCGGCCGCGCTCGGCGTCGTCGTCCTCGTGGCGCTGCCCGCCTTCCCGACCACGCCGGCCGGCACGATGCGGGTCGGCAGCGTGCAGGGCAACGGCCCTGCCGGGTACTTCGACCGGCGCAACGGCCCGAACGCGATCCTCAACGCCCAGCTGCAGGCGACGGCGCCGTTGATCGGGCGCGACATGGACGTGCTGTTGTGGCCCGAGGGCGGCATCGACTCCGATCCGTTGAGCTCGCGCAGCACGGCGGCCACCCTCGACGCGCTCTCGGCGCGAGTGGGCGCGCCGCTCATCGTGAACGCGGCGACCCAGCGCGGGGCCGACACGTTCAACACCTCGATCCTCTGGAAGGCGGGGGAGGGGGCCGTCGAGCTCCACGACAAGACCCACCCCGTGCCGTTCGGCGAGTACGTGCCCGACCGCTGGCTGTACGGGGCGCTCGCCCCCGACCTGGTGAACCTCATCGGGCGCGAGTACACGCCCGGCACGAACCCGCCGGTGTTCGACGTGAACGGGGTGCGGGTCGGGCTCGCGATCTGCTTCGACGTGATCTACGACGACGTCATCCGCGAGGGCGCCCGCGACGGCGCCGAGGTGTACATGTTCCAGACGAACAACGCCGACTTCCGCGACACCGACGAGAACCTGCAGCAGCTGGCGTTCGCACGCATGCGGGCGATCGAGACCGGCCGGGCGGTCGTCAACATCTCGACGGTGGGCACGAGCCAGGTGATCGCGCCCGACGGATCGATCCTCGACGGGCTCGAGGCGGGCACGGCCGGCGCGATGCTCACCGACGTGCCGCTGCGCTCGGGGCTGACGCCGGCGGTCGTCGCGGGACCCGCGGTCGACGGCATCCTGGGGTGGGGCCCGCTCGCCGCGCTCGTGCTGCTCGGGGCGGCGACGATGCGGCGGGCACGCAAGAAGACGGCGCCGGACCATGGGTCCGACGCCGTCGCAGAAGGCTGAGTCAGGCGCTGATCTTGTCGCCGCCGCGCCGTGCGCGGACATAGGCGAGGCGCTCTTCGAGCAGTTCTTCGAGCTCGGGGAGGGAGCGGCGCTCGAGCAGCATGTCCCAGTGGGTGCGCGGAGCCTTGTCGTCGCTGTGATCGACCGTCGCGGTGCCGTCGCCGACACGCAGCAGCGCCTCGGCGCCGCACGTGCGGCACTCCCAGGCGTTGGGGACCTCGGCGTCGGCGGCAAAGGTCAGGACGGTGTCTCGCCCGCAGGTGCTGCAGGTGTAGGTGTGCTGTGCGCGATCATGGAACACGACGCCGTCTTCGCTCTGTAGGCTCTGGGCGCCGAGTCGGATGCCGCGGAGACTGCGGTCTGCCATTGTGTGGTCCTCTCGTCGGTCTCCATTTGTAACGACTGCACCTGTGCGCTTTATTCGAACCGGGCGCCTCCTGGCGAGATTCACAGTCGATGCTCAGGACATCCGACGTTCAGCGGCCGTTCACGACCGAGAGCGCGACGTCGGCCCGGTCGGTGACGATCCCGTCGACGCCCAGGTCGAGCAGCCGCTCCATGTCGGTCTCGTCGTTGACGGTCCAGACGTGCACCTCGACGCCCGCCGCGTGGGCGGCGCGGACCAGCCCCGGCGTGACGACGCGGAGGGGTCCGCGACGCTCGGGGAGCTGCAGGGCATCGAGGTCGGCGAGCAGTGCGCGCACCCAGGGGGTGAGGCGGGCCGCCCGCGCGGCGAGCAGTCGGGCCACCGTCGCCGAGCCGGGCGAGGTGGCGGGAGAGATCTCTGCCCCGGCCGCGCGCGCGGCGGCGAGCGCTCGGCGCCGTCGCTCGTCCGAGAAGCTCGTCAGCAGCACGCGCGCGGCGTGCGGGGCGACGAGGCGTCCGGCCGGCTCGGCCGCGGCCTCGGCCTTGACGTCGAGATTGAGCCGCACGTCGGGAAACGCGTCCAGCGCCTGTGCCAGGGTGATGAGGCCCCCGCGCTCCGACATCAGCTCTTCCAGCTCGTGCGTGCGTACGTCGGCGATCGCGCGAGGGTCCCCCGTCACCCGCGACAGGTCGGCGTCGTGGAACAGCACGACGGTGCCGTCGGCCGTCAGGTGGCAGTCCGACTCGACGTAGGACGCGCCGGCGGCGTGCGCCGCGGCCACCGCGGCGAAGGAGTTCTCGACGACGCCCTGGGCCGCTGCGTCCGGGCTCACCAGTCCGCGGTGCGCGAGGACGCGTGGCGGGTCGCCCGCCGAGAAGTACGGATGCCGCTGAGGCGAGGGGCGCATGGGGCCGAACGTAGCATCCCGATGTGTCGCGGACGTCCCGAGGGCTGCCGTGTGGACGCCCCGGCCGGCGGCGGGTCGGGGAGCCGGCACGCGTCCTCCCCAGGTGCGGTGCCGGGGGAGTCGCCCCCGGCGTGCGGTGAGGCGCTCGGTAGGGTGGAGGAACCGCGGTGCGCACGCTCGCCCGCGGGCCCCACTCGACCTCGTCAGGAGAATTCGTGTCCCAGACCCTCCCGTCCGGCTCCCTGAGCGGCAAGACCGCGCTCGTCACCGGCTCGTCGCGCGGCATCGGTGCCGACACCGTGCGCTACTTCGCCGAGGCCGGCGCGAACGTCGTCATCAACTTCCGCAACAAGGCCCCCCGTGCCGAGAAGCTCGCCACCGAGCTGCGCGGCCTCGGCGTCGAGGCGCTCGTGGTCGGCGCCGACCTCACCGACCCCGAGTCGGTGAAGGCCATGTTCGACGAGGTCGAGCGCACGTTCGGCGCGCTCGACGTGCTGGTGCTCAACGCGTCCGGCGGCATGGAGTCGGGCATGGCAGACGACTACGCGCTGACGCTCAACCGCGACGCGCAGGTGAACGTGCTCGAGACGGCGCTGCCGCTGCTGCGGGACGGGTCGCGGGTCGTGTTCGTGACCAGCCACCAGGCGCACTTCATCCGCACCACTCCGACGATGCCCGAGTACGAGCCCGTCGCCCTGTCGAAGCGCGCCGGTGAAGACGCCCTGCGCGAGAAGATCCCGGCGCTCGAAGAGCGCGGCATCGGCTTCACGGTCGTCTCGGGCGACATGATCGAGGGCACGATCACCGCGACGTTGCTCGAGCGCGCCAACCCGGGGGCGATCGCCGCTCGTCGAGAGGACGCCGGCAAGCTCTACAACGTGTCGGAGTTCGCCGCCGAGGTCGCCCGTGCGGCCGTCGACCCGGTGCCCGCCGACCACACCCGTCTGGTCGGAGACACGGACTCGTTCGGGGGCGAGTGACATGCGTCCCGTCGACATCGAGGCCCTCGTCTCGGTCGGGCGTCCGACGGTGGCGTCCGACGGCTCGTTCGCGATCTATGCCACCTCGCGCCCCGATGTCGACGCCGATCGCTCGGTCGGCCAGCTCTGGCGGGTCGATCTGCCCGACGGGTCTGCGCGCCGTGTGACGCGGGGCGTGTCCGACCGGGCGCCCCGGCTGTCGCCCGACGACACGACGGTGGCCTTCCTGCGGGGCGACTCGCGCGGTCGCCCCCAGCTCTTCGTGATGCCGGCCGGCGGCGGCGAGCCCGTCCAGGTCACCGATCAGGCAGGCGGCGTCACCGGCTTCGCGTGGTCGCCCGACGGCGAGCGGCTCGCATACACCGCGCGCGAGCTCGAGCCGGGCCGGTACGGCACGGTCGAGGGCCGGGATGCCGCGGCCGAGCCGCCGCGGCGCATCACGGGCATCCGCTGGCACGGCAACGGCACGGGCTATCTCGACCGACCGGCCCAGCTGTTCGTCGTCGACGCGCCCGACACCGGGATCGAACCGTTCTACGAGCCCGCCCCCGACATCGAGACCCCGGAGCGTCGGGTCGTGCCGAGCGAGTCCCGCCGCCTCACCGAGGGGCCGACGAGCTGGTCGGGGGTCGCATGGACGCCGGACGGCTCGGCCCTCGTCTCGCTGCCCGACGACATCGAGCAGGTCGCGCCCGATCTGCGCACGCGCGTGGTCGCGGTGTCGGTCGACGGCACAGGCGCACGCGAGCTCGTGTCGACCGCCGCGAACCTCTCCATCGACGAGGTGGCGATCGCTCCCGACGGCGCCGTGTTCCTGCGTGGCAACGACGTGGGACCGACGGGTCTCGACTTCGTCGCGCCGGGCACGGCTCTGTGGATCCTCGACACCGACGGCCCTCGCCCCCTCACCGACCCCGAGACCGTCGACCTCGGCGAGACCGTTGCGCACCTCTCGTTCGACGGCGACGACGTGCTCTTCCAGGACCGCACCCGCGGGCGCGTCCGCCTCGTGCGCGTCACCCGCGCCGGTGCCGTGGTCGAGGTGCTCGGCGGCGACGTCGAGGTCAACGGCCATGACGTGGCCGGCGGCGGGCGGGTGGTGGCATCCGTCGCCTCGGCCACGTCGTTCGGCGAGCTCGTTCTCGTCGAGCCCGACGCCGAGCCGCGCGTGTTGACCGATCTCGGCGCGGGAGCACGGGCGCGCACCGTGGTCGTTCCCGAAGAGCGCGAGGTCGCCGGACGCGACGGCTACCCGGTGCACGGCTGGGTCGCCGTTCCCGAGGGCGAGGGCCCGTTCCCGGTGATCCTGCAGATCCACGGCGGACCCTATGCGTCGTACGGGGTGCACCTGTTCGACGAGACGCAGGTGCTGGTCGACGCCGGGTATGCCGTCGTGTACAGCAACCCACGGGGGAGCGCCGGCTACGGCCGTGCCCACGGGCGGGCGATCCGCCAGGCGATGGGCACGCTCGACTTCTTCGACGTCATGGACTTCTTCGACGGCGTCGTGGCCGACGATCCCCGCCTCGACGGCACGCGCGCCGGAGTCATGGGCGGCTCGTACGGCGGCTACATGACCGCCTGGGTGATCGCCCACGACCATCGGTTCGCCGGTGCGATCGTCGAACGCGGGTTTCTCGACCCGACGGCGTTCCCCGGCTCGAGCGACATCGGGTCGTTCTTCGGCCAGGAGTATGTCGGCACCGACCCCGAGCGCGTCGCCGCGCAGAGCCCGATGGCCGCGGTCGGCCGGGTGCGCACCCCCACGCTCGTGCTGCACTCCGAGCTCGACTACCGGTGCCCGCTCGAGCAGGCCACCCGCTACTACCTGGCGCTCAGACAGTCGGGCGTCGACGCCGAGATGCTGATCTTCCCCGGCGAAGACCACGAGCTCACGCGCGCGGGTCGTCCCCGCCATCGCGTGCAGCGTTTCGAGGCCGTGCTCGACTGGTGGGCCCGGCACCTTCCGACGCGCGCGTGACGGCGGTCGCGGGGGAGTGAACCGAGAAGGGTCGGGGATGCCACGGCATCCCCGCGCCTTCTGATACGCCGGCTCAGACCTCGGTGCCGAGGCGGGCGGCGCGGACGATCTGGAACACCCCGATCACGACGAGCGACGCGCCGATGAGGATGAAGAGCGCCACCGCGGCGATCAACGGGGCGAAGAGCAGCACGACGCCGGCCGCGATGCTGACGACGGCGAAGAACACCGTCCATCCCCTCGACGTGGTGTGCCCGACGGTCGTCAGGGCGACGACGCCCTCGATGATCCACAGGATGCCGACGATCACGCCGACGAAGACGCCGAACCAGGCCGTGGTCGCCGAGAGGTTCGCGAACGAGTAGATGCCCGCGGCGATGAACAGCACGCCGAGCACGAGGTAGCCGATCCGGCTCCACCCGGCGCGCGAGAACAGGCCGATGCCGATGTTCACCAGCCCGGCGACGATCACGTAGACCGCGATGATGCCCACCGCGACCTCGGCCGTCCGGCCCGGCCAGAGGAGGATGAGCAGCCCGATGACGAGCGAGATCACGCCGCTCACCCCGAGTGCCGTGCGGAGCAGTCCGAAGGACGAGCGTGTGGACGGTGAAGATGACATGGCGAGCCTTTCCTGTGTGAAACCTGAAAGCTATGAGGCTCACTGTAGACCTGCGGATGAAGTTCCACGGGGGAGTGGCGTCACCCGAGCAGAAGTGCCAGACAGAACAGCACGGGCAGGCATCCGACCGTCGAGATGAAGACGACGTCGCGCGAGAGGATCTCGCCGACCCCGTAGCGCTGGGCGTAGTTGAACACGTTCTGAGCCGTCGGCAGGGCGGCCAGCACGACGACGATCAGCACCTGGTCGGGCGGCAGGGTGAACGCGGTCGCGATGAGCCACGCCACGAGGGGCATGCCCACGAGCTTCAGCGCCGAGGCGATGACGACGTCGACACGTCGCCCCGGCTCGGTGAGCACGCGCTGCCCGTACAACGACATGCCGTACGACATCAGCAGCACGGGCACGCACGCGTTGGCGATGAGCTGCAGGGGATCGAAGACGATGGGCGGCAGGTCGACGCCGAGCACGGCCACGAGCACACCGAGCGCCGACCCGATCAGCATCGGGTTCTTCGCCGTCTGCGTCAGGATGCGTCGGGGCGAGCGCGAGCCCGAGGTCGTGGCATCCAGCAGCGCGAGCGCGAGCGGCATGAGCACCAGTAGCTGGAACAGGATCACCGGGGCCGAGAACGCCGCGTTCCCGAGCATGTAGAGCGAGATCGGGATGCCGATGTTGTTGCTGTTGACCTGTCCGGCTGACAGTGCACCGATGACCGTCTCGCCGAGCGGGCGGCGCAGCAGGAACGTCGAGACGAGGGCGAATGCCAGGATGATCACAGCCGCCGCGAGCATCGACACGGGCAGCAGCGCCGAGAACAGCGTCTTGACGTCGGCCCGCGCGAGCACCACGAACAGCAGGAAGGGCGACAGCACGAAGAACGTCAGTCGGCTCAGCACCGGACGCGCGTGCGGACCGAGCAGGTCGATGCGGGCGATGACATAGCCGACGACGACCGCCAGACCGACGACGGCGAACCCGGTGAGGACGCCGATCATGCGCGACGGCCTCGTGCGGGCTGTGCGGTCACGAGGATCATCGTCTCGAGCGTACCGGGGTGCGCACGAACCCGACTCTCGACCGGTGCGGTAACCACGCGCGTCGGGCACCGATGACACCGGGGCTGAGAACGCCGTTCAGACCAACGCCGATAATGCACATTATGTCAGAATGAGGGAAGAGGCGCGCTCCCCGCGCCCGCCGTGCACGTCGCCCGTACGACGGCCTCCGGCGACGGTGGACGCTATCCCTCGTCGTCCGTGCGGATCCACGTCGACGTCGCGGCGAGCACGCGCGAACCGTCGAGATCGGCCAACGACAGGCCGGCGAAGCGCGTCGCGGCCTCTGACGTCTGCCAGCGGAAACGCGGCTGTGCCGTCGTGGCCGCCTCGACCACCGTCCGCGCGGCATCCTCTGCAGCCTGTGCCGAGGCGAACGCCGCCGTCGTGCGGTCCAGGTAGGCCTGCAGCTGTGCGGCGTATGGGCCGGCGTCGCTGCGGTGCACCGACCCGGTGAACGACGAGCTGACGGCTGCCGGCTCGACGATCGAGACGTCGACGCCGAACGGCGCCATCACGGGGGCGAGCGACTGCATGAGGCCCTCGACCGCGAACTTGGCGGCGCAGTAGGCGTCGGCGAAGGGCTGTCCCACCGCTCCCCCGACGCTCGTCACGGTGACGACGCGCCCCCGCGCCCGTGCGCGCATGCCGGGCAGCACGAGCCGCGTCAGCCGCGCGACCGACAGGTAGTTCGTGTCGAGCTGCTCCTGCAGGTCGGCGTCGCTGAGCTGCTCGAGGGTGCCGACGGCACCTCGGCCCGCGTTGTTGACGAGCACGTCGACCTCGCCGACCGTCTCGATCAGCTCTCGTGCCCCGTCGGCGTCGGTGACGTCCAGTGCGCGGACCTCGACGTCCACGCCGGACGCGGCGGCCGCCGCGAGCAGGTGGTCCGCTCGCGAGGCGTCGCGGACGGTCGCGACGACCGAGAACCCCTCGCGGGCGAGTCCGATGGCGGTGTGCAGTCCGATGCCGCTGGAGGTACCGGTGACGATGGCTGTGGGCATGGCTCATCTTCTCGCATCCGCATACCGGCCCGCAGCGTGCTGGTCCCGCGGCTCCTCGGCCGGCGTGCCGCGACGCCCGCGCCTCGGGAGTCGCGTACCTCGGCACCCCCCAACGATGCCGAGGCACGCGCGTCGCTCCCCCGGCGATGACGCCGAGCGCGGTCTTTATGACCCGAAGACCGCGGTGGGGCCGCCGACGTGCTTCCCACGGACGTCCACGTTACGCTGGTCGGCGTAATAACTGCTCCGAGAAAGCGATTTCGTCATCAGTTCGTTATCAGACCGGGTGCAGATTTCAGAGGGACTCCCGCAGAGAGACCTTCGGCGCGCCCGTCCGCGCGGCGAGAAGGGTGCCGCCGGTGACATCGAGGGCGGCGCCCGTCGTGCGCGCCGCCGCGTCCGACAAGAGGAAGGCGATCGCGTCGGCGACGACCTGCGGGGCGGCGATGCCTCCCAGCGCGGCGAACGAGCCGACGTAGTCGCGTATCTCGGGTCGATCGAGGGCGGGATGACCGTTGTCGGTGAAACCCGGTATGACCGAGTTGATCCGGATGCCGTGCGGGGCGAGCGCCTCGGCCGCGTTGCGTGTCAGCGACTCCAGCGCGGCCTTGCTCATCGCGTACACGATGTCGCCGGGGCTCGAGAAGTGCGCCGCGGCCGACGACACGTTGACGATCGACGATCCCGGCCCCATCCGTCGTGAGAGCTGCTGCGTGAGCATCAGCGGCGCACGGGTGTTGACCGCCATGAAGGCGTCGAACCGCTCGGCGGTGACGGCGCCGAGCGACGGTCCCAGCACGAGGCCGGCGTTGTTCACGAGACCCCGGAGCTCGACCCGGTCGTCATCGACGAGAAGCTCGTCGACGTGGGCGACCAATGCGTCGATGCCCGCCGAGGTCGCCAGATCGGCCTGGGCCGGCACCGCGAGGCCGCCGGATGCCACGACCGTCTCGACCAGCCGGTGCGCCGATGCCGCGTCGCTCCCGAAGTGCACGACGACGCCCCATCCGTCGGCGGCGAGCCGGGCGACGATGGACCGCCCGATGCCGCCCGACGCGCCCGTCACCACGACGATCGGGATCGGGCCGCTCATGAACGGCCCCCTCGCACGGCGACGAGGGCGTCCGCCGCCGTCGTGCCCATGATCTCGGCCGCCTCGTGCCAGCGGTCCTGTGCGCGCACGATCTGCACGGCTCCGAGGCCCGCGGTCACGATCACCCAGGTGGCGCGGTCGACGTCGAGCACGAGTCGCGGGCCGATGGCATCCAACTCGCCCAGAAGGGACCGCACGAAGGTCTGCCAGGTGCCGAACGGGTCGAGGCGACGTTCGGGGAACGAGTCCCGCGACTCCCCCGCGATACGGACGCCGGCACGGACGACGATGTCGGTCGAGAGGTTGAGCCCCACGAGGCGGAACGCCTCGACCAGCCGCGCGGCAGGGTCGGGCAGATGAGCCAGGTCGGCCTGCACGCGACGCATGCTCGCCCGTTCGTGCTCGAGCACGGCCACCCCCAGATCGTGCATGGTCGGGAAGGCGGCGCGCACGTCGGCCTCGGGCATCATCGACGCGCGCGCCACGTCGAGCGGCGTGACCGTCGCGAACGCGCGCTGCGCCAAGACGTGTGCACCGCCCGACAGCGCGCGTGCGCGCGCGTCGTCTGCACCGTTCATGCGGACACCTCCGTGTAGGCCAGGGTTGCTCCGGCCACGACTCCCGTGCTGGCCGTGCTCTCGACGCGCACGTCGTGCACGTGCCGCCCGCCGATGTTCAGCGTCGTGTCGCGGATCAAGCGGGTGGCGGCACGGTACTGGGCCGGAAGCGCGGTGGGTGTCTCGGGCAGGGCGATGTGCAGGGTGCGCATCCACAGGTTGTCGATCATCGACCGCGTCGACCTGCTCACCTCGAAGATGACGGCCTGGGTCAGCTGCCCCATGGTGACGAGGTAGTCGATCGCCGTCAGCGCCGGCCAGAACGCCCCCTCGATCCCCGACACCCCGTCGACGGCGAGGGAGGGTGCCTCGGCGCGGTGCGCGCTCCCGATGACGCGGTCGACGGGGTCGAAATGCGTCAAGGCCGATTGCGACTCGATGAGTCTGTACAGATCGCCGTAGACCAGGCGGGGGCTCGTCTCGAGAGCGCGGGCGGCGCGGCCGGGCGTGCGACACGGGGTCAGCGTGATCGTGGACCGGATGTTCCCCACGGTCGACGTCAGGGTCACGTCTGCCCCGTCCGACGCGCGCGTGGTCTGGATCGGGACGCGGTCGAGGGCGGTCCAGGGCGTGTTGCCGGCGCGCAGGGCCACCGACCGCACGATGTCGTGCGCGGCGCGGTCGGCGTCGGTGTGCTGCCAGACCAGCAGCGGGAGCACGATCGCGTCGACCGAGCTGAGATGGGCGGTGCGGGTGTGACCTCCGTCGCCGACCGACCATCGTGCCGGGTAGTCGACACGGCCCTCGGCGTGTCGTGTGTCGGTGGCGGCGTCGACGACGTCGACCGTGTGCCGGACACCCCGGTAGCCGGCGGCGAAATAGCGATCTCGAGCAGGGCCGAGGACGTGCTCGAGCGGGATGCCGCGGCTGCCCTCCCCCGGGGCATGTGGTGCCATGCGCTCAGATTACAGATGATCCCGTATGTACACGTGCACATTCGCACGTCGAGATTCGCTGGATGTGCGTCATGCGCACGGAATCGGCGCGTCGGGCTGCTACGGTGACAGAATGGCGACCAGACCTGTCGGACGTCCACCCATTCCGGAGATCACCGACGCATTGATACGCGCGGCTGAGCGCGTCATGGAAGCGGACGGCTTCTCCCACCTGACGGTCGACGGACTCGTGACCGAAGTCGGCACAAGCCGTCCGACGTTCTACCGGCGTTATCCGAGCATCGCACACCTTGCGTTCGACGTCATCCGGATGCGCTTCAGTGCCGGCACCCCGACCAACACCGGGTCGTTGCGCGGCGACATCCTGAAGCTGCAGCGCGAAGAGGTGGCGATGTTCTCGACGCCGCTTCTGCGCAACAACCTGACGGGACTGCTCGAGGTCGTGCGCAACGACGCCGCGGTTCGGACGCTCTATCTCGACAACTTCATCCTTCCGCGCCGGGCCATCGTCGGCCAGGTGCTCGCCGCCGCGGTGGAGCGGGGCGAGCTGCCGTCGGCCGAGGCCTACGACGTCGAGCTGGTCTGCGACATGCTTCTCGGGCCGGTCCTGGCCCGCGCGGTGCTGCCCCTCGACCTGCCGATCTCGGACGAGCTCGCGGTCGAGACGGCCGAGTCGGCGTTGCGCTACCTGCACCGCGACGCGGCCTGATCCGAGCGGGAACGCGTTCCCGGCGGCGGCCGCTCGTCACGGCCCCTGCCGTCAGACGCGCGGTTCGAGCTCGACCCAGTCGCCGAACTTCGGTGCGCGCCCGTCGCCCGACGACGTGCCCGTGAGGCGTCGGCGCACCCACGGCGCGACGTGTTCCCGGTAGTAGTCGCTGCCCTTCAGCCGTGCGGTGTCGGGGATCTCGCGCAGGCGCCACCAGTCGGCCGGCGTCGCGCCGCCGACGGCCTCGATGACGCGGGCCGCCACCCGGTGATGCCCGCGGGCGTTCATGTGCAGACGATCGACCGACCAGAACTCGGGGCCGGCCAGCTCGCGGTCGAACCAGTTGTATGCCGTGACGACGTCGGGTCGCGCACGCAGCCGTTCTTCGACCGCGCGCGACAGCCGGTCTCCGCGGCCCTGCACGACGCGGCCGAAGGGCAGGCCGGCCGAGGGGTTCGCCCCCGACAGCACGATCAGCCGCACGCCCTCGTCGTCGCACCGTCGCAGCACGTGCTCGAACGCTCCGACGATGCGGGCGACGTCCGCCCGGGGCCGCAGCATGTCGTTCCCGCCGCCGTTGAACGACAGATGGGTCGGCCGTAACGCGAGGGCCGGCTCCAGCTGCTGGTCGACGATCGCCTCGATGAGCTTGCCGCGGATCGCCAGGTTCGCGTACTGCACGGGTGCGCCGGTGGCATCCGCCCATCCCTGCGCCGCGAGGTCGGCCCATCCGCGCACGGTGCCGTCGGGAAGCTCATCGCCGACGCCCTCGGTGAACGAGTCGCCGATCGCGACGTAGCGAACGGATGCCATTCCCCCACCCTACGGGCGGTGGGTCGCGGTGTGTGTCGTGGGCGAGCGTGGCTCGCGGCTCGTCGGGTGGGTCGAGGCAACGGGGACCCGGGAAACTCCAAGGGAACAGGCGTCTAATCGAATGGTGCGGTTCGGAGTGAGGTCCCCTTGGACGGGGCTCCTCCCCACCTCGGTGGTGGCCGCGACCGCCGGACACGATCTGGCCGGCATGCTCGCCGACGACGAGCGCGACGCCGTCGCCACGGCGCTCCCGGCAGGCCGCGCCGAGTTCGTCACGGGACGGGTGCTCGCACGCCGTGCCCGCGCCGCCCTGGGGATCCGCGTCGGGGCGATTCCCGTGTTCACCGCTGCCGAGGCCGTCGCCAAGGCGCGGTCGTCGGGGCACGGCGGATGGTTCGGTATCGACGGAGCGGACATCGCTCACTGCCCGGACGGCGCTTTCGTCGCCCGTGCGCGCCGCGGATCGGCGTTCACGGCGACGGGCAGGCGGACCGTCGAGAGGGGGACGGAGCTGACGGCAATCGCACTCGCAGACAGGTGAAACCGGGGCGCAGGGGCGCACCGAGACGAACGACGAGAGGATGGACATCATGGAGCAGCAGTACGACGACGCGTCGGTCGAGGCGGTGTTCGCGCAGCACGCCGACCGCCCGGCACTGCGGCAGCGGTCTGGAACGGACGTGACGGACACGAGCTTCCGCGAGTTGTGGGACCGCGCGAGCGCGGTCGCCGCGGCCCTCGGCGAGACCGTGTCGGCCGGCGACCGGATCGCGGTGCTCGGTGCCGTGAGCGCCGACGTCGTGACGCTCGACCTCGCGACGTGGATCCTCGGCGCGGTGAGCGTCCCGCTGCAGGTGAGCGCGCCGCTCGGGGCGTTGCGCGCGATCATCGACGAGACGGAGCCGGTCTGGATCGCCGCCAGCGCCGAGCAGTCGGCGACCGCCCGTGCGATCGTCGAGACCTCGTCCGGCGATGCGCGGATCATGCTGCTCGATGCGGACGGCGACGGGGACGCATCGGCGCCGACGCTCGACGAGCTCGTCGCGCGCGGCCGCGCCCTGCCGCGCCCGACGCCCTGGCACCCGGCCGAGGGCGACGACCCCCTGGCGCTCCTGATCTACACGTCGGGCAGCACCGGCACCCCGAAGGGCGCGATGTACACGCGCTCGATGGTCGAGCGGCTGTGGCACGCACCTCGGCCCGGCGCCGACGACAGCGCCCCCGACGACATCATCGGGTATGCGTACCTCCCGATGAGCCACCTCACCGGCCGCGCGGCGGTACTCGTCACGCTCGGCCGTGGCGGCACGCTCGCCCTGGCGACCTCGACCGACCTGTCGGCGCTCTTCGACGATCTGCGGGTGTTCGCCCCGACCGAGTTCGTCTTCGTGCCCCGGGTGGCAGAGATGGTCCGGCAAGAAGGCGATCGCGACGAGCAGCGTCGTCTCGCCGCGGGCGACACCGATCGGGATGCCGTCCGCGCGGCGGTCCGCGCCGACCTGCGCGTGCGTGCGTTCGGAGGCCGGATCCGTCAGGCGATCTGCGCCAGCGCTCCGCTGACGCCCGAGCTGCGTGCCTACATCGAGGAGTGTCTCGGAACGACGCTGCACGACCTGTACGGCTCGACCGAGGCGGGCAGCATCCTGCACGACGGGGTCGTGCAGCAGCCGCCAGTCACCGCGCACAAGCTCGTCGACGTCCCCGAGCTCGGCTACCGCGTCACCGACCGCCCCTACCCGCGAGGAGAGCTGCTCGTGAAGAGCACGTCCATGATCGCGGGATACTTCCACCGGCCGGACGTCACCGCCGCGGTCTTCGACGAGGACGGCTTCTACCGGACCGGCGACATCATGGCGCAGACCGGACCGGACACCTACGAGTACCTCGACCGCCGGAACAACGTCATCAAACTGTCGCAGGGCGAGTTCGTCGCGGTGGCGGCGCTCGAGGCCACGTACGGCGGGACGCCCGAGGTGCGTCAGATCGCGGTGCACGGTGACAGCCGGCACGCGTTCCTGGTCGCGGTCGTCGTGCCCACCGACGCGGGGTCGTCGGAACGCGACGTGCTCGCCGCCCTCCAGCGCACTGCGCGCGAGCACGGCCTCGCCCCCTATGAGGTGCCCCGCGGGGTGATCATCGAACGGGAGCCGTTCACGGTCGAGAACGGCATGCTCTCGGACGCCCGCAAGCTCCTGCGTCCGCGGATCCTGGCGCGGTACGGCAAACGGCTCGCGGCGCTCTATGCCGAGCTCGTCGAGGAGCGGAGCGGTTCCCTGGTGGCGGCCCTGCGTGAGCGCGCTCACGACGAGCCGACGGTCGACATCGTGGTGCGCGCGGCCTGCGAGTTCCTCGGCGCCGAGGTGTCGCCGGAGACCGCTGCAGCGGCCCGGTTCTCGGACCTCGGCGGTGACTCCCTGTCGGCGCTCACGTTCTCGGGGATCCTCGAGGACGTGTTCGACACCGAGGTTCCCGTGGGCGTCATCACCGATCCGACGAACGACCTCACCGCCGTCGCCGCGTTCGTCGTCCGCTCGGCCGCCGACGACCGGCCGAGCGTGACCCGGGTGCACGGCGCGGCCCCGACGACGCTCCGCGCGAGCGACCTGCGTCTTGACCGTGTGCTCGGCGAGATCCCGGAGCCGGTGGGACGCGCCTCGGCCGTCCGCGCGCAGGATGCCGCCCGCGTCGCCGGGCACCGCACCGTGCTGCTCACCGGCGCCAACGGCTACCTCGGCCGCTTCATGGCCCTCGACTGGCTCGAACACCTCGCCCCGGTCGGCGGCACGCTGGTGTGCATCGTGCGCGGTGCCGACGATGCCGACGCACGACGCCGTCTCGCCGACGCCTTCGCGGCGGACCCCGCGTTCGCCGAGCGCTTCGCCGGTCTGGCGGACTCGCTCGAGGTCATGGCCGGCGACGTGAGCGAGCGCTGCCTCGGCCTCGACGAGCCTCGCTGGAGGGATCTCGCCGCCCGGGTCGATCTCATCGTGCACGTCGCGGCGCTCGTCAACCATGTGCTGCCCTACACGGCCCTCTTCGGCCCGAACGTCGTCGGCACGTCCGAGGTGGTGCGCCTGTCGATCGCCGCCGGCAGCGTGCCCGTCGGCTTCGTCTCGAGCGTCGCCGTCGCCGGCGGCGCGCGACCGACCGCGTCCGCGGAATCGGACCCGGCCTCCCCGACCGCCCTCGACGAGCACGCCGACATCCGCACGACGATCCCCGAGTGGAGGGTCGGTGACGAGTACGCCAACGGGTACGGGGCGAGCAAGTGGGCGAGCGAGGTCCTGCTCCGAGAGGCGCACGAGCACTACGGCGTGCCGGTGGCGGTGTTCCGCTCCGACATGGTCTTGGCGCACCCGCGCTGGCGCGGCCAGCTGAACCTGCCGGACATGTTCACCCGGCTGGTGTGGAGCGTCCTCGCCACCGGGCTGGCACCGGAGTCGTTCGTGCGGCGTGGTCCGGACGGCGAGCGTCTGCGCTCCCACTACGACGGTCTGCCCGCCGACTTCACGGCGGCCGCGATCGACGCCATCGGCGCCTCGACCACCGAGGGGTACCACACCTACAACGTCGTGAACCCGCACGACGACGGCGTCTCTCTCGACACCGTCGTCGACTGGCTCGAAGAGGACGGTCACCCCATCGAGCGCGTCGCCGACCACGCCGAGTGGGTCGACCGGTTCCGCCGGGCGCTGGAAGCGCTGCCCGACGCGGATCGTGCCCGGTCGGTGCTGCCGCTGATGCACGCGTTCGCCGTCCCGGAGGAGCCGCAGGCCGGCTCGCCGATCCCCGCCGACGCGTTCGCCGAGGCCATCTGGACGGTCCGCCCGCTCGGCACGCCGCAGATCCCGTCGATCGACCATGCGCTCATCACGAAGGTGGCCGACGACCTGTCGTTCCTGGGGCTGCTCGCGCCGGCACGGGAGGCCGCGGTCTGACGGCGGCGGCGGGGGCTCACGTCAGGGTGCGCCCCCGCTGCTCGCGGAGCCCGAGCGCGGCGAGCACCGCGACGACCAGGAACCCGGCGAAGACGACGAAGAGGAGGAGCGTTCCGCCGACGGCCACCAGCGGCGGAACGCTCAACGGCGCGACGATCGACGCGATGCGGCCCACTCCGGCGGCCCAGCCCGACCCGGTCGCGCGCAACGCCGTGGGATAGCTCTCGGGCGTCGCGGCGTACAGGGCGCCCCACGCGCCGAGCGTGAAGAACGACAGCCCCATGCCGGCCGCGATGACCGCCGCCTCGCCCGACGCCGAGCCGAACAGCACCGCCGTCGCCGCCGACCCCGCCAAGAAGGTCGCGAGGGTCGCCCGACGTCCCCACACCTCGACGAGCCAGGCGGCGACGGCGTAGCCGGGCAGCTGGGCCACGGTGATCACGAGGGTGAAGCCGAACGAGCGCACCAGGCCGTACCCCTGGCCGACCAGCAGCGTCGGAATCCAGATGAACGCGCCGTAGTACGCGAAGTTCACGCAGAACCACAGCACCCACAGTCGCAGCGTCCGCGCGCGCAGGCCGGGGCTCCACAGCAGCGCCACCCGTGGCCGCGGGCCGGGTCCGGATGCCACGGTCGCGACGGGGGCGGGATCGAGGGAGACACGCCCCGCCGACGCCTCCATCTCGCGCACGATCGCCGAGGCCTCGGCATCCCTCCCCCATGACGCCAGCCACCGCGGCGACTCGGGAAGGCCCCAGCGCACGAGGATCGCATACGCCGCCGGGACGGCACCGATCAGGAAGGCCCACCGCCAGCCGTCGGACGACGTCGGGACGACGAGGAAGCCGATCAGGGCCGCGGCGGTCCAGCCGACGGCCCAGAACGCCTCGAGCGCGACGATGATGCGCCCGCGCATCCGCGCGGGGGCGAACTCGCTCACGTAGGTCGAGGCGACCGGCAGCTCGGCGCCGAGCCCGAGGCCCACGACGAACCGCAGCGCGAGCAGGGCCGCCAGACCGCCGACCAGCGCGCTCGCCCCCGTCGCGACGCCGTACACGAGCAGCGTGAGCGCGAAGATCCGACGCCGCCCCAGCCGGTCGGCGAGCAGGCCGCCCACGCTCGCCCCCACGGCCATGCCCACGAAGCCCGCGGATGCGATCCACGACGACTGCATCGCGTCGAGGCGCCACTGCACGGCGAGGGCCGCGATGATGAACGAGACGAGGCCGACGTCCATGGCATCCAGGGCCCACCCGAGGCCCGAGCCGCCCAGGATCCGCGCGTGGCGGCGCGTGAACGGCAGCGCGTCGAGGCGTTCGGCGACCTGTGCGCCGTCGACCGCGACGGTCACCGGGCGCCGGTCCCGTCGGCGAGCATCTCGCGGACGAGGGGCAGCACGCGCGTGCCGTACAGCTCGATGCTCGACATCAGGCGGTCGTGCGAGATGGAGCCGCTGGCGAACTTGAGCTGGAAGCGAGATGCGCCGAGCGTCTGCACCGTCGTCGCGATCTTGCGGGCGACCGTCTCGGGCGAGCCGATGTACATCGCCCCGTCGGGGCCGACGTCGTGCTGGAAGCGCAGACGGTTGTACTCGGGCCAGCCCCGCTCGCGGCCGATCGTGTTGTTCAGCTCGGCGACGCCCTCGTAGGCCTCGTCCCACGCCTGCTGGTCGGTCGGCGCGACGTGCCCGGGCGAGTGCACCGAGATGGGCATCTCGGGCCGGCCGAACTCGGCGAGCGAGCGCCGGTACAGGTCGGCGAAGGGGCGGAACCGTGCCGAGGGGCCGCCGATGATGGCGAGCACCAGGCCGTACCCGTACCGTGCGGCGCGGACGACGGACTCGGGCGATCCTCCGACGCCGACCCAGGCGCGCAGCCCCTGCTCGGTCTTGGGGTACACGTCGGCGTCCTGCAGCGCCGCGCGGGTGCGTCCGGCCCATGTCACCGGCTTCTCGTCGAGCAGCAGCGAGAACAGCTCTAGCTTCTCTTCGAAGAGCTGCTCGTAGTCGCCGAGGTCGTAGCCGAACAGCGGGAACGACTCGATGAACGACCCGCGGCCGAGGATCACCTCTGCCCGGCCGTTCGAGATCGCGTCCAGCGTGGCGAACCGCTCGTAGACGCGCACGGGGTCATCGGACGAGAGCACGGTGACGGCCGTGCCGAGGTGGATGTGCGAGGTGCGGGCCGCGGCGGCGGCCAGCACGATCTCGGGGCTCGTGACGGCGAAGTCCTTGCGGTGGTGCTCCCCCACGCCGAAGAACGACAGGCCGACCTGATCGGCGAGCACCGCCTGGTCGACGACGTTGCGGATGGTCTGCGCGTCGCTCTGCAGGCCGCCGTCGGGGCCGCGCGAGATGTCTCCGAAGGTGTCGAGTCCGAGCTCGACGGGACGATCGTCCATGGGCGTCTCCTTGCATTCGGATGAATGAACTTTATGCGCGGCCCGGGCATTCCCGCACATCGGCCCTCATCGCGGATCGTGCGAAGAAGGGGACGTCGCCGCGGCGACGTCCCCTTCGGTCATACGGATGCCAGAGCCGAGCGCAGCGTGTCGAGACCGACGCCGCCGATGTCGAGCGCGCGCTTGTGGAACTCCTTCATCGAGAAGTCGGCGCCGCGGCGATCGCGGTAGTCGTCGCGCACCTGCTCCCAGATGCGCTGACCCACCTTGTACGACGGTGCCTGCCCCGGCCAGCCCAGGTAGCGGTTCACCTCGAAGCGCACGAACTCCTCGGGCATGTTCACGTTGCGCATCATGAAGGCCAACGCGTAGTCGTGGTCCCACACGCCCTCGCCGTCGAGACGCGGCTTGCCCAGGTGCACGCCGATGTCGAGCACCACGCGGGCGGCGCGCATGCGCTGCCCGTCGAGCATGCCCAGCCGGTCTGCCGGGTCGTCGAGGAAGCCGAGCTGCTGCATGAGGCGCTCGGCGTACAGCGCCCAGCCCTCGGCGTGGCCGCTCGTGCCCGCGAGCAGGCGACGCCACGAGTTGAGCTCGGCACGGTTGTACACGGCCTGGGCGATCTGCAGGTGGTGACCGGGGACGCCCTCGTGGTAGACGGTCGTCAGCTCACGCCACGTGTCGAAGCTGTCGACGCCCTCGGGCACCGACCACCACATCCGGCCGGGACGCGAGAAGTCGTCGGTCGGACCGGTGTAGTAGATACCGCCCTCGTTCGTCGGCGCGATCATGCACTCGAGGCGCCGGATCGGCTCGGGGATCTCGAAGTGGTCGCGCCCCAGCTCCGCGACGGCGCGGTCGCTCGTGCGCTGCATCCACTCCTGCAGCGCCGCGGTGCCGTGCAGCTTGCGCGACTCGTCGCGCTCGAGGAAGGCGACGGCCTCGTCGACGCTCGCGCCCGGCAGGATCTCGTTCGCGATCGCCTCCTGCTCGGCGACCATGCGGGCGAGCTCCTCGACGCCCCACTCGTACGTCTCGTCGAGGTCGATCGTCGCCCCGAGGAAGTGTCGCGAGTGCAGCGCATAGAGGTCGCGTCCCACGCCGTCGTGCTCGGCGGCGTGCGGGGCCAGCTCCGACGACAGGAAGGCGGAGAGCTGGTCGTAGGCCACTCGCGCGGCTCCGGCGTGCACGTCGAGGTCGCGGGCGAGCGAGGCCGGCAGCTGGCCGTCGGCGGGGGCGGCATCGCCCACGAACTCGGCGAAGAAGCCGGTGTCGGCGGTGTACCGGGCGATCTGGGCGACCACCTCGGTCACCTGGCGTCGCGCCGGCACCACGCCGCGGGAGATCCCCTCGCGCAGCGTCGCGACGTACCCGTCGATCGCCGCGGGCAGGGCCTTCAGGCGCGCCGAGATCGTCGACCAGTCGTCGACCGTCGCGGTGGGCATGAGGTCGAACGTCGACCGGATGTCCTGCGCCGGCGAGGCGATCACGTTCAGGTCGCGCAGGTGCGTCTGGGCGTGGTGCAGGTCGAGATGCAGGTCGAGCTCGCGCACGAGGTCGGTCTTGGTGACCTCGTCGATGGCGTCGACCGGTGTGGCGGCCTCGAGCGCGGCCTTGGTCGCGCGCGCCTGGTCGGCCAGCTCGGCCGCCCCCTCGGGGCTGTAGTCGCCGAAGCGATCGTTGAACTCCGACCGGCCGATGTACGTCGCCAGCGTCGGCACGCGCTCGGCCAGGGTGTCCACCCACGCGTCGGCGATCGTGTCGATCGGCGTGGGGGTGCGTTGTGCGTCAGTCATGCATCGAGCCTAGGCATGCGGCGCGAGCGGGGCCAACCGAGCGGGGCGCGACACGGCGGCCCCGACGCGTCATCGACCGATGTGCGGGCCGCTCACGCGCCGAGACCGCCGACGTCGCGTCGTGGTCTCGGCCGTGCCGTGACGCGCGCGGTCAGTGCCCCGCTTCGTCCCAGTCGGAGCCGCGGCCCACCTGCACGTCGAGCGGCACCCGCAGGTCGGCCGCATCGGCCATGCGAGCCCGCACGATCCGCTCGACCGCGTCCCACTCCCCCGCTGCGATCTCGACGACGAGCTCGTCGTGGATCTGCAGCAGCACGCGGGAACGGAGCCCGGCCGCGGAGAGCTCGTCGCGGATGCGGAACAGCGCGATCTTCATGATGTCGGCCGCGCTGCCCTGGATGGGGGCGTTGAGCGCCGCCCGCTCCGCGTTCTCGCGCAGCACGCGGTTCATGCTCGTGAGGTCGGGGAACGGGCGGCGGCGACCGAAGATCGTCTCGGTGTACCCGTCTTGCCGCGCCTGCTCGACCGAGCCGCGCAGGTAGTCGCGCACGGCGCCGAAGCGGGCGAAGTACTCGAGCATGAGCTGCTTCGCCTCGGACTGCTCGATGCGCAGCTGCTTCGACAGACCGAACGCCGACAGGCCGTAGACCAGGCCGTACGACATCGCCTTGACCTTCGTGCGCATGGCCGGGGTGACCTCTTCGGGCTCGACGCCGAACACGCGGGCGCCGACGAACCGGTGCAGGTCTTCGCCCGAGTTGAACGCCTCGATCAGGCCCGGGTCGCCCGAGAGGTGCGCCATGATACGCATCTCGATCTGCGAGTAGTCGGCCGTCAGCAGGGTCTCGTACCCCTCGCCGACCTCGAAGGCCGCACGGATGCGCCGGCTCTCTTCGGTGCGGATCGGGATGTTCTGCAGGTTCGGATCGGTGCTCGACAGACGACCGGTCTGGCTGCCCGTCTGCACATAGGTCGTGTGCACCCGGCCGTCGTGACCGATCGCCGCGTCGAGCGCGTCGATGATCTGCTTGAGCTTCGTCGCCTCGCGGTGCTTCAGCAGCAGATCGAGGAACGGGTGGGGGGCGGTGTCCTGCAGGTCGGCGAGGGCCGCGGCATCGGTCGTGTACCCGCTCTTCGTCTTGCGCGTCTTGGGCAGGGCGAGCTCGTCGAACAGCACCTCTTGCAGCTGCTTCGGCGAGCCGAGGTTCACCTCGTGGCCGATCGCCGCGTAGGCCTTCTGCGCCAGTCCGTCGGCGCGCTCGGCGAGCTCGGCCGAGAACCGGGCCAGCTTCTCGTGCGACACGGCGACGCCCGCCAGCTCCATCTCGGCCAGGGCGGTCAGCGTCGGCAGCTCGATGTCGTCGAGCACCTCGCCCACCCGGTCGGGCAGGTCGGCGCGCACCGCCTCGGCCACGCGCCGCACGTACCACGACAGCTGGCCGGGGGTCGCGCCCTCGGTCTCGGGAACGAGCTGCGTCGGGTCGGCCTCGGGCAGCTTCTCGCCCAGGTAGCGGCCGACGAGGTCGGCGAGCGTCTTGTCGGGAAAGCTCGGTCGCACGAGCCAACCGGCCAGCACGACGTCCATCGTGACCCCGGCGACCGCGAGGCCCTCGCGGCCGAACGCCTTGATCTGCGGCTTGGCGTCGGCGAACACCTTGGGCGCGCCGGATGCCATCCACCCGGCCATCGCGTCGCGCACCGCGTCGGACCAGTCGGCCTCGGCCGCCGCGTCGCGCGTCGCGAGCCCGAGGCGCGCGGGGCGGCCTCCGAGCTGCGTGAGCGTGACGCCGACGGGGCCGTCGGCCGCCGCCGCCCACGCGGCGAGGGCGGCGCCGTCGAGCACCGCGGCCGTCGGGGCCGTGCTCGCGGGCGTGTCGTCGTCGGCCGCCCCGGGGTCGGCGCCGATGGCGTCGAACACGCGCGGCAGCAGCGTGCGGAACTCGAGGCGGGCGAAGATGTCGCGCACCGCCTGGGCGTCCATGGGCTGCAGCGCGAGGTCGGGCGGCGCGACCGGCAGCTCGACGTCGGTGAGCAGCCGGTTCAGCGCCCGGTTGCGTCGGACGTCGTCGAGGTGCTCGCGCAGATTGTTGCCCACCACGCCGGTGACCTTGTCGGCGTTCTCGAGCAGCGCGTCGAGCGATCCCCACTGGGTGAGCCACTTGACGGCGGTCTTCTCGCCCACCTTGGGCACGCCCGGCAGGTTGTCGCTCGTCTCGCCGACGAGGGCCGCGATGTCGGGGTACTTCTCGGGCGGCAGCCCGTACTTCTCGACGACGGCCGCCGTGTCGTAGCGCTTGAGCTGCGACACGCCCTGCACGTTCGGGTAGAGCAGCGTGACGTCGTCGGTGACGAGCTGGATCGTGTCGCGGTCGCCCGAGCACACCAGCACCGAGTAGCCCTGTTCGGCGCCCTGTGTGGCGAGCGTCGCGAGGATGTCGTCGGCCTCGATGTCGTCTTTCATCAGCACCGGCACGCCCATGGCGCGCAGGCACTCCTGCAGCAGCGGGATCTGACCCTTGAACTCGACGGGCGACTCGCTGCGATTGGCCTTGTACTCGGCGTACTCGCGTGTGCGGAACGACTGCCGCGAGGTGTCGAACGCCACGGCCAGGTGGGTCGGCCGCTCGGCCTTGACCAGGTTGACGAACATCGACAGGAACCCGTAGATGCCGTTCGTGTGCTGGCCGTCTTTCGTCGAGAAGTTGTCGACCGGCAGGGCGTAGAACGCGCGGTACGCCAGCGAATGGCCGTCGACGACGAGAAGAGTAGGCTTTTCGGGATCCGTCACTCGTCCAGCGTAACGAGAACCACGGACACTCCCCCGGCCCCGGCTCCGCGAAGGCGAAGATGACGTCCACGACACCCGACACCACTTCTGGACTCGACTGGGCGAAGCGCCGCGGAATGGGCGCCCTCGCCGAGAAGATGGGCATCGAGTGGGTGGAGTTCTCGGTCGACCGCTGTGTCGCCACGATGCCCGTCGAGGGCAACACGCAGCCGGTCGGGCTGCTGCACGGCGGCGCTTACGTCGTGCTCGGCGAGTCGCTCGGCTCGATGGCGGCCAACCTCCACGCCGGCGAGGGACGCATCGCCGTCGGCGTCGACATCAACGCCACGCACACCCGCTCGGCCACGTCGGGCGTCGTCACGGGCGTCTGCACGCCCGTCCACCTCGGCCGCTCGCTCACGGTGCACGAGATCGCCGTCTCCGACGAGCAGGGTCGCCGCTGCTCGACGATCCGCATCACGAACCTGATCAAAGACGCCCCGGCCCGAGCCTGAGACGACGAATGGATGCCACCGAGGTGGCATCCATCGCGTGGGGGCTCGCTCAGCCCTTCTTGGGGGCCAGCTGCTCGATGATCGCCTTCGCGACGTCTTGCATGGTGAGGCGGCGGTCCATCGACGCCTTCTGGATCCAGCGGAACGCCTCGGGCTCGCTGAGGCCCATCTTCTCGTTGAGCAGGCCCTTGGCGCGGTCGACGAGCTTGCGCGTCTCGAACCGCTCGACCATGTCGGCGACCTCGGCCTCGAGCGTGATGATCTGCTCGTAGCGGGCGAGAGCGATCTCGATCGCGGGCAGCAGGTCGTTGGGCGTGAAGGGTTTCACGACGTAGGCGAGCGCGCCGGCCTCGCTCGCGCGCTCGACGAGCTCTTTCTGGCTGAAGGCGGTCAGCAGCACGACGGGCGCGATGTGGTTCTTGCTGAGCTTCTCAGCGGCGCTGATGCCGTCGAGCTGCGGCATCTTGACGTCCATGATGACGAGGTCGGGACGCAGCTCGGTCGCCAGCTGCACGGCCGTCTCGCCGTCGCCCGCCTCGCCGACGACGTCGAAGCCGTTGTCGCGCAGGATCTCGACGATGTCGAGACGGATCAGCGACTCGTCTTCCGCGACGACGACGCGGCGGGGTGCGGTGGGCGCGGCGGCCGGTGCGGCTTCTTGATCAGTCACGTGTCCATCCTAGATCTGGGAATGCGGAAACCCCCGGAACACGGGGGTCTGTGGGTGCCGGTGGTGGGATTCGAACCCACACGCCCTCTCGGACAGAGCATTTTGAGTGCCCCGCGTCTGCCATTCCGCCACACCGGCATTCGTACGCTCCACGACCCTAACGCACGGATCGAGGGCGCACGCGGCGTCGCGCACCGGTGGAACGGTGCGCGACGCCGGAGATCACGCGTCTTTCTGGTAGCCGGGGGCCGCGCCGTGGACGGCGTCGCCCACGCGGTGCACGCGCAGATCGTTCGTCGAGCCCGCGATCCCCGGAGGGGAACCCGAGATCACGACGACCTTGTCGCCGACCTCGGCGAGGCCGTTCGACAGCAGGTAGTCGTCGACCTGCAGGAACATCCGGTCGGTGTGCGGAACGTGCTCGACCAGCGTCGAGCGCACGCCCCACGTCAGCGCCAGGCGACGGCGGATGCCGGGCTCGGGCGTGAACGCGATCATCGGGATGGTCGACCGCAGACGCGACATGCGGCGGGCCGAGTCGCCCGACTCGGTGAAGACACAGAGGAACTTCGCCTCGACGAAGTCGGCGACCTCGACGGCGGCCAGCGTGATGGCGCCGCCCTGGGTGCGCGGCTTGTTGGTCAGCGGCGCGATGCGCTCCAGACCGTGCTCTTCGGTCGAAGCGACGATGCGGGCCATGGTCTCGACCACGACGACCGGGTAGGCGCCGACGCTCGTCTCGCCCGACAGCATCACCGCGTCGGCGCCGTCGAGCACCGCGTTGGCGACGTCGCTCGTCTCGGCGCGGGTGGGGACCGGGTTGCTGATCATCGACTCGAGCATCTGCGTCGCCACGATGACGGGCTTCGCCATGCGACGCGCCAGCTCGACGGCGCGCTTCTGCACGATCGGCACGGCCTCGAGCGGCAGCTCGACGCCGAGGTCGCCGCGAGCGACCATGATGCCGTCGAACGCGTCGATGATCTCTTCGAGGTTGTCGACCGCCTGCGGCTTCTCGATCTTGGCGATGACCGGCACGTACCGGCCCTCTTCGGCCATGATCTCGTGCACGCGGGTGATGTCGCTGGCATCCCGGACGAACGACAGCGCGATGAGATCGGCTCCGGCGTTCAGGCCCCAGCGCAGGTCGGCCTCGTCCTTCTCGCTCAGGGCGGGGACGTTGACGGCCACGCCGGGCAAGTTGATGCCCTTGTTGTTCGAGACCGGGCCGCCCACCACGACGCGGGTGGTCACGACGGTGCCGTCGGTCTCGACGACCTCGACGCGCACCTTGCCGTCGTCGATCAGCAGGAAGTCGCCGGGGCGCACGTCCTGCGGCAGCCCCTTGAAGGTGGTGCCGACGATCTCTTTGGTCCCCAGGATGTCTTCGGTGGTGATCTTGAAGATGTCGCCCGGGAGCAGGTCGTGGGGGCCGTTCTCGAACTTGCCGAGGCGGATCTTGGGACCTTGCAGGTCGACGAGGGCGGCGACCGGGCGGCCGGCGTCCTCTGCCGCCTTGCGCACGTTGGCGAAGTTGGCGTCGTGCACGGAATAGTCTCCGTGGCTCAGGTTGAGTCGGGCGACGTCGACCCCGGCGTCGATGATGGCGCGAACCATCTCATACGACGAGGTGGCGGGCCCGAGTGTTGCGACGATCTTGGCGCGTCTCATCCGTTTTCAAGCTCCGTGAGGATTTTCGGGAAGTGGCCGATCGGCCCTTGCCAGCTTAGGCGGGCAAGAGGCCGATGGCGACATCGGTGGGGCGAACCGGCGCGGGAAGCAGCGTCTCGCCCATCAGGTAGGTGTCGACCTCGGCGGCGGCCGCGCGGCCCTCGGCGATGGCCCACACGATCAGCGACTGCCCACGGCCCGCGTCGCCGGCGACGAACACGCCGGGCGTCGAGGTCGCGTAGGTGCCGTCACGCTCGACGTTGCCGCGGTCGGTGAACCGCGTGCGCAGCTGCGACTCGAGGTGCTCGCGTTCCGGACCGGTGAAGCCCATCGCGATGAGCACCAGGTCGGCGGGGATCTCGCGCTCGGTGCCGCTCTTGGGCACGCGGCGGCCGTCGACGTACTCGGTCTCGGCCACGCGCAGGGCCCGCACCTCGCCCGCGGCGTTGCCGAGGAACTCCACGGTGGAGGCGAGGAACGTGCGCTCCCCGCCCTCTTCGTGAGCGGATGCCATCTCGAACAGGTTCGGCATCATCGGCCACGGCTGCTCGGCCGGACGCTCGGACGGCGGCTGCTTGCCGATCGCGAGGTTGGTCACGCTCAGCGCACCCTGGCGGTGCGCGGTGCCGATGCAGTCGGCGCCGGTGTCGCCGCCGCCGATGACGACGACGTGCTTGCCCTCGGCCGTGATCTGCTGCGGCACCTGGTCGCCCGCGACGGCCTTGTTGCCCTCGACGAGGTACTCCATGGCGAAGTGGACGCCGTCGAGGTCGCGGCCCGGGATCGCCAGGTCGCGGGGCACCGTCGAGCCCGTGGCCACCACGACGGCGTCGTAGCGGGCGCGCAGGTCGCTCCACGTGATGTCGACGCCGATCTCGACGCCGGCGCGGAAGCGGGTGCCCTCGGCCTGCATCTGACGCAGACGCAGCTCGAGGTGGCGCTTCTCCATCTTGAAGTCGGGGATGCCGTAGCGCAGCAGTCCCCCGATGCGGTCGTCGCGCTCGAACACCGCGACCGTGTGGCCGGCGCGCGTCAGCTGCTGCGCGGCGGCGAGACCCGCCGGCCCGGAGCCGACGACCGCGACCGTCTTGCCGGTCAGGCGCTCGGGCGGCTCGGGCTCGACCCAGCCGTTCGAGAACGCCTCGTCGATGATCGAGACCTCGACCTGCTTGATCGTCACGGCGGGCTGGTTGATGCCCAGCACGCACGAGCTCTCGCACGGAGCGGGGCACAGCCGACCGGTGAACTCGGGGAAGTTGTTCGTCGCGTGCAGGCGCTCGATCGCGGCGCGGCCCTCGCCCCGCCACGTGAGGTCGTTCCACTCGGGGATCAGGTTGCCGAGCGGGCAGCCCTTGTGGCAGAACGGGATGCCGCAGTCCATGCAGCGTCCGGCCTGGCGGCGGATGACGGCCGAGTCGCCCGGCTCGTAAACCTCTTTCCAGTCCATGATCCGCACGGGGACGGGACGACGCGGCGGCAGCTCGCGCTGCGTCGTCTTGAGAAAGCCCTTCGGGTCAGCCACCCGTCACCTCCAGAATGCGCGTCCAGACGACGTCGCCGTCGGGGTCGAGCCCCTCGGCGACCGCCTCCTGGCGGGTCTGCAGCACCGCGGCGTAGTCGCGCGGCAGCACCCGGACGAAGTTCTCCACCTCGGCTTCGAAGTCGTCGAGCAGACGACGGGCCAGCGTGGAGTCGGTCTCGGCGACGTGCTTCTCGAGCAGGTCGCGCAGAATCTCGGCATCCCCCGATCCGAGGGGTCCGAGCACGAGCTCGCCGGATGCCACGGCCTCACGGTTCACGCGGTCGGTGTCGAGTCGGTACACGTAGGCCTGTCCGCCCGACATGCCGGCGCCGAGGTTGCGGCCCGTGGTGCCGAGGATGACGGCGAGGCCGCCGGTCATGTACTCGAGCGCGTGGTCGCCCACGCCCTCGACGACCGCCGTGGCGCCCGAGTTGCGCACGAGGAAGCGCTCGCCCACGACGCCGTTGAGGAACATCTGCCCCTGCGTGGCGCCGTAGCCGATCACGTTGCCGGCGATGACGTTCTCGGACGCGACGAAGCGCGAGCCCTGCGGCGGGCGCACGACGATCTTGCCGCCGGAGAGGCCCTTGCCGACGTAGTCGTTCGAGTCGCCCTCGAGGTGCAGCGTGATGCCGGCCGGCATGAACGCGCCGAACGACTGTCCGGCCGAGCCGGTCAGACGCACCTCGATCGAGCCGTCGGGCAGGCCGTGCTCGCCGTGCGCCTTGGTGACGTGGTGGCCGAGCATGGTGCCCACCGCACGCGCCGTGTTGCGCACGGGCAGCTCGATGGTCAGCCGGCCGCCGTGCGCGATCACGTCCTGCGCGCGCTCGATGAGCTGCACGTCGAAGTGCTCGTCGAGCTCGTGGTCCTGGTTGCGCCCGTGACGACGGGGCTCGTCGTCGGCGAAGCGCGGACCCTCGAGGATCGGCGCGAGGTCGAGGCCGCGCGCCTTCCAGTGCTCCACCGCGCCGTTGACGTCGAGCAGCTCGGCGCGCCCGATGATCTCGTCGATCGACCGGTAGCCGAGGGCGGCGAGGTACTCGCGCACCTCCTGCGCGATGAACTCCATGAAGTTCACGACGTACTCGGCCTTGCCGGTGAAGCGCGACCGCAGCACGGGGTTCTGCGTGGCGACGCCCACGGGGCAGGTGTCGAGGTGGCAGACACGCATCATGATGCAGCCCGAGACCACGAGGGGCGCGGTCGCGAAGCCGAACTCCTCGGCACCGAGAAGGGCGCCGATGATGACGTCGCGGCCGGTCTTCATCTGCCCGTCGACCTGCACCACGACGCGGTCGCGCATGCCGTTGAGCATGAGCGTCTGCTGTGTCTCGGCGAGGCCCAGCTCCCACGGCGTGCCCGCGTGCTTGAGCGAGTTGAGCGGGCTCGCGCCCGTGCCGCCGTCCTGGCCCGAGACCAGGATGACGTCGCTCAGCGCCTTCGCCACACCCGCGGCGACCGCGCCGATGCCCGACTGGCTCACGAGCTTGGTGTGGATGCGGGCCTTCGGGTTCGCGCGCTTCAGGTCGAAGATCAGCTGTTTGAGGTCTTCGATCGAGTAGATGTCGTGGTGCGGCGGCGGCGAGATGAGCCCGACGCCCGCGGTCGCGTGGCGCGTGCGCGCCACCCACGGGTACACCTTGGTCGGCGGCAGCTGACCGCCCTCGCCGGGCTTGGCGCCCTGGGCGAGCTTGATCTGGATGTCGTCGGCCTCGGTGAGGTACAGGCTCGTCACCCCGAAGCGACCGGAGGCCACCTGCTTGATGGCACTGCGGCGGGTGGGGTCGAGCAGACGGTCGACGTCTTCGCCCCCCTCGCCGGTGTTCGACTTGCCGCCGATCTGGTTCATCGCGACGGCGAGCACCTCGTGGGCCTCTTGCGAGATCGAGCCGTAGCTCATCGCGCCGGTCGAGAACCGCTTCACGATCGCCGACACGGGCTCGACCTCGTCGATCGGCACGGCAGGGCGCTGCCCGGTCTTGAGCTCGAACAGGCCGCGGAGCGTCTTGAGCTCGTGGGCCTGGTCGTCGACCAGGCGCGTGTACTCGCGGAAGATGTCGTAGCGGCGCTCGCGCGTCGCGTGCTGCAGGCGGAACACCGTGTCGGGGTTGAACAGGTGCGGAGCGCCGTCGCGGCGCCACTGGTACTCGCCGCCGCTCCAGAGGCGCTCGTGCGCGCGGGCCGCCGCGTCTTCGGGGTAGGCGTAGGCGTGGCGTGCCGCGTTCTCGGCCGCGATCACGTCGAGCCCGACGCCGCCGAGCTTGGTCTCGGTGCCGGTGAAGTAGGCGTCGACGAAGTCCTGTGAGAGGCCGACGGCCTCGAACACCTGGGCGCCGGCGTACGACGACACGGTCGAGATGCCCATCTTCGACATGATCTTGAGCACGCCCTTGCCGAGGGCATAGATCAGGTTGCGCACGGCCTTCTCGGGCGTCACGCCGGTGATGAACCCGGCGCGCACGAGGTACTCGACCGTCTCCATCGCCAGGTACGGGTTGACCGCCGAGGCGCCATAGCCGATCAGCGTGGCGATGTGGTGCACCTCGCGCACGTCGCCCGCCTCGACCACGAGGCCCACCTTCATGCGGGTCTCGTTGCGGATGAGGTGGTGGTGCACCGCGGCGAGCATGAGCAGCGACGGGATGGGGGCCAGGTCTTTGTTCGAGTCGCGGTCGCTGAGCACGATGAACTCGGCGCCGTCCTCGATGGCGTGGTCGACCTCGGAGCACATCTGCGCGATGCGCTTCTGCATGCCCTTGTGGCCGGCCTCGACGCGGTACAGGCCGCGGATCGTCACCGACGACCGGCCCGGCATGGCCGTGTCGATGTGCTGGATCTTGGCGAGCTCGTCGTTGTCGATGACGGGGAAGTCGAGCGTCACCGTGCGCGTGTGGTCGGGACCCCACGAGAGCAGGTTGCGCTCGGGCCCCAGACCCAGCGACAGCGAGGTGACGACCTCTTCGCGGATCGAGTCGAGCGGCGGGTTCGTCACCTGGGCGAACTGCTGCGTGAAGTAGTCGAACAGCAGGCGCGGGCGCTCGCTGAGCACGGCCACGGGCGAGTCGCTGCCCATCGCGCCCAGCGGCTCGGCACCGTTCTGCCCCATCGGGGTGAGCAGGATGCGCACCTCTTCTTCGGTGTAGCCGAAAGTGCGCTGACGACGGGTGATCGAGGCGATCGGGTGCACGATGTGCTCGCGCTCGGGCAGCTCCGACAGACGCACGCGTCCTGCGTCGAGCCACTCCTGCCACGGCTCGAGAGCCGCGAGCTGCTTCTTGATCTCCTCGTCCTCGATGATGCGGCCCTGGGCCGTGTCGACGAGGAACATGCGCCCGGGCTGCAGGCGACCGCGGCGCTTGATGCGCTCGGGTGCGAAGTCGAGCACACCGGTCTCGGATCCGATGACGACGAGCCCGTCGGTGGTCTCGGTCCAGCGTCCGGGGCGCAGCCCGTTGCGGTCGAGGGTCGCGCCCACCAGTGTGCCGTCGGTGAAGATGAGCGCGGCCGGGCCGTCCCAGGGCTCCATCTGCATGGAGTGGTAGTCGTAGAACGCCCGCAGGTCGGGGTCGATGTCGGCCTGCTTCTCGTAGGCCTCGGGCACCATCATCATGACGGCGTGGGGCAGGCTACGACCGGTGAGGGTCAGCAGCTCGAGCACCTCGTCGAACGACGCCGAGTCGCTCGCGCCCTCGGTGCAGATGGGCAGCAGGGGGCGCACGTCGCCCAGCAGCTCGGACTCGAGCTGCGACTGGCGGGCGCGCATCCAGTTGCGGTTGCCCTTGACGGTGTTGATCTCGCCGTTGTGCGCGAGCATACGCAGCGGCTGTGCGAGCGGCCACGAAGGGAACGTGTTCGTCGAGTAGCGCGAGTGCACGACGGCGAGCTCCGAGGCGAAGCGCTCGTCTTGCAGGTCGGGGTAGAACGGCTCGAGCTGCAGGGTCGTGACCATGCCCTTGTAACCCAGGGTGCGGCTCGAGAGCGACACGAAGTAGGCGTCGAGCTCGCGCCGAGCGCGCTTGCGCAGCCGGTACACCCGGCGGTCGAGCGCGATGCCCGACAGCGCGGGCTGGTCGCCGACGGCGGGGCGCGCGACGAACAGCTGCTCGAACGACGGCTGCGCGTCGTAGGCGAGCTTGCCGAGGTTGTCGGGCTCGGTGGGCACGACCCGCCAGCCCAGCACCTCGATGTTCTCGCTGCGGGCGATCTCTTCGATGCCCGCCTTCTGTGCGCGTCGCTCTTCGTGCCCGGTGGGCAGGAAGACCATGCCCGCGGCGTACTCGCCGACGGGGGGCAGCTCGAAGTCGACCACGGCCCGCAGGAACGCGTCGGGCATCTGGGTCAGGATGCCGGCGCCGTCACCGGTGCCCGCGTCCGAGCCGATCGCGCCGCGGTGCTCGAGGTTGCGCAGCGCCGTGAGGGCCAGGTCGATGATGTCGTGACCGGCCTCACCGCGCAGCGTGGCGACCATCGCCAGACCGCAGGCGTCCTTCTCGAACGAGGGGTCGTACATGCCCTGACGGGCGGGGAAAGCGCCGCCGACGGCGCCGGAACGGAGGCTCGAAGCCATACCAACCGTCCTCACGTTGATGCTTCAGATGGGACGACGTCGGCCCAGGGGTTCAGTTCGTGGCAGGGCTGCTTGTGGCGCTGGTGCCGACGGTCTCGTTCGTCGCGGGCGGCTCGCTCACGTCGACGAAGTCAGAGGGGTCGGTTGAGTCTACAGCCCCGCTGCCCTTCGGCTGACGTCCCTGCTGATACGCCGACGGCTCCAGGCCCGGATGACGACGCTTCTGCACGATCATGATGACGAGGCCGATGACGACGCCGAGGATCGCCGCCCACACGTTGGTGCGCAGGCCCAGGATGATGTCGCTCGGGTCGATACGGATGGATTCCCAGACGATCCGGCCCGCGCTGTACCAGATGAGGTAGAGGCCGAAGGCGCGCCCCCACTGCAGCGTGAAGCGCTTGGCCGCCCAGAGGACGACCGCCGCGCCGAGCAGGTTCCACACGACCTCGTACAGGAAAGTCGGCTGGAAAAGCGTGCCCGCTGGCAGTCCTACGGGGATCGCCGGGTTGCCCGCGGCGATCTCGAGACCCCACGGGGCGTCGGTCGGCTGGCCGAACAGCTCCTGGTTGAAGTAGTTGCCGAATCGCCCCATCGCCTGCGCGATGATGAGTCCCGGGGCGAGCGCGTCCGCGAACGTCCAGAACCGCACACCGGTCCACTTGCACCCCAGGTAGGCGCCGACGGCGCCACCGATGAGCGCGCCGTAGATGGCGATGCCGCCCTCCCAGATCGCCCACACCGAGCCGGGCTGGAACGGGTTCCAGGTGTTCTTGCCGTCGCCGACGTAGAAGCTCAGGTGCGTGAGCACGTGGTACGCGCGCGCCGCGACGATCGCCAGAGGCACCGCCAGCAGGCAGATGTCGATCACGACCCACTTCTCGGCGCCGCGACGGGTGAGCCGCGCGTTGGTCAGCAGGACCGCCACGATGATGCCCGCGACGATGCACAGGGCGTAGAAGTGGATGCGGAACGGCCCGAGATCGACGTACGAGATCGAGGGGCTCGGGATGCTGGCGAGCACGCCGGAGGCGGCGCTCGGAAGGGCGAACGTCATGGTGTCGAGTCTAGGCGCGCCGGGCCGTGCCCGCCGACAGCTCCCGTGCCAGGGCGCCGAGCGCCTCGACGCCGCCGTCGCGCAGCGCCTTCACCAGCGCGGTGCCGACGATCGCGCCGTCGGCGTACTCGACGACTCCGGCCACCTGCGCCGCGTTCGAGATGCCGATGCCGACGCACGCGTGCTCGGCGCCGTGGGCGCGCAGCCGCGCGACGAGCCCGCGGGCCGCGGCATCCAGTTGCGCCCGCTCCCCCGTGATGCCCATCGTCGACACCGTGTAGACGAAGCCCGTCGAATGCCGGACGATCATGTCGAGGCGTTCGTCGGTCGAGGTCGGCGCGGCCAGGAACACCCGGTCGAGACCCGTGCGCTCGCTCGTCGCGATCCACGCGGCCGCGGCGTCGGGGGTGATGTCGGGCGTGATCAGACCGGCGCCGCCGGCGGCCACCAGCTCGTCGGCGTACCGTTCGACGCCGTACTGCTCGACGAGGTTCCAGTACGTCATCACCAGCACGGGCACGCTCGTGCGCGAGGTCACCTCGCGGATGATCGTGAACAGATCGCGCATGCGGAATCCGTTCGCCAGCGCCACCTGGGTCGCCTCCTGGATCACGAGACCGTCCATCACGGGATCGCTGTAGGGCGGTCCGAGCTCGATCACGTCGGCCCCGGCCTCGGCCAAGGCGACCGCCGCCTCGATGCTCGTGGCGACATCGGGGTATCCCGCCGGCAGATAGGCGACGAACGCGCCGCGGCCGGCGGCGTGGGCGGCGTCGATGGCCGCCGAGACGCGCGAGGTCACAGCTCGGCCCCCGCGCCGCTCGCGGCGGCGGGCGCGGGCGCGACGTCGACGGGCGAGCCGGCGGCGGATGCCACGGCCTCGGCGCCCTGCGTCTGCGCGGCGCCGCCGGTGCTCGGGGCCTCGTGCTCGGCGTCGTAGAGCGAGAAATAGCGCGCCGCGGTGTCCATGTCTTTGTCTCCGCGACCCGAGAGGCACACCGCGATGACGGCATCCGGGCCGAGCTCGCGACCGACGCGCAACGCGCCCGCGAGGGCGTGGGCCGACTCGATCGCGGGGATGATGCCCTCGGTGCGCGACAGCAGGCGGAGGGCTTGCATGGCCTCGTCGTCGGTGGCCGGGATGTAGCTCGCGCGGCCGATGTCGGCGAGCCACGCGTGCTCGGGCCCGACGCCCGGGTAGTCGAGGCCCGCCGAGATCGAGTGCGACTCGGTGGTCTGGCCGTCTTCGTCCTGCAGCACGTAGGTGCGGGCCCCGTGCAGCACACCGGGGCGTCCGCGCTCGATGGACGCCGCGTGCTTCGGGGTGTCGACGCCGTCGCCGGCCGCCTCGACGCCGTAGAGGGCGACGCCCTCGTCGTCGAGGAACGCGTCGAACATGCCGATCGCGTTCGAGCCGCCGCCGACGCACGCGAAGACCGCGTCGGGAAGGCGTCCGAGCCGCTCGAGGAACTCGGCGCGGGTCTCTTCGCCGATGATCTTCTGGAAGTCGCGGACCATCGCGGGGAACGGGTGGGGTCCGGCCGCGGTGCCGAAGATGTAGTTGGTCGTCTCGACGGATGCCACCCAGTCGCGGTACGCCTCGTTGATGGCGTCTTTCAGGGTGCGCGACCCCGTCGTGACCGGCACGACCTCGGCGCCGAGCAGACGCATGCGCGCGACGTTGAGCGCCTGGCGCTCGGTGTCGACCTCGCCCATGTAGACGACGCAGTCGAGGCCGAACAGGGCCGCGGCGGTCGCGGTGGCGACGCCGTGCTGCCCGGCGCCGGTCTCGGCGATCACGCGGGTCTTGCCGAGGCGCTTGGTGAGCAGCGCCTGGCCGAGGACGTTGTTGATCTTGTGCGAGCCGGTGTGGTTGAGGTCTTCGCGCTTGAGGAAGACGCGCGCTCCCCCGGCGTGCTCGGCGAAGCGCGGAACCTCGGTGAGCGCCGAGGGCCGGCCGGCGTAGTCGTGCAGGAGCGCGCGCAGCTCGGCGAGGAACTCGGGGTCGGCCATCGCCGACGCGTGCACGGCGGTCAGCTCGTCGATCGCGGCGATGAGCGACTCGGGCATGTAGCGTCCGCCGAAGTCGCCGAAGAACGGCCCCTTCTGGTCGCGCAGGCTCAGGGTCACGGGGTCTCCTGCAGGAAGGCGCGCAGCGTGGCCACCGGGTCGCCGGTGACGAGGGCCTCGCCCACCAGCACGACGTCGGCGCCCGAGGCGCGGTAGTGGGCGACGTCGGCGGGGGCGAGCACCGCCGACTCGGCGACCTTGACGGCCCCGGCCGGGAAGCGGTCGGCCAGGCGGCCGAACAGGTCGCGGTCGAGCTCGAACGTCGAGAGGTTGCGTGCGTTGACCCCGATCAGGGTCGCGCCCAGGTCGATGGCCCGCTCGAGCTCGTCGGCCGAGTGGGTCTCGACGAGCACGGTCATGCCGAGACCCGTCGCCAGCGCATAGAGCTCGGCGAGAGTCTTCTGGTCGAGGGCGGCGACGATGAGCAGCACGAGGTCGGCGCCCGACGCACGGGCCTCGAGCACCTGGTACGGCGTGGCGATGAAGTCTTTGCGCAGCACCGGCACCGACACCGCGGCACGCACGGCCTCGAGGTCGGCGAGGCTGCCCTTGAACTTGCGGCCCTCGGTGAGCACCGAGATCGCCGACGCGCCGCCCTCTTCGTAGAGGCGCGCCTGCCGTGCGGGGTCGGGGATCGCGGCGAGATCGCCGCGCGAGGGGCTCGCACGCTTCACCTCGGCGATGATCTTGACGCGTTCGGCCGGGGCGAGCATCGCCAGGGCGTCACGGGCCGGGGTCTGCGCGAGGGCGTCGCGCTCGACCTCGGCGAGCGGCCGGGACTGCGCGCGGGTCTCGGCGTCTTCGACCGCTCCGGCCGTGAGGTCGGCCAGCACGCTCAGTGCGCCTTCGGGCTGGTCTTCGCGCCGTTCGCGCCGTAGCCGGCCTTGCCCATCGCCCATCCGACGATCGCGCCGACGACGAGCAGACCCACCGAGGCCCACACGAGCGCGGGCAGATCGAACCAGAAGAACACCGTGCCCAGCGTGACGGCGAGCAGCATGATGATCACGGCCGTCCAGGCGGCGGGCGAGTGTCCGTGGCCGGGATCGCCGATGGGGTTGCTCATGGATCTCCTTCGAGTCGCGCGAACGCGTGGGGACAGGCGTCCCGACAGTCTATCGAAGCCCGGCCGCGCCCTTCGCTCGGGCGTCTCGACGTCGTGGCATCCGCTGCGCGCGTCAGGCCGTGGGGTCGTCGCCGCGCGACAGGTCGTCCCACGAGTCGATCGCGTCGTGCGGGCGCCCGTCCGAGCCCGCGGACTCGGTCGCCGTGCGGTACTTGCGCCCGGCGCCGCTCCGCCACCGGTTCGCGGTCGCCAGCGCGAACACGGATGCCGCGCACAGCACGACCTGGGCCACCAGCGTCACGGCGGGCCACGGGGTCGGCGTCGCCGACGACACGAGGCCGACGATGGCGTCCTGGCCCGAGATGCCCGTGGCCTTCGTGACCGTCGCCGCCGTGGCGGGCACCGGGTCGACGAGCAGATGGACGATCGACGAGCCGGTGATCGCGGCGATCGCCAGGCCGAGCAGGCCGAAGACGTAGCGCAGCACGCGGCCGACGATGGTCAGGGCCGCTCCCAGAGCGAGCGCGGCGAGGCTCAGCGGGGTCAGCACCGGCAGCGCACTCGCGCCCGACACGTCGAGCGTCTGCTGCGCGCCGTCGGCCAGCAGCACCGCGAGCCACGTCTGCGTCGACGAGATCACGCCCACGACGCCGGCGATCAGCATTCCCAGCACCGACATCGACCGGGCGCGTCGCATCAGCGCTCCCCCGTGACCGGCTCGAGGTCGGTGGCGTCGAAGCACGTGTGGTCGCCGGTGTGGCACGCGGCCCCCACCTGGTCGACCTCGATGAGCAACGTGTCGCCGTCGCAGTCGAGGCGCGCGCCGTGCACGATCTGCACGTGGCCCGACGTGTCGCCCTTGCGCCAGTACTCCTGGCGCGAGCGCGACCAGAACGTGACACGACCGGTGGTGAGCGTGCGGCGCAGGGCCTCGGCATCCATCCACCCGACCATGAGCACCTCGCGGGTGTCGAACTGCTGGATCACCGCGGTGACTAGGCCCTGGGCGTCGTATCTGACGCGGGCGACGGCGTCGGCGTTCATCGGCGCACCTCGATGCCTTCGGCCGCCATGGCCTCTTTCACCTGCCCGACGGTGAGCTGCCCCGAGTGGAACACGGATGCCGCGAGCACTGCGTCGGCGCCGGCCTGGATCGCCGGGGCGAAGTGCTCGAGCGCGCCCGCACCGCCCGAGGCGATGACCGGGACCGCGGCGACCTGGCGCATGAGGCGCACGAGCTCGAGGTCGAAGCCCTGCTTGGTGCCGTCGGCGTCGATCGAGTTGACCAGCAGCTCGCCTGCGCCGCGCTCCACCGCCTCGCGCGCCCACTCGAGGGCGTCGAGGGTGGTCTCGGTGCGTCCGCCGTGCGTCGTCACGACGAAGCCCGAGGGGGCGGATGCCGCCCGCTTGACGTCGAGCGAGAGCACGACCACCTGCGCGCCGAAGCGGTCGGCGATGTCGTCGATCAAAGACGGCCGCGCGATCGCGGCGGAGTTGACGCCGATCTTGTCGGCACCGACCGCGAGCAGGCGGGCGACGTCTTCGGCCGAGCGCACTCCCCCGCCCACGGTGAGCGGGATGAACACCTGCTCGGCGGTGCGACGGACGACGTCGTACGTCGTCGAGCGCTCGTCGACCGTTGCGGTGACGTCGAGGAACGTGACCTCGTCTGCGCCCTGCTCGAAGTAGAGCTCGGCGAGCTCGACCGGGTCTCCCATGTCGCGCAGGTCGAGGAAGTTCACGCCCTTCACGACGCGGCCTCCGGCGACGTCGAGGCACGGGATGACGCGACGCGCGAGAGTCATCAGAGCCTCGCGGCGAGGATCTCGGTGACGAGGATCGCGCGTGCACCGATCGCGTACAGCTCGTCCATGACGCGGTTGACGTCGCGGCGCGGGCTCATGACGCGCACGGCCACCCACTCGGGGTCGCGCAGCGGCGAGATCGTCGGCGACTCCAGGCCGGGGGCGACGGCGATCGCCTGGTCGATGAGGCCGGTCGGCAGGTCGTAGTCGATGAGCACGTACTTGCGGGCGGCGAGCACGCCGCGCAGGCGGCGCAGCAGCGTCTCGGTGCCCTCGACCTCGTTCGGGCCGGCGATGAGCACGGCGTCGCTCTCGAGCAGGACCGGACCGAAGATCTCGAGCCCCGCCTGTCGCAGCGTCGTGCCGGTCGAGACGACGTCGGCCACGGCATCCGCCACTCCGAGCTGTACGGCGGACTCGACCGCGCCGTCGAGCGGCACGATGTCGACGGCGACGCCGCGCTCGTCGAGGAACGCGTCGACGAGGCCCGGGTACGCGGTCGCGACGCGCAGACCCTGCAGGTCTTCGACGTCGGTGAAACGGCCGGGGCGACCGGCGAAGCGGAAGGTCGAGCCGGCGAAGCCGAGCGACTCGACCTCGCGGGCGCCGGGCATGCGGGCATCCAGGAGCAGGTCGCGGCCCGTGATGCCGACATCGAGCGCGCCGGAACCGACGTAGGTCGCGATGTCGCGGGGACGGAGGTAGAAGAACTCGACCTCGTTGACGGGGTCGACGGTGTACAGGTCTTTCGAGTCGCGTCGTCCGGTGTAACCGGCCTCCGAGAGCATCTCGGCGGCGGTCTCGGCGAGCGACCCCTTGTTCGGCACGGCGATGCGCAGCATGACGGGGGCTTTCGTGTTGGAGTGAGAGGGGCGGGGCGCGGGCTCAGAGATGTCGGTAGACGTCTTCGAGCGACAGGCCCTTCGCGAGCATGAGCGTCTGCAGGTGGTACAGCAGCTGCGAGATCTCTTCGGCCGCGGCGGCGTCGGACTCGTACTCGGCGGCCATCCACACCTCGGCGGCTTCTTCGACGATCTTCTTGCCGATCGCGTGCACGCCCGCATCGAGCTGGGCGACGGTGCCCGACCCCTCGGGTCGCTCGACGGCCTTGGCGCTGAGTTCCGCGAACAGGTCGTCGAAGGTCTTCACGGTCCCAGGGTATCGGGTCGGCGGGGGTGGGCGGTGCCGCGGCGAGCGCGGGCGTGGGCGTCGGCACCCGCCGCGCGCCGTTTTCGCGGACACCTGGGTGCGGCATCCGGGAGGTGAGGAAACGCCGTGACGGGGCGTTTCCACCGGAGGAAGCGTCTACAGGGTGCGGGGCGAGGCGCGCGGGCGAGGAGGTCAGTGGTGGTGGCGGGCGGCGGAGGCGCGGAGCGACTGGATGGCGCGCTCGGGGTCGTCGGCGCCGAACACCGCCGACCCGGCGACGAACGTATCGGCGCCCGCCTCGGCCGCCTGGGCGATGGTCGACTCGCCGATGCCGCCGTCGACCTGCAGCCACACGTGCGATCCGCGGCGGCGGGCCTCGTCGGCCAGCGCGCGCAGCTTGGGCATGGTCTCGGGCATGAACGACTGGCCGCCGAACCCCGGCTCGACCGTCATGACGAGGATCTGGTCGAACTCGTCGAGCACGTCGAACAGGTTCTCGACGGGGGTCGCCGGCTTCACCGCGACGCCCGCGCGCGCGCCGATCGACCGCAGCCGCCGCGCGAGCGACACGGGCGAGGCGGCCGCCTCGAGATGGAACGTGACCGACGCCGCGCCCAGCTCGGCGTACCCCGGGGCCCAGCGGTCGGGATCGTCGATCATGAGGTGCACATCGAGCGGGACGGGGCTCGTTTCTTGGATGCGCCCCACCATCTGCGGCCCGAAGGTGAGGTTCGGCACGAAGTGGTTGTCCATGACGTCGACGTGCACGAAGTCGGCGCCCGCGATGCGCGCGAGCTCGGCCTCCATGTTCACGAAGTCGGCGGCGAGGATGCTCGGGTTGATACGCGGGGAGGGCACCCGACCATTATGGGCGGGGCGCGCCGACGGCGGCGGTCGTCGAGGCCTCAGACGGTCGGACGCTTGCGCAGAAGGGCGATCGACATGGCGTCGGTGCCGTGCCGGTGCGGCCACAGCTGGGCGCGCAGCGATCCGTCGGCCTGGTCGGGCAGATCGATGTCGTGCACCGAGATCTCGCGCAGCACGGCACGGGCGTCGAGCTCTTCGGCCGTGTCGCCCAGCCGACGGCGCACCTCGGCGAGCACGCCCGCCGTCTCGGCGAGGTGCGGCGAGCACGTCACGTAGGCCACGACGCCGCCCCGCGTGAGCGCCGAGAAGGCGGCGAGCACGAGCTCGAGCTGCAGGGCGGTCAGGTCGGGCACGTCGGCAGGCGTCTTGCGCCATCGTGCCTCGGGGCGGCGACGCAGCGCGCCGATCCCGGTGCACGGCGCGTCGACCAGGATGCGGTCGTACTCCCCCGCGGCACGGCTCGCGCGCTCGCGCCCGTCCTCTTCGCTCACCTCGACGTCGAGGGGCACGGATGCCACGGCCTGGCGCACCAGCCCGGCCCGGGCAGGCACGATCTCGTTGGCGTCGAGACGCGCGCCGTGGGCGAGGGCCTCGGCGGCGAGCAGGGCCGTCTTGCCGCCCGGGCCGGCGCACAGGTCGAGCCAGCGCTCGCCCTTCGACACCGGAAGCGCACGGCTCAGGGCGAGGGCGGCGAGCTGTGAGCCCTCGTCCTGCACGCGGAGGCGTCCGGCGGAGGCCGTGATGAGGGCTTCGGGGTCGCCGCCGCGCGTGGTGAACGCCGTCGGGGCGTAGCGGCCCGCCGTCGCGTCGTCGGGCGGGTCTGCGAGGCCGGGCAGGGCGACCATGGCCACGCGGGGCGCCGCGTTGTCGGCCTCGAGCAGCGCGTCGAGCTCGTCGGCGCACCCCTCCGCCGTCAGCGCCCGTCGCAGGGCGCGGACGATCCACACGGGATGCGACGACAGCACGCCCAGACGCTCGTCGTCGGAGCGTGCGCGGTCGGCGACGCGCTCGAACCACTCGCCCGGCGTGTCACGCGACACGCGGCGCAACACCGCGTTGGCGAAGCCCGCGGCTCCGCGGCCCCCGCCGTGGCGGCGCGCCAGCTCGACCGACTCGTTGACGGCGGCGTGCGAGGCCACGCGGGTCGAGAGCAGTTGGTGCACACCCAGCCGCAGGGCGTCGAGCACCGCCGGGTCGATCCGGTCGACGGTGCGGTCCGCGGCGGCGGCGATGACCGCGTCATAGGTGCCCCGACGGCGCAGGGTGCCGTACGTCAGCTCGGTCGCGAGGCCCGCGTCCTTGGCATCCAACCCCGCCCGGGCGATCGTATGCGGCAGCAGCAGGTTCGCGTACGCCTCGTCGGCCGACACCGCGCGCAGCACGTCGTACGCGACGGCACGGGCCCCTTGCACGCTCACGAGCCGAGCACCGGGTCGGTGGTGCGGAGCCCGCGGAACCAGTCGCCCGCATCCATCGCACCCTTGCCGGCCGGCTGCACCGACAGCAGGCGCAGGGGCGTCGTCCCGGTTCCCACGAGCACGTCGCGACCGGATGCCACGACCCGACCGGGCGGCACCGGCGGCGCGTCCGACGGCGCGGCGCGCAGCACCTTGAACCGGGCGCCGTCGAGCGTCGTGTGCGCACCGGGCTCGGGCGTCACTCCGGCGATCCGGGCGAGCAGCGCCTCGGCGTCGCCGGTGAGATCGAGCGCGCCGTCGGCGAGCGACAGCTTGGGCGCCAGCGTCGGCTCGCCCGACTGGGGGGTGGCGACGGCCGTGCCGGCCGCGATGTCGTCGACCACCCGCGCGAGCAGCGGCGCCCCGAGCACGGCGAGGTCGTCGAGCACCTCGGCCGCGGTCGCGCCCGCGGGGACGGTGTAGCGCTCTTCGGCGAACACGTCGCCGGCGTCGAGCGCGGCGACGAGCTGGAAGACGCTCGCCCCCGTCTCGCGGTCGCCCGCGATGAGGGCCCGCTGCACCGGCGCGGCGCCCCGCCAGCGCGGCAGCAGCGAGAAGTGCAGGTTGATCCACCCGTGCGCGGGGGTCGAGAGCAAGGGCTCGCGCACCAGCCCCCCATAGGCGACGATGACGCCCAGATCGGGCCGTGCCGCGGCGATGCGATCGGTCACCTCGTCGTCGAGGCGGTCCGCCTTGACGACCGGGAGCGCCTGCTCCGCGGCCGCCTGCGCGACCGGCGACGGCGTCACGACACGGCGGCGGCCGAGCGGGGCGTCGGCACGCGTGATCACGGCGGCGATCTCGTGCCGACCGGATGCCAGGGCGTTCAGCGACGGGACGGCGACGGCGGGGGTGCCGGCGAAGACGAGGCGCATGGTTCTCCTCACGCGTCGGGTGCGGGGGTGGGCGAGACCGGGGCGACGAGGCTCAGAGGTCGGGCTCGGGGATGTCGAGCCGGACTCTGAGTGTATTCCGCGGTCTCGGGCCGCGATCCTTCGTCGGCTTGCGCGCACGCAGGGCGTCGGCGATCACGCCGGCCCGCAGCGCCTCGGCGACGGCGCGGCCGTGGGCGTAGTCGAACCGCACCAGGGCGCGTGACGTGGCGACGTCGGGGGTCGTCGACGTGTCGACGGGCCCGAGGATCGCCAGGGCGTCGAGGTCGGTGACGCTCTCGCGCAGAGACGTCAGAAGGGCATCGACGCTCCGGGCGTGTCCGTCGACGCTCGCGACGCGCACGGCGGGCGGCATCCGCAGCGGGGCGCGGTCGACGAGCTCGGACCGGGCGTAGGCCGGTTGCGTCCAGGTCGCGAGCGCGCGGGCGACGGGCCCGGCGACGCCCACGAGATGCACGGGTGCTCCCGGCGCCGCGAGCGCCGCCGCGTTCGACCACCACCGCAGGCAGTGCTCGCCGATGCGCAGCGCCTCGTTCTGCAGCATCCGGTCGCCGTCGAGCAGGATGACCGCACGGTATCCGCCGCGAGCCATCGGCTCGGCGCCTCGTGTCGCGATGACCAGGGCGGGCACGGCGTCGACCTCGGCGATCTGGTGCGCGCCGTCGGCGACGATCACCCGGGTGTGGGGGAACGCGCGGCCCAGCTCGTCGGCCGTGCGTTCGCTGCCCGATGACGACATACGCAGCCTGGTCGACCCGCAGTGGCCGCACGTCCACGCGTGCGCGCTGCGTCCGCACCACGCGCACACCGGGACGGCGCCCGGACGCGCGGCGCGCAACGGCCCGGCGCAGTGCGCGCACCGTGCCGGCCGGCGGCAGTCGGCGCACACGAGCGACGGGGCGTATCCGGGTCGCGCGACCTGCACCAGCACCGGACCGTGCGCCAGGGCCTCGCGGGCCGCCGCGAAGGCCGACGACGGCACGCGCGCCGTGCGCTGCTCGCCCTCGCGCGTGGCGCTGAGGATCACCCGCGGACTCGCACGGCGCGCGGGAGCGGCCTCGCGCACGTAGCCCACGTCGACGAGGCGCTGCACGTCGGTCGTGCGGGTGTGGCCGGCGAAGACGAGCGCCGAACCCTCGAGCTCTTGTCGCACGAGGGCGGCGTCGCGGGCGTGCACGCCGGGCGCGAGGGGCTCCGACAGCAGTGTGTCGCCGTCGTCCCAGATCGCGACCAGCCCGGTGTCGTGCGCCGGCGCGTACACGGCCGAGCGTCGTCCGACCACGATGCACGGCACGGGCGCGAGCGTGCGCAGGTACTGGCCGTAGCGCGCGGGGCCCGACTGATCGGCGTCGTCGCGCACCACGGCCTCGGCGGGCACCAGCTCCGACAGGGCGGCGAGGAGCTGCGCCTGATCGCGGTAGTCGGGAACGACGACGACGGCGCTCCGGCCGGCCGCGAGGGTGTGGGCGGCCGCCGCCGCGAGCAGGTCGGCCCACGCCCCGCGGGGCGCCTCTCCCGTGGGATGCGGCGGCGCGTCGACGGCGAGGCGCTCGCCGCCGTCGATCCCCTCGGTCAGACCCGCATAGGGGCGCAGCAGCGCGGCGGCGCGCTCGCGTGCGGCCGCGTCGACGACGGGGACGGCCGGCGCCGGCGCCGCCGCCCACGCCTTCTCGGCCCGCACCATGCGTTTCGGCACCGCCAGGCGCAGCACGTCGATCGCCGACCCCGCGGCCCGGTCGGCGACGCGCCGGGCAAGCGTGTAGAGCCGGTCGGGCAGCACGGGCATCGTCGACACGACCGCCTCGATCGACGACAGCGGACGTTCGCTGCCGTCGTCGGCGACGACCTCGACGACGAACGCGTCCATCATGCGCCCTGCCGAGCGGAGGGGCACCTTGACGCGCACCCCGGGCGCGATGTCGCCGACGAGCGGGTGCGGCACGGCGTAGTCGAAGAGGCGGTCGAGCTGCGGCACGGGCGAGTCCAGCAGCACGCGGGCGACCCGGCGGGCGCTCATGCCCCACCTCGCCGCGATCCGGCGGCGCGCCCCCGCGAACGGCGCCGCGCGCGTGGTGCGGCCCCGGCGCCCGGGCGGCCCGAGGGCGCCCGCACGTCAGAGCCCGGCGGCCGCGCGCAGGTCGTCGACGCGGTCGGTGCGCTCCCACGTGAAGTCGGGCAGTTCGCGGCCGAAGTGGCCGTAGGCAGCCGTCTGGGCGTAGATCGGACGCAGCAGGTCGAGCTGGTCGATGATCGCCTTCGGACGCAGGTCGAACACGTCGCGGATCGCCCGAACGATGACGTCGTCGGCGACGTGCGCCGTGCCGAACGACTCGACGTAGAGCCCCACGGGGTTCGCCTTGCCGATCGCGTACGCCACCTGCACCTCGAGGCGGTCGGCCAGACCGGCGGCGACGGCGTTCTTCGCGACCCAGCGCATCGCGTACGCCGCCGAGCGGTCGACCTTCGACGGGTCTTTGCCGCTGAAGGCGCCGCCGCCGTGCCGCGCGGCGCCGCCGTAGGTGTCGATGATGATCTTGCGCCCCGTCAGCCCGGCGTCGCCTTTGGGCCCGCCGATGACGAAGGGGCCGGCGGGGTTGATGTAGTACTGCACGTCGGGCAGGTCGAGCCCGGTCTCGCGCAGCACCGGGTCGATGACCTCGGCCTGCACGCGATCGCGCAGCTCGTCTTGCGAGATGTCGGGGTGGTGCTGTGTCGACAGCACGACCGAGTCGACGGTGCGCGGGGTGTGGCCGTCGTAGCCCAGCGTGACCTGCGTCTTGCCGTCGGGCCGCAGGAAGGGCAGCGTGCCCTCGCGGCGGACGGCGGCGAGGCGCTCGGCGATGCGGTGCGCCGTCCACGCGGCCATCGGCATGAGCTGGGGGGTCTCGTTGGTGGCGAAGCCGAACATGATGCCCTGGTCGCCGGCCCCCTGCAGGTCGCGGGGGTCGACCGAGCCCCGCTCGCGCTGCTCGAAGGCCTTGTTGACCCCGGCGGCGATGTCGGACGACTGGGCGCCGATCGAGATGCTGACACCGCATGACTCGCCGTCGAAGCCGGTCTCGCTCGACGTGTAGCCGATGCGGTTGACGACGTCGCGCACGATCGCGGGGATCTCGACGTAGGCGGTCGTCGACACCTCGCCGGCGACATGCACGAGCCCGGTCGTCACGAGGGTCTCGACGGCCACGCGACCGGAGGGGTCTTCGGTGAGGATCGCGTCGAGGATGCTGTCGGAGATCTGGTCGCAGATCTTGTCGGGGTGTCCCTCTGTGACGGACTCGGAGGTGAACAGGCGCAGGTCGGTCATGGCATCTCCCGGAGGGCTGGCGTGCTGGGGACGGGCACAAGTATGCCCCGGACGGCGTCGCGCCGTCCGGGGCATACGTCACATCTGTGGATGCATCAGGCGGTGTGGATCACTCCGCTGCGCGCAGGCGCAGCTTGTCTTCGTGGATCTCGTGCATCGCGATCGTCAGCGGCTTGTCTTCGACGGTCGAGTCGACGAGCGGGCCGACGTTGTCGAAGAGGTTGCCCTCGTGCAGATCGGAGTAGTAATCGTTGATCTGACGCGCACGCTTGGACGCGTAGATCACGAGCTGGTACTTCGAGTCGACCTTGTCGAGCAGTGCGTCGATGGGCGGGTCGATGATGCCCTGGTTCTGTCCGGCCATGGGGAACCTCCTGGTTCGGCGGGATGGGGTGGATGCGGCGCGCCGAGCGCCGAAGCATCCTCGTATTCTATCGGACGTCGGGCCGGTGCGCAGCGAGGCTCACCACGGCGGATGCCGCCGACGCGACGTCGTCGTTCACCACGCGGTAGTCGAACTCGTTCTGCGCCGCGAGCTCGGTGCGCGCGGTGCGCAGGCGGCGTGCCCGCTCCTCTTCGTTCTCGGTGCCGCGGCCGACGAGCCGGTGCACGAGCTCGTCCCAGCTCGGCGGCAACAGGAAGACGAGGGTGGCCGAGGGGTCGGCGGCGCGCACTTGGCGGGCACCTTGCAGGTCGATCTCGAGAAGGGCGGTGCCGCCCTCTGACAGCACCTTCTCGATGGGGGCACGCGGCGTGCCGTACCGGTGCGCGTTGTGCACGGTGGCCCATTCGAGCAGCTCGCCCGCGGCGACCATCCGATCGAACTCGGCGTCGTCGACGAAGTAGTAGTGCTCTCCGTCGACCTCGCCGGGCCGCGGCGACCGCGTGGTCGCCGAGACCGAGAGATGGATCTGCGGGAAGTGGTCCTTGATGTACGCGGCGACCGTCCCCTTGCCGACGGCGGTGGGACCGGCCAGCACGACCAGCCGGCTGCGCCCCGCCCGCGGCGCGGGCTCGGGCCAGCGTCCGTCGAGGTAGGCCTGCAGGACGTCGCGCTGACGAGAGCCGAGACCGCCGAGACGCTTGACCGGCGAGATGCCGAGCGAGGCCAGGATGCGGTCGCGCTTGCTCTCGCCGATCGCCGGGATCGCCGTGAGGAACTCGGTGACGCGCATGGCGCCCGCCGCCGAGGCGGGGTCGGCGAGCCCGCGGCGCAGCAGCTCCTGCGGGCTGATCACCCGGGTGGACACGTCGCGCTTGAGCGCGGCGCGTTCGCGACGGGCGGCGACGGCGCGGCGCGAGGCGGCGGCGCGGTCGACCTCGGGCGGGCGACGGGTCTCAGCCATGCAGGGACTCCCGGTAGAGCGCGGCGCGCTCGTCGATGCGGGCGGCAAGACGGTCGGGGCCGACCGCGAGGATGCTGCGGCTCTCGTTGGCGACGACCGCGCTCGCGACGTAGCCGAAGAGACGGTGGAGGTCGGCCGGTGCCGCCCCCTGCGCACCGAAGCCGGGTGCAAGGATCGGCATGCCGGCGAGGGTCACGTCTCCGAGACCGAAGACAGCACGATCGACCGTCGCGCCCACGACGACACCCACCGGACCCAACGCCCCGGGCGCGCCGATGTTGGCGGCGTTGACGTCGTGCGCGACGCGCGCGGCGACGTGCTCGTGGTCGCCCACGGCGAGGGCGTCGTCGACGATGGCGCTCTGGACGGCCCGGGCCTCGGGGTTGCTCGTCGCGGTCAGCACGAACGCGCCCTTGCCGTTGTGAACCGCCAGCGAGAGCGTGTCGCGCAGCGAGTCGGCTCCCATGTAGGGCGACAGGGTCACGGCATCCGCCTCGAGAGGCGAACCGGGCTCGAGCCAGGCGTGCGCGTAGCCCTCCATGGTCGTGCCGATGTCGCCGCGCTTGGCGTCGGCGATCACGAGAAGCCCCGCGGCGCGGGCGGCCGCCATCACGTCTTCGAGCGCGGCGAACCCGCGGGAGCCGTACCGCTCGTAGAACGCCACCTGCGGCTTGACCACACCGACCCGTCCCGCCGCCGCCTCGACCGTGCGCAGGCCGAACTCCCGCGCGCCGTCGGCCGTGGCATCCAGCCCCCACGCCGACAGGAGCGCGGCGTGGGGGTCGATGCCGACGCACAGGGCGCCGTGGGTCGAAAGGGCGGCGCTGAGGCGCTGGCCGAACGTCTCGCTCACAGGCGCCCCGCGCGGTCGACGGCGTACTCCTGCAGGCTGCGCACCTCGAAGCCGTCCTTCATCGCGCCGAGCGCGCTCACCGCGGCGCCGAGGACGGCCATCGTGGTGAACAGTGCCTTGTCACCGGCGACGGCCGCGGCGCGGATCTCGTACCCGTCGGCGCGGGCGGTGCCGCCCGAGGGCGTGTTGACGACCATGTCGATCTTGCCGGCGTTGATGAGGTCGACGACGTTCTGCTGACCCGAGCCCTGCGTCTCGGAGTACTTCTCGACGACCTGCACGCGGATGCCGTTGCGTGCGAGGATCTCGGCCGTGCCCTCGGTGGCCATGAGCTCGAAGCCGAGCTCCTGCAGGCGGTGCGCGGGCAGGATGACCGCGCGCTTGTCGGCATCGGCGACCGAGATGAAGACGGTGCCCGAGGTCGGCATGCCGCCGTACGCGGCCTCTTGCGACTTGGCGAACGCCGTCGGGAAGTCGCGGTCGATGCCCATGACCTCACCGGTCGAGCGCATCTCGGGTCCGAGCACGCTGTCGACGGTGCGGCCGTCGGCGGTGCGGAAGCGCTTGAACGGCAGCACGGCCTCCTTCACCGCGACGGGGGCGTCGAGCGGCACGCGCGAGCCGTCCTGCTCGGGCAGCAGCCCCTCGGCGATGAGCTCGGCGATGGTGCTTCCGGCCATGATGCGGCTGGCGGCCTTCGCGAGCGGGATGCCGAGGGCCTTCGACACGAACGGCACCGTGCGGCTCGCGCGGGGATTCGCCTCGATGACGTAGAGCACGCCGGCCGAGATCGCGAACTGCACGTTCAGCAGGCCGCGGACGCCCACGCCCTGCGCGATCGCGAGGGTCGCCTCGCGCACGCGGTCGACCTCGGTGCGGCCGAGCGAGACCGGCGGCAGCGTGCACGACGAGTCGCCGGAGTGGATGCCGGCCTCTTCGAGGTGCTCCATGACGCCGCCGACGTAGAGGTCGGTGCCGTCGTACAGCGCGTCGACGTCGAGCTCCACGGCGTCGTCGAGAAAGCGGTCGACGAGCAGTGGCAGGCCGGGGCCGATGATGGCCTGATCGGCGACGCGCACGAAGTAGTCGCGCAGCGCCTCGGTCGAGTACACGATCTCCATGCCGCGGCCGCCGAGCACGAAGCTCGGGCGCACGAGTACGGGGTAGCCGATCTCCTCGGCGACCGTCACGGCGCCCTCGACGTCGATCGCGGTGCCGTTGCGGGGGGCGACGAGGCCGGCGTCGTCGAGCAGACGCGAGAACAGCTCGCGCTCCTCGGCGAGGTCGATCGCCTCGGGGCTGGTGCCGAGGATCGTGTAGCCCGCGGCCTCGATGCCCTTCGCCAGGCCCAGCGGCGTCTGACCGCCGAGCTGGCAGACGACGCCGAGGATCTCGCCCGACTGGCTCTCGGCGTGCAGCACCTCGAGCACGTCCTCGAGCGTCAGCGGCTCGAAGTACAGGCGGTCGGAGGTGTCGTAGTCGGTCGACACGGTCTCGGGGTTGCAGTTGACCATGATGGTCTCGTACCCGGCATCCGACAGCGCGAACGAGGCGTGCACGCACGAGTAGTCGAACTCGACGCCCTGGCCGATGCGGTTCGGGCCCGAGCCGATGATGACGACCTTCGTGCGGTCGGAGGGGGTGACCTCGGTCTCGGCGTCGTAGCTGGAGTAGTGGTACGGCGTCAGGGCCGGGAACTCCCCCGCGCACGTGTCCACCGTCTTGTACACCGGACGCACGTCGAGCGCGTACCGGATGCCGCGCACCTCGGCCTCGTCGAGCCCGCGGATCTGCGCGATCTGGGCATCGCTGAAACCGTGCTCCTTCGCGAGGCGGAGGGTGTCGGCATCCAGGTCCTCGGCTGCGCCGATGAACTCTGCGACCTCGTTGATGAGCACGATCTGGTCGATGAACCACGGGTCGATCGCGGTCGCCTCGAAGGCCTGCGCGGGCGTCGCGCCGAGGCGCAGCGCCTGCTGCAGCACGACGATGCGGCCGTCGGTCGGGGTCTTCGCGATCTCGAGCAGCTCGTCGACCGAGCGCGACTCGTCGCCCCAGTGGAAGCTCGAACCGCGCTTCTCGAGCGACCGCAGCGCCTTCTGGAGGGCCGTCGTGTAGTTGCGGCCGATCGCCATCGCCTCGCCGACCGACTTCATGGTCGTCGTCAGCGTGGTGTCGGCGGCCGGGAACTTCTCGAAGTTGAACCGCGGCACCTTGACCACGACGTAGTCGAGTGTGGGCTCGAAGCTCGCCGGGGTGACCTTGGTGATGTCGTTGGGGATCTCGTCGAGCCGGTAGCCGATGGCGAGCTTCGCGGCGATCTTGGCGATCGGGAAGCCGGTCGCCTTCGACGCCAGCGCCGAGGAGCGCGAGACGCGCGGGTTCATCTCGATGACGATGATGCGCCCGTTGGCGGGGTCTACGGCGAACTGGATGTTGCAGCCACCGGTGTCGACGCCGACGGCGCGGATGATGTCGATGCCGATGTCGCGCATCTTCTGGTACTCGCGGTCGGTGAGGGTCAGCGCCGGGGCGACGGTGATCGAATCGCCGGTGTGCACGCCCACGGGGTCGACGTTCTCGATCGAGCAGACCACGACGGTGTTGTCGTGGGTGTCGCGCATGAGCTCGAGCTCGTACTCCTTCCACCCGAGGATCGACTCCTCGAGCAGCACCTCGGTGGTGGGCGAGTCGTGCAGACCCGCACCGCCGATGCGGCGGAGGTCTTCCTCGTTGTACGCGAAGCCCGAGCCGAGGCCGCCCATCGTGAACGAGGGACGCACGACGAGCGGGTAGCCCAGCTTCTCGGCGCCTTCGAGCAGGTCGTCCATCGTGTGGCAGATGACGGATGCCGCGACGTCGGCGCCCGCCTCGATGACGAGCTCCTTGAAGATCTGGCGGTCCTCGCCCTTGCGGATGGCGTCGACCTTCGCGCCGATGAGCTCGACGCCGTACTTGTCGAGGATGCCGCGGTCGTGCAGCGCCATCGCCGCGTTCAGCGCCGTCTGACCGCCGAGCGTGGGGAGGATGGCATCCGGCTTCTCTTTGGCGATGATCGTCTCGATCACCTCGGGGGTGATCGGCTCGATGTAGGTCGCGTCGGCGAAGTCGGGGTCGGTCATGATCGTCGCCGGGTTGGAGTTGACGAGGATGACGCGCACGCCTTCGGCGCGCAGCACGCGGCACGCCTGGGTGCCGGAGTAGTCGAACTCGCAGGCCTGACCGATGACGATCGGGCCGGAGCCGATGACGAGGACGGAGTGGATGTCGTCGCGCTTAGGCATTCTTCGTGGTCTCCAGGTTCGCGATCACCATGTCGCGGAAGCGGTCGAACAGGTAGTTGGCGTCGTGGGGTCCGGCAGCGGCCTCGGGGTGGTACTGCACGCTGAACGCGGGGATGTCGAGGGCGCGCAGGCCCTCTACGACGTTGTCGTTGAGGCCGATGTGGCTGACCTCGACGCGGCCGAAGCCGTGCGGGCTGTCGACGATCTGGTCGAGCGGCGCATCGACGGCGAAGCCGTGGTTCTGCGACGTGATCTCGACGCGGCCGGTGGTCTTGTCGAGCACCGGCTGGTTGATGCCGCGGTGGCCGAACGGCAGCTTGTACGTGCCGAAGCCGAGGGCGCGACCGAGCAGCTGGTTGCCGAAGCAGATGCCGAAGAAGGGCAGGCCGTCGCCGAGCACGGCGCGCAGCAGCTCGACGTGCTGGTCGGATGCCGCCGGGTCGCCGGGGCCGTTCGAGTAGAACGCCGCGACCGGCTCGATGGCGCGGATCTGGTCGATCGTGGCCGACTGCGGGAAGACGTGCACGTCGAAACCGCGCGCGGCGAGGTTGTCGATCGTCGACTGCTTGACGCCCAGGTCGAGCACGGCGAGGTTGCCGATGCGCTCGGCGGTCGCGGGGGTGACCTCGACCTCGGTGACCGAGACCTCGGCGGAGAGGTTGCGCCCCGCCATGCCCGGGGCCTCGCGCACGCGGCGCAGCTGCTCGTCGGCATCCAGGTTCGCGAACTCGCCCGAGAAGACGCCGCCGCGCATGCTGCCCGAGGAGCGGATACGGCGGGTGACGGCGCGGGTGTCGATGCCCGAGATGCCGACGATCCCGTCTTCGACGAGCGCGTCGTCGAGCGAGCGGTCGGCACGCCAGTTCGACACCATGCGTGAGGGGTCGCGCACGACGTAGCCGGCGACCCAGATGCGGCGCGATTCGGGGTCTTCGTCGTTCACGCCCGTGTTGCCGATGTGCGGGGCGGTCTGCAACACGATCTGGCCGGCGTACGAGGGGTCGGTGATCGTCTCCTGGTAGCCGGTCATGCCGGTGGCGAAGACGACCTCGCCGAGGGTCTCGCCGCGCTGGCCGTACGCGCGGCCGGCGTAGCGTGTGCCGTCTTCGAGGACCAGGACGGCGGGGTCTGTCGTGATCAGGGCGGTCATGCGTCGCTTCCTGTCGTGGGGAGGAGGGGGCGGATCGCGTCGGCGAGGGCTTTCGCCGAGGCATCCTGAGGTCGGAGGTAGGTGTCGACGACCGTGTCGTCGTCGATGCGCCAGCTGATGCGAGCGAGCCCGTCGCGCTCGACCACGCGGTCGATGGCGACGGTGGACTGGCCCGCGTCGAGGAGCCGGTCGCGGGTGAGCGCGATGCGGGGCTGGCCCGGCAGGTCGAGCGCGACGCCGGCCGTCGTGACGGTCACGTCGACGCGGGAGCGGAAGCCGAGGCCCTTGATGGCGAGACGCTCGAGCGGCTCGTCGTGACGGGTCGTGGCGACGTACAGTCCCGGGAACACCGCCGTCTCGACGGCATCCGCGGGCAGCTCCCCCACCGGGGCGGAGTAGCGCGCATCGCGCCGCGTTCGTCGGAACCACGCCCACGCGAGCGCGACGAGCAGGGCGACGGCCACACCGGCCATGACGAGCAGGGCGCCCTCGCGGCTCACGAGAGCACTCCCGGAACGTCGAGCAGAGCGCCGTCGGCGACGGTCGGGATGCCGGAGCGCACCGTCCAGCGCACCTCGCCGGGCAGCTCCCGCCCGAGGTACGGCGAGTTCTTGCTGCGACCGCGCAGGTCGTCGAGGCCGAAGGGGCGCGAGGGGCGGGGGTCGTACAGCGTGAAGCTCGCGGGCTGTCCCGCGGCGACCGGCGTACCGTGGCCGTCGAGACGACCGATGCGCGCGGGCGTCGCCGACATCACGCGCGCGACGTCGGCCCAGTCGAGCAGGCCGGTCTCGACCATGGCGTGGTGCACGACCCGCAGAGCGCTCTCGAGACCCACCATGCCGTTCGCAGCCGCTGACCATTCGCAGGCCTTCGCCTCGGCGGGGTGGGGGGCGTGGTCGGTGGCGACGATGTCGATCGTGCCGTCGGCCAGGCCTTCGCGGACGGCGAGGACGTCTTCTTCGCGGCGCAGCGGCGGGTTGACCTTGTACCGGGCGTCGTAGTCGCGCACGAGCTCGTCGGTCAGCAGCAGGTGGTGCGGGGTCACCTCGGCGGTGACGTTCACGCCGCGCTTCTTGGCCCACCGGATGATGTCGACCGAGCCGGCGGTGCTGAGGTGGCACACGTGCAGGCGCGAGCCGACGTGCTCGGCCAGCAGCACGTCGCGGGCGATGATCGACTCCTCGGCGACCGCGGGCCAGCCGGCGAGCCCCAGCTCGGCCGAGACGGCGCCCTCGTTCATCTGGGCGCCCTCGGTGAGCCGCGGGTCTTGCGCGTGCTGGGCGATCACGCCGTCGAATGCCTTCACGTACTCGAGCGCGCGGCGCATGATGAGCGGGTCGAAGACGCAGAAGCCGTCGTCGCTGAACACCCGCACCCGGGCCCGGGAGTCGGCCATCGCGCCGAGCTCGGCGAGGCGCTCGCCCTTCTGCCCGACCGTGACGGCGCCGATGGGCTGCACGTGCACGTAGCCGGCGGCCTCGCCGAGCGCGTACTCCTGCTCGACGACGCCGGCGGTGTCGGCCGTCGGCGAGGTGTTCGGCATGGCGAAGACGGTGGTGAAGCCGCCGGCCGCCGCGGCGCGGGACCCGGTGAGGACGGTCTCGGATGCCTCGAACCCGGGCTCGCGCAGGTGCACGTGCAGGTCGACGAGGCCCGGCAGGGCGATGAGCCCGTCGGCGTCGACGACCGTGGCGCCGGCGTGCGACAGGCCGGTGCCCGTCTCGGCGATGACGCCGTCGCGGACGAGGAGGTCGGTGGCATCCTGATCCTCGACGCGCGCGCCGCGCACCAGAAGGGTCTGGGGGGTGGCGTGGCTCATCGAAGGTCCTCTTTCTCGGTGTCGGGCCGCTCGCCGGCCAGCAGCAGGTACAGCACAGCCATGCGCACGGAGACGCCGTTCGTGACCTGTTCGAGCACCGTCGAACGAGGCGAGTCGGCGGCTTCGGCGGAGATCTCCAGACCCCGGTTCATGGGACCGGGGTGCATGACAATGCTATCGGTCGGCAGGGCCGCCAGGCGTCGTGCATCGAGTCCATAGCGTCGCGAATACTCCCGTTCAGTCGGGAAATACGCGGCAGACATGCGCTCGAGCTGGATGCGGAGCATCATGAGCGCGTCCGGCCCTGCGGCGATCGCGTGGTCGAGGTCGTAGTCCACCTCGACCGGCCAGCCGCTGACGTCCTGCGGCACCAGGGTCGGCGGCGCCACGAGCGTCACGTGCGCGCCCAGGGTGTGCAGCAGCCAGACGTTCGAGCGCGCGACGCGGGAGTGCAGCACGTCGCCGACGATGGTGACCCGGATGCCGCTGAGGTCGCGGCCGCGGCTGTCGTCGCCGAAGAGGCGCTTGCGGATCGTGAAGGCGTCGAGCAGGGCCTGCGTGGGGTGCTCGTGCGTGCCGTCGCCGGCGTTGACCACGCCCGCGGTGATCCAGCCGCTCGTGGCGAGGGTGCGCGGCGCGCCCGAGGCTCCGTGGCGGATGACGACGGCATCCGCCCCCATCGCCTGGAGGGTCTGCGCGGTGTCCTGCAGGGACTCGCCCTTGCTGACGCTGGACCCCTTCGCCGAGAAGTTGATGACGTCGGCGGAGAGGCGCTTGGCGGCGGCCTCGAACGAGATGCGGGTGCGCGTGGAGTCCTCGAAGAAGAGGTTGACCACGGTCTTGCCGCGCAGCGTCGGGAGCTTCTTGACCTCGCGCCGCTGGGTGTCGGCTATGTCTTCGGCGACGTCGAGGATCGTCAGGGCCGCGTCGCGTGAGAGGTGCTGGGTGTCGAGGAGGTGCCTCATGACTCGATCGTCACCTCCTCGACGCCGTCGGTCTCGGCCAGGCGCACGTTCACGCGCTCGTCGCGCGCGCTGGGGAGGTTCTTGCCCACGAAGTCGGGGCGGATCGGCAGCTCCCGGTGCCCCCGGTCGATGAGCGTGGCCAGGCGCACCGCGGCCGGGCGCCCGATGTCTTGGAGCGCATCGAGGGCGGCCCGGATGCTGCGACCCGAGAACAGCACGTCGTCGACCAGCACGACGACCTTGCCGTCGATACCGCCGGAGGGGATCTCGGTCTTGCGCGGCGCCCGCGTGGGGTTGCGGTGCAGGTCGTCGCGGTACATCGTCACGTCGAGCGAGCCAACCGGGACGGCCGCTCCCCCGAACTCGCTGACGAGCGAGGCGATGCGTTCGGCGAGCGTGACCCCGCGGGTCGGGATGCCGAGGAGGACGAGTCCTTCCGGTCCTCTGTTGGACTCCAGGATCTCGTGCGAGATGCGCGTCAAAGCGCGGGCGATGTCGGCATCGTGCATGACGGTGCGCGTACTCATCCGCTGCTCCCTTCTCCGCCTCACGGGACGGTGTTAAAGGTTGCCGTGGTTCGCCGACCAGCTTAGCGTGTGGGGCGTCGCCGCATGCGTCTGCTGCGCCCTCGGACGTCGTGAACGCGCGCTGAAGAATGCCGACCGAGGCTCTTCGCCCGTGCCGCGATCGCGTGTCGTGCCGCGGGTCGGGCGGTGGGGCCCGTCGCCGCGTGAACGGACACGGATCGCACCGGCGCCCGCGTGCCGCCTCGCGCGAGGGCCGTCAGCCCGCGGTGGCCGCCTCAGCGGTGCGGGCCGACCGGATCGGGTGCCCCGTCGTCGTGAGGCAACGACCCGACGCGAGGTCCCACTTCCAGTCGTGCAGCGAGCACGTGAGCACGCCGTCCTCGATCTTGCCGGTCTTGGTGAGGTCGGCGCGCAGATGCGGACAGCGGCGCTGCACGGTCCAGCCGTCGATCTCGGCATCCTCGGTCTGGTCCGACTGCTCGGCGTACCAGTTCTCGACGTACTCGATGCGGTCGCGCGAGAGGCACTTGAGGAACGTCGTGAGGAACTCGTTGAACTTGCCCGAGCGGCCGACCTCGAACTGCATCGACAGGAAGATCGAGTTCGACCAGTCGATCTCGTGGTCGCGGATGTTCGTCGACACGAGGTCGGCGGGGATCGTGTACCAGTAGATGCACTCCTCGCCGGCGTACTCGCGCAGCTTCGCCTTCGGGAAGTCCACGACCATGTCGAGCTCGCCGATGCGGAAGCGCACCATGCCGCCCACGCCGTTGCGGATGGTGCGCGCGCGGCGCAGCAGCGGCTCCCACCACTCCTTCAGCGCGGCGAGCATCTCGGCCGGCGGGATGATCTCGGCACGGGATGCCTCTTCGGCGGTGATCTCACCCCGGCGGCTGTCGCGCTGCTCGGCGAGATACGACCACTTGTCGTCGAAGATCCGCTCGATCTCGGTGTCTGAGAAGAGCGTCTGCGTGACCGTGACGTCGGAGTGCTGCACCTCGACCTCGGTGCCGGGCAGGAACAGGTAGCCCTTCTGGTCGGGACGCTGCTCCTTCATGTGGGCGAGGAACTCGCTCTGATCGGTGAAGATCGAGTCGTTCTCGAGGCCCGTGCCGTTGTAGCGGAACAGCGCCTCGCGCAGGAACATCGGCGGGCCGGCCATCGGGAAGACGTGCTCGGCATCCACCTTCTCGATGTAGTACATCGCGCGCTTGTTCTGCGCGTCGCGCTTGAGCTGCGCGAAGTTCTGCTTGGCGTCCTGGGGCAGGTCGTAGACCATCGGCCACCAGATCGCGCCCGAGACCTGGGTGAAGTACGCGTCGGGCTTGCCGAAGTCGAAGAGCTTCTCGAGGTCGAGGGGGTGGGAGTCGTTCTGGTTGAGGACGGATGCCGTGCCGTCGTCGACCGAGAGCGACGAGTCGCCGATCGGGCCGTCGGAGGGGGCGCGCAGCGGCGTCACCATGAGCTTCAGGTCGCCGAACTGCAGCGGCACGCCCGCCTCGGTGCGGACGAGGTTCGTGTAGCCGAGGGCGACGAGGTCGTGCTCGAGGTCGTCGGTGGGGTACTCGGGCAGGAGCACTCTGATGTCTTTCGGCACGTAGCGCTCGAGCAGCGCCGGGTCGAAGTGATCGCGGTGGCGATGCGAGATGTACAGGAAGTCGGCCTTGCCGAAGCGCTCCCAGTCGAGCGCGCGGTTGTCAGGGAACGGGAACCACGAGCCGAAGAAGCTCGGACCGATGACGGGGTCGCACAGGATGCTGCCGCCCGCCGTCTCGATGAACATTCCCGCGTGGCCGAGGCCGGTGATTCTCATGTCGCTCCTGTGTCGTGGACGGAACCCGACGAGTCTACGCGGGGCCCGCCTGGGCGAGCGGTGGGCGCGGCGGCGTGCCGACCGCCCTTCGACGCCCCTCGGGGATCACTCCCCCAGCAGGTCGCGGATGTCGTCGGCGTCCAGCGCGTCGGCGAAGGCGTCGTCGTCGATCACCGCCTGGAACAGCGCGGCCTTGCGCTGCTGCAGCGCGCGCACCTTCTCTTCGATCGTGTCGGCCGCGATCATGCGGTACACGAAGACGCTCTTCGTCTGGCCGATCCGGTGGGCGCGATCGATCGCCTGGGCCTCGGCGGCGGGGTTCCACCACGGGTCGAGCACGAAGACGTAGTCGGCCTCGATCAGCGTGAGGCCGAAACCGCCCGCCTTCAGGCTGATCAGGAACACGGGCGCGTCTCCCCCACGGAACGCCGCGACCACGTCGCCGCGCCGTGCCGTGCTGCCGTCGAGGTGCGCGTACGTCAGGCCCGCGGCATCCAACCGTTCGGCGGCCATGTCGAGGAACGAGGTGAACTGGCTGAACACCAGGGCGCGGTGGCCCTCGGCCGCGATCTCGACGAGCCTCTCGAGCAGCGCGTCGAGCTTCGCCGAGCCGAGGTGCGCGTCGCGCGTGTCGACGAGCGCGGGGGCGAGCGCGAGCATGCGCAGCAGCGTCAGCGAGCGGAAGACGATGAAACGCTGGCGGTCGAGATCGTCGAGCAGCCCGAGCACCTTCTGCCGCTCGCGCTGCAGCACACGGTCGTACAACTCGCGGTGCGCCGGGGCGAGGGGCACCGACAGCTCTTGCTCCTGCTTCTCGGGCAGGTCGGCTGCCACGAGGTCTTTGGTGCGGCGCAGCAGGAACGGGCGCACGCGTCGGCGCAGGCGGTCGAGGCGCGCGTCGCGGTGAGCGGCGGCCGCCGCGACCGAGAGGTCGGTGGGGGCGTCGCCCGGCACCTGCTCGATCGCGCGCACGTACTCTTCGCGAAAGCGGCGGGCCGAGGGGAACAGGCCCGGCGCCGTCAGGGCGAGGAGCGCCCAGAGGTCGTCCAGTCCGTTCTCGAGGGGCGTGCCGGTGACCGCGAACACGGCGTCGGCGCGCAGCGCCGCGATCGCCCGATGCGTGCGGGTCGCGGGGTTCTTGACGAACTGCGCCTCGTCGAGCACCACGCCCGCCCAGTGCGGAACCGCGAACTCGGCATCGTCGGCACGGACGACACGGTAGGGGGCGACGACGACGTCGACCTGCGCCGCGATGTCGGCGATCGTGCGCCCGCGCCGCACGGCGGTGGTCGCCACGGCGGCGACCGTCAGCGTGGGGGCGAACCGCGCTGCCTCGTCGACCCAGGTCGGCAGCACCGACGTGGGCGCGACGACGAGCCACGGCCGCTGACCGCCCTCGGCCCGATCGTGGGCGATGAGCGCGAGGACCTGCACGGTCTTGCCGAGCCCCATGTCGTCGGCCAGGATGCCGCCGAGCCGATGCCGGTGCAGCAGCGCCAGCCACGACAGCCCTTCGCGCTGGTAGGGCCGCAGCCGGGCCCCGAAGCCGGGAGGCGTCGCGACGGGCGGCACGGCGTCGGTGTCGCGCAGCGCCCGTGCGAGGTCCCGCCACTCGGCCGCCGCGTCGGACTCGTCGGCGAGGTCTTCGAAGTCGGCCCACAGCGAGAGATGCGTGCGCGGAAGTCGCGGTCCCGTCTCCCACTCGTCGAGCTCTGCCGCCTCGTCGAGCAACTGCCGCAGCCGCTCCAGTGAGGGATGCCGGAGCGAGAACCATGCGCCGTCCGAGAGCTTGATGCGGGCTCGTCCTCGCGACAGCGCCGAGAACAGCGTGCCGAATGGCACGGTGCGCCCGTCGATCGTGACGACGATGCCCAGGTCGAACCAGTCGCGGTCGGCCGACGGCACGGCCGTGATGCGCAGCGAGGGATCGCCCCGCAGCTCACGGAACGCCGGCGCGGTCCCTGTCGTCTCGACCCGCACGTCGTCGAGCCGGTCGAGCGCCGGCAGCACTCGTGTGACGAACGCGGCGGCGTCGGCGCCCCGCAGTGTGGCATCCGGAGACGTGCCCAGATCGGATGCCGCAGCCCACGCGGTCGCCAGGCGCGCGCGGATCTCGTCCTCGGCGTCGCCGTCGCGCTCGTCGGGGCGCGACGGCGCGGAGTCTGGCGCGTCGACGAACGCCAGGCGGGAGCCGCCCGGATAACGCCACCGCAAGGCGTAGTCGACCGTGTCGTCGTCGACGTACGCGACCTCGACGACGAGCACCGGGCGCAGCGGCGGCGGCGCCGGAAGCCCCGGCGCGACCGAGAGCGCGGCGCTGCGGGCGAGCCGCGGATAGGCCTCGGTCAGGAACTCGTCGGCCTCGATCGGAGGGACGTCGACGTCGGCGCCGCCGAGCAGCGTGGGCAGCGGCGCGGGCAGTGCGACGGCCGCGAGAGCGATCGGAACGGGATCGCGATCGAGCTCGAACGCGTACAGACCCGACGTCGCGATCGGCCGGGTGTGGGTGGCATCGACCGTCCGTCCGTCGATCTCGACGTCGGCCGACAGGCGCAGCCCGCCGTCGGGCGCACGGTCGAGCGCCACCCGCGCCATGGCTGTGCCGGCCAGGCGGACGGACTGCTGGGGGTGCATCGGCACGAGCGGGATGCCGAGGGCCGCCGCGGCGTGCAGGTGCGGCCAGAGCAGCGGCGAGGACACGCCGTCGAGCACGACGACGTCGGTGACCGTGGCGAACGGCCCGGTCGTGCGCATGGCCTGGGCGAGGGCGTGCAGCTCGGCGAACCAGCGCACGACCGCCGGGTCGAAGCGCGCCGTCGACCGGCGCACGACCTCCCAGGTGGCGTCGCCGCGTACCCACGACTCACGCGCCCCGCGCACCAGCGGACGCGCGACGAGCAGCAGGTCGTCCTGTCGTCGCGCGAGCATGCGCGGGGTGACCGGCTCGACGCTCCGCGCCTCCCACCGGCGCGGGTCGTACGCCTCGCGCTGGCGCAGTTCGACGCCGAGCGCGATCGCCTCGAAGGTCGAGGCGTCGACGCCCGGCAGCAGATCGCGCCACGAGGTCATGCGGCCATCCTGGCGGAGACCGCCGACATGCCCGAGGTCAGGACGAGCGCGCGATGCGGGCGAGCACGCCGTGCACGAAAGCACCGGAGTCGTCGGTCGAGAACTCCTTCGCCAGCTCGACGGCCTCGTCGATCGCGACGGCGGTGGGCACCTCGTCGTTGTACAGGATCTCCCACGTGCCGATGCGCAGCAGGGCGCGGTCGACGGCGGGCATGCGCTGCAGAGACCAGTCCTTGGCGAAGCTGGTGATCTGCTCGTCGATCGCCTCGCGGTTGTCAATGATGCCGTCGACGATGTCACGCGCGTACAGCCACGACGCCTCGCGCGCCGGCTCGTTCGCCGCCCGCTTGGCCTCGGTGGCGAGCATGACCGGCAGCTCCTCGCCGCGGACGTCGGCCTGGAACAGGATGTCGAGGGCGCGCTTGCGCGCCTTGGTGCGGGCGCTCAACGTCAGTTGATGCGGCCGAGGTAGTCACCCGTGCGGGTGTCGACCTTGACCTTGGTGCCGGCGTCGACGAAGAGCGGAACCTGGATCTCGTAGCCGGTCTCGACGGTGGCGGGCTTGGTGCCGGCCGACGAGCGGTCGCCCTGCAGGCCCGGCTCGGTGTAGGTGATCTCGAGCACGACCGACGGCGGCAGCTCGACGTAGAGCGGGTTGCCGTTGTTGAGCGCGATCTGCACCTGCTGGTTCTCGAGCAGGAAGTTCGCCGCGTCGCCGACGGTGGCCGCCCCCACGGTGATCTGGTCGTAGTCGGCGACGTCCATGAAGACGAAGCCGTCGCCGTCGTTGTACAGGTAGGTGAAGTCGCGGCGGTCGACGTTCTCGATGTCGACCTTCGCCCCGGCGTTGAACGTGCGGTCGACGACCTTGCCGCTCATGACGTTCTTGAGCTTGGTGCGCACGAAGGCGCCGCCCTTGCCGGGCTTGACGTGCTGGAACTCCACGACGCTCCAGAGCTGACCGTCGATGTTCAGGACGACGCCGTTCTTGATGTCTGCGGTGGATGCCATGAGAGTCGATGTTCCGTTTCGTGAGTCGTGGTGGGCGAGAGCCCGACGTCCGAGTCTACGCGATGGCGGCTCAGCCGTCGGCGCGACCCGTGACGACCTCGACGAGCAGGTCGACGGCACGGCCGTAGCCGGCCACGCCCTCGCCGATCACGTGCACGACCGCCACGTCCTCGATGTACGAGAAGTGGCGGAAGCTTTCGCGCGCGTGGATGTCGGAGATGTGCACCTCGGCGACCGGCAGGGCGACGGATGCCAGGGCGTCGCGCAGAGCCACCGAGGTATGCGTCAGGCCTCCCGCGTTGATGACGACTCCCGCGCAGTCCAGACGCGCCGCGTGGATGGCGTCGATGAGGACGCCCTCGTGATTGCTCTGCAGGGCGCGCACCTCGAAACCGTGCCGCGTCGCGGCGTCGGCGGTGATCCGCTCGACGTCGGCGAGGGTGTCGCGACCGTAGATCTCGGGCTGTCGCGTGCCGAGCAGGTTGAGGTTCGGTCCGTTGACGAGCAGCAGGCGGCGGGGCGTGGTCACGTCAGGCACGCTATCAGCGCCGTCCTTGCGCCGTGAGGCGCACCGGTGCGGTGCCCGCGCCGAACCCGGCGTAGCCGTCGAGGCGTTCGACGAGCTCGAAGAAGACCTCGCCGATCGTGCGGGTGTAGAAGTGCAGGTACTCCCCCGACTCGTCGCGGTCGTAGCCCAGGTGCAGGTCGCGCAGCTCGGCGACGGCGCTCGGCGCGAGGTCGAAGCGGGCGGCGATGTCGTCGTAGTAGTTGCCGGGCATCTCGAGCGGGCGGAACCCCCGTGCGCGCGCCGATCGGGCGACCCCGCGGACGTCGCTGCACGCGAAGGCCACGTGCTGGGGAAGCTTCGCGTCGGCCAGGATGGGCGGCGCCACGTTGAGCGGGATGTGCACGCCGCCGCCGGGTGCGGTGAGCACGCGGCTCGACACGAGCCCCTGCGGTCCGGGGACGTCGGTGCTGCTGTCGAGCTTGAGGGCGAACCCGGCGGTGTAGAAGAGGATCGCCTCTTCGATCGCCTGCCAGGGCTGCGTGAGGCTGACGTGGTCGACCCGGTCGATCGGGGTGGGCCGCTGCGGCTCGCCGTGCTCGAACTCGACGACCCATGCCGGGTCGCCCTCGTCGGCGGCCTGCGCCCAGTACACCTCGGTGCCGTCGGGGGCCGCGGCGCCGTCGAGCCGCTCCTCGGTCGCGTAGGTGCGGCGGTAGACGCGCGGCACCTGCAGGCTGCGCATGCGCAGGTCGACCGCCTCGGCATCGTCGACCTCGAAGCCGACGGCCGCGAGCCGGGGATCCCACCCGCGCGCGTGCTGCTCGTTGAGCACGACCCGGGCGTCGCCCGCGGTCCACAGGGTGACGGGCTTCGTCCGGTGACGGCCGCGCGAGGTGAAGCCGAGCTGGGCGAGCAGCTCCTCGATCTGCGAGGTGTCCTCGGCCTTCACCTCGACGAAGTCGATGCCGGCGGGTGCCGCCGAGTCGGGCAGCATGGCGAAGTCGCCCCGTGAGGCCGTGGCATCCGGGGCCGTACGGGCGACGGCGTCTTCGAGCCAGCGCAGCGAGCGCCGGGCGTGCAGCGCGGTGCGCCGGGCGTCGGTCTGGCGGAACGTGTCGTTGAAGACCTCGAGCGACCACGCTCCGTCGTAGCCGGTGGCGGCGATCAGGGCGGTGAACGCCGCGAGGTCGAAGTCGCCCTCGCCCGGGAACAGGCGGTGGTGGCGGCTCCACGACAGCACGTCCATGCTCAGCCGCGGCGCGTCGGCGAGCTGGACGAAGAAGACGCGGTCGCCGGGGATCTCGGCGATCGCGGCCGGGTCGTGACCGCGCGAGAGGATGTGGAACGAGTCGAGGCACACCCCGACGGCCGGATGGTCGGCGAGCTGCACGATGCGCCACGCGCGCCGGTAGTCGTCGACGAACCGGGCCCATGCGAGGGCCTCGTACGCGATCCGGATGCCGTACCGCTGGGCCAGATCGCCGAGCCGCCGCAGCTGTCCCGCCGACACCTCGTCGTCGTCGACCGTCGCCGTGGTGACGTTGCTGCAGCACAGCACGAGGTCGATGCCCAGACGTCGCATGAGCTGGAACTTGGCCTCGGCGCGACGCAGCACGGCGGCGAACTCCCGTTCGTCGACCCCCTCGACGTCGCGCATCGGCTGGTAGAGGTCGAGACGCAGGCCCAGGCGTGCGGCCAGCGCCGCGATCTCTTCGGGGCTCTCGGGCGCGGCCAGCAGGTCGGGCTCGAAGATCTCGACGCCGTCGAAGCCGGCGGCGGCGCACGCGTGCAGCTTGTCGGCCAGGGTCCCGCTGACGCACACGGTCGCGATCGAGGTCCTCATGGGCGCCGAATGTACCACCCGGTACATAAGCAGTCCACTAGCCTGGCCCGATGGTCGAGGCACGTCGAGACGCCGAACGCACGCGGGCGGAGCTGCTGGCCGTGGCGACCGAGGTCTTCGCCGAGGACGGCTTCTCGGGGGCCCGGGTCGACGACATCGCCGCGCGCACCCGCACCACGAAGCGCATGATCTATTACTACTTCGGGGGCAAGGAAGGGCTGTACCGGGCCGTGCTCGAAGAGGCCTACCGGGGCATCCGCGAGGCCGAGCGCTCGCTCGATGCCGGTCACGCCGACCCGGTCGCGGCGGTGCGCGCGCTCGCCGAGGTGACGTTCGACCACCACGTCGAGCACGACGCGTTCATCCGGCTCGTCGCGATCGAGAACATCCACCGCGGCGAGTTCATCCGTCAGATCGACGGCCTGCGGGAGATGTCGCAGCCCGCGAAGGGGCTGCTCGACGACGTGCTCGCACGTGGCCGAGCGTCCGGCGTGTTCCGCGCCGACGTCGACGCCATCGACGTGCACCTCGTGATCAGCGCGTACTGCGTCTTCCAGGTGGCCAACCGCTACACGTTCGGGCACCTCTTCGACGTCGACCTGACCGAGCCGGCGCGGCGCGCGCACCTGCGCACCGTGATCGGCGACGTCGTGGTGGGCTGGCTCACCGCACCCGCGCGCTGACGGCGGCCGTGCACGGCATCGGGTGTTGACACCGGGTCGTCGCCGTGATTCCCTCTGAACGTACCGGTTAGTACATACCGCCTCGAGTGGAACGTGCCGACCCGGATCCGGACACGAAGGAGTACCGTGATCGACCCCCACCCGTATCTCGTCGGCCTCATCGGCACGGGCGTGCTGCCCTCGCTCACCCCGCCCATGCACATGGCCGAGGCGCGCGAGCTCGGGCTCACATACGTGTATCGGCCGCTCGACCTCACCGAGCTGGGCATCGACCCGTCCCGCATCGGCGACGTGCTCGCGTGGGCCGAGCGTCTGGGCTACGACGCCGTGAACGTCACCCATCCGTGCAAGCAGACCGTGCTCCCCCACCTCGACCGCATCGACCCCGTCGCGGCCGCGCTGGGGGCCGTCAACACGGTGCTGTTCACCTCGGCAGGCCGGGTCGGGCACAACACCGACACGACCGGGTTCGCCGCCGCGTTCGTCGAGGGGCTGCCCGGCGCCGTGGTCGACCACGTCGTGCAGCTCGGCGCCGGCGGGGCGGGGTCGGCCGTCGCCGACGCGCTGCTGCGTCTCGGCACGCGCCGCCTGACGGTGGTCGACCTCGACGCCGGCCGCGCGGGCGCCCTCGCCGACGACCTCGCGTCGCGGCATCCCCTCGCCGTCGTCGAGGCCACCGTGCCGTCGAACCTCGCGGGGGCCCTGGCCGCCGCCGACGGCCTCGTGCACTGCACGCCGATCGGGATGGCCGCCCACCCCGGGCTCCCCCTCGGCGCCGACCTCCTGCGGCCCGATCTGTGGGTCGCCGACATCGTCTACCGGCCGCTCGACACCGAGCTGCTGAGCGTCGCGCGTCAGCGCGGCTGCCGCACTCTCAGCGGCGGAAGGATGGCGGTCCACCAGGCCGTCGACGCCTTCGCCCTCATCACCGGGACGCGACCCGATCCCGCCCGCATGACCACGCACTTCCTCGACCTCGTCGCCGCCGACGACGCCCTCACCCGCTAAGGAGCACCCGTCCCATGACCACCCCCGCAAAGACGCGGAAGACTCCCGTGAGGGCGGCCGCGGCCAGCTTCATGGGAAGCGCCGTGGAGTACTACGACTTCTTCCTGTTCGGCTCGGCCGCCGCCCTGATCTTCCCGACTGTGTTCTTCCCGTCCGGCGATCAGGCCGCCCTGGTGATGTCGTTCGCGACCTTCGGGTTCGCGTACATCGCCCGTCCCTTCGGCGCCGTCATCCTCGGCCACTTCGGCGACCGCATCGGTCGCCAGAAGGTGCTGATGTTCACGCTGCTGCTGATGGGCCTGTCGACCTTCATCATCGGCTGCCTGCCCGGGTTCGCCCAGATCGGCTGGTTCGCCCCGGCGCTGCTCGTGATCTGCCGTCTGATGCAGGGGCTCTCGGCCGCGGGCGAGCAGGCCGGCGCGTCGTCGTTGACGCTCGAGCACGCCCCCGAGCACCGCCGCTCGTTCTTCACCTCGTGGACCCTCACCGGCACCCAGGGCGGACAGATCCTCGCCGCGCTCGTCTTCATCCCCGTCGTGGCGCTCCCCGACGACATCAAGTTCAGCTGGGGATGGCGGATCCCGTTCTGGCTCAGCGCCGCGGTCGTCGTCGTGGCGTACTTCATCCGCCGCAGCCTGCACGAGACACCCGAGTTCGAGCAGGCCAAGGCGACCGGACAGATCGCCCGGATGCCGCTCGTCCCGCTGCTGCGCGATCACTGGCGCGACGTGCTGCGCGTGATCTGCTGCGCGTTCATCGCCGCGGTCTCGACCGTGTTCGGCAACCTCGCCATCGCGTACGGGACGCTCGAGGGGCTGTCGGCGAGCATGACGCTGTGGCTCGTGGTGGTCGCCAACGTGGTCGCGCTCGGCACGCAGCCGATGTTCGGCGCGCTGGCCGACCGCGTCGGTCGCAAGCCCGTGTTCGTGTACGGCGCGCTGGCGTCGGCCGCCTTCATGCCCTTCTACATGCTGTCGATGGGCGCGGGCAACGACGTGCTGACCTTCGCCCTCGCGGTGCTCACGTTCTCGTTCGGGTACGCCGCCGCCAACGCCGTCTGGCCGTCGTTCTACGGCGAGATGTTCAGCACCCGGGTGCGCTTCTCGGGCGTCGCCATCGGCACCCAGCTCGGCTTCCTGATGGCGGGTTTCGCGCCCAGCATCGTCGCCGCGCTCGGCGGCGTGAAAGACGGCGGGTGGATCGTCATCAGCCTGTTCACCGCCGCGATCGCCGTCGTCGCCTCGCTCAGCGCTCTCACCGCCCGCGAGACCAAAGACGTGCCGACGGCCCGCCTCGGCGTCGCCGTCGAGGAGCGCGTGCCCGTCGCCGCCTGATCCCCGACGGGAACAGGGCCCCGTCCTCCCTCGGGAGGCGGGGCCCTGTGCGCGCCACCGGCGAGGCGATGTGCGGGGTCGCGCAAGGCTTGCCCGTGCGGCTGCGGCACCGGCCGACCGTTCCGAGCCGGCTCGCATCACGGCGTCGGTGTGCGCGCTGCGCAGAGCCCTCGGCATCCCGGGGCGACGCCGGCATCGTCGGCGTCGGCGCCTATGCCCCGACCTCTTGATAGGCGGCGAACAGCAGCGACTCGTCGGGGGCCTGCAGCACGGTCGGACGCGCGAGGTCGTCGAGGACGATGAAACGCAGCATCCCGCCGCGGCTCTTCTTGTCGCGCTGCATCGTCGCGAGCAGCGTCTGCCAGGCGCCGGCGCGGTACGAGGTCGGCAGCCCCAGCAGCCCGAGCACGTCGCGGTGACGCTGCGCCACGTCGTCCGACAGCCGTCCGGCCAGACGCGACAGCTCGGCCGCGAACACCATGCCCACCGAGATCGCCGCGCCGTGACGCCAGCGGTAGCGCTCGGCGTGCTCGATCGCGTGGCCGAGGGTGTGGCCGTAGTTCAGCACCTCGCGCAGCCCGGCCTCGCGGAAGTCCTCGCCGACGACGCGCGCCTTCATGTCGATGGCCAGCTCGATGCACCGGCGGAAGGCCGCGCCGCTCGGATCGACCGCCTTCTCGGGATCGGCCTCGATCAGATCGAGGATCTCGGGATGCCAGATGAAGCCGGCCTTCACGACCTCGGCGAAGCCCGCGACGGCCTCGTTGCGCGACAGCGTGTCGAGCAGGTCGAGATCGCAGATCACGGCGTGCGGGGGCCAGAAGGCGCCGACGAGGTTCTTGCCCTCGGCGGTGTTGACGCCGGTCTTGCCGCCGACGGCGGCGTCGACCATGGCCAGCACGGTGGTGGGCACCTGCACGACGGCGACGCCGCGCAGCCAGGTGGCGGCGACGAAGCCGGCGAGGTCGGTCACGGCGCCGCCGCCGAAGCCGATGACGGCATCGGTGCGGGTGAAGTCGGCCTTGCCCATCACCTGCCAACAGAACGCCGCGACCTCGATGCGCTTGCCCGCCTCGGCGTCGGGGATCTCGGCGAGCAGCACCTCGCGGTCGCCGACGAGCTGCGCCCGCAGGGCCTCGGCCTGCGCGGCGAGGGTCGGCGGATGCACGACGAGCACCTTGCGCGCCGCCGCCGGGAGCGTCGCTCCGAGGTCGGCGATCAGCCCGCGACCGATCGTGATGTCGTAGCCGGGCTCGCCGGCGACTCGGACGGTGGTGGTGTCGGTCATGTGGTCTCCTCGGCCGGGACGCCCTGCGCCCAGGCCACGATGTCGTCGACGACGCGGGCGAGAGGGCCCGACGACGTGTCGAAGGCGATGTCGGCGGTCGCCTCGTAGACGGGGCGGCGCTCTTCGAAGATGCGCAGCCAGCGGGCGGCCGGGTCTTCGTCGCCGAGCAGGGGGCGTTCGTCGCCGTGGATGCGGGATGCCACCACGTGCGGCGCCACGGTCAGCAGCACGACGCGATGTGCGGCGAGGCGCGCACGGGTCGTGGGGTCGAGCACGGCTCCCCCGCCGAGCGCCACGACCCCGCCGCGGGCCAGGGCCTCGACGACCGCCTCGCGTTCGATCGCGCGGAAGTGGGCCTCTCCGTGGGCGGTGAACAGCGCGGGGATGGGGCCGTGGTCGCGCACGACGATCTTGTCGGTGTCGCTGAACGGCTGCTGCAGGGCGCGCGCGACGCGTCGACCGACGCTCGTCTTGCCCGCGCCCATCGGTCCGATCAGGACCAGCGCCCGTGGCGCCTCAGGCGAGGTCATGCGCGAGCAACGCCGCGTCGGACGCGTCGGTCGTGCGCAGCGTCTCGGGCAGGTTCGCCAGGTACGACTCGAGGTTGCGTCGCGTCTCGGCCACGTTGTCGCCGCCGAACTTCTCGAGCACGGCGTCGGCGAGCGTGATCGCCGTCATCGCCTCGGCGACGACGCCCGCGGCGGGCACGGCGCACACGTCGGAGCGTTGGTGATGGGCAGCCGCGGTGTCGCCGGTGGCGACGTCGACCGTGCGCAGGGCGTGCGGGATGGTCGCGATGGGCTTCATCCCGGCGCGCACGCGCAGGACCGTTCCCGTCGACATGCCCCCCTCGGTGCCGCCGGCGCGGTCCGACGAGCGGGTGATGCCGTCCGACGTGGCGAACAGCTCGTCGTGCGCCTGCGAGCCGCGACGGGTCGTGGTGAGGAAGCCGTCGCCCACCTCGACCCCCTTGATCGCCTGGATGCTCATCAGGGCCTGGGCGAGCCTGGCATCCAGTCGACGGTCCCACTGCACGTGCGAGCCGAGACCCGGCGGGACGCCGTAGGCGAGCACCTCGACGACGCCGCCGAGGGTGTCGCCGTCTTTCTTGGCGGCGTCGACCTCGGCCACCATCGCCGCGCTCGTCTCGGCGTGGAAGCACCGCAGCGGGTCGGCGTCGAGGGCGTCGACGTCGGCGGGGGTCGGGAACGGCGCGTCGTCGGGGACGCGTACGGGCCCGATCGACAGGGTGTGGCTCACGAGCGTGATGCCGAGCTCGCCGAGGAAGGCGCGCGCGATCGCGCCGAGCGCGACGCGTGCGGCGGTCTCGCGGGCCGAGGCGCGCTCGAGGATCGGACGCGCCTCGTCGAAGCCGTACTTCTGCATGCCGACGAGGTCGGCGTGCCCGGGACGGGGGCGGGTGAGCGCGGCGCCGCGGCCACGCGACCGGTCCGACAACTCGACGGGCTCGGGGCTCATGACCTCGACCCACTTGGGCCACTCGGTGTTGCCGATGCGCAGGGCGATCGGGCTCCCGATCGTGTAGCCGTGCACGATGCCCGTCGACAGCGACAGCTCGTCCTCTTCGAACTTCATGCGCGAGCCGCGGCCGTAGCCGAGCTTGCGGCGCGCCAGGTCGGCGCGGATCTGTGCGGGCGAGATGGGCACGCCGGCCGGCATCCCCTCCATGAGGGCGACCAGTTCGGGGCCGTGGGATTCCCCGGCCGTGAGCACGCGAAGCATTCTCTTAGTCTCCCATGACCGCGGCGCGCATTGCGGCCAGCACGTCGTCCTCGCGATCGAGCGGTGCCTCGGCGTCCGCGCCCACGAACACGCGCACCTGCAGCAGGGCCTGGTGCAGCAGCATCGCGCGGCCGTCGAACGCGGGCGCCCCCGCCCGCTCCCACGCGCGCGCGAGGGGCGTCGGCCAGCCGCCGTAGACCACGTCGACCAGCGGTCCGCCGACGGATGCCAGCGCCTCGGCGGGGGCGCCGACGTCGGTGCCGCCCGGCAGCGTGGCGATCGTGGCATGGACGGCGTGCGGAGCGGCGGCGTCGAGCGCCTCGGCCGAGACCTGCACGCCCAGCGACGCTCCCCGCTCGACGAGCGGACGAACCGCCTCGGGGCGTCGCGCCCGCACCTCGACGCGCTGCGCGCCGAGGCGGGCCGCGGCGACCAGAGCCGACGTGGCCGTGGCCCCCGCGCCGAGGATCCGGATGTGCTCCGGGGCCGACACGCCGATCTCGGTCAGCGCCCGGGCCAGCCCTCCGACGTCGGTGTTGAAGCCGCGACGTTCGCCGGTGACCAGCAGCAGGGTGTTGACCGCGCCGGTGCGACGGGCATCGTCGTCGAGCGCGGTCGCGGTGCGCGCGGCGACCTGCTTGAGCGGCATCGTGAGCGAGAGGCCGCGCCACGTGGCATCCAGGCCGTCGAGGGCGGCTTCGAACCCCGCCTCGTCGACCTGCCGGCGGCCGTAACTCCAGGGCAGGCCGAGCACCTCGTAGGCCGCGGCGTGCAGCAGCGGTGAGCGGGAGTGCCCGATGGGGTCGCCCCACACCCCCAGTTCGGTCGCGGTCAGCATCCCGAGTTCGGGTGCGCCGAGCACCAGTCCTGCCACTGCTTCACGGCCGCCTCGTGCTCGGCGTAGGTCGTCGAGAAGACGGTCTCGCCGGTGTCGAGGTTCACCGTGACGAAGTACAGCCACGGTCCGTCGGCGGGCTTCATCGCGGCCTCGATCGCGAGGTCGCCGGGGTTCGAGATGGGGCCGACGGGCAGGCCGGGGTGGATGTAGGTGTTCCAGCCGTTGTCGGAGTTGCGTGCCTCGGCCGAGGTGCTGACCGAGCCGCTGTCCATCTCGCCGGCGCCGTACTGCACCGTGGAGTCCATCTCGAGCTTGCCGAAGGTCTCTTGGTTGTCGGGCTGCAGACGGTTTTCGATGACGCGCGACACCTTGTAGAAGTCGGCCGTGTTGCGCGCCTCGCGCTGGATGATCGACGCGATGATCAGGATGCGCTGACGATCGGATGCCGGGACCCCGGCGGCGTCGAGCGACTGCATCGTGCGCGTCACCATGCGCTGGACGACGTCCTTGGCCGTCACGCCCTCGTCGAAGTCGTAGGTGGCCGGGAACAGCCAGCCCTCGAGCGAGGGCGCCGAGACGCCGTACACGGACGGGTCCTTGGTCGCCGCCTGCAGGTCGGCGAGGGGCATCTTCAGCTGATCGGAGATCTCTTGGATCGACTGCGCCACGGTCAGGCCCTCGCGCAGCTGCACCGAGTTGTCGAGACGGCTCGCGGGGTCGCGCAGCGCCTCGATGACCGCGGCCGACGTCATCTGCTGCTGCAGCTTGTAGACGCCGGGCTGGAACGTGAAGGCCACGGCGTTCTTGACCATGTACTTGTACAGGGCGTCGGAGGTCTTCGTGACCCCGGCCTCGAAGAGCTTCGGCGACACCGACTGGCCGGTGTCGCCCGAGACGATGGTGATCCGTGCCTCGCCGGTGGCCATGCCGGCGTCGTAGTCGCCGGCCTCGCCCCCGCCGAGGAAGGCCTGCACGCGGGTCCCGTAGGTTTTCCAGAGCGCCGCTCCCCCGGCGGCGACCCCGCCCACCACCACGGCGACGATCGCGAGGGCGACCCACATGCCGGTGCGGCGTCGACGCTTCGGGGGGCGTGCAGAGGTACGGGCGTCGGTCACGATGGCCTCGTTCGAGAACAGGTCTTCGAGCGACCCCGCGGGGGTGGGGCGCTCGGAGGGGGCGGTCGACGCCGCGGCGGCAGCGCCCGCGAGCACCGGCTCACGGTCGCGGGCCGGGACGGCGGCGGGGCCGGATGCCATCGGCTGGGCCTGCGCGGCGGCGGACCGATCGACCGCCGGGCGCGGGGCGCTCTCGGCGGCGGCCGGCGCCGGTCGGTCGGGTGTGCCTCTCTCGGGGCCGGCTGCGTGTCCGGTCGACGCCGCGGGGGCGGCGGGAGCGGGCTGCGGGACGCTCGCCGCATCGGACGAGGTCGGTGTCTCGCCGGTCTGTGCGCGGCGGGCCTCGCGTGCGGCGCGGCGCGACGAGGGCACGGCGGCACCGGGCGTCACGGGCCGCGGATCGGTTCCCCCGGCCGGCGTCGCGCCGCGCCGGCCGGCGGATGACGCGGTCTCGTCGTCGAGAGGCGTCGAGGTCAGGTTCGCGTGAGGCGTCGAGGGTGTATGGCCGCGCGGCGTCGAGGGCGTCTCGCCGCGCGGCGTCGAGCGGGGGTCGGGCAATCGGCCGTACAGATCGGCGAACGGGTCGTGCGGGGAGGTGTTGTCGGGCATGTCAGGCGGGCTCCTGTCCCGGTGCGACGGCGGGTCCGGCCGGCTCGCCGGACTGTCGTTCCACGTCGAGTGCCTGCTGCAGCAGCACCACAGCGGCGACTTGATCGACAATGCTACGAGAGTCCCGCTGAGAACGCCCTGCCTGCCGCAGCACGTCGTGCGCCGAGACCGTGCTCAGGCGCTCGTCGACCAGGCGCACCGGGATCGACAGGGCTGCCGCGAGCTCCCCGGCGAAGCCGCGCGCGTCGGCCGTCGACGGCGTGTCGTCGCCCCGCAGATTCAGCGGCAGACCCACCAGCACCTCGAACGCCTCGTACTCGGCGGCGAGCTCGACGATGCGTCGCACCGGCTGCGTCTTGCGCGCGACCGTCTCGACCGGCACGGCCAGCACCCCGTCGGGATCCGAGCGCGCCACGCCCACGCGCGCGCGCCCCACGTCGATCCCGAGTCGGATGCCGCGCCGGAAGCCCGTCACGCGATGGTCGCCCGCACGTCGTTCACGACGCCGTCGAGCGCGGTGGGCAGCGCCGCCGCATCCGTTCCTCCGCCCTGCGCCACGTCGGGCCGGCCGCCGCCGCCCCCGCCGAGAATGCCGGCGGCCGACTTCGCGAGGGCGCCGGCCGCGATGCCGCGCTCGCGTGCGGCGTCGTTGGTGACGACGACGACGGTCGCGCGTCCGCCCGTGACGCTCGCCAGGGCGACGACGGCCGGCTCGGTGCCGAGGCGATCGCGCACCTGCAGGGCGAGCGAGCGCACGTCGTCGGCCGAGGCCCCTTCGCCGAGCGACCGAGAGACCACCCGCACCGCTCCCACGGCGACTGCCGACTCGACCAGCTGCGGCAGGCGGTCGGCCAGGGCGCGCGCCTCGAAGGCGGCGATCTTCTTCTCGGCCGCCTTGAGGTTGGCGGCCAGCTCGGCGATGCGCGCCGGAAGCTGTTCGCGCGGGGTCTTGAGGCTCGTGCTGAGCTGCGAGACGATGGCGCGCTCGGCGGCGAGGTCGCGGAACGCGTCGAGGCCGACCAGCGCCTCGACACGGCGGTTGCTCGCGCCGACCGACGACTCGCCGACGAGGTTGACCAGACCGATCTCGGCGCTGCGGGCCACGTGCGTACCGCCGCAGAGCTCGCGCGACCAGGGGCCGCCGATGTCGACCATGCGCACGGTCGAGCCGTACTTCTCGCCGAACAGGGCCATCGCGCCGGCGGCCTTGGCCTCGTCGAGCGACATGATGCGCGTGGTGACCTCGAGGTTGTCGCGCACCGCGTTGTTGGCGATGTCCTCGATCTCGGTGCGGGTCTCGGGCGACAGCGCCGAGCCCCAGCTGAAGTCGAAGCGCATGTAGCCGGCGCGGTTGAGCGAGCCGGTCTGCGTCGCGGTCTTGCCCAGGGTGTCGCGGATCGCCGCGTGCACGAGGTGCGTCGCCGTGTGCGCCTGCTGCGCCGCATGGCGGTTCAGCGCGTCGACGACGGTCGTGGCGGGGGCTCCGACCGCGACCTCGCCCGTGCCCACCTCGACGGTGTGGCTGATCAGCCCGGCGACGGGACGCTGCACGTCGAGCACCTCGAGCTCGTACCCCGGGCCGACGATGGCGCCCTTGTCGGCGACCTGGCCGCCCGACTCGGCGTACAGCGCGGTCTCGGCGAGGATCACCTCGGCGATCTGGCCCTCGCCGGCGCGGTCGACGCTGCGGCCGTCGACCAGGATGCCGAGCACCCGCGACTCGGTCTCGAGGTCGGTGTACCCGGTGAACACGGTCTCGCCGAGCGCGCGGAACTCGCGGTAGGCGCTCTGATCGGCGATCGCCCCCTTGCGGGCGCGCGCGTCGGCCTTGGCGCGGGCCCGCTGCTCCTGCATCAGCTGGTCGAACGAGGCGCGGTCGACGCTCAGCCCGGCCTCTTCGGCGATCTCGAGGGTGAGGTCGATCGGGAAGCCGTAGGTGTCGTGCAACAGGAAGGCCTCCGACCCCGACAGCGTCGTGCCGCCGGTGCTCTTGGCATCCGTCACCGACTGGTCGAGGATCGCCGACCCCGCCGCGAGCGTGCGCAGGAACGTCTGCTCCTCGGCGATCGCGTAGGCCGAGAGACGCGCGTAGTCGGTCTCGACCTCGGGGTACGACTCCTTCATGGCGTCGCGCGAGGCGGCGAACAGCTCGGGGAACGTGGGGCCGTCGACGCCGAGCAGGCGCATCGAGCGGATCGCCCGGCGCATGATGCGGCGCAGGATGTACCCGCGTCCCTCGTTCGAGGGGGTGACGCCGTCGGCGAGCAGCATGAGCGACGATCGCACGTGGTCGGCGACGATGCGCAGGCGCACGTCGTCGTCGCGCGACTCGGCGCCGTAGGTCTTGCCCGCGAGCTTCGCGGCGAGATCGAGCACGGGACGCACCTGGTCGGTCTCGTACATGTTGTCGACGCCCTGCTTGATGAACGCGATGCGCTCCAGGCCCATGCCGGTGTCGATGTTCTTCGCGGGGAGCTCCCCTACGATGTCGAAGTCGTACTTCGACCGCACGTTCGTGATCTCGTACTGCATGAACACGAGGTTCCAGATCTCGACGTAGCGGTCGTCGTCGGTCGCGGGACCGCCGTCGACCCCGTACGCGGGACCGCGGTCGAAGAAGATCTCCGAGCACGGGCCGGCGGGTCCGGGCAGACCCGTCGACCAGTAGTTCGTGTCTTTGCCGAGGCGCTGGATGCGCTCGTCGGGCAGGTCGGTGAGCTCGCGCCAGAGAGCGTGCGCCTCGTCGTCCTCTTCGTAGACGGTGACCCACAGGTCTTTCGCGTCGAATCCGAGACCACCGTCCTCTTCGGCCGAGGTCAGCAGCTCCCAGGCATAGCGGATCGCGTCGCGCTTGAAGTAGTCGCCGAACGACCAGTTGCCGAGCATCTGGAAGAAGGTGCCGTGGCGTGGGGTCTTGCCGACCTCTTCGATGTCGTTCGTGCGGATGCACTTCTGCACGTCGGCCGCGCGCGGGTAGGGCGGGGGCACCACGCCGCTGAGGTACGGGATGAACGGGACCATGCCCGCGACGGTGAAGAGCAGGGCCGGGTCGTCGGTGACGAGCGACGCCGACGGGACGATCGTGTGGTCCTTCTTCTCGAAGAAGTCGAGGAAGCGCTGGGCGATCTCAGCGGTTTTCATGGCGGGTCTTTCCGTGGGCGTGCGGATCCGCCCCGCCGAGCGGGGAGCGGATGCGGCGAGGTCAGTCGGACGAAGTGGCCTTCTGGGCGGCCGCGGCGGCGTCGCCGACGGCGTCGGTGGTCGCATCGACGGCCGACTCGAGGGCCGACGAGGCGGAGCCCTTGACGTCGTCGATGATCTGCGACAGCCGCGATTCCTGGTCGTGGTAGGCGTCGCTCATGCGGTCGGTGAACTCCCCGATACGGGCGTCGAGCTGGGCGAACAGCTCCTGACCGCGGGGGTCCTTGTTCACCAGGTGCGCCGCGACGAAGCCGCCGACGATGCCCAAAACGAACCAGACGAGGCTTCTCACGATCACCACTTCTTCCTCGAGGGAGCGCCGCGGACGCGGCATCCCTTCATCGTAGGCGACGGGCCTGTCCATGCGCGTGTCGAAGACCGGTGGATGCCACGAACGTCACCGGAATCCGCCGGGAACGACGAAGCGCGCCGGGCGGACCCGGCGCGCTTCGGCTCGATGAGCGTGGCTCAGCGAGCGGCGTAGTACTCGACGACGAGCTGCACGTCACAGGTGACGGGCACCTCGGCGCGCTTTGGGCGACGCACGAGCTTCGCCTGCAGCGTGGAGAGGTCGACCTCGAGGTAGCCCGGAACGGGGGGCAGCACCTCGGCGTGCCCACCGGCGGCGGCGACCTGGAAGGGCTCGAGGCCCTCGCTCTTCGGCTTGACGTGGATCTGCTGACCCGGCTTCACGCGGAACGACGGGCGGTCGACGAGCTGGCCGTCGACCAGGATGTGACGGTGCACGACGAGCTGACGGGCCTGGGCGGTCGTGCGGGCGAGGCCCGAACGCAGCACCAGGGCGTCCAGACGCATCTCGAGCAGCTCGACCAGGTTCTCACCGGTCAGGCCGTCGGTGCGGCGGGCCTCGTTGAACGCGATGCGCAGCTGCTTCTCGCGGATGCCGTACTGCTCGCGCAGACGCTGCTTCTCGCGCAGACGGACGGCGTAGTCGCTGTCGGCCTTGCGCTTGGTGCGGCCGTGCTCACCGGGAGCGTAGGGACGCTTCTCGAGGTAGCGGGCGGCCTTGGGGGTGAGCGCGACGCCGAGGGCGCGCGACAGACGGACCTTGCGGCGGTCCTGAGACTTCGTGGTCACGAAGTGCTCCTTCCGATGACGTGGCCGCGCCTTTCGCGGCTCACGGACGTATCGCCCCCTTCCGCCCGACTCGGGACGCACGCCGGGGCGCACCGAGTGGTGATCTCAGGAAGAGGGGGATGCCCGAAAACCCTGTTTCGAGCCGATTCATGCTACCAGAGGGCGCCTGAACGTGCCGGTCACTCCCCGTCGAGGATGCGACGGATCTTCTCGAGCCGCGCCGCCACGTCGCGCTCGGCGCCGTGACTGGTGGGCTGGTAATAGCGTCGCCCGCGCAGCTCGTCGGGCAGGTACTGCTGCGTGACGATGCCGATCTCGCTGTCGTGGGCGTACTTGTAGCCCTTGCCGTGCCCGAGGCGCTTCGCCCCGGCGTAGTGGGCGTCGCGCAGGTGGATCGGCACACGCCCGAAGCCTCCCGCCCGCACGTCGGCGATCGCGGCGTTGATGGCGTTGTACGCCGCGTTCGACTTCGCCGTCGTGGCGAGGTAGACGGTCGCCTCGGCCAGCGGGATGCGCCCCTCGGGCATGCCGATGAAGGCCACCGCGTCGGCGGCCGCCACCGCGATCTGCAGGGCGTGCGGATCGGCGAGCCCGATGTCTTCGGATGCAGAGATCACCAGGCGTCGCGCGATGAAGCGGGGGTCTTCGCCCGCCTCGATCATGCGCGCGAGGTAGTGGACAGCGGCGTCGGCGTCGGACCCCCGGATCGACTTGATGAAGGCGCTGATGACGTCGTAGTGCTCGTCGCCCTGACGGTCGTAGCGCAGCAGCGCGCGGTCGACGGCCTGAGAGATGTGGTCGGCCGTGATCACCGGCAGGGCCGCGTCGTCGACCGGCTCGCCGTCACCGTCGGTCGGCTCGCCGCCGTCGGGGCCCGACGCGTCGTGGGTGTCGCCCGTGGCCGTGGCATCCGGGTCGTCGCTCTCGGGGGTCGCGTCGTCGACGGCGACCGATGCCGCGGCCTCGAGAGCGGTGAGAGCGCGCCGGGCATCGCCCGAGGCGAGGCGGACGAGGGCCGTGCGGGCCTCGGGCGAGAGCGACACCCGCCCGTCGAGCCCTCGCGGGTCGCCGACCGCGCGATCGATCAGGGCCCCGAGGTCGTCGTCGCTCAGGGGGCGCAGCGTCAGCAGCAGCGAGCGTGAGAGCAGGGGCGAGATGACCGAGAACGAGGGGTTCTCGGTGGTCGCCGCGATGAGCACGACCCACCCGTTCTCGACGCCGGGGAGCAGTGCGTCTTGCTGGGCCTTGGTGAAACGGTGGATCTCGTCGAGGAAGAGGATGGTCGACTGGCCGTAGAGGTCGCGCTGGGTCAAGGCCTCTTGCATGACCTCGCGCACGTCTTTCACGCCCGCGGTGATCGCCGACAGCTCGACGAACCGTCGGCCCGACGACCGTGCGATCGCCTGGGCCAGCGTGGTCTTGCCGGTGCCGGGAGGGCCCCACAGGATGACCGACACCGCGGTGGTCGGCGCCGATGCGCCGCTGGAGGCGAGGGTCACGAGCGGAGAGCCGGGACGCAGCAGATGCCCCTGCCCCGCGACCTCGTCGAGGCTCGTCGGCCGCATGCGCACGGCGAGCGGGGTCTGGCCCTGGAAGAGTGCGGCGGGACTGGTCACGGACCCAGGCTAATCGGGGCCTCCGACGCGGGCGTCGACGCGGCGGCATCGCTTTGGCGCGCGAGGTGCTCCCTGCGTAGGATCGTCGCGGCCAGAGGAGGTCGATGTGGCGACGGGTGGCAAGGACCGGCAGGTGCGCGAGCAGCGTGAGCGCGCGCGGGCGTACCAGGCGCGTCAAGAGATGCATCGTCGCGTCGAGCGCCGACGCACGCGCGACAACGTGCTCGCCGTCGTCATCGGCGCCGTGGTGATCCTGGGTGCGGCCGGGCTGCAGGCCGCGTACTTCCTGGCGGGCCCGGGTGCCCCCACCCCGATTCCGAGCGAGACGGCCACTCCTGCCCCCGACACGTCGGATGCGCCGGCTCCCGACGCCTCGCCGTCGGCCGACCCGCTGCTCCCCGATCCGGTCCCGAGCGCCTCGACCGCGCCGTGAGCCTGTGGGGCGGCAGCCGGTCGTACTAGGCTCGGTTGCGTCCTTCTCCCCCAGGCGGCCCTGCCGCGATGAGGTGCTACCCGTGACTTCTGCTCACTCCCCCGAATCCGCCGACCACACCGACCTCACCGCGGCAGCCGATGCCGCCGCCGACGTCGCCGATGAGACCACGCCCGATGAGACCGTCGACGCCGACGGCTCGCTCGCCGAGGCGTCCGACCAGGCCGACGCGACGCCCGTAGAGGTGACCGTCGCCGCAGACGACGCCGATGTGTCCGAGGCCGCCGATGCGACGGCATCCGCCTCCGACGAGGTCGAGGTCATCGACGCCGCCGAGGCTGACGCTGCAGAGGCCGACGCCGCCGAGGCTGACGCCGACGCCGACGTCGACGAGGCTGACGCCGCTGAGGCTGACGCTGCCGAGGCCGAGGCCGAGGCCGACCAGAGCCGTGAGGCGCCCGCCTCCGCGCGCCCGGGCCCCCGCCCCGTGCCGTCGCCGGCCGCCCTCGCAAAGGCGGCATCCGCGGTCGCGGCGTCCGCTCCCGCCGAGCCGTGGGGCCGCGTCGACGACGACGGCACCGTGTCGGTGCGCGAGGGTGACGAGTGGCGCGTGGTGGGACAGTATCCCGACGGCACACCCGACGAGGCTCTCGCCTACTACGTGCGCAAGTTCGCCGACCTGGCCGGAGAGGTGACCCTGCTCGAGGCGCGCCACCGCCGGGGCGGTGCCTCGGCGTCCGACCTGCGCTCCACCGCGCAGACCGTGCGCGACAAGCTCGACGGCGCGGCGGCCGTCGGCGACCTCGCCTCGCTCGTCGAGCGGCTCGACGCCCTCACCGCGCAGCTGGCCGAGGCGACCGAGACCGAGGCGGCCGCGGCCAAAGAGGCGGTCGACGAGGCCGTGCGCGAGCGCACCGAGATCGTCGAACAGGCCGAGGCGCTGGCCGCGCGCGACCCGCAGACCGTGCAATGGAAGCAGATGACGGCCGATATGACCGCGCTGTTCGACCGGTGGCAGGCCCACCAGCAGAACGGCCCGCGTCTGCCCAAATCGACCGCCCAGCAGCTGTGGCGCCGGTTCCGTGACGCGCGCGCCGTCGTCGATCGTCACCGCCGTGAGTTCTTCTCGGCGCTCGACGAGACGCACAAGGCGGCCCGCGACGTGAAGACGCGTCTCGTCGAACGGGCCGAGGCCCTCGCTCCGCGCGGCGAGGACGGCATCCCGGCCTACCGCGACCTGCTCGACCAGTGGAAGGCCTCGGGACGTGCCGGCCGCAAGGTCGACGACGCTCTGTGGGCGCGTTTCAAGGCCGCCGGCGATGCCCTGTACGGTGCGCGGATCGAACGCGAGACGGCGGATGCCGAGGCCTCGCGCGAGAAGATCGAGCAGAAGCGCGCTCTGCTGCAAGAGGCGGCGCCGATCGTCGATGAGAAGGACCTCGTTACCGCTCGCCAGCGCCTGACCGCGATCCAGCGCCAGTGGGACGAGATCGGCCGCATCTTCCCGCGCGACCAGGAGCGCGCCCTCGACGACGAGCTGCGCAAGATCGAGCAGAACGTGCGCACGCGCGAGGACGCCGACTGGAAGCGCAACGACCCCGAGCAGAAGGCGCGCGCCAACGACATGACGCGTCAGCTCACCGATGCCATCGACAAGCTCGAGGCCGAGCTCGCGGCGGCGAAGGCACGCGGCGACAAGCGCGCGGCCGCCCAGGCCGCCGAGGCCCTCGAGGCCCGCAAGACCTGGCTGCGCGCCCTCGGCGGCTGAGGCGAGTTCTCCACAGGTGTGCCGTGACGCTCCCGCCGAGAGGCCGCGTCACGGCACACTGACGGGATGCCGAGTCCGTTCCTGTTCTTCGCCGGTGAGCGCCTCTCGATCGCTGAGCTGACGGCGGCCTGCCTCGACGGGCTGCTCGTCGCGATCGGCGAGGGATACATGCCCGCCGACGCGGTGGAGACCGTGTGGATGCGTGCGCGCAGCATCGCTCCGCTTTTGGGAGAGTCGCTCGCCGGTGTCCGCCTGACCGCGGCGTGGGTGCACGGCGGCGCCCTCACCGAACCATCGCGTCACCGCGTGCAGCGGGTGACGGAGCGGCGGCTGCACCACGTGCGCAACGCGCGGTTCGTGTACCACGACGTGCGTCTCGATCCGGCCGACACCGCGACGATCGCGGGCGTGCACGTGTCGAGCCCGTCGCGGACGCTCGTCGATCTCGCGCGCTCCGACGATCCCATCGAGCGCGCGACCGCGCGCGACTGGGCGCGCGACGATCGAGATGTCGCCGCGGCGGCGCGCGCCTGGCTCGCGCGGCACCCCCGCTTTCCGCATGCGCGGCGGGCGAGCGCGCTGCTCGGCGTTACGACGACGTGACGCGATACACGTCGTAGACCGCGTCGATGCGACGCACCGCGTTGAGCACGCGGTCGAGGTGCACGGTGTCGCCCATCTCGAAGACGAACTTGCTGAGTGCGAGCCGGTCGTTCGTCGTCGAGACCGTCGCCGAGAGGATGTTGACGTGGTGCTCGCTCAGCACACGGGTGACGTCGCTGAGCAGACCCGAGCGATCCAACGCCTCGACCTGGATCTGCACGAGGAACAGGCTCTTCGTCGTCGGCGCCCACTCCACGTCGATCAGCCGCTCGGGGTCTTCTTTCAGCGACTTGACGTTGGTGCAGTCGGCGCGGTGCACCGAGACCCCGCTGCCGCGGGTGACAAAGCCGACGATCTCGTCTCCGGGCACCGGGGTGCAGCACTTGGCGAGTTTCACCAGGATGTCGGGAGCCCCGCGCACGAGAACCCCGGAGTCGCCGTTGCGGGGGGCGCGGCTGCGGCCCACCTGCGGCAGATCGATCGGACCGGTCGAGGTGTCGTCGGCGCTGACGAGCGCCGTGACCTTCTCGATCACCGACTGCGTCGAGACATGTCCCTCGCCCACGGCCGCGTAGAGCGCCGCGACGTCCTCATAGTGGAAGCCGCGGGCGACCTCGGCGAACGAGTCCTGGTTCATCAGACGCTGCAAGGGCAGGTTCTGTCGACGCATCGCGCGGGCGATCGAGTCCTTGCCCTGCTCGATGGCCTCTTCGCGGCGCTCCTTCGTGAACCAGCCGCGGATCTTGTTGCGCGCGCGCGTGCTCTTGACAAAGCCCAGCCAGTCCTGGCTCGGACCGGCGTCGGGGTTTTTCGACGTGAACACCTCGACGACGTCGCCGCTCTGCAGCTCGGTCTCGAGCGGCACGAGGCGGCCGTTGACCTTCGCCCCCATCGTGCGATGGCCGATCTCGGTGTGCACCGCATAGGCGAAGTCAACCGGCGTCGCGCCCTTGGGCAGACCGATCACGCGGCCCTTGGGGGTGAAGACGTAGACCTCTTTCGCGCCGATCTCGAAGCGGAGCGAGTCGAGGAACTCCCCCGGATCGGCGGTCTCGGCCTGCCAGTCCGAGATATGGGCGATCCACGCCATGTCGGCGTCGGAGGCCTTGGCATCCGTCTTCCCGCCGGCCATGCGCTCTTTGTACTTCCAGTGGGCCGCGACGCCGAACTCGGCCTGCTGGTGCATCTCGTGCGTGCGGATCTGGATCTCGACGGTGCGGCCGCCGGGGCCGATGACCGTCGTGTGCAGCGACTGATAGAGATTGAACTTCGGCGTCGCGATGTAGTCCTTGAACCGCCCGGGCAGCGGCGTCCAGCGCGCGTGGATGGCACCCAGCACGGCGTAGCAGTCGCGCACCGTGCCGACGAGGATGCGGATGCCGATGAGGTCGTAGATGTCGTCGAACTCGCGACCGCGCACGACCATCTTCTGGTACACCGAGTACAGCTGCTTCGGTCGGCCCATGACCCGGCCGCGCACGCGCAGCTCGCGCAGGTCGGCGTCGACCGCGTCGATGACGTTCTGCACGTACTGCTCGCGCTGCGGCGTGCGCTGTTTCACGAGACTCTCGATCTCGGCGTAGAGCTTGGGGTGCATCACCGCGAACGAGAGGTCTTCGAGCTCGGACTTGATGGCCTGGATGCCGAGCCGGTGGGCCAGCGGTGCGTAGATCTCGAGGGTCTCGGTGGCCTTCTTGACGGCCTTCTCGGGCGGGACGAAGCCCCACGTGCGGGCGTTGTGCAGGCGGTCGGCCAGCTTGATGAGCAGCACGCGGATGTCTTTCGACATCGCGACGATCATCTTGCGCACCGTCTCGGCCTGGGCGCTGTCGCCGTACTTGACCTTGTCGAGCTTGGTGACGCCGTCGACGAGCATCGCGACCTCGTCGCCGAAGTCGGCGGCCAGCTCGTCGAGCGGGTAGCCGGTGTCTTCGACGGTGTCGTGCAGCAGTGCCGCGGCGATGGCCTTCGGGCCGAGACCGAGCTCGGCGAGGATCTGGGCGACGGCGAGCGGGTGCGTGATGTAGGGCTCGCCGCTCTGGCGCTTCTGACCCTCGTGTGCCTTGTCGGCGACGGCGTACGCGCGCTCGATGATCGCCAGGTCGCCCTTGGGATGGTGGGTGCGCACCGTGCGCAGCAGCTTGTCGACGTCGTCGCGACGAGCGGCGCGCGAGAAGATACGCGGCACGAGTCGTCGCAGCGACGACGTCGGCTGGACGGAGGGAACCGTCTCGGTCATCGGTTCACCTCCGGGCCGTCGTCAGGTGTTCCATCCTACGCCCGCGGGCGCGGGGCCCCGCCGTCAGGCGGGGGCCCCGGCCTTGGCGCGGGCCGCGAGCACACGGCCGTCGCGCTGGGCGATCGGCTTCTCCTTCTCGCGCAGCAGCGCATAGAGGGGAACGGCGACGAACAGGGTGGAGTACGCGGCCACGATGGTGCCGACGAAGATCGACAGCGAGATGTCGCTCAGCGTGCTCGCGCCGAGGGGCACGCCGATGAAGAGGATCGCACCGACCGGCAGAATCGCGACGACGGTGGTGTTGATCGACCGGATCAGGGTCTGGTTCGCCGCCAGGTTGACCGACTCGGCGAACGTGCGGCCCGAGAGCTCTCCGTCGGCCCTGGTGTTCTCGCGAACCTTGTCGAAGACGACCGTCGTGTCGTACAGCGCGTACGAGAGGATCGTCAGGAAGCCGATGACGGCGGCGGGCGAGATCTCGAAGCCGAACAGCGCGTAGATGCCGATCGTGATCACGAGCACGTCGACCAGGCCCACGATGGCGGCGACCGACATCTTCCAGGTGCGGAAGTACAGCGCCAGGATGACGAACGTCAGGGCGAGGAAGATCGACAGGCCCCACAGCGACTGGCGGGTGACGTCGGCGCCCCACGTCGGGCCGATGAACGAGTTGGTGACCTCGCTCGTCGGCACCTTGTAGGCCGCGGCCAGAGCCGCGGTGACGGCCTGCGTCTCGTCGTTGCTCATCTGGTCGGTCTGGACGCGCACCGACTGGTCGCTGATCGTGGTGACGCGGGTGGCCGCACCGGGGACCACCGAGGTGACCGCCTGCGTGGCGAGCGACTGGTCGAACGACGACGGCTGCGAGACCGTGAACTGCGAGCCGCCCGTGAACTCGATCGAGAACTGGACCGGGCGGAACAGAGGAACGAGGGCCGAGCCGATCACCAGCACCGCGGCGATGATGAACCAGAGACGGCGGCGCTGCACGAAGGGGAACGACGTCTTTCCCGCGTACAGGTCGTTTCCGAGCTGCGACATGGAGCGCATCAGTCGTCTCCCTCCTTCGTGGAGCCGCTATCGCCGCGCTGGGCGGCGGCGAGCTCGGCCTGCTTGCGTTCGGCGATCGTCTGCCGACGCTGTGCCTCTCCGCGCGAGCGGTTGGTGCGGCCGCCCGCGGCGACCGGGGCGCGGAACTGGGCGCGGCCGCGGTAGACGGCGCCGAGGGCTTCGGGGTCCATCCCCGACAGCTTGTGCCCCGACCCGAAGAAGCGGGTGCGCGCGAGCAGCTGCATCACGGGGTGCGTGAAGAGGATGAAGATCAGGATGTCGATCGCGGTGGTGAGACCGAGGGTGAAGGCGAAGCCCTTCACCGTGGCATCCGCGAGGATGTACAGCACGACGGCGGCGAGGATGTTGATCGACTTCGAGATGTAGATCGTGCGCTTGGCGCGCGACCAGCCGTCTTCGACCGCCGCCGTGATCGACTTGCCGTCGCGCAGCTCGTCGCGGATGCGTTCGAAGTAGACGATGAACGAGTCGGCGGTGAAGCCGATCGTCACGATGAGCCCCGCGACGCCGGCGAGCGACAGGCGGAAGCCCATGCGCCACGCGAGGATGCAGAGCGTCACGTAGGTGAGGACGGCCATGACGCCGAGCGACGCGATGATCACCGTTCCCAGCGCGCGGTACACGATGAGCGAGTACACCGCGACGAGGGCCAGACCGATCAGACCGGCGAGAAAGCCGACCTGCAGCTGCTGCGAGCCGAGTGTCGCCGAGACGGTGTCGGAGCTGACGACCTGGAAGCTCAGCGGCAGCGCGCCGTACTTGAGCTGGTCGGCCAGGGCTTTCGACGACTCGGAGGTGAAGTTGCCCGTGATGCTGGGCCTGCCGTCGACGATCAGGGCGTTCATCGACGGAGCCGAGAGCACCTTTCCGTCGAGCACGAAGGCGAACTGGTTGAGCGGCGCCTGCTTGCCGTAGAGGCGCTGGCTGATCTGAGCGAACTTCTGCGTGCCCTGGTCGTTGAAGACGAGGTTGACGGCCCACCGGCCGGTGTTGGCCTCTTGTCCGTTCGTCGCGTTCGTGATGTCGGTGCCGTCGAGCTCGACCGGTCCGAGGATGTACTTCTCGGTGTTGTCGCTGCTGCAGGTGATCAGCGGCTGGTCGGTGGGTGCCTGCGCCGGGTTGTCGGAGGGGTTGCTGCAGTCGTACGCGAGGAACCGCGCCTGCAGTGCGGGCGTGATCCACGACGTGTCGCTGCCGTCGGTGGGCGAGGCGGTCGGCGTCGACGGCAGGCTCGGGTCGGGCGTCGGGTACGGAGTGGTCTTGCCGTCCTCGCCGACGAACGTCGTGGCCGGCGAAGCCGTGTAGAGCACCGCGCGCAGCTGCAGCTGCGCCGAGCTCTGGATGCGCTGACGCGTCGCCTCGTCGGCCACGCCGGGGATCTGGACGACGATGTTCTTGCCGCCCTCGGTCGCCACGTCGGCCTCGCCCACGCCCGAGGCGTCGACGCGCTGACGGATGATCGACACCGCCTGGTCGAGTTGCTCTTTGCTGGGGTCGGCGCCGTCTGTCGTCTGGGCCTGCAGGATGATCTGCGTCCCGCCCTGGAGGTCGAGGGCGAGCGACGGGGCCCAGGAGCTGGCCTGGAACGCGTACACACCCAGCGCGTTGATGCCGAACAGCACGCCGGTGATGGCGAGCAGGCCGGTCAACACGCGGCAGGCGTGACGGACGGGAGTAGAGGGCGCCACGGAGTCGGCTTTCTGTGCGGCGGTGAACGGAGAGGAGCGGGTGGTGCGTCAGACCGCGGGGCGGTCCTTGTCGTCGCGGTCGGCCTCGGCCTGAGCGGCGCGCGCGGCGCGGTGGTCGTCGCTGATCGACGTGACGTCGCCGTCGACGACGCCCGCGGTGTACTCGGCCTCGGCCTCTTCGGCCTCGATGAACTCGTCTTCGGTGACCGAGCCCTGTGCGGGGTCGACGACGCGCAGGACGGCCTGGCTGTGCACCTTGATGACCACGCCCGGGGCGATCTCGACGTGCGCGGGCTTGTCGAGGTCTTCGCCGTCGTAGTCGACGATGGTGCCGTACAGCCCGCCCTGCAGCAGGACCTCTGCGCCGGGCACCGTCTGCCGGGCCTTCTCTTCGAGCTCGAGCTTCTGCTTCTGCACGCGGCGGCGCGAGCTGAAGAACATGAAGATGACGAGGCCGATGGCCAGGACGAGGAGGAGAAGACTGCCGGAGTCCATGTGGGCGGTGCACCTTTCGGGTTCAGGCGCGCCGTGCGGCACTGCCTAGCGGGGAGAGGGGAATCCCTCGCCGAGTATAGGTCATGACCCCTGATGGAGCCGGAGCAGGCCGTCGGGGTGCGGGATGTCGAGGTGCTCGTACGCCTCGGGGGTGGCGACGCGACCGCGCGGCGTGCGCCCCATGAAGCCGATCCGCACGAGGTAGGGCTCGACCACCGACTCGATCGTCTCGGGCTCCTCGCCGACGGCCACGGCCAGCGTGCTGAGGCCCACCGGACCGCCGCGGAACCGGCGGACGAGGGCGTCGAGCACCGCTCGGTCGAGACGGTCGAGGCCGATGGCGTCGACATCGTACAGGTCGAGGGCGGCATCGACGGTGCGCACGTCGGCGTCGCCCGCGTCGACGCCGGTCGACGACCCGTTCACGACCAGGTAGTCGCGCACGCGTCTCAGCAGGCGGTTCGCGATACGAGGCGTGCCGCGGGATCGGCGGGCGATCTCGGCGCGGGCGCGCCCCGGCAGGCCCACATCGAGCATCGCGGCGGAACGGGCCACCACTCGCTCGAGCTCTTCGGGCTCGTAGTACTCGAGGTGAGCGGTGAACCCGAAGCGGTCGCGGAGGGGGTTGGGGAGGAGCCCCGCGCGGGTGGTGGCGCCGACGAGGGTGAAGGGGGACAGATCGAGCGGGATGCTCGTGGCGCCGGCGCCCTTGCCGACCATGATGTCGATGCGGAAGTCCTCCATGGCGAGGTACAGCATCTCTTCGGCGGAGCGGGCCATGCGATGGATCTCGTCGATGAACAGCACCTCGCCCGGCGTCAGCGACGACAGCAGGGCGGCGAGGTCGCCGGCGTGCTGGATCGCGGGGCCGCTGGACAGTCGCAGGGGTCGGCCGCTCTCGTGGGCCACGATCATCGCGAGCGTGGTCTTGCCGAGGCCCGGGGGGCCCGACAGCAGGATGTGGTCGGGCGAGCGCTGCTGGATACGGGCCGCATCGAGCAGCAGCTGCAGCTGCCCGCGTACCTTCTGCTGCCCGACGAACTCGCCGAGCGACGTCGGGCGCAGCGCGCCTTCGATCGCCAGCTCGCTCTCGTCGTCGGGCGTGCCGGCGTCGCGTACGACGTCAGCCACTCACGGGCTCCTTGCGTGCGGGGCCGAGCATGGCGAGCGTCAGCCGCAGCAGCGCCTGCACCGACGAGCGGTCGCTCTCGGACGCGTCTTCGGCCACGGATGCCACGGCCTCGGCGGCGACCCGCTCGCTCCAGCCGAGCCCGACCAGCGCCTGTGCCACCTGGATCGGGACCTGCCCGTGCGGTGCGACGGCGGCCGGTGCCTCCACCGCGGGCGGGGCGAGCTTGCCGGTGAGCTGCACGACGATGAGCTTGGCCGTCTTCGGGCCGATGCCCGACACGCGGCGGAACGGGGCGTCGTCGTCGTCGGTGACCGCTTGCGCGATCTGCGGGACGGTCAGGGATGCCAGCACCCCGAGGGCGGACTTCGGTCCGACCCCCGTGACGCTGATCAGCTGGGTGAACACGGTGAGCTCTTCGCGGGTCTCGAAGCCGTAGAGCGAGAGCGCGTCTTCGCGGACGACGAGGTGGGTGTGCAGGTGCACGTCGTCGCCGACGTGCGTGGTGCGGGCCACCTGCGGGGTCACCGCGACCGACAGGCCGACTCCCCCGACCACGACCACCAGCGCGTCGTCGCCGACGTGCGCGGCCGTCCCGTGAAGCGAAGAGATCATGCCCGAAGCCTACGCGCCGGTTCGGACATTTGTTCGAGCGACACGCACGTGCGCCGGAGTCCGGCGCTTCTCGGCATCCCGCCACGCGCGTTGGGCCGGCGTCAGCGTCGCGGTGCCGGACGGCGCGGCCGCTCCCCCGCGCCAGGCGTGGCACAGGGCCAGGGCGAGGGCGTCGGCCGCGTCGGCGGGCTGCGGCAGGGCGTCGAGACGCAGCACTCGGGCCACCATCGTCTGCACCTGCAGCTTGTCGGCCGAGCCGTAGCCGGTGATCGCGGCCTTGACCTCGCTGGGCGTGTGCGTGGCGGCGGGGATGCCGTGCTCGGCCGCCAGAAGGAGCGCGATGCCGCTCGCCTGGGCGGTGCCCATGACCGAATGACGGTTGTTCTGCGCGAAGACGCGCTCGACGGCGACGACCTGCGGCTGGTGCGCCTGCAGCACCTCGCGGATACCGGCGGCGATGGTCGCGAGCCGGCGCTCGATCGGGTCGGTCGTCGCCGACCGCACGACGCCGACGTGCACGAGCGAGGCCGTGCGATCGGTGGCGACGTCGACGACGCCGATACCGCACCGGGTCAGGCCGGGGTCGATGCCGAGGACGCGCAGGGAACGAGACACGACCCCCACGCTAGGCGCAGGGGTCGTGGTGTGAGGCAGGGCGCGCCCTTACTCGTCGTTCTCGAGCTCGGCCTGCACCTCGGGCGTCAGGTCGAAGTTGGTGTAGACGTTCTGCACGTCGTCGCTGTCTTCGAGGGCGTCGATGAGGCGGAACACCTTGCGGGCCGTGTCGGCGTCGACCTCGATCTTGAGCGACGGGACGAACTCGACGTCGGCGGAGTCGTACTCGATGCCCGCGTCTTGCAGCGCCGAACGGACGGAGACCAGGTCGCTCGCCTCGGTGATGATGCCGAAGCCCTCGCCGTGCGGCTCGATCTCTTCGGCGCCGGCCTCGAGGGCGGCGAGCATCACGTCGTCTTCGCTGGTGCCTTCGGAGGGGACGACGATGACGCCCTTGCGGCTGAAGTTGTAGGCGACGCTGCCGGGGTCGGCGAGCGTGCCGCCGTTACGACTGAGAGCCGTGCGCACCTCGGCGGCGGCGCGGTTCTTGTTGTCGGTCAGACACTCGATGAGGAAGGCGACGCCGTTGGGGCCGTACCCCTCGTACATGATCGAGGTGTACTCGACGGCCTCGCCGCCGATGCCGGCGCCGCGCTTGATCGCGCGGTCGATGTTGTCTTTCGGCACCGAGGTCTTCTTGGCCTTGAGGACCGCGTCGAAGAGGGTGGGGTTGCCCTGCAGGTCCGCTCCACCGAGCTTGGCGGCGACCTCGATGTTCTTGATGAGCTTGGCCCACGACTTGGCGCGGCGGGCGTCGACGACCGCCTTCTTGTGCTTGGTCGTGGCCCATTTGGAGTGTCCGGACATAGGTTCCAGTCTAGGACGCCACCGCGGCGGCCCCGCGACGGCGGTGGACGAGGTCGAGCAGGCGGGCGTGGAAACGCGTCTCGCCGGTGGACTCCGGGTGGAACGCCGTGCCGATGAGGTTGCCCTGCTGCACGGCGACGATGCGTCCGTCGGGCAGCGACGCGAGAGGGGTGGCATCCGGGCCGGTCTCGACCACGGCGGGTGCGCGGATGAAGACGGCGTGCACGGGCGGGTCGCCGAGCGCGGGCACCGCGAGGTCGGTCTCGAATGACTGGGTCTGCCCACCGAAGGCGTTGCGCTGCACGCGCACGTCGAGGCCCCCGAACGTCTGCTGCCCCTCGATCGCGCCGTCGACGCGATCGGCGAGCAGGATCAGGCCCGCGCACGTTCCGAAGACCGGCAGGCCCTCGGCGATCGCCGACCGGATCGGCTCGAACAGGTCGAACGCGCGGGCGAGCTTGTCGATGACGCTCGACTCGCCGCCGGGGAGGACGAGCCCCTCGACCTCGGCGAGCTCGGCGGGGCGGCGCACCGGTCGGGCGTCGGCGCCCAGGTCGGCGAGCACGCGGAGGTGCTCGCGGACATCGCCCTGCAGGGCGAGGACGCCGACGCGGGGGCTGTTACCAGCCACGCTCGGCCAGGCGGTGCGGGGCGGGGAGGTCGGCGACGTTGATGCCGACCATCGCCTCGCCGAGCCCGCGAGAGGCCTCGGCCACGACCTTCGGGTCGTCGTGGAAAGTGGTCGCCTTGACGATCGCGGCGGCGCGCTGCGCGGGGTTGCCCGACTTGAAGATGCCCGAGCCCACGAAGACGCCGTCGGCGCCGAGCTGCATCATCATGGCGGCGTCCGCGGGCGTCGCCACTCCCCCGGCGGTGAAGAGCACGACGGGGAGCGTGCCGGTCTCGGCGATCTCGGCGACCAGCTCGTAGGGCGCCTGCAGCTCCTTGGCGGCGACGTACAGCTCGTCTTTCGTCTTGGCGCGCAAGGCGTTGATCTCGGCGCGGATCGTGCGGATGTGCTTCGTGGCCTCCGAGACGTCGCCGGTGCCGGCCTCGCCCTTGGACCGGATCATCGCCGCGCCCTCGGTGATGCGGCGCAGGGCCTCGCCGAGGTTGGTGGCGCCGCACACGAAGGGGACCGTGAAGTTCCACTTGTCGATGTGGTTGATGTAGTCGGCGGGCGAGAGCACCTCGGACTCGTCGATGTAGTCGACGCCGAGCTCCTGCAGCACCTGCGCCTCGACGAAGTGGCCGATGCGGGCCTTGGCCATGACGGGGATCGACACCGAGGCGATGATGTCGTCGATCAGGTCGGGGTCGCTCATGCGGGCCACGCCGCCCTGGGCGCGGATGTCGGCGGGGACGCGCTCGAGGGCCATGACGGCGACGGCGCCGGCATCCTCGGCGATACGGGCCTGCTCGGCGGTGACGACGTCCATGATGACGCCGCCCTTCAGCATCTCGGCGAGTCCGCGCTTGACGCGGGAGGTTCCGGTATCGGTCATGTCCACTCCGTTCGGCGCTTCGGGCGCGCATGCATTGGCTTAGGCCAAACCGTAGCATGGCGCAGGACATAGGATGGGCGGGACCGGGGAGGCTCATGAGCATCGACATCCGCGGCCGTTCGGCGGCCGAGATCTCGGCCGAGCTGCGCGAGCGCATCGAGCGCGGAGACCTTTCGCCGGGCGACGCCCTGCCTCCGGTGCGGTCGCTGGCGGCCGACCTCGGCGTCAACCGCAACACCGTCGTCGCGGCCTATCGCCAGCTCGCGCAGGCGGGACTCGTCGAGGCCAGGGGACGCGGCGGCACGTGGGTCGCCGACCGCGCGCCCGTCGCGCAAGAGGGATACGCGGCCGACACCGTGCTGCGCGACGTCGGCACGGGCAACCCCGATCCCTCGCTCATCCCCGACCCGACGGTGGCCCTGGCCCGGTCGAGTCGTCCGGTGCTGTACGGCGAGCCGGTCGTCGACCCCGGTCTCGAGGCGTGGGCGCGGTCGTGGATGGCCGAGAAGCTCCCCCACGACGCCCCCCGGATCACCGTGACCAGCGGCGCGAGCGATGCGATCGAGCGGCTGCTCGCGTCGTCGCTCCAGCGCGACGATGCCGTCGCCCTCGAAGACCCGTGCTTCCTGTCGGCGATGCACACGGTGCGCACGGGCGGCTACCGGGCGGTCCCCGTCGCGGTCGACGCCGAGGGCATGACGGTCGCGGGGCTGCGGGCGGCTCTCGACGACGGCGTCCGCGCGGTCGTCTGCACGCCCCGTGCGCACAACCCGACCGGTGCGACCCTCTCTCCCGCGCGCGCTGCCGCGTTGCGCGAGGTGCTGGCGGCGCATCCGTACGTGCTCGTCATCGAGGACGACCATTTCTCTCTGCTCTCGCGTGCGCCGCTCCAGTCGATCATCGGCGAGTCCCAACGTCGCTGGGCGCGGATCCGCTCGGTGTCGAAGTTCCTCGGGCCCGACATGTGCGTCGCGGTCGTGGCATCCGACGACGAGACGGCCGACCGGCTCGCGGTCCGGCTCACGCCCGGGACGACGTGGGTCAGTCACATCCTGCAGCGGCTCACCCTCGCCCTGGTGACCGACCCCGCGGTGCGCGCCGGCATCGAGCGCGCGGCCGAGCACTACGCCGCGCGCAACGCGGCGTTCGCCGCCGCGCTGACGGCCCGGGGCCTGCCGGTCGCCGCGGGTGACGGGCTCAACCTGTGGGTGCCCCTCCCTGTGTCGGCCGCCGGTGTGCGCGAAGACCTCATGCGCCGCGGATGGCTCGTGCGCGGGGGTGACCACTTCTTCCTCTCGCCCGATGCCGGCGAGCACGTCCGTCTCACCGTCCACGCCCTCAGCGCGGCTGACGCCGAGACGCTCGCCGACGATCTGGTCGACGCCGTGAGCGTGCGTGCGGGGCGCTCGGGGAATGGGAGGATCAAGGCATGAAGGTCCTCTCGATCCAGTCCGCCGTCGCGTACGGGCACGTCGGCAACTCGGCCGCCGTGTTCCCCCTGCAGCGCATCGGCGTCGAGGTACTGCCGGTCTACACGGTCACGTTCTCGAACCACACCGGATACGGCGCGTGGCGCGGCCCGCTCATCTCGCCCGACGATGTCGCCGACGTGATCACCGGGATCGAGGAGCGGGGCGTGTTCCCCGAGATCGACGTCGTCCTGTCGGGCTACCAGGGCGGCGAGGGGATCGCCGACGTCATCATCGACACGGTGGCGCGGGTCAAGAGGGCGAACCCGGATGCCGTCTACGCGTGCGACCCGGTGATGGGGAACGCCAAGTCGGGATGCTTCGTCGCCCCCGCCATCCCCGAGCTGCTGCGCGAACGCGTGGTGCCCGTGGCCGACATCCTCACGCCGAATCAGTTCGAGCTGGGCTTCTTGACGGGCACCGAGCCCCGCAGCATCGAGTCGACCCTCGTCGCAGCCGACCTCGTGCGTCAGCGGGGACCGCGTACGGTTCTGGTGACGAGCGTCGAACGCCCCGATCGTGAGCCCGACACCATCGAGATGATGGTGGTCGACGACGCGGGGGCGTGGATCGTGCAGACCCCGCTCATCCCGATGAAGGCCAACGGCTCGGGCGACGTGACCGCCGCCCTCTTCACGGCTCACTACCGTCGGACCGGTGACGCCTCCGACGCCCTCGCCCGTACCGCGTCGAGCGTCTTCGACCTGCTGTCGAACACGCACGAGGCCGGCTCGCGCGAGTTGCGCCTGATCGAGTCGCAGGAGGCGTACGCGCACCCCCTCCTGCAGTTCGAGGTGCGCTGCGTCGTCTGAGCCGGCGGGGGCGCGTCAGCCCCGGTAGACCTCCCGATATGCGGCGATCCAGCTGTCGCCGTCTGCGGGGCACAGGAACGTCGTGCCGAACGCCATGACGCTCGCGATGCTCGCCTCGGCGCCGGCGCGATCGCTCTCGCTCGCGTCGGCCGGGATCAGGGCGGAGAAGAGGGGCGACGTCGCGACGTGGGTCTTGAGCAGATCGGCATCGACGCGATGGTGGTTGAGGATCGCCGTCTCGCACGCGTCGGAGGCGAGGGCGAGGGCGATGCTCTCGTCGTCGGAGGTCCACGACGACCCCTGCGACTCGACGTACTCGCGCTGCTGGCGGATGAACTCCTTCTGCTCGGGTGTCACCGCCACCAACGGCGAGCCGTCGAGGGGCAGCTGCTGCGCCTGGATGAACCGGTCGCGTTCTGCCAGCACGTCGCCGTCTCCGTTCGACGCGTCGGCGCTCTGCGAGGGCGCGGGGCTCGTGGTCGGCTTCGGCGACACGGACGGCAGCGGCTCGGGGGCGCGCTCGGCGCCGGGCAGCGAGAAACGGGGCACCGGGATGCAGCCGACGGTGGTCGCCAGCACGATGCCGACGGTCACGGTGGCGAAGAGGGCGCGCTGCGAGGGGCGAGTCATCGACTCACCGTAGCGCGATTCGGTCGTCAGCCGCGCGGGGCGTCCGCAGGGGGGCCGTAGGCCGGGTCGTTCCACGCCTCGGCGACGGTGCGTCGCACGTCGCCGAGCAGCTGCGGCAGGGCCTTGGTCTGGGCGATGATCGGGAAGAAGTTTGCGTCGGACGCCCAGCGGGGAACGATGTGCTGATGAAGGTGGGCGTCGACGCCCGCCCCCGCGATGGCTCCCTGGTTCATGCCGAGATTGAACCCGTCGCAGCGTGACACGCCGCGCAGCACGCGCATGCCGCGCTGGGTCAGCGCGCCGATCTCGGCGACCTCTTCGTCGGCGGCCTGATCGTAGGTCGCGATGTGACGGTAGGGGCACACCAGCAGGTGACCCGAGTTGTAGGGGAACAGGTTGAGCAGCACGTACGACGTGGCCCCTCGCGCGACGATGAGGCCGTCGTCGTCGGTCTTCCCCGGTGCCGCGCAGAACGGGCAGTTCTGCTCCATCGGCTCGCGTCCCGCCGAGATGTAGGCCATGCGGTGCGGCGTCCACAGGCGCTGGAACGCGTCGGGCACGCCCGGCAGCTCCGCGGCGGCGACGAGAGACTCGTCGCCGCCGCCGGTGGCATCCGGGCTCGGGATCACGCCAGGTCCTCGGCGGTGTCGATGAGCGCGCGGGATGCGATGGCGCCGGTGATGCGCGCGACGGCCTCGGCGACCGGGATGCCGTTGAGCTGCGTGCCGTCGCGGAAGCGGAACGACACCGTGTTGTTGGAGCGGTCCTGCTCGCCGGCGATCAGCATGAGCGGCACCTTCTGCGTGGTGTGCGTGCGGATCTTCTTCTGCATGCGGTCGTCGCTGTGGTCGACCTCGGCGCGGACGCCCTTGGTCTTCAGGTCGGCCACGATGTCCTGCAGGTAGTCGCCGTACTCGGCGGCGACCGGCACCGCCACGACCTGCACGGGCGCGAGCCACACCGGGAAGGCACCGGCGTAGTGCTCGAGCAGGATCGCGAAGAAGCGCTCGACCGAGCCAAAGAGGGCACGGTGGATCATGACGGGGCGGTGCTTCTCACCGTCGGGACCGGTGTACTCGAGCTCGAAGCGCTCGGGCTGGTTGAAGTCGAGCTGGATCGTCGACATCTGCCAGGTGCGGCCGATCGCGTCGCGCGCCTGCACCGAGATCTTCGGGCCGTAGAACGCCGCTCCGCCCGGGTCGGGCACGAGCTCCAGACCGGACGCCTCGGCGACCTCACGGAGCGTCTCGGTGGCCTCGGTCCACAGCGCGTCGTCGCCGATGAACTTGGGGTTGCCGTCTTCCTTCGTCGACAGCTCGAGGTAGAAGTCGTTGAGGCCGTAGTCGCGCAGCGTCTGCAGCACGAAGTCGAGGCTGTGCGTCAGCTCGCCCTTGACCTGGTCGGCGGTGACGTAGATGTGGGTGTCGTCCTGCGTCATGCCGCGCACACGGGTGAGGCCCGACAGCGTGCCGCTCTTCTCGTAGCGGTAGACCGAGCCGAACTCGCTGAGGCGCAGGGGCAGCTCCCGGTAGCTGCGACCGCGCGAGCGGAAGATCAGGTTGTGGAACGGGCAGTTCATGGGCTTCAGGTAGTACTCCTGGCCCTCGCGCGACACGTGCCCGTCGGCATCCACCACCTCGTCGAGCACCATCGGGGGGTACATGCCGTCGGCGTACCACTGCAGGTGGCCGCTGGTCATGAACAGGTCGCCCTTGGTGATGTGCGGGGTGTTGACGACCTCGTAGCCGCTGGCGAGCAGGCGCTCGCGCATGTACCGCTCGATCTCGTAGCGGATGATGCCGCCCTTGGGGTGGAACACCGAGAGTCCGGGGCCGATCTCGTCGGGGAACGAGAACAGGTCGAGCTCTTTGCCGAGCTTGCGGTGGTCGCGCTTCGCGGCCTCTTCGAGACGCTGCTGATAGGCGCGCAGCTCGTCTTTCGTGGGCCAGGCGGTGCCGTAGATGCGCTGCAGCTGCGGGTTCTTCTCGCTGCCGCGCCAGTACGCGCCGGCGATGCGGGTGAGGTCCCACCCGTTGCCGATCAGGCGTGTGCCGGGCACGTGGGGCCCGCGGCAGAGGTCTTTCCACGCGGTCTCGCCGTCACGCGTGACGTTGTCGTAGATCGTCAGCTCGCCGGCGCCGACCTCGACGGACGCGCCCTCGGCCGCCTCGGCGGAGCCGCCCTTGAGGCCGATCAGCTCGAGCTTGAACGGCTCGTCGGCGAGCTCGGCGCGGGCCTCGTCGTCGGTGACGACGCGACGCACGAACCGCTGGTTCTCGCGGACGATGCGCTCCATCTCTTTCTTGATGACCTTGAGGTCGTCGGGGGTGAAGGGTTCGTCGACCTGGAAGTCGTAGTAGAAACCGTCGGTGATCGGCGGGCCGATGCCGAGGTTCGCCTGGGGCTTGACACGCTGCACGGCCTGGGCGAGCACGTGCGCCGTCGAGTGGCGCAGGATCGACAGCCCGTCGGGGCTGTCGATCGTCACCGGCTCGACCTCGTCGTCGGCCGTCACGGTCGTGGCGAGGTCTTTGAGCTCACCGTTCACGCGCAGCGCGACGACCGAACGGTCGGGGAAGAGGGCGAAGCCATCGGCGGGGAAATCAGTCACAGAACATCTCCTGAAGGGGTCGTTTCCAGGCTACCGGGCGGGCGTGGTCTCGACGGCACGCAACGTGCCCCATAGTGGAGCGGTGACCTTGGCCATCATCGGCGGCGTGCTCTGGATCCTGGGCATCGTCGCTCTCCTCACCGGAGTCCTCCCCGCAGACGACGCCCTCGCCGTCGCCGACCGCGTGTGGCCCATCCTGCTGTTCGTCGTCGCCGTCACGATCGTCGCCGAGCTGGCGTCGAAAGCCGGGCTGTTCGACGTCGTGGCGGCTCGCCTGGCGCGCATCGCGCGGGGACGCACGGTCTGGCTGTGGGTGCTGGTCGTGGCGCTGGCCACGGTGGCGACGGCGTTCCTCTCGCTCGACACCACTGCCGTCCTCCTCACCCCCGTCGTCGTGGCGATGGCGGTCGCGCGCAAGCTCGACCCCCTTCCGTTCGCCTTCGTGACGGTGGTGCTGGCCAACACCGCGTCGCTGGTGCTGCCGGTGTCGAACCTCACCAACCTGCTGGCATCCGAGGCCCTCGGGGGCGGTCACGATCCCGTCGCCTTCCTCGGGCTGCTGGGTCCGTCGGCGCTCATCGCCATCGCGGTATCGGTGGTGGTGCTGACGGCGGTGTTCCTGCGCCGTCTGCCCAGAACGTACCCGGATGCCGCTCCCCCCGCCGTCTCCGATCCCGTCCTGCTGCGGGTGGCCGGCGTGGTGACGGTGGCGCTGCTGCCGCTTCTCGTGGTGGGGCTGGAGCCGTGGATGCCGGCCGTCGCGGCGGCCGTCGTGCTCATCGCCGCGTTCGCGTGGCGTGCGCCGCGGGCCCTCGGCATCCGTCTCGTGCCCTGGTCGCTGCTGGTGTTCGCGGGAGGGCTGTTCCTCGCGGTGGGGGCGCTCGAGGCCGTCGGCATCGGTCGGGTGACCTCGGTGCTGGCCGGGACGGGCGACGACCTCGTGTCGCTGTGGCAGCTCGCGGGCGTCGGCGCGCTCGCGGCCAACGGCATCAACAACCTGCCGGCCTATCTCGCGCTCGAGTCGGTGGCCGGCTCGCCGGTGCGCCTCGCGGCGCTCTTGATCGGCGTGAACGCCGGTCCGATCGTGACGCCGTGGGCGTCGCTGGCGACGCTGCTGTGGCACGACCGGCTCGTCGCTGCCGGCGTCGAGATCCGGTGGAGCCGGTTCGTCGCGCTGGGCGCGGTGATCGCTCCGCTCATCCTGCTGCTCGGCGTGCTGCCGCTGGTGCGGTGACCGGCCGCCACCCGCCGCCTGTCGGCGGAGCGGACGTCGAGCCCGTGTCACCGACTAGCCGCGGCACCACGCCTTCTTCGGCTCGATGAGCCATACGGCGAGACCTTCGCGTGCCTGGTACGGCTCGCCCGTGTACAGACGCGAGATGCGGTCGACGTAGGGCAGTGCGGCGTCGCCGTCGATGCGCTCGACCGCCTCTCCTCGTACGAGTGCCATGGTGTAGGGGTTCTCCTCGCCCACGACCGAGATCGCGACGCGCGGGTCACGGCGAAGGTTGCGGTCCTTGAGCGCGCCCGCCTCGGTGAAGATCGCCAGGCGGTCGCCCTCGACGCCGACCCATACCGGCACCGAGTGCGGGGAGCCGTCGCCCATGAGGGTGGCGAGATGGGCGATCGTTCTCGTCTCGAAGTACGGCTTCGCCGCGATCCAGTCGGTCATGCGCGACACAACCGTCACGGATCGTGTCGCATTCCCACGGGCGAGGGGCGCGAGCCGTCGCCGACCCGGCTCGGAGCGACAGCCGTCGGGGTGTCACGCGTACGACGACGGATGCAGCGTGGGGTAGGGCACCTCGCGGAACACCATTTCTTCGCGAGGCGTGGTGTCGCGCGGTGCGACATCGTCGGGTTCGGGCACCACGTAGAGCCCGCGACCCGAGTTGGCGTTGTAGGTCAGCGCGTGCAGCCAGGCGCTGCTGAGCTGCGGATTGCGGCCGCCGTGATACTTGAACACCAGCGAGACGTTCGGGTGGATGTACACGGTGGTCCGCCCGCCGCCGGTGCTGATGTCGTCCTTCCAGGTGAACGGGAAGCTCTCGCCGCGGCGCACCTTCGCCATGATCACCGCCTGAAGATGCGCGAGCAGGCGGTCCTCGAAGTCGACCTTGATGTTGCTGTCGTAGATGAACTTGCCCACGTCGTCCTCGTGGTCGGCCGCCCGGTGACTCCCACGCGTTCCCTGGCGAGAGCGGCGGACGCGGAAGCCGGGGGCGCCGACCGCTGTCTCACTGGCAACGTCTCGCGTCCGACGTGTGAACGCAAACCCCCGAGTGTTCCGTTGCGTTCTTCGTATCAGTCGTCGCGTTCGGTGTCGCTGCGCGAGATGCGGAGCATCACGCGGTCGCCGGGGCGTCGCTGCAGCCGACGCACCACGGCTTCGACGGTCAGGATGGCCCGGTACTGCCATCCGTACTTGCGGCGCAATGCGGCGCCGGCACGCGGGTCGTCGGTGCTCGGCCCGGCGATCCGCGCGCGCGCCTCGACGGTGAGGGCATCCGGCTCGACGGCACCCATGCGGCTGCAGGGCCGCAGCACGACCCGGGCGTCGTGGCGCAGCCGCTTGACCTTTCCGGTGTTGCGCTCCGACGTCACGACGAGCTCGTCGCCATCGCGTGCGATCCAGACGGGCGTCGACACGAGGTCGCCGTTGCGGCGGTACGTGCCGAGCGAGACGAAGGGGGTGGCGGCGATCGCGCGCCAGTCGGCATCCGAGACGGTCATGTCTTCGACGGTAGCGGTGCGTCGTCGCGGTGGACGGGGGCTTGCGAACGGATGCCGCGACGCGACGCCGCGTCGGTGCCGATGCGGTTCACGGTTTCGGCCAGCCGGCTCGACTCCCCCGTTCGCCGGGCGTCGTCAGCCGCGCCGGATCTCTTCGACCAGCCGTCGGTGCGTGGGGTGGAGGAACAGGATCGCGCGACCGCTGCGGTTGCCGTAATGGTGACTGTCGGGTGCGATGGCGAACGTGAACCGCACCTCCAGGTCGGGGTGCTCAGAGAGGAGCCGCTGCACGTGCGCGGCGACACGTTCTGGCATGAAAGTCCTCCGGGTTCTGAGGAGATTATCAGGGGTTGCGATCACCCCTGGAACCCGTCTGGGCGGCACAACAAAAAACCCCCGGAGGACCGGGGGTTCTGTGGTGCGCGATACTGGGATCGAACCAGTGACCTCTTCCGTGTCAGGGAAGCGCGCTACCGCTGCGCCAATCGCGCCTGAAAGGCTATTCATTTATGAGGCGAGGTGGCGACGGGATTCGAACCCGTGTAAACGGCTTTGCAGGCCGGTGCCTAGCCGCTCGGCCACGCCACCGTGTGTGGTTCGGACCACGTGTGGTGATCACCGCCCCGGGCGGACCCGAGGGGTGATCCTCGCACTCGAGCGGATGACGAGACTCGAACTCGCGACCCTCACCTTGGCAAGGTGATGCGCTACCAACTGCGCTACATCCGCATTTCGTTCCCGGGGCTTGCCCCGAGCACTTGTAAGACATTACCCGAACTGGGCCCGGACGCAAAACCACTCGCGGCCCGCGCGTGTCACGGCCTGCGCGGGTCGAGCTGGTTCGGAGGACGCTCTGGCATCGGGTAGGATCGTTGAGTCCCGTTCGGGACGAGGGCGATTGGCGCAGTTGGTAGCGCGCTTCCTTCACACGGAAGAGGTCGTCGGTTCGAGTCCGGCATCGCCCACCGAAGAAGCCCCCGGTCACCCGGGGGCTTTTGGTTTCTCCGGCAGCCCCGAAGCGCAACGTGGAGCAGGTCGACATCGGCCGTCTGCCCCGTCGGCGCCGAAGGCGCCAGGAACGACCGATGACGACCCCCTGCCTGGTCCGCTGAGCGCGTCGCTCTCGCGCCGCGAATGGGCGCGAAGTCGGCCCCTCAGTCGTCGGGCTCGATCACCACGCGCAGGTCGCGGCGACGGATGCCGAGACCCGTGCGCGGGGCTGATCCCGCTCCCGCGCCCGATTGCATCGGGGGCATGAAGGGGCGCGAGCCGGCCAGCCCGCCACCGCTCGCCGTGGCGGCCATGCCTCCCGCCGCGGTCATCCCGGCCGTCCCGGTCAGTACCGAGCCCTGCAGCGACGTCACGCCCTGAGTCGGGGCGCCGACCGTTCCCGCCGCGCCGAGGCTCACCGAGCCGGGCCCCGCGCTCAGGCCGGTGCCGACGGCTCCCCCGCTGGTGCCGAGCGAGGCGACGCCCGTCACACCGCCGTCGGCCGTGGGCGTCGCGCCGTGCAGGTGCACGGAGGCCGCCGGAGTGATGGCATCCAGAGGCTTCGTCGTGAGGTGGAAGGCGTCGGCGGTGCGACCGGCGCGCACGAAGTCGGCGGCGGCGCGGTTGCCGTACGCGGTGGCGTGCGAGGCGTCGACCACGGCGCCGGCGCCGATCGAGATCGTGCGGGCCTCTCCGCGGAGAGCCTGCGACGTCGTGCTCGCGGTGTCGCTGAAGACCGAGCGCAGGCGCGTGACGAGCCCCGTGAGCGCCTTGACCGAGGCGAGGACCGCGCGCAGGGGACGGATGACTTTGTTGACCATCTGGTTCACCTTCTGCACGACCCGCGCGATGGCATAGCCCATGCCGAGGCCGAACGAGGCCGCGACGACGGCCATCGCCTCGATCGCGACCGAGATGACCTGCGAGATGGCCGACTTGACGACGCCCTGCATCTTGGTGACGAGGTCAGAGGCGGCGGTGAGCCCGTTCGCCGCCGCGTCGGCCCACTCCCCCGAGGCGCCCAGGTGACGGGCGGCGTCGCCGGCGAACCGCACGTAGGCCGCGATGCTGTCGCCCGACAGCCCGTCGAGGTCGCCCAGTCGACGAGTCAGGTCGGCGCCGGCCTGACGCATGGTCGCGCCGGTCGAGCTCCACTGGCGTGCGACAGCGGCGACGTTCTGCGCGCTGCCGGTGAGCTGGTCGAGCCAGGTGCTCAGCGGTTTGAGGTGCTCCATGACCCAGCCGAGCCCGCAGCTGGTGATGGTGCCGATCGGATCGGTGAGCGCCGCGGCGGCGTCGCCCAGGGCGTCGAGCAGCGCGATGCCGCCGTCGAGCCAGTCGCCGTTCTTCACAGCGGCTGAGAGCGCATGGCCCGAGTCGATGAGACGTGTGCCCGAGAACGTGGTCCCGGCGGGAACGGCGGTCGCGGTCATCGGCCTATCCCTGCCTCGAGGCTGCGCAACGTCGAGACGACGTCGTCTTCGAACTGCTCCCACTGCTGCGCCGTCTGACGCAGCTCGGCCGCGGTGCGCACGAGCATCGACTGGTCGGCGCCGAGAAGGCCGGATGCCGCCGCCGACATCGCCATGCTCGGGGGCACGAGGAACGCGCACAGCAGGCCGAACGCCTCGGGCAGCAGGTCGCCTCCCTTGAGCACCGAGAGGGCCGAGCCCACGTCGTCGACCAGCGACTCGACGAAGGCCGCGTGCTGACGCAGGCGGTCGAGGTCTACGGAGATGTCGGTCGACATGGGGGGGCTCCTTATCTGCTCATCGGTGGTTCTGCTGCTCGGCGGCGAGCTGTGCCACGATCGGGTCGTCGCCGCCGAGCAGCTCGCCGACCACGCGGAGCGTTGCGGCCTGCGCGGCGGCTTCGGCGTCGCGGATCGCGGTCACGATCTCGTGCGAGAGCCGCTGTGGGCCGCGGGCGAGCGCGTGCTCGCTGAGGCGAAGGTCGGTCACGCGACCGACCGAGTCGACCTCGACGACGATGTCGCGGCCGCGCGAGCGGCCCACGCCGCGCACCGCGGCCACCGCGGCTTCGAAGGCCGGCATCTGGGCGGCGCGCGCCTCGGCGCGGCGGACGTCGGCCTCGACCTGGGCGAGCGACTCGTCGGCGTTCATGGACACGCTGTCACGTTAGCGATCTCGAGGCCTGGCCGAGAGGTCTGAGGCCCGCGAATCCGTGCGTATGAGAAGACTCTCACGCGGCTCTCACGTCACCGAACCCCTCGGGGTGAATCCGATCCCGGGCACGCTCGCCGAGCGGCTCGGCGACGCGCGAGCAGGTCTCGCCGGACGGGGCCCGTGTCAGACGCGTCGCCAGCCGTAGCGGGCCGTCAAGGCCGCGGCGACCATGTCGAACCGCGGGCGGTCGAGCGCGGCGGCCTCACGGCGCATGGCGGCGTCGGGCACCAGGTACACCTGCTCGACGTCGACCCACGACGGGCGTCCCTGCGGATCCCACGCGCCCGACCCGAGCGCCAGATAATCGCGGTCGCCGTCGTGCGGTTTGCTGGTCAGTCGCACGGCGTACGAGTGGGTGGCATCCCGTCGGCCGATCACGAGGACGGGGCGATCCTTGCCGCGCCCGTCGTGCTCCTGATAAGGGACCCAGGTCCAGACGATCTCACCGCCGTCAGGGGCGCCGTCGCGTTCGGGGGCGTACTGCAGGGCGACGCGGCGGGGCGGAGCGATGTCGACGGTCGCCTCGTCCGACCGGATGCCGCGGCTCGGGGCATGCGACGGAGCGGACGACGATGGCCGCCGCGACGGCGCGAGGGCCCGGACGAGGGCGGACACGAGGCGCGTGGCGGTTCCCATGCGCCCACCCTAGACATACGGAGGGGGCGCCACGGACGGATCCGTGACGCCCCCCTCGGGGTGAGTGCGCTCAGTCGCGGGTGTCGGCGAGGACGTAGCCCTCTTCGCCGTGCACCACCGTGTCGATGCCGGCGATCTCGTCCTCGTTCTTGACGCGGAAGCCCATCGTCTTCTCGATCGCGAAGCCGATGACGAAGGCGAGCACGAACGAGTAGACCAGCACCGTGAAGGCGGCGATCGCCTGGACGAGCAGCTGGGTGAACTGGCCGCTGTAGATCAGGCCCGTGCCGTTGGCGAAGAAGCCGATATACAGGGTTCCGAGCAGACCGCCGACCAGGTGGACGCCGACCACGTCGAGCGAGTCGTCGAAGCCGAGCTTGTACTTCAGGTCGATCGCGAGGGCGCAGACGACACCGGCGAGGAGGCCGAGGACGATCGCCCAGAACGGGGTCAGCGCGGCGCAGGCCGGGGTGATCGCGACGAGACCGGCGACGGCGCCCGAGGCGGCACCGACCGACGTGGGCTTGCCGTCGCGGATCTTCTCGACGACGAGCCAGCTCAGCAGGGCGGCGGCGGGAGCGGCGATGGTGTTGACGAACGCGACCGCGGCGGTGCCGTCGGCGGCGAGCTCGGAGCCGGCGTTGAAGCCGAACCAGCCGAACCACAGCAGGCCCGCGCCCAGCAGCACGAACGGCGGGTTGTGGGGGACGTACGCGCCCTTCTGGAAGCCGACGCGCTTGCCGAGGACGAGGGCGAGGGCGAGGGCCGCGGCACCGGCGTTGATGTGGACCGCGGTTCCACCGGCGAAGTCGATCGCGCCGACGCCGAACACGTCCTGCAGGCCGTGCGTGATCCAGCCGCCGTACGAGAACGTGCCGTCCTTGTTGAGGCCGAAGTTGAACACCCAGCTCGCGACGGGGAAGTAGACGATCGTCGCCCAGAGGAAGGCGAACAGCATCCACGCGCCGAACTTCGCGCGGTCGGCGATCGCGCCCGACACGAGGGCGACGGTGATGATCGCGAACGTGGCCTGGAAGGCGACGAAGGCGAGCGGCGGGTAGGAGGCGCCGTCAGGGATGACGAGCGAGGTGGTCAGACCGAGGTTGCTCCAGTCGATCGTCCAGGGAAGCTGCGTGGTGCCGGCGTCGGTGGCCGGGAAGGCGATGGCGAAGCCGTAGAGGACCCACAGCACACCGATCAGGCCCATCGCGCCGAAGCTCATCATCATCATGCTGATGACGCTCTTGGCCTTGACGAGTCCGCCGTAGAAGAATGCGAGTCCTGGCGTCATGAGCAGCACGAGTGCTGCCGCAAGCAGGATGAATGCGGTGTTGCCTTGATCCATCTCGAAGAGAACCTCTCTGCAGGACGCAGGTGTAGCGTCGGGTCCCCCCAGTGTTCCGACGTCGGGTTACCATCGCCCCTCGTCTCGTGTTTCAGGCGTGTTACAGCGGTTGCCGCTGTGTAAACATCGCGTTTCGCGTGGCCGCGAAGCCCGGACGAATCGTCTCGTCAGGAATGCGTCAGCGCGACCAGGCGGGATATGGCGCGCAGGTACTTCTTGCGGTAGCCCCCGGCGAGCATCTCGTCGGCGAACACGGCGTTGAGGGGCGCCCCGGTCGCGCGGATGGGGATCTGCGCGTCGTAGGCGCGGTCGACGAACGCCACCAGGCGCAGCGCCGCCGACTGGTCGTGCAGCACGGCGACGTCGCGCAGGCCGATGACGTCGACGCCGTCGATCAGACGGATGAAGCGAGAGGGGTGCACCCGCGCGAGGTGGCCGACCAGGTCGGCGAACGCGTCATCGGATGCCACTCCCCCGACCGATGCGGCGTCGAGGGCGGCGCGGTACTCGGCGTCGGTCAGCACGCGGGCCTCGCCGTCGATCGCCCGCTGGCGGAAGTCGGTGCCGTCGATGCGGATCGTGCGGAAGCTGTCGGACATCGACTGGATCTCGCGCAAGAAGTCCTGCGCGGCGAAGCGCCCCTCGCCGAGCGCGTTCGGCGGCGTGTTCGAGGTCGCGGCGAGCCGGGTACCGGATGCCACCAGCTCGCCGAGCAGGCGTGTCATGACCATCGTGTCGCCCGGGTCGTCGAGCTCGAACTCGTCGATGCACAGCAGGTCGGCGCCCCGGAAGAGCTCGACGGCCTTGGCGTACCCCAGCACGCCGACGAGCGCGGTGTACTCGATGAACGAGCCGAAATACTTCCTGCGGGCGGGCATCGCGTGATAGATCGAGGCCAGTAGGTGCGTCTTCCCGACGCCGAAGCCGCCGTCCAGGTACACGCCCGGCTTGACCGGCGGCGTCTTCTCGGCGCGGCGGAAGAGCCCGCCCTTCTTCGCGGGCGCGGGCGCCCGACCCGCGAAGGCCTGCAGCAGCTCTTTGGCCTCTTGCTGCGACGGGTACGCGGCATCCGCCCGATACGACTCGAACGTCGCTCCGTCGAACTGCGGCGGCGGGACGAGGGCGCTCACCATCTCGGCGCCGCTGACGGCGGGCTCTCGGTCGACGAGGTGTACGAGGCCGGTCGTCGCGGGCGTTGAGGTCATGGTCGTCCCGTGTCGCTGTCTTACAGAAGGGGTGCGTGCCCCTCCGCGCGGTCCTAGGGTCGAAGGGGCGGTACCACCCTATGCCGCCGTCACCGCCGTCCCGACAGAGGAGCCATCGTGACCGTCGAGCTCGACACCACCTCCCCCAAGTTCGCCGAGTACTCCGAGCCGGGCCGGCTCGTGACCGGTGCGTGGCTGCAGGAGCGCCTCGGCGAGCCCGGCCTGGTCGTCGTCGAGTCCGACGAGGACGTGCTGCTGTACGAGACCGGGCACATCCCGGGCGCCGTCAAGGTCGACTGGCACACCGAGCTCAACGATCCGGTCGTGCGCGACTACGTCGATGGCGAGGGCTTCGCGCGGCTGTTGAGCCGCAAGGGCATCTCTCGTGACGACACCGTCGTCATCTACGGCGACAAGAACAACTGGTGGGCGGCGTACGCGCTGTGGGTCTTCTCGCTCTTCGGGCACGAGGACGTGCGCCTGCTCGACGGCGGCCGCGACAAGTGGATCGCCGAGGGACGCCCCCTGACGACGGATGCCACCACCCGGCCGGCCACCGAGTACCCGGTGGTCGAGCGTGACGACAGCGTGCTGCGCGCCTACAAGGACGACGTGCTCGCCCACCTCGGCAACCCGCTGATCGACGTGCGCTCGCCCGAAGAGTACTCCGGTGAGCGCACCTCGGCCCCGGCCTACCCCGAAGAGGGGGCGCTGCGCGCCGGCCACATCCCGAGCGCCCAGAGCGTTCCCTGGGCCAAGGCCGTCGCCGAGGACGGCGGTTTCAAGCCGCGCGCCGAGCTGGATGCGATCTACCGCGAGGGCGCCGGACTGCGGGACGACGACAAGATCGTGGCCTACTGCCGCATTGGGGAGCGGTCGAGCCACACCTGGTTCGTGCTGAAGCACCTGCTGGGCTTCGACGACGTGCGCAACTACGACGGCTCGTGGACCGAGTGGGGCAGCTCGGTGCGCGTGCCGATCGTCACGGGAACGGAGCCGGGCGAGGTGCCCGGGCGCTGAGCCCCGTCGCCGCAGGCGTGGGAGGATGACCGAGATGTCCGACAACGCCCTCCCCACCCGCCTCGCCGAGATCCGCGACGAGTTCCTCGAGCTCGACGAGCCCGACCGCCTGCAGCTGCTGCTGGAGTTCTCGCACGAGCTGCCCGAGGTGCCGGCGCAGTACGCCGACCACCCCGAGATGTGCGAGCGCGTCGCCGAGTGCCAGTCGCCCGTCTACATCGTCGTCGACGTCGATCGCGACGACCGGGTCGCCATGCACGCGACCGCCCCCGCCGAGGCGCCGACCACGCGCGGCTTCGCGAGCATCCTCGCCCAGGGGCTCACCGGGCTCAGTGCCGACGAGGTGCTGGCGGTCCCCGACGACTTCCCGCAGAGCATCGGCCTCACCCGGGCGGTGAGCCCACTGCGCATCGCGGGGATGACCGGGATGCTCATGCGCGCGAAGCGCCAGGTGCGCGCCAAACGTTCGGCCTGAGCCCCCGCGCCCGGACGGGCGGCATCCGGCTCACCCGGGGTCGACCGCGAGACCCTGCTCGCGCACCCACGTCGTGATGGCCGTGCTCCACCGGTCTTCGTCGTAGTTCCACAGCTTGGTGTGGCGGGCGACCGAGAACGTCTCGAGCCGCACCAGGTCGGGGCGGGCCGCGGCGAGCCGGTGCGAGGCGTCGGACGGGACGAACCCGTCGTCGTCGCTGTGCAGGATGAGCGTCGGATGCCGCAGCTCGGCCGCGCGCGCGACCCCGTCGAGGCTGTCGAGCGGGATGGCTCCGCCCGACCGCACGAGCGGCGCCCCCCAGTCGGAGCCGACGAGCTGCTTCGCCAGCCCCGTCACCACGGCGGGAAGGCGCATGAGCCCGGCCTGATAGTCGAGCACCGTGCGCCAGTCGACCACGGGCGACTCGAGCACGAGACCGGCGATCATGTCGCGATGGGGCGAGTTCAGCTCGACCTGCAGGGCGACGGCTCCTCCCATCGACCAGCCCATGAGCAGCACCCGCCGGGCGCCCTGTCGCCGGGCGTAGCCCAGCGCGGCGTCGACGTCGCGCCACTCGGTCGCGCCGAGCGCGTACGTTCCGGTGCGGCTGCGCGGCGCCTCGCCGTCGTTGCGGTACGAGACGACGAGCGTGGTGATGCCGAGCGCGTGGAAGACCGGCACGGCACGCAGCGTCTCGGCGCGGGTCGTGCCGCGCCCGTGCACCTGCACGACCCAGACGTCGGTCTCGACGGCGGCCGGGAACACCCAGGCCGGGCACGGGCCCAGGGGCGAGCCGATGAGCGCCCTCTTGTACGGGAGGTGCAGCTGGTCGGGATCGTTGAAGTACCAGCCGCTGAACGCCGCATCGGCGTCGATGCGGTCGTCTGCCGAGACCTCGGTGAGCAGCTTGCGGGTGACGGTGCCGGTGTCCTGTGCGACGACGGAACCGAGACGCAGGTAGTCGACCGAGCCGGTCGTGAAGAGGCCGTAGCGGCCGGGCAGCTCGGTGTCGGCATCGCGCGCCAGCGTGATCGTCTGGGCGGCGGTGTCGAGCGAGACGATGCGCGAGGTCGGAACGCGTGCCGCGGGGGTGACCACGCGACGCGCGACGCGCAGCGAGACGGCTCCCCACGCCGTCAGCACGGCCCCGAGCGCGAGCGTGAGCAGCGAGACGGCGACGCGGATCATGCCCGCCGACGCCTGCGATGCGCTGCGGGTCGCGGCGCGCCTGGGAGCGTTCATCGAGGCCTCACTCTAGTCTGTGGCCGTGAATGACCAGCGCCCACCGGAGGCCGTGACGCCCTTCGCAGCGGCGACGGCCGAGCTGCGCGACACCGTGTTCCGCGACGATCTGGTGGTCCGTGAGATCCCCTCCCCCTCGGGCCTGGCGCCGCACGCGCTGGCCCTCGCGGGCGATGTGCGGCCCGAGGTGCACGCGGTGGACTCGCCGTACGGGACGGGCCGTTTCATCCTGCTGCACGACCCCGAGGAGCCCGAGGCATGGGGTGGCGCGTGGCGCATCGTGTGCTTCGCGCAGGCCCCGCTGGAGCCCGAGATCGGCGTCGACCCGCTGCTCGCCGAGGTCGCCTGGTCGTGGCTCGTCGACGCCCTCGACTCCCGCGGTGCCGAACGGCACTCCGAGTCGGGCACCGCCACGAAGACCCTGTCGACGGGCTTCGGCACCCTCGCGGTGCAGGGCGACGGCTCACAGATCGAACTTCGCGCGTCGTGGTCGCCGCGCGGTCCCTTCCGCCCGCACCTCGAGGCGTGGGCGGAGCTCGTCTGCATGCTCGCCGGGCTTCCCCCGGGTTCGGAGGGCGTCGCGCTGTTCGGAGCCCGGAGGCCCATGCGTGGTTGAGTACACCGTCATCGAGGACGCCGCCGGTCTGTCGACGGCATCCGACACCCTGGCGGCGGGCGTCGGCCCGGTCGCCGTCGACGTCGAGCGCGCCTCGGGGTTCCGCTATTCGCAGCGCGCGTACCTGATCCAGGTCTTCCGTCGTGAGGCGGGCGTCTTCTTGTTCGACCCGTCGACCATCGCCGACTTCGCTCCGTTGCAGGCGGCGATCGGCGACGTCGAATGGGTCTTCCATGCCGCGAGCCAGGACCTGCCGTCGCTGCGCGAGCGCGGTCTCGAGCCCCCGGTGATCTTCGACACCGAGCTGGGCGCCCGTCTGCTGGGGCACGAGCGGGTCGGTCTGGGGGCCGTCGTCGAAGAGACCCTCGGCGTGACGCTCGCGAAGGCGCACTCGGCCGCCGACTGGTCGACGCGGCCGCTTCCCGCCTCGTGGCTCGAGTACGCGGCGCTCGACGTGGAGTACCTGGTCGACGTACGCGACAAACTCGCCGCCGAGCTCGACGAGCAGCAGAAGACCGAGTTCGCCCGCCAGGAGTTCCGCGCGGTGCTCGAGCGCCTGCCGAAGCCGGCGCGCGACGATCCGTGGCGGCGCCTGAGCGGGCTCCACACGGTGCGCGGTCGTCGATCGCTCGCGGTCGCCCGCGCGCTGTGGCAGGCGCGCGAGGACTATGCGCGCGAGCAGGACGTCGCCCCCGGACGCCTCGTTCCCGACCGGGCGCTGGTGGCCGCGGTGCTCGCCGACCCGCAGAGCAAGCAGGCCCTCGCGGCCGTGCGCGAGTTCACGGGTCGCGCCAGCCGAACGCAGATCGACCGGTGGTGGGACGCGATCGTCGAGGGGCGCCAGTCGACCGAGCTGCCCCCCGACCGGGTGCCCAGCGACACGTTGCCCCCGCCGCGCGCGTGGGCCGATCGCAACCCCGAGGCCGATCGGCGCCTCCGTGCGGCGCGGCCGGCGGTCGAGGCGCGCGCCGAAGAGCTGCGGATGCCGACCGAGAACCTGTTGACCCCCGAGACCCTGCGGCGTGTGGCATGGGCTCCGCCTGTTCCGACGACGGTCGAGACGGTCGCGGCGGCCCTGGCGGAGCTCGGTGCGCGGTCGTGGCAGATTGACCAGACTGCACAGGTGATCGTCGATAGCTTTGTAGCTTCCGTCAACAGCGACGACGAGGGTCCCGCCGCGGCTTCGTAGGTTCGAACAACCGATTCCGTCGGCGGCGGCACGCTTCTTAGGCTGGTCGTATCCCAACCTTTGGAGGCAGAGTGGCCGAGATGTCGGACGTCTTCTTCGTCGATGGAGTGCGCACCCCGTTCGGGCGCGCCGGCGAGAAGGGCATGTACTGGAACACCCGCGCCGACGACCTCGTCGTCAAGGCGATCATCGGGCTCATGGAGCGCAACGGCGACGTGCCGAAGGACCGGATCGACGACGTGGCCATCGCCGCGACCTCGCAGACCGGCGACCAGGGCCTGACCCTCGGACGCACCGCGGCCATCCTCGCGGGTCTCCCGATGACCGTGCCCGGTCTCGCGATCGAGCGCATGTGCGCGGGCGCGATGACGAGCGTCACCACGATGGGGGCGTCCATCGGCGTGGGCATGTACGACCTCGCTCTCGCCGGAGGCGTGGAGCACATGGGCCGCCACCCCATCGGCGGCAACGTCGACCCCAACCCGCGGTTCGTCGCCGAGAAGCTCGTCGATCCGGGCGCCCTCAACATGGGCGTCACCGCCGAGCGCATCCACGACCGCTTCCCGCACCTCACCAAGGAGCGCGCCGACCGGTTCGGCGCAGCGAGCCAGCACAAGGTGCAGGCCGCGTATGAGGCCGGCAAGATCCAGCCCGACCTCGTGCCCGTCGCGGTCAAAGACGCCGACGGCGCCTGGGGGCTCGCGACCGAGGACGAGGGGCGTCGCCCCGAGACCACTGTCGAGGGCCTCGCGACGCTGAAGACTCCCTTCCGCCCCCACGGTCGTGTGACCGCCGGCACGTCGTCGCCGCTCACCGATGGTGCCACGATCAGCCTGCTCGCGGGCGCCGACGCCGTGAAGGAGTTCGGCCTCGCGCCCAAGATGCGCATGGTGTCGTTCGCCTTCGCCGGCGTCGAGCCCGAGATCATGGGCATCGGGCCGATCCCCTCGACCGAGAAGGCGCTGAAGAAGGCCGGCCTCACGATCGACGACATCGGTCTGTTCGAGCTGAACGAGGCGTTCGCGATCCAGGTGATCTCGTTGCTCGACCACTTCGGCATCGCCGACGACGACCCCCGCGTCAACCCGTGGGGCGGTGCCATCGCCGTCGGACACCCGCTCGCGGCATCCGGAGTTCGCCTCATGATCCAGCTCGCCGCGCAGTTCGCCGAGCGCCCCGACGTGCGTTACGGCCTCACCGCCATGTGCGTGGGGCTCGGCCAGGGCGGTTCGGTGATCTGGGAGAACCCGTTCTTCGACGGAAAGAAGAAGCGCAAGTGACCGACTACTCGACCATCGACTTCTCTCCCCTCGAGGCCCTCTCGGCCGACGAGGTCGTGACGCACTCCCCCGTTCGCGACGTGCGCCTCCCCTCGGGCAATGTGCTCGCGCTGATCACGCTCGACAACGGCCGCGACCACACTCGCCCGAACACGCTCGGGCCCGCTACGCTCGCCGAACTCGACCGCACACTGACGACGCTGAAGCAGCGTGCGGCCGCGGGCGAGATCCACGCGGTGGCGATCACCGGCAAGCAATACATCCTGGCCGCCGGCGCCGACCTGTCGGAGGTGTCGCGGCTCCCCTCGAAAGACATCGCCCGGCTCATCGCGCAGCGCGGCCACCAGGTGATCGGCTCGCTGTCCGACCTGGGGGTGCCGTCGTTCGCGTTCGTCAACGGTCTCGCCCTCGGCGGCGGTCTCGAGATCGCGCTGAACTCGACCTACCGGACGGTCGACGCGTCGGCGGCGGCGATCGCGCTGCCCGAGGTGTTCCTCGGCATCATCCCCGGGTGGGGCGGCGCCTATCTGCTGCCGAACCTCATCGGCATCGAGAACGCGCTCGAGGTCGTCGTCTCGAACCCGCTGAAGCAGAACCGCATGCTCAAGCCGCAGCAGGCGTTCGACCTCGGGATCATGGATGCCATCTTCCCGGCGGCCTCGTACCTCGAGGACTCGCTGCGCTGGGCCGACGGCGTGCTGACCGGTCGGGTGCGCGTCGAGCGCAAGAACGAGCCGGGCAAGATCGAGCGTCTGACGAAGTGGCCCATCGCGATCAAGATGGCGCGGAGCATGCTCGAGTCCAAGATCGGCACCGTCCCCCGCTCCCCCTACGTCGCGCTCGACCTGCTCGACAAGGCCAAGAGCGGCACCAAGGCAGAGGGGTTCGCGCGCGAAGACGAGGCATTGGCCGACCTCATCGCGGGCGACCAGTTCGCGGCATCGATGTACGCGTTCGACCTCGTGCAGAAGCGCGCGAAGCGCCCGGTCGGAGCCCCTGACAAGTCGCTGGCGAAGAAGGTCACGAAGGTCGGCGTCATCGGCGCCGGTCTCATGGCCTCGCAGTTCGCGCTGCTGTTCGTGCGCAAGCTGCGGGTGCCCGTGGTCATCACCGACCTCGATCAGGGCCGCGTCGACAAGGGCGTGGCATCCATTCGTGACGAGATCGGCAAGCTCGAGGCCAAGGGCCGTCTGGGCGGCGACACCGCGAACCAGCTGCGGGCGCTCGTGCACGGCACGACCGACCGCAGCGAGTTCGCGGACTGCGACTTCGTCATCGAGGCGGTGTTCGAAGAGGTCGGCGTCAAGCAGGAGGTGTTCTCGGCGATCGAGAAGATCGTCGCGGAGGATGCGATCCTCGCCACGAACACCTCGTCGCTGTCGGTCGCCGAGATCGGCTCCGTGCTGCAGCACCCCGAGCGACTCGTGGGCTTCCACTTCTTCAACCCCGTCGCGGTCATGCCGCTCATCGAGGTCGTGAAGACGGATGCCACGTCGGACGCTGCCCTTTCGACGGCGTTCGTGGTCGCGAAGGGGCTCGGCAAGAACGCGGTGCTCACCGCCGACGCGCCGGGCTTCGTCGTGAACCGCCTGCTGGCGAAGGTCATGGGTGAGGCCGCGCGGGCTGTGTACGAAGGCACCCCGATCGCGGTTGTGGAGAAGGCGTTCGCGCCGCTGGGCCTGCCGATGGGACCGTTCCAGCTCATCGACCTCGTGGGGTGGAAGGTCGCGGCCCACGTGCAGGACACGATGGCGCACGCCTTCCCCGACCGCTTCTTCGCGTCGGAGAACTTCCACGAGCTCGCCGCCCTTTCCGGCTCCGATGGGAAGGCGGAGGTCGTCGAGAAGGACAAGGGCGGCCGTGTGACCGGCTGGACCAAGGCCGCGCAGAAGGTTCTCGTCACCGGCACGACGCCGGTGGCGCCCGAGACGATCCTCGCGCGCGTGCAGGACGGCCTCGCGCAAGAGATCAGGATCATGCTCGACGAGGGCGTCGTCCCCGAGGTGCAGGACATCGACCTGTGCCTCATCCTCGGTGCCGGCTGGCCCTTCATCGATGGCGGCGCGTCGCCCTACCTCGACCGCGAGGGGGCGTCGGAGCGCGCCTTCGGCGACACGTTCCACCACCCGCCCATCCGCGGCATCGGCGGCTGACGCCGCATACGACAGCGGCGCCGTCCCTCAGGGGCGGCGCCGCGTTGTCGTCCAGGACAGGCGATCGTGCGAGAACAGGTCTGCAGGCCGCCGGAGCGACCTGTTCTCGCACGATCCCCTGTCCTTGCACGGCGCCGACCGATCTATGGGCGCGACTTCTCCCACTCGTCGAGCGTCGGGATCGACCCGGTCGGCGTCTGGCGAGCGACCGGGATGCGGGTGCCGAGCACCTGCGCCACCACATCATGGGCGATCTTGGCCGCTGTGAGACCGGCGTCCTCGAGGATCTGCTCGCGCGTGGCGTGATCGATGAACTCGTCCGGGATGCCCAGCTCGTCGACGGCCGTGTCGACACCCGCCTCGCGCAGCACCTGACGCACCCGGGTGCCGACACCGCCGACACGGATGCCGTCCTCGATCGTGATCACCAGACGGTGCGCGCGCGCCAGCTCGACGATCGACGGCTGCACGGGGATGGCCCACCGCGGGTCGACGACGGTGGCGCCGATTCCCTGCGCCCGCAGCCGGTCGGCGACCTCCATCGCCAGGTGCACCATGGGGCCGATGCCCACGAGCAGCACGTCTTCGCTGGAACCCCGCGACAATACGTCGACGCCGTCGTGCAGCCGCTCGACCGCCTCGACGTCGGCCGGCACCTTGCCCTTCGGGTAGCGGATGACGGTCGGGGCGTCTTCGACGGCCGTCGCCTCGCGGAACTCCTCGCGCAGGCGGGCAGCGTCGCGCGGCGCCGCGATCCGGATGCCGGGCACGAACTGCAGCATCGCCAGGTCCCAGATGCCGTGGTGGCTCGGGCCGTCCGGCCCGGTCACCCCGGCACGGTCCAGCACGAACGTCACGCCGGCCCGGTGCAGCGCGACATCCATCATCACCTGATCGAAGGCGCGGTTCATGAAGGTGGCATAGATGGCGACGACCGGGTGCAGCCCACCGAAGGCGAGGCCGGCGGCGGATGCCACGGCGTGCTGCTCGGCGATGCCGACGTCGTACACCCGCTCGGGAAAGCGCTCGGCGAACGGCTGCAGACCGGTGGGGCGCAGCATCGCGGCGGTCATCGCGATGACGTCGTCGCGTTCGGTGCCGACCGCGACGAGCTCTTCGGCGAACACGTCGGTCCACTGCGTGCCCCCGCTCGATCCGAGCGCCTCGCCGGTGATGGGGTCGATCTTGCCGACGGCGTGGAACTGGTCGGCTTCGTCGCTGAGCGCCGGCCCGTACCCGCTGCCCTTGTCGGTGATCGCGTGCACGATGACGGGCGCGCCGTACGACTTCGCCAGCTCGAGGGTCTCGATGAGCGACTCGAAGTCGTGCCCGTCGATCGGCCCGAGGTACTTGATGTCGAGGTTGCTGTAGAGCGCCTCGTTGTTGGTGAAGCGCGAGAGGAAGCCGTGCGTGCCGCCGCGCACCCCGCGGTAGACGGCGCGCGCCGCCGGCCCGAGCCGGCGGAAGAGCGTGTCGGAGCTGCGGTGCAGATGACGGTAGGCGTCGTTGGTGCGCACCCGGTTGAGGTAGCGCGCCATGCCGCCGATGGTCGGGGCGTACGAGCGGCCGTTGTCGTTGACGACGATGACGAGGTTGCGATCGTTGTCGTCGCTGATGTTGTTCAGCGCCTCCCACGTCATGCCGCCCGTGAGCGCGCCGTCGCCGACGACGGCCACGACGTGACGGTCACGACGCCCCGTGCGGCTGAACGCCCGCGAGACGCCGTCGGCCCAGCTGAGCGAGCTCGACGCGTGCGACGACTCGACGATGTCGTGCTCGCTCTCGGAGCGCTGCGGGTACCCGGCGAGGCCCCCGCGCGAGCGCAGCTGCGAGAAGTCCTGTCGACCGGTGAGGATCTTGTGGACGTACGACTGGTGCCCGGTGTCGAAGATGATCGGGTCGGCCGGCGAGTCGAAGACTTTGTGGAGGGCGATCGTCAGCTCGACGACGCCGAGGTTGGGACCGAGGTGCCCCCCGGTGCGAGCGACGTTCTCGACGAGGAAGGCGCGGATCTCGGCGGCGAGCTGACGCAGCTGATCCGGGGTCAGGTCGTCGAGGTCGCGGGGGCTGTGGATGCCGGATAGGAGAGCCATATGACTCCTCTCGTGCGGTGCGCGCAGCGGTGTGCGCGTCTATCGATTCTAGTGTCGGACGCGGTCGAGTGGCCCGGCAAAGGCTTGCGTCCGCTGCGCTGCGCCGGTGCCCGAACGCGACGTGCCCCGGGAGCTCAGGGCTCCCGGGGCACGTCGGAGACGCGGGATCTCAGACCAGCGAGCGCAGCACGTACTGCAGGATGCCGCCGTTGCGGTAGTAGTCGGCCTCTCCGGGGGTGTCGATGCGCACCACGGCGTCGAAGGTGATCGTCTGCTTGCCCTCGGGCGAGAACTCGCTCGGCTCAGCGGTGACCTTGACCGTCTTGGGGGTGACGCCCTCGTTCAGCTGCTCGAGGCCCTCGATCGAGACGATCTCGGTGCCGTCGAGACCGAGCGACTTCCACGACTCGCCCGCCGGGAACTGCAGCGGCACGACGCCCATGCCGATGAGGTTCGAACGGTGGATGCGCTCGAAGCTCTCGGTGATGACGGCCTTCACGCCGAGCAGGTTGGTGCCCTTCGCTGCCCAGTCGCGCGACGAGCCCGAGCCGTACTCTTTGCCGCCGAAGATCACGAGGGGGGTGCCCTGCGCCTGGTAGTTCTGGCACGCGTCGAAGATGTACGACTGCGGGCCACCCGGCTGCGTGAAGTCGCGGGTGTAGCCGCCCTCGACGATCTTGCCGTCGTTGACCGCCGCCACCAGCTCGTTCTTCAGGCGGATGTTGGCGAACGTGCCGCGGATCATGACCTCGTGGTTGCCACGGCGCGAGCCGTACGAGTTGAAGTCCTTCTGCGCGACGCCGTGCTCGGTCAGGTACTGCGCGGCGGGCGTGCCGGCCTTGATGTTGCCCGCGGGGCTGATGTGGTCGGTCGTGACCGAGTCGCCCAGCGTGGCCATGACGCGCGCACCCGAGATGTCGCGCACCGGCGACGGCTCCATCGTCATGCCGTCGAAGTAGGGCGCCTTGCGGACGTAGGTGGAGTCGGCATCCCACTCGAAGGTCGGGCCCGTCGGCGTCGGGAGGTTCTTCCAGCGGTCGTCGCCCTCGAACACGGTGGCGTACTGCTGGATGAACTGCTCGCGCGAGATCGACGCGTCGATGATCGACTGCACCTGGTCGGGGGCGGGCCAGATGTCTTTGAGGAAGACGTCGTCGCCGTTCTGGTCTTTGCCGAGCGGGTCGGTCTCGAAGTCGAAGTTCATCGAGCCCGCGAGCGCGTACGCCACCACGAGCGGCGGCGAGGCGAGGTAGTTCATCTTCACGTCGGGGCTGATGCGGCCCTCGAAGTTGCGGTTGCCCGAGAGCACCGCGGTCACGGCGAGGTCTTTCTCGTTGATCGCGGCCGAGACCTCTTCGATCAGGGGGCCGGAGTTGCCGATGCAGATCGTGCAGCCGTAGCCGACCGTGTAGAAGTCGAGGCCCTCGAGCGCCTTGTCGAGACCCGACTTCTCGTAGTAGTCGGTGACGACCTTCGAGCCCGGGCCGAGCGTCGTCTTGACCCAGGGCTTGCGCTTGAGGCCCTTGTCGACGGCGTTCTTCGCCAGCAGGCCGGCAGCGATCATGACCGAGGGGTTCGAGGTGTTGGTGCACGACGTGATGGCCGCGAGGGTCACCGCGCCGTTGTCGAGCACGTACGACTGCCCGTCGGGCGTGGTCACCTTGACCGGGTTGGACGCGCCGTTCGGGTGACCCGACGAGATCAGCACCTCGGTCGAGGTGAACTCCTCGTTCTCTTCGCCCGGACCGGTCCCGGGGTCGGAGGCGGGGAAGCTGCCGTCGACCTCGAGGTCGACGAGCGAGCCCGACGTCGACGCCGAGGCGTAGTTCAGGATGTCTTTCTCGAACTGGCTCTTGGCCTCGGACAGCAGGATGCGATCCTGCGGGCGCTTGGGGCCGGCGATCGACGGGACGACCGTCGACAGGTCGAGCTCCATGTACTCGCTGAAGACCAGCTCGCGCGCCGGGTCGTGCCAGAGCTTCTGCTCTTTGGCGTACGCCTCGACCAGGGCGACCGTCTGCTCGTCGCGACCCGTCAGGCGCAGGTACTCGAGCGTGACGTCGTCGATGGGGAACATCGCGGCGGTCGAGCCGAACTCGGGGCTCATGTTGCCGATGGTGGCGCGGTTGGCGAGCGGCACCGAGGCCACACCCTCGCCGTAGAACTCGACGAACTTGCCGACGACGCCGTGCTTGCGCAGCATGTCGGTGATGGTGAGCACGACGTCGGTCGCCGTCACGCCGGCGGGGATCTCGCCGGAGAGCTTGAAGCCGACGACGCGCGGGATGAGCATCGACACGGGCTGGCCCAGCATGGCGGCCTCTGCCTCGATGCCGCCGACGCCCCACCCGAGCACGCCGAGGCCGTTGACCATGGTGGTGTGCGAGTCGGTGCCGACGCAGGTGTCGGGGTAGGCGCGCAGCACGCCGTCGACGGTGCGGTCGTAGACGACCTTGGCGAGGTGCTCGATGTTCACCTGGTGCACGATGCCGGTGCCCGGGGGCACGACCTTGAAGTCGTCGAACGCCGTCTGGCCCCAGCGCAGGAACTGGTAGCGCTCACCGTTGCGCTCGTACTCGATCTCGACGTTGCGCTCAAGGGCGTTCTCGGTGCCGAACAGGTCGGCGATCACCGAGTGGTCGATGACCATCTCGGCGGGCGAGAGCGGGTTGATCTTGTTGGGGTCGCCCCCGAGGGCGGTGACGGCCTCGCGCATCGTGGCGAGGTCGACGATGCAGGGCACGCCGGTGAAGTCCTGCATCACGACGCGGGCCGGCGTGAACTGGATCTCGGTGTCGGGGTCGGCGGTGGGCTCCCACGACCCCAGCGCCTGGATCTGCTCCTTGGTGACGTTGGCGCCGTCCTCGGTGCGGAGCAGGTTCTCGAGCAGCACCTTGAGGCTGAAGGGGAGCTTCTCGTATCCGGCGACCGTGTCGACACGGAAGATCTCGTAGTCGGTGCTGCCGACCGTCAGGGTGCTCTTGGCACCGAAGCTGTCAACCGTGGACACGTTCGTCTCCTTCGTCGGCGAATGAGCAGGCGTCGGCCCGCCGCATCCCATCTTCCCCGGGCGGTGCGGACGATGCCAGGAAGGTCGACCTAACCGCGGGGGACGGGAAATTTATCTTGATATCAAGATAAATGTATCAGGCTTTGCGTCCCGTGCGCTCGGGTGAGAGCGCGCGGACGGCGAGCCACGTGACCGCGAGCATCGGGGCGAACAGCGGCAGGCCCATCACGATCTTGAGGGTGCCCAACGCGGTGACGTCGCCGGCGAAGTACAGCGGGAGCTGCACGGCCAGACGGGCGGCGAAGAGTGCCGCCCATCCGAGCGAGAGCCACACGTAGACACGCCTCTTGCGCCGGTCGGCGCGCCACGACGTGCCCTCGCCCAGCAGGTATCCCGCGGCGAGACCGATCAGCGGCCACCCGATGAGGGCCGAGACGAGGAAGGCGGTCCCGTAGGCCCCGTTCGTCAGGAACCCGGGGATGAAGTTGTCCTGACCGCGCCCCGTCAGCAGGGCCAGCGCGGCGGCGGCCGCGGTCGCGAGCAGGCCGCCGATCGCGGCGCTGGGCGGCGACTTGGCCACGAGACGGGCGATCGTGAAGACGAGGGCGAGGCCCACCGACACCCCGAGGCTCAGCCACAGGTCGCCCTGGCGCGTCTCGGGGTCGACCGTCACCGTGAACAGCACGACGAACGCCAGCGAGGGCAGCACCGACTCGAGGATGCCTCGCCATCCGCCCATCGCCGACCACACCGCGGCACCGGTCGACCCGTGGGCGGCGGGGTCCAGGCCGGCGCGACGTGCGGCGCTGCCGAGCGCCGCGCCCAGACCCTCGGCGGGGGACGGCGGCTCCAGCGACGTGGGCCGGGGATCGGGCTCGTCGCCGGGGTGCGAGGACTCGGGGTTCATGTCGTGCCGGGGGCCGACGGCATCCGGAGCGGGATGAGGTCGCGCGGGGGCATCGGAGACCCGCCGCGGACCACGACGATCGATCGGAACAGGTCTTCGACCGCGGACGCCGCCTCGACGTCGGAGGTGGCCGCTCCCCCGATCACCCCGCGGAGGAACCAGCGCGGCCCGTCGACGCCGACGAAACGGGCGAGGCGTTTGGCGGCACCGTCGTCGGCGGCGACGACCGGCACCTCGGCGAGCAGCTCGGGGCCCAGCGGCCCCTCGCGCTCCTCGACGCGGCCGCCCTGCTGCTTGACCTGCTGGCGGATCTGCTCGCGCGTCTCTTGCCACAGGCCCGCCGTGCGCGGAGCCGCGAACGGCTGCACCTGCAGCGTGGAGTCGGCGTAGTCGAGGCCGACGGCCACGATCCGCTGGGTCTGCTCCTCGATCTCGAGGCGCAGGTTGAGGCCCTCGCGCGGCAGGATCTTGATGCCGCCCAGGTCGATGTACGGACGCACCGCGTTGGCCTCGGCCTCGTCGAACGGGCCGGTGCTCTCGCGATCGGCGGGCGCGCTCTTGACGGGCGTCGCGGGGACGGGCTGGGACGAGTCTTCGCTCATCGGTTGCTCCCTTGCAGGCTCTGGTATCCGCTCGATCCGAATCCGCCCACGCCGCGCACGCTCTCGGGCAGCTCGTCGACGGGGACGAAGCGCACGGCGGGCACCGGCATCACGATGAGCTGGGCGATGCGGTCGCCCACCGCGATGTCGTAGGCCTCGTCGAGGTCGGTGTTCAGCAGGGCGACCTTGATCTCGCCCCGGTACCCCGCGTCGATCGTGCCCGGTGCGTTCACGATCGTGATGCCGTGCTTGGCCGCGAGCCCGCTGCGCGGCACGACGAAGGCGGCGTATCCCTCGGGGAGGGCGATACGCACCCCCGTGCCGACGAGGGCGCGACGGCCCGGCTCGAGGCGCACGGCCTCGGCGGCCGTCAGGTCGGCTCCGGCGTCGCCGGGGTGGGCGAAGACCGGAGGGTCGGATGCGACAATGAGGACGTCCACCGTTTCGGTCACCCCACGAGGGTAATGCAGAAGAGGGGGTGCGGCATCCGCACCGCAACCGACTACCGCGAACGCTTGAGCCCGTCGTTGTGGGCGCTGGTCGCCGCCGAGGTCTGCGGCCCGATGGCCGCCCTGGTGTTCGTGCCGGTCGACAAGACGGTCGCCCTTCTGGTCGGGATCGCCGTCTCGGTCGGCATCGTCGCCTCGCTCGTCTGGGCCGCGCCCGTCGTCGAGATCCGCGACGGCGAGCTGCGTGCCGGCCGGGCGCACATCCCCGTCGACCTGCTGGGGGTGCCGGCGGCGCTCACCGGTGACGAGGCGCGTGCCGCCCGCGGGAGTGGTCTCGACCGGCGGGCCTGGCACGTGCTGCGGGGCGGGATCGACGGGGTGGTCACGGTGCCCGTGACCGATCCCGAGGATCCGACCCCGACATGGGTGGTGTCCACCCGCACGCCGGATCGCCTGGTCGCGGCGATCCAGCGCGTTCAGGTCAGGCTGCGCACTCCACGCAGATGAAGCCGGAGCCGCTCTCTTCGGCAATCTGGGAACGGTGCTTCACGAGGAAGCAGCTCATGCAGGTGAACTCGTCCTCCTGAGGCGGGAGCACGACGACGTCGAGCTCGATGTCCGAGAGGTCGGCGCCGGGCAGCTCGAAGCCCGAGGGGTTGTCGGCATCCTCGTTGTCGATCGACCCCGAGCTCTTGTCGGGCACGCGCTCCTTCAGGGCCTCGATCGACTCGCTGTCGTCCTCGGTCTTGCGCGGTGCGTCGTAATCGGTGGCCATGCGTGCAGGTCTCTACTTCCGGTTTTTGTGGTGCTCTACCCCATCGGGTGCCCGATCGGGCGGCGATAGTTTGCATGACCCACTCGGGATAAGCAAATGCTGTCCGAGGGGTTCGTGGATCGGGCGAGGCGTGAAACTCGCGGCGCGCCCCGGATATTCCCGCAACCACGCCCGCGGCATGTCAGCATGGGCGCTGACCGCAGATCGGAGGGGTGTTTCGCATGGAACAGCTCAAAGTCATCGGAACCGAGGATGACGTCCTCGTCGTCGCGACGGAGTCGGGTGAGCGTTTCACCCTCGCGCTCGACGAGGTGCTGCGCGTGGAAGCGCGCCGTGCCCGCCGCGACCGTGACACGGACGACCGCGGCGCGCGCCCCAGCCCGCGCGATATCCAGGCGCACATCCGCGCCGGCATGTCGGCGCGCGAGGTCGCGTCGCTGCTCAACGCCCGCGTCGAGGACGTCGAGCGTTTCGAGCGGCCCGTGCTCGCCGAGCGCGAGCACATCGTCGATCAGGCGCTGGCGGTGCCCGTGCTGCTGGGCGGCGCCCTCGAGCACGACGCCCCCATCACGTTCGGCGCCGCGGTGCGCGCGAAGCTCGCCGAGGCGGGCGCGACCGACGAGCGGTGGACCAGCTGGAAGGACTCCAGCGGCTGGATGGTCAAGCTCGAGTTCACCGCCAACGGCATCGACCACGACGCCCGCTGGGGGTTCGACCCCCGCCGCAGCAGCCTCTCGCCGCAGAACGCCGACGCGATCCAGCTCTCGCGCCAGGGCTCGCTGCCCGAGGGCCTCATCCCGCGTCTGCGCGCCCTCGACACCCCTCTGCACAAGGACGACTCCCGCTTCGACAGCGGCGCGTTCGGCCCCCGCCGCCTCGACATCGAGGACGAGCCGGGGATCGAGGGCACCGGACCGCTGGCCTCGGCTGTCGAGGCCGCCATCAAACGTGCGCCCGACGCGCCCGTCACCTCGGCCGAGACCGCCGACCTGCTCGAGGCCCTGCGTCGTCGTCGTGGTCAGCGCGAGCCGCTGCCGGGCGTGCCCGACGGTGATCCCGAGCCGCGTCGCACCGGGGCCGCGCCGGTGGCGCTGTTCGACGCGCTCGAGCCGGGCTACGAGGCCGAGTCCGAGACCGCCGTCGACGAGTCCGAGCGTCCGGAGCCCGCCCCCGTGAACGACGCGGCACCGCGGCGGACCAAGGGCCGGCCCTCGATGCCGTCGTGGGACGAGATCGTGTTCGGGGCGCGCTCCGACGAGAGCTGACGCCCGCGCGGGGGGATCGAGCCGGCTCAGGCGAACGCGCCCAGACGCAGCAGCGGAACGGTCCGCTCCTCGTCGGTGAGCGATCCGTGCTGGCCGATCATGCGCTGCGGACGTTTGTCGGCCTCGCGGTCGTCGTAGTACGCGTGACGTCCGCGCGCCGCGACCACGACGTCGCCGATGCGGTCCACGACCTCGTCGGCGACGGGGCCGAACAGCCCCCGCGCGATCGCCTCGGCGCGCGTCAACACCCAGGCCCGCGTCTGCTCCCCCTCGTGCCAGCTTCGCGCCACGGCATCCGATCGTCCCGGCTGCGCGTACAGGTGCAGCATGCGCGACTCGCCGCCGATGAGGGCGACGTCGTCGAGCAGCGGGTCGCCTGAGCGCAGCAGGACGTGCTTGTGGGCCGGCACGTCGACCATGCCGTGGTCGGCCGTGATCACGACGCCGGTGCCGGGGGCTATGCGGGCGTCGAGGCGCCGCGCCGCCGCGTCGACCGACTCGAGCGTGTCGGTCCATCGGTCGGACTCCCACCCGTCGCGGTGCCCGGCACTGTCGAGCTCGGGGGCGTACAGGTAGACGAGCGCCCCCTCGTGGCGTGCGGCGAGATCGGCGGCGAGGTCGATGCGCTCGTCGAGGTCGACGGATGCCGCGAACTCGGCGCCGCGCAGGGTCGCCTCGGTGAAGCCGCTGCGGGTGTACTCGGGCCGCGACACGACGAAGCACGGGCGTCCACGCTCGGCCTCGACCTCGAACAGGGGGCGCCGTCGCTGCCAGGTGAGGGGGTCGAGACCGTCGGTCTCCCAGCCGTGCAGCTGGTTCGAGACGACGTCGGTGCCGGGGATCCGCACGCGGTAGCCGGCGATGCCGTGCTGACCGGGCGGGGTTCCGGTCAGCAGGCTCGTGAGCGCGGCCGCGGTTGTGGACGGGAACACCGTGCGGGCGACGTCGCGGCGTCCGGCGAGACCGCCGAGGAAGCGCGCGTGCCCGCGGCGGGCGGCGAGGTTGTGCGACCCCAGTCCGTCGACGACGAACACGATCGCGCTGCGGGCGGGGGCGAACCACTCCGACTCCCCCGCCAGCGCGGTGATCGTGTGCGTCACCACACCGGTGAGGCTCCGGGAGCGCGGCGGGTCCGCCGGTAGGCTGAGGGACATCGGGGCCAGTCTTCCACACGATCCGTGGCCCCCGCCGCGACCTGACGCGACCCGATCCCCGCTCGACCCGAGGCCGAATCCATGCCCGCATCCCGTTCCTCCGCTGCTTCCGCCCCCATCGACGAGCGCATCGAAGACGTCGACGTCTCGACCGAGATGCAGGGCTCGTTCCTCGAGTACGCGTACTCGGTGATCTATTCGCGCGCGCTCCCCGACGCCCGTGACGGGCTCAAGCCCGTGCAGCGGCGCATCCTCTTCCAGATGGCCGAGATGGGCCTGCGCCCCGACCGCGGCCACGTCAAGAGCGCGCGCGTCGTCGGCGAGGTGATGGGAAAGCTGCACCCGCACGGCGACGCCCCGATCTACGACGCTCTCGTGCGTCTCGCGCAGAGCTTCTCGCTGCGTGTGCCCCTGGTCGACGGCCACGGCAACTTCGGCTCGCTCGACGACGGACCCGCCGCCCCCCGGTACACCGAGGCGCGGCTGGCTCCCCCAGCCCTGGCCCTGACCGAGAACCTCGACGAAGACGTCGTCGACTTCATCCCGAACTACGACGGACAGTTCCAGCAGCCCGAGGTGCTGCCGGCGGCGTTCCCGAACCTGCTGGTCAACGGCGCGACGGGCATCGCGGTGGGCATGGCGACGAACATGGCGCCGCACAACCTCATCGAGGTGGTCGCCGCCGCCACCCACCTGCTGCAGAACCCGGATGCCACGACCGACGAGCTGATGGAGTTCGTCCCCGGGCCCGACCTGCCGTCGGGCGGCATCATCGTGGGCCTCGACGGCATCAAGGACGCCTACACGAACGGCCGCGGGACGTTCCGCACCCGGGCGAAGACCTCGATCGAGTCGCTCGGCCCGCGCCGTACCGGGATCGTCGTCACCGAGCTGCCGTACCTCGTCGGCCCGGAACGCGTGATCGAGAAGATCAAGGACGCGGTGCAGGCCAAGAAGCTCGCCGGCATCGCCGACGTCACCGACCTGACCGATCGCAACAACGGCCTGCGGCTCGTGATCGGCATCAAGACCGGTTTCGACGCGCAGGCGGTGCTCGACCAGCTGTACCGCCTCACGCCGCTCGAGGACTCGTTCGGCATCAACAACGTCGCGCTCGTCGACGGTCAGCCGCAGACCCTCGGGCTGCGCGACCTGCTGCGGGTGTACCTCGACCACCGCATCCGCGTCGTCACCCGCCGCAGCGAGTACCGGCTCGCGCGCAAGCGCGAGCGCCTGCACCTGGTCGAGGGTCTGCTCATCGCGATCCTCGACATCGACGAGGTCATCCAGGTCATCCGCTCGTCCGACGACGGTGAGCAGGCGCGCACCCGGCTGCAAGAGGTGTTCGACCTCTCTCACCCGCAGGCCGAGTACATCCTCGAACTGCGTCTGCGTCGGCTGACCAGGTTCTCGCGCATCGAGCTCGAGGCCGAGCGCGACCAGTTGAAGGCCGAGATCGACCAGCTCGTCGAGCTGCTGGGCGACGACGTGCTGCTGCGTCAGCAGGTCGCCGCCGAGCTCGAGGCGGCGGCCGAGGCGTACGGGACGCCGCGCCGCACCATGTTGCTGAACGGCGGGCCCGTGCAGCCGCGGTCGGCCAAGGCCGCCGCGGCCGCCGACCTGCAGATCGCCGACGCCCCGTGCCGGGTCTATCTCTCGGCGACGGGCCGCATGGTGCGTGCCGAGCTGGTCGCCGACGCTCCGGGCGGCGGGGTCGTGCCGCCCGCCCGCCGGTCGAAGCACGACGCGATCCGCTCGTCGGTCGACACGACGACCCGCGGCGACATCGGAGCGGTCACCTCGACGGGGCGTCTGGTGCGGTTCTCGCCCGTCGATCTGCCCTCGGTGCCCGGCAACGCCGTGCAGGTGGCGGCGGGCACGCGCGTCGAGCAGTATCTCGCCCTGGCCAAGGGCGAAGAGGTCGTCGGCCTCGTTCCGCTCGTCGACGGCCCGCCGATCGCGCTCGGCACCGCGCAGGGCGTGGTGAAGCGCGTGGCCGCCAGCGAGCTCGGCACGAAGCCCGAGATCGAGATCATCGCTCTGCGCGACGGCGACCGCGTCGTGGGCGCCGCCCCGGCGGGCGACACGGCCGAGCTGGTCTTCGTGGCCAGCGACGCCCAGCTGCTGAGGTTCGACGCCTCGTCGGTGCGACCGCAAGGCCGATCGGCCGGCGGCATGGCCGGCATCCGTCTGTCGGACGACGCGCGTGTCATCGCGTTCGGTGTCGTGGGGGCCACCGCTTTCGACGCGGTCGTGGTGACGATCGCGGGTTCGACCTCGGCCCTCGCCGGCACCGACGCCGGCAGTGCGAAGGTGTCGGCGTTCACCGAGTTCCCGGCCAAGGGACGCGCGACCGGCGGGGTGCGCGCCCAGCGTCTGCTCCGCGGCGAAGACGCGCTGACGCTCGCGTGGGTCGGCAGCGAGCCGCGGGCCGTCGGGACCGACGGCGCGGTGCGCGCCCTGCCCGAGCCCGGGGCCAAGCGCGATGCGTCGGGCCAGCCGCTCGACGCCGTGGTCGGCGCGATCGGCACGGCCATCCGCTGAGCCCGTCTCCCGTCCCGCCGGGGCGAGGCCACGGTGGGACGGCCGGCCTCGGGGGCACCTCAGACGTCGAGGAGGCGGGCACGGCCCGCGCGAGCGGCGCGCCCGCCGACGCGGGGCCGGGTGTCAGACGTCGATGCGTTCGCGCGCGAGGCGGTCGCTCGAGTCGATGATGAACTCGCGTCGTGGCGCGACGTCGCTTCCCATGAGCAGATCGAACACCTGCGCGGCGGCCTCGATGTCTTGCACCCGCACGCGGCGCAGCGTGCGTCCGGCACGGTCCATCGTGGTCGTGGCGAGCTGGTCGGCATCCATCTCGCCGAGGCCCTTGTAGCGCTGCACGGGCTCCTGCCAGCGCTTGTTCGACTTCTTCAACTTGGTGAGCAGGGCGTGCAGCTCTTGCTCGCTGTACGTGTAGATCGTCTCGTTGGGCTTGCTGCCGGGGTTCATGACGACGACGCGGTGCAAGGGCGGCACGGCGGCGAAGACGCGCCCCTCTTCGACCAACGGCCGCATGTACCGGAAGAAGAGCGTCAGCAGGAGCGTGCGGATGTGCGCGCCGTCGACGTCGGCGTCGCTCATGAGGATGATCTTGCCGTAGCGGGCGGTCTCGAGGTCGAAAGAGCGCCCCGAGCCGGCGCCGATCACCTGGATGATCGACGCGCACTCGGCGTTCGAGAGCATGTCGCTGATCGACGCCTTCTGCGTGTTGAGGATCTTGCCGCGGATGGGCAGCAACGCCTGGTACTCGCTGTTGCGGGCGAGCTTGGCCGTGCCCAGAGCCGAGTCTCCCTCGACGATGAAGAGCTCGGAGTCGTTGACGTCGTTCGATCGGCAGTCCACGAGCTTGGCCGGCAGCGACGACGACTCGAGCGCGTTCTTGCGACGCTGGGTCTCTTTGTGCGTGCGAGCCGAGATGCGCGCCTTCATCTCGGAGACGACCTTCTCGAGCAGCAGCGCCGTCTGCGCCTTGTCGTCGCGCTTGGCCGAGGCGAACCGCGCGGTCAGCTCTTTCGACACCACGGATGCCACGATCTGCCGCACCGCCGGCGTGCCCAGCACCTCTTTGGTCTGCCCCTCGAACTGCGGCTCCGGCAAGCGCACCGTGAGCACGGCCGTGAGACCGGCGAGGATGTCGTCTTTCTCGATCTTGTCGTTGCCGACCTTGAGCTTGCGGGCGTTCTGCTCGACCTGCGCGCGCAGCACCTTCATGAGGCCCTGCTCGAACCCCTGCTGATGGGTGCCGCCTTTGGGCGTCGCGATGATGTTGACGAACGACTTCGTCGTGGTGTCGTACCCCGTGCCCCACCGCACCGCGACGTCGACCTCGCACTCGCGCTCCACCTCGGTGGGGACCATCGCGCCGCTGGCCTGCAGCACCGGCACGGTCTCGGTGAACGTGCCCGAGCCGGTCAGGCGCCACGTCTCGGTGATCGCGGTGTCGGGTGCGAGGAAGTCGGCGAACTCCGAGATTCCCCCGTCGAAGCGGTAGCTCGTCTCGACCCGCTCGTCGGTGCGCTCGTCGGCGATGACGATCTCGAGCCCGGGGACCAGGAACGCCGTCTGACGGGCGCGCTGGACGAGCTCGTCGAGGCCGAAGGCGGCGTCGCGGGTGAAGATCTGACGATCCGCCCAGTAGCGGATGCGGGTCCCGGTCACGCCCTTGGCCGCTTTGCCGACCACGCGCAGCTCGCTGCTGCGCTCGAACGGGGTGAACGGGGAGTCGGGCCCGTCGCCGCCGAACAGGCCGGGCTCGCCGCGATGGAACGACATCGCGTAGGTCTTGCCGCCGCGGTCGACCTCGACGTCGAGGCGTTCCGACAGTGCGTTGACGACCGACGCGCCGACGCCGTGCAGTCCGCCCGACGCCGCGTACGACCCGCCGCCGAACTTTCCCCCGGCGTGAAGCTTGGTGAAGACCACCTCGACGCCCGACAGGCCCGTGCGGGGCTCGATGTCGACCGGGATGCCGCGCGCCCGGTCGCGCACCTCGACGCTGCCGTCGGCGTGCAGCACGATGTCGATGCGCGAGCCGTGACCGGCCAGCGCCTCGTCGACCGAGTTGTCGATGATCTCCCAAAGGCAGTGCATGAGTCCCCGGGAATCGGTCGAGCCGATGTACATTCCCGGGCGCTTGCGCACCGCTTCGAGGCCCTCCAGGACCTGCAGATGATGGGCGGAGTACTCGGACGTCACGAAGGTCCAGCGTAATCGCGCCCTCCGACATCCCCTGGCAGACACACAGCGGGGTCGGGCCACCGTACGCGCACAGCGAAATGTGATCAAGCTGCGGCATGCGGGAAACATCCGCGTGGTTGTATATGGAGACTCGCCCAACGACCACCTGAGGAGGGCACCCGACATGACCACCACGACTGCACCCGACGCGTCAGCCGTCCTCGATCACCGCCTGACGGCGGCGGATCGCTGCGACTCCTGCGGAGCACAGGCCTACATCGCGGCCGAGGTCAACGGCAGCGAGCTGCTGTTCTGCGCCCACCACGGCCGCAAGTACGAAGAGAAGCTGCGCAGCGTGGCCACGTCGTGGCACGACGAGACCGCGCGCCTCACCTCCGCCGACTGACGCGGCATCCGACTCGCCGAACGGGCTCCGACTCGCTCCTCAGGGGGTGGGTCGGGGCCCGTTCCGCGTGTAGACGCGGGGCACGCTCGGCGACACCCGGAGAGCGATCTCCTCGCCGATGGTGTCGACGAGCTCGGCGAGGTCGGTCGCGCTGCAGCGTGCCCCGTGGCCGAAGACCCGGATCTCGTCGCCCTCCGTCGCCCCGTCCCACGTCGGGAGCGTCATCGACGTGGTGCCGATCTCGGCGATGCGGCGGGGGCCGCCGGGGGTGTCGACGTCGAACCGCCCGGCCAGAGCCGAGGGGATCCCGTGCAGGCTCCCCACGTCGAGGCGTACGTGCCGTGCATCCACCTCGACGACCGTGGCCACGAGAGCGGCGATCGGCTCGACCCCGAGCTCGGCTTCGCCGGGGCCGCCGGCGGGGCGGATGCCGTACGAGAACGCGCCGACCCGCACGATGTCTTCGCGGAACTCCTCGCGCGCGAAGCCGGCGGCGCTGGCGGCGAGGTGCGAGTACCCAGGGACGAGCCCGGCGGCACGTGCCGCCGCGCGGGCGGCGACGAACTGTGCCCGTGCGTCGTCGTCGTCGGCATCCGACGCCTCCGAGATGTGCGACCACAGACCGTCGAACCGGACGCGGCCTTCGGCGACCAGACGTCCGGTGCGATCCAGCGCGGCACCCCACCGCTCGGGGCGGATGCCGTTGCGGTGCAGCCCCGTGTCGATCTTCAGGTGCACACGGGCCGGGCCGGGCACGTCGATCGTCGCGAGGTCGTCGAGCAGGGCCTCGTCGCCGATACCCAGATCGAGATCGGCCGCGACCCCGGCCGCCAGGTCGTCGGCACCACCGATGAGCCACACGAACACGCGGGCCTCGGGTCCGACGATCCGGCGCACCTCTGCACCGGTCGCCACGTCGAACGCCCCGAACCAGCGCACGCCTTCGGTCCACGCCCGTCGCACGATCCCGGCGAGGCCGTGTGCGTACGCGTCGTCCTTCACCACGAGCATGTGCGCGGCGGGCGCGACGACCGTGCGCACGCGCGCGAGGTTCCGGGCGAACGCGTCGAGGTCGACGCGGTACACGGCGCTCATGCGACCACGCGCCGTTCCGCGCGGGCTCCGACGGTGGCGACGATCTCGGCCGCGGTCCAGCCCGTGGCATCCGCCCACTCGCCGAGCGACGGGTGGCCCTCGGCGGGGTCGCCGAAGAAGACGACCTCTGCGCCCCGGGCAATCGGGGCGTCGCCGACGTCGACGACGCAGACGTCCATTGCGACGCGCCCGACGATCCGGTGGCGCCGTCCGCCGATCGCCACGTCGACGGCGTTGCCGAGAGCACGCACGACGCCCTGCGCGTATCCGCCCGTGACGAGCGCCACCGTCGTGTCGCGGACGGCCCGGTGCGTATACCCGTACGAGACGCCCTCGCCGCGCAGCAGGGGCTTCGTGCCGAGCACGCGCCCGCGCAACGACAGCACGGGGCGCGCCTGCGACCCGGGCAGACCGTACAGGGCGGCGGCGGCGAGACCGTCGGCATCCGCTCCCGCCTCGCGCAGCACGGATGCCACCCACACAGAGCCGTGACCCCACGCGTCGGCGGCGAAGACGTCGGCGGCGGTCACGACGTCGCCGCCGATCGACGAGCCGGCCCGCGTGAGGTTCGCGCGAAGGGCCGACTGCGACAGCAGGGCGACGGGGGCCACTCCCCCGGCCTGCGGCGCGCGGGCGGGGAGCGGAGACGTCACGCCATCTAGACTATCCGGGTCCGTCGTCCCCGACCCCGGAGCCTGCATGCCGAACCAGGGTTTCTCCCTCGCCCCCCGTCTTCGCTACCTCGCCGGCCGCGCGCGGCGCATCGACGTCGGATCGGTGATCGAGCGGGCCCGAGAGGCGTCTGCGCAGCACGGCAAGGCCCTGCCGGTCGTGGTCGTCGACATGCTGTACCAGGCGGGCGTGAAGAACGTCGGTTTCCAGGACTACATCGACTACGACTTCGCGATCCTCTCCGCCGCCGAACGCGCCACCTACATGACGCACCCGGTCTCGAACCAGATCTCGCAGAAGTACGACCACCCCGACTATCGCGGCATCTTCCAAGACAAGGTCGAGTTCGACCGCCGGTTCAGCGAGTTCCTGCGTCGCGAATGGATGGTGGTGGATGCCGCCAACGCCGACGCCCTGCGTGCGTTCACCGAGCGGCACGGCACGATCGTGACGAAGGAGCCGGTCGGTCAGGCCGGCACCGGAGTGCACCGTTACCACGCCGCCGAGGTCGAGGACTGGGACGCCTTCCACCGCGGGCTGCTCGAACGCGGGGAGATCCTCGTCGAAGAGGTGATCCGTCAGCACCCCGATCTCGCAGCCGTGTGCCCCGGGACGGTCAACACGACCCGCGTCACGGCGTTCTTCGACGGAGAGAAGACGCACATCCTGGCGATCGCGCAGAAGTTCGGTCGCGGCGCCGTGAGCGACCAGATGACCTTCGGCGGCTTCTACACGATGCTCGACGATTCGGGGCGCGCTTTCGGGCCCGGCTACGACTCGCACGGGCACGTGCACGAGCTGCACCCCGACTCGGGCGTCCGTATCGCCGACTTCCAGCTGCCGATGATGGACGACGTCCGCGCGTTCGTCGACCGCGTCGCCCGCGTGGTGCCGCAGGTGCAGTACGTCGGCTGGGACATCGTGGTCGGGCCCGACGGGCCGGTGCTCGTCGAGGGCAACTGGGGTGCGGGCGTCTACGAGAACAAGCCCAGCGTCACCGGCATCCGTACCGGGCACAAGCCGCGTTACCGCGCCGCCATCGGGTTCTGATCCGCCCCGCCCCACTCGAGGGGCGGAGCTTTTGCGGTGTTGCGCGCCTGCGGCCCGCACGACTCCTGCAGATGGGCGGCCCGCGCGGCCTCTCGCCCCTATCGGGGCGGTTGTGCAGGATATGTGTATGCGGCCGGCTGATCGTGCGAGGCGTGCACAGCTGCGGCGGGAACGCCGCGCCTGCGGGGTTCTGGCCCCGTGGGGTGCTGACCGCTGGGGGTGCTGGCCCTCGTGGGTTGCTGACCCCTGGGGTGCTGGCCCCCGCGGGGTTCTTGCCCCCGCGGGGTTCTTGCCCCTGTGGGGTGCTGGCTCCTGTGGTGTCCCGACCCTCGGGCGTCCTGACCGACCCGTGGGCCTCGGGTGCGGAGGGCGCTGCGAGCGAGGGGCACCTGGATCACGCCGAGGTGCGCGGTTCTTCGGTGCGCGCGGTGATGCAGCCACGGCCCGGCCCCGCGGACGACCTCGCGTCGCGGCTGTGCATCGCGCACGACTCCGGCGGGCGGAGGCCGCAGCCGAGCCGAACGGAACGAAACGGCCGGTTCTGCAGGAGTCGTGCACGGTGGGGTGCAGGGGAAAGCCGGAGGGCACGCACGACGAGAGGCCCGCCCCGGGATCCGGAGCGGGCCTCTCGTGTCACGCGGTGTTCAGCTCTGGCGGACGATGCCGAGCGGCGTGGACTCGTGTCCCTGGCCGAGCGGGTTGTCTTTCAGGATGGCGACGAGGCGCTTCTCGCCGGCCTTGTTCATCGTCGAGCCGAGGATGTTGCCGCCGAGGTCGTTGATGTCGACGACCGCGACCTGCAGGTCGATGCCGAGCAGCGACTTCAGGTGCGCAGCGACCTCGCGGGGGCGCTCCGGTCCGAGCACGACCGCCTGGTTGTACGGCGGGATCGTGCCCTTGGTGGGGCCGTCGATCGCGCGCGCCTTGTCTCCCGCGATGCGGTAGAAGTCGCCCTTGCGGCCCATCGCCTTCGCCACGGCCGAGACGGCCGCGGCGAAGAGGATGCGGGGCGTGCCGCACTCGCGCAGAGCCATCTCCATCGTCTCGGGCATGCCGAGACCGATGCCGTAGGGAGTGCGGGTGACGTACTTCGACAGGAACAGCGCCAGCTTGCGGGGCTTGATGGAATCGAGCTTGTACGAGCGGCCCTGCGTGATCGCGACGATCTTCTCGGTGACGAACAACAGGTCGCCCGGCTGTACGGCATCCTTCGCGTACTCGAGGATGAACGCGTCGAGGTCGTCACCCGGCATGACGACCCGCGTGCGGATCGGGATGCGGGCGTACGACGTGCCCTCGACGGTGACGGTGAGCGCCTTGCCGGCGTTGGCCTGCCCGCTCACTCGAGGTAGTCCCGGAGCGACTGCGAGCGGCTCGGGTGACGCAGTTTCGCCATGGTCTTCGACTCGATCTGACGGATGCGCTCGCGCGTGACGCCGAACGTGTCACCGATCTGGTCGAGAGTCTTCGGCTGACCGTCGCCGAGGCCAAAGCGCATCCGGATGACGCCTGCCTCGCGCTCGCTGAGCGAGTCGAGCAGCGACTCGAGCTGACGCTGCAGCATGGTGAAGCCCACGGCGTCGGCCGGAACCACGGCCTCGGTGTCTTCGATGAGGTCACCGAACTCGCTGTCGCCGTCCTCGCCGAGGGGCGTGTGCAGCGAGATCGGCTCGCGACCGTACTTCTGCACCTCGATGACCTTCTCGGGGGTCATGTCGAGTTCGCGGCTGAGCTCTTCGGGCGTGGGTTCGCGACCGAGGTCCTGCAGCATCTGGCGCTGGACGCGCGCGAGCTTGTTGATGACCTCGACCATGTGCACCGGGATGCGGATGGTGCGGGCCTGGTCGGCCATGGCGCGGGTGATCGCCTGACGGATCCACCAGGTGGCGTAGGTCGAGAACTTGAAGCCCTTGGTGTAGTCGAACTTCTCGACCGCACGGATCAGGCCGAGGTTGCCCTCCTGGATGAGGTCGAGGAACTGCATGCCGCGACCGGTGTAGCGCTTCGCGAGCGAGACGACGAGACGGAGGTTCGCGCCCAGCAGGTGGCTCTTGGCGCGCTGGCCGTCGCGGGCGACCCACTGCAGGTCGAGACCGAGCTGGCTCGTCTTCTCGGCCGCCGACATGTTCGACAGCTTCTCTTCGGCGAAGAGTCCCGCCTCGATGCGCATGGCGAGCTCGACCTCTTCGGCCGCGTTCAGCAGCGGGACCTTGCCGATCTGCTTCAGGTAGTCCTTGACCGGGTCGGCGGTCGCGCCGGTGATCTGCGCCGAGTAGACGGGGACGTCTTCGTCGTCGCTCGACGAGATGACGATCGCACCCTGCGGAAGGGCTTCGACGGGCGCCTTCGGGCTCTCGTCGTCATCGTCGTCGTCGGCGTCGGACGCCTTCTTCGCGGTCGGCGACTTCGCGTCGTCGGTGTCATCGTCGTCGGACTCGTCCGCGTCGTCGAGCTCTTCGTCGAGGTCTTCCTCGATCTCGTCCTCTTCGAGGTCGTCGTCGCTCTTGGCCTTGCTCTTGGCCTTCGCGGGAGTCGCCTTGCCCTTGGCCGGAGTCTTCTTCGCAGCCGTCTTCGTCGACGCTGTCACGGTCTCCTCGCTGGCGTCGAGGTCGGTGTCCTTCGCACTGCGGGAGCGGGTCTTGGTGTTCGTGCCTGCCACGTTTCGCCTTTCACCGGGAACATGCGTCGCACGGCCGCCGGTCGTTCTCGGACACTAGTAAGACCCTTGTCAAGTCCGTTCCGAGGAGCGGAGCTCCTGGACCGTTCGACAATGGGTCAGGTTCTTCATTGTCTCACATCCCCGGACCGGGACTTGACGCGCGCCGGGGACATGTGCGTATACAACGCGCCGGAGCCGGGCCGAACTCCCTCGCTTCAGCCGAGACGGCCGCGTCGATCGTCGTCGCCGGGCCGCGTCGCCAGGAAGCGTTCGAGCTCGGCGGCGAGCTCGTCGGCGCTCGGCAGATCGCCGGTGTGGATGATCGGAGTGGCGTGCGTCGAGCCCGCCATGTAGGCGTCGTAGCGCTCTTCGAGACCGTGCAGCATGCGGGTGAGCTCGTCGCTGCCTTCGAGCTGCTCGGTCACTTTCGCGAGGAACTCACGGTTCTCTTCGCGCAGGACGTCGCCGGCGAACACGAGGCCCGTGGCGACGGTGAGGCTGTCGAGTCCCGCGAGGGCCGCGGCCGGGTACTCGGTGTCACCGAGGTAGTGCGGCACGAGCAGGACGAAGCCCGCGACCTTCGCGCCCGCCTCGGCGAAGCGGTACTCGAGCAGGTGGCCGACCGTGGACGGCACCTGCGTCTGCGGGCGCCAGATCGAGTGGGCCTCGGCGAGATCGGCGCGGGTGCCGCTGACGGTCGTGCCGATCGGCCGGGTGTGGGGCACGGGCATGGGGATCGCGTGGACCCAGGTGACCGACGCCACCTGGAGCGCGGCGCTCAGCTCGAGCACGGCCTCGGCGAACGCTTCCCAGAGGAAGTCGGGCTCGTAGCCGGAGAGGAGCAGGAAGGGGTGACCGAGGGTGTCGTGTGCGAGCGACAGCTCGAGCCGCGGAGGGCGGTAGTCGGTGAGGTGGTCTTCGACGAACGTGATCAGGGGGCGCCGTGCGCGGTAGTCGAGAAGGACGTCGTTGTCGAACACGAAGACCGGATTCGGGTCGAGGTCGTTGCGGAAGTACTCCACGAGGCGCGTCACGGCTCCCCCGGCATCGGTGAAACCGGTGAGGGTGATCACGAGCGGCAGCCCCGAGGGCACCGGCGGCGCGGCGGGAGCGCGGTCGAACAGCGGTGCGGAATACGGCATGTTTCCACTCTACGAGTCGGCGCGATCCGCGGCTCGGCGGGGCGTCCCGCTGCTAGCGAACAGCGCCGAACCTAGGATGGACGTCATGCCATTCCCCTCTGTGGCGCACACGAGCGCCCCCGTCCTCGAATCCGACGCCGATGCGATCCTTATGGTGATCGACAAGAAGGATGAGCGGGGGCCCGCGCCGGACGGCTGGGAGAGCCTGTTCCCCGCGCTGGACGCCGTCGGTTTCACGGGTGCCGCGGGCGCGTTCCAGAGGGTGCACGTCCCGGGCGTGACGCTCCCGGTCGCCGTCGTCGGCGCGGGTGCGACCCCCGATGACGCCGCGCTGCGGGATGCCGCCGGCGCGGGCCTGCGTCAGCTCACCGGCTTCGCCCACGTGGCCGTGCAGTCCGTGGCGCCGAGCGCGTGGCGCCCGCTCGCCGAGGGAGCCTCTCTCGGCGGGTACCGCTTCGAGGGCTACAAGTCGACGGCGCCGAAGGAGCGCGCCGCGCGTGTCACGGTCTTCTCGTCGGAGGCCCCCAGCGAGGCCGACGTGGCGGCGGTGTCCGCCATCTCGCGCGCCGTCGCCCTGGTGAAGGATCTCGTGACCACCCCGGCCGAGTGGTTCGGCCCGTCGGACTTCGCCGAGGCCGCGATCGAGGCGGTCGCGGGCTTGCCGGTCGAGGTCGAGGTGCTCGACGAGGATGCCCTGCGCGAGGGCGGGTTCGGCGGCATCCTGGGCGTCGGCCAGGGGTCGGATCGTCCGCCGCGACTCGTGCGCCTGGACTACACACCGGCCGACGCCGCGCGTCGTGTGGCGCTGGTCGGCAAGGGCATCACCTTCGACACCGGTGGCCTCTCGTTGAAGCCGCCGGCCTCGATGGTCGGCATGAAGTACGACATGTGCGGCGCTGCCACCGTGCTGGCCGTGTTGCGCGCGGCCGCCGAGATGCGCCTTCCGGTGCAGGTGAGCGCCTGGCTGTGCATCGCCGACAACATGCCCTCGGGCAAGGCGACGCGCCCGGGCGACGTGCTGCGCATGCTCGACGGCAGCACGGTCGAGGTGCTGAACACCGACGCCGAGGGTCGCCTCGTGCTGGCGGACGGGCTCGTCGCCGCCAGTCGTGAGCACCCCGACCTGATCGTCGACGTGGCCACTCTTACCGGGGCGATCTCGATCGCCCTCGGCAACCGGCACACGGGCGTGATGGGCGACGACGCCGCCGTGGCGGAGTACCTCGACGCCGCCGGTCGCGTCGCCGAGCTCGCGTGGCAGCTTCCGCTGCCCGAGCACATGGTCGACGACCTCGACTCCCCCATCGCCGATCTGCAGAACGCGAAGATCGGCGATCCGGCGGGCGGCTCGCTGTTCGCAGGTCTGTTCCTGCGGCACTTCGTCGGCCGGGTCTCCGATGACGCGGACGCCCCGCGCATCCCGTGGGTGCATCTCGACATCGCGGGGGTGGGCATGAACAAGGCGGCGCCGTTCGGGTACACCGACAAGGGTGTGACCGGTGCGACGGTGCGCTCGCTGATCGAGCTCCTCGCGACGGACGCACGCCGGTGAGCGAGCATGTCGCCGACGTCGTCGTGCTCGGCGGCGGCAGCGGCGGCTACGCCGCCGCACTGCGCCTGGCAGAGCTCGGCAAGGACGTCGTCCTCGTAGAGAAGGACAAGCTCGGCGGAACCTGCCTGCACCGGGGCTGCATCCCCACCAAGGCCCTGCTGCACGCCGCCGAGGTGGCGGATGCCGCGCGCGACGCCGCCGATGTCGGTGTGCACGCGACGTTCGACGGCGTGGACACCGTGCGTCTCCGCGCGTATCGGGAGGGCATCGTCGCGAAGAAGTTCAAGGGACTCGAGGGGCTCGTCGCGGCACGCCGGATCCGGGTCGTCAGCGGCGATGGCCGGCTCGAGGCGGGGCCGCAGGTGCGTGTGGGCGACGACGTGTACCGCGGCGCCGATGTCGTGCTCGCCACGGGCTCGTACAGCCGTACGCTTCCGGGGCTCGAGGTGGGCGGGCGCGTGCTCACGAGCGAGCAGGCACTGGAGCTCGACGAGGTGCCGCGTCGCGTCGTCGTGCTGGGCGGCGGCGTGATCGGGGTCGAGTTCGCGAGCGTCTGGCGGTCGTTCGGTGTCGACGTCACCATCGTCGAGGCGCTTCCCCACCTTCTGCCGGCCGAGGACGTCTCGTCGAGCAAGGCCCTCGAGCGCGCCTTCCGCAAACGCGGGATCGCTTTCCAGCTCGGTCGGCGTTTCGTCTCGCTGACGACGGCGGACGAGTCCGTGACGGTGCGGCTGGACGACGACTCGGAGCTGACAGCCGACTACGTCCTGGTCGCAGTCGGTCGGGGCCCCGCCACCGCCGGTCTCGGCTACGAAGAGGCGGGAGTGATCCTCGACCGCGGGTTCGTCCGGGTCGACGACCGTTTGCGCACCGACGCGCCGCACGTGTGGGCCGTCGGTGACATCGTCCCCGGTCTGCAGCTGGCACACCGCGGGTTCCAGCAGGGCATCTTCGTGGCGGAAGAGATCGCCGGACTGGCTCCGGTGATGGTCCCCGACGTGGATGTTCCCCGCGTGGCCTACTCGCATCCGGAGGTGGCATCCGTCGGCCTGACCGAGGCGCAGGCGCAGGAACGCTATGGCGCGGACGGCGTCCGTGCTTATGAGTACAACCTGGCCGGGAACGGCCGGAGCGAGATCATCGGAACGGCGGGCATCGTCAAGATCGTGCGCCGCGTCGACGGACCCGTCGTCGGCGCGCACCTGGTGGGCGACCGCGTCGGCGAGCTGATCACCGAGGCGCAGCTGGCGGTCGGGTGGGAGGCGCACCCCGAAGACATCGCACCGTTCGTCCACGCACACCCCACACAGAGCGAGGCGCTCGGCGAGGCCTTCCTGGCCCTGGCCGGCAAGCCCCTGCACGCACTCTGACCGCTCGCCGGTCACTAAGCTAGATACCGCATCCGGTACGAAGGAGACATATCCATGAGCACTTCCGTCGTCCTCCCCGCTCTCGGCGAGAGCGTGACCGAGGGAACGGTCACCCGCTGGCTCAAGCAGGTCGGTGACACCGTCCAGGAGGACGAGGGTCTGTTGGAGATCTCGACCGACAAGGTCGACACCGAGATCCCCTCGCCGGTCTCGGGCGTGATCGAGGAGATCCTCGTGCAAGAGGATGAGACGGTCGAGGTGGGTGCCGTTCTCGCCAAGATCGGTGACGGCTCGGGTGCCGCCGCGAGCGACGACGCCCCCCAGGCCGCTCCGGCGCAGGCCGAGGAACCGGCACCGGCAGAGGCCGCTCCCGCCGAACAGACCGCCGCCCCGGCAGCCCCCGCAGAGCAGCCGGCAGCCGCTCCCGCTGCCGCGTCGAGCGACGCGACCGAGGTCACGCTCCCCGAGCTGGGCGAGAGCGTCACCGAGGGCACCGTGACCCGCTGGCTCAAGGCCGTCGGTGACGACGTCGCCGTGGACGAGCCCCTGCTCGAGATCTCGACCGACAAGGTCGACACCGAGATCCCCTCGCCCGTCGCAGGCACGCTGCAGGAGATCCTGGTGCAGGAGGACGAGACCGTCGCCGTCGGCGCCGCGCTCGCCCGCATCGGCAGCGGTGCTCCGGCCGCCGAGGCCCCGGCTCCCGCCGCTCCGGCGGCAGAGGCTCCGGCCGCGCCCGCCCAAGAGAAGCCGGCTGCCCCGGCTCCGTCCGAGGCGCCGAAGGTCGCCGAGCAGCCCGCAGCCCCCGCAGAGACGCCGGCGCCGGCTCCCGCCGCTCCGGCCGCAGCCGGCGGCGATGTCACGTACGTCACCCCGCTGGTCCGTCGTCTCGCTCAGCAGCAGGGCATCGATCTGTCGACCGTGACGGGTTCGGGTGTCGGAGGACGCATCCGCAAGGAAGACGTCCTCAAGGCCGCCGAAGCGGCCGCGTCGACCGCTCCCGCCGCGGCGGCCGCCACGGCCGCGGCTCCGTCGGCGCCGGTCGAGGTCTCTCCGCTGCGGGGGACGACGCAGAAGATGTCGCGTCTGCGCAAGGTCATCGCCGAGCGTGCAGTGGCGTCGATGCAGGCGACCGCCCAGCTGACCACCGTCGTCGAGGTCGACGTGACGAAGCTGTCGGCTCTGCGCGATCGCGTCAAGGGCGACTTCCAGCAGAAGACGGGCGACAAGCTCTCGTTCCTGCCGTTCTTCGCCGTCGCCGCCGTCGAAGCGCTGAAGACGTACCCGATCATCAACGCGACGGTCGAGGGCGACGAGATCGTCTACCCCGCCCACGAGAACGTCTCGATCGCCGTCGACACCGAGCGCGGTCTGCTCACGCCGGTCGTCAAGGACGCGGGCGAGAAGAACATCGCTCAGCTCGCCCGCGAGATCGCCGACCTGGCGGCCCGCACGCGCGACAACAAGCTGAAGCCCGACGAGCTCGCGGGCGGCACGTTCACGCTGACCAACACGGGTTCGCGCGGCGCGCTGTTCGACACGCCCATCGTGTTCCTCCCCCAGTCGGCGATCCTCGGTCTCGGCGCGGTCGTGAAGAAGCCCGGCGTCGTCTCGGTCGACGGCAAGGATGCGATCTCGGTGCGTTCGTACGTCTACCTCGCGCTGTCGTACGATCACCGGATCATCGACGGCGCCGACGCGGCTCGTTTCCTCGGTGCGGTGAAGACGCGCCTCGAGGCGGCACAGTTCGAGGGCGACCTCGGGATCTGACCCCCGCCCCTGCGGCATCACGATGGCTGGTCCGTGACGATTCTGACGTCACGGACCAGCCATTCGTCGTCGGTGCGCACGAGGGTGATGTGACGCGCGTGGGCGTCGGCGTCGACGCGCACGACCGCGAGGCCACCGAAGTCGTCGACGAGCGAGAGCCGGGCGCGCGCCGGGTCGATCTCGACCGGCGTGGCGGGCGGTCGTTCCCAGATCGCTCCGCGGCAGTCGTCGTCGCCCCCGCACGCGAGGTCGGCGGCGAGCAGCCGCCGGGCTTCCGCGACGGCAGTCGGCTCACCCTCGCCCGGGTGACCTGCCGTTGCATCCCCCGCACTCCCCTGATGGCTGTCGTCCGCGCGCTCCTGCGCGGCATCGTCGCCTCGGCCGCGCCACGCGGCGTCGGCGGTCGCGCCGCTGTCGGCCGTAGCCTCGATCCCTTCGTCACCGGCGCCACGGCCGGCCGGGCCGTGTATCGATGAGCCGTCCTCGTCTGCCGTGACCGGCGAGGTGGCCTCGGCTGGCGGACGTGCGCCGGCTCCCCGGGACTCGTCGGCACGGCCGGGCACGGAGACGGTCAGCGCCACGACCACGGCGGTGAGGACGACGGCCGTCGCGCCCGCCCCCACGAGCCGCTTGCTGCGCACGGGCAGCCGCAGCCATCGCGCACGCAGATCACCGAGCGCACGGCGCAGCACCGTCGCCAGGTCGGCGTCGACCAGCGGCAGAAGGGGCGGTGCACTCTCGACGGCATGATCGCCCGGGGCGTCGGGTGCGGACGCCTGCGGGAAGAAGGGTCCGAGGACGAGCGGTTCGGGCTCGGCAGCGGCGAACGCCCGCCGCTCCACCTCGTCCCAGAAACGCGGAGACAGGGCGGCCACGGCATCGCGGCACCGCGCGACCACCGCCGACCCGGACGGCTCACACAGGGCGTCGACGGCGGTGAGCACGTCGAGCGTCTCGCCGATGGCATCCGTCGCGTCGTCGTCGGGAAGGGCGAGAGGGCGACCGTCGTCGGTGAGCCACCAGCAGATGCGGCCGCTGCGGTCGCGCAGCCGCGCGCAGCCGCGCAGGAGTCCGACGGTGAGGGTCACGGCCTCGCCGGCGCTGAAGCGCGACCCGGCCCGCCGCCTGCGCTCGAGGTAGTGGTGCAGGGGCTCGGCCGGTGTCGATCCGTCCAGGGACGTGTCGACGGCCGGAGCGGTCGAGGCGGCGTGGGGCGATGTCATGCTCCGATGGTCGCGCCCGTCGCGGCCGATCCGATCACCGGACGGTGCGATCGGTGGACGACGGACCAGACGACCTCGCTGGGGAGAGCAGGCGACGCTCAGCGCAAAGATAGAATCGTCGTCATGGCCGCTCGCACCACTACGCCCGAGAAGCGTCCGGGATTCTTCTCGCAGCTCCGCACGCTCTACACCTTCACGCAGAAGGAGTACCGCTGGCTGCCCTTCCTGATCGCGGGCATCCTCGTCGTCGGCATCGGTCTGGGCGTGCTGGTGGGCTTCCTGATCCCGCCCCTCGCCGTCTGGAGCGTCATCCTGTGGGGCGTCACGGGACTGCTCGCCGGCGTCCTGGCATCCATGATCACGATGACGCGTCTGTCGACGCGCGCGATGTACAAGAAGATCGACGGGATGCCGGGAGCGACCGGCCACATCCTGTCGTCGTCGCTCGGACGCAACTGGCAGGCCTCCGAGACGCCGATCGGTGTGAACCCCCGTTCGCAGGAGGCCGTCTACCGGGCCATCGGCCGTGGCGGCGTGGTCTTGATCGGCGAGGGCTCGAAGAGCCGTCTGTCGCGCCTGGTCGGCGAGGAGCGCGCGCGCGTGCTGCGCGTGGCCGCCGGCGTGCCGGTGACGGTGCTCTACGTCGGGCACGGCGAAGACGAGGTCGAGATCAAAGACCTGGCCTCCACCATCAAGGCGCTGCCCAAGAAGATCGATCGCGCCACCATGGCCGCCGTCATCAAGCGGGTGTCGTCGGTGTCGCAGGGGCTGTCGTCGCTGCCGATCCCGAAGGGCGTCGACCCCGCCAAGATGCGCGCGCCGCGTCCGCGCTGATCCGAGATCTTCGCGGCCCCCGTCTCGTGGCGGGGGCCGTCGTCGTCTCTCAGCCCCGGACGAGCACCGTGCCGACCGCCTTGTCGTGCAGACCGCGCTGATCGGCGTCCCACACGACGGCGGGAATGATCAGCCCGAGCAGCACCGTGCGCACGATCGGGCGCCACACCCCCACCCATCCCCCGGATGCCATCGACACGCGCATCCCCAGCAGTCGGTGCCCGGGACTCCCGCCGATCAGCGGGATGAATCCGATCTGCACCACGAAGAAGATGAGGTTCGTCGCCCACGGGTTCGCGAACGGCACGCCCGTCACCGGATCGGGCGAGGAGAAGAACGCGAAGCCGATGAGCCCCGCGCACGCGACGTCGATGGCCAACGCCGCGATCCGGCGGCCGGGCCGGGCGATCGAGCCTCGCCCCTCACGCGGGAGCCCGAGGCGTTGACCGGGCCATTCGTTCTCGACGGGAGCGCTCACGGGTCCAGCGTAGACGTGGGCGTGTAACACGCCGGAAACATGGGAGTTATCGCTGAGACACCGGTTCTGGGTAGTGTCGAGGAGGCTGGCCGAGTCCGGTCGATCCCGAATGTTCTACCTCTGGAGTCTTCATGTTCAAAGATTCGTCCGAGGTGCTGAAGTTCATCCAGGACGAGGACGTCAAGTTCCTCGACATCCGTTTCACGGACCTTCCTGGTGTGCAGCAGCACTTCAACATCCCCGCCTCGACCGTCGACGAGGAGTTCTTCACCGTCGGACAGCTGTTCGATGGCTCGTCGATCCGCGGGTTCGCGAACATCCACGAGTCGGACATGCAGCTCATCCCCGACGTGACGACGGCGTACCTCGACCCGTTCCGCGAGGCGAAGACGCTCATCATGGTCTTCGACATCTACAACCCGCGCAACGGCGAGATCTACTCGAAGGACCCCCGCCAGGTCGCCAAGAAGGCGGAGAAGTACCTCGCCTCGACCGGCATCGCCGACACGGCGTTCTTCGCCCCCGAGGCCGAGTTCTACATCTTCGACGACGTCCGCTACGAGGTGAAGCAGAACTCGAGCTTCTACTCAGTCGACTCCGAAGAGGGCGCGTGGAACACGGGCCGTGAAGAAGAAGGCGGAAACCTCGCCAACAAGACCCCCTACAAGGGCGGCTACTTCCCCGTCTCGCCCGTCGACAAGCAGGCCGACCTGCGCGACGACATCAGCCTCAAGCTGATCGACGCGGGCCTCATCCTCGAGCGCGCGCACCATGAGGTGGGCACCGGCGGTCAGGCCGAGATCAACTACCGCTTCGACACCATGGTGCACGCGGCCGACGACATCCTGAAGTTCAAATACATCGTCAAGAACACCGCCAACGAGTGGGGCAAGGTCGCGACCTTCATGCCCAAGCCGCTCTTCGGCGACAACGGCTCGGGCATGCACACGCACCAGTCGCTGTGGAACGACGGCAAGCCGCTGTTCTACGACGAGACCGGTTACGCCGGCCTGTCCGACATCGCGCGCTGGTACATCGGCGGCATCCTGGCCCACGCCCCCGCCGTGCTCGCCTTCACCAACCCGACCCTCAACAGCTACCACCGTCTGGTGAAGGGTTTCGAGGCGCCGGTCAACCTGGTGTACTCGGCCGGTAACCGCTCCGCGGCCATCCGCATCCCGATCACCGGCTCGAACCCGAAGGCCAAGCGCATCGAGTTCCGTGCTCCGGATGCCTCGGGCAACCCGTACCTCGCCTTCGCGGCGCAGCTGATGGCCGGCATCGACGGCATCAAGAACCGCATCGAGCCGCACGAGCCGGTCGACAAGGACCTCTACGAGCTGCCCGCCGAAGAGGCGAAGAACATCCCGCAGGTTCCGAACTCGCTCCTCGACTCGCTCGAGGCCCTGCGTGCCGACCACGAGTTCCTGCTCGCCGGCGGCGTCTTCACCGAGGAGCTCATCGAGACCTGGATCGAGTACAAGATCGAGAACGAGATCCAGCCGATCGCCCAGCGCCCCCACCCCTTCGAGTACGAGCTGTACTTCGGGGTCTGATCCCGCGCGAAGAAGAGCCCGTCAGCCTCGGCTGGCGGGCTCTTCTCGTCATTCCCTCCGCATAGCCGACGCCCATAGGATCGGCTCGGAAGTGCTCACGCGCCCGGGATCGAGGCGCACGACAGAGACGAGGTCAGCATGTTCGCAGTCACCACCAACGACGTCCCGGGATACCGGATCACGCAGGTGTTCGGAGAGGTCATGGGCCTCACCGTCCGCTCGGCGAACTTCGGCCAGAACTTCACCGCCGGCTTCCGCGCCCTCGCGGGGGGCGAGATGCCCGAGTACACCAAGGTGATCTACGAGTCGCGCTGGGAGGTCATGCAGCGCATGTGGGCCGAGGCGCAGCAGCGCGGTGCCAATGCCGTCGTCGCGATGCGATTCGACTCGGGCTCGATCGGCAACTTCACCGAGTTCTGCGCGTACGGCACCGCGGTGCTCGTCGAGCCCATCGACCCGCCTCAGGCGCAGGCCTGACGAGCGTCGGCCGGCCGGCTCTGCGGCGCCGGTCGGCCCGAGAAGAGCGATGCAGGGCCTGACCTACGCCGAAGTCGGCGCGACCGCCGGCGACCTTCCCCCGGCTATCACCACGTGCGTGTCGAGCGCACGATGGGGCACGGACGCGACGTGTACGAGCGCGTCGCCGACGCGTTGATGCGCGGCGACGCGCAGCGTCGTGCCGGCGCGAGGGTCACGTCGAGCGACACCCCGTTCCGTACGGGCACGCGCGTCGTCATGCGGCTGGGCCTCGGACCCTTCGCGTTCCGCATCCCCTGTCTGGTCGTCTGGGCGGAACGGATGCCAGACCGCTGCGGATTCGCGTACGGCACGCTGCCGGGGCACCCCGAGCGCGGTGAGGAGCGCTTCGAGCTCGAGCTCGTGCCGAACGGCGATGTGGTGTTCCGCATCGTCGCGTTCTCGGCCCCGGGCCGCTGGTTCACCCGTCTCGGTGCCCCGGTGGGGCGTGGCATCCAGGCGTGGATGACGCGGAGGTACCTGCGGGCGCTGTGAGCGACCAGCCGGCGGGCCGGGCTGCGCGCCCATGCTCTCGGCCCGTCACGCCACGCCCCGGGCACGGCGCCGTCGCGGGCGTTCCCGGCGAGCACACAGGCGGCGCGGTCGCTCCGCGTCGGGGGTTCGGGAAAGGATGGGAGCATGACGGACTCCCCCTACGCATCGCGCCCATGGCTGAGCTCGTACGCCGACGGCGTGCCGCACGAGATCGACGAGCCCTCGCAGACGCTGCCCGAGATGCTCGCCGAGAGCGTCGCACGGCACGGGCATCGGCCGGCCCTCGAGTTCTTCGGGGCGACCCTGACCTACCGTGAGCTGGGCCGTCTCGTCGATCAGGCCGCCGAGGGCCTGCGGCGGCTCGGGGTGCGCGCGGGCGACCGGGTCGCGCTCGTGCTGCCGAACTGCCCGCAGCACGTCGTCGCGTTCTATGCGGCGCTGCGGCTGGGCGCCATCGTCATCGAGCACAACCCGGTGTACACGCCGCGCGAGCTGCGCCACCAGTTCGAAGACCACGGCGCCCGGATCGCGGTGGTCTGGGACAAGGTCGCCGACGTCGTCGCCGAGTTCCCGTCCGACCTGGCGCTCGAGCACATCGTCACCGTCGACCTGACCGCCGCGATGCCGCTCGGGGCACGCCTCGCCCTGAAGCTGCCGGTGCGCAAAGCGCGCGAAGCCCGTACCCAGCTCACCGCCACGCCGCGCGCGAAGGGTCTACGGCCGTGGGAGAAGCTGCTGGCCCACGGGCGGCTGTCGCGCAGGCACGACGGCCCCCTGCTCGACGACATCGCGCTGCTGCAGTATACGAGCGGCACGACGGGCCACCCGAAGGGGGCGATCCTCACGCACGCGAACCTGCGCGCCAATGCGATGCAGGGTCGGGCATGGGTGCCGGGGCTGCACGACGGAGAAGAGACCTTCTACGGGGTGCTCCCCCTGTTCCACGCCTACGGGCTCACGCTGTGCCTCACGTTCGCGATGAGCATCGGTGCGAAGCTCGTGCTGTTCCCCAAGTACGACGTCGAGCTGGTGGCATCCGCGGTGAAGAAGAGCCCGCCCACGTTCCTTCCGGCCGTCCCGCCGATCTACGACCAGCTCGCGCGCGCGGCATCGCGCGGCACCGTCGACCTGTCGACCGTCCGTTTCGCCATCTCGGGCGCCATGAGCCTGCCCGTCGCCGTCGTCGACCGGTGGGAGGCGGCGACGGGCGGTCTGCTCGTCGAGGGATACGGCATGACCGAGACGTCTCCCGTCGCCCTCGGCAACCCCATCGGCCCGTCGCGGCGGCCGGGCACCGTGGGCGTGCCGTTCCCGAGCACCGACATCCGCATCGTCGACCCCGACGACCCCGAGACCGATCTGCCGCTCGGCGAAGCCGGCGAGCTGCTGATCCGCGGCCCGCAGGTGTTCGAAGGCTACTGGGATCGCCCCGGCGACACCGCCGCCGCGCTGCTCGACGGCGGGTGGCTGCGCACCGGCGACATCGCCTCGGTGTCGCCCGACGGGTTCGTCACCATCGTCGACCGGCTGAAAGAGATCATCATCACCGGCGGATTCAACGTGTCGCCGACCGAGGTGGAGGACGTGCTCGTCTCGCACCCCGACATCGAGGGCGCGGCGGTCGTCGCCCTGCCGAAGTCGCGGGGCGGTGAAGACGTGGCCGCCGCGATCGTGGTGCGTCGCGGCGCCGCGCTCGACACCGAGGCGGTGCGCGAGTACTGCAAGGCTCGGCTCGCCGACTACAAGGTGCCGCGTCGGGTGGTGGTCGTCGACGACCTGCCGCGATCGTTGATCGGCAAGGTGCTGCGGCGCGAGGTGCGAGAGCGGTTGATGGGCGGTTGACCGCGTCTCAGCCGTAGAACAGCTTCTCGAACACGCGACGTGCGCGGCGGGTCGCGGCGAAGTAGTCCTCTTCGACGTGGGTCGCCGCGCGCGGGGGGTATTCGAGGATGCGTCCGATCCCGTCGAGACGTGTCCGATCGGCGGGCAGCACGTCGCTCGTCTGCCCCGAGAGCAGTGTGTTCGCCGACCGCAGACGGCTGGCCAGGTGCCAGGCCGCGGCGAGCCGATCGGCCGCGTCGCGGGGCACCAGGCCGGCCTCTGCCGCCGCGCTGAGCGCGCCCAGCGTCGAGGTCGTGCGCAGGCCCGGGACGTCGTGGGCGTGCGGCAGCTGCAGGATCTGCACGAGCCATTCGACGTCGCTCAGCGACCCCGGGCCGAGCTTGAGGTGCCGGGCGGGGTCGGCCCCCTGCGGCAGGCGCTCGTTCTCGACGCGGGCCTTGATGCGACGGATCTCGCGCAGCCCGTTCGGATCGGCCACGGCCGGGTAGCGTACCTCGTCGGCGAGCTCGATGAACGCGCGGATGAGCTTGACGCTCCCGGCGACGCCGCGGGCCCGCAGCAGCGCCTGGGCCTCCCACGACAGCGACCAGCGGCGGTAGTACTCGGCGTACGCCTCGAGGGAGCGGGCGAGGGGCCCGCTGCGGCCCTCGGGACGCAGCTCGGCGTCGAGGTCGAGCGGGAGACGATGGTCCTCGGAGTGCTCGCGCAGGCCGGCGACGATCTTCAGGGCCAGCGCGTTGGCCCGTTGCGGATCGATGCCGTTGGCGCGGTAGACGTACATCACGTCGGCATCCGACCCGAACCCGATCTCACGTCCGCCGAAGCGTCCCATCGCGATGACCGAGAAGTCCAGCGCCTCGTCTTCGGGCGGCACCACGACGCGGCGGACGGCGCGGAGCGTCGCCTGGATGGTGACCTCGGTGATCGTCGTCAGGGCGTCGGACAGCTCTTCGAGCGACACGACCTCGAGCACCGCCGCCATCGCGACCCGCAGCATCTCGCGGCGGCGCAGCGCGCGGACCGAGCGCATGGCGTCGTCGATGCTCTCCCAGCGCGTCTGGATCGCGCGCGCCTCGTCTTGGAGCGCCGTGCCCGAACGAGGGCGCAGCAGCGCGTCGTCGTCGAGCCAGGCCACCGACTCGGGGATCCACTCCATGAGCTCGCCGATGTAGCGCGAGCCCGAGAGCACCCGGGTGAGGCTTTCGGCGGCTCCCGCGGAGTCGCGCAGCATCCGCAAGAACCACGGGGTGTTGCCGAGTCTCTCGCTGATGCGGCGGAAGACCAGCAGACCGTAGTCGGGATCGACGCCGTCGGCGAACCAGCGGATCATCACGGGCATGAGATGCCGTTGGATCGTCGCCTTGCGGCTCAGACCGCTCGTCAGGGCCCCGATGTGACGGAGCGCGCCCGCCGGGTCGCGGAACCCGATCGCGGCGAGACGGTCGCGGGCCTGCGCGGTCGACAGCGACCGCTCGCCCTCGGGAAGAGCCGCGACGGCCGAGAGCAGCGGACGGTAGAACAGGCGCACATGGATGTCGCGCACCTCGCGTTTGATCGACTCCCACGCCGCCTGCACGCCCGCGGCGCTGTCGGACAGCCGTGTCGCCCGGGCCAGCACCCGCAGGTCGTCGTCCTTCTCGGGAAGCAGCGCCGTGCGCCGCAGGCCCTTGAGCTGCAGGCGGTGCTCGATCAGACGCAGCAGGCGGTAGTCGCGGCCGAACGCCTCGGCGTCGGAGCGTCCGATGTAGCCCTCGGCGACGAGGGCGTCGAGGGCCTCGAGCGTGCCGCGCTGGCGGATGCGGTCGTCGCTCAGACCGTGCACGAGCTGCAGCAGCTGCACGGTGAACTCGACGTCGCGGATGCCGCCCGGCCCGAGCTTCACCTGCCGGTTGACCTCGGCGGCCGGGATGTGATCGGTGACCCGTTCGCGCATGCGCTGCACGCCCTCGACGAAGTTCTCGCGCGCCGCGCTGTGCCACACGAGCGGCTGCACGGCGGCGACGTACTCGGCCCCGAGGGTCGCGTCGCCCGCGATCGCGCGCGCCTTCAGCAGGGCCTGGAACTCCCAGCTCTTCGCCCACCGGTCGTAGTACTGCCGGTGCGACGCGAGACTGCGCACGAGCGCGCCCTGCTTGCCCTCGGGCCGCAGGTTGGGATCGACCTCCCACAGGGGCGGCTCGATCTCGGGGCCCGAGATCCCCCGCATCGTCTCCATCGCCAGACGCGTGCCGATGTCGAGGGCGCGCGCCTCCGACACCACGTCGTCGTTCGCGGTGCCCCCGACGAAGATCACGTCGACGTCGCTGACGTAGTTGAGCTCGCGGGCGCCGGTCTTGCCCATCGCGATGATCGCGAGACGCGCCGCCTCGACCTGGGCACGCGGGAAGGCCCCCGGTCCGATGCCCGCCACGCGGGCGCGTGCGACGCTCAACGATGCTTCGAGCGCCGCGCCGGCGAGGTCGGCGAGGGCCGCGGCGACGACGTCGACGACCGACGCCGGATCGTCTTGCCCGAGGTCGAAGGCGGCGATCCGGGCGAGCAGCCGGCGGTAACGCACCCGCAGGGCGACCCAGGCCGCGTCCGAGGCGTCGCTCGCGAACCCGTCGACGTCGCCGACGGATGCCAGCAGCTCGGCGCGCATGGTGAGCTCGTCGGGCAGCGACAGCCCGACGCCGGTCAGATGGGCGAGCTCGTCGGGGTGGCGCAGGAAGAACTCGGCGAACCCGTCCGACGCGCCGGCGAGATCCCACAGCGCACGCCAGGCCCCGGCGTCTTGCGCGGCGGCGCGCACCGCGTCGCCGTCACGGCGCGCGACCTGCAGGATCGACGCCAGCGCGTGATCGGGGTCGGCCACGCGCTGCGCGAGGGCCATGGCATCCGCGCGCGGCGTGCCGACAACCTGCTCGAGCTCGTGGAGCATGGCGTCGGCGGACGACAGGCGCGCGAAACCCGTGCGGGCCAGGGCGGTGAGCGCCGTCGATCGATCGCCCGAGGTCATCGGTCCTCCCCGTCGAGGTGAAGGGTCAGAGCGCCTCGAGGTTGCTCGACAGCTCGAACGGCGTCACCTGTGCGCGGTACTGCTGCCACTCGCGACGCTTGTTGAGCAGCACGTACTTGAACACCTGCTCGCCCAGGGTCTCGGCGACCAGCTCGGACTCCTCGAGGTACTCGAGCGCGTGGTCGAGGCTCGCGGGCAGCGGCGCGTAGCCGAGGGCACGGCGCTCGGAGTCGCTGAGCGACCACACGTTGTCTTCGGCCTCGGCGGGCAGCTCGTACTCTTCTTCGATGCCCTTGAGGCCGGCCGCCAGCATGAGCGCGTACGACAGGTAGGGGTTCGCCGCGGAGTCGAGGGCGCGGTACTCCACGCGCGTGGACTGGCCCTTGTTGGGTTTGTACAGCGGCACGCGCACGAGGGCGGAGCGGTTGTTGTGACCCCAGCAGATGAAGCTGGGGGCCTCGTCGCCGCCCCACAGGCGCTTGTACGAGTTGACGAACTGGTTGGTGACCGCCGAGATCTCGTTCGCGTGGCGCAGCAGGCCCGCGATGAAGTGGCGTCCGACCTTCGACAGCTGGTACTGGCCGCCCTCTTCGTAGAAGGCGTTCATGTCGCCCTCGAAGAGCGACATGTGCGTGTGCATGCCGCTGCCCGGCTGACCGCTGAGGGGCTTGGGCATGAACGTCGCGTACACGCCCTGCTCGATCGCCACCTCTTTCACGACCGTGCGGAAGGTCATGATGTTGTCGGCCGTGGTGAGCGCGTCGGCGTAGCGCAGGTCGATCTCGTTCTGGCCGGGACCGCCCTCGTGGTGGCTGAACTCGACCGAGATGCCGAGGTCTTCGAGCATCCGCACCGAGCGGCGGCGGAAGTCGTGCGCCGTGCCGCCGGGCACGTTGTCGAAGTACCCGGCCGAGTCGACCGGCTGGGGGCGCCCGTCGGGGCCCAGCTGCGACGACTTCAGCAGGTAGAACTCGATCTCGGGGTGCGTGTAGAACGTGAACCCGGCGTCGGCGGCCTTCGCGAGGGTGCGCTTGAGCACGTGGCGCGGGTCGGCGACCGCGGGCTGCCCGTCGGGCGTCGTGATATCGCAGAACATGCGCGCGGTGGGGTCGATCTCGCCGCGCCACGGCAGGATCTGGAACGTGGTCGGGTCGGGGTGTGCCAACAGGTCGGACTCGTACGACCGGGTCAGTCCCTCGATCGCCGAGCCGTCGAAGCCGAGGCCCTCGGAGAAGGCGCCCTCGACCTCGGCGGGCGCGATCGCGACCGACTTCAGCGTGCCCACCACGTCGGTGAACCACAGCCGCACGAACTTGACCCCGCGTTCCTCGATCGTCCTCAGAACGAAATCGCGCTGCTTGTCCATCGTCATCCCTCGTCTTCTGTCGCGCGTGCCGTCAGTGAGCGGCGCCGTCGGCGCCCCAGCTCGCATCGCGGGCGTCGTCGTCGTCCCACTGCTTCGCCCGTTCGCGCAGGATCTGCGGGGCCCGGGCGGCCTCTTCGGCCGTGTCGAACGGGCCGGCACGGTCGATCGCCGGCGAGACGAACCCCTTCTCGACCTCACCGGTCTCCAGGTTGTACCAGTACTTCTCGGTGTCGTCGCTCACGATCGCTCCTCGGGGTGGGTCACGCGGCGGCGGTGGGATATGCACCGCGCCCTCCGACGATCCTACTGATCCATGCAGTCGGGCTGGATAGGCTGGTGGGCATGGCAACGAATGCGTCCCGGGCGGTCGGAGTAGACATCGGTGGAACCGGCATCAAGGCCGGCATCGTCGACCTGGAGGCCGGCGAGCTCGTCAGCGATCGCGTGAAGATGAGCACGCCCGCGGGGGCCGAGCCGGCCGACGTCCTCGAGACGGTGAAAGAAGTGCTGCAGAAGCTCGAGGCGCCCGGCGACCTGCCCCTGGGCGTCGCGTTCCCCGCGATCGTGAAGAACGGCAAGACGCTGTCGGCCGCCAACGTCTCGTCGTCGTGGGTGGGCTTCGAGGCCGAGAAGTTCTTCGAGGACGGCCTGTCGCGTGGCATCCACTTCGCGAACGACGCCGATGTGGCGGGCATCGCGGAGGTGCGCTACGGGGCCGCGAAGGGCGTGAACGGCCTGGTGATCCTCACCACGCTCGGCACGGGGATCGGCTCGGCGATGATCTACGACGGCGTGCTCGTGCCCAACAGCGAGCTGGGGCACCTGCAGCGCGCCGGACACAAGAAGGATGCCGAGCACTACGCCGCCTACTCGGCGATGGAGCGCGACGAGCTGTCGTGGGAGAAGTGGGCGAAGCGTCTGCAGTGGTACTACGACTACGTCGAGTTCCTGTTCAGCCCCGACCTGATCGTGGTCGGCGGCGGCGTCTCGAAGCACGCCGACGAGTTCTTGCCGATGCTGAAGCTGCGGGCGCAGATCGTCCCCGCGAAGCACCGCAACAACGCGGGGATCATCGGCGCGGCCTCGCTCGCGGTGCCGGTGCCCGAGGCGCTTCCCGCGGTGAAGTGAGCGGTCTCGGCCTGCGGCGGTGACGCCGCGGGCCGGGGCAGGCCCGGCCGTGACGCGGCGGGCCAGGGCGAATGGGCCGGCCTGTACGCCGGGTTCTGTCCGGGGGTCGAAACCCCGTGAACGGTCATCTCTCTCGGCGACACGTTGCCGCGCCGCTCCAGCGGCCTACCCGGGGACTCGGCGAGCCGCGTCTGCATCCCCTGTCTGGCCTTGCTCCGGACGAGGTTTACCGTGCGGGCCGTGTCACCACGGCCCCGGTGGTCTCTTACACCACCCTTTCACCCTTACCCCGTACCCCGAGGGGTCGAGGCGGTCTGCTCTCTGTGGCACTGTCTCGCGGATTGCTCCGGGTGGGTGTTACCCACCGTCCTGCCCTGTGGAGCCCGGACGTTCCTCGGCACGGGCGAACCCGTGACGCGACCGTCCAGCCGACCCATTCGCACCGTCGAGTCTACCGGGGCCGTTCACCGGATGCCGCTGCGCCCGCGCGCCGCGGTCGTCGGGGTCGCGCCGCCCGGCCTCAGCCCTTCTCGGCCGTCTCGCCGATCTTGAGGTCGAGGGGGAAGTCGATCGGGAAGCCGCCGAACAGCAGGCGCCCGGCCGCCTCGGCCGACTGCCGTACCGCGTGGGCGACGGCCTCGGCATGCGCGAGAGGCGTGTGCACGATGATCTCGTCGTGCAGGAAGAACGCCAGGTGCGGCGAGCGGGCGAACGCCGGACCCGATCGGGGCGCCGCGTCGGCGGCATCCACCATCGGCAGCGCCGAGAGCCGGTTGCGCAGGTCGGCGAGCCAGGCCACGGCCCACTCGGCAGCCGTTCCCTGCACCACGAAGTTGCGGGTGAAGCGCCCCCGGTCGCGGGCCGATCGCCGCGCGCGGGTCTCGTCGACCCCCGAGGCGTCGGCGTCGCTCGCTCGCGACTGCAGCGCCCGCCAGGCGTCGCCGGCCCCCGGAGACGTGCGGCCGAGCCAGGTGTGCACCGTGCCGCCCTCTTCGCCGGTGCGCGCCGCCTCGTCGACGAGGGCCATGGCGCGCGGGAACGTGCGCCGCAGGCGCGGCAGCAGACGGCCGCTCTCGCCGGTGGTCGCCCCGTACATGGCGCCGAGCATCGCGATCTTCGCCTCGGCGCGCGTGCCGACGGCGCCGGTCTCGACGACGCCGGCGTACAGGTCGCGTCCGGATGCCGCCTCTGCCAACGCCGTGTCGCGCGACATGGCCGCGAGCACGCGCGGTTCGAGCTGGGCGACGTCGGCGGTCACGAGCGTCCACCCGGGGTCGGCGCGTACGGCGGTGCGCAGCTGGCGGGGGATCTGCAGTGCTCCCCCGCCCGACGAGGCCCATCGTCCGGTGACCACGCCCGCCGGCACATACACGGGGCGGAAGCGTCCGTCGTGCACCCATTCGGCGAGCCATGACCAGCCGTTGGCCGTGTAGAGGCGCATGAGCTTCTTGTATGCCAGCAGCGGCGCGACTGCGGGATGGTCGTGCTCGGCCAGCTCCCATCTGCTCGTCGACTGCGTCATGACACCGACGCGGTGCAGCGACCGCAGCAGCCGGGGCTGCGAGTCGAGTGACGCGGCCGGGTCTTCGAGCTCGGCGCGCACACGAGCGGCCATCGCCTCGATCCGCGCGGGCAGCCCGCCGCCGCGGCGTCCGCCGAGCACATCGTCGAGCAGTCGCTCGTGCGCGTCGGCGCTCCAGGGCAGGCCGGCGCTCTGCAGCTCGGCCGCGACGAGCGCGCCCGCCGACTCGGCCGAGGCGAGCAGCCGCAGCGCGCCGGGCGCCGCCGAGGCTGCGATGGCCGCACGCTGGCGGCGGTGCTCGTCGAGAGCCGCGTCGATGTCGTCGGGGGTGCCGGATGCCAGGTCGCCCACGTCGAAGAGCGTGTCGCCGCCGCGCGCCGCCGACGGGGCCGCGTCCCACGCCCGTGCGGATCGCAGCCCGTGGTCGTCGGTCACCCACGACGCGTCGCGGAGGATCGCGTGGACGAGGCGGAGGTCCCAGGCGCGGGCGACGCGCACACCGGCGGCGAGCAGGGGCCCGTACCAGGTCGGGGTGTCGCTCCACACCCAACGGACGTCGTCGTCGGCCGCGCGTGCGGCGATGACCGACGTCAGCCCGTCTGCGGCGACGTGTGTCGTGTCGAGCGCGGTGCCGGTGGCGTCCACGTCGACGAGGGCGATGTCGCCGTTGCCGGTGCGCCCGACGACGACGACGTCACCCGGCAGGGGGCGTCACCGCCATTCTTCGACGCGCACGAGGATCGCCCCGCACTCGGGGCAGAACACCACCTCGTCGGTCTGCGCCCGCCGGACGGCCGCGAGGTCGCTCGGCGGCAGCACCATGCGGCACGCCTCGCACGCGCCCGCCCGCAGCAGGCCGGCGCCGTTTCCTCGTGCGGAGAGCCGTTCGTACAGCGCCAGCAGCTCGGGGGGCACCGACGCGGCCACGGCCGCGCGATCCCGCTGGGCGGCCTCGAGGCGGGCGGTCGCCTCGGCGACGACCCGCTTGGCCTCGGCCGACAGCTCGGCGCCCTGGGCGTTCGTGTCGGCGATGAGTGTCTCTTGCTCGGCGACGGCGGCGTCGGCGGCCTCGAGACGTTCCATCAGCGCGATCTCGGCGTCTTCGAGGTCGCTCTTGCGCCGCGCGAGCGACGTGAGCTCGTTCTCGAAGCCCTGTGCCTGCTTCGGGTTGGTCGACGCGGCGAGACGCTCGGTGTCGCGCGCGATGCGCGCGTCGACGACGGCGACGTCGGACTCGACCCGGGCCAACTCGGCGCGCAGATCGTCGCGCGCTCCCGCACGCACCGACAGCTCTTGCGACAACGACGACCGCTGGGCGATCAGCTCGCGCACCCGTGCCGCCTGCGGGGGGTTGCCCTTGAGGTGCTCGTCATGGCGCATGCGGGCATCGAGGTCGGCGAGATCGAGCAGCTTGCGCTGGTCGGCGGTGTCGGCGTTCACGGGTTCCACGCTACCCCGGGCCCCCGACACCCCGCGCCGCTCGCCCGCACCGGGCGTGGCGGTCATACGGACTCGGCGCACGTCGCGGCCCGGCGTCGCCGAGAAGCCGCATCCTCGCCCGCGGCGACGCCGTGTCGTCGGCGCTCGGCGCGTCGATAGACTGGGGCCCTCGGGGCCTTTAGCTCAGCTGGTAGAGCGCCACGTTTACACCGTGGATGTCACGCGTTCGAGTCGCGTAGGGCCCACAGCAGAACACCCCCGAAGATCCGAGGGTGTTGCTGGCATCGGTCAGTTTCTAGTTTTCGTCGCTTGTGCACGACTCGCAGATGTCTCTTCGGTGAGACGAGCGTTGACACGCCAAGAACTGAGAACGATCGAGCCACGGCGTCTCTGACAGCGTGTGATCCAGGCGATGCTGGGGTGGATGAGGCGGTTGCGGGCGCGGAGGCGATGTCGGACACGACGGTTCCTCTCGGATTCGGGCAAGGAGTTCGAGCGGAAGGATCAGTCGGTGGGTGAGAGCTGCCAGCCGGCGGCATCCACGCGCTCGCTCCAGTAGCGGGCGTAGGCCCCGCCGCGCGCGAGAAGCTCGGCGTGCGTTCCGGACTCGCGGATGCCGCCTTCGCCGTCGAGCATGACGATGCGGTCGGCGGTCATGATGGTCTGGAGCCGATGCGCCACGACGAGCAGCGTGCGATCGGCGCGCACCTCGTTGATCGCGGCGCCGATCGCGATCTCGTTGCCGATGTCAAGTGCCGATGTGGCCTCGTCGAGCAGCACGATCGGGGCGTCCTTGAGCAGGGCGCGAGCGATGGACACCCGCTGGCGTTCTCCCCCGGACAGGTTCGATCCGCCTTCTCCGACGCGTGCGTCCCACCCGCCGGGCAGACGGGCGACGATCTCGTCGACGCGCGCGCGAGCGGCGGCCGCGATCACCTCGTCCCTGCTGAGGCCGGGGTTGCCGATCCAGACGTTGTTCAGAATGGTGTCGTCGAAGAGATAGACGTCCTGGAAGACGGGGGCCACGGCCGCTTCCACGACCGCGGTGCCGAGGTCGGGCACAGGCACTCCGCCGATCAGTACCGTTCCGTGTTCGGGATCGTAGAAGCGCGCGACGAGCTTCGTGATGGTGGTCTTGCCCGAACCCGAAGGACCGACGATTGCCGTCATCGCGCCTGAAGGAGCAGTGAACGACAGGTCGCGCAGCACGGGGTCGCCCCCGTAGCCGAAGGTCACGTCACGGAACTCGACAGCGAATCCGGCGGGCTCGGCGGGCTGCGCGGGCTCCGGAAGCCGGGCCGTGCGGGCGAACTCGTCGAGGCGGTCGATGGTCGTCCGCGCGACGGCGACACCTCCGCCCAGGTCGCCTGCGGTCACGAGCGGTTCGTTGAAGCGCACGCCGAGCACGAGCAGCGCGATGAGGGTGGCGGTGTCGACGGTCCCGCCGATCGCGAGGAACGCCCCGACGACGAGCAGGACGGTGAGCGAGAGCTGGACGAGTCCGGCGAACAGCGCGATCGCCGAGCCGCCGGTGATCAGCAGGCCGCGGTATTCCCGATGCTGCCGATCGAGCGCCTCGCCGACGAGCCGGTCGGCGATGGATCCGTCCCCGGCCGTGCGCAGGGCCGGCTGAGCGCGCGCGAACTCGACGACCCGGTTCGACGATTCGGCGACGGCGATCGCGTGCGCCTTGTCGCTGCGGCCGATCCCACGACTGAGCCAGCGATAGCCGAGGGCGATGATGGGCACCATGACCGTCATCGCGAGCGCGAGGCGCCAGTCGAAGGCATACATGCCGATCAGCACGGTTCCGGGTGCGACGAATCCGGCGAGGATCTGCCGCACGAGCGCGTACGGCATGGTCGAGACGAACATCGCTCCCTGCGTGGCGAGTCCCGTGACGAGTCCGGTCCGGTCGGTGGAGAACCACGACACCGGGAGTGATACGACACTGTCGCCGAGGCGATCGAGGAGCGAGCCGAGCACGGCCGTCGACGCCTTCATGCCGATCTGGCTCGCGAACCACGAGGCGACCACATAACCGACGGCGGCGGCGAGAACGACGAGCAGCCAGGCGGACGCGGCGTCGACCTCTCCGATGAACAGCGACCTCAGCAGAGGGACGAGCAGCAGGAAGGCGATCCCCTGGAGGACGGCTGCGATCACGACGCACGCCAGTTCGGCGATCACGAGACGCCGCGCGCGGGGCGAGCTGTAGTGCAGCAGGCGGCGGATCATGCGCCGGCTCCTTCCGGCAGAGAGCGGTCATGGTTCTTCTGGTAGTCGGCCCACATCGCGGCGAAGCGACCGCCTGCGGCGACCAGCTCGTCGTGGGTGCCGCGCTCGATGATGCGACCGTGATCCAGCACGAGGATCTGATCCGCTCCGACGATCGTGTGCAGACGGTGGGCGATGACGAGCACCGTGCGTGAGGCGGCGAGCGTGCTGAGAGCGCGCTGGATGGATGCCTCGGAGTCGGGATCTGCGAACGCCGTGGCTTCGTCGAGCACGAGGATCGGCGTGTCCGCGAGCAGCGAGCGCGCGATGGTGACCCGTTGCGCCTCGCCGCCGGACAGGTTCGCGTCCTCTCCGACGACGGCGTCGTACCCCCGCGCGAATCGCAGGATCCGGTCGTGGATCTGCGCGGCGCGGGCGGCCTCCTCGACCTCGGCATCCGTCGCCTCGGGGCGCGTGAGCCGGATGTTGTCGCGCAGGCTCGCACGCAGCAGCTGCACGTCCTGGAACACGAAGCCGACCCGACGGTACAGCTCGCTCGACGCGATGCGTCGTACGTCGGTCTCGCCGATGCGCACGGCTCCCTCGTCGACGTCGTAGAAGCGCGGGACCAGTTTCGCAAGGGTCGACTTGCCCGACCCGGACGCTCCCACCAGGGCGGTGACCGTGCCCGGCGCGCAGGCGAGGGAGATGTCATCGAGGACCCGGTGGGCGTCGTCGTATCCGAACGACACGTCGTCGAATGCGACACCGTGGCCTTCCGGAGTCTCGGTCCGGTCGGGTGCGGATACGGGAGCCAGCCCGAAGAAGTCGGAGAGCGATTGCCGCGCCTTCGTCGCGTTGCGCAGGAGCTGCCCCGACGCCCCGAGCTTCATCAGCGGAGCGGTCAGGCCCAGGCCGAGGAGGATGCCGGGGAGGATGTCGACCGGGGCGACACCGGCATACCCGACCAGCCAGACACCGGCGGCGAGCATCCAGGCCAGGACGACGATGGGAGAGGCCAGCAGCTCCACGATCGTGAACACCACGGCGGTCTCTCGCGTCCATTCGCCGACGAACCGCACGTACTGCCGCGTCGCGTCGCGGTACCGGCGATGGCTGCGCCCGACCTGCCCGAAGCGTTTGACCACCGCGATGCCCTGCACGAATTCGACCGTCGCGCCGGACAGCGCCTGCGTGGCCTCGTCGTACTGACGGTACTTCTCACCCGCTCCCCGCATCATCAACGGGTAGACCAGCAGGATCGCGACGAGCGGGGCCAGCGCTGCCAGCGCCATCCGCCACTCGACGACGAAGAGGTACACGAGGCTGATCACAGGCACGGTGATCGCCGTCAAGACGTCCTGGATCGAGTGTGCGACGAGCTGGTGGAGGGCGACCACGTCGTTCTCGACCAGCTTGCGCACGGCGCCGGAACTGCGTCGGTCGAACCATCCCAACGGGAGCCGCTGAAGGTGGCGGATGATCCGCTGGCGCAGCGAGCGCTGCATCTCGGCATCGGCGAAGTGGCCGACGACGCCGGAGAGGAATGCCGTGCCGACGCTCACGATCAATGCGGCGTTCGCGATCCCCACGATCAGCCAGACGCGTCCTGCATCCACGGGGGCGCCGGTGATCGCCGGCATCAGTGCCCTCGCGAGCTCGACAATCGCGATGAACGGCACCACGCTACTGGTCGCGCCGACGACGCTCAGGAGCACGATGCCGGCGAGGCTCCCGCGCACGGACGAGAGGACGCCCGCGTCGGCGAGCAGCGGTGTCGACGTCGAGCGCGTGACCGGGGTCTGCATATCTCGTTCTCCTGCACGTTCGGGAGGGGGCCTCTTATTGAGACTCATTATCGCAGAGTATTCGAACACTGTTCTAATTTTGGAGGACCGTACCGGTTAGGCAAGCCTTGCCACAATCGCCTCACGCCCGCCGATAGCCGAGATCAGAGGTCGCCAAGGGGAGGAACGCGTGACGAACGAGGCAGCACCATTTCACGTGGGTCTCACTCCGGAGCGAGTCGTCGAAACCGCGCTCGACCTCACCGAGCAGTCGCACCTGCTCGGATGATCCCTTCGCGAACTCGCTCGGCGCCTCGACGTCACCGCACCCGTCGTCTGCCACCATGTGGCAGGACGCTCACCCGGCGATCAAACAGGGCCCGCCTCCCGTAAACGCGCGCTCAGAGAGCGGTGCCCGCCTCAGCTGATGATGTTGACGCTGCGCGAGATGACCAGCGCCAGCAGGATGAAGCCCGAGACGGCCTGCGCCAGCATGAAGAGCTTGGCGCGCGTCGAGATCGGCATCACGTCGGTGGGGCTGAACGCCATGGCGTTGGATGCCGAGAAGTACAGGTAGTCGACGTACCCGGGCGCCCAGTCCTCGATCTCGGACGAGCGCCGGGCGACCTCGCTGACCGCATCGCGGTCGGAGTCCTGGGGAAACTGGAAGTCGGCCGCGGGCAGGGCGTCGCGCGGGTCGCGACGGCGCACCACGGGGCCGCCGCGATCCATCTCCCAGTAGACGACCGCGTAGCCGATCACGTTGATCGCCCAGACCTGTGCCGCGCCGAGCAACGTCACCGCGCCGCTCCCCTGCCCGTCGAGCAGCTGCTTCACCAGCAGCACGAGCGTGACCTGGTTGGCGACCAGCAGCAGGGCGACGAACCCGATCGCGAAGCCGCGTCCGACCCAGGTCTCGCGGCTCAGCCGTGCCGGGTTCGTCACGATCATCGGCACGGCGCAGAGCACACCGACCCCGACGACCACGTAGCGCAGCGCGCCCGACACCTCACTCGGCAGCACCGCGTACAGGCCGACGCCCACCGCGAGGGCGATGAGCACCGGCCAGCGGTGCTCGGGGCGGGTGCGGAAGTCTCGGACGTCGGGGGTGGTCACGCGCTCAGGCTAGACCCGCGGTCGATGGGGCGAGTGGATGCCTCGACGTCGAGGCATCCGGATGTCGGGGCCGTGGCGCCGAGCGGCGGCGCGCGCCGATGTCGTCGCGACTCGCTAGGCTGGTCGGCGGTGCATTGTGCGCAGCACACAAGGGTTGCCGCACCCGTATGGCGATTCTCTGGCATGACCTGCCAGACGACGAAAGGTCTTCCGTGACTGTTCACGACCAGGATCCGTATTCGCAGGGGCCGCAGGACAGCGACCCGGAAGAGACCGCTGAGTGGCAGGAATCCCTGCGACAGCTCGTTCAGGCCAAGGGTGCCGAGCGCGGTCGCGAGATCATGCTGAGCCTGCTCAAGGGCTCGAAGGATCTGCACCTCGGCGTGCCGATGGTGCCGACCACCGATTACATCAACACCATCGCGCGCAGCGACGAGCCCGAGTTCCCCGGCGATGAGGAGCTTGAGCGCCGCTACCGCAAGTGGATCCGCTGGAACGCGGCGGTCACCGTGCACCGCGCGCAGCGCCCCGGCATCGGCGTCGGCGGCCACATCTCGACGTACGCGTCGTCGGCCGCCCTCTACGAGGTCGGCTTCAACCACTTCTTCCGCGGCCTCGACCACCCGTCGGGCGGCGACCAGATCTTCGTGCAGGGTCACGCCTCGCCGGGCACCTACGCCCGTGCGTTCCTCGAGGGGCGCCTGACCGAGGCGCAGCTCGACGGCTTCCGTCAAGAGAAGTCGGCGGCGCCGAACGGCATCCCTTCGTACCCGCACCCGCGTCTCATGCCGGAGTTCTGGCAGTTCCCGACCGTGTCGATGGGTCTGGGCCCGATCAACGCGATCTACCAGGCGATGTCGAACAAGTACCTCGGCAACCGCGGCATCAAGGACGTCTCCGACTCTCACGTGTGGGCCTACCTCGGCGACGGCGAGATGGACGAGGTCGAGAGCCGCGGTCAGCTGCAGGTCGCGGCCAACGAGGGCCTCGACAACCTGACGTTCATCGTCAACTGCAACCTGCAGCGCCTGGACGGCCCCGTCCGCGGCAACGGCAAGATCATCCAGGAGCTCGAGAGCTTCTTCCGCGGCGCGGGCTGGAACGTCATCAAGGTCGTCTGGGGCCGTGAGTGGGACGACCTGCTCGCCCGCGACACCGAGGGCGCGCTGCTCAACCTCATGAACAGCACCCCCGACGGCGACTACCAGACGTACAAGGCCGAGAACGGCGCCTACGTGCGCGAGAACTTCTTCGGCCGCGACCCGCGCGCCCTCGAGCTCGTCAAGGACTACACCGACGAGCAGATCTGGGGCCTCAAGCGCGGCGGCCACGACTACCGCAAGGTGTACGCGGCCTTCAAGGCGGCCAAGGAGCACAAGGGCCAGCCGACCGTCATCCTCGCCAAGACCATCAAGGGCTACGGCCTGGGTCCGCACTTCGAGGGCCGCAACGCGACCCACCAGATGAAGAAGATGACCCTCGACGACCTCAAGGCGTTCCGCGACGCGATGGACATCCCGGTGTCGGACGCGCAGCTCGAAGAGAACCCCTACCAGCCGCCGTACTACACCCCCGGCGAGCACGACGAGACGATCCAGTACATGCTCGAGCGTCGTCGTTCGCTCGGCGGCTTCCTGCCCGAGCGCCGGACGACCCACGTGGGTATCGAGCTTCCCGGCGATGCGGCGTACCAGCTGCCCAAGAAGGGCTCGGGCACGCAAGAGATCGCCACGACCATGGCGTTCGTCCGTCTGCTCAAAGACCTTCTGCGCGTGAAGGACTTCGGCCACCGCATCGTGCCGATCATCCCCGACGAGGCCCGCACCTTCGGAATGGATGCCTACTTCCCGACGGCGAAGATCTACAACCCCAAGGGCCAGCACTACACGTCGGTCGACCGCGAGCTGCTGCTGGCGTACAAAGAGAGCCCGCAGGGGCAGATCATCCACGTCGGCATCAACGAGGCAGGCGCTCTCGCGGCGTTCACCGCGGCCGGCACCGCCTACTCGACGCACGGCGAGCCGCTCATCCCGGTCTACGTCTTCTACTCGATGTTCGGCTTCCAGCGCACGGGCGACGCCCAGTGGGCCGCCGGCGACCAGATGGCGCGCGGGTTCATCATCGGCGCCACGGCCGGTCGCACCACGCTGACCGGTGAGGGCCTCCAGCACGCCGACGGGCACTCGCAGCTGCTGGCATCCACCAACCCGGCGACCGTGTCGTACGACCCGGCCTACGGGTACGAGATCTCGCACATCGTCCGCTCGGGCATCGAGCGCATGTACGGCGGCAACCACCCCGACCCCAACGTCATGTACTACATGACGGTCTACAACGAGCCGTACGTGCAGCCGGCCGAGCCCGAGAACGTGGACGTCGACGGCATCGTCCGCGGCATCCACCACATCTCGTCGGGCGAGGGCGACGGTCCCCGCACCCAGCTGCTCGCTTCGGGCGTCGGTGTGCCGTGGGCGTTCGAGGCCCAGCGTCTGCTGAAGGACGACTGGGGCGTCGTCGCCGACGTGTGGTCGGTCACGTCGTGGACCGAGCTGCGCCGCGACGGTCTCGCCGCCGACGAGCACAACTTCCTGCACCCCGAGGAAGAGCCCCGCGTGGCCTACCTCACCGACAAGCTCAAAGAGGCCGAAGGCCCCGTCGTCGCGGTCAGCGACTGGATGCACGCCGTGCAGGACCAGATCCGCCAGTGGGTTCCGCAGAACTACTGGACCCTCGGCGCCGACGGCTTCGGCTTCTCGGACACCCGCGCCGCGGCCCGTCGCTTCTTCAAGATCGACGGTCCCTCGCTCGCCGTCCGCGCCCTGCAGGCGCTGGCCGAAGAGGGCAAGGTCGATCGCGCCGTCGTCGGCCAGGCGATCGAGAAGTACCGTCTGCACGACGTGAACGCCGGCACGAGCGGCAACGCGGGTGGCGAGGCCTGATCGCGTGAGCGACGCATCGGTCGCTGACGGTGCGCTCGGCGACGAGCGCACCGTCAGCGACAAGGCCGAGACGCTGGCGTGGCTGCGCCGCATCTCGGGCGATCTCGCGACGGCGACCATACAGCGGCTCGAAGAGACGCTGCCCTGGTACGCCGAGATGCCCCCGGGGCGTCGATCGGCCGTCGGGTTGGTGGCACAGGCGGGGATCACCTCGTTCATCCAGTGGGTCGAAGACCCCGCCTCGACGCCGGCGATCGCGTCGGACATCTTCGCGGCCGCCCCGCGCGAGCTGCTGCGCAGTGTGAGCCTGCAGCAGACGCTGCAGCTCGTGCGCGTCACCGTCGAGGTGATGGAGGAGCGGGTGGCCGGGCGCAGCAAGACGGTGCGCGAGGCCATGCTGCTGTACTCGCGCGAGGTCGCGTTCGCGGCGGCCGACGTCTACGCTCGCGCGGCCGAGGCGCGGGGTCTGTGGGACGCGCGTCTCGAGGCGCTCGTGGTCGACTCCATCCTCACCGGAGAGGCCGACGACGAGCTGCCCAGCCGCATCGCGGCGCTGGGCTGGCACGGACACGGCGAGGTCGCGGTGCTGGTCGGCACGACTCCCCCGCAGTTCGACGTCGATCAGGTTCGGCGCACCGCGCGCAAGCTGGGCGTCGACGTGCTGATCGGCGTGCAGGGCTCGCGGCTGGTGCTGGTGATCGGCCGGGCCGACCTGCCCGGACGGGGCATCGACGACCAGACCGAGCTGCCGTTCGCCGAGATCGCCAAGCGCCTCGAACCCGGCTTCGGCCCCGGACACCTCGTGCTCGGACCGCCCGTGACGGCGCTCGTCGACGCCGGGCAGAGCGCGCGTGCCGCCCTCGCGGGGTTCGCCGTCGCTCGGGCGTGGCGCAACGCGCCCCGGCCGGTCGAGGCCGACGACCTGCTCCCGGAGCGTGCGCTCGCGGGCGACCCCGTGGCGAAGCTCACGCTGGTCGAGCGCGTCTACCGTCCTCTGCACGATCACAGCGCCGACCTGGTGTCGACGCTCTGGAGCTACCTCGACAACGGCCGGTCGCTCGAGGCGACGGCGCGCGAGCTGTACGTGCACCCGAACACGGTGCGCTATCGGCTCAAGCGCGTGTCCGAGGTCATCGGCTGGGACGCCACCGGACCCCGCGAGGCCCTCATTCTGCAGACCGCCCTGATCCTCGGCTCGATCGGCACGGATGCCACGCGCCGCCGTGGCCCGGCGGTGCGACGCCACGTGGCTCCGTAACGCCCGAATGAATGACTCGCACAAAGACACGCCGCTTTCTTGTGCCGATACCTCCAGAACGCGTCGGCGGATCCTTGACAGGATGGATCAGTGATCATCGCCGTCTTCCCCGGACAGGGGTCGCAGACCCCCGGGTTCCTCTCCCCCTGGCTCGAGCTCGACGGCGCCCGTGAGCGCCTCGAAGCGTACTCCGAGCAGGCGGGCGTCGACCTCGTCGCCGCGGGAACGGAGTGGGATGCCGACCGGATCCGCGACACCAGCGTCGCCCAGCCCCTCATCGTTGCGGCGAGCCTGCTCTCGTGGTCAGTGCTGAACGCCCGCGTCGACGAGCGGGTCGCCGGGGTCGCGGGGCACTCTGTCGGTGAGATCGCCGCGCTGGCGGCATCCGGTGTGCTGTCGGACGACGACGCGCTGCGTCTGGTGGGCCTCCGCGGTCGCGCGATGGCCGAGGCGGCGGCCGCCGTCGAGACCGGCATGAGCGCGGTCGTCGGCGGTAATGAAGACGCCGTGATCGAGCGCCTGGACGCCCTGGGCCTCACGCCGGCCAACTACAACGGGGGCGGCCAGATCGTCGCCGCGGGCGCATCGTCGGCCCTCGCCGAGCTCGCCGCCGATGCTCCGCGCGGAGCGCGCGTCATCGCCCTGCAGGTGGCGGGCGCGTTCCACACCGGGTTCATGGAGCCGGCGGTCGACGCGCTCCGCGCCGCCGCCGCCGATGTCGCGGTCGCCGCCCCGACGACGACGCTCTGGACCAACTCCGACGGCTCGGTCGTCGACGACGGTCGCCGCGCGCTCGACCTGGTGGTCGCGCAGGTGGCCTCCCCGGTGCGGTGGGACCGCTGCATGGCGTCGTTCGCCGCGCACGGGGTGACCGGCATCATCGAGCTCTCGCCCGCCGGAGCCCTGACGGGGCTGGCGAAGCGCGCGCTGCGCGGCACCCCCACCGTGGCAGTCAAGACCCCCGACGACCTCGACGCGGCCGTCGCACTCCTGAAGGGCGAGCACGCATGAGCACCCCCACCCTCCGTCAGCTGCAGGGCCCGGCCCACACGCGCATCTATGCGTACGGCGCGGCGCGCGGCGAGAACTTCGTCCCGAACGACGACCTCGTCGGCCCGATCGACTCGAGCGACGAATGGATCCGGCAGCGCACCGGCATCGTCACGCGCGTCCGCGCGAACAAAGAGACGGATGCCATCGACCTGGCGTCCGCGGCCGCACGCGAGGCCGTCGAGAAGTCGGGCGTCGCGCCCGAGGACATCGACGCGGTGATCGTGGCGACCATCAGCAACCCGAAGCAGACGCCGTCGGCCTCGGCGATCGTCGCCGAGCGCATCGGCGCCAACCCCGCCGCCGCCTACGACGTGAACGCGGCGTGCGCCGGCTTCGCCTACGGCGTGGCCCAGGCCGACGCCCTCGTGCGCGGCGGCCTGGCGAAGCACGTCGTCGTCGTGGGAGCCGAGAAGCTCAGCGACATCGTCGACCCGACCGACCGCAGCATCTCGTTCCTGCTCGGCGACGGCGCGGGCGCGGTCGTCGTCGGTCCGAGCGAGACCCCCGGCATCGGGCCGACGATCTGGGGATCCGACGGGTCGAAGGCGGATGCCGTGGGCATGAACGCCACCCTGATCGAGTTCCGCGACGGCAGCGCGCCGTGGCCGACCCTGCGCCAGGAAGGGCCGACGGTCTTCCGCTGGGCCGTGTGGGAGATGGTCAAGGTCGCCCGCCAGGCGATCGAGGCCGCGGGCATCGAGCCGTCCGACCTCGCCGCGTTCGTGCCTCACCAGGCCAACATGCGCATCATCGACGAGTTCGCGAAACAGCTCGGTCTGCCCGAGAGCGTCGTGATCGGCCGCGACATCGAGACCACCGGCAACACGTCGGCGGCGTCGATCCCGCTCGCCACGCACCGGCTGCTCGAAGAGCACCCCGAGCTCAGCGGCGGTCTCGCCCTGCAGATCGGTTTCGGCGCGGGCCTGGTGTTCGGCGCGCAGGTCGTCGTGCTTCCCTGACGCGCGAGCGTCGAACCCTAGACTGATCGGGGCCCGTCGGGCCCACCCCAAGAACAGGAGAAATCATGGCATTCACCAACGACGAGGTTCTCGCAGGTCTCGCCGAGCTGATCACCGACGAGACCGGCATCTCGGCCGACGAGGTCGCCCTCGAGAAGTCGTTCACCGACGACCTCGACATCGACTCGATCTCGATGATGACGATCGTCGTCAACGCCGAAGAGAAGTTCGGCGTCACCATCCCCGACGACGAGGTCAAGAACCTCAAGACCGTCGGCGACGCCGTCACCTACATCTCGTCGAACCAGTCTTGACTCTCCCGGTGGGGGCCGCGGCCCCCACCGGTCAGACTTCACCGGTCGGACCAAGGACCCATCACCCATGAGCACATCCCGCATCGTCGTCACCGGCATCGGCGCGACATCGCCCATCGGCGGCACGGCAGCCGAGAGCTGGTCGGCCCTGCTCGCCGGCACCTCCGGTGCACGTTCCCTCGAGCACGAGTGGGTCGAGCAGTACAACCTGCCCGTCACCTTCGCCGCCGAGGCCCTCGTACGCCCCGAGACCGTGCTCGAGCGTCCCGTCGCCAAGCGCCTCGACCCGTCGTCGCAGCTGGCGATGGTCGCGGCCAAGGAGGCGTGGGAAGACGCGGGGGCCCCCGAAGTCGACCCCGAGCGTCTCGGCGTCGACTTCGCCACCGGGATCGGCGGGGTGTGGACGCTGCTCGACGCCTGGGACACGCTGCGCGAGAAGGGCCCGCGTCGCGTGATGCCCATGACCGTGCCGATGCTCATGCCCAACGCGGCCGCCGGCAACCTCTCGCTGCACTTCCACGCCCGTGCGTTCGCACGCACCGTGGCGTCGGCCTGCGCTTCGAGCACCGAGTCGATCGTCAATGCCGTGCAGCACATCCGCGACGGACTGGCCGACGTCGTGATCGCCGGCGGCACCGAGTCGGCGATCCACCCGATCACGATCGCCTCGTTCGCCTCGATGCAGGCGCTCTCGAAGCGCAACGACTCCCCCGAGACGGCGTCGCGCCCGGGCAGCATCGATCGCGACGGCTTCGTCATGGGCGAGGGCGCCGGCGTGCTCATCCTCGAGACCGAGGAGCATGCCAAGGCCCGTGGTGCCAAGATCTACGCCGAGATCGTCGGCGGCGGCGTCACCGCCGACTCGTACCACATCACCGCCAACGACCCCGAGGGCCGCGGTGCCGCTCGTGCCGTGCGGATGGCGCTCGAGACGGCCGGACGCTCGGTCGACGAGGTCACCCACATCAACGCGCACGCCACGTCGACCCCCGTCGGCGACCCCAACGAGTACCAGGCCCTGCGCGCGGTCTTCGGCGCGCGCGTCGACGAGATCCCCGTCTCTGCCACCAAGGCCTCGACCGGACACCTGCTGGGCGGGACCGGCGCGCTCGAGGCCATCTTCACGGTGCTCGCGCTGCGCGACCGCGTGGCGCCGCCGACGATCAACCTCACCGAGCAGGACCCCGAGGTCCCCTTCGCCCTGTCGGGCTCGCCGGTCGAGCTCGGTGCGGGCGACCAGCTGGCGATCAGCAACTCGTTCGGCTTCGGCGGCCACAACGCCGTCGTCGCGATCGCGTCGGTCTGACCGACGATCGAACGCCCCCGGCATCCCCCGACTGCTTCGGGGATGGCGGGGGCGTTCGCTTTGTCATCGGGTGAGGGATACGCGGTCTCGGTGCCGGGAGGTGGTCACCGACCTCCGGTAATGGCGCCTCCGCTCCCCGACGTCTGAGGGTCAGCCCACCTTGTGCAGCCAGACGATCTGCTGATCGTCGCCCGCGTGGCGGAACGGCTCCAGCTCTTCGTCCCAGGCCGAGCCGAGGGCGACGTCGAGCTCGCGCTGCAGCTCGAACGCGTCGCCGGCGGCGACCTCCATGGCGTAGCGCACCCGGTCTTCGCCGATGACGACGTTGCCCGCGGCATCAGTCTGCGCGTAATGGATGCCGAGACCCGGCGTGTGCATCCACCGTCCGCCGTCGCTGCGCGGCGTGGGATCCTCGCTGACCTCGAAGCGCAGGTGCTCCCAGCCGCGGATGGCGCTCGCGAGAGCGGCGCCCGATCCGACGGGGCCCTCCCAGTAGAACTCGGCGCGACGGCTGCCGGTGAGGACCGGCTGATCGGTCCATTCGAAGTTGACCGCACGGCCGAGGGCGCGTCCCACCGCCCACTCGAGGTGGGGGCACAACGCGCGTGGCGCCGAGTGGATGAGGATCACTCCGCGCGAAGACGTGGTCGCCATGGTCTCTCCTTCGTCAGGTACGTCTTCCCCTACGACCTGCGCGAGAGCGGTGGCGGTTTTTCGGTTGTCACGGTCATTATCGCCCGCGCATAACGAAATCACAACACTGTGATTCGGCGGGTCCGCGTCAACGGAACCAGAGCGCCCAATACAGCGCGAAGTTGCGGTTGCCGTAGCTCGAACAGGCATCGCCGTGGTCCCAGACCGCCGAGAGCGCGGCAGAGTTCGGCTGATAGGGCGTGTAGTTGTAGAGCGCGGCGGTCGCGTCGTTCTGGATGGTGATCTCGGCTCCCCCGCACGCCGGGTCGGGCGAATACGCGATCCAGTGCGCACCCGGCTGCCTCATGTATCTCGAGGCCCGGTACGACACGAGATCCGTCGCGCCCTGCACCACCTGCGCCGCGAACCCCGATGCCCCGGGATCGCACGGCGACGTGTCGGGACAGTGGGCGCCCATGGCCGCGGCGAGACGCTCGGGCGTCGGCGCGTGCGCGGCCGCGCCGTCGATGAGGCTCTGCTCTTTCTGGAGCGTGACGATGAGCACCTTGGCCGAGATGCCGCAGGCCCGCTGCAGCCGATCGATGATCTGAGCGGCGCTGAGGTCTCCCCCGTCGTAGCCCTGGCAGATCGTGGCGCCGGTCGCGGGCGAGACGACCGGGGCCCGCGGGGGCAGGGTGGCGTGGAGCACCGAGAGGCAGGCCTCGTTGAGGCACGTGCCGATGTGGTCGTCGAAGAAGTCCTGGATCTGATCGGCCGACATCGCGTCGCCGTCGTAGAAGTCACCGTCATCGATGAGACGACCGGGGTCGAACGAGCTCAGGTCGACGTCGCCGCGCTCGTTGGTGCCGATCCACGACACGGTCAGCACCACGAGCGGCGTGACCGCCGCGATCAGCATCACAGCGGCCAGCGACGAGACGATGGTCAGCGCGATGCGCCGCCGTCGGCGGCGCGCCCGACTGCGTCGTGCTCGTGCCGCCATCCTCTGATCGTGCCCCATCGTGCTGACCGCCCGCTGAGGGCGGCCAGCACGCGGCGGGCGATCAGCTGCCGCTCTGCGCGGGCGGCGTGGGCGCGGCACCCCCGGCGGGCGGGGTCGGCGTGGCGCCGTCAGCCGGAGGCGTGGGCCGCGAGCCGTCGCCCGGAGGCGTGGGCTTCGTGCCGTCGCTGGGCGGCTTCGGGGCGTCGGCCCCGGGTCCGCATGCCCCCGGGCCCTTGCCGGGCTCGGGGGTCGTGGGCTTGGCGCCGTCGGCGGGCGGCGTGGGCTTCGAGCCGTCGGCGGGCGGCGTGGGCGTCGTGCCGTCCGCCGGGGCGGTCGGAGCATCGCTCGGTGCGGCTCCGCCCGGCGCCGATGAGCCGTCGGCCCGCGGTGCCGACGTCACCGACGCCGTCGGCGTCAGGCCACCGGACTGCGATGCGATCGCGGCCGCCCCGCCGGTGAGGCCGGCGGCCACGATCACGGCGCCGGCGATGAGGGCGGGACGCCGCCAGGCGGGGCGTCGGCGCTCGGGCTCGGGCGCGTCGTCCTGACGCGGGAGCGGGAGCGTGGGGTTGTCGTCGTCGGTCATGATGATCCTTCCTCGCCGGCGGATGCCACCGGCTGTGATGACCAGCCTTCGATCGCCGTCTGAAGCGCACCTGAAGTCGTCCGTACCCGGGTGATCCCACACCTCGCGCATCGGGATCGTCCAGCGACCGTGCGTATCGTCGGCCGGATGTCCGCTCCCGCCCGCGTGCTCGTCCTCGACGACGACGACACGATCCGCCTCGCCGTGGTCACCGCGCTGCGCGCCGAGGGGTTCGCGGCCGACGGTGCGCCCGACGGCGTCGATCTCGCCGAGCGGCTTGCCTCTTTCCGCCCCGACCTCGTGGTGCTCGACTGGATGATGCCCGGGCCCCCTGGCATCCGGTTGCTGCCGGTCGTGCACGCTGCCGGTGACGCGGCCGTCATCATGCTGACCGCGCGCGACGAGGTCGACGACCGCCTGCGGGGCTTCGCCGAGGGCGCCGACGACTACGTGGTCAAGCCGTTCACGATGGCCGAGCTCGTCGCACGGGCGGGGGCGGTGCTGCGCCGTCGCGGGCGTCTGCCGCAGACCATCGCCGTCGGCGACCTGGTGGTCGATCCGGATGCCGCGCTCGCGCGCCGCGACGGCGAGACGCTCGACCTCACGGCGACCGAGTTCCGGCTGCTGAGGCTGTTCGCCGAGAGCCGCGGCCGGACGCTCTCGAAGGCCCAGATCCTGACCCAGGTGTGGGGCTACGACGACTACGACCCGAATCTCGTCGAGGTGCACCTGAGCGCGCTGCGCCGCAAGATGGAGGCGCGGGGACCGCGCATGATCCACACCGTGCGCGGTCTGGGATACCGGCTGAGCGTGACGCCGTGACCGATACGTCGTCGTCACTGCGGTCGGGTTCGCTGCGCCGCCGCACGATCGTCGCCGTGCTCGCGCTGGTGGCGGTGCTGCTCGTCGTTCTGTCGGTCGTCGTCGACGTCGCCCTCGGCGCACGACTGCGTGGCCAGATCGAAGACCGTCTGCGCGATCGCGCGGCGGCCGCGGCGTCGCTGGTCGGGACGGTCGACGACACCGACCTGGCAGACCGCCTGTCGTACCAGGGCCTCTCGGTGCGGATCGACAGCGCGGGCGGCGGATCGGTCGTCGCCGGTCCCAGCCCCGAGCAGCTGCGCTCCGGGCGACCGAACGGGCCCGGGGCACCGCCGAACGAGAGGTCGGCGCCGGGTCCGACGCCGACGAGCGCGACGGCGGTGTCGGTGGTCGCGTCGTCGGTGAGCGGCGACGACGAGCTGGTGACGCTGCGCTCCATCCTCAGCGATGGGTCGACGCTGACCCTGACCGCCTCGGCCGTCGGCGTCGACGAGACGCTGGCACAGGTGCGGTGGATCATGGCGTCGGCCTCGGTGGGTGTGCTGGTGCTCGCCGCCGGTGCCGTCGTCCTCATCGTCCGGGCGACCCTGCGACCCCTCGACGACGTGTCCCGCGTCGCGCGGTCGATCGGCGCGGGCGAGCGCGGGCGGCGGCTGCGGCCCACCCGCCCCGACACCGAGATCGGCCGGGTCGCGACCGCGCTCGACGACATGCTCGACGACGTCGTCGGCGCCGAGCAGGCGGCCCGCGACGCCGAGGGGCGGCTGCTCGGGTTCCTCTCGGATGCGGCGCACGAGCTGCGCACACCGGTCGCGGGCATCCAGGCCGCCGCAGACACTCTCGTGCGGGCCGACCTCGACGGCCCCGATCGCGAGCTTCTCGCGGCGCACGTCGCGCGCGAGGCGACGCGGGCGTCGCGCCTGGTCGACGATCTGCTGATGATGGCGCGGGTCGACCGCGGTCTCGAGCTGGCCCCGGTCGACGTCGACCTGCGCGGCCTGGTCGAGGCCGAGGCCTCGCGTGCCCAGCTGGTGCATCCGTCGCTGCGGCTCGACGTGCGGGTTCCGGATGCCGCTGTCGCGGTGAGCGTCGACGTCGACCGTCTGGCACAGGTGCTGTCGAACCTCGTCGAGAACGCGGCCCGTGCGACGACGGGGCGTGGAGAGATCGGCCTCGAGCTGCGCGTCGCCGCCGACGAGGCGACGGTCGTCGTCGCCGACGACGGAGCCGGTGTGCCGCCCACCGAGCGGGAGAGGATCTTCGAACGGCTCGTACGTCTCGACGTCGCACGCGCGGGCGGCGGCGTGGGGCTGGGTCTGCCGATCGCGCGGGGCATCGCCCGGGCGCACGGCGGCGACGTCCGGTGCCTCCCCGCCGAGCGGGGCGCCCGATTCGCGCTGACCCTGCCGATCCGATCAGGCGCGAGCGTCCGCAGCGCACCGGATGACGGTGACGGTGCCGCCGACCGACCCGTGGCATCCGCCGACGCGATCGTGTAACGCAGGTCTCTCAGGCGGTGACCGGTCGGTGGCCGATCGACGCCTGGAATCGGATGAGATACCCGTCGGGGTCCGTGACGAGGAACTGCTCGACGCCGGCTTCCGTCTGGTCGCCGATGCGATACCACCTCGACTCAGGCTCCATGAAGAGCGGGTAGTCCGCTTCGCGCAGCGCGCTGATGATCGGCGCCAAGTGCGGGACGTTGATCTGGAAGTTGACTCCTCGACCCAGAGGCGGTTCGAGCGGTCCCGTGATCCAGTTCCGGCCGACGCCGTGCTGCTCGAGCATCACGTGGGCGAGCCCCAGCGAGATGTAGGCGAAGCCCTCTTCCGGGCGCTGGTAGCCGATCTGGAAGCCGCAGAGCCCGCACCAGAACCCGATGCTTCTCTGCACGTCGCTGACGAGAAGCTCCGGTACGAGGGCGGGATCGGTCGGCGGAGTGCGCACTCGTTCATCGTCGCAGACCGTCGGGTCGACGCCACCCGCGCGTTACCGCTCGACGGGCGACCGCACCGCGTAGGTCGCACCGGCCTCGTCGTCACCGGTGGCGAGGCCGGTGCCGCCGCGGGACGCCGCGGCCCAGGTGGGTCGCGGGCTCAGCGCGCGGTGCGCCCCGCCGCGACGGGGACGGGTGCGAGTCCCCCGGCCGTCAGGGTGAGGCCGTCGGCGCCGCTGGCGTCGTGCATCATCTGATCGATGAGCTCGCGATCGATCGCGGGCTCCCGCCCGCCGTAGAACTGGAGCACGAGCGCGTTCGAGGCGTGGATCCACAGGCTCGCCTGCCGCACCCCCTCGTTGACCGGCAGCTGGAGCATGAAGCCCTCGTTGCGGCGCAGCTTGTTCATGATGACGATGCGCAGATGAGCGAGGATCCGATCGTCGATGTCGAACGATGCGCGATCCCGGTAGATGAGACGTCCCACGGCTGATCCTTTTCTGGCGCGGCGAAGCGAACCTGTTGTGCAAGGGGCGGGACCACGCCGGAAAGCGGGGCAATGCGGGGTAGTCCTATTATGACACCCCGTGGCACGCGAGGGGCCGTTCGCCATCGCCGTGCGAAAGGTCGACCGCCGCGGGCAGCCGAGCTCGACCCGGCGTCATCGTTCGAACGACACGCCCGCGGCATCCTGGCTCGACGCGGCGAGCACGCCGAGCGCCGACCGGCTCAAGAACGCGACGATCTCACGCGCGGGCCGATCCGTGCCGTGCGCCAGCTCGACGAGCACCTCTTCGGCGAAACGGATCCACGACCGCAGCGCGACGCGCAGCAACGGCGTGTCGTCGGCGCCCAGCTCGATGAAGCCGTCGATCACCCACCGGGCCGTCTCGTCGCGGGCGCGGTCGACCTCGACCCGCACCACGGGATCGCCCGAGGCCACGCCGCGAACGAGCGAATAGAACGTGCCGCGGTGGTCGCGCACGAAGCCGACGATGCGGCCCAGCGTGTCGTCGAGACGTTCGAGGGGGGCCAGCTCGGGGCGAGGCGCGGATGCCGCGAGCAGAGCCGCGGACGCGGTGATCACCACCTCTCGGTGCAGGCCCTGGCGCGAGCCGAAGTAATGGAACAGCAGGCCGCGCGAGACGCCGACGCGCTCGGACAGCACCTCCATCGTCAGCTCGTCGAGCGGTCGGTCGGCGAGGAACGCGACCCCCGCCGCGACCAGCTGTGCCCTCCGCTGTTCCGGAGTCAGGCGTGTGCGGCGGTCGCTCGACATGAACGGATTCTAACGAGCGAGTGTCGCGGCGATCTATTGACACTCTGTCAACGAGGCGTAGCCTGATCACGTTCGGCGCCGATGCCGAGCGCGCACCCTCGGGAGGATCGATGAAGTTCCGCAGCCTGACCAGATCGCGCACGGGTCGCGTCGCCCTGGCGACGGTCCCCGTCGCCGCCGTGGCGAGTCTGCTCCTGACCGGCGTGGCACAGGGGGCTGTCCCCGTGTCGTTCGCGGTCTCGGGCAGCCAGTTCCAGATCAGCGCGTCGCAGCTCGAGGGCAAGGGCTTCTCTCAGTACGCGGGCGTCACGACCGACACGGCGGGAGTCCCGCACAACGTCGCGATCGCCAATATCGCCTCGGCGACCCTGGCCGACCTGTGCCAGTCGGTCGTCAGCGACACCCCGCTGGGAAAGGTCGGCGTGCTCATCACCGCCGGCGGTGGGGGCAACCCGGCGTCGGCCTCCGACCTGCAGATCGGCATGACCGGCCTCAAGGGCGACTCCTCGTTCGACAACATCCGCATCGGTATCGACGCCTCGACCGTCAACACGAAAGAGAAGGGCACGGCCGGAGACTTCGCCCAGGACGCCGACACGATCTCGATCGCCCATCTGCAGCAGACCGCCTGGAGCACGCAGGCGTCGGTGTTCACCCTCAACGGGATGAAGCTCGAGCTCACCGACGGCACGAAGACCTGCTTCTGATCGGGGCACTCATGCGTACGACCATCGCAAGCCACGCCGCCTTCTCGCCCGTGCGGGCGCGGTGGCGCGCCTGGCGGCGTCGTCGCCCCCTCGTCGGCGGACTGCTGGTCTGCCTGGGCGGCATCGAGATGTTCTTCTCGGGTCAGCTCGACATCGGCCAGATCCACATCCAGCTCGGCATCGAGGGGCTGCAGGCGATGGTGATCCCGGTCGTGCTCGTCCTGCTCGGGGTGCTTCTCATCGCGATGCCCGCGCACCGCATCTTCTACGGCGTGATCGCCCTGGCGGTGGCGCTCTACTCCCTCGTCGGCGTCAATCTGGGCGGCTTCCTGCTCGGCATGGTGCTCAGCACCGTCGGCGGGATCATCGCCGTGTCGTGGGCACCGCCGGCAGACGCAGCGATCGGCGAGACCACCGACGCGGGCGACGACGCGGCGGGGGCCGACCCCGAGGCCGCGGCATCCGGAGCCGACCGATGAGGCAGCTGCGCCGCAGCGCGGCGGCTGTCGTCGTGGCGGCCGCGCTGATCGCCGGCAGCGTGACGGGAGCGAGCGCGGCGAACGCCAGCGACGGCGGGCGTGCGATGCGCTGGTGCATCCCCATCCTGATGCCGTGCAGCAGCCCGAGCCCCACGCCGACGCCGACGCCGTCGGATTCGGCGACGCCGGGCGCATCGGCGCCGTCGGTGCCCTCGCTGCCGGGCGTGACGACGCCGACGGCGTCCCCGCCGTCGGCCTCTTCGTCTCCCGGCGCGACGCCGCCCGCCTCGTCGACCGCGCCGCAAGAGTCGTCGTCGACGCCGCCCGCCCAACCCGCGGTGCGCGACGACGGTGCCCCCGTCTTCACCCAGCCATCGGCACAGCTCGGAGCCGCATCGCTGTCGTTCACCGGTCTTCCGGGGATCAGCGTCGTGACGGTGCCGATGGCCGACGGCAGCAGGATCACAGCCCTCAAGATCACCGCCGACAGCATCACCATCGACGGGTTCGCGCTCACGGTGCGGCGAGCCACCGGTCCGGCTCTGGTGACGACCGCCGATCGGATGACGCTGAAGGGCGACGTCGCCGTCTACGTCAACTCGCTCTCGGCGACGACGTCGGACGGCAAGACGCTCACACTCGGAGCCGACACTCCCCCACCCGCCGACGGCATCGCGCCGGGACTCGTGCGGATCACGCTGGGACTCGTCGGCGCGACCGCGAACTCGATCACGTACTCGAACACGGACCAGCGCATCAATGAGGGCGGGTGAGACCGACCCGCACGTCGCTCAACCGACGACGACGCGGTCACCGATGCGCAGCCACGCAGACAGCTGTGCCAAGACGGGTTCCGGTGTGTGCACGCATCCGTGCGATCCGTCCGTCGTGTACTGGGCGGAACCGTAGGGGAACGTCTGCCAGGGGGCGTCGTGGAATCCGATGCCGTCGGCGAACGGGATCCAATACGTGACCGGATCCGTCCAGCTGCCGTTGGCATCCGCGCCCCGCAGCACCGTCTGGCCCGTCTTCCCCAGGATCGAGAACGTTCCCGTCGGGGTGGCGTCGTCGACGTTCGTGATCGCCGTCGCGCCGGTGGTGACGGCGGAGTCGAGCTTCAGCCGCCGTCCGTCGCAGGCCCAGAGATGCTGGTCGGCGATGCTCACCCACACCGTGCGGGTCCCGTCGGCGACCGATGCACAGTGCGGGTCGTCGACCGCCGGCTCGCCGGGGGCCGGAACGCCTTGGGCGTGCGCCGCGGCGACCCCCGAGGCCTGCAGGGATGCCGCAGCGGCGGTGACGGCGTCCGTCTTCGCGTTCAGGGCAGCGGTCTGCGCCTGCAGGTCGCGCACCTCGACCGTCGCCGCGTCGGCCGCCGACGTCAACACGGACGTGGGCGAGGTGGCATCGGCAGTCTGCACGGCGGTCTTGGGGCCCGATCCGGCCGCCGTCGCCGTCGCCGCGCCGTCGTTCGACGTGTCGGCGACACCGGTGACGGACGGGAACGACGTCACGGCAGCCGACAGTCGATCCACCGTCTCGGTCGCCGTCAAGAGCACACCGTGCGCGGTGATCCGATCGCGCAGGTCTCGGGCTGCCTGCCACGTCGTCCGGGCCGACGCCCTCGCCTGATCGTAGGCTGCGGCGGCGGCGTCGCGGCTCTGTCGCGCCGTGTCGAGCTGTGTCTGGGCCGCGCGATAGCCATCCCACGCGCTCGCGCGTGCCTCGACCGCAGCGCCCAGCGAGACGATGCCGACCACGCTGGCCAGGGCGATCCCCATCGACACGGCGGCGACGAACCGCCGTCGCGGGCGCGAGGCGAGGACACGCATCAAGGAAACGGGCGGCACCGCGCGATTTTAGCAATCGGGCGTGAGGAAGCCGCCGTGGGCGACGGCCGGCAGGATCGTCGCCCACGGCGGCCCGCTCCGCCCGCGCACTACTCTGTGGGGCACTGCGCGGACGGAGCCCCGTCCTCACGTGCATCTGAGCCGAAGGCCACGTCGGGCGAGGTCTGCGGGCATCGGCCTAGGGAGAGGGAGCGGCGCCCCTCAGGTCGACCACCTCGCGCAACCTGCGGCGATCCCGGACACGATCGCCGAAGAAGACGACCGCGACCTCGTCCTCGTCGGGCGCCGCCGTCACGGCCACAGCGGCCACCCGGGGGTCGGACAGCCCGTCGCTCCACGCCACCCGGGAGCGCGCGATCGTGGCGACCTCGCGTTCGTACGCGGCGACCGTCCGTGGCTCGTCACGCCGCAGCGCCCGCAAGACATCCGTTCGGGCGGCACGCGGCGCGAGCGCGAGCAGCAACCGGCCTGCGGCGGTGACCAACGGTCGCCGCGGTACGTGCTCATCGACCAGCGGCGCGAAAGCGCCCCCCACCAGACGACGCGATCGCGCGGTGTAGACCACGTGATGCCCGACGCGGACGGCCAGCGCCGTGCCGAGTCCGAAGTGCTCTGCCCGTTCATCGATGTCGAACGAGGCGTGCGGTGCGCGATCGTGGGCGATGAGGTCGAGCACGAACGGTGCGGCTCCGATGCGGTATCGACGGTCCCGGACCGTCACCCAACCGTGCCGTTCGAGTCCCCGTACGAGGTCGAACGTCGACGAGACGGGCGCGTCGATCGCCGACGCGAGGGATGTGAGCGTGGGCGCCTCCGACGCGCGGGCGATGGCATCCAGGATCGCCACGACCCGATCGACCGCGTGATGCTCGCTCACGAGACGATTCTTCCGCAGATGCGAAACATGTGGGTGGATGCCGGTCGCGAGATCAGCATCGACGTATGGACAGCACCCCGTGGAACGATCTGGCCGCCGTGTTCGGCCTCGACGACGCCCGTGTTCGAGTGACCGGGGGCGAGCCGTCGACGCGTTCGCCGCACCGTCTCGCAGAGAGCATGGCCGCCGCGATGGCCGCATGCGGTGCGGCGGCCGCGCGGATGGCCGAACTCCGCGGTGCTCCCGCCCGAGCGGTCGAGGTCGACACGAGCGCCGCGCTTCTGCAACTCATGGCCGCGTTCGCCACTCGGCAGGGCGGTGTCGCCGCTGTCACGACGATGGAAGATCCACACCTCATCGGCGACAGCGACTTCTACCGCTGCGCCGACGACCGATGGATCTTCCTGCTGCTGTCGTACCCGCATCTACGCGACCGGGCGCTTCGCGTGCTGCAGTGCCCGCCCGACCGAGAGGCGATCGCGGCCGCGGTCGCCCGGTGGGAGGCCCTCGACCTCGAAGACGCCATCGCCGCTGTCGGCGGCACCGCGACCATGGCGCGATCTGCATCGGAATGGACGGCGTCGGCAGCCGGCCGCGCGCTCGTCGGCACCCCGGTCGTGCATATCGACCGCACCGGCCGTGCGGCGCCCCGTCGTCGTGCGGCGCTCGGCGATGCGGACGCACCCTTGTCGGGCGTCCGTGTCGTCGACCTGACCCACGTCATCGCCGGACCGGTCGCCGCGCGTCTGACCGCCGAGCACGGCGCAGAGGTGCTGCACCTGTCACGACCCGACCGCCCGGATCCGAACGCCATGATCGTCGAGACCGGCCGCGGAAAGCGAAACGCGTACTGCGACCTGCGCACCACTGCCGGTCGGCAGGTGCTCGCCGACCTTCTGACGACCGCCGATGTCGTCGTGCACAGCTATCGCCACCTGGAGCGGTTCGGCCTCGATGCAGAGCAGCTCGCGCGTACACATCCGGGGATCGTGTTCGCCGATGTGCATGGCTGGGGTGCCGACGGTCCCTGGTCCGAACGCGGCGGATTCGATCAGCTCGCATGCGCGGCGACCGGGTTCGCCCTCGACGAGGGCGACGGCACGCCCGCGCTGCCGCCCACGTACCTTCTGAACGACTACATCGCCGCGTTCCTGCTCGCCGCCGGAATCGAGACGGCGCTCGCCCGACAGATGACCGACGGAGGCTCGTGGCATGTGCACGTCGACCTGGCGCGCGTCTGCACATGGGTGCAGGCGCAGGGGGCGAGCCCCATGCAGCGCCGTGACACGGTCGACGACCTGCGGGATCGGCTCGCCGACATCGACCTCGTCACCGCCGACGGGCCATTCGGCACCGTCGAGTATCTTCCGTCTCAGGTGCGGACGACACCGCCGTGGACGGAGCGAGCGACCGCGTCGGCGCCGCTCGGCTCGGCCGCTCCGAGATGGAGCACGGCGGTACGCACGTGAACCGGGGCGCGCGAGTGTTCTCGTGCGCCGGTCGGGCGGTGAACGGGGACGATGACCTCAACGCTGCGGTCGGTCGTTGCGGGCTCGGCATCGCCCTCATCCCTCGTGCGCGGGTCCCGGCCTCGGGAGGTGACGAACGCCCTCACGACCAGAGGGCGGTGATGTCTGCCTCTGTCTGGGTGAGGCGGTCGCCGGCGGCCTGTGCGGCGTCGGTGGCGTTGTGGAGGGCGGCGCGCACGTTGTCCATGGACTCGGCCCATTGCCGGTGAGCGTCGTCGTACGCGGTTTGCGCGGTCCCGGACCACTGTCCCCGCAGCGCCGTGGCCTCCCGGTCCAGAGCGTCCAGCTTCTCCTGCAGGGCGGCAACCGCTTGCCGCAGGTGCACGAGCGTGTCCGCGTGCCGGCCTGCGTCGAACGAGAGGATCACGGGGTCGGGGTGGGGGTGGGAGCGTTGAGCTGCAGAATGTCGCCGGGCACGCAGCCGCTGGTCGCATCGAAGTAGGCGAGCCCGTCTCCGATGTTGAGGGTGTAGTAGCTGCCGTCGGAGTGGGTGCCGGTGAGGTAGGGCGGGTCGGAGAGGATCCAGCGGGGCGGGGTGAGGTTCGTGTCCCGCCCGATCTTCACATCATGGCCCCGCTCCTGCCACGCCTTCTGTGCCTGCACGATGAGATCCGCCGGCGCACCCGGCAACGGCGCGGTACGCGAGGCGGCGAGGCTCCAGCGAACTCTCAAGTCAGATGAGCTGGGCGAACAGTCCGACCACGAGCCGTGGACGTCCCAGCCGTCGGGGGCGATGGCGGCTGCGCTGGCTTGGTAGAGGTCCATGATCTGTGCTTTGACTTGTTCGGGAGTCATGTCCGGTCCCTTCGGGGTGGGGTTGCCTGCGGGGGCGCACGCGGTCAGCAGCAGGGCGAGCGCGAGCCCGGCGGGGACGAGGGGGGCGAGGATGCGTGTGGTCATGGTTGAAATAGTTTCTGCCATCCGCCCGGGTAGTAGTTCGTCCTCAGGCCATCCGTGTAGGGCAGGGGCGGTCGAGCGATGACCTCGTCACCGCGGCCTACCGTGGCCATCGCGGTGTTGTACTGGGCCGTGGTGTTGGCGTCGAGGTAACTGTAGGTGGTGGACCCGTCGCCGAAGGGGCCGTGTTTGTCGACCCCACGCAAAGCCTCACCGCTGGGGGTGGTGGCGGCTTCGGAAGTGAAGTCGTGCGCACCGAAAGACGGGGTCGTCGGGTCGATACGGGCATGGCCGACCACACGGGACGTGACCTGCCCGACAGGTGCCCACCCGTCATGGTCGGCCTGCGAGGCGAACACCTGCCCAGACGGGACGTCCATGTCCGCGACGTTGTCGACCTGGCTGTCGACACCGGCTGAGCCCAACAGAACGACGTGATCGGCGTGCGCCTGGGTCAATGCGAGAGCGGTGACGTTCGTGCCGTACGAATGCGCCACAACCGACACGGACGCCGGGACCCCGGTCGCGGTGTGCACCGCGGCCATCGAGGTGAGATCCTTCGCCAACGCCGGCGCGCCCGCCTCCGCCTTCCCGTTGAACGCCACATCCGCCGCAGCCACCCAAGGATCACTCATCGGCGGGTGATACCCCAACCACGCAACCACCGCATAATCCCCCATGTCACCGCCACCAGCGATACGCTGCTGCGCCTGCAATCTCTCCGCCGCATGAACGTAGGTCTGCATGTCGCCTTTCACGTTGGAGTTCATCCCCGGCACGATGAACGACACGTTCTTCGCCGCATCCAGATCGCCGACCGCGACCTGCGCCAGCGGTGGCACGTCGAGGACGAGAGACGCCAGCGTGTATCCAGACGCACTGCGCTCAAGCGCCTCTAGGGCGGCGAGTTGGTCGGGGGTGGTGGACGGGTCGTGCCGGGCATCGTCGATGGCCTGGTCCAGCACGATCCGGTTCGCCTCATCCCGCGCGTGGTAGGCGACACCACCGAGATTGCCGATCACGGCAGGGATCGCGTGGATCAACGCATCCTGCTGATCAGCATCAAGTCCCGGCCACCAGCCGGCGATATCTTGTGGCGATGTCTTCGAGAGGATCGTGACCAGATCGGGGCGTGCCGCCAGTAACGCGGCGACATCAGGTCCGTGCAGGGATTTCAGCACGGACAACGCCGTCGCCGAGGCCACCGGCCCGGTTCCGGTTGCGAGGGCCGCTCCCACCGATGCCCACATCGACCCGGCATCCACATGCAACAGCTCGGTCGCCGCCCGCACCTCAGCCGCGGCCGTGCGCGCCGCGTCGCTCACCCACCCGCGGGCGTCGGCCAACCAGTCGGCCGCTTTCGCGAACGCCTCCTCGCTGGTTCGCGGAGCAACCGACTCCGAGCCCGCGCTGAACACTTGCGGCGATGACACCGCGCGACGCGTGAACGGTGCCGGTAGCGGCCCAGCTTGCTCTTCGCGTTGCAACGATTCCCCATACGCCCACACCTCAATCGCCATCGTCGCACGCTGCTGGGCTTGCTCCAACGTCGACCGATACGCCCGCATCGCCGTAGCGACACGAGACAGAGCATCCTCCGCGTCCAACCACGCCCTCGTCAACCGTGTCACCCGCACCGTATAAGCGTCGGCGGCCGTGCCCGTCCAATCGTCGATGCTCTTCTTCCGACCGATCATGTCCGCTGCCTCCCCGGCCACACCCGCACGCCCCTGGCACAGCGCCATGATCGCGTCGATATCGCGAGTCGAGCCGGGCACCAACGCGACCGGGTCGGTGGTCTGCCCCAACTCGGCCATCAGAACTCTCCCGCTCGGCGCATGTCCTGCACACCCTCATCATCGGCCGCTTCATACAGCCCAGCGGATGTCGCCAACGTCTGCGCGACACCCTCGGCCTCCGACACCCGCTGCATCCACCCACCCGCAAGCGCGTCCATGAAAGCCGACAGCGCCGACACGAGTCCCGCATCACCCGCATTCCCCGTCGCCGCCGTCGAGGTCTCGCCCTCGGTGATCTGCACGGCATCCCCAACGACAGAAGCCGCCGAACGCAGCCCCTCCGGATCCACCGCCCACCCACTCACGTCGCACACAGTACCGACCACGCCCGCAGATCCGCACCCTGCCGTCACGAAATCACCCGCGGCACACCCCACCACACGACCGGGCCATGCAGCGGGCGGCCGCCGACACCCGCCCCCAATGGCATGTCGGCGGCCGTGCGTACGCTGCAGCCCATGTCCCGCCACCCCCTGCACTCCGACGTCGCCCTCGGCATACCCACACCCGACGTCAGGCTGGTTCGTGAAGGCCGTCGCCGCGTGCCAGCTCGCCGACGACACGTTCCCGACTGTCACCCCACACGACCTTAGGCACACGGCCGCGTCGCTCGCGATCTCGGCCGGCGCGAATGTGAAGGCGTGCAGCGGATGCTCGGGCACGCATCCGCGGCGATGACACTCGATGTCTACGCCGACCTGTTCGACGACGATCTAGAAGCCGTCGCCGTAGCGCTGTCGGAGGCGAGGGCGGCTGCGGTGTCCTGACGAATGTGGGCAAAACGTGGGCAGAACGACGAAAGGCCCCCGGCAGATCACCAGAGAGGGTGACCGGCCGGGGGCCTTGTCCGCGCAGCAGAACCGCGGAATTACGCGGGATTCAGAAGTCCCAGTCGTCGTCTTCCGTCGCCTCGGCCTTACCGATGACGTACGACGAGCCCGACCCAGAGAAGAAGTCGTGGTTCTCGTCGGCGTTGGGCGAGAGGGCCGACAGGATCGCCGGGTTCACGTTCGTCACCGACGACGGGAACATCGCCTCGTAGCCGAGGTTCATGAGCGCCTTGTTGGCGTTGTAGTGCAGGAACTTCTTGACGTCTTCACTGAGGCCGACCGAGTCGTACAGGCTCTGCGTGTATTGCACCTCGTTGTCGTACAGCTCGTACAGCAGCGAGAACGTGTAGTCCTTGATGTCCTGGCGACGTGCCTCGTCGACGGTCTCGAGACCGCGCTGGAACTTGTAGCCGATGTAGTAGCCGTGCACGGCCTCGTCGCGGATGATGAGGCGGATGAGGTCGGCCGTGTTGGTGAGCTTGGCGCGGCTCGACCAGTGCATGGGCAGGTAGAAGCCCGAGTAGAACAGGAACGACTCGAGCAGGGTCGAGGCGACCTTGCGCTTGAGGGGGTCGTCGCCGCGGTAGTAGTCCATGACGATGCGAGCCTTCTTCTGAAGGAACTCGTTCTCGGTCGACCAGCGGAACGCCTCGTCGATCTCTTTCGTCGAGCACAGCGTAGAGAAGATCGACGAGTAGCTCTTGGCGTGCACCGACTCCATGAACGCGATGTTCGTGTAGACGGCCTCCTCGTGCGGAGTGAGCGCGTCGGGGATGAGCGAGACCGCGCCGACCGTGCCCTGGATGGTGTCGAGCAGCGTCAGCCCGGTGAACACGCGCATCGTGAGCGTCTGCTCGTCGGGCGTGAGGGTGTTCCACGACTGGATGTCGTTCGACAGCGGCACCTTCTCGGGGAGCCAGAAGTTGTTCACCAGACGGTTCCAGACCTCGAGGTCTTTGTCGTCTTGGATGCGGTTCCAGTTGATGGCCTGCACGTGGTTCAGCAGCTGCAGCTTCTCAGCCATGAGTGTCCTTTGTCGGAATCGTCGGGATCAGCGGATCAGAGCATGCACGAGACGCACTCGGTCATGTCGGTGCCCTCGAGCGCCAGCTGACGCAGGCGGATGTAGTAGATGGTCTTGATGCCCTTCTTCCACGCGTAGATCTGGGCCTTGTTGATGTCGCGGGTGGTGACGGTGTCCTTGAAGAACAGCGTGAGCGACAGGCCCTGGTCGACGTGCTGCGTCGCGGCGGCGTACGTGTCGATGACCTTCTCGTAGCCGATCTCGTAGGCGTCCTGGTAGTACTCCAGGTTCTCGTTCGTCATGAACGGGGCCGGGTAGTAGACGCGACCGAGCTTGCCTTCCTTGCGGATCTCGATCTTCGACGCGATCGGGTGGATCGAGCTCGTGGAGTTGTTGATGTACGAGATCGAGCCGGTCGGGGGCACCGCCTGCAGGTTCTGGTTGTAGATGCCGTGCTGCTGGACGGATGCTTTCAGCTCGCGCCAGTCGTCCTGGGTGGGGATCGGGATCCCGGCGAAGAGGCCCTTCACCTTGTCGGTCTGCGGCTCCCACGCCTGATCGGTGTACTTGTCGAAGAACTCCCCCGACGCGTAGGTCGAGTCGGCGAAGCCGTCGAAGGCGACGCCGCGCTCGATCGCGAGACGGTTCGAGGCCCGCAGAGCGTGGAAGAGCACCGTGTAGAAGTAGATGTTCGTGAAGTCGATGCCCTCTTCGGAGCCGTAGTGCACGTGCTCACGGGCGAGGTAGCCGTGCAGGTTCATCTGTCCGAGGCCGATGGCGTGCGAGCGGTCGTTTCCGTCTTCGATCGAGCGCACCGAGGCGATGTGGCTCTGGTCGCTCACCGCGGTCAGGGCGCGGATCGCGGTCTCGACCGTGAGGCCCAGGTCGCGGCCGTCCATCGCCAGGGCGATGTTCATCGAACCGAGGTTGCACGAGATGTCCTTGCCGATCTCGGCGTACGACAGGTCTTCGTTGTAGCTCGTGGGGGTGTTGACCTGCAGGATCTCGGAGCACAGGTTCGACATGTTGATGCGACCCTTGATCGGGTTGGCCTTGTTCACCGTGTCCTCGAACATGATGTACGGGTAGCCCGACTCGAACTGGATCTCGGCGAGCGTCTGGAAGAACTCGCGCGCGTTGATCTTCGTCTTCTTGATGCGCGGGTCGTCGACCATCTCGCGGTACTTCTCGGTCACCGAGACGTCGCCGAAGGGCACGCCGTAGACGCGCTCCACGTCGTACGGCGAGAAGAGGTACATGTCCTCGCCGTTCTTGGCGAGCTCGAACGTGATGTCGGGGATGACGACGCCCAGCGACAGGGTCTTGATGCGGATCTTCTCGTCGGCGTTCTCGCGCTTGGTGTCGAGGAAGCGCAGGATGTCGGGGTGGTGGGCGTTGAGGTACACGGCCCCGGCACCCTGACGCGCACCGAGCTGGTTGGCGTAGCTGAAGCTGTCTTCGAGCAGCTTCATGACGGGGATGATGCCCGAGGACTGGTTCTCGATCTGCTTGATCGGCGCACCCGACTCGCGGATGTTCGACAGCAGAAGGGCCACGCCGCCACCGCGCTTCGACAGCTGCAGGGCGGAGTTGATACCGCGCGCGATCGACTCCATGTTGTCTTCGATGCGCAGCAGGAAGCAGGAGACCAGCTCGCCGCGCTGCGCCTTGCCGGCGTTGAGGAACGTCGGGGTCGCGGGCTGGAACCGGCCCGAGATGATCTCGTCGACGAGCTGGACGGCGAGGCGCTGGTCACCGTCGGCGAGCGCCAGGGCCGTCATGACGACGCGGTCCTCGAAGCGCTCGAGGTAGCGCTTGCCGTCGAAGGTCTTGAGCGTGTAGCTCGTGTAGTACTTGAAGGCGCCGAGGAAGGTCTCGAAGCGGAACTTCTTGCCGTACGCACGGTCGTTGAGCTCTTGGATGAACTCGAGCGAGTACTTCTCGAGCACGGTGGGCTCGTAGTACTCCTTCTCGACGAGGTAGTCGAGTCGCTCTTTGAGGGAGTGGAAGAAGACGGTGTTCTGGTTGACGTGCTGCAGGAAGTACTCGCGCGCAGCGCGCTTGTCGGCGTCGAACTGGATCTTGCCGTCGGCGTCGTACAGGTTGAGCATCGCGTTGAGGGCGTGGTAGTCCAGCCCCTCGAACCGCGCCTCGGTCTTGAAGTCCATGTCGGTCAACCCAACTTCCACCATCGTTCCAATCCGTCGGTGACACGCTCGACGTCGTCGGGCGTGCCGAATACTTCCAGCCGGTACAGGTGCGGCACAGCGCACTTGCGGCTGATGATGTCGCCGGCGAGGCAGAAGGCATCGCCGAAGTTCGTGTTCCCCGCGGAGATGACTCCGCGGATGTGGCGCCGGTTGTGCTCCTCGTTGAGGAAGCGGATGACCTGCTTGGGCACGGCGCCCTTCTCGACGCCGCGTCCGGCACCCCCGCCATAGGTGGGAGTGACCAGCACGTAGGGTTCGTCGACCTGAAGCGGCGGGTCCGCCGGACGAAGGGGGATCCGCACGGCCCGCTTTCCGAGCTTCTCGATGAAACGCGCGGTGTTGCCCGACACGCTCGAGAAGTAGACCAGAAGCGGAGCCTCGGTCGCGGTGACGGTCATGATCCCCTTCGTGTCCCGGCCCATGCGGTTCTCGGCGGAGTTCCCCGGAGGGTGCGGCTCAGGCCAGGCGCGACGCGAGCTCGTCGATCTTGTCGGGGCGGAAGCCCGACCAGTGGTCCTCGTCGGTGATGACGACGGGGGCCTGGAGGTAGCCGAGCGACTTGACCTGCTCGAGAGCAGCCGGGTCCTCGGAGAGGTCGAGGACCTCGTATTCGATGCCCTTCGAGTCGAGTGCGCGGTACGTCGCGGTGCACTGGACGCAGGACGGCTTGGTGTAGACCGTGATCGCCATGTCGTTCTCTCTTCCCCTGGAAATCTGATCGTCCGGCAGGCGCGGCCCGCCGGGACCTCAATACTACATATGGGTGCGGACATCGGGTGGCACCACAAGGGGTAGTAGTTACACGAGTGTGATTTTCCACCGCCCTCCCCATGTACAACACAGGTTGTCCACGATTTCATCCACAGGTCACCGCCTCCATCGCGGGGCCCCGAGGCCCGAGAAATCGCGGGTTGCGGGGCTTCTCGTGGCATCCGTCCACAGATCGGACGCTAGACGGGGGTTCCGACATCGCACAGGGGGTGGAAACCCGGGTCCGGCGTGTCGCGGCGTGTCGCAACCGGCCTCCTCCCGCGGGCGGGGGCGGATGTCGGAGGGGAGAGATAGCGTGGAACGGTGGCCGGCTACCGCGTACTCCTTCGAACCCCCGGTGTGGGGCGTATCATCGCCGCCCAGCTGACGGCACGGTTCCCGAACGGCATGATCAGCCTCGCCGTGCTCTTGCACATCGAGCACGTGACGGGCTCCTACGGGGCCGCGGGCCTCGTGCTCGCCGCGACCAGCATCGGTCAGGCCATCGCGGGCCCGGTCACCAGCCGCTGGATGGGCATCTGGGGCATGCGGCGCGTGCTCACGACCACCCTGCTCGTGTGCGCGTCCGCGATCGCGACGCTCGCCGTGATCGAGATGCCCCTCCCCCTCTACATGGCCCTCGGCCTGGTGGCCGGTCTCTCGACGCCGCCCGTGCAGTCCGCCGTGCGCACGATCTACCCCAAGATGGTCAACTCGTCGCAGCTGACGCCGCTCTACTCGCTCGACGCCTCATTGCAAGAGATCATCTGGGTGATCGCACCGGTGCTGATCACACTCGTGGCCACGCAGGTGGGCACCGTCCCCGGCCTCCTCCTCGTGGTCGCGATCCTGCTCGGCGGGGGTGCCTGGTTCATCCTCAGTCCCGAGGTCGGGCGCGTCCGCATCCCGCGCAGCCGTCGCGCGCTGGGCACCGTGCTGACGAAGCCGCCGGTGATCCTCGCCACGGCCACCGGCTTCCTCCTCATCGGCGCGTGCTCGGCGGTCGAAGCCGGTGTCGTCGCGACGTTCAATCACGGCGGGCTGCAGTCGGGCGTCATCCTCGCGCTCTTCGCCGTGGGCAGCCTGGCCGGGGGGCTCTCGTTCGGCCACATCCCCATCGGACCGTGGGCCATGGCCCGTCGTCTGGCGATCGTGGCCCTCGGACTCTCGCTGACGATCGTCTCCCTCAACGAGTGGTGGCTCGGCGGCACACTCCTCGTCGCGGGCATCGGCATCGCCCCCGCGCTGGCCGTCATGTTCGCGATGACCTCGGCCAGCGTCCGCTTCAGCGAGACCGCCGAGGCCTACGGCTGGATCGGGACCGGACAGCTCATCGGAGCCGCCGCGGGCTCGGCCGTCGCCGGGTTCCTCGTCGACGGAGTCGGACCGCAGGGCGCCTACATCGCCGCCGCGGCCTTCGCGTTCCTCGGGTTCCTCGTCTCGGCGATGTGCGTCCGGGGTTTCCCCGATCTGCGGCACCGCGACGCCAGCCCCATCCCCGACACCGAGCCGGTTCCCACGATCACCTGACGACCGGTGCCTTCGCCGGCTCCGTCCGTCGACCGGAGCGCCCCGGGGGTCCGACTCGGGCCTCGCGACTCGGGCCTCGCGACTCCGCGTGCCGGGCGTCAGCGTGTACGGCGCAGCAGCTCGAGGACCGCGAGGGCGTAGGCGTCCGCCGGCTCGGGGTGCTCGAAGACCAGGATCGCACCGCCCAGCGCGAGCTCGACCTCGTAGGTGTCGGGGCGTCGTCGCAACGAGCGGAAGGTCGACCGGAGCATCTCGCGCAGCTGCCCCTCGGACGGCAGCCACAGCGCGTCGTCGGTCGCGACCGAGTCGAGCGCCCACTCGGTCGTGCCGTTGAAAGCGAGGAGGCGTCCCGTCGGATAGTCGCGGGGCTCGACCGTCATCTCGCTGACGGTGAAGACGTCGGCGTCGAACTCGGGCTCGTCGAGCTGAAAGCGATCGCCCGATCGCGGATGCCACACGAGCCCCGCCTCACGCAGAGCCAGGGCCAGCTCGGTCGAGATCATCCCTCCATTCTCCCGGCGCGTGTCGCCATGGGGGCCGAGACCGGGTCGCCCCGACAGAATGGATGCCATGACCGCACCGTTCGATCCCGCTCGGTTCCTCCCCGATGCCCTGCTCGACCGCATCCGCGAGCGCGCCGCGGTGCACGATCGCGAGAACACGTTTCCGCAGCACGACCTCGACGATCTGCGGGAGGCCGGCTACCTCGGCATCCTGGTCCCCGAAGACCGCGGCGGCAGCGGCCTGAGCCTCGCACAGGCGTCGGTGCTGCAGCAACGGCTCGCCGGGGCGGCTCCGGCGACGGCCCTGGCGATCAACATGCACCTGGTCTGGACCGGCGTCGCCAAGGTGCTGCGCGACCGCGGCATCGACGATCTCGCCTTCGTGCAGCACGGCGCCGGTGCCGGCGAGGTGTTCGCCTTCGGCATCAGCGAAGCCGGCAACGATCTGGTGCTGTTCGGCAGCGACACCGACGCGCGACCCGACGACGACGGAGGCTACTCGTTCACCGGGACGAAGATCTTCACCTCGCTGGCCCCCGTGTGGGACCACCTGGGCGTCCATGGGCTCGACACCACCTCTGGCGACGCCCCGCAGATGGTGTTCGCCTTCCTCGATCGCGACGAGGCCGTCGTGACCCGCGACGACTGGGACACGCTCGGCATGCGTGGCACGCAGAGCCGCACGACCGAGCTGCACGGCGCCCACGCGAGCGCCGGGCGCGTGGTGCGTCGGCTCGCGCCGGGGCCTCAGCCCGATCCTCTCGTGTTCGGGATCTTCGCGGTGTTCGAGATCCTCCTCGCATCGGTGTACGCGGGCATCGCACGCCGCGCCCTCGATCTCGCCGTCGAGACGGCGCGTGCCCGGCGGTCGAAGAAGACGGGAACGAGCTACGCGAACGACCCCGACATCCGTTGGCGCGTCGCCGAGATGGCGCTGACCTATGACGCGCTGCCCCCGCAGCTGGCCGCGCTCAGCCGCGACGTCGACGAGATCGTCGACCACGGGGGTCGGTGGTTCTCGCTTCTCGCCGGTCTGAAGCACCGCGCGGTCGCCTCGGCGAAGGCCGTGGTCGATGAGGCGGTCCTGGTGGCGGGCGGGTCGTCGTACTTCGCGCGCTCGGAGCTGAGCCGGCTCTATCGCGACGTGCTCGCGGGCATGTTCCACCCGTCCGACCCCGAGTCGGCGCATTCGACCGCCGCGGCGGCCTGGCTCGGGCCGGTCGACGCATGATGGCGCGCACGCCCACGGCGCTGTTGAGTCCCGCCGACCGACAACGACGCAGCGCCCTGCGGCGGATGAAGGGCGTCGCGCTCGGCGCGCTCCTCGGCATGGCCGTGCTGTTCGCGATCTCGTTCGCCCTGCAACGCGAGATCGAATGGCTGCAGTACGTACGCGCGGCGGCCGAAGGGGGCATGGTGGGCGCGCTCGCCGACTGGTTCGCCGTCACCGCGCTCTTCCGGCACCCGTTGGGGCTCCCCATCCCCCACACCGCGATCATCCCGCGGCGCAAAGACGAGATCGGCCGACAGCTCGGCGAGTTCGTCGAGACCAACTTCCTCGAGGGCGATGTCGTGCGCACCAAGCTCGAGTCGACGCCGCTGTCGGCCCGAGCCGGGGCGTGGCTCGCCGAGCCGGCCCACGCCGACCGTCTGACCGCCGAAGGGGCCGCCCTCGCGATGAGCGTGCTGCGCGCGCTGAGCGACGAAGACGTGCAGGGGGTCATCGAAGGCCTCGCCCGCGATCATCTGCTCGCACCCGACTGGGGGCCGTCGGTCGGCGGATGGCTCGAACGGGTCGTCAGCGCCGACGCCCATCACGGAGCCGTCGACCTGGCCTTCGACAACATCGCGGCGTGGCTCGGAAACAACCGTCAGGCCTTCGAGGGGCTCGTCTCGCGCCGGCTGCCCTCCTGGGTGCCGAGCCTCGCCCACCGGATGGTCGACGACACGGTGTACCGCGAAGCCGTCACCTTCATCGACGCCGTCCGCGCCGACCCGCACCACCAGGCCCGCATCGCGATCGACGGGTACCTCGCGCGGCTCGCCGAGAACCTGCAGCACGATCCCGCGACCCGGACGCGCCTCGAAGAGGCGAAAGCCGCCGTCTTCGACAGTCCTCGGGTGCGCGGTCTCGCCGCCGACGTCTGGGAGACGGCGAAGGCGGGGCTGCTGTCCGCGCTCTCGGACGCCGACAGCCCGCTACGACGCCGGGCCTCTGCGGCGTTGGCCGACATCGGGAGCCGCCTGCAGACCGAGCCGTCGCTGCAGCGCCGCGTCGACAGCTGGGTGACCGATGCCGCGGTGTTCCTCGTCGAGCGCTACCGGCACGACATCGCCTCGATCATCACCGACACCGTCGAACGCTGGGACGCGGCCGAGACCACCGAGAAGATCGAGCTCATGGTCGGCCGCGACCTGCAGTACATCCGCCTCAACGGAACGATCGTGGGTGCTCTCGCCGGCGTGGCGATCTTCACCGTGGCGCACTTCGCGTGGGGGTGAACGCCCCGCCGCCCCTGCCGTGTCGCGCCCCGGGCCTCCGCCCGCGCGGCGGAGCCCCCACGCGCGCCGAAGGTGAGTAGCCTGGGCGCGTGAGCGACGGTCCGGGGGTCGAGACGCTGTTCGCCTACGGGACGCTGCAGGTACCCGAGGTACAGCTCGACACGTTCGGGCGCCTGATCGACGGCGAGACCGATGCCCTGCCCGGCTACCGTCTCGAGTGGGCCGACATCGACGACGAACGTGTCGCCTCGTTGTCGGGACTCGACGCGCACCCGATCCTGCGCCGCACCGGCCACGACGGCGACCGCGTCTTCGGCCGCGTGCTCTCGCTCACACCCGAAGAGCTCGACGCAGCCGACGAGTACGAGGTGTCCCTCTATCGCCGCATCTCGGTGGTCCTCGCGAGCGGGACGACCGCATGGGTGTATGTCGCGGCATGAGCACGTCATCGGACCCGCGGCCAGCGCTCAGCCCCGCGGCAGATGTCGGCCGCGTGGTCGGAGGGCGACAGCGGTGAGAGACGACGCACGAGCGGAGAGAGCATGATCCAACTGGTGCTGGCACGGCACGCCAAGTCGGACTGGGCCGACGAGGGCCTCGACGATCACGACCGTCCCCTCAACGAGCGCGGGCGACGCGACGCGCCCGACGTCGCGCGACGGGTCTCCCGCGAGGGCGTGCGACCCGAGGTGCTGCTCTCGAGCACGGCATTGCGCGCCACGACCACCGCTGCGGCCTTCGCCGCCGCCTTCGACGTGCCGGTGACCGAGCGGTCCGACCTCTACCTGGCGCCGGCGCTGCGCCTGCTCGACGCGGCACGCGAGAGCGGCGCGGACGAGGTCATGGTCGTCGCCCACGACCCGGGCATGAGCCAGCTCGTCTCACGCCTCGCCGACCGCGATGTGCGGATGGTGACGTGCGCGGTCGCGATCTTCACCTGGCACGACGGCGACTGGGACGACGTGGATGCCATCCCGCCCGACACGTTCGATCTGATCACGCCCTGAGACCAGGTCACGCCCTGACACCGGGGGCTCCCCGCGTGCGTCGGCCGAGCGTCCGGGACACACCGCGGGGCGCGTCCGAGCCACGGTGCGCCCCGGACGCTCAGGCCTACGACGCGGAGTGCGCGGCGGAGACGACGGCCCCGGAGACCGCGGGCACGACCTCGTCCCCGGCGGCGGCGAGCGCGGCCCGGGCCACCGCCCCCGAGACGACGAGCTCGGTGACGGCCTCGATCTCGGGCGAGACGAAGCGGTCGGAGCCGGGACCCTCGACCCGCGTCCGGACGAGCGCGCGCACGGCTCCGGTGACCGCGGCGGGCTGCAGCGGGGCGCGCAGGTCGAGGGCACGGCATCCGGTCAGCACCTCGATCGCGAGCACCCGCGCGAGCCCGTCGACGGCACGGCGCAGCTTGCGTGCCGCCGCCCATCCCATCGAGACGTGGTCCTCTTGCATGGCGCTCGACGGGATCGAGTCGACCGACGACGGCACCGCGAGGCGCTTGAGCTCGGAGACGATCCCGGCCGCGGCGTACTGGGCGATCATCAGGCCGCTGTCGACGCCCGCCTCTTGAGCGAGGAACGGGGGCAGGCCGTTGCTGCGCGCGACGTCGAGGGCGCGGTCGGTGCGCCGTTCCGACATGGATGCCACGTCGGCCACCGCGATCGCGAGGAAGTCGAGCACGTACCCCACCGGCGCGCCGTGGAAGTTGCCGTTCGACTCGACCCTGCCGTCGACCGTGACGACGGGGTTGTCGACCGCCGAGGCGAGCTCGAGGTCGGCGACGAGGGCGGCGTGCGCGACCGTGTCGCGCGCGGCCCCGTGCACCTGGGGCGCGCAGCGCAGCGAGTACGCGTCCTGCACGCGCGTGCACTCGGGCCCGCGGTGGCTGGCGACGATCGGCGAGCCCGCGAGAAAGGCCCGCAGGTTCGACGCCGACACCGCTTGGCCCCGCTGCGGACGCAGGGCCATCAAGTCCGCGGCGAAGACCGCGTCGGTGCCGAGCTGCGACTCGATCGAGAGGGCCGCCGACACGTCGGCCGTCGTCAGCAGCATCTCGATGTCGTGCAGGGCGAGCAGCAGCATCCCGAGCATGCCGTCGGTGCCGTTGATGAGGGCGAGCCCCTCTTTCTCGCGCAGCGCCACCGGCGCGATCCCTGCCGCGGCGAGCGCCTCGGCCGCGGGCATCGCACGCCCTTCGCCGTCGCGCACGTCGCCCTCGCCCATGACGGCCAGGGCGACGTGAGAGAGGGACGCGAGGTCGCCCGAGCAGCCCAGTGAGCCGTACTCGCGCACGACCGGGACGATCCCGGCGTTCAGCAGCGCCGCATAGGTCTCGACGACGACGGGGCGGACGCCCGTGCGACCGGTCGCGAGGGTCTGCAGGCGCAGCAGCATCAGGGCCCGCACGACCTCGCGCTCGACCTCGGCTCCGGTGCCGGCGGCGTGCGAACGGATGAGGCTGGCCTGCAGCTGCGCTCGACGATCGCCGACGATGAACGTGGTCGCGAGCGCGCCGAAGCCGGTCGAGATCCCGTAGTGCGGCTGAGGGTCGTCGGCGAGCCCGTCGATCAGCGCGCGGGTGTCGGCGACACGGCCGAGGGCGGCGGCATCCACCTCGACGCCGGCGCCGCCACGGGCGACGGCGACGACCTCGCGGGGGGTCAGAGGGGCGGATCCGACGGTGACGGTCATGCTCATACCGAGATTCCATCGCGGGGAGGAGCGCGGAACGGCGCCGATCTGGCATCCTGTGTCTGTCATGCCAGACAATCAGCGCCCTCAGGTCCCCGCCGCAGACCAGACGCTGCGGATCCTCTCACTGCTCGCCCGACAGCCCGGTCCGATGGCCGCGCAGACCATCGCGACCACCCTGGGCGTTCCGCGCTCGAGCACGTATCACCTGCTCGCCACCCTCGAACAGCACGGGTACGTCGTGCACCTGCCCGGCGACCGGCGCTGGGGGCTCGGCACCGCCGCGTTCGAGCTCGGCGGAGGCTACGCGCGCCAGCAGCCCCTGGCCCGGCTCGGGCGTCCTCTGCTCGCCGCCCTCTCGGACCACGTGGGCGAGTCCGCACACCTCGCCGTGCTCGCTGGGCGCGACGTGCTGTACATCGTCGACGAGCGCGCGCCGCGGCGGCCGACGCTCGTGACCGATGTCGGCGTGCGCCTGCCCGCGCACCTCACGGCCACCGGCCGGGCGATGCTCGCGGCGCTCCCCCGCGAGCAGGTGAGGGCTCTGTACCCGGATGCCGCCGCCCTCACGCAGCGCCACGGCCTGGGCCCGGCGACGCCCCGCGCCCTGCGCGAGATGCTGCGCGAGGTGCGCGCCGCCGGGCACGCGAGCGAGGACGGCGAGGTCACTCCCGGGTTCCGCTCGGTCGCGGCAGCGGTGCTCGACCACACGGGATGGCCGGTGGCCGCGGTGGCCGTGACGTGGCCGTCGGACGGCCCGCCCCGCGATGGCGCCGCTCTCGCGCGCGCCGCCGCCGACACTGCCGACACGCTCGCCCGCCGGATCGGCCGCCCCGCCTGAAGACTCCCGGCCGGGCGCCCGAGGGCGCTGGGACCGCCGGATCCGCGCGCCCGAAGCCTCTCGGCCGCGTGCCCGAGGCCGCTGCACGTCCGAGCCGCGCCGAAGGAGTGGAGCGCGTCGCCGGCGTCGGCGCGTCGCGCGCGTGGGGCGCGTCGCCGGCGTGGCGCCGACGCTCGGCTCAGGCGACGGGCAGCACGGTGCCGCCGGTCAGGCGCACCAGCTCGTCGAACGTCAACGGGAAGACCGTGTGCGGTGTGCCGCCGGCCGCCCAGATCTGGGGGAACGCCGCCAGGTCTTCGTCGACGACGGTCGTGAGCGGCGCGGGGTGCCCGGTCGGTGCGACGCCCCCGATGGGCTGCCCGGTCGCCGCGAGCACCTGGTCGGGGGTCGCCCTGTGGATGCCGTCGCGCCCCAGCCGATCGGCGAGGGCGGCCGTGTCGACCCGGTGCGCACCGCTCGTCATCACCAGGAGGGGGGCGTCGTCGCTCCAGAACACAAGGCTGTTGGCGATGGCCCCCACCTCGACGCCGAGCGCCGCGGCGGCCAGCGCCGCCGTCGAGGCCGCGTCGGGAAGCACGACGATCCGCCCGTCGATGCCGGCATCGGCCAGAGCAGCGGCCACGATTCTGCTGCGAGCGGGCAGGGCATCGGTCATGGCGCCAGCCTACGACCCCCACGGCGCCGCCGACACCGGCCCCTCCCCTGCTCGCACGCACCGAGCGCGCGGGTCACAATGGGTGCGGATGCCACGACGCCGTGGCATCCGTGACAGCGCCGCCCACAAGGCGGCCGACCAGAAGGAACGCGATGACCAACGCCCTGCCCCTGCCCGAATTCACCCACGAACGCGTGGAGGTGGTGACGGGACGCCGCAGCGGCCTGTTCATCGCCGTGGCCCTGCACTCCTCGGTTCTCGGCTCCGCCTTGGGCGGCGCCCGACTGTGGACCTACCCCACGTGGAGCGACGCACTGGGCGACGCTCTGCGCCTCTCGGCGGCGATGACGCTCAAGAACGCCGCGGCCGGCCTCGACGCGGGCGGCGGCAAGTCGGTCATCGGGCTCCCCGAGGGCACCGTGCTCGATGCCGACCGTCGACGCGCCGCGTTCCTCGATCTGGGCGACGCCGTCGAGAGCCTGGGCGGGCTGTACCGCACCGCCGAAGACGTCGGGTCGACGACCGACGACATGCTCGTCGTGAGCGAGCGCACCGCCCATGTGGTCGGGCTCCCCGACGCCGTGGGCGGTTCGGGCGAGCCCGCCGGACCGACGAGCCTGGGCGTCTACGAGTCGCTGCGCGCGACGCTCGAACGGGTCACAGGCTCGGCTGAGGTGCGCGGACGCCGCATCACGGTGGCCGGGCTGGGGCAGGTGGGCGGCCGCCTCGCGACGCGCCTGTCGGACGAGGGCGCCGTGCTCACCGTCACCGACGTCGACCCCGGCAAGCGCGCCCGAGCGACCGGGCTCGGAGCCGCGTGGGTCGACCCGGGCGACGCGCATCTCGTCGCGGCCGACGTGTTCGTGCCCGCCGGGATCGGCGGCGTGCTGACCGACGAGGTCATCGACGCGCTCGACGCCCGCGCCGTGTGCGGGCCGGCGAACAACCCCTTGGCCCACCGTGCGGGCGCCGAGCGTCTCGCGCAGCGGGGCGTGCTGTACGCCCCCGACTTCGTCGTGAACGCGGGCGGAGTGATCTATCTCGACCTCGAGGCCAAGCGCTCGGGCACGCGCGAACAGATCATGGCGCGCGTCGCGGCGATCGGCGACACCCTGCGACGCATCTTCGACGACGCCGAGGCCCGCGGGGTCACCCCGCTGGCCGCCGCCGAGGCCATCGCGGCAGAAAGACTGCGTTCGGGCGCGAGCGACGACGCGCTCGTCTGAGAAACAGAAATCCGGATGCCACGATGGGGCGTGGCATCCGGACTTCTTTTCTCCAGCGCTCAGTGAGCGGCGTCGTAAGCCTCGAGGACGTTGGCGGGAATGCGGCCGCGCGAGTTCACGGTGAAACCGTTCTGCTCGGCCCAGGCGCGGACGTCGGCGAGGTCGCGCGACGAGCCGGCCGAACGACCGCGCGCGGCGCGGCGCGGCGCGGCGCCGACGGAGCCGACGGAACGACCCGCCGAGATGTAGGGCGCAAATGCGTCGCGGAGCTTTTTCGCGTTGTCGTCGGAGAGGTCGATCTCATATGCGCGACCCTCGAGCGAGAAGTGCACCGTGGCGCCCCCCTCGAGAACGGAACCGTCGAGGTCGTCGATGAGTTGTGTGATGTGCTTCTTGGCCATATCGCAATCATAGGGGATCGCGTGAATTGCCAGCGCCACATTTGCATCGGATGTCGACAGATGCTATCGATACGAGATGTAATGCAGACCGCGATCGAGATCGCGCAGAAAACGCACGGCAGAACCGCGCCCGCGACGGACGCGACACAGAACGTCGCCGCCACGCGCTCTTCCGCCGTTTTCCGCCACCGCGGGTGAAAGTTTCGCCTTCTTCGGGCGAGGTCGATTACGTGACGAATCGCAAAACAATATCGACGGCGAGCGTCGAGATCGTGTTCTTATGAATTCGCCACGAGAAACGCGTCGACGATCGACGAGGGAATGCGTCCCCGGTCGCCGACGGTGTAGCCGTTGCCCCGCGCCCATTCGCGCACGGCCGACAGATCGATCTCGGAGTCGCGCTCTGCGGCTGCTCGGCGGCGGGGCCCCGTCTGCGCACGACCGGCGGGGCGTGCCGCACCGACGAAAGGAGCGATCACCGAGAAGAACCTGTCGGCATTTCTATCCGACAGATCGATCTCGTACTCGCGCCCGTCGATCGCGAAGACGACGCGCTTGCCCTCTCCTTCGTCGAGAACGGTCCCGTCGAGGTCGTCGACGACGTGTCGGATCTGCTTAATGGCCATGATGCCGACGACATTACACGTGAGCGGCACGGTGCCGGCCCGGATGCGCGCATCGCACGGACGGATGTCACCCGACATGGCGCAACCGCCGCGATTCTCGTGCGTCCGCTCGCCGTCGGGACTATCCTCCCGAAGGGCGTTCGAACCGGGGACGCCGCCACACCCACGTGGTCACAGCTATAGAGGGGTCGACACGTGAGCCTTTTCCGAACGAAATCGGTGGAGCAGTCCATCGCCGATACCGATGAGCCCGAGTTTCGCCTCAAGAAGTCGCTGAGCGCCGTCGACCTGACCGTCTTCGGCGTCGGCGTGGTGATCGGCGCGGGCATCTTCACCCTGACCGGACGCGCCGCACACAATGTCGCCGGGCCCGCCGTCGTGATCAGTTTCATCGTTGCCGCGATCGCGTGCGCTCTCGCCGCCATGTGCTATGCGGAGTTCGCCTCGACCGTGCCCGTGTCGGGCTCGGCGTACACCTTCTCTTATGCGTCGCTCGGCGAGCTGTTCGCGTGGATCATCGGGTGGGACCTCATTCTCGAGATGTTCCTCGGCGCGAGCGTCGTCGCCCAGGGCTGGAGCGCATATCTCACCGCATTCCTCGAACAGCTGGGGATCGCCCTGCCCGTGCAGCTGTCTTCCGGCGGAGTCGTCGACGTGCCGGCCATCCTGCTCGTGCTCGTCCTCGGCGGCCTCATGACGATCGGCATCAAGGAGTCGCTGCGCGTCAACCTCGTCCTCGTGGCGATCAAGATCTTCATCGTCCTGTTCGTGATCGTCGCGGGCCTGATGTTCGTCAACCCCGCGAACTACACGCCCTTCGTCCCCGCGTCGGTGCCGACCGAGTCGGCCTCCGGGCTCACCCAGCCGCTGCTGCAGTTCCTCTCGGGCCTGCCCCCGGCCACGTTCGGCGTGGGCGGGATCCTCGCGGGCGCTGCGCTCGTGTTCTTCGCGTACATCGGCTTCGACGTGGTCGCGACGACCGCCGAAGAGACGAAGCGGCCGCAGCGCGACCTGCCGATCGGCATCATCGCCTCCCTCGTCATCTGCACGATCCTGTACTGCGCGGTCGCCCTGGTCGTGACCGGCATGGTGTCGTACGACCAGCTCGACCCCAAGGCGGCGCTCGCCAACGCGTTCGCGTTCCACCAGCAGGGCTGGATGGCGACGATCATCGCCGCCGGCGCCGTGGCGGGCCTGACCACGGTGGTGCTCACCCTGATGATCGGGGCCACGCGCATCATCTTCGCGATGTCGCGCGACGGCCTGCTGCCGACGCGCCTGGCGAAGGTGCACCCCCGTTTCCGCACCCCGTGGGTCATCTCGATCGTGGTCACCGCGGTGGTCGCCGTCGTCGCCGGCGTGACGCCGATCGGCGTGCTCGAAGAGATGGTCAACATCGGCACGCTGTCGGCCTTCGTGCTGGTCTCGATCGGCGTCATCGTGCTGCGGCGCACGCGCCCCGACCTCAAACGCGGGTTCCGCGTGCCCTTCAGCCCCGTGATCCCGCTCCTCTCGGCCCTCATCTGCACCTACCTCATGCTCAACCTGTCGGTCGAGACGTGGCTCCGCTTCCTGATCTGGCTGGCGGTCGGTTTCGCGATCTACTTCGCGTACTCGCGCGGCCACGCCCGCGTGGCGACCGGCGCGCGTCTCGACTTCACCACGCCGCACGTCGTCGCACCCCCGAAAGACTGACGCCGTCGACACCGGATGCCACGCCCCGCCGCCCGCACGCGTCGGGGCGTGGCATCCGTCGTTCCCGGGCAGCCCGGGTGAAAAACTGCCCCTCTGCGGATGAGGTCACCGAGATCCAGAGCATGCACGCATGCTCTCTGGCATCCTGGTCGAAGATCGCGCCCCTCGGCGCCACCCCGTCCGGCTTCACCGTCGATCGAAAGCGAAGGACACGTCGATGACGACGCTCCCCCACACGCCGAAGAACAACGCCCGCATCGCCGCGGTGTCGGGGTTCGTCGGCAGTGCCCTCGAGTACTACGACTTCTTCATCTTCGCGTCGGCCGCGGCGCTCATCTTTCCTCGGGTGTTCTTCCCCGACGGCGCCCCCGGAGTCTCGACGCTGCTGTCGTTCGCGACCGTCGGCGTCGCCTACGTCGCCCGCCCCGCCGGCGCGGTGCTGTGGGGCCACGTCGGCGATCGCCTCGGGCGCAAGAAGGCGCTGCTCACCTGCCTGACGATCATGGGAGTGGCGACGTTCCTCGTCGGATGCCTCCCCACGTGGGACGCGATCGGCATCGCGGCCCCGATCCTCGTCGTCGTCCTGCGTCTGGTGCAGGGCGTGTCGGCCGGCGGCGAGTCGCCCGGCTCGAGCGCCCTCACGCTCGAGCACGCCCCCGAACGACGACGCGCGTTCTTCACGAGCTGGACGATGAGCGGGATCATGTTCGGCATCGTCATCTCGAGCCTGGTCTTCCTGCCCATCGCCGCGCTGCCCGACGACGCGCTGCTGTCGTGGGGCTGGCGCGTGCCCTTCTGGGCCTCCCTTCTGGTCACCGTCGTCGCGATCGCCCTGCGCAGCAGGCTCGACGAGCCCGAGGTGTTCGCCGAGGCGCAGCAGAGCGACGACGTCGCCAAGATCCCGTTGCTGGCGCTGCTGCGACACAACGGCGGCACCGTCGTGCGCATCACCCTGATGTCGCTGTTCACCGCGGTCAACACCATGGTGAACGTCTTCGCCCTCTCGTACGGCACGACGGTGGCGGGCATCCCCCGCGCCGACATGCTCAGCGTCATCACCGTCGCGAACCTCGTGGCCGCCGGCGTCGGCCCGCTGGCGGGTGCGTTGTCCGACCGGTTCGGCCGCAAGCCGGTGTTCCTCCTCGGCCTGGCATTGCAGGCCGTCAGCATCTACGCACTGCTGGCGGCGATCGACGCCGCGAACATGCCGCTCGTGTGGGTGCTGAGCATCTTCCTGATCGGCATCGCGTACACCCTCAGCAACGCGCTGTACCCCGCCTACTTCCCCGAGCAGTTCCCCGCCCGAGTGCGCTACACCGGCATGGCCGTCAGCCTGATGCTGGCGCTGGTGCTCGCCGGCTTCACGCCCGCCATCGCGCAGGGGCTCGTGACGGGCCCCGGCAACGCGCAGAACTGGCCCGCGGTCGCCTGGCTGACCATCGGCATCGTGGTGGTCTCGGGTATCGCGACGCTGTTCGCGCCCGAGACGTCGCGCACGCCCACCGCGCATCTCGGGCTCGTCGGTCGCCCACCGGCCGCGATCGAGGGCCGCGAGACGCTCGACCGGTCGATCACGGCCTCGGCCGGCGCGACGCGCTCCGGCCACCGGCGCTGAGCACCGCCACGGATGCCGCGCCCCCACCGTCCCGCCGATCTGGGGTGTGGCATCCGGGCCCTGACACGATCCGTACATTCGGGTAACGGTCCGTCAACGCGGGCGGTGCACCGTAGGGGTCATGAAACTCACCCTGATCGCCGCCCCGCTGGCCGCTGCCGCTCTCGTCGTGGGAGCGGCCGTGCCCGCTTCGGCCGCCACCGCGTCGCCCCGGCCGTCGAAGCCGCATGTCACCGCGTCGTCGAGCCTGAACGACATCCAGTCCACCGCCGCGACGGTGACCGCTCATCAGCTCGATGCCCTCAAGGCCCTGGTCGCCAAGGTCCCGTCCGACAAGACCCTGTCGGACGCCGACCGCACCAAGGCCCTCGCCATCTTGAACGACGACATCGCCGGCATCACCGCGCTGCAGGCGGCGATCGCCGCCGACACCACGGCGGCGCAGGCGTTCGACGACTACCGCACCGTCTTCACGAACTATCGGGTGCACGCCGTCGCGCTGCCTCAGGTGCACATCGCGGAGCACGCCGACCGGCTGACCGCGGCGACCCTGCCCCGGCTGCAGAAGGCGCAGAAGAAGCTCGCCGACGCACTGGCGGCGCACTCCGACAAGAACACCGCCGATGTTCAGGCGGCGATGAACGACCTCGGCGCGCAGATCTCGACGCTGCAGTCCGACATCGACGGACTGCCGGGCGCCGCGCTGGCGCTGGCTCCCTCGGTCTTCAACGCCGACCACAAGGCCACGTCCGACGTGTCGGCCAAGCTCACGGCGGCGACGCAGGCCGCCGCCGCCGCGGCGAAGGACATCCGGTCGGCGCGGGCGGGTCTCAAGCGATGACGCGGCGGGGGCCTGGCATCCGTCGTCGGGTGCCGGATGCCGGATGCCGGGCCCCCTCGTTCTCAGCCCGCACCTGTGGCGCGTTCCTACGCTGACCCCGTGAACGAGGAACGCGGGCTGGTCGTCGTGGTCGAGGACGAACGGTCGATCGCCGATGTCGCCCGCCTCTATCTGACGGAGGCGGGCTTCGGCGTGCACGTGTCGCCCGACGGACGCACCGGTCTCGCCGACATCCGACGGCTGACACCGGTCGCGGCGGTCGTCGACATCGGGCTGCCGGGCATCGACGGGATCGAGCTCGTCCGCCACCTGCGTCAAGACGACGACTGGGTCCCCGTGCTGTTCGCGACCGCGCGGGACAGCGAGGTCGACCGCGTCGTGGGGCTCGAGCTCGGCGCCGACGACTACCTGACGAAGCCCTTCTCGCCACGCGAACTGGCAGCGCGGGTCAAGGCGCTCGTGCGCCGTTCCCGCGTCGTGCCCCACGCCGAGACGAGCCGGGTCGGTCGGATCGCGCTCGACCTGCGACGGCGCACGGCCTCTGCGTCCGACGAGCCGGTGTCGCTCACGGCGACCGAGTTCGACCTGCTCGCCCAGCTGATGCACCGCCCCGGCCAGGTGTTCACCCGCTCCCAGCTGCTGTCGGCGGTGTGGGGCATCGCCGACTACTCGGGCACGCGCACCGTCGACGTGCACATCGCGCAGCTGCGCGCCAAGCTGGGCGAGCCCGACCCGATCCGCACGATCCGCGGCGTCGGCTACGCGATCGACGAGTCATGAGGGGATCGTTGCGCCGCCTCATCCTGATCGCAACCGTCGTCGTCGCCCTCGTGACGGTCGTCGTCACCGCGATCGCCGGTCTGCAGCTCGTGCGGTCGGTCGACTCGTCAGAGGCCCGGGCCGCCTTGTCGGCGCAGGTCGACCGACTCGCCACGGCGAGCCCCGCGACCCGAGAGGCGCTCGTCACGGGGCTGTCCGATCTGTCTGACCCGAGCGCGCTCGTCGCGGTGATCGACGCGAACGGCACCGTGACCGGCTCGGCCAGGTTCGTACTGCCCGAGCGGGTGGCGACCACCGTGCGGGGCGGCTCCACGGTGTCGACGACGATCCGTCACGACGGAACGTCGTATCTCGTCGAAGCACGCCCGGTGGCCGACGGAGGCGGCGTCGTCGCGGTGCAGAACCTGAGCACGATCCGCTCGCTCAGCGGGGTCGTCCTCGTCCGGCTGCTGATCGCCCTCGGCATCGGCTTCGTCGTCGCGGTGATCGTCGCCGTCCTGGCCGCGCGCCGCCTGTCACGACCGCTCACCCGGGTCGCCGCTGCGGCTCGGGGGCTCGCCGCGGGCCGCCGAGACGTCGTGCTCGAGCCGACCGGCATCGATGAAGTGCGCGACGTCGAGGCGGCGCTGGAGGCGCTCGCGTCGGCCCTCGCCCGGTCGGAGTCGCGCCAGCGCGAGTTCTTGCTCTCGATCTCGCACGAGCTGCGCACCCCGCTCACCGCGATCCGCGGCTACTCCGAGGCGTTGCGCGACGGGCTCATCGACGCCGGGCGACTGCCCGAGGTCGGAGCGACCCTCGATGCCGAGGCGAGCCGTCTGGCGGCCTTCACCGATGACCTGCTCGCCCTCGCGCGCCTCGAGGCCGACGACTTCTCGGTGCACCCCCTGCCCGTCGACGTCTCAGAGGTCGTCGCGGCAGCGGTGCACGCTTGGCGCGGCGCGGCCGAGACCGCCGGTGTCGAGGTCGTCGCCGACGCTCCCCCGCTGACCGTCGTCACCGACCCGGCCCGCGTGCGCCAGCTGCTCGACGGCCTCGTCGAGAACGCGCTCCGCGTGAGCCCGTCCGGCACGGCCATCGTCCTCCGGGCGCTGTCGTCGCCCGCGGGCGCATGCATCCTCGAGGTCTCCGACGGCGGGCCCGGGCTCACCGTCGACGACACCGAGCACGCCTTCGAGCGCGGTGTGCTGCGCGACCGGTACCGCGACGTGCGCAGCGTCGGCACCGGCCTCGGCCTGTCGATCGCGGCGCGACTCGTGCAGCGGCTGGGCGGGGTCATCTCGGCGCATCCCGGCACAGAAGGCGGGGCGGTGTTCCGCATCGTGCTGCCCGGTAGCGAGTAAGCGGTGATGTCCCTAGTGTGAGAGCCAGCCGTCCACCGCGTCACACAGGAGTCCCGATGTCGACCTCTCTCGTCGTGTACGTCTCGTTCGACGGGTCCGCCCGCGAGGCGATGACCTTCTACCACTCGGTCTTCGGCGGCACTCTCTCGATCTCGACGTTCGCCGACTTCGGCATCCCCGATGCTCCCGCCGACGGCGTCATGCACTCGGAGCTGCGCGCCGACGGCTTCACCGTGATGGGCGCCGACGGGTTCTCGGAGCCCGCGGAGGGGTGGGGCAAGAGTCGCGTGCACGCCGCGTTCATGAGCGATGAGCCCGACCGGGCGATCGGCTTCTACGACGCGTTCGTCGCCCGCGGATCCCACGTCGTCACCCCGCTCGAGAAGCAGGTATGGGGCGACATGTACGGCGAGCTGCGCGACCCGTGGGGCGTCGCCTGGATGTTCAACGTCGCCGTCCCCGGGGGCTGGGCCAGCACGAACGAGGGGTGATCCGCAGAGCGGGCCGAGACCGGCGGAGAGCGTTCGAAGAGGTCACCGCCGCTCATCGTCACGGGCCACGCTCGTCGCGCACGCGTCCCTTCGCGTGATCGCGTTCGACCCCGGCCATATCACCAGTAGATAACGCGCGCAAGACCACACGCCTATTCCAGCGGGCTCGACGAGGCGCGACATGCTGTCCTCGAAAGGTGCCGTGATGATTCTGCTGTCCGTGGGTCTTGTCGTGATGTCGGTCGGCGTCGTCATGGTGGTCGTCGGGGCCGCGCACTGGAAGGACGTCGGCGGGCAGGTCACGTTCCTGCGGATCGGCGCGACGGCCGCGGTGGTCTCTCTCGGGGCGATCACCGCACATCTCATGGCGTACAGCAACTCCGACCGCGTGCTGGCGACGACAGCGAACACCGCGATGGTGATGGCACCCGCGTTGGTGTGCGTCGCCGTGTCGATCGGCGATGCAGCCAGAACCCGAGCGGTGATCGTCTTCACCGCCATCGCGGGCGTGAGCGTGTCGGTATCCACCGCGGTCTTGCCCGAGCATGAAGAGCTGATCGTGCGATCGCTGGTGATGGCAGCCGTGTGCGCGACCTGCGCGATCCTGGCGACCGGCAACACGGGGCTCCCCCGTCTGACCGTTCGTCTCCTCTTCGTCGCGACCTCGTCGTATGCCGCGTATTCCGTGGCCCGCGTCACAGCGCTCGTCGCGCTCGGACCCGACGGGACCCTCACCGAGGCACTGTTCCACGAGACGCAAGCCGTGGCGATGGCGCTGATGACGCAGCTGTTCGTATGCGCTGCCATCATCACGGTGGCAGTGCCTGCCGCACAGCGCGCCAGAAGACGGATGCCGACTGTCGCCACCGTCATCGTGAGCGACTGGCCCCTCGTCGTCGACGCCTACGGGTGGGGACGCGCGATCGAAATGGTCAAAGAACTGCGCATGGCCGCACGGGAGCTCGACCCGTTCTCGTCCATCGTCCCCCCCGGAGTGAGCACGACCTTGCCGGCACCGATGCGCGTACTCCCCACGGTGCTCACCTTCGAGTACGGATGGGCAGCCGATGAAACCGCCCTCCTCATCACGACGGGGGAAGACCTCGCCGACCCACAGGAACACGGTGCCCTCGACATCGACATCGACTGGATCACCAGCCGGGCTTTCCCTCTCCCCGAGAACGGGCCGGCGCCTTCGCCCGTGGTCGCATCGGCGCTTCTCGCTCCTCGTCCGATGCAGAACATCGTCCGCAGGCTCGGACGGAGGCGAAGCCCGCGCGCGGAGGTGGCGTCGTCAGGGCACCGCTGACGCATACCGGCGCGGCGGAGGAACCCGGTTTCCGCGTCGGCGTATGCACCGGCGAACGGGATGGGCGTGGTGGTGCCGGAGCGTGTGTCGTCGTCCGGATGCGAGTTCACGATCGGCGCTCGTGCGGCATACCGCAGGAGTACGGCGATGTCGGCGTCCATTTGCGGGTCGAGCTCACGTCGCCCGCGTGGACGGTGACGAGGACCCGCCCGCGGTCACACCGCAGTCCTTACGGCACGAGGACGATCTTGCCGGTGCTGCCGCCGGCCTGGCCCGACCTGTGCGCCTCGGCGGCCTCGGTCAGGGGAAAGGTCCTCGAGACGATCACACGGATTCGTCCGGTGGCGGCGAGCTCGGCGAGATGTGCTCTGACCGAGTTGCGCGGGGTGCACGAGGCGCTCAAGCCCGTGACCTCGCTCACCAAGGCGCAGCGCACCCGCGAGCACGCCGCGAAGGTGGCATGGCGAATCACCCACGACTGGCTGGACGCGCAGCTCGCTCTCATCGACGCGAGGATGTCCACGCTGGATGAGGTCATGCTCCCGTTCATGGTGGCACCCGGCGGCCAGACCATGTTCGAGCTGTACCGCGGCAAGATGGCCACCCTCGAAACGTGACGCTAGGTCGCGCGGCGGGCGAGCGTGCCGTCTGCGAAGCCGACGGCCGCCTCGGCCATGATCACGGTCATGCCGCGTGGTGCGTGCCCATGGTGGCCAGGTACGGAGCGAAGAGCGGGCCGGGGCGGCCGTCGAGGGCAGCGTCGACATCGTAGACCGTGAGCCGGGTGTGCCGCGGCAACTGCTCTTCGGCCGGGACCGGGTAGTCGTCGAAGTCGATAGGCACTTGGGTCCCCTCCGTGGCAGCGTTCCGGTACGCGTCGATCCACCGGCGTACGCACGGGTGCTGAAAGGCGTTGTGGGTGAGCCGCGCGAGGATGTGGCGGTACCGGTCGAGTGTGCCGAACAGGAGTCGTGCGCTGGAGTATCCGAGGTTGCCGCTGCCGTGAGCGGCTCGGAGAACGTGCTCGACGAAGTGGCGACGCGCCTCGGCGCGCTCGAGGAGGCCGCGGTAGTCGTCGAGCATCCAATCGCGGTTCGCGCTGGTCCAGCCGTTGCCGCTCGTCGCACGCTCGAGAAAGCGGCGGCCGTCCTCGACCTGCCGGGCGAACTCCTCGCCGAGCTTCTTGAGGTCGGCGAGGTGCGCGAGCTCGGTCATGAGTTCTTCGACGTACTGGGCCTCCGCGGCGAGGGCGTAGGCGGCGTGTACCCACCGGACGGCGTCCACGGTGGCGTCAGCGGAGCTCTCCTTGTCATGGGTGGTGAGTGCGCTCGTGGCGGCGTAGACGCCGGCGCCGAGGTGCAGCTTCTTGTGGATGAGGTCGCGGTCGCGCTCGACATGCCACAGCGCGCAGGGCTCCTGGAGCGTGTCGATGAGCAGGAGGAGGCTGGAGCCGAGGACGCGTTGGATACGCAGCGCGAAAGAACGGGCTTCCAGCGCGGACGGGCCGGGGACCTCGAGGCCGGCGCCTGCGACGGTCTGGCCGTGCTTGACAAGCGGTGCAGGCATCCGGCGCAGGATGGCCGTGTCGCGGACGTCCAGGTTCGCGTCACCGCCGTCCCATCCGGACGTATCCGCCCACGTCCACGGCTCGCGGCGGTATTCGTAGCCTGTGGCGGTCCGCACTGCGTCAAGCGCCACCCGGCTGTGCGGCACGTCGAGGTTGAACACGTAGCCACCCCAGTCGGTGGCGACAACCAGGCCGGAGTCGACGAGGACCGCGGTGGCACGGTTCGCGGTCACATAAGAGAGACCCGCTCGGCGTCCCGCGCCAGTGATGTCGATGCCTTGCGACCCCGCGCGCACGTACTCGGCGAGCAGGACGCCGGGCTTGCCGGTGAAGGGGAAGAGCCTCTCGAGGTCCGAGTTCGCCTTGGTCATGCTTCAATCCCGAAGCCTGAGTTGCATATTCTGCAAGTGCATGAACATTCTTTGAGAAAACCGGGCTGAAGCCTGTCGAGGAGAAGACACTTCCGTGGCGTTGCCGGGTACGACGAGCCCATGCCTCGCCGCCGTAGACCCCGCCTTTGCCCTGCCACCGTAGTCGGCGATAGCTTTCCTATTGTGCTAGCAGCTGCAGGAGTCATCGTGTTCACGGCGTTACTCTCCGCTGTCTCGTTCGGATTGTGCGCGAGCAGGGTCATCCCTCGCAACCGCATCGTGGGCATTCACGCAGCACAGGTTGCTAGGTCGGAGGCGGCATGGTCCGTCGGGCACTCGGCGGCCTTCGGCCCCGCGGGAGTGGGGGCGAGTATCGGCGGGTTGATCTGGGTGTCTTCCGGCCTCGCGTCATCTGACTCCATCATTGTGCCGCTGAGCGTCGCGCTCGCGGCAGTTTCGGGTCTTCTCTGGGCCAGGGTGCGAGCTGTCGACGCAGCCGCAGACCTTTCCGACAATCCGGAAGACGCGAAGGAGCCGGAGAGGCCTCTAGCCTCACCGAAAATCACCCGTTCGGGCGGCCTCATTCCTGCTGCCGTCGCGTCGTGGCTGCCCGCGGTCGTCCTGTCCGTCTACCGCATGGCGACCCAGGACATCCCGGCCCAGGTTGCCAGTCACTGGAATCTCGCGGGTGAGCCGGATGCGTATGTCGAGACGATGTCCGCATTCTGGGCCTGTCTCGCTGCGGCGGTCGCAAGCGCGGTGGTTGTGACGACATTCGTGATCATCGTCGGGGACGACATCGGCAGATTCTCTGGGAGTACGGGACTCGGGATTTTGGTCGCTCTCGCCGGGATGTTTAGCCTGACGTGGATCACCGCCGTCAAGATGAGCGCTGATCCCTCGACATCAATCTTTATGCTGTGGCCGCCGGCTCTCCTCTTGGGCGGTCTCGTCCTCTCGCTTGCATCTATCCGTCGTCCGCACCCTGCGTAAGCGGGGCCCGAACGGCCGGGCACTCGGCCGAGCGAGTCAATTCATCTTGCGGACCGAGACTCTGCATTTGCTGCGAGAAGAGCCCGCACCGTCCCCCAGATTAAACCTGCCAGGACGGGAACGCCTGTAAGGAAAATTCCCCAGCTCTCCAATGCAGGAATCAACACGGCAGCAACTCCGAGAACGCATGCGACGCCTGCGGCTATCCAGACCGGGAGCAGGGCGATCCGGTGCCCCGTTCGCCAGGAATCACGGGAGGCAAGGTCTTGCTGCTTCCACCGGTAAAGACACGACTGCGCGATGCCGAGCGTCGCGGCGACGTCAACGACGGTGCGCCCCGCTCTCACTAGCTCGAGCGCGCGCTCACGAAACTCGGACGGATACGGTCTCGGCATAGGATCACCTCCTCTCTCAGAAGCAGCCACATCCTCTCAACCAACCGCTCCGGAAACCGAGGCAAGACCACGCATCCTGATCACGCGCGACGAGTGCGTCGAAGGTGTACTGGCAGAGCCGTTCGCGAGCATCATCACAGTGACCAAAACCACACTCGGCGCCTCTCCCGAAGGAGAGACGCCGAGTGTAGATGGCTCTTACAAAGTCACTTGTTCTAAAGAGACCGATTTGGTGGACCTGAGGGGATTCGAACCCCTGACCTCCTCGATGCGAACGAGGCGCGCTACCAACTGCGCCACAGGCCCGTGAACCTCATAAACACTATCACGGCTCACTCACCCCACCCGACACCGGGCGGGGCCGACGAGCCCTACTCCCCCGAGGCGCGGCGCTGCAGCAGGCGGCGCACGTGGTCTTCGATCTCGGCGTCGTCGACGTAGCCCATCGATGCGTAGCGCGACGCGGCCGCGGCCGGACGAGCGGTCTCGATCGGCGTCGGGGCCTGAGCGGCGGCGAGGTCGCGAGCAGCCTGCTCACGCGCCGCGGCACGCAGGGCCTCACGGGCCGCCTGCTCGTCGAGCACGGCGGCGGCGCGCGACCCCGTCGAGGCGACGAGCGGGCGCGGAAGCTCCCGAGGCGTCCACGTCGGGCGCGGTGCGGGGGCGGCGGTCGCGAAGTCTTGCACCTCGACGGCGGTGCGCGCCACCGGTGCGACGGTGGGACGTGCCGCGGAGCGCGACGACACACGCCCCAGGCGACGAAGAAGGCTCACGGATGCCACGACCACGGCGACTCCGCCGACGGCGAGCAGCGAGGCGTTGCCCAGCACGATCTGCACCACCCCGACGGCGGTGGCGACGATGCCCGAGAGGCCGACGACGGTCGTGGCGAGCCGGAAGCGACGGCGTGCCCGCGCACGACGGGCCTCGGCGCGCCGGGCGGCCGCGGCGGCGCGCTCACGGCGGGCGCGTTCGACGGCCGCGGCCTGCTCGGCGCGCGTCTTGTCGAGCTCGGCAGCGCGTTCGGCGCGAGCGATCTCGAGGGCGGCCTCACGCTCGACGCGTGCTCGTGCCACCGCGGCGGCACGCTCGGCGCGTGCCAGCTCGACGGCGGCGGCCCGCTGCTCTTTGACCAGCTCGCGGTCGCGCGCGCTCTCGATGCGGGCGACCTCGAGGCGTGCCTTCGCTTCGGCGAGCTCGGCCTGCGCCTTCTGCGCCTGAGCCTGGCGGGCGAGCTTCTGCTGCTGATGGGCGGTGCGGGCCGTCAGCTCGAGTCGCACCTCGCGCGGTGTCTCCGACGTCTCGGCCAGCACGCGCAGCGCCTGGTTGAGGCGGACGGCATTGCGCTCGGCGGCCGTGAACCGGTAGCGGTTCTGCCACGACGGCAACAGATACAACAGCCAGAGAAGCACGGAGACGAGCACGATCACTCCGCCGCCGAGAATCTGCCCACCCATGCGATAACGGTAGGTCACGCCGAGGTCACACCTCGGCATCCCCCGGCGTGTCGCCTGTCATCCCGTCGAAACTCCACCCCACCGGCGGCACCGTCGCGCGATGCCGCCGTATCGGCGGCGCGGCGACGTCTCTCGGCCGAGGCCACCCGCGGCGCTAGAGACGGTCGGCGGGCGGCACCAGCGCGGCGTCGGGCGGCACCTGCCCCCTGTCCCAGCGGTCGAGCACGCCGTGCGGCAGCTCTTCCCGGACGAGGGCGAACGAGTAGTGATCGCGCCAGTCGCCGTCGATGTGGATGTACCGACGCCGCAGCCCCTCGTAACGGAAGCCGAGCTTCTCAACCACGCGCAGACTGGCACGGTTCTCGGGCCGGATGCAGATCTCGACGCGGTGCAGGTTGAGCTCGGTGAAACAGATGTCGGTCGCCATCGCCACACTCACCGTCGTGATGTTCCTCCCGGCGAACTCCTCGCTGATCCAATATCCGATCGTGGCCGACGACAGCGACCCCCGCGCGATGCCCCACACGTTCAGCTGCCCGACGACCTCGTCGCCCCACATCATGACGAAAGGGACGCCGAGGCCGTCGCGGTACTGCTGCAGCAGCCGACGGATGCCGAGACGCATGTCGAACGACACCGGCCCATCGGGGCTGGTCGCCTCCCACCGCCGCAGCCACGAACGGTTGTCGATCAGCTCTTGCTGCAGCACGCGGGCGTCGCGGTTGCGGATGAGGCGGATCGCTACGTCGCCGTGACGGCGTGGGACGCTCAGGTCCATAGACGTCGGGCGGCTCAGAGACCCGCCGCGAACTCCTTGAACCACGGACGCAGGGCGGGGCCGAGGTCTTCGCGGTCGGATGCCAGCTGCACGATCGCCTTGATGTAGTCGACGCGGTCGCCCGTGTCGTAGCGGCGTCCGCGGAACACGACGCCGTAGACGCCGCCGCCGGCTCCCCCACCGGTGGCGAGCTCTTCGAGCGCGTCGGTGAGCTGGATCTCGCCGCCCTTGCCGGGCTCGGTGTGCTCGAGGATGTCGAACACGTCGGGACCGAGCACGTAACGGCCGATGACGGCCAGGTTCGACGGCGCGTCTTCGGCCTTGGGCTTCTCGACGAGCTGGGTGACCTTGACGACGCCGTCGTCTTCGGTCGGCTCGACGGCAGCGACGCCGTAGAGGTGGATGTGCTCGGGGTCAACCTCCATGAGGGCGATGACGGTCGCACTGCGTTTGTCGTACTCTTCCATCATCTTGGTGAGCAGCGGGTCGCGCTCGTCGATGAGGTCGTCGCCGAGAAGGACGGCGAAGGGGTGGTCGCCGACGTGGCTGCGGGCGCGCAGCACCGCGTGGCCGAGGCCCTTGGGCTCGCCCTGACGCACCATGTGCACGTCGGCGAGGTCGGACGAGTGCTCGACCTTGGCGAGCTTGTCGGAGTCGCCCTTCTCGCGCAGCTTCTGCTCGAGCTCGGGCATGGAGTCGAAGTGGTTCGCGATGTTGTTCTTGTTGCGACCGATGATGATGAGCACATCGTCGATCCCCGCAGCGGTCGCTTCTTCTACGACGTACTGGATCGCCGGCTTGTCGACGACGGGCAGCATCTCTTTCGGCATCGCCTTGGTGGCGGGAAGGAAACGCGTACCGAGTCCGGCCGCCGGGATGACGGCCTTGAAGGGCTTATGGGGCATGCGGATACCTTAGCGGTGCCGCCCGACACCGAGACCGCGGACTGCGCATTTACACTTACTGCATGCCCGACAGCATCGAGCACGCGAAGCGCGCGCTGCGCGCCGACCTGCGCGAACGACGCCAGACACTCTCGGCCCACGCGCGCGAGGTCGCCGAGGCCGGCGTGAAGGAGCAGCTCGACGCGCTCGTGCAGCGATTCGGCGCACGCAGCATCTCGTGCTTCCTGTCGACGACCACCGAGCCCGGCACCCGCGCGTTCGTCGCCGATGCTGTGGGGCGTGGCATCCGGGTTCTGCTTCCGATCGCGCGCGAGGACGGTCTGCTCGACTGGAGCGTCGCCCACCCCGACGTCGAGATCGGCGAGGGTCTCTTCGGTCTCCCCGAGCCGGTCGGAGACGTGCTCGGGCCGATCGCCGTGAACGACGTCGACCTGCTCGTGATCCCTGCGGCGGCCGTCGACCGCCACGGCATGCGCCTGGGATGGGGACGCGGCTACTTCGACAAGACGCTCGGCTCGATGGAGAAGTGTCCGCCGGTCTACGCCGTGATCTTCGATTCCGAACTCGTCGACGAGGTGCCGCGCGACGTCCACGACCAGCCCGTCTCGGGCGTCGTGACACCGACCCGCACGGTCCCGCTCGGCGCCTCCGCCTCTTGACACCCGAAGGAACCCGATGCCGACCTATTCCTATGCCTGCAAGCAGTGCGGCCACCGCTTCGACGCCGTGCAGTCGTTCTCGGACGCCGCCCTCACCGAATGCCCCGAGTGCGGCGGCGAAGTGCGCAAGCAGTACGGATCGATCGGCGTGACGTTCAACGGCTCGGGCTTCTACCGCACCGACTCGCGCGGCGGCTCGTCGTCGAATGGCGGCGGTTCCGGCGCGGCCTCCGGCGGCTCCTCGTCTTCTTCGACATCATCGAAGTCGGAATCGAAGACGTCCGCGTCGTCCTCCTCGTCCTGAGCCCGGGTCGGCGCGGCCAGAGGGGAGCCAGCGCATGATCAAGGGATTCAAGGAGTTCATCCTCCGCGGAAACGTCATCGACCTCGCCGTCGCGGTCGTCATCGGTGGTGCTTTCACCGCCGTTGTCAACGCGATCGTGAGCGCGATCATCACGCCGCTCGTCGCGGTGTTCTACCAGCCGAACGCCGACGGTGAGTTCGGGCCGACGATCATCGGCGTCCACGGTCAGGCGGTCACGTTCCCGCTGGGTGGGCTGCTCTCGGCCGTGATCAGCTTCTTCGCCGTCGCCCTGGTGGTGTACTTCGTGTTCGTCTACCCGATGAACCGGTGGAAGGAGCGCGCCGCCGCACGCGCGGGGGTCGACGAGAAGACCGACGAGCCCAAGCTGCCCACCGAGCAGGAGCTGCTCGTGCAGATCCGCGACCTGCTCGAGCGCCAGCCACGCGCGTAGACATCGCGCACGACGCCGCCCGTGGCGCGCTGGGGTTCACACTCCGGCTCACCCGGGCGGCGTCGTGCGTCACCCACGCCGATCAGTAGTGCGGAGGGACGTCGCGCAGCAGCTGGGCGTCGTTGGGCCCGGATGCCGCCGGCTCGCTGCTGCGCACGTCTTGCGGCCGCGCGTCCGACGGCGCCGGCTCGGCGCTCGTGCCCGGCGCGGGCAGCAGGCGGGCGCGGCGGCCGCCGCCGACACGCACGACCCGCTGGCGCGCAGCGTGCGGCGCGGACGGCGACGTCACGTCGACCTGGGCCGCGGTCTCGTCGATCGCCGCGCCCCGGTGGCCGGATGCGGGCGACGCGGAGCCGATGGCATCCGGGGTGTCGCTCACGGGCTCAGCTCGACAGATCGAGGGGCTCGGTCACCGTGCCCGACGGCGCGTCGTCGGACACGACGCCCAGCAGCTCGGCGATCCGGCCGGCCACCCCCGCGGGGTCGCTGTACAGGTCGAACGCGTGCACGCGAACGTAGTGCCAGCCCAGGCGCCGCAGGATCTGCGGACGCAGGCGCAGCGTCTCGCGCAGAGACTCGCCGATCGTCTCGGGGTCGCTCTCGGCCACGACGGCCTTGCCCTTGTGACGGGCGACCAGCGGCAGCAGACCGCGGTAGTCGACGTCGACGTCGACCCCCAGACGCCGCAGCTCGCGCGCGAGGGCGCGGGTCAACGGATCGGCCAGGTCTTCGGTACGCGTCTCGCGCTCGCGGGCATCGATGTTGCCGAGGATGCCCATGAGCGTCGCCGCTCCGTGCTCGAGGCGTCCATCGTCGTCGAACGACGAGGGGCGGATCGACGACACGATCACCATCGACCGACGGGCGCGGGTCATGCCGACGGTCAGCAGACGCTCGCCGTCGGGCGTCGAGAGGTCGCCGAAGTCGCTGAGCACCCGACCGTGGCGGGTGACGCCGAAACCGAGCGAGAACACGACACGATCACGGCTCTCGGCGACCGACTCCTCGAGCGTCAGCACCGCGAACGGCTCGGCGGCGTCGCGCGACACGAACGCCGCGACATCGGACCGCCCCGCCAGGGCGGCCTCGACGGCGGCGCGGACGCGTTCGGCGTGCTTGCGGCTCGCGGTCACGACCATGAGCGACTCGGAGGCGCGGTTGACGGCGTGCTCGACCACCAGCGTGACCACGCGGGCCACCTCGGCGTCGGGGCTCTCGACCGCTCCGGTGAGGGGATCGGGGGTGCCCGTGCCGCCCTCGACGTAGTCGACGCTCAGGCTGCCACGGCCCAGGTACGACCCGGCCCACGGGAGCGACACGATCTCACCCCCGTAGAACGCGTCGTTGACCAGCTGAGAGAGGTCCTCGCCACCGGCGCGGTAGCTGCGGGTCAGCGTCTCGACCGGCAGCAGCTCGGCGACGCGTTCGAAGACCGACACCTCGTCGAAGGGCACCTCGGTCTCGTCGTCGGGGCCGGGCGTGATCGATGCGCTCACCCGGAACGGCGTGGGCTTCTGCGTGACGGGGTCGCCGAACAGCACGACCTGGCGCGCACGGCGCAGTGCCGGCGTCGCCTCGGCGAGGCACAGGGCGCCCGCGTCGGCGATCAGCACGACGTCGAAGGCGAGGTCGGACGGCACGTCGGGCACCTCGTACGGCGAGGCGAGCCACACGGGCGCGAGCGTGCGCAGCAGCGTCGGCGCGGCATCCGAGATCTCTTGCGCGGTGTGCAGCCCGTCTTTCAGCATCTGCTTGAGGGCGTTCGCCTCGTCGGGGTGGTCGACGATGCCGATGCGCCACTGCGTCGCCAGCTTCGAGGCCAGCAGCGGCCCCGCGGCCGCCGCGTGCGCCTCGTCGACGAGGCGGAAGTCGCGCTCGAGACGATCGACCACGGTGGTGTTGGCGCCGAGCAGGGCACGGTCGGTGCGCAGCAGGTGCTCCAGCGCCGACTGCCACCACGCGAACTCGAGCTCGGCGCCCACGCGTTCTTCGGGCACGTGCCGCACCGACAGCTCGACGAGCAGGGGCTCGAGACCGAGGCGCGCGAGCTCGGAACGCAGCTGGGCGCGCTCGACGAGGTTGTCGAAGAACGTCGACTCGGCCGCCAGCCCGGCGAGCGTGCGCACGAGACGCTGCACCGGAAGGGTGCTGAGACGCTCGGAGCCCTGGCGCCCCAGAATCTGGTCGAGCTCGCCGAGGAGCGCGTCGACCCGCTGCCATCCGACGTGCACGTCGGCCAGGCCGAGCGGCACCTCGGGCACCGCGCCGGCCTCGACCAGGCGCTGCCACTCGGTGCGCTGCTGCTGGATGCGCACGAGAGCCTCGTACATGTCGGGCACGTGCACGCCGGGGCGCACGTATTCCTTCGACAAGCGACGCAGGCGGCGACGATTGGGCCCGCTCATGGGCGACGCGTCACGACGCGGCGAGTGCGCGTCGATCAGCTCGGCCAGCGGGCGCTCGAACACAGACGGGCTGAACCGGTCGAGCGACTCACGGATGCCCTGCAGCAGCTTGAGGTACTGCCCCAGCTCGGAGATCGTCTGGAACGGACGCATGCGCGTCTGCGCGATGAGCTCGTATCCGCGCTCGAGCAGACGCGGCACGTCTTGCGCGTGCAGCTTGCCGGCCAGGTCGTGGGCCGCCCGCGCGTCCTCGGTACGCGTGAAGCTCACGCCGTACCAGGGCGAGTCGTCGGGGCCGAAGCGGAACTCGCCGAGCCGGGCCGCGGTGGCGAGAGCGCGCGCGGCGCCGTCGCGGCGACCGGCGAGACGCTCGAGCGTCGACAGGTCGAGGCGCGCCTCGGTCGACGGGGCCGGGCTCTGGGATGCCAGGGCCGTCAGCGCGCGCAGGATGTCGAGGGCCGAGACGCCCAGCGACAGGTGGGGCTCGGTGACGGCGGAGCGATAGTCGCGCAGCACGGTGCGCAGGCGCACGAGGGCGTCGTCGATCTCGGTGACCTTGGGTTGCTCGGCCTTCTCGTTGCGGCCGATCGCACGGATGAGATCGCGGCGCACGTGGTGCGGCGACACCGCCAGGCCGGCGAGGCCGATGCCCGCGAGACGATGGCGGATGCCGTCGAGCGTCGACCGCCGGGCGCTCACCACCAGCACCCGCTTGCCGTCGTGCACGAACTGGCCGATCGCGTTGATCACGGTCTGCGTGCCGCCGGTGCCCGGGAGCGTCTGCACGGCCAGGGAGTGGCCTGCGGCGATACGCGCGAGGACGCGCTCCTGTTCGGCGTCGGCGTCGAGCAGCAGGGTGTCGGAGGCGGGGGGCCGCTCGTCGGGGCTCACCAGCGCGGGCTCGTCGCGTCGGATGGTGACGAGCTCACGATCGTCGATGTGGCCCGCGAGGGCGTTGAGCAGCGGATCGTCGAGGTCGTGGGCGTCACGCGCCATTCCCGACCCGACGTCGGCGAACGACGAGATGACCAGGCGGGGGTGCACGACGAACGTGGGGATGTGCGTGGTCAGACGCCGCAGGTGATCGATCACCGGCTGCGGCTTGAACACGCCCTGGTCGTAGGCGAGGCCCGCGAGCGCGGTGCTGTCGATCTGGATGCCGAAATGGGTGCGGAAGGCGCGGGCCAGCTCGGGGTTCATCACGAACGCGCCGTGCAGCTTGAGCTCGAAGTCACCGTTGTGCCGACGGATGGCGAGCGGACGCAGCAGCACGGGGGCAGACCACTCCACTCCCCCGACCTTCCAGGCGGCGAGGCCGACGGCCAGGTGCACGGGCTCGAGCCCTCGGGCGGTACGCAGCTCGACGTTCTTGGCCGTGATGCGCTCGGCGGCCATACGCGCCGTGCGCAGGGCGACTTCGTCGCGGAAGAGGTTCGACAGCAGCGTCGCGCGTCCGGTGATGAACTGCGGCAGGGAGCCGGGGTGGGCCTTGGTGATGTCGATGCCGGCGTCGCGCGCGTCGTCGAAGCGCAGCAGCGTCGACCGACCGCCCAGGACGGCGGCCTCGGCGCGGATGCGGTCGCGCTCGGGGTCGGCGACATGGCGCACGACGAGGCCCGGCTCGGACAGCCGCAGCTCGCCGGGGTCGACGGACGACGCCGACACGTCTCCGTCGGCGCCCGTCACGGCGCCACCTTCAGCTCGCCACACATCTGCCAGACTAAGCCGGTCGCCCGAGGTTCGCCCGCATCGGGGCCGAGTTTCGCCGAATCGGCGACACGCCGCGCCATCGGCGCTTCCTCCCCAACCGGCAGATCGTCGAATCGCTCCACGGGTGCCGCCCCCGGCCCGGCAGGCCGGCAGCCCCGTCGCCAGGATGAACCCATGAGCCGAGTCACCAGCACCGAATACCTCAGTCCGTTCGGCCCCGTGCTGCTCGTCTTCGTCGATCACGCCCTCGTGCGTCTCGACGTCGCGCACGACGGGATCGACCTCGCTCGCGCCGACGTCTCGCAGCGCCTGGGCGTGCTGCCCGAGCCGGACGCCGAGGTGGGCGTCGACCTGTGCGCGCAGCTCGACGCCTACTTCGCCGGCCGACGGCAGCAGTTCGAGACCGCCCTCGACTGGCGCCTGGCGCACGGGTTCGCCCGATCGGCGCTCGAGGCCGCCTGCCGCATCCCCTACGGCGAGACGGCGTCGTACGGAGAGGTCGCGATCATGGCGGGAGCACCGGGCGCGGCGCGGGCCGTCGGCACGGCATGCGCGAAGAGCCCGTTCTCGATCGTCGTCCCGGTGCACCGCGTCGTGCGCGCCGACGGGTCGATCGGCGAGTACGGCGGCCACCCCGAGGTGAAAGAGCAGTTGCTCGCGCTCGAGAGCGGCACCGTGCTGGGTGGGACGCTCCACGGCTGAGCGACGAACGACCCTCGCCGTCGGGCCCGGCACACCGTCGGGCCCGGCACGCGGCCGGGCCCGACGGTGAGCGATCAGTGAGACGACGCCTTCTCGGCACCGAACCCGGTGAGCGACCGCACGTCCATCTCGGCCGCCGTGCGTGGATCCTCGGCGCGCCGGGAGGTGATCGAGCCCAGCCAGCCGAGCAGGAAGCCGAGCGGGATCGACACGATGCCGGGATTGTTGAGCGGCCAGATCGCGACCCCGGTGTGAGCGAACACGCTCGTGGGCGCACCCCAGAACACCGGCGAGAGGAAGATCAGCACGAGAGCCGAGCCGAGTCCGCCGTACATGCTCCACACGGCGCCCCGCGTGGTGAAGCGACGCCAGAACAGCGAGTAGAGGATGGTCGGCAGGTTCGCCGACGCGGCGACGGCGAAGGCGAGCGCGACGAGGAACGCCACGTTCTGCCCCTGCACGCCGATCCCACCGACGATCGCGAGCACACCGATCACGATCACCGTGCGGCGCGCCACCTTCACCTCTCCATCGGGCGGCACGTCGCCCTTCTTGACGACGCTGGCATAGATGTCGTGGGCGAAAGACGCCGCCGCCGTGATCGTGAGCCCGGCGACCACCGCGAGGATCGTCGCGAACGCCACGGCCGAGATGAAGCCGAGCAGCAGCGGTCCGCCGAGAGCGAGCGCGAGCAGGGGCGCCGCCGCGTTCACCCCTCCCGGCGCGGCCAGGATCGCCTCCGACCCGACCAGCGCCGCGGCGCCGTAGCCGAGCACGAGGGTCAGGATGTAGAAGAGCCCGATCAGCCAGATCGCCCACACCACCGAGCGACGCGCCTCTTTGGCCGTCGGCACCGTGTAGAAGCGCATGAGCACGTGCGGCAGGCCCGCCGTGCCCAGCACCAATGCCAGGGCGAGCGAGACGAAGTCCCACGGGTTCGCGCCGTACTGCAGGCCCGGGCCGAGGATGGCCTCGCCCTTGGGCGACGCGGCCACCGCGCCCTCGAGCAGCGTGTTCAGATTGAAGCCGTTGAGCGCGAGCACCCAGATCGTCATCACCAGCGCCCCGCCGATGAGCAGGAACGCCTTGACGATCTGCACCCACGTGGTGCCCTTCATGCCGCCGATGAGCACGTAGACGATCATCAGCACACCGACGACCGCGACGACGATCGACTGGCCCACGCGCTCAGTGATCCCGAGCAGCAGCGAGACCAGGCCACCGGCACCCGCCATCTGCGCGAGCAGATAGAAGAAGCACACCGCGAGCGTCGTGAGCGCGGCCGCCATGCGCACCGGGCGCTCCGTGAGACGGAACGACAGGACGTCGGCCATCGTGAACTTGCCCGTGTTGCGCATCAGCTCGGCCACGAGCAGCAGGGCGACGAGCCACGCCACGAGGAATCCCACCGAATAGAGGAACCCGTCGTAGCCGTTGATGGCGATCGCGCCGCAGATCCCCAGGAACGACGCCGCCGAGAGATAATCGCCCGCGATCGCGAACCCGTTCTGCGGCCCGGTGAACGACCGGCCCGCCGCGTAGTAGTCGGCGGCCGTCTTGCTGTTGCGGCTGGCCCGGATGACGATGAACAGCGTCACGGCGACGAACGCGCCGAAGATCGAGATGTTCAGGACGGGATTGTTCTCGACCGTCTGGACCGCGGCCTCGACGGAAGCGAAGACCTCGTTCACGCGGCGCCCCCGTCCATGCGCTCCAGCTCGGCGCGCAGCCGCTCGGCACGCGGGTCGAGGCGGCGGTTCGCGTACGCGACGTACCCCATGGTGATCGCGAACGTCGTGACGAACTGCCCGAGCCCGAACAGCAGCCCCACGGTGATGGCTCCGCCGACGCGCTGCGCCATGAACTCGGGGGCGAACGACGACAGCAGGACGTACGCGAAGTACCAGACGAGGAACGCCACGGCGAGCGGGAAGACGAAACGGCGCTGCCGTCTCTTGAGGTCGCGGAACGGCTCCGACCGTTCCACCGAGATGTAGTCGACGGCGCCTCCGGGCGAGCCGTCGGTGCGGGCGTGCGTCATGTGGCCTCCTTGCCTCATGAGTGCCGGCGCGACGATGCGCCGAACGGGAAAAGACCGGGTCGGCCGTGGCATCCCCGGTGATATGGTCGACGCTACGAAAGGCGGCGACGGCGCCGTCACCCCCGGAAGTAGGTAGTGCGTGGAGGCACCGGCTCTTCATCGAGACACCGCGACGCTCGTGTCGCGCGCGGTGGGCGAACTCGTGCGGCGGACGAACTTCCCGGTGGCCTTCGGCGGCCTCGTGCACGACGGCGCCGTGCACGTCAGCACGATCGTCGGTGCGCGCACCCGCAGCATCGAAGGCCTCGTCGTGCGCGCCGAACGGGGTCTCGGCGGACGCGCGCTCGTCGAACGCCGCCCGCGGCTCGCCCTCGACTACCGCACGGCGCGATCGATCACGCACGACTACGACCGCGCGATCCTCGGCGAGGGCATCGCCACCCTGTTCGCCGTTCCCGTGCTGGTCTCGGGAGCGGCTCGCGGCGTGCTCTATTGCGGATCGTGGGCGCAGGCGCCCCTCGGCGAGCGCGAAGCGCGCCCGGCGTTCGACGTCGCGAGCGATCTGGGCACCGAGCTGCGCGTGCACGAGGAAGTCGACCGTCGGCTCTCGGCCGCCCCTCGCGGCGACGGCGGCCTCGGGGCGGCCGCACGGGAAGAGATCCGCGACGCGTACGCGCAGTTGCGCAGCGTCGCCGCGACGATCGCCGACAGCGACGCACGCCGACGCCTCGAAGAGATCGAGGCTCGTCTCGCCGCACTGTCGGGAGACGCCGACGGCGAGGTCGAGTCCGACGTGCACCTGTCGCGGCGCGAGGTCGACGTGCTCGCGTGCGCCGCCGTGGGCTCGACCAACGGCGAGATCGCCGCGGCTCTGCGTCTGCGCGAGACCACCGTCAAGTCGTACCTCGCCTCGGCGATGTCGAAGCTCGACGCCTCGACGCGGCACGCGGCCGTCGTGCGGGCGCGACAGGCCGGGCTGCTGCCCTGAGACGTCGGCGCCGCCGCCCGCGACGACCCGGGCGTCGAGCCGGCTGACGGATCCCATCGGCGTCGCCGAAAGCGTGGGAGTTGCCTGGCAATGGGGCCGAGAGGTTGAACACCGCGGTGATTCTCGGAATCGTGGCTGGCCCCTGACGTCGACACAGAAGGAGAGTCACATGCTGACGCTCACCGAAGAAGCGACCACCGCCGTCAAGACCATCGCCGCGCAGCTGCCGGACGCCGCCCAGGGAGGTGTGCGGATCGAGGGCGCCGGCTCGCCCGACTCGCAGTTCCGCCTGTCGGTGGTGCCGGGCCCCGAGCCCGACGACGCCGTCGTCGAGAACGCCGGCGCGCGGGTGTTCCTCGACACCGACGCCGCCGAGGTGCTCGACGGCCGGGTGCTCGACGCCCAGGTCGACGGGCAGGGCGGCGTGCAGTTCGCCGTCACGGCCCCGGCCTGAGGTCTGCGCGCGATGCCCCGGCCCCCGGGCCGGGGCATCGCCGTGTGCGGACGCCTCACCGCGAAGAAGCGGCCCACTCCGCGACACGGCGGGCGCTCTCGTCCTCGGACAGGTCCTCGATGCGCGTCATGATCGACCAGCGGATGCCGAACGGGTCGCGGATGCTCGCATAACGGTCGCCCGAGACGAAGTCGGCCGGAGGCTCGCGCACCGTCGCTCCGGCCTTCTCGGCGGCGGCGACGACGGCATCCACGTCGGACACGTACAAGCCCAGCGAGTAGCAGTCGTCATCGCCGGCGGGCGGGGCCACGAGGTGGTAGTCGGGCATCGGCTCCCCCAGCTGCAACTGCCCGTGGCGGAAGTCGAGCACGGCGTGCGCCACCGCCCCGCCCATCTCGGTCACATCGACGACGCGCGCGCCGAAGACATCGCGATAGAAGCCGATCGCATCGCGGGCGCTGGGGATCGCGATGAACGGGGTGATGCTGCTGGCGCCTCTCGGGGTGCCATCGACGGTGTGCTCTCCGTGCGCTGCTGTTGCCATGGGGGAAACCTACGAGCCCCTCGGGCCGGCGGGCTTGGAGATATGCGACACGATGCGGGTGGGTAGGGTGAGGCGACATGGCAGAGACATCGCCGGCGACCCGCGGGGTGCTCTATCCGGCGCGGCTGCCGACCTTCCATCGTGTGCCCGTCGTCGGCGACCTCGCGGTCTTCGTGCGGTGGTTCTGGATCCCCGAGTGGCGCATCGAGCCCGGCCGCGTCTCACGCCAGCACGTCATCGGCTTCCCCGCCTGCAACCTCGTCGTCGAGAACGACGTGACAGGGGTCTCGGGGCCGACCACGCGCGCATCGTCCCGCGATCTGAGCGGGCGCGGCTGGGCGGTCGGGGCGTTGCTGCGCCCCGCCGCGACACCGGCGTTGGTCGGCGATCCGACGCTGCTGGTCGACGCCTACCGGCCGGTCGACCATCCCGAGCTCACGTCCGCCGTCCGTGCGGCCATGAACGCCGACGCCCCGTCCGAGCACCGCCGCGCCGCCGCGACCGCCGCCTTCGCGGAATGGCTGAGCGAGCGCCTCGGCGCCCCGAGCGACGAGGGCGTCCTCGCCAACCGCATGGCCGAGGCCGCCGAGAGCGATCCGACGCTGCTGCGGGTGGACGACCTCGCCGCGCATCTGCACGTCTCGACCCGCACCCTGCAACGTCTCGCCGTCAAGTACGTCGGCCTCTCGCCGGCGGCGATGATCCGACGTCGCCGTCTGCAAGAGGCCGCCGAACGGCTCCGCGAGCACCCCCGCCTCGACATGAGCGCGCTCGCCCACGAGCTCGGGTATGCCGACCACTCGCACCTGACCAACGACTTCCGCGCCACTCTCGGGTTCAACCCCGCCGCCTACCGCCGATCGACGACCCCCGACGTGGACACCGCCCCGGGCGGGTGAGCGAGCTCCGCATGCCGACGTGGCTCCGGCCCGCGGTTCTTCGGTTCTGCACCCGGGCCTCGCGCATGGTGCCCCCGGCAGGATTCGAACCTGCGACGCCCGCGTTAGGAGTGCGGCGCTCTATCCCCTGAGCTACGGAGGCGGGACCGCTCCAGCCTACTGCGAGCCGGAGGGCACCCCGTCGTGCAGCCGCTCGGGCAGCCCCTCGTCCCACGTGCCCGGCTCGACGAGCGCCGCCTGCCGCAGGTCGACGCCGTCCGCGCCGACGCTCGCGGCGCACAGCAGCAGAGACTCGAGCACGTGGCCGTCGTGCGCGTCGCGCCGCAGGACCGACGCCCCGGGGTCGACGGTCGCCGATGCGATCACGTCGAGCCAGGGCATCCACCAGTCCTCGGCGTCGGCCGTGCCCGCGCTCCGGAAGTCGTCGAGCCATCGCGCGATCCGCGGGGTGCCGGGGTCGTCGACGGCGTGGTGGGCGACCATGTGGATGCCGGGCCGCAGGCGCGAACGCCGGGCGACGAGGCCGTCCCACTCGACGAGATGGGCGCCCGAGGCGTCGACCTCGACGAGGTTGAAGCCCCGCGTGCGGGGCGCCGCCGGCAGACGCCCCGAGAGGGCGTCGAGCGGGATGCCGCCCCGGCTGACGACCTCGTCGTCGGCGCGACCCGACAGGTCTTCGCGGTTGAGCAGCACGGCCAGACGCCCCGCGTGGGGGTCGGCGGCCAGCCACGCTCCCCCGGCCCGGTCGTCGCGCACCCCGACGACACCGGGACTCTCGGGCCACCACGGGCCGAGTCCCCGCCAGGGGCGGTCGCGCTCCTCGTCGCGGACGGCGAGGAGCCTCGTCGTCCCGTCGGGCTGCGCGGGGACCTCGATCACGACGGTGCACACCCCTTCACGCTACGACGTGGCGACCCGCACGGGGCACAGTGCGGAAGACTGGGGGCATGTTCGTCGTCGTGGGAGTGAGCGGCGGGATCGCCGCATACAAGACCGTGGGCCTCGTGCGCCTTCTCGTGAAGGCCGGGCACGAGGTGCACGTGGTGCCCACCGCCGACGCGGTGCGCTTCGTCGGGCTGCCGACGTGGGAGGCCATCAGCCGCAACCCCGTCACCACCTCGGTGCACGACGACGTCGCCCAGGTGCGGCACGTCGCCCTGGGGCAGTCGGCCGACCTGGTGATCGTCGCCCCCGCCACCGCCAACACCCTCGCCACGATGGCCGCGGGGCTGGCGTCCGACCTGCTCGGCACGACGCTGCTGGCCACGACGGCGCCGGTCGTGGTGGCGCCCGCGATGCACACCGAGATGTGGCGGCACCCCGCCACCGTGCACAACATGCAGGTGCTGCGCGCCCGGGGCGTGCACGTGGTCGGCCCCGACGACGGCGCGCTGACGGGCGGCGACAGCGGCCCCGGACGCATGTCGGAGCCCGAGCAGATCGTCGAGGCCGCGCTCGCCCTGGTCGGTCGCCCGCGCGATCTCGACGGTCTGACGGTCGTGGTCAGCGCCGGCGGCACCCGAGAGCCCATCGACCCCGTCCGTTTTCTCGGCAACCGTTCGAGCGGACGCCAGGGGGTCGCGATCGCGCGGGCGGCCGCCGATCGCGGCGCGCGGGTGACGCTCGTCGCCGCGCATCTCGACGCCGACGTGCGCCCCGACCCGCGCGTCGAGGTGATCGTCGCGGGCACGGCCGACGAGCTGGGCCGGGCGATGGATGCCACCGCACCCGGTGCCGACGTCGTCGTGATGGCGGCGGCGGTCGCCGACTACTCGGTCGCCGCGGTGTCGGAGCACAAGCTGCGGAAGGAGAGCTCGCCCGGGGGTCTGACGCTCGAGCTGGTGGAGAACCGCGACATCGTCGCGGGTCTGGTCGCCGCGCAGCGCCCCGGCCAGACGATCGTGGCGTTCGCCGCCGAGACGGTGGCCGACGACGACGAGCTGCGCGAGCGCGCCCGCGCGAAAGCGGCACGCAAGGGCGTTGACCTGCTGGCGGCCAACGCCGTCGGCTGGACCCGCGGTTTCGAGACGGCCGACAACGCGCTGACGATCGTCGCGCGCGACGGAGACGTCGTGGGCGTGGCATCCGGGTCGAAAGACGACACCGCGCACGCGCTGCTCGACGCGATCGTGGCCTACCGCGCGCGGCGATGACAGGGCCCGCCGCCCCCGACCCAGCGGCGGAGACGACAGGGCCCGCCGGGCCACCGGCGAAGACGACGATGCGGCGGCCCCCGGAGGAGCCGCCGCATCGGGACGATCAGTAGCTGTAGGTCATGATCGTCGAGAAGATGTCGCGGAAGAGGAACGCCATCCAGACTCCGACGATGATGAGCGACACCACGCACACGCCGATCCAGACCCAGATCGGGGTCAGGCCCTTTCCGGTCTGACGGCGGAGGATGACGCCGCGACCGATGATGTAGACGCCGCCGCTGATGACGAACACGAACAGGCTCCACGCCCAGTGGAAGGGCCGCTCGATGCCGCGCTGGCGCAGCGTACGCCAGTCGAGGAACGAGAACAGCACGGTGAGCCCGCCGGTGACGACGGAGATCAGACCCGAGATCACCGAGAAGCTCAGCGACGTCGACAGCGACGAGATCGACGAGTGCGGCGCGTACGTCGCCTCGTAGATCTGCTGGTCGATGAAGCCACGCCAGTCGAAGAGGAAGAGCGAGAGCACGCTGACGAGCGGCATCGCCACGGCGAGCCAGATCCACACGGTGTTGGTCGGGATGTCGCGGCGGACCGGCGCGACAGTCGCGGCGGGATAAGCGCCGTACGCCTGCTGCGGGGTCGCGCCGTAGGCGCCGGGAGCCTGCGGGGCCGCGGGGGCCTGCGGTGCGCCGGGATACCCGGGCTGCGGGGCGGCAGCGGCGCCGGGGTACCCGGGCTGCGGGTGCGCGTATGCCGGGGCGGCGGAACCGTAGCCGGGCGGGGTCGCACCGGGCTGCGCGACACCGTGCCCCTGCGGTGCGGTGCCGGAGGCCGACGGGTTCACGCCGTACGTCGGCGGGACGGGCGACGACGGGACCCCCGGAGCAGCGGGCGCACCGGGACCGGTGGATGCGGCATTCCCCGCGGGGACGACGGGCGGCACCGGAGCTGCGGGCGACGAGACCGGGGCCGCAGGGGCCGGCGACGCGGCGGGCGCCTGGGGCGCGGCCGGCGCCTGCGGGGCGGCGGGGACCTGCGGTACGGCGGGCGTCTGCGGTACGGCGGGCGTCTGCGGTGCGGCCGGCGCGGTTGGCTCCGACGGGGCGACGCTCCCGACGGACGCCGTGCGACCAGCGGGCTCCGAGTGAGTGACGGGCTCCGACGCCGCGTCCGCGACCCCGTGCGCGGGCGACGACGCGTCCCCCGCGGCAGAGCCCGATCCCGCAACGGCGCCGGTGTCGGCCGCGGCCGAGGCCGAGGCATCCGGAGCCGCCCCCGCGGGCCGCACCTCGTGCGTCCACGACGTGCCGTCCCAACGGCGCAGGCCCCCGCTGCCCGCCGGGTCGGGATACCAGCCGTCGGGCGGGTTGGGCGTGTCGGTCATGTCTTCCCCCTCGAAAGTGGTGGCGAGCGCGTCCGTCGAACGGGCACGGTGCCCCGATTCTAGTGACGCCGTCTCTGCTCACCGGAAGTCCCTCGAGGTGTGCGAGACGCCGACGCGCAGATCGGTGAACCCGTCGGCGACGAGATTGGTCACGCCCTCGACCGAGCGCTCGAGCATGCCCCGCACGATGAGCGCGGGCGACTCGCGCACCACCCGGCGGTATCTGTTCCACACCCCGATCGAGCAGATCACGTTCATCAGGCCGTGCTCGTCTTCGAGGTTGAGGAACGTGATCCCGGATGCCGTGGCCGGACGCTGCCGGTGGGTGACGAGCCCCGCGATCTCGACGCGCCGGTCGGTGTCGTGCGTGCGGAGCTCGCGCGAGGTGAGCACCCCCCGCGCGTCGAGCGCCGAGCGGAAATGGCTCAGCGGGTGATCGTCGGTCGAGATCCCGGTCGCCCACAGATCGGCCGCGAGCACCTCGTAGCTCGTGGGGTCGGCGAACAGGGGCGGCTGCACGGCGACGACCGTGTCGGGCAGGAACTCGGCCCGGTCGAGCGCGGCCGCACCCGACAGCCAGATGGCCTCTCGGCGAGAGTGGCCGAGGCATTCGAACGCCCCCGCCGTGGCGAGCGCCTCGAGCTGCGCCTCGACCAGGCCGGTGCGCCGCACGAGGTCGCGCAGATCCCGGTAGGGCCCCTTCTCGTCGCGCTCGGCGACGAGGCGCTCGGCGACCTTCGCACCGATGCCGGTGACGGCCGCGAGCCCCAGTCGCACCGCGAACGCGCCGTCGCGGCGATGCGCTTCGGACTCGTCGGGCGCCGCCGCGACGAACCCGCCCGTCGGCGGCTGCACCGGGTCGGCACACGCGGGCGATCCCGTGGGCCCGTGCGGAGCGGCATCGTCGATCGGCTCGAGACCGGCGTCGACGCCCGAGCGCGACAGGTCGGGGCGTCGCACCTCCACGCCGTGACGGCGGGCGTCGGCCGTGAGCGTCGCCGGCGAGTAGAAGCCCATCGGCTGCGCGCGCAGCAGCCCCGCGAGGAACACCGCGGGATAGTGGAGCTTGATCCACGAGCTGGCATAGACCAGCAGGGCGAACGACAACGAGTGCGACTCGGCGAAGCCGAAATTGGCGAAGGCCTGGATCTTGGCATAGAGCTCGTCGGCCACCGGCCCGACGAGACCGTTCTCGGCCATGCCGGCATACAGCTTCTCGCGCAGCGAGTCGATGCGCTCGAGCCCCCGCTTCGACCCCATCGCCCGCCGCAGCAGATCGGCGTCCTCGGGGGTGCAGTTGCCGACGGCCACCGCCATCTGCATCAGCTGCTCTTGGAACACCGGCACCCCCATCGTGCGTTCGAGGACGGGACGCAGACGTTCGTGCACGTAGGTGATCTGCTCCTCTCCGAGCTTGCGACGCACGAACGGGTGCACCGCGCCGCCCTGGATGGGGCCGGGCCGGATGAGGGCGATCTGCACGACGAGGTCGTAGAACCGGCGAGGCTGCAGACGCGGCAGCAGCCACATCTGCGCGCGCGACTCCACCTGGAACACCCCGATCGAGTCGGCGCGGCACAGCATGTCGTACACGGCCTTCTCTTCTTTGGGCAGGGTCGACAGCTCCCACGTCTCGCCCGTGGCATCCCGGATGAGATCGAAGCAGTACTGCAGCGCCGCGAGCATGCCCAGGCCCAGCAGATCGAACTTGACCAGCCCCATCCAGGCAGCGTCGTCTTTGTCCCACTGGATGACCGTGCGCTTCTCTTTGCGCGCGTGCTCGATCGGCACCACCTCTCCCACCGGCCGGTCGGTGAGCACCATGCCGCCCGAATGGATGCCGAGATGCCGGGGGGCCTTCAACAGCTCGGACGCGAACTCGACGACCTCGTCGGGGATGTCGTGATCGGCGCCGGTCTCGAGCGTCGCGCCCCACCGCTCGACCTGCTTCGACCAGGCGTCCTGCTGCCCCGGCGAATGCCCGAGCGCGCGGGCCATGTCGCGCACGGCGTTCTTGGGGCGGTACTGGATGACGTTGGCGACCTGCGCCGCGCGGTCGCGACCGTATTCGTCGTAGACCCACTGGATGATCTCTTCGCGGCGGTCGGAATCGAAATCGACGTCGATGTCGGGCTCCTCGTCGCGCAGGCTCGACAGGAACCGCTCGAAGGGCAGCTGGTAGAAGATCGAGTCGACGGCCGTGATGTCGAGCAGATAGCAGACCGCGCTGTTGGCGGCCGATCCCCGCCCCTGGCACAGGATGCCGCGCCGCCGGGCCTCTTGCACGATGCCCCACACGATGAGGAAATACCCCGGGAAGTCCTTCGCCTCGATGACCGCGAGCTCGCGCTCGATGCGATCGCGGTCGGCGGCGGAGAGGTCCGGATACTTGCGGGGCACGGCATCCCACACCAGATGCCGCAGGTACGACATGGGCGTGTGTCCCTCGGGCACCCTCTGCCGGGGCAGCGCCGGCTTGGCGCGCCGCAGGGGGAACGCCGCCTCGTCGGCGAGCGTCACGGTGCGCGCGACGGCCCCCGGATACCGGGCGAACCTGGCCGCCATCTCGCCGCCGGAACGCAGATGGGCGGCAGAGTGCGCGGGCAGCCACCCGTCGAGCTCGTCGAGGCTGCGATTGGCCCGCACCGCGGCGACCGCGGCGGCGAGCACCTGCTTCTGCGGGACGGCGTAGTGCACGTTGTTCGTCGCGAGCAGCGGCAGCCCGCGCTCGGCCGCGAGGGCGGCCAGGATGTCGTTGTGCCGGGAGTCGAGCGGGCCGCCGTGGTCGATCAGCTCGACGTGGACGGCGTCGGAGCCGAAGAGGTCGACGAGACCGTCGAGAGCGCGCGCCGCCCCGGCCGGGCCGTCGAGGGCCAACGCCTGCCGCACGGCGCCTTTGCGGCATCCGGTGAGCACCGCCCAGTGGGGGTCGCGCGGACCCCCCGCCCGCTCGGCCAGCTCGGCCAGGTCGTAGACGGGACGCCCCTTCTCGGCACCGGCGAGCTGGGCATGGGTGATGGCGGCGGCGAGCCGGTGATACCCCTCTTCGGCACGGGCGAGCACCAGCAGATGCGTGCCGGCGGGGTCGGCCTCGCCGTTCTGCGATCGGGGCAGGCCCAGAGACAGCTCGGCGCCGAAGACGGTGCGCACCGCGCGGGACTCCGCCGCCTCGGCGAACCGCACGATGCCATAGAAGCCGTCATGGTCGGTGATCGCGAGCGCGTGGAGCCCCAGCCGCTCTGCCTCTTCGACGAGCTCTTCGGGAGAGGAGGCGCCGTCGAGGAACGAGTACGACGAGTGCGCGTGCAGCTCGGCGTAGGGCACGGTGTCGGCGGGACGCTCGATCGCCTGCGGCACATAGGACCCGCGCTTGTGCGACCACGCGGGGCTGTCGCCCCCGTCGGCACCGGAGGGCGCCCCGGTGGGGCGCCGCGCGTCGCTCAGGGCCCGTTCGAGCTGGGACCACTTCACGGGAGGGTTGTGCCAGCCCATCAGCGCGACCCCCGCCCCGAAGGACCAGGATGCCGGCGGGCCCGGTCGTCTGCACGGGAGGGCTCAGTCATAGCGCCCCTCGGCCCGCCACTCGCCCTCTTCGACCACCAGGAGCCAGGCCTCGCCGAGCTCGTCGACGACCTGGAAACGGTGCGCCCGACGACGGCGCAACGCGTCCCACCCGCGCTCGCTGATGGGCCAGGGCCCCGCCCACTCGACGATGCGCCGACGGCGCTCCCCCGTCACCAGCACGGCGGGCGGCGCGCTGAGCGCATCGCGTTCTGCGACGGTCACCGCTGCGCCGGAGATGTCGGTCACCTCGACCAGACGCGGCTCGGGATAGACCGTCGCCGGGAGCGGATCGGGCAGGCTGCCCGGCCAGGGACGCGCGCGCTGCCTGAGCGGCACCGCGCGGTCGCCCCACGGGACGAGCAGCTGACGTTCGGCGAGCCATCGGCCGCCCCCGATCGCCGGGGTCACGACGCCGCGGTGCCCGAGCATGGCCTGCACACGGGAGAGGGCGTGGTGCACGCGTTCGTCGGACCCCGCGCCGAAGAGCCCTCGTGCGTGATGAGCGGCGTCGTCGACGACCGCGGGCTCGATGTGCACGCCGGCGACACCGCTGCCGAAGATGCCCTGCCCGTCTTCGGCCAGCTGCCACCGCACCCGGTCGACGACGCCGGCCGCATCGAACGATGCGGGGTGCAGCCACACCCGTTCGCTGCGCTCCCCCCGTTCTCCGCTCAAGACGACGCGCAGCTCGGTGCAGACGAGGTTCTGCGCGGCGAGCCGTGCGATGAAGTCGTCGGCGGCGATGCGCATGCCGAAGGCGATCTGCTCGGCGAGCTCGAGCGGGGGTTCGAAAGCGACGGTGCGGTCCAGTTCGGGAGGGGGGACGCGGGCGGTCACCGGCTGCGAGTCGCGGCCCGCGGCGAGCGCGTGCAGTCGCACGCCGCGATCTCCGAAGCGTTCGCGCACACGATCGACCGGCATCGCCGCGAAATCGCCCAGGGTCTGCACTCCCAGGCGAGCGAGCAGACTGCTCAGGTCGTCGTCGTCGAGAGCCGCCACCGAGAGCGGCGCGAGGAAGTCCGCCGCACCGCCCGGCGGCACCACACGGACCGGTGCCGCGACGCGCGCCGCCTGCTCGGCGGTGAAGACGCCGTCGGCGATGCTGGCGCGCACCCCCGGGAACCCCGCGTCGGCGAGCAGGTCGAGGAGTATCGCCGCCGCCGCTTCTTCTCCTCCGTGATAGCGGGCGGGGCCGCGCGCACGGAGGGCGCAGAGCCCCGGTCGCACGATCTGCACCCCGGGGGCCTGCTCTTCGATCTGCGCGACGGCGGGGGCGAACGCACGGACGTCGCGGGCCGGGTCGGCGGCGACGACCACGAGCGAAGGGCAGAGCGCTTGTGCGTCTCGTCGACGCTGACCTCGGCGCACCCCCTGTGCCCGCGCCTCGGGCGAACAGGCCACGACCGTGTTGTGCGCGAACACCGCGATGGGCGCTCCTGAGCGGGGCGGCGACGGGGCCTCGCGCACGAACGCGGTGATCGGCCAGTCGGGGAACCACAGCACGAGGCTGCGCGGGGGCGGCGTCATCAGCCCACCGCCCGCGTGCGGTAGGCCTCGAGCTCGTCGCGGGGCGCGGCAAGACGATCGACAGGGGCTCCGAGCATCTCGACGGTGCCGTCGGCGGCGGGCAGCAGCATGCGGGCGCGGCGCGCGTTCGGCGAGCGTCTGCTGCGTACCGACACGGTGAGCTCGCGCCCCGTGAGACAGCCGTGGCCCTGGCCGAGGCCCGCCCACCGCGGGTCGGCGACGTCGATGACCGCCTCGGCCTGCGGCCACGCGCCCTGCACCAGCAGCACGGTGCCGCGATCGCGCAGCCGCGCGGCCAGGCGTGCGGCCTCTGCTCCCCCCTGTGCGGTGCGCGATCCGGCAGGAGGCCGGACGGCCACCACCGGCAGGACCTCGGCGATCGTGGCGGTGACCGCCAGCCACCGGGCCCCCGGGTCGGGGATGAAGACCAGCCGATCGAGATCGAGGCCGTATCTCTCGGCGGCCTCTGCGCCGAGCTCGGGCATGCCCACCACGCCGCACCAGACGCCGTCTTGAGAGGGCCGTGCCATGAGGGCGAGCAGCAGCGATGCCGAGCGGGCGATCGCGTAGGCCGATCCCGACCTCAGCCCGCCGCCGGGCAACAGCGCCGAGAACGCCGGATGCGTCGGCAGGACGGGGGCCTCCATGCGGCGCCCCTGCAGGCGTTCGAGTCGCGCACGCAAAGCGTGCACGCCGGGGACGGCCTGCGCCTGATCTCGCACGATCGCCCTCATTCCCACAGGTTAGAACATCTGTTCTATGCCTTCAATCCCTGTGGATCGAAGATACGATCGACCACCGACATGGCATCCGGATCACGCCACGGTCCATCCGCTTCGCGCAACTCCCGCTCCCCGGGGTTCCCGACCTCTGCGTTCGCAATGAAGATGGAGAGGCGACAGGGGGTGCCGATGATCGTCGAGACCACCGTCCGCCGCGCCGAGACGCGACGCGACACCCGTCGCCGCACGGGTTCCCTGACGCGACGGCTGGCCCTCGTGCGCGTCGTGGCCCTGGTGGCCGTGCTCGCCGGGCTGAACTACATCGTCTGGCGCTGGCTGGCCTCGGTCAACTGGGAGTCCTGGTGGATCGCCGTCCCCCTCGTGCTGGCTGAGACCTACAGCTTTCTCGACTCTCTGCTGTTCGCCATCGGGGCCTGGCGGCTGCGCGAACGGCACGACGCCCCGCCGATACGGCGCCGCGTGACGGTCGATGTCCTCGTGACCACCTACAACGAGCCCCTCGACCTCGTCATGGACACGGCCCGAGCCGCCAAGGCCATCCGCTACCCCCACGAGACCTGGATCCTCGACGACGGCGACCGGTCCGAGCTCCGCGCGCTCGCCGAGGCCGAGGGCATCGGCGTCGTGACACGCTCCGAGGCCTGGCGGGATCGCCCCCGGCACGCGAAGGCCGGCAACCTGAACAACGCACTGATGGTCACCGAGGGCGAGTTCCTGCTGATCCTCGACGCCGACCAGATCCCGTCTCCCGAGATCCTCGACCGCACCCTGGGCTGGTTCGACGACGAGAAGGTCGCCCTGGTGCAGACGCCGCAGTGGTTCGTCAACGTGCCGCCCAGCGATCCCCTCGGCAGCCAGGCCCCGCTGTTCTACGGCCCCATCCAGCAGTCCAAAGACGGGTGGAACGCGGCGTTCTTCTGCGGGTCGAACGCGATCCTGCGCCGTGAGGCCCTAATGCAGCTCGGCGTCTCGCGCTACGTCGGAGAGGTCACCCTCGCGGTCAACCGTGGCGTGCGGTCGTCGCGCCGGGTGCTGGCACGCGCCCGGCGCGACTACGGCGGCGATCCACGCGTCGCGGCGGCCCTGGATGCCGTGTCGGCAGCGCTCGACGACCTGCGCGCCGGCATCGCCCGCGGAGACGCGCTCGCCGACCTCACCTTCGCGTTCCAGCAGCGGATCGTGGCGGTGCGGCGCGAGTTGAGCGATCAGGACATCGCCGAGGTGCGCGCCGAGCTCACCGAGCTGGCCGCGATCACCGGCGACCCGGCATCCCTCGCCGCGATCGACGAGCTGACCCTCGACGCGCTCGGCGACCGCCGCATGTCTCCGCTCGCCGCGATCGAGACGGTCAGCATGCTCGTGGACTCGTTCGACGTGGGGCGTGAAGAAGAGGCGCAGGCCGTCATGCCCCTCGCGACGATCTCGGTCACCGAAGACATGGCCACCTCGATGCGCCTGCACGGCCTGGGCTGGCGATCGGTCTATCACGACGAGGTGCTGGCGAAGGGCCTCGCCCCCGAAGACCTGCCGACGATGCTCACCCAGCGGCTCCGCTGGGCACAGGGCACGATGCAGGTGATGTTCCGCGAGAACCCCCTGGTGCAGCGGAGCCTGAGCTGGGGGCAGCGGCTTATGTACTTCGGCACGATGTGGAGCTACCTCTCGGGTTTCGCCGCGATCGTCTACGTCGCCGCCCCCATCCTGAACCTGTCGTTCGGGGTGATGCCGGTGCAGGCCTGGAGCGTCGACTTCTTCGCGCGCTTCCTCCCGTTCTTCGTCGTCAACCAGCTGCTCTTCCTCGTCGTCGCGAACGGACGGCCCACGTGGCGGGGCGCCCAGTACTCGCTGGCGCTGTTCCCCGTCTGGATCCGCGCGGTCACCAGCGCCTTCGACAACGTCTATCGCGGCCGTTCGCTGGCGTTCTCGGTCACCCCGAAGACGCGCTCGCTCGAGAACCGCCCCCGCTGGGACCTGGTGAAGCCGCAGCTGTGGGTCATGGGCGCCCTCGTCGCCTCGCTCGCGGTCGTCGCGGTGCGCTACGCCGCGGGCCAGGCCGAGGGCATCGCCCCGATCGTGAACACCGCGTGGGTGCTCTACGACCTCGCCGTGTTCAGCGTCATCGTCCGCGCGGTGCTCTACTCCGCCTCCGAACACGAACCGAAGGGTTAATAACATGCTCCAGGTCGACATCGACCCCCGCGACGGCGGTACCATCGTCGCTCCGCGCGGCAGGCTCACGATGGTGTCGGCGCGGGCGTTCCGCGAGGCCGTGACCGATGAGATCGACCGCACGAAGGGGGCTGTCGTGGTGATCGACCTGTCCGGCACCGAGTTCGTCGACTCGTCGGGACTCGGCGCGCTCGTCGCCTGCCTGAAGACGGCACGGCAATCGGGCGGCGACCTGCGCCTGGCCGCCCCCTCCGAACAGGTGACGATGGTGCTGGGCCTGACGAACCTCGACCGCGTCCTCCGCCCCCGTGCGACCGTCGAAGAGGCCCTGCGTGACTGAGATCCCCGTACGACGCTCTCTCGACGCCTCCGTCGAGATCGCGAGCGTCGACGCGGTCCTCGACACCCTCGCCTCGTGGTGGGCCGAGGTCGGCGACGTGGCCCCGCGCGTGCGTCACGGCTTCGAGACGGCGGTCGTCGAGATCGCCGGCAACATCGTCGAGCACGCGACCGGGGATGCCACGGCCCGTCGCTTCCGTGTCGAGCTCTCGGCCGACTCCCGCTCGTTGACGGCGACGCTGGTCGACGACGGAGAGCCCCTCGCCATCGATCCGATGACGACGACGATGGCGGAGGTCGACGATGAGAACGGGCGCGGGCTCGCCCTCGCCCGGGCGGGCGTGGACCGGCTGGACTATTCGCACGATCGGGGACGCAACGTCTGGCGCCTGGAGAGCGGGCGCGGGTGAGGCGGACGAGACGACGGATCGCGACGATGGTCGCGGTCGCGGTCGGCGTCGCGCTGCTCTGCGGGGCGCCGGCCGTCGCGGCCACGACGACGAGCACCGAAGACGTCTGGTTCGGTGCCGAGCTGGACTGGGGCGTCGACGGACCCGACGGCTACCGCGACCGGCTGGACGAGAGCCCCGAGACGTACGCCGTGCGGATCCCCTACCCCCTCGACGAGCGGGCGGACGGGGAGTGGCAGCGCGCCGCGACGCAGGCGGCGGCCCAGGGCACGGCGCTCACGATCACGCTGGAGCCGTCGGTCGACCTCGACCGGCTGAGCGACGCGGATGCCACGGCCCTCAACGCCCGTCTCGAGGGCTACGCGAGCCAGTACGACACCCGGCAGTTGGTGCGGTTCGCCCCCGAGATGAACGGGTCGTGGCAGCGGTGGGGCCAGCAGCCGACGCAGTACGTCCGCGCCTTCGACGGGGTCGCCGCCGCCGTCCACGCCGGCTCGTCGGGCGCCGAGACCGTCTGGGCCCCGTCGTATGGCGCCGGGTATCCGTTCGAGAGTGCCGGCGGACGCCTGGACGCCCTCGCCCCGAGCGACCTGAGCGCGCTCGACACCGACGGCGACGGGCGCATCACCGAGGCGGACGACCCGTACGGCCCCTACTTCCCCGGGGCGGACGCCGTCGACCGGGTGGGCCTCACGATGTACTACTTCGGCAAGGGCGAGGCAGCGGCCGCGGCCGGGCGCGACGTGCCCCTCGACGCGAACGCCGCGCCGCAGCCCGGCGAGGTGGCGGAGCGCTTCGCCGAGCGATGGGGCTATACGACGCCGCAGCGGGCGTCGTTCTACGAGCGCTTCGCCGTCGGGCAGGATCGCACGATGGTGCTCGACACCGGCGCCCTGTACGACGCCGCGTTGACGGGCGACGGCGAGCTCGCCGTCAAGCAGGGCTGGTGGCGGCAGGTGCTCGGCGAGTTGCCCGCGCACCCGCGGATCGACGTGATCGTGTGGCTCGAGACGGTGCGCCCCGAGGCCGAGGCCGGCGGCCGCGAGGTGGACTGGCGCGCGACGGCGGATCGCGAGGTCGCCGCGGCCCTGCGCACCGACCTGGTGGCATCCGGGCTCATCCGGTGGGGGCCGGTCACCGAGGCCGTCACGCCACGGCAGGGCGCGGCCGCGACGGTGCAGGTGCGGCGCGATCCGGCCGGAGCCGACGAGATGGACGGGGTCACGGGCAGCGCGGCGGTGCTCGCCGTGGCCTTCTTGGCCTCGGGGGTCGTCGGCCGGCTGTTCCCGAAGTGGCGCTACGACGACGCGGCGGAGGACCGCGACCTGCGCATCGACATGGTGCGCGGATTCAGCATCGTGGTCGTCGTCGTGACGCACATCGAGGTCACGAGCCCGTACTCCTCGGCAGCCCTCACGGCGATCGGGACCGTCACCGGGCCCGAGCTGTTCGTGCTGCTCAGCGGCATCGTGCTCGGGATGGCGTTTCCCGCGGCGATCAGGCGCGGCGGCGAATGGGCGGCCGCGATCGGGGCCTGGGCCCGCGCACGCACGCAGTACGTGGTCGCCCTCGCGGTGGTGCTGGCGATCTTCGCGATCGGCTTCGTGCCCTTCATCAACGCCTCGGCCGTCACGACGTTCACCGACCGGGGCGCCGGAGCCGACGGATCGACCGTCTCGGGACGGGTGTACGACCTGTACCCCAACGGCGAGCGCCTGCTCGACTACCCACCGCCGTGGTACGCGATCCGGCAGCTGCTGCTGCTCGAGATGGGGCCGTGGCCGTTCACCGTCATGGGGCTGTTCGTGGTGCTCAGCCTCGTCTATCCGGTGGCGATGTGGCTCGTCCGCCGCCGCATGTGGTGGCTCGTGCTGCTCGTCAGCTGGGCCCTGTACGCCCTCCAGGTCGTGGCCCCCGAGGCGGGACGCCTGCCCTCGCAGTTCGACGCGGTGTTCCCCCTGCTCACCTGGCAGGTGCTGTTCGCCCACGGCCTGGTGATCGGATACCACCGCCGGCAGATCATCCGCGCGCTGACGACCCCGACCGGCAAGGTCCTCACCGGCGTGTTCGTCGTCGGGTACTCCGGAGTGCTCGTCTACCTGTGGGCGGGCGCGACGTTCGGCTTCACGCCCGTGCCGTTCCCCGCCGATCTGTACGCGGGACTGAACGAGTCGGGATACCAGCGCATCTTCCTCGAGTGGGGCCGCCTGATCGACCTGCCGCTGGTGCTGGTCTGCTGCTACGCCGTGCTGACCGTCGCGTGGAAGCCCCTCGAGAAGAGCATGGGCTGGCTCTGGATCCCTCTCGGCCGGGCCAGTCTGTACGTCTTCGTCGTGCACGTCTTCTTCGTGCTCGCCGTCTCGAACATCCCGGGCCTCGACCGCGGCAGCCTGTGGCAGGGCACCCTCATCCACACCGTCGTGATCGCACTCATCCTGCTCATGGTGCGCAAGAGGTTCCTGTTCTCGGTGATCCCGCGGTGATCGTGTGCCCGCCCCGGGGCGGCATCCGGGTCAGTGGATCGAGATCACCACGACCGTGACGTCGTCGTCGACGGGCTGCGTCGACACGCGCACCTTCAGCTCATCGAAGAAGCGGTCGGCTCGGGCTGCCCGGCGCAGGTCGTCGCCGATCATGCGCAGGCTCTCGAGCGTCGAGTCGTAGGCGTCGAGGGCGCCGTCCGAGACGGTCACGATCACGTCGCCCCGCGCGACACGGACTCCGCCGGCCTCCCAGGCGAGGTCGGCGGGGCGCAGCCCGAGCGGAAGGTTGCGCGAACTGAGCCGCTCGGTCGACCCGTCGGCGTGCAGCACCAGCGACAGGCCGTGCCCGGCATCGAGGTAGTCGAGGCGGCCGGTACGCGTGTCGATCACGGCGTGGAAGACCGTCGCGAACGTGTCGCGGTAGCGCGCGTCGCGGCGGGCCTCGTCCTCGGCGGATGCGATGGCGGCGATCGGGTCGAGGTCGCGCCGCTCCTGCAGCACGCGCAAGAGGTCTTCGGCGACCCCGCCCGCGACCTCGCCCTTTCCCATGACGTCGGCGAGCGTCACCACCACGCGTCCGTCGATCTGCTGCCACCCGCTTCGGTCGCCGCTGACCGTTCCGTAGGGAATGGCGAGGGATGCCAGGTGCACCTCGTCGGCGACGTCGGCCTCGCGGCGCTCGGCGACGGCCACGCCGGACACGACGGCGGGCTGGGTCTGGCGCATCTCGGCCTGCGCCCACTGCCCGAGCCGGGTGAGGGACTCCCGTTCCGCGTCGCCGAGAGTGCGGGGGGTGTCGTCGAGCAGGCACAGCGTGGCGACCGCGTGGCCGTCGTCGGCGCGCAGCGGCACCCCGGCATAGAACCTCATGCCGTACCGGGTGACGGCGCCGCGGTTCTTGTACTTGTCGTCGGCCGCCGCGTCGGGGATCTCGAGGATCCCGTGCTGCTTCACGGTCTCGCCGCAGAAGACGTCCTCGGCCGGCGAGTGGCCGATCGGCGGACCACCCGGCTGCGATTTCGTATAGATGGTGTCATCGCCGACGATGTTCACCAGGGCGAGGTCGACGTCGAACATGTCGCGCGCGAGCCGGGTGATGCGGTCGAACCGCTCCTCGGGCGGCGTGTCCATCAGGCCCGTGGGATCGACGGCGGGCGTGGGAGGCAGCTCGGGGGTCATGTGGGGTCCTTCCGCGTCGACGCCGGCGCCACCGTTTCCGGCGGCCTCGCCGGCACGGCCCCGGTCGACGCGGAACTCCGACTCAGAATGGCGCCCCCACGTCGTCGCGGAATCGTCGCGCCGACGTCTCGACCCTAGTGACCAGCCGCCCCACGACGACCGGATCGGCGGTGCACTCGTCGTGATCCGGCCGGACATGTCCGTCGACGGCTCTCGTCGTGCCCCGCACCGGTCGAGCCGCGGCCTCCCGAAACGTGGAGGCCCACCGGGCGTCGCCTCACGCGGCGAGCGCGAGATACGGCTCCCACCGCGGGTCGGCCCCGTCGGCTCCCCGCACCGTCCACGACGAGCCGCGCGGCGGGGCGGGCACGAGCCGCAGGTCCCACGACATCTCCTGCGGGGTGCGGTCGCCCTTGACGTTGTTGCAGCGCAGGCAGCAGGCGACCAGGTTCTCCCACGTGTCCTTGCCGCCGCGCGAGCGGGGCAGCACGTGGTCGATCGTCGACGCGGCCTTGCCGCAGTAGGCACACCGGTGCGCATCGCGTCGCAGCACCCCGCGACGGGTCACGGGAATCGAACGGGCGTTGGGCACGCGCACATAGCGCGTCAGGATGATGACCGCCGGCCGATCATACGTGCCGGCTCTCGCCCAGACGGGATCCCCGTCGATCCGTTCCACGACCGTGGCCTTCTCGTTCATCACGAGCACCAGGGCTCGCTTGAACGACACGACGGCGAGCGGTTCATAGCCCGCGTTCAGCACGAGTGTGCGCATTCCCGTTCCTCTCGAATGGCCGAGACGGCTTCTCGGATGTTCGACTCTCGACGGAAGAAGGAGCGCAGGGGTACGAAAAAGGGCGCCGTCTATGCAGACAGCGCCCGAGAAGTCACGGTGAGGCCGTGGCATCCGCTCGCACGATGCCGAAGGACGAGCAGCCCGAGCGCATCCATGGTGCGGATGCGAGGCATGGCGTCCATCGGCGTTCCCTCCGGTTCTTCCAACGTCGCTGACAGGCTAACGCACGCCGACACGCCCGGGCTCCGCGACAACGGGAAACAACGAGCGGCGTGCCGGAGAACGATCGTCTCCGACACGCCGCTCGCGTGAGGTCAGCGGGCTCCGGCGTTCTGCTGCAGCCAGGCCCAGGGGTCGACGACGGCCCCGTTGATGTGCACCTCGAAGTGCAGGTGGTTCGCCGTCGAGCTGCCGGTCGAGCCCACCAGGCCGATCAGCTGGCCGGGCTCGACCGTCTGGCCCGACTGCACCTGGCGGCTGCCGTACGTCATGTGGCCGTAGACGGTGGTGACACGCTGCCCGTTGATGACGTGGTCGATCGTGATCGCGACGCCATAGCCGCCGTAGCTCTCTTGCGAGACGCGGACGACGCCACCGGCGGCAGCGAAGATGGGCTGGCCGCCGGGCGCGAGCAGGTCGACGCCCTGGTGGTAGCCCGAGTCGCCGAGACCGCGCCCCTTGACGAAGCTGGTGAGGGGCCACCGCACCTCGCCCGAGCCGGGGGCGGTCATGCTCAGGTCGACCGACGACACCGCGAGGTTCGCCTTCGACTGCAGCTGGCGCGCGCGCTCGGCAGCGGCGGCGGCCGCAGCCTCTTGGTCTTTCTTCTTCTGGATCTCGTCAGAGGTCGTCGCCGAGTAGCTGCTGCGGTCGAGAGCCTCGCCCGTCGCGTTGGATGCCACGACCAGCGACTGGTTGTCGGGAGCCGACATCTGCTGCAGCGTGACCGTCTCGGCGGCGGGCAGGGTCGCCGCATAAGCGGGGATCGCCACCGTCGCGACGAGTCCGGCGACAACCGAGAGGATGGCGGCGCTGCGCAGCGGTCGCGAACCGTGACGCGTTCGCGAAGTGGACGAGGGCGCCGTTGCGACGCGCTCCGCAGGGCGGGCAACGCTCAGACGAGCGCTTCTCCGTGTGGGGCCCGTCGCGACGACCTCGGGTAGGTCTGCGTCGGGATGGTTCTGTTCAGCCAAATCTCCTCCGGCGCCTCTGCGGGATCCGGGTCTGATCTCGCTGGCTCGTCGACACTCGGTTTGGGGCACGATGTGCGGGCTTCTCCCTCCGCGGACGACGAGCCGATGAGGCAATCCGCGCGGGGTCCGACGGCGGGCTACTCGCCTATGGACCTTCAGAGGCTACCCGAAGGTAACGAACATGTCACGCACCGGGGGTTCTTGACAGCCCGTGCACGGTTTCCGTGCAGCCCTCGTACGTCCTCCGGGATCAGGTCGCGTACAGCTCCCGCGCGTCGCGTGGGATCGCACCGGCGACGCCCGGGATCAGGCCTCGGCGACGAGGAAGATGTGCGACGCGACCTCGACCGGGAGCTCGAGCCCCTCGTCGGACCCCTCCATCTGCACGAGGACGTATCCCTCGTTGAAGCGGTAGTCGCCGCGCGCGCCGGGGAGCACACCGGCGGCCTTGAGCTGCTGGAGCAGCTCGGGGTCGACCTGAGCGGGCTCGGCGAGGCGGCGCACGGTGCCCGAGATCGGCTGACCGGCGTCGGTGAGCTTGCGCACGAGGCCCACGACCCCCTCGTCGAACGTCATGCTGGGCACGTCGCCGAGCTGGTCGAGGCCGGGGATGGGGTTGCCGTAGGGAGACTCGGTGGGGTGGCCGAGCAGCTCGACGAGCCGACGCTCGACCTGCTCGCTCATGACGTGCTCCCACCGGCACGCCTCGTCGTGCACGTAGGCCCAGTCGAGACCGATGACGTCGCTGAGCAGGCGCTCGGCGAGACGGTGCTTGCGCATGACGTCGACGGCCTTCTGGCGGCCGGCATCGGTCAGCTCGAGACGCCGGTCTTCGGAGACGACGACCAGGCCGTCGCGCTCCATGCGGCCGACGGTCTGCGAGACGGTCGGGCCGGAGTGTCCGAGGCGTTCGGAGATGCGCGCACGCAGCGGCACGATGTTCTCTTCTTCGAGCTCGAGGATCGTGCGCAGGTACATCTCGGTGGTATCGATCAGGTCGGTCATTCAGGTGTTCCCTCGGCGTCGCGCGGCTGGTGAGAACAGCCTACCGACCCCCTCCGACACGATCGCGGGACGGGCCTGGGCGGGACCCTAGAATCGACCCATGCCGCACGTGGAACTGCCCAGCGAACTCCTGCCCGCCGATGGTCGCTTCGGGTGCGGCCCCTCGAAGGTGCGCGGTGCGCAGCTCGAGGCCCTCGTCACCCGGGGGGCGTCGATCCTCGGCACCTCGCACCGGCAGGCGCCGGTCAAGAAGCTCGTCGCGAGCACGCGTGAGCGGCTGGCCGAGCTGTTCCGCCTGCCCGACGGCTACGAGATCCTCCTCGGCAACGGCGGCTCGACCGCGTTCTGGGATGCCGCCGCGTTCGGCCTCATCGAGCGTCGCAGCCAGAACCTCGTGTTCGGAGAGTTCGGCGGCAAGTTCGCCTCCGCGGCGGCTGCCCCCTGGCTCGAGGCGCCCGACGTCCGTCGGGCCGAGCCCGGCACGCGCACCTCTGCCGAGGCCGTCGAGGGCGTCGACGTGTACGCCTGGCCCCACAACGAGACGTCGACCGGGGTGTCGGCTCCGGTCCGGCGCGTGCACGGCGACGCCGGCGCGCTGACGGTCATCGACGCGACGAGCGCGGCGGGCGGCATCGACCTCGACATCGCGCAGGCCGACGTCTACTACTTCGCGCCGCAGAAGAACCTCGGCTCGGACGGCGGGCTCTGGTACGCGGCGGTCTCTCCGGCGGCGATCGAGCGGATCGAGCGGATCGCGGCATCCGGCCGCTACATCCCCGAGTTCTTGAGCCTCAAGAACGCGCTCGACAACTCGCGTCTGCAGCAGACCCTCAACACGCCCGCGCTCGCGACCCTGCTGCTGCTCGACGAGCAGCTCGGCTGGATCCTCGACAACGGCGGCCTGTCGTGGGCGGGCGCCCGCACGGCCGAGTCGTCGGGGGTGCTGTACGAGTGGGCCGACGCCAGCGAGGTCGCGACGCCGTTCGTCGCCGACGCCGCAGATCGCTCCCCCGTCGTCGTGACGATCGACTTCGACGAGAGCATCGACGCCGCCGCGATCGCGAAGAGCCTGCGGGCCAACGGCATCGTCGACACCGAGCCCTATCGCAAGCTCGGCCGCAACCAGCTGCGCATCGCGACGTTCGTGTCGATCGAGCCCGCCGACGTCCGCCGACTCGTCGGCGCCATCGACCACACGATCGAGCACCTGCCGACCGCGGGCTGAACACACGAGAAGGGCCGCCCCGATCGGATCGGGGCGGCCCTTCTCGTGTCAGCCGGCAAGAGTCCGGTCAGTAGCTGCGCTCACCTTCGTCGAGGTCGTCGATCCCGTCGTCATCGGGGTCTTCGTCGGCGTCGCCGTCGTCTTCGGGATCGTCGGCATCGGGATCGGCGTCGTCGAGCTCGTCGATGTCGACCCCATCCAGGTCTCCGGCGTGCAGACGGGCCTTGGGCAGGTCATCGTCGTCGTCGAGATCGAGGTCGTCTTCGGCGTCGTCGAGGTCATCGTCCTCGTCGAGATCCTCGTCGCTGTCGTCGAGGTCATCGCCCTCGCCGAGGTCGTCGTCCGTGTCGCCGGCTACCGCCGCCGCGGCCTGGGCAGCCTGGTACTCGGCCAGGCGCGTCGCCCAGGGCACCCAGTCGGGAGCCAGGAGGGCGCCCTCTCCGGGCAGCAGCTCCGCCTCGAGCACGGTCGGCTCAGAGCCCTCGACCACCGCGACGCTGACGGTCCAGTACCAGCCGGGGTATCCGGCCAGGCGCGTGTGGAACCGCAGCGAGACCACGCCGTCGTCTTCGAGCACGTATCCCGCCGCCGGGCCGATGCTCGGCTCGGGTGTGATCTCGCGCAGAGCCGCGAGGGCGAGATCGTGGGCGTGGAGCAGCCGTTCGTCGGCCGGCGGCAGCTCAGGCTTCGAAGTCATCGGCGACCTTGCGCAGCACCGCGGCGATCTTCTTCGCGTGCGCGCCGCTGGGGTACCGGCCGCGACGCAGGTCGCCACCGATCCCGTCGAGCAGCTTGACGAGGTCTTCGACGATGATCGCCATGTCGTCGGCGGGCTTGCGCGAGCGCTTGGCGAGGCTGACGGGAGCCTCGAGCACACGCACCGAGAGCGCCTGCGGGCCCCGCTTGCCATCGGCGACGCCGAACTCGAGGCGCGTGCCCGCCTTCGGGGCCGGGGTCCCGGCGGGCAGAGCGGTGGCGTGCAGGAACACGTCCTGGCCGTCATCGGTGGTGATGAAGCCGAAGCCCTTCTCGTCGTCGTAGAACCTGACCTTGCCGGTGGGCATGGACACCTCGCTGGTTGAGTGCGCGATCGCGCGGCGGAACGCGGGAACCGATCGGATCCCGGCGTTCCAGCCTACGGCACGCCCGCCAGGCAGTAGGCTGAGCGCGATGAGCACCCGTACCCCTGGCGACGACGTCCCCGTCCGCCGCATCGACCGCATCCTGGCGTTCATGTCGCTCGGCCTGGGACTCGTGTCGATCGTCTGCTTCTTCGTGGTGATCCTGGCCCGTCCCGCCGGCGTCACGAACTTCGGCGAGGGGATCTGGCCGACCATCGTCGTCCTGCCCATGATCGCCCTGCCGATCGCCTTCGTCATGATGATCGCCGTGCTCATCATGAGCTTCGTGCGGAGGGCACGGGCGAACGAGGGACGCTGACGTGCCCGAGACCTCCGACCAACGCGCGCTGGCGGTCTCGGTGAGCGCTCTGAGCGATGACGCTCTGGCGCGGCTGTTCGCCGACCGCGACGTCTCGCCCTCGTCGGCCTGGCGCGATCTGTTCGACGTCGCCGAGGCCCTGCTCGATCCGACGTCCGTCTCGCGCGGCCTCGTCCTCCTCCCCCGCGCGCCCGCCATCGCCCTCGACGTCGCATCGCGACAGGGCGTCGCCGTCTCCGACGAGGTCCGCGCAGACCTCGTGGCCCGCGCCCTGGTCCGCGACGACGGCACACCGTTCCAGGCCGTGACCGAGGCGGTCGTCGAGGCCTTCCCCGACGGCATCCCGGATGCCACGCCTCGCCGTCGCGACCACGAGACGGCCGAGGGCGAGGCCGCGGCGGCGGAGTCGGCGTTCACGAACGCCGCGTCGCTGGCCGACGTCCTGCTCGTGACGCTCGACGCCCCGCTGGGACGGATCGGTTCGGGCGCGCTCGGCGCGACCGAGCGCCGCCGCCTGGTCGACGCGGGCGCCGTCCCCACCGCCGACGACGCCGATCTGCTCGTCGGGCTCGCCGCGACCGTCGGTCTGCTGGGCTCGGCCGGACGCGCGTGGCTCGTGACGGCCGAGGGACGGAGCTGGCTGCGGCTGCCGACGCTCGAGCGCTGGGAGCGCACCGCGCGCACGCTGCGCGACGCGCTGCCCGCCGCCTACCGCACCGACGAGGGCGGATGGCTCGACGTCGACTGCTGGGCCGGGGCCACCCCCTTCGACCCGACGGCACCGGAGCGCGCGTCGGTGTGGACGGCGCGGCTGCGTGCCTGGGGCCTGATCGACTCCGAGGGGATGGTGCCCGAGTGGGCGCGGGGGCTGGCGAAGGGCGGGGCACCCGAGCCGGCGCGCCTGCGCGAGCTGCTGCCGCCCGAGGTCGACCGGGTCTATCTGCAGAACGACCTCACCGCGATCGCCCCGGGCCCCCTCGCGCCCCATCTCGACGTGCGTCTGCGCACGATGTCGACGCGCGAGTCGCGGGCGCAGGCCTCGAGCTACCGATTCAGCCCGGCCTCGATCGCCGCCGCCATCACCGCGGGCGAGACGGCGGCGTCGCTGCGCGAGTTCTTGACCGGTCTGTCGCTGACGGGCCTCCCCCAACCGCTCGCCTACGTCATCGAGCGCACGTCGGCCGAACACGGGCGGGTGCGTGTCGCCGACGACGTGGCATCCGGGTTCGCCCGGGTGTCGACCGACGACCCGACCCTGCGCCGATCGCTCGAGGTCGATCAGTCGTTGCGCGCACTCTCGCTCAGCCCCGACGGCGACGACCTGGTCTCGCACGTGGGGGCCGACGCCGTGTTCTGGGCGCTCTCGGACGCGCACTATCCGGTGGTGGCGGTCGACGCCGACGGCCGCGCCCGCACGCTCGATCGCGCGCGGCTCGCGGCCGATGAGCCGACGGTCGACCCCGCCGACGTCTACGGCCCGCTCATCGCCCGGCTGCGGGCCGGGGTCGAGGACTCGGATGCCGCCTGGCTCGAACGCGAGCTGGACCAGGCGGTGCGCACGCGGGCGGTGATCGACGTCACGGTGCGCCTGCCCGACGGCGCAGCCCGGGTGTTCCGTCTCGAGGCGACGGGGCTCGGAGGCGGCCGTCTGCGGGGACGCGACCGGGCCGCCGACGTCGAACGCACGGTGCCCCTGTCGCACATCGACGGGATCCGGCCGGCCGACTGACGCGCCCGGTCCATCCGACCCCGGTAAACTCGTCCCTTATGGCTGACGGCCCCCTCATCGTGCAGAGCGACCGCACCGTGCTTCTCGAGGTCGCGCACCCCGACGCAGAGACGGCGCGGCACGAGCTCGCGGTCTTCGCCGAGCTCGAGCGCGCACCCGAGCACATCCACACGTACCGCATCACGCGCCTGGGGCTGTGGAACGCCCGCGCGGCCGGGCACGACGCCGACGCGATGCTGCAGACGCTCGACCGCTGGTCGCGCTTTCCCGTCCCGGCATCGGTCAGCACCGACATCCGCGAGACCGTCAACCGCTACGGGCGCCTGGTCATCGAACGCGACGACGAGGGCTCGCTGATCCTGCGCTCCACGGATCCCGCCGTGCTCGGCGAGGTCTCGCGCAACAAGCGCATCTCGCCGTTGCTCATCGGCCACCCCGCGCCCGACAGCTACACCGTCGACGCCTGGGCGCGCGGACACATCAAGCAGGAGCTGCTGAAGATCGGCTGGCCCGCAGAAGACCTTGCCGGGTACACCCCCGGCACACCTCACCCCATCGACCTCGACGAAGACGGATGGCACCTGCGCCCCTACCAGCGCCAGGCGGTCGAGTCGTTCTCGGAGGGCGGCTCGGGCGTGGTGGTGCTCCCCTGCGGCGCGGGCAAGACGCTGGTCGGCGCGGGGGCGATGGCCCAGACACGCACGACCACGCTCATCCTCGTGACGAACACCGTCAGCGCACGGCAGTGGCGCGACGAGCTGCTGCGCCGCACGACCCTGACGCCCGAAGAGATCGGCGAGTACTCGGGCCAGTCGAAAGAGATCAAGCCGGTCACGATCGCGACCTATCAGATCCTCACCGCCAAGCGCGGCGGCCAGTACGCCCACCTCGCCCTGCTCGACGCCCTGGACTGGGGCCTGGTGCTGTACGACGAGGTGCACCTGCTGCCCGCGCCGGTGTTCAAGCTCACCGCCGACCTGCAGGCCCGCCGTCGCCTCGGCCTCACGGCGACGCTCGTGCGCGAGGACGGCCGCGAGGGCGACGTGTTCAGCCTCATCGGGCCCAAGCGCTTCGACGCGCCGTGGAAAGAGATCGAGGCGCAGGGCTTCATCTCGCCCGCAGCCTGCTATGAGGTGCGCATCGACCTTCCGGCCGGCGAGCGTCTCGAGTACGCCGCCGCGGCCGACGAGGACCGCTACCGTCTGGCGGCGACGGCCCCGGCCAAGATCGACGTCGTCCGGCGCCTGGTCGACCGCCACCCCGGCGAGCGGGTGCTCGTGATCGGTCAGTACCTCGACCAGATCGACGAGCTCTCCGAGGCGCTGAACGCCCCCAAGATCACGGGGGCGACGCCGGTGTCCGAGCGCGAGGAGCTGTTCCAGGCGTTCCGCGTGGGCGAGATCTCGCTGCTCGTCGTCTCGAAGGTCGCCAACTTCTCGGTCGACCTGCCCGAGGCATCGGTGGCCATCCAGGTGTCGGGCTCGTTCGGCTCGCGTCAAGAAGAGGCCCAGCGCCTCGGACGACTGCTGCGTCCCAAGCAGTCGGGCCACACGGCGAGCTTCTACACGCTCATCGCCCGTGACACCGTCGACCAGGATTTCGCGCAGAACCGGCAGAGGTTCCTGGCCGAGCAGGGCTACGCCTACACGATCCTGGATGCCGACGGCATCGACGCCGCAGCGGCGTGAGCCATAGCAGGACGCGGCGTTTCACGCGATATCCAGCCGTTTGCTGGGTGCACTCACGATAATGAGGACATGACAGCACCGCGCATCCTCGTCGTCGACGACGAACCGAACATTCGCGACCTGCTCATCACGAGCCTGCGGTTCGCCGGATTCCAGGTGCGCGCCGTCTCCAACGGCGCGCAGACCATCTCGGCGGTCCTCGAAGAGGAGCCCGACCTGATCGTGCTCGACGTGATGCTGCCCGACATGAACGGGTTCAGCGTGACCAAGCGCCTTCGGGGAGCCGGCTACACCGCGCCGATCCTCTTCCTGACGGCCAAGGACGAGACCGAAGACAAGATCACCGGCCTCAACGCCGGCGGCGACGACTACGTCACCAAGCCCTTCAGCCTCGACGAGATCGTCGCCCGCATCCAGGCGATCCTCCGCCGCACGATGCAGGCCGACGAGGAGTCGATCATCCGCACCGGCGAGCTGACGATGGACCAGGACACGCACGACGTCAGCGTCGGCGACGTCTCGATCGACCTGAGCCCCACCGAGTTCAAGCTGCTGCGCTACCTGATGCTCAACCCCAACCGCGTGCTGTCGAAGGCGCAGATCCTCGACCACGTCTGGGAGTACGACTTCAACGGCGACGCCGGCATCGTCGAGAGCTACATCTCGTACCTGCGCCGCAAGATCGACCCGCACTCGTCCGAGCCGCTCATCCAGACCAAGCGCGGCTTCGGCTACATGCTGAAGTCGGGCAAGACCGCCTGATCCGGGGGCCGTCCTGTCGCACTCCGACGATGCGATCACGCGCTGGTGGCGCGGCCTGAGCCTGCGGGCCAAGGTCACCGGCGTCACTGTCGCGCTCCTGGCCATCGGGCTCTTCACCGCGGGCATCGGCACCATGGTGTTCCTGCGCACCACGCTCATCAACAACCTCGACGAGCAGCTCACCCAACAGGCGGCGAGCAGCGTCGCGAACAGCGTGTTCACGACCACCCAGGCGGGCGGTCAGATCGTGTTCACACAGGTCGAGAACGTGCCCCAGACCGGGTCGATGGTCGTCGTCTACGGGCCCGACGGTCAGCGCAAGGCCTTCTACAACGGCACGTCGTCGAAGACCGTGCCCGCGCTGCCCGAGACCTTCACGGTCGAGCAGACGTACAGCCAGATGGATCGGCGCATCGAGCTCGAAGACCCCGACTCGGGCCAGCACTTCCTCGCCCGGGTGGGCTTCCTGCAGGTGCCGGGCGACACGGGGTACTACACCCAGATGGTCATCCAGTCGCTCGGCCCGACCGACCGCATCGTGGCCGCATATCTCGGCATCTACGGCTTCGTGGCCCTGCTCATCCTGATCGCGAGCGCTCTGCTCACGAGGTGGCTCGTCACGTTGACGTTCCGCAGTCTCGGGCAGGTCGAGACGACCGCGATGGACATCGCCGCCGGAGACTTCAGCCAGCGCCTGACCGACATCGTGCCCGACACCGAGGTGGGCCGGCTGAAGATCGCCATCAACGCGATGCTCGCCCGCATCGACGGTGCGCTCGGGCAGCGGGATGCCACGGTGCGGCAGATGCGCCGCTTCATCGGCGATGCCAGCCACGAGCTGCGCACCCCCCTGGTGACGATGCGGGGGTACGCCGAGCTGTATCGCATGGGGGCGATCCGCTCCGACGAAGACGTGGCCCAGTCGATGGAGCGCATCGAGAAAGAGGCGATCCGCATGGGCGCGCTGGTCGAAGACCTGCTGGCGCTCGCCCGCCTCGACGAGCGCCGCGACGTCAGCATCACCGCGATCGATCTGCGCCCCATCGCCCGCGATGCGGCGCTCGACCTGCGTGTCACGTCTCCGCAGCGCGAGGTCGCCGTCGACGACACCACCACGCGTGACGCGGTCGTGCTCCCCGTCATGACGCTGGGCACCGCGCCCGACGGTTCCGCCCCCGACGCCGGCAGGGGCCGCCGCCCCGCGGCCCCCACGTCGGCCATCGCCCTGGCCGGCGCCACGCTCTCCCGGCTGCGTCGGCGCCCCAAAGACGCCGCCGACGCGGCACCCGGCGCAGAGCCGCCGGGCGACGCGACCACGGGGCCCGCGAAGACGAAGACGGCTCCGCAGCCTTCGGCCCGCCTCGCGCCCATCGTGCTGGGCGACGAGAACAAGGTGCGCCAGGTCGTCGCGAACCTGCTCGGCAATGCCCGGCGCTTCACCGCGGAGGACTCCCCGATCGGTCTGCGGGTCGGGGTGGATGCCGCAGCCGACATGGGATGGATCGAGGTCATCGACCACGGCGAGGGCGTGCCCGAGCAGATCCGCGAGCAGATCTTCCAGCGCTTCTGGCGGGCCGACACCTCCCGCACGCGCGAGACGGGCGGCTCGGGTCTCGGCCTGTCGATCGTGGCGTCCATCGTCGATCTGCTGCACGGCAAGGTCGAGGTGCGCGACACCCCCGAAGGCGGCGCGACCTTCCGGGTCTCCCTCCCCTTGGCCGACCGCCGCGATGCGCAGGAGCACGCGCTCATCGAGACCCAGCCCCTCGAGCGCCTTCCCGACGTCCTCGGCCCCTCCTCCTGACGTCTCGGAGGCCGAGCAGTTGACTCTCACACGGTGTCAGCCGCCACGATGAGGACATGGCCGAGACCTCGAACCTGATGACCATCGGACGGTTCAGCTCGCTGACCCGACTGTCGGTGCGGATGCTCCGTCACTACGACACTCACGGCGTGCTCGTTCCTGCCGACATCGACCCCTGGACCGGATACCGGCGTTACGCCCCGCACCAGCTGAACGATGCGGCCGCCGTCCGCGATCTGCGCGACGTCGGCTTCGGCGTCTCCGCCATTGGCGCCCTTCTCGAGGCGCGTGGCACCCCGGCGTGGACACGTGCGCTGCAGCTGCAGCGTGCGGAGCTCCAGGAGGAGGTGCGCATCGCCGAAGCGAGGGTGTCGCTCATCGCCCGCTTACTCAACGACGGAGACCCATCCATGTCCATCACGCTCACCCGCACCACCGTTCCCGCCCTGACCGCCGTCGCCCTCCGTGGCACGGTCGATTCCTACGCCGACGAGGGCCAGCTGTGGGGCCGGCTCATGCCGCTGCTCGCGGAGCGCTCGATCACCCCGATCGGGCCCTGCGGCGTCATCGAGCACGACGACCAGTACGTCGAGCACGATGTCGATCTGTCGATCTTCCTGCCGGTCGTACCCGGAACGACGGTCGACGCCCCCCTGGAAGTGATCGAGCTCCCCGCGCGCGACTGCCTCGTCGCCCGCGTGCAGGGACCGTATGAACAGATCAGCCGTGCCCACGATCTCATCAACGAGCAGCTGGTCGCGGACGGCCTGAGCCCCCGCGCCGACGGCACTCTTGCCGCACACGCTTTCAACGTCTACCTGACGACGCCCGACCGCGTGTCGGCGGCGCACCTCGTCACCGACGTGTGCCTGCCGCTCGCCTGAGTCACGTCCCTCGGAAACGCAGAAGGCCCCCTCCCGGGGGAGGGGGCCTTCTGAACGTTCAGGCGTGGATCAGAAGTCCATGCCACCGGTCGGGTCGGCGGGAGCCGCCGCGGCCTTCTCGGGCTTGTCGGCGACGACGGCCTCGGTCGTCAGGAAGAGGCCGGCGATCGACGCGGCGTTCTGCAGCGCCGAACGCGTCACCTTGGCGGGGTCGATGATGCCCTGTGCGAACAGGTCACCGTACTCACCGGTCGCGGCGTTGAGGCCGTGACCCACGGGGAGCTCCGAGACCTTGTTCGCGACGACACCGGGCTCGAGACCGGCGTTGAGCGCGATCTGCTTGAGCGGGGCCTCGATCGCGACCTTGACGATGTTCGCGCCCGTCGCCTCGTCGCCCGTGAGCTCGAGGTTCGCGAGAGCCGTCTTGCCGGCCTGGATGAGGGCGACGCCACCACCGGCGACGACACCCTCTTCCACCGCTGCCTTGGCGTTGCGCACGGCGTCCTCGATGCGGTGCTTGCGCTCCTTGAGCTCGACCTCGGTGGCCGCGCCCGCCTTGATGACGGCCACGCCGCCGGCGAGCTTGGCGAGGCGCTCCTGCAGCTTCTCGCGGTCGTAGTCGCTGTCGGTGTTCTCGATCTCACGACGGATCTGGGTCACGCGGCCCTCGATCTGAGCCGAGTCGCCCGCACCCTCGACGATCGTGGTCTCGTCCTTGGTGATGATGACCTTGCGGGCACGGCCGAGCAGGTCGACGGTGGCGTTCTCGAGCTTGAGGCCGACCTCTTCGGTGATGACCTGGCCGCCGGTGAGGATCGCGATGTCCTGCAGCTGCGCCTTGCGACGGTCGCCGAAGCCGGGGGCCTTGACGGCGACCGACTTGAAGATGCCGCGGATCTTGTTCAGCACCAGGGTCGCGAGAGCCTCGCCCTCGACGTCCTCGGCGATGATGAGGAGCTCCTTGCCCTCCTGGATCACCTTGTCGACGATCGGCAGAAGGTCCTTGATGTTCGAGATCTTCTGGTTGGCGATCAGGATGTACGGGTCTTCGAAGACCGCTTCCTGACGCTCGGGGTCGGTGACGAAGTAGGGGTTGATGTAGCCCTTGTCGAAGCGCATGCCCTCGGTGAGCTCGAGCTCGGTGCCGAAGGTGTTCGACTCCTCGACGGTGACGACGCCCTCCTTGCCCACCTTGTCGATGGCCTCGGCGATCAGCTCGCCGATCGCGGGGTCAGCGGCCGAGATCGACGCGGTCGCGGCGATCTGCTCCTTCGACTCGACCTCTTTGGCCGAGGAGAGCAGCTCGTCGGTGACGGCCTTGACCGCCTTCTCGATGCCCTTCTTGAGCGAGATGGGGTCGGCGCCGGCGGCGACGTTGCGCAGGCCCTCGCGCACGAGCGCCTGAGCGAGGACGGTCGCGGTGGTGGTTCCGTCACCGGCGACGTCATCGGTCTTCTTGGCGACCTCCTTGACCAGCTCGGCGCCGATCTTCTCGTACGGGTCGTCGAGCTCGATCTCCTTGGCGATCGAGACACCGTCGTTCGTGATCGTGGGAGCGCCCCACTTCTTCTCGAGCACGACGTTGCGACCGCGAGGGCCCAGGGTCACCTTGACGGCGTCGGCCAGCGTGTTGAGGCCGCGCTCGAGGCCGCGGCGGGCCTCCTCGTCGAAAGCGATGATCTTTGCCATAAGTGTGTCGTCCCTCCCGGACGGGTGACTTCCAGATTTTGGCACTCGACGAAAGCGAGTGCTAACTCATTCTGGCACTCGCCCCTGGGGAGTGCAAGCCGCCGCGGTCGGCACGAACGACGACGCCGTGGCATCCGCTGAGGGATGCCACGGCGTCGAGCGATGTATGCGTCAGGCGATCAGTCGCACGGCCTCGGCCTGCGGGCCCTTCTGCCCCGTCCCGACGGTGAACTCGACCGCCTGGCCCTCTTCGAGGACTCGGAAGCCCGACATCTCGATGCTCGAGTAGTGGACGAAGACGTCCTGGCCGTCCGTCACGGTGATGAAGCCGTAACCCTTCTCGGCGTTGAACCATTTGACGGTGCCCTGCGTCATGCGAATCTCCTGTTGCTGAATGACGAGGTCATCGTAAGCACGGGCGCAGGGTCGGCACCGGTCGTTCAACGTACTTTTGACACGGGTGCCGCGAACTGTTTACGCCTCAGAAACACGTGGCCCGCGAGGGGGTCAGGGTGTAGCTCGGGCGGTGGGCTGCGTCGCCGCCCGGTCGGCTCCGATCACGACGACCAGACGCTTCTCAGAGCTCTCGTCCTGCGGCGTGTTCGGGTCGTCGGTGGGCTGCAGGAAGTCGCTCCGCGCGACCGCCGCGCCACCCATGGCATCCGCCAGGCCCACGGCCGCCTGCTCGTCCTGCGGCTGCCGGTAATAGACGGTCGTGGTCTCGAAGTCGGTGGTGTCGGAGTCGGCGGTCTGCACCTTCGCCGACGGCCAGCCCGCCTTGACGATCGTGTCGCGCATCGCGGCCGCGAGTCCCGCGTCGCTGGTGCCGTTCAGCACGACCACCGAGTACGACGTGTCGACGACGCCCGTCACGGTGGGCTGGGGCGTCGGCGCCGCCGAGGGCTCGGCCCCCAGGGTGATCCGGCCCGAGACGAGCAGGGTGCCGAAGATCCCGACGATGATGAGCACCAGCGTGACGACCACGGCCCAGAGGAAGACCATCCACCCGCGCATCCGCGGGTTCTCTGCGCGGTGGGCGCCGACACGGCCCGAGTCGGTCGAGAGGTCGTCGAAGCGATCCCGAGGGAAGGTCGATCTGGCCATTGGACGATGCTACCGGTCGATGCCCGACGCGCCCCTCAGGGGGTGCCGGTCCGCCCCAGGCGGGCGCCGTGGCGATCTGCCGCCTCGTCGCGTCGACGGCGCAGACGACGCACCAGCATCGGGTCGTGCTCGACGGCGTCGGCCCGATCGATCAGGCGCGCCAGAAGCTGGTAGTACCGGGCCGGCGGCATGTCGAACTCGGCGCGGATCGCCTCTTCCTTGGCCCCGCCGTGCCGTCGCCACTCGCCCTCGAAGGCGAGGAATGCGCGTTCACGGTCCGACAGAGCCACGACCTCACGCTACTGCGCGCTCGACCACGATCCCGGATGCCACGCCACCGACGCCCCGAGCGGATCCACGGCCGCGATGACGTCGCCGTCGAGAGCGAGCGCGAAGCCGCCCGGCCACGGCTCGGGCAGGCGGGTCCACGCGTCGTGCAGCGACGGGGCGTCGAGGGTGATCCACCTCCCCGCCGCGCGGGCGGCGGCGACGATGGCCGACCGGCGCGGACCGGGGACGTGGGCCAGCACGCCGGGAGTGGTGACGACCAGGGTGGCGTCCGCGGGCGCCGCGGCGGCGAGCGCGGGAAGCGCGTCGGCCCCGTCGGCGGCGACGAGTCGGGGTGGATCGGCGGCGACGATGTCGAGGGCCGCCTCGACGCGTTCGCGGCGCCCGTCCTCGCCCGGCCAGACCAGGCCGGTGAGCCAGGCGCGGTCGAGCTGCTGTCGCGCGTCGAGCGGCGCGAGGTCGATACCGGCTCGCCAGACGATCTCGGGAAGGCGCAGCGGAGGCTCGCCGTCGAGGTCGCTGTCGAGCACGACGGCGCTCACGCCCGTGGCGGGGTCGAGGGCACGCACCTCCCCGTCGCGGCCGTGGTACCGGTACGAGTATCGGTCGGGGTACAGGCACAGTCCGGCGCTGACGCCCACCTCGATCAGGGCGATCGGCCCGTCGATCAGCGACAGCGCGGGCAGCAGCGCCGCGCATCGCAACGGTTCGTTGGTCTGCACGCTACGGCGGGAGCACTCGGCGGCGACGGCGACGGCGTGCGCGACGGCCCACCGCGCCCACGCCTCGACGTCGTGCTCGGGGGCCCCGAGCAGTCGCTGCACCGCGAAGACGAGCGGGGGCTGGCGCCGGTTCGCCGGCACCCGGGCGACCGCTTCCGCCACGATCGGATCGTCGACCACGCGCTGGGCCCACGCCGTGTAGAGGGCGGAGCGTCCGGGCGCCTCGTCGCGGGCGAACCGCCCCCATCGCTCGACGACGGCGGCGACGGCATCCTGATCCACTCCGCGATTATGCCGGTGGCGCGCCATGGCAGGAAGCGGGCACGAGACAATGGTCGAGAAGAAGGAGACAACCATGACCTACGCCGTCGACAAGTCCGACGACCAGTGGCGTGAAGAGCTCACGCCCGAGCAGTACGCCGTGCTCCGCCAGGCGGGCACCGAGCGCGCGTGGACGGGCGAGCTGCTCGACGAGAGCCGCGCCGGCCTGTACACCTGCGCCGCGTGCGGGGCCGAGCTGTTCCAGAGCGGCACCAAGTTCGACTCGCACTGCGGGTGGCCGAGCTTCTACGAGTCGGTGCGCCCCGAGGCGGTCGAGCTGCTCGAGGACAACAGCCACGGCATGCAGCGCACCGAGGTGCGCTGCGCCAACTGCGGCTCGCACCTCGGCCACGTGTTCCCCGACGGGTTCGGCACGCCCACCGGCGACCGGTACTGCATGAACTCGCTGTCGCTGAGCTTCACGCCGGACGAGCAGGCGTGAGCGCGCTCGAGGCGATGCGCGACCGCCGGTCGTGGTCGAAGGTCACCGACGAAGCCCCCACCGGGCCCGAGCTCGAGGCCTTCGTCGCGGCGGCCGGTCGCGTCGCCGACCACAAGTCGCTGCGTCCGTGGCGGCTCATCGAGATCCGCGGCGACGACCGCGACACGCTCGCCCGGGCTTTGAACAAGGCCGACGGCAAGAAGGGCCTGTCGTCGAAGCCCCGGCGCGCACCGCTCATCATCGCGGTGGTCGCGAACCTCCGCTCGAAGAAGATCCCCGCGTGGGAGCAGGAGGCCGTGGCCTCGGGTGTCGCGCACATGCTGAGCCTGGCGCTCGACGAGGCCGGGTTCGGAGTGTTCTGGCGCACCGACGACCGCACGCGCAGCAGGGCGCTCGCCAAGGCGCACGGCCTGCAGAAGGGCGAGGTGCTGCTGGGCTGGCTCTACGTCGGCGGGAAGCCGTCGCGGTCGCGTCCGGTTCGCCGCAAGACAGTGGATGCCGCGAAGCACCTGTCGACGATGCCGTCGGGCCGTAAGAAGAAGCGTTCCAAGAAGGACTGAGCCTCAGCCGACACCGCCGACGCACACGCCACCGCGTCGGCGGTGTCGCGCATCGTGCCCCGACATCAGGCTCGCCGACGGCCCCACGGGATCGCCGCCACCGCCACACCGGCGATGGCGACCACCGCGGCCAGCACCGCCACCCCGGTCGAGGGCGCGGCGGGTGCCGGCCAGAGCGCATCGAGCAGCACCGAGGTGGTCAACAGGCCGACCACCGAGCCGAGGCCGAGCAGCAGCACCCCGGTGCGACGGACGACGACGGCGGACAAGAAGATGTAGATCACGCCGACCGCACCGCCGACGTACAGCCACGGCTCCGTCGGCACGGCGCGCGGCACACCGACGGCCGCGACGTGCACGAGCGCCGCCACGACGAGCACCGCCGTGCCCCCGATGAAGTTGACCATGGTCGCCGTGAGGGGGCTCTCGACGCGCACCCGCAGGCGGCCGTTGGTGCCCTGCTGCCAGGCCACCCCGACACCGGCCACCACCGGCACGATCAGCATCCAGATCGGCACCCCGCCCACCGCGTCGCCCGAAAGGCACACGATGACGCCGGCGATGGCCAGAAGCGCGCCCACGACGCGTCCGAGGGTGACCGGGACCACCCCGCTCGGACCGTAGCCCACGCGGTCGAGCACGAGTCCCCCGGTCGTCTGACCGGCGACGAAGCCGACGGTGAAGAGCGCGACACCGATGGTCGCGACCGTCAGACCCTGGCTGGCGACGGTGAACGCGCCCGCCAACCCGCCGAGCAGCATCCACGGAGGAATCGACCGCGCCCGGATGCCGCGCACCAGCCGCGCCCACCCCGCCCGCCCCTGCGGCACGGCCGCCGACAGCACGATGAGGATCACCACCCCCGACCCGAACGACACCGCACCGGCGACGATGCCATCGCCGAGCTCGGCCCCGAGCGTCCCGTTGATCCGCGCCTGCAGCGCCGTGAGAGCGCCGATGAGCACGGCCCCTCCGACCGCGACGGCCACCGAACCACGTTCCGACATCGGCGCCTCCCTCTGGCCGCGGTCGTCGCGGCTCCCTCGATCGTACGACCGGAAAACCGTGGCATCCGTTCGCGACCAGCCTGGGGAGGAGTCGTCGCCCACCCGCCGCAGCACGGGTCAGAACCCCACGGGGGCTGACAAGACGACGCGGCCGCGTGACGATGGAGTATGAAACCCCGTCAGCTCGCCCTCGCCGGGAGCCTCTGGATCGCCGGTGCACTGGTCTATCTCCTCGCCGAAGCCGTGTCGGCCTCGGCCTTTCCCGGCTACAGCTATGCCACGAACTACATCAGCGATCTCGGAGTGCCCGACGTCGGCACCTTCCAGGGGCGCCCGATCGACTCGCCGCTGCATGCGCTCATGAACACGGCGTTCGTCGCGAACGGGCTGCTGTTCCTCGCGGCATCCGTGATCGCCGTGCGCGTCGTCGCGCGCGGACCGCGCCGAACGCTGCTCGCCCTGTCGATCGTCTTCGCGGCGGGCATCGTCATGGTCGGCCTCGTGCCCGGCAGCCCGACGAACCTCGCCAACGGCCTGATCGCGCTGCACGGCCTGGGCGCGGCGATGGCGATCATCGCCGGCAACCTCGCGGCCCTTGTCGGAGGCGTGGTCGCCCGTCGCAACGGTCTTCCCCGCGCATCGGCCCCGGTCAGCACCGTGCTCGGCGTCGTCGGGCTGATCGGTCTCGTCCTGCTGCTCGTCGACTCGGGCAGCACGGCGATCGACCTGCTGCCCGACGGCGTGTGGGAGCGCATCGCGGTCTACGCGATCATCGTGTGGCAGCTGGTGACCGGCGTGGTGCTGCTGCGCGGGCGACGCGCGCCGACCGCGGACGCGTGACACGCGAAGGTCGTCGCTCTGGCCCTGCGCCCCACCGATCCGCGAGAGTGGGAAGGTGCCCGATCTCCGCGACGACGCCCCGACCACCCGCCTGCTGAACACGCTGCGCGCAGACGGCGTCGACGCCGAGTTCATCACCCACGCCGAGCAGCATCTCCCCCGGCTCGTCGACCTGTTCCACAGGCTGTACGGCGATCGTCCCGACGTGGCCGAGCGCGTGGCATCCGTCGTTCGACTCGCACAGCGCTCGTGGGACGAACGCCCCTCCGAGCTGAAGGCCCTCGACCGGGAACGCACCGCGCACCCCGACTGGTTCACGAGCGAGCGGATGCTGGGCGGCGTCTGCTACGTCGACCGGTACGCCGGCGGGCTCGAGGGCGTGCGCGCGCAGATCCCGTACTTCCGCGAGCTGGGGCTGACGTATCTGCACCTCATGCCGTTGTTCGAGAGCCCCGAGGGCAACAACGACGGCGGATACGCGGTGTCGAGCTACCGCCGCGTGAACCCCGCCCTCGGCACCATGGACGAGCTCGCCGCGCTCGCCGCCGACCTGCGCCGCGCGGGCATCTCGCTCGTGGTGGACTTCATCTTCAACCACACCAGCGACGAGCACGAGTGGGCGCAGAAGGCCGTCGCGGGCGACGCCGGGTACGACGACTTCTACCTGATCTTCCCCGACCGCGAGATGCCCGACGCCTACGAGCGCACGACCCGCGAGATCTTCCCCGACGACCACGCCGGCTCGTTCGTGCAACTCGCCGACGGCCGATGGGTCTGGGCGACGTTCTACCACTTCCAGTGGGACCTCAACTACGCCAACCCCGCGGTGTTCGAGGCCATGGCCGGAGAGATGCTGTTCCTCGCCAACAAGGGCGTGCAGGTGCTGCGGATGGATGCCGTCGCGTTCATCTGGAAGCGGCTCGGCACCCCGTGCGAGTCGCTGCCCGAGGCGCACCTGCTGCTGCAGGCGTTCAACGCGGTGCTGCGCATGGCGGCTCCGGGGCTGCTGTTCAAGTCGGAGGCGATCGTGCACCCCGACGAGGTCATCGCCTACATCTCGCCCGACGAATGCCAGATCTCTTACAACCCGCTGCAGATGGCGCTGACGTGGGAGGCGCTGGCCACCCGCGACGGCCGTCTTCTGCAGCAGGCCCTGACCCGGCGGCACGCGCTGCCCGCGGGGACCGCCTGGGTGAACTACGTGCGCAGCCACGACGACATCGGGTGGACGTTCGCCGACGAGGACGCCGCCGAGCTCGGCATCGACGGCTATCCGCACCGCCGCTTCCTCAACGACTTCTACGTCGGCCGGGTCGAGGGGTCGTTCTCGCGCGGGGTCCCGTTCCAAGAGAACCCCCGCACCGGAGACGCGCGCGTCACCGGGACGACGGCATCCCTCGCCGGCATCGAGGCGGGCGACGCCGGCGGCGAAGACCGGGTCGTGCTCGCCCACGCGCTCGCACTGTCGACCGGTGGCATCCCGCTGCTGTACCTGGGCGACGAGGTCGCACAGCTCAACGACTACACGTACGCCGATGACCCGGCCGAGGCGGGCGACAGCAGATGGGTGCACCGCCCCCACCGCCCGAACCGCGACTATGCCGACCGAACGGATGCCACGACCCCCGCCGGGCGGGTGTTCTCGCGTCTCACGCGACTCATCGCCGTGCGTCGCGCCACGCCCGAGCTCGCCGGCAACACGCTCGTGCCCTTCGACGCGCACCTCTCTTCGGTGGTCGGCTTCACCCGGCCGGGCGACGGGACGGCCGTGCTCGTGCTGGCGAATGTGGGCGACCACGCGGTGTTCGTCGATGCCCTGACCCTGTCAGGCCTGGCCCCCGACGCCACCGACCTGATCAGCGGCGACGCCGTGGGCCTCGCCGGAGGACTCGATCTGCCCCCGCACGGCGTGGTGTGGCTGCGGGTGACGCCGCGATAGGGGTCATCGGTCGTTCTTCTTCACCGCGCTGAGACCGAACGTCACGAACGACAGGGCGAACACGCCGAAGGGCAGCGCGATCCCCCAGTTCTGTGTCGTGAGCGCGATGGTGAGCGCGAACACACCGAACGCCCCAGCCACCCAGAGATAGACGACCTTCTCGTTCTTCTCGTCTTTCATGCCTCGACGGTAGGAGCGGAGAGACCGACGCGCCTCCCCCAGGGGACGGAGATCGCCGTGACGCACTCGTGTCGCACCTTCGAAGCGACGGCGCGACATGGGCGGGTCGCGGCCGTCGAGCCTACAGCCGAATCTGCAGGAGCGGCGTTCCGATGTCGCCCCATGCGTCCCGCGAGAGGTCAGGAGGCTCACCGATCATGCGTTCTCGCGCGCCGAGAGGCAGGGGGTGAACACCGATGGGTTGCGCGCGAGGCTCGACCCGACGGATGCGGGGCCGTCGTCCACGCTGCTCCGAAGTCATGGTGCCGGCTACAGGACTTGAACCTGCAACCCCCGTTTGTGCGATACCGCGTCCTTACGCGTACTTTGCCGTACTTTCCGCGGAGTCACGCGGTGGCGGTACAGCCAAGTACACGTAAGTACGTCGGCAAAACCGCGAGTAAACCGTGAGCGGGAACCACCTCGCGGCGTCTCGCTACCCCGGTGCGGGAGGGATCTGTTCCCGCTTTCCACGACATGGCCGGAGCCAGCGGAGGCCCCCGCGCTCTCCGCTTCTCGAAGCAGAAGGCGCGCCGGAGGCGAGGTCGCGGGCGGCCCTGCTGACAGACGGGTCGCCTCGATGAAACTTTTCTCATCTTCGTTGATGCCGCCCGTCGGTGGTGACACACTGGATAATTATTTAGGCACAGGAAAGGAAAGAATGTGACGAACGCTTCCCCTGAGCTTCTCGAGAAGCGCTCGCGTGCCGTGGTTGCTATCTTGTGCGCAGTTGCTCTGATCACAGGATTGTTCTCGACACCGGCCAACGCTCGAACTACCGAGACGCTTACCCCCGCGTCCGCGAAGTCGATGCTCACGGCCCAGCATGTCGATTCCGCAAAATGGCATGCTCTGCCCGATGAAGCGAAGACCGCTCTCGTCCGCGAGCACTCAGAATCTTTGATATCGACGAGCGGCCTCGAGTTCGACTTCGATAACGCTCAAGCGCTTCGCTCGGATGATGGAAAGACGCTGATCCGACTACCAGCGCTGACAGGACAAGGAGTCGTCGCACCGAGTTCGCTCAATCTGTTCCTGGACGGGAGTGGTCAGCGTCTAGTCGTTATTGAGACGGCGTTCGTAGAAAATTCGGCCACGTCAGGATCAGCGCGGATCTGGACCGACGGGAAAGTGACGTTCGATAAATCAATCGACCTGTCGCCTGTGATGGACAACAAGAACAGCGAAGCGGCGGTCACCGATGCACCCGTCACGACAGCGGATGATGGGTACGTGAAGGGAGATTGGTGGGGAAATCTCAACAAGTGCCTCAACAACCAAGGAATCGCTGCTTGGGCTGCAGCTCTTCTTGCTGCAGCATGCGGAGCAGCGTGCGTCGTCACAGCCGGTGCAGGATGCATCGCTTGCCTCGTCGTATTGACGGGCGGGACGAGTGGCGTCATCGGCAGTTGCATCGCCCAGGCGAACATGTTTTCGTGAGGTGAACAAGTCATGGCGAAGATCTCTACGATACGTGCTGTTACCGTGGCAGCCGTGCTCCTCGGCGCTGCATCAATCCTTCTCTCGCTGGCATTGCCACAGTTCGCAGTGATTCTCTGGGGATTGGCCTTGCTTTTATTCTTCACCGCCCTGGCGTGCGCACTACAACAGAATGCTATTCGAAGGAAGCATCGCCAGTAGTCAAGGTCGGAGCGCATGCGAGCCGTCGTGTGCGACCGTGGAACGAAGAAACGCCCCGGCGCCCCTCCCCCTCCTGGAGGTTGGGACGCCGGGGCGTTGGTCATGCGGTCTCGGTATATCGGATGCTGAGGACGAATGAGCCGGGGATGCTGGTCCCGCCGAATCCGCCGTATTGCCTGCCGACGGCGACGTGGCCGCGTGCTGCTCCGGTGCGGAATGCCTCGCGCATGGATGCGGTGAGGGCGAGCGATCCGGTCTGGCACGATCCGATCGGCCCGGACGACGGGGGGGGTCCCCGATCCGCCGGGAGCCCCGCCGGGCCGAGCCCCCGAGCCGGATGCCTGCACGGTGAGCACTGCCGAGTTTCCGTCGGCGGTCTTGCGTGCGGTGAGCACCATCTCGTCGATCGACACAGCTCCGAGGTTGACGATCTGATCGCCGTAGCCAGCGAATCCGATCAGCTGACTAGAGCCGTAGCCCGAGCCCTGGTAGATATCCGGGGCGCGGCCGTAACGGTCGGTGTTCCACTGATCCCAGCTGCCAGCAGATACCCGGTACGTGCCGGACGCCTGCGGTCCGATCGAGACGGTCGCAGTCACCGTCGAGGCGGCGTTCGTGCAAGAGGTAACCAAGAGCGACGCCGGCTATCGAGAGCTCGAGCGCCCACCGCAGACGGTCGACATGCTCATGCGGCGACGGGTCTCGTCGTTCTCGCCATTCGTGTTCCCCTCGAGCGTCGGGACGTTCCGGCACCCGAACAACTACCGCACGACGTGGCGCGCCGCCCTGGTCGACACCGAGTGGGCTGGCATCACCCGCGCAACTTCCGCAAGACCGTGGCGACCGTCGTGCGCGACGAGCTCGGTATCGAGGCCGCGCGTGATCAACTCGGCCATGAGGAGACGAAGACCACGGAGCGCAGCTACGCCGACGAGATCCACCGCGGCCCCGCCGCTGCATCCGTTTTGTCGGAGCTGCTCGCGCGAAAACCGTGAGTAAATCGTGAATCGGCCCCGCACCTCTCGAAAGGTGCGGGTCCGACTTCTGGGGCCTGACCTGGGATATCTGGTGCCGGCTACAGGACTTGAACCTGCAACCCCCGTATTACAAGTACGGTGCGCTACCAATTGCGCCAAGCCGGCAGTGCGCCCAGTCTATCGGCGCGGCGTCGGGTCAGTTGGCGGAGGTCGCCGACGGCGAGGCCGTGGGGGTCGGGATCGGCGACGACGTGTAATACGCGTTGCTGTCGACCGTCAGCACGAACTGCGCGAACTCCTTGGGGTCGCTCATCTTTCCCACGTAGGGGGTGCCGTTGACCAGCACCGTCGGCGTCGCGGTGAGCGACTGTCCGTCGGTGCCGGGCAGCCCCTTGATGGCGCGGTCGGTCGCCGCTTTCGCCCACCCCGTGAACGTCTCGTCCTCGATGCAGCTGCGCACCGTGTCGGCGTCGCTCACGCCGATGCCCTGCGCCATCGTCGCGAGCTGGTCGTCGCTGTAGCCGTCGGAGTCGGCGGCGGGCTGCTTGGTCAGCAGCTCGTTGTTGTAGGCGAAGAAGTTGTCGGGCGAGTGGGTCGCGACGCACGCGGCGGCGCTGGCGGCGCGCAGGCTGTACTTCGTGCCGTTCGACTTCGACGTCAGCATCGCGACCGGGTAATAGGTCAGGGTCGCGGCGTCCTCGCCCACCCACTTCGACAGCTGCACGGCGTTGGCGGCCTGGAAGTCGCGCGCCTCGCTCGACATGTAGTCGACGTAGACACGGATGTCGACGGGCGCGGCGGTCGACGTGGGGTTCGGGGTGGGGGTCTCGGTCGGCGTCGGCGTGGCCGCGAGCGTCGACGGGTCTCCCCCGACCGTCTGATCGGCGAGGGGGTCGGCCAGGCCCGTGGCCGAGGTCACCGCGAAACCGTCGTCGCTGGCGACGTCGGGCTGCGCCTGCGGGCGCGAGCCGTGCGAGGTGACGGCGTAGGTCACGCCCACCGCCCCGGCCGTGACGATGCCGATCGCGACCACGGCCAGAGCCGAACGGCGCGCGATGCGCGCCCGGGACTGGCGAGCCTTCACCTGCTGCGCCTTCTCGCGCACCGCCTCACGGCGATCGCGTTCAGCGGGCACGTTCGGTGACTGGTCGTTGGACATGGAACCTCTCGGGCACGACGGATGCCGGGAAAAGACGGGGATCGCACGGGCGGGGCGAACGAGGACCGATGCTAGCCAGACTGGCTGAGAAATAACCAGACACATGCCATACTGACCCTGCGCCCGTTGTCGTGCGCGCGGGGTCGCCCCCGTTCATTCCATTCACTACGGATCGTCCGGCACGTACCTGCCGGTGAAGGAGAAGAAGAAATGGCGTCCGTCACCTTTGACAACGCAACCCGTCTGTACCCCGGTGGAACCCGCCCGGCGGTCGACAAGCTCAACCTCGAGGTCGGTGACGGGGAGTTCCTCGTGCTGGTCGGTCCCTCGGGCTGTGGCAAGTCGACGTCGCTGCGCATGCTGGCCGGACTCGAAGAGGTCAACTCCGGCCGCATCCTCATCGGCGACCGCGACGTCACCGACGTCCCGCCGAAAGACCGCGACATCGCGATGGTCTTCCAGAACTACGCGCTGTACCCGCACATGACGGTCGCCGAGAACATGGGCTTCGCCCTGAAGATCGCCGGCGTCGGCAAAGACGAGCGGGCCGCACGCGTGCTCGAGGCCGCCAAGCTCCTCGACCTCGAGCAGTACCTCACCCGCAAGCCCAAGGCCCTCTCGGGCGGCCAGCGTCAGCGCGTCGCGATGGGTCGCGCCATCGTCCGTCAGCCGCAGGTGTTCCTCATGGACGAGCCGCTGTCGAACCTCGACGCCAAGCTGCGCGTGCAGACCCGCACCCAGATCGCTTCGCTGCAGCGCCGCCTCGGCGTCACCACGGTCTACGTCACGCACGACCAGACCGAGGCCCTCACCATGGGCGACCGCATCGCCGTGCTGAAGGACGGCCTTCTCCAGCAGGTCGGCACCCCGCGCGACCTGTACGAGAAGCCGAAGAACGTCTTCGTCGCCGGCTTCATCGGCTCGCCCGCCATGAACCTCTTCCCCGTCGACCTGGCCGAGGGCGGCATCCGCTTCGGCGACCTGGTCGTCCCGGTCGAGGCCGACGTCATGGGCAAGGCCAAGGGCAGCGAGGTCACCATCGGCATCCGCCCCGAAGACATCCAGGTGGCACCGGCCGACGGCCGCGGCCTCTCGGTCGTCGTCGACCTGGTGGAAGAGCTCGGCGCCGACGGCTACCTGTACGGACACACCGACATCAACGGCAAGCGCACCGACATCGTCGCGCGCGTCGACGGCCGTCGCCACCCGAACGTCGGCGAGACCGTCGTGCTCGCCCCGGTCCCGGGCCACGTGCACGTGTTCGACATCGAGTCGGGCGACCGTCTCACCGACAAGGCCATCGCCTCGGCCTGATCGGCATCCGCTCGCGGCGCGGGGAGTCTTCGGACTCTCCGCGCCGCACCCGTTTCACCGCGCTCCGGAGGCATCGTGCCCGAATCCCTCAGCATCACCGCCAGCTCCGTCGACCCGGGGCTTCTGCAGCTGCCGTGGTCGACCGCCCTGGCCGACTGGCCGAGCTCGCACATCGTCGCGCTGCCCAAGGGCATCTCGCGCCACCTCGTGCGCTTCGCGAACCTCTCGGGGCGTGTCGTGGCGATCAAAGAGACCACCGAAGAGATGGCCCGCCGCGAGTACGACATGCTCGGCAACCTCGACCGCCTCGACGCGCCCTGCGTCGAGCGCGTCGCGGTGATCGCGGGGCGCACCGACGCCTCGGGCCGCCCCCTTCCCGCCGCACTCGTCACGGCGCACCTGCGCTTCTCGCTCCCCTACCGCGCCCTGTTCACGCAGGTCCTCCGCCCGCACACGGCGACGCGTCTCGTCGACGCCCTCGCCGTGCTGCTCGTGCGCCTGCACAACGTCGGCTTCTACTGGGGCGACGTGTCGCTGTCGAACACGTTGTTCCGGCGCGACGCGGGTGAGTTCGCGGCCTACCTCGTCGACGCCGAGACGGGCGAACTGCACGGCAACCGGTTGACCCCCGGCCAGCGCGCGCACGACCTCGACATCGCCCGCATCAACATCGCCGGAGAGATCATGGATCTCGAGGCCGGCGGCCGCCTCGAGGGCGGAGTGGATGCCGTGGCCGTCGCCGACGGCCTGGTCTCGTCGTACCACTCTCTGTGGGGCGCTCTCACCGACAAGGAGTCGTTCGCCGTCGACGAGTCGTGGCGCATCACCGAGCGCGTCCACCGCCTGAACGCCCTCGGCTTCGACATCGGCGAGATGTCGATCCGCACGGCGAGCGACGGCACGAAGGTCTCGATCCAGCCCAAGGTCGTGGATGCCGGTCACCACCAGCGGCGCCTGCTCCGCCTCACCGGGCTCGACGTCGAAGAGAACCAGGCGCGTCGCCTGCTCAACGACCTCGACGAGTTCCGCGCGCGCGTCTCGCGCCTGGGCGCCGACGAAGAGATGGTCGCGCACGAGTGGCTCACGCGCGTGTTCGAGCCCATCGTCATGGCCATTCCGTGGGATCTGCGCGCCAAGCTCGAACCCGCCGAAGTGTTCCACCAGGTGCTCGAGCACCGCTGGTACATGTCGCAGGCGCGCGGTCGTTCCGTGCCCCTCGCCGAGGTGGTCACGTCGTACATCGACGACGTCCTGCGCCACCGCCGCGACGAGGCGACCGTGATGGGCCCGCCGACCGACACCGTGTCGCTGTCGGTGGTCTCCGACGCCGACGCCCCCGACACCGGCAGCATCCCGACGACCGACACCGACGAGGTCGACTGGCGCGACCTGGTCTAGAGGCGGCTGGGCCGTGGCATCCGGGACTCGACGTCGACGGATGCCACGGCCCGGTTCGCGTCAGTAGCCGACGGTGAAGCGTCCGCGGGTGTGGCGGGGGTTCTCGATCTCGTCGAGCACCGCCACGGCGAAGTCGGCGCCGCCGATGAACGAGTCGCCGTTGTCGTCGACGACGAGCACGTCGCCGCCGTCGCGGTAGGTGCCGGTGCGCTCGCCCGGCGCCCACGCGCCGAAACCGCCGGCGGGGTGCACGTAGAACCAGTCGCGGTCGCCGGCCGAGGCCTGCAGGTCTTCGAGGATACCGACGGCCTCGGCGGCCTCGGGCTTGTACTCGTCGGCGAAGCCCTCGGTGTCGATCAGGCGGGGCCCGCCCTCGGCGACGAGCGAGCCGCCCGCGCCTCCGACGACGCCGAGACGCACGTGGGGCGGCAGCGCGGCAGCGAGCTCGGCGATGGCCGGGCGCAGCTTGCCGAGCATGTCGCCGCGTGCGGCGACGGCCGAAACGACCACGTCGACGCCGTCGAGCTCGGCGACCAGACCGGGCACGTCGAGCACCGAGCCCTCGACATAGGTGGCGCCCTCGACGCGGTCGGACGGCACCGAGCGGGCGACCGAGACGACGGTGTGGCCGCGACGAACGGCCTCGGCGACGATGTGGCTGCCGGCGTAGCCGGTGCCTCCGATGACGGCGATACGAGACATGACGCGTCCTTTCGTGAGGGGTCAGCGCGCGGAGCGCAGAGTGGACACCTGGTAGAGCGCGACGGATGCCGCGATGCCGGCGTTCAGGGACTCGGTGGCGGTCGAGATCGGGATCGACACGACCTGGTCGCACGTCTCGGTGACGAGACGCGAGAGGCCCTTGCCCTCGGAGCCGACGACGATGATCACGGGACGGTCGGCCAGCTCGAGCGCCGGCAGCGAGACGTCGCCGTCGCCGTCGAGGCCGAGGACGAACACGCCCTGCTTCTTGAACTCCTTGAGCGTGGCGGTGAGGTTGGCCGCCAGGGCGACGGGGATGCGGGCGGCGGCGCCCGCGCTGGTCTTCCACGCGGCGGAGTTGACGCTCGCAGAGCGACGCTGGGGAATGACGAGACCCTGGCCGCCGAAAGCCGCGGTCGACCGGATGATCGCGCCGAGGTTGCGCGGGTCGGTCACACCGTCGAGAGCGACCAGCAGCGGGACCTGCCCCGCGTCGACGATCTGCTCGAGCAGGTCTTGCGGGTGCGCGTACTCGTAAGGCGGCACCTTGAGCGCGACGCCCTGGTGCACGCCGTCGAAGCCGGCCATGCGATCCAGCTCGGGACGGGTCACCTCGAGCACGGGGATGCCGCGGTGCGTCGCGATCGACAGCATCTCTTTGACGCGGTCGTCCATCTCGACGCGCTGGGCGATGTAGAACGCCGTGGCCGGGATCTTCGCGCGCAGCGCCTCGAGCACCGAGTTGCGGCCGGTGACCGTCTCGGTGTCGTCGGACTGCCTCGGACGCGCGCCGCGGTTCTGCGAGCCCACGGCGCGGACGCCGGGCTTGCCCTTTCCGCCCGCCGCGGCGTAGCGCTCCTGCGCCGCCTTGCGCTTGCCGGCGACGTGCCAAGCGCGGTCCTCGGCCTTGGGGGTGGGGCCCTTGCCCTCGAGCGCCTTGCGGGAGTGCCCGCCGGTGCCCTTCAGAGGACCCTTCTTCTTGGCCGGCTTTCGTGCTCCGGGCCGTCCTGGCTTCGTCATTCGATACTCCAATGGGTTCCGGCCGGAGTGTCCTCCAGCGTGATGCCTGCGGCGGCGATGGCGTCACGGATGCGATCCGCCGCTGCCCAGTCCTTGTCGGCGCGCGCCTGTGCGCGCTGGTCGATCATGGTGCGCACGAGCGCGTCGAGAGCCGTCTCGGCGCCGCCGCCGGATGCGGCGGCGGGCTCGGAGGCATCGAGTCCCAGGACCGCGAGCATCGCGGACACGGATCGGGATGCCGCGACGGCGGCGGCCAGGTCTCGCCCGTCGATGGCGCTGTTCCCGGCGCGCACCGTCTCGTGCAGGGCGGCGAGCGCCTGGGGCACGCCGAGGTCGTCGTCCATCGCCTCGGCGAAGGCGTCGGGAACGGTGCCCGGCATGGTGGCCGAGGGGTCGCCGTCCGTCACACGCACCACCCGCTGACGGAACGTCGTGATCCGGTCGATGGCGCTGGCCGCCTCGTCGAACGCACGGTCCGAGACGTCGAGGTTCGAGCGGTAGTGGGCGGCGGCGAGGGCGTAGCGCACCACGACCGGGTCGCGCTCCGACAGCACGTCTGCGGCGAGGGTGAAGTTGCCGAGCGACTTCGACATCTTCTGCCCGTCGACGGTCACGAGACCGTTGTGCACCCAGTAACGGGCGAAGGCGTCGCCCGCGGCCGTGGACTGCGCCAGCTCGTTCTCGTGATGCGGGAAACGCAGGTCGAGACCGCCGCCGTGGATGTCGAACTCGGGCCCCAGATAACGGCGTGACATCGCCGAGCACTCGATGTGCCAGCCCGGCCGACCCGCACCCCACGGCGACGACCACGTGGCCGAGGCCGGCTCGCCCGGCTTGGCCCCCTTCCACAGCGCGAAGTCGCGCGGGTCGCGCTTGCCGCGGGGGTCGGCGTCGGCCGCGGGCTCCATGGCATCCAGCGACTGGCGTGTCAGCTCGCCGTAGGCGGGCCACGATCGCACGTCGAAGTACACGTCGCCCGCGGCGGCATAGGCGTGACCGCGCTCGATGAGCTGGGCGATCAGCTCTTGCATCTGCGCGACCGACGCGGTCGCGCGGGGCTCGTACGTCGGAGGAAGGATGCCGACGGCCGCGTAGGCGCGCGAGAACTCGAGCTCCATGCGGTAGGCCAGCGCCCACCAGGGCTCGGTGTCGGAGGCGTTGGCGAGAACCTTGTCGTCGATGTCGGTGACGTTGCGGACGAACGTGACGCGTCCGAAGCGATGGCTCAGCCAGCGTCGCAGCAGGTCGAACGCGAGGGCGGCACGGACGTGGCCGATGTGCGGTCCCGACTGCACGGTGGGCCCGCACACGTAGATCGTGACGTTCGCGGGGTCGAGAGGGACGAAGTCGCGCAGACCCTGCGCCTTCGCGTCGTACAGCCGAACAGTCACCGCACAAGCCTACCGGCCGCCCCTGACGCCGACCCGTGCCCGAAACACACCGTCGCTAGCCTGACGGTGTGACCATCGACATCCGACCCGACGACCTCTCGGGCGCCGCGACGCGCGCGCTCGTCTCGACGCACGTGAACGGCATGCGGGCCAACACGCCGGAAGAGAGCTGCCACGTCCTCGACCTCGACGGTCTCGTGGGAGGCGGGGCGACGATGTGGTCCGCCTGGGTCGACGGCGAGCTGGCGGGCATCGGCGCCCTCGCGCCGCTCGACGACGAGCGCGCCGAGCTGAAGTCCATGCGGGTCGCCGACGCCTTCCTCGGTCGCGGCATCGGACGAGCGATGCTGCGCCATCTCATCGACGAGGCGCGGGCGCGCGGCATCCGGAGCCTGTGGCTCGAGACGGGGAGCGGCGACGACTTCGTGGCGGCTCGCCGTCTGTACGCCAGCGAGGGCTTCGTCGAGTGCGCCGCGTTCGGGTCGTATGCGCCCGACCCGCTGTCGACGTTCATGACGCGCGGGATCTAGGCGGGGAGCCGCCATTCGCGGGCCAGCGCCGCCATGATCACCTCGTCGTGGAAGACGCCGTCGTGGAAGACCGCCTCGCGACGGACGCCCTCTTCGCCGTATCCCGCACCGCGGTAGGCCCGACGCGCACGCTCGTTGAAGGCGTGGACGCGGATCTCGATGCGATTGAGCCCCATCTCGGCGAAACCGTAGTGCGTCAGCACCCGCACGGCATCGGTGCCGTAGCCCTGGCCGACGTGCTCGCTCCCGATCATGACGGCGAGTGTCGCCGCACGCGTGGGCAGCACGCCCCCGAAGAGCGTCACGTGCCCGACGAGCGCATCCGACGCCCGGTCGACGACGCTGAACCCGACGCCGCCGCCGTGCTCGTTGGCGCTCCACGAGCGGAACATGTCTGCGACAGGACCCTGCGGCCGGGGCCGCACGACGATCTGCTGCAGCACCGCCCACTCGGGCTCGCCCCACCATCGGACCAGATCGACCAGGTCGTCGTCCTGCAGGACCCGGAAGCGCACCCGTGTGCCGTGCAGGAGCGACGCACCGTAGACCTGCGCCGCGTCGAGATCGCCCCATGCCATGGAGCGAGCTTCTCACCTCTGGCGCGACGAGGCCATCAAGCGGGGAACACGAGCGCCGTGGCGAACGCGGCGACGCCCTCGGAGCGCCCCGTGAAGCCGAGCCCGTCGGTCGTGGTCGCGCTGACCGACACCGGCGCACCGCCCAGGGCCTGAGACAGCACGCGCTCGGCCTCGACACGGCGTGCGGCGAAGCGGGGACGCTGCGCCTGGACCTGCACCGCCACGTTGCCGACGCGCCATCCCGCAGCCGACAGGAGCCCGACGGTGTGCGTCAGGAAGGCGTCGGCGTGCGCACCGGCGAACTCGGGACGGTCGGTGCCGAAATGCGTGCCGATGTCGCCGAGGCCGGCGGCGGCCAGCAGGGCGTCGACGATCGCGTGAGCGACCGCGTCGCCGTCGGAATGACCCGACAACGGCTGCTCACCCGGCCACACGAGGCCGGCGAGCCACAGATCGCCCTCTCCCCCGAAGGCGTGCACGTCGGTTCCGACGCCGACGCGCGGCAGCGAGCGGCTCACGCCGGGCCCGGATGCCGCGGACTCGGCGCCCGACATCAGCGCCCGGGCGCGATCCAGATCGGGCGCCGTCGTGATCTTGAACGAGGCGTCGTCGCCCCGGACGGTGACGACGGAGTGCCCGGCAGCGGCGACCGCGGCCGCATCGTCGGTGTGCTCGGCCTCGGCCGACGCGAGCGCGGCCACGAGGACGTCGCGACGGAAGCCCTGCGGGGTCTGCGCGGCGGCCAGCTCGGACCGGTCGACACCCGCCACGACGCGGCCGGCGGCGTCGACGCGCTTGATCGTGTCGACGACGGGCAGCGTCGGGACGACGGCGGGCGCGCCCGCGACGAGCGCGTCGACGACGCGCGCGAAGACCGGGGGCGGGGTCAACGCCCGCGCCGCGTCGTGCACCAGCACGAACTCGACGTCGGCCCAGACGGCGGCCAGCCCCGCCGAGACGGAACGCTGGCGCGTGTCGCCGCCGACGACCACCGAGACGAGCTCGCGGCGATCGCCCGCGACGGCGATGGCCTCGGTCATCGCCTCGCCCTCGTAACCCGCGGGAACGACGACGACCACCTGCGCGGGCGGCGCGGCGAACACACCCTGGAGGGCGTGGCGAAGGATCGTGTGCTCGTCGAGACCGACGAACGCCTTGGGGGCACCGCCGTTGAGACGTGTACCCGACCCGGCGGCGACGACGAGGACGGCGGTACGCGGAACCGGAACGAGAGTCACCAGGACACGCTAGCGTCTGGTCTCGCCCGTGGCGGGGGCGTCAGGACGCGAGGACCTCGTCGAGCACGACGCCCGCACGCTCTTCGTCGGTCTTCTCGGCGAGAGCCAGCTCGGAGACGAGGATCTGACGGGCCTTCGCGAGCATGCGCTTCTCGCCCGCCGAGAGGCCGCGGTCCTGATCGCGGCGCCACAGGTCGCGAACGACCTCGCTCACCTTGATCACGTCGCCCGAGGCGAGCTTCTCGAGGTTGGCCTTGTATCGGCGCGACCAGTTGGTCGGCTCCTCGGTGAAGGGAGCGCGCAGCACCTCGAAGACCTTGTCGAGACCCTCTTTGCCGATCACGTCGCGGACGCCGACGAGGTCGACGTTCTCAGCGGGGACCTCGATGACGAGGTCGCCCTGCGTGACGTTGAGCTTCAGGTACTTCTTCGTCTCGCCCTTGATGACGCGTTCTTTGACCTCGATGATCGTGGCCGCGCCATGGTGCGGGTAAACGACGGTCTCGCCAACCTCAAAAAGCATGGAGTTATGTCCTTTCGGCAACGTCCAGGATACCACAGGCCTCGATGCGCTAAGGTTCCGCCCTCCCCTCGCTGCACCCTCGCGCACGGGCCTCCGCACGCACCCCGTAGGATGGACGCGATGCCGTCTGTCGCCCTGGGAGGGTTCGTGAAATCGCGCCTCATCGCGTCCATCGTCGTGGGTACGGCCGTCGTGCTCGGCACGGCGGGCTGCAACCTCGTTGCTCCGCAGGCGACGACCATCGACTACTCCGCCTCCGACGGCGTGAACGTGCCCGCATCGGGCCCCCTCGAGGTGCGCAACGCACTGCTCGTCGGAGACGAGAGCGGCACGGTCGGCAATCTGGTGGCCGCCATCGTGAACCCCACCGATCAGCCGCAGACCCTGAACATCGAGATCGGCGAGGGCTCCACGGCCGTCAAGAAGTCCGTGACGGTCAAGGCGAACAGCACGCTCAGCCTGGGCGAGTCGTCGAGCGACACCCCGCCGATGACGTTCAGCGACATCACGGCGGTCCCCGGATCGACCGTTCCCGTCTACTTCCAGTCCGGCGACGCGCAGGGCGCGCTGATCGACGTGCCCGTCCTCGACGGCGCGCTCGAGTACCTCAGCACGCTGGCCCCGACCGCGCCGGCGACGTCGACGCCCACGCCAACGCTCACCCCGACCCCGTCGCCCTCGGCCTCCGCCGGGTCCTGATGACATGACGAAGGCGCCGACGGGAGTCCGTCGGCGCCTTCGTCATATGCGGGCTCAGGCCTCGAAGCGGTAGCCGAGTCCGCGAACGGTCACGAGCATGCTTGGCTCGCTCGGGTTCTGCTCGATGCGCGAGCGGATGCGTTTGATGTGGACGTCGAGCGTCTTGGTGTCGCCGAAGTAGTCGGTGCCCCAGACGCGGTCGATGAGCTGGCCGCGGGTCAGCACGCGGCCCGCGTTGCGCATCAGCACCTCGAGCAGCTCGAACTCCTTGAGCGGCATGTTGATCTCGGCACCGTCGACCGCGACGGTGTGCCGGTCGATGTCGAGGGTCACGCGACCGCCCGTGAGCACGCGCTCGTCGAGATCGGACTCCTCCGGTGCGCGGCGACGCAGCACGGCACGCATCCGGGCGAGCAGCTCACGCGCCGAATAGGGCTTGGTGACGTAGTCGTCGGCGCCCAGCTCGAGACCCACGACGATGTCGACCTCCGAGTCCTTGGCCGTCAGCATGATGATGGGCACCTGCGAGGTGAGGCGCAGCTGGCGGCACACCTCGGTGCCCGGCATCCCCGGCAGCATGAGGTCGAGCAGCAGGATGTCAGCACCCCGTTCGCGGAAGGCCGCCAGGGCGAGCGCGCCGTCCTCGGCGATCTCGACCTCGTACCCCTCCCGTCGCAGCAGGTAGGCGAGCGGGTCGGCGAGATCGGGCTCGTCCTCGACGATCAGAACGCGGGTCATGCGGTGTCTCCCTTCACGGGTGCGGTGCGCGCGGCGGCGCCGGCCTTGCGGCCCTTGCGACGCGGCTTGGAACGTGCGGACTCGAGGTCGGGCGCCTCGGACAGCGGAAGGCGGATGGTGAAGGTCGAGCCCCGGTCGGGTCGGGACCACAGGCGCACCTCGCCGCCGTGCCGCTGCACGGCGTGTTTAACGATCGAGAGCCCCAGGCCCGTTCCCCCGGTGCGGCGCGACCGTGCCTGGTCGGCCCGGTAGAAGCGTTCGAACACGCGGTGCTGGTCGGCCTCGGGAATGCCGATGCCCCGGTCGGTGACGGCGATCTCGACGACCGTGTCGTCGAGCTTCACACCCACCCCGACCTTCGACCCCTGCGGCGAGTAGGCGATCGCGTTGGCGATGAGGTTGCCGAGCGCCTCGGTGAGGATCTGCGGCTCGCCCCGCACCCACAGCCCCTTGGTGCCGCCGCGGACGACCGTCACCTGACCTGAGTCGGCCTGCATCGTGTGGGCCTCGACGGCGGCGGTGACGACCTCGTCGATCGAGACGTCGCGCACCTCGCTGAGCTCGTCGGACGCCTGGAGCCGCGACAGGCTCAGGATGCGGTTGGTCAGCGCGCTCAGGCGCGAGATCTCGGCCTGCATGCGCGACGAGAAGTAGCGCACCTGCTCGGGGTCGTCGGCGGCCGACTCGATGGCCTCGGCCAGAAGGCTCACGGCACCGACCGGGGTCTTGAGCTCGTGGCTGGTGTTCGCGACGAAGTCGCGCCGCATCTCTTCGACGCGCTCGCGCTCGGTGATGTCGCGCAGCACGAGCAGCACCAGGCGCGGCGAGACGGGTGTCGCGCGGACCGCCACGAGACGCGGCTCCGCCGGGGCCGCACCCCGACGCAGGCGCAGGTTCTCACTGACGGCCGCGCCGGTGTCGCGCGCGCCACGGGCGACGCGGCGCAGATCGTCGTCCTGCACGGCCTGCCCCGAGGCCAGGCCGAAGACCTCGGCCGCCGGCGACAGCGCGAGCACCGTCGCCGACAGATCGCACACGAAGGCGGGGTCGTCCATCGCCCCCAACATCGACGCGACTCCTTCGGGCACCTCTCCGGAGGTCTGCGACAGCGCCCGGTCGCGTGCGCGCAACGCGGCGACCACGAGGCCCACGACGGAGCCTCCGACGATGATTCCCACGAGGAGCGCGAGCAGCGAGAGCTGCGTCTGATCCATGGCTACAGCGTAAAGGCGAGGATCAGACGTCACCGGACGTTCAACCGGGGTACGGCCGCGCCAGCGGCTACTATTCACTGTCACAGCACCGCTCGTTAACCTTCGGTGGAAAGAATTCCCCGAGGGTCGCGGGACGCGTGTGTGCCGTGCCGCGAAACGAGGAAGGTCACCGCGATGCGCGAAGTATTCCACCAGTCCCTAGAGGACGTCCAGGACCGTCTGGTCGAGATCGCCGACCTCGTCACGATCGCCATCGACCGCGCCACCCGCGCGTTCGGCACGAGCGACGTCAGCCTGGCCGAAGAGGTCATCGAGGCCGACGCCATCATCGACGAGAAGGCGTTCGCCCTCGACGAGCTCGCGATCGAGATCCTGGCCCGCCAGCAGCCGGTCGCCCGCGACCTGCGCATCGTCGTCACCGCCCTGCGCGTGAGCGCGTCGCTCGAGCGCATGGGCGACATGGCCGAGCACATCGCGCAGCTCGCGCGCTCCCGCTTCCCCGAGCGCGCCATCCCGAAGGGCCTGAAGAGCACCTTCACCCGCATGGGCGAGCTCGATGTCGAGGTGGCGCGCAAGCTCGCCGAGCTGCTGCGCACGCAAGACCTGCGCATCGCCGAGTCGATCCGCGACGCGGATGACGACATCGACGAGCTGCACCTGAGCGTCTTCGAGAAGGTGCTCGGAGACTCCTGGAAGGGCGAGGCGACCGCGACGGTCGACGCCACGCTGGCCAGCCGCTACCACGAGCGCTTCGCCGACCACGCCGTCTCGGTGGCCAAGAAGGTCATCTACCTCGCCACCGGCGACTGGGCCGGCGCCGACGACGAGACCGACGCCGCGGCCGCGCCGTTGCTCTGACGACGACATGAGAAGGGGGCGGATGCCATCGGCATCCGCCCCCTTCTCGTTGCGGTCGATCAGCCCTTCGAGCCCTGCGCGGCCACGGCCGCGGCGCCCGCCGCAGCGGCCTCGGGGTCGAGGTACTCGCCCGGGCCGAGGGGCTTCAGGTCGTCGTCGAGGCGGTAGACCAGCGGGATGCCGGTCGGGATGTTCAGCTCGGCGATGTCGGCGTCGCTGATGCCCTCGAGGTGCTTCACGAGGCCGCGCAGCGAGTTGCCGTGCGCCGTGACCAGGACGGTCTTGCCTGCCTGCAGGTCGGGCACGATGTCGCCGTGCCAGTAGGGCAGCATGCGGTCGATGACGATCTTGAGCGACTCGGTGTCGGGCACCTCGCCGTCCATGCCGGCGTAGCGCGGGTCGCCGACCTGGCTGTACGGGTCGTCGGCGGGCAGCGGGGGCGGCGGCACGTCGAACGAGCGACGCCACAGCATGAACTGCTCGTCGCCGAACTCCTCAAGGGTCTGCGCCTTGTCCTTGCCCTGGAGGGCGCCGTAATGACGCTCGTTCAGGCGCCAGGAGCGCTTGACGGGGACCCAGAGACGGTCGGCCGCATCGAGAGCGATGTTCGCCGTCTGGATCGCGCGGCTGAGCACCGAGGTGTGCAGCACGTCGGGGAGCACGCCGGACTCGGCGAGCAGCTCGCCGCCGCGCTTCGCCTCGGCCTTGCCCTGGTCGGTGAGTCGCACGTCGACCCAGCCGGTGAACTGGTTGGTCTTGTTCCACTCGCTCTGCCCGTGGCGGAGGAGGATCAGCGTGTGAGGCATGGGTCCATGCTATCGACGCGCGCGAGGCCGGCCGCGGCCGTCGGGGCTGGCATCATGTCTGGGTGACCCCCTCGCCCGTCGGCCGCCCCACGCGCGGCACGACCGGGGTCAACCGCCTGCGCCGCGTCGACCGCTGGATCGCCCGGCACCCCGCCCTGCGCCGGGCAGACGACCCCCTCGTCGTCGACCTGGGCTTCGGCGCGAGCGCCGTGACCCCGCTCGAGCTGCACGCCCGCCTCGTGCGGGAACGACAGGATGCCACGGTCCTGGGCCTCGAGATCGACCCCGAACGGGTGGCCCGTGCCCGCGCCCAGGCGGCGGGGATCGCGGGCGTGGACTTCGCGCTCGGCGGCTTCGAGGTGCCGCTCCCCCACGACCGGCGCCCCGCAGTGATCCGGGCGATGAACGTGCTGCGGCAGTACGACGAGTCCGACGTCGCCGACGCGTGGGCCCGGATGTGCGCACGTCTCGCGCCCGGCGGCATCCTGGTCGAGGGCACGTGCGACGAGGTCGGCCGCGTCGTGTCGTGGATCGAGGTGGGCGACGACGGCGCGCCCCGCTCGCTGACCGTCTCTCTGCGCCTGGCCGACCTCGAGCTGCCCTCCATCGTGGCCGAGCGGCTGCCGAAGGCCCTGATCCATCGCAATGTCGACGGGGAGCGGGTGCACGACTTCGTGGCATCCCTGGATCGCGAATGGGTGCGGGCGGCGGCCATGGCCCCGTTCGGGCCGGTGCACCGCTGGCGCACAGCCCTCGACGCGCTCGCCTCGGCGGGCTGGCCGCTGCGCGGGCGTTCGCGCTGGAGACTCGGCGAGGTCGGGGTCGGCTGGAGCGCGGTCGCCCCGGCCGACTAGGTGTACCCGGCCATGAGGCCGTCGACGAGAGCGTCGTCGGCGCCGGGACCGGCGTCTCCTCCCCCGCCCCGAACAAGGCCGCCCGCACTCGCCTCGGCGACAGCTCGGCGGGCCCCTCCGACACCGCTCCGCACATGAGCCACGTCCATCGGGATCACGGTCTTCGGCGCTCGTACATGTCGATGCGATCGCCGACATCGGAGGTTGACATGGAGCGCGCTCGAACTTCTAGCCTGCTGGTGTGGCAGACGAAGAGGCAGGTCTCACGATCGCGCGGATGAGCGACGCGACCGGGGTGCCGGCGCACACTCTGCGTTACTACGAGCGCGTCGGTCTGATCCGTCCGGTGGCCCGCAGCTCAGGGAGCCAGCGTCGATACTCCGCGGCGGACGTGGAATGGGTGAGGTTCTTGCTGCGCCTCCGAGAGACGGGGATGCCGATCGCGCGGATGCGCGAGTACGCGGTTCTGAGGGAGAAGGGGGCGCCGACGGTCGAGCCCCGCCTGCGGATGCTGGAAGCTCATCGGGCAGACCTGCGCGCACAGATCGATCGCCTGCACTCTCACGAGAAGGCGCTGGCCGCGAAGATCACGACCTATCGCCACGATATCGCCGCCCTCGGGCACATCGACCGACAGAAAGGAACGGATGATGACGACGGACACGACGGACCAGCAGCGGTTCGAGAAGGGTAAGAAGGTGCTCGACGCGATCGACGGGACGGCCGGCGCGAACGTCATCGACGCGCTCGCCGACGTCTCGCCTGAACTCGCTCATCAGGTGGTCGCCTGGGGCTTCGGCGAGATCTACGCGCGGCCCGGCTTGGAACCCCGAGACCGGCAGCTCGTGACCCTCGGGATGCTCACCGCGCTCGGAGGGTGCGAAGCGCAGCTCGACGTTCATGTCAACGCGTCCCTCAACGTCGGGCTCACTCCACAGCAGATCGTCGAGGCGCTGTTGCACGCGGCGGTCTACTGCGGCTTTCCTCGCGCCCTCAACGCGACGTTCGCCGCGAAGAAGGTCTTCGCCGAGCGAGGTCTGCTGCCGGTCCGCGGCGAGGCCGCCACCGCGGCGACGCCCCGCTGACCGGAGAAGGGCGGTGCCCCTTCACCGGATCCTCGGCCCGGTCGGCTCACCGGACCGTCGTGCTTCGGCCTCGCAGCGCGTCCTACACGGCGAGATCGAAGCGATGCGGGACGAGCGCCCCGGCCTCGCGGTAGGGGGTGAACCCCATCGCCGAGTAATACGCCAGGCCGGCGGCATTGTCTGCGGCGATGCTCGCGTCGATGTGACGCAAGCCGGCAGCCTCCGCAGCCGCGAGCGAGATGGCGAAGAGGCGGCGGCCTATTCCACTCCGCCCGGCGGCGGGGTGGATATGCGTGCCGATGATGCCCCACCCCACCGACACGTCGTACGGGTTGCCGGGCCACGCCTGTTTGAGGGACTGGAAGCCGAGGATGCGACCTTTCTTCTCGGCGACCGTGCACGCGATCGTGTGCGCACCGTCGAGGTAGCGCTCTCTGACCAGCTCGACATCGACGGGGCTCTCTCGAAGACCTGCACGATGGATGGCGTTCTGCACCTCGGCCATCCCCTCGGCATCGAACCTCACAGCCGTTCGGAATGCGATCACGGCGCCCATCCTGCCATCCCGGCCGACGCGTCCCGTCGAGACGACGGAACGGCGACGTCGTCGGGAACTCACTAGACGCGCGGGAGCAGCTGCTGCGCCTCGCCGAAAGGCATGCCCGTGGCCACGAGCAGATCGACCGTCAAAGGACGCAGCGCAGAGACGAGGTTCAGCTCGCCCACGCCTCCGTCGGGCAGCAGCACCGCCGGATCGAGCCGTCGGGCCAGCGCCACGAGCACCGCGCGGGCCGCGGGCTCGGCCGAGATGTCGCCGAGGGCGTCGCGGACGAGGGCGGCGCCGCGCGCGATCTCGGCGAGCAGATCGGCGGGCACCGGCCGTGCCTGCCCGTCGGCGCACAGATATGCGGCGCGGCGGGCGACCACGCGCAGGTTTCGGGTCGCCAGGTCGAGCGACTCCCGAACGCGCGCGTGCCGCTGCAGCTCGCCGCGCTGACGGCGCAGGAACGGCGAGATGCGAGCCACCTCACGTCCCGACTCGAGCGACCCGCTCCAGGCGTCGACGTACGTCTGCAGCGACCGGGCACGCTCGAGACCCCGCTCGGCGCGTGCACGATCGCCACGACGCAGCGCTCGCACGATCGTCGCCATCGCCACGTCGAGGGCGTCGAAGAGCTCGTCGGCGTCGCGCAGCTCGGTACGGCGCAAGGTGCGGGGAATCAGGGCGGTGACCAGCAGGGCGGCCGCGCCGCCCACGAGGCCGTCGATCAGACGGGTGAACGGGGCACCGCTGATGAGCACGAGCGCGATGAGCGACTGCACCACGGCGGCCAGCCCGAAGCCCGGTTGCGGCGAGAGGAAGCGCGCCACGACGAGGGTGATGAGCATCGCGATGCCGATCTGCCACCATCCCGCGCCGGCGACGAACAGCATGCCTTCGGCGATCAGGATGCCGACGAGCATGCCCGCGACCGTCTCGGCCACGCGCCACGGCCGCGCGTCGCGCACGAGCCCCAGGCTCGACACCGTGACGGTGGCCGCCAGGAGCGGCACGGCGTGGCCGAGGACGATCTGGGCGAACCCGTAGGCCGCGACCGCGGCCACCACGATCTGGAGGATCGCGGGCAGGGACTCGCGCACCCGGTGCGCCCGTCGCCGCACCGTCGTCCGCATGCGCGATCGCGGCACGACCACCGAGGCGGTGGTCGACGAGGGCTCCGCGGTGCTCATTCCGCGGCGCGACGACGCCCGAGGCGCGGCAGACGCGGCACGTCGGCCGTGGCCCCGGCGTCGGAGGGGACCACCGTCTCCTGCGACGCGGCCAGCGGACCGTCGGCGGTGTCGACGACCAGGGGCACGTCGGGCGGCGCGGTGCGCTTGACCAGGGCGAGGGCGATGGGTCCCTCTTCGTAGTGCACGGCGACCGAGGTCACCGCGCCGATCACGGCGTCGCCCGCCCGCACCGCGTCTCCGCGGGCCGGCAGCACGTTGTCGCTGCCGTCGAGCTGCAGCGCGACCACGCGGCGGGGCGGATGACCGAGATTGTGCACCTTGGCCACCGTCTCTTGGCCGCGGTAGCAGCCCTTCGACAGGTGCACGGCGGTGCGCAGCCAATCCATCTCGTGCGGCAGCAGCCGCTCGTCGGCATCGACCGAGACGCGCGGACGCCATGCCGCCACGCGCAGCGCATCGACGGCGTCGAGACCCGCCAGGAAGACCCGACCCGCGACGGCCTCGTCGACGACGCGGCCGTGCTCGGCGGCATCCACCACCGCCTCGGCCCAGTCGCGCTCGGCGCCGGGGTGGCCCTCGACGCGGGCGTAGGCCCACCCGCCGGGCGACACCGCGGGCCAGGGATCGATCCACACGACCGGGGTTCCCGCCGGCGCGACGGCCGAGAGCGCCGACACCGCCGCACGGGTGCCGCCGATCACCGACAGCTCGTCGGAGCGGTCGCGCACCTCGACGCGCAGGCGGAAGCGCATGCGCATCAGCCACGCCAGCAGGGCGTCGGCGTCGGCGGCATCCACGAGGAGCCACGCGGTCTCGCCGTCGTCGACGACCGACGCCGCATGCTCGACCCGGCCCTGCGGGTCGAGGATCAGCATCTCGGTCGACACGCCCGGGGCCAGATGCGTGAGCGCCTGCGACGACAACGAGTCGAGCCAGCTGCGGCGGTCCTCACCCGACACCGTGAGCACCCGGCGGTCGCCGAGAGGCGCGAGGGCCGTGCCGGCCGTCAGCCGTCGCTGCTCGGCGAGGGGCGCGCCGACGTGACGCAGCCCGGTGTCGTCGACGACGGCGCCGGGGACGTCGGAGAGCCGTGACACGATCACTCCGCCCGCGCGAGACGCGCCGACGCGTGCGAGCCGAGCTCGCTCCCGAGAGCGGCGACGTCCCACGCCCAGAGCAGGTGGTTGTCGACGAGGCCGTACAGTCGCGTCGCCGCGGTGTAGGCCTTGGCGCCGGCGGTGCGGACCACCGCGTCGGTCGCGAGGTCGATGCGAGGGCCCGCCACCTGGCCGACGTACAGCTCGAGGATGCCGTCGGAGTGCACGAGGCTGACCTCGATGTCGAACGCCCCGGCGGCATTGCGCAGGGCCTCGACGTCATCGGCGGTGCGGGCGACGGGCGGCGCCGTGGGCGGAAGGAGCGCCGGGCCCGCGTCGGAGTCGGTCGCCGGACGGGCGAGGCGCCAGTAGCCGATCTCGGACACCAGCGGGCGACGCGCGTCGCCGTCGACGAGCCAGGCCTCGGCCGAGTAGTTCAGGAAGGGCCCGCCGTCGTGGCTGAAGCTCACACGGTGGACGAACTCGCCGCCGAGCCTCGACTCTCCGACCGCGTAGTCGATGACGCCGGTGCCCTCCCAGACGCCGACGAGCCACGAGAGCGGGACGAGGTCGGCCGGAAGATCGGTCGGGATCTCGATCACGGGGCGCTCGTCAGCGCTGGCCGCGATAGAGGTTCCAGATGACCGTTCCGGAGACGAAAGCGATCGCCAGCGAGGCGAGACCGAGAAGGCCCACGAAGAAGAGCTCGAGCGCGAGGAGATCCATGCGACAACTCTATCCGGGAACGATGGATGCCAGACCGAAACCGGCCGTGACGAGACCGAGCACCACCAGAGCCCCCGCGACGCTCCCGGCGACCCGCAGGATGAACGCCTGGGAACGGCCGTACCAGAGCTGCACGGCGAACGCGCAGATCACGCACACGCCCAGGGCGACGGTGATCCACTGCGCGCGCCACGCGGCCGGTGCGAACACCCCGACCGCCACGCCCAGCACCACCGCCAGCACCCAGACGGCGACGACGCCGACATACGTGCGACGCGGGGCGAGGTCGGGTGTCGACATGCCCTCCATCATCCCGCACACCGGCCCGCTCGCGCATGTGCGACGCGGGATGCGGACTCGCCTCGGCGCTCACCCTAAGATGGGCGGGTGCGGCAGGGCCGCACGTGGGAGGTCCGTTTGGCTCAGCTTCTCGTTCTCAGCTCCGCACCCGGCGGCGGTGCCGTGCTGCCCGCGCTCGAGCTGTTGAGCCACCGGGTGCGGCAGATCCCCGCCGAGCCCGCGCAGCTCGTCAACGCGCCCAGCGCCGACGTCGTCTTCATCGACGCCCGCACCGACCTGGTCGGCGCGAAGTCGCTCTGCCGGATCCTGACGACCACCGGCATGGAGGCACCGCTCGTGCTCGTGGTCACCGAAGGCGGCCTCACCGCCGTGTCGACCGACTGGGGCATCGACGACGTCGTGCTCGTCGGCGCCGGCCCCGCCGAGATCGACGCGCGCGTGCGCCTGGCGATGGGCCGACGCACGGCCGACCAGGTGTCGACCCGCATCCAGACCTCGGGCATCACGATCGACGAGTCGTCGTACTCGGCCAAGGTGCACGGCAAGCCGCTCGACCTCACCTACAAGGAGTTCCAGCTCCTGCACTTCTTCGCCACGCACCCGTCGCGCGTCTTCACCCGCGAGCAGCTGCTCAGCGAGGTGTGGGGCTACGACTACTTCGGCGGCACGCGCACGGTCGACGTGCACGTCCGTCGCCTGCGCGCGAAGCTCGGCGACCTCGAGCAGCTCATCGGCACGGTGCGCAACGTGGGCTATCGCTTCAACGTCTACGAAGACGACCAGCCGCCCGTGGCATCCCCCGCCCCCGCCTGACGCCACACGCACCCGCCGTTCACGCACGAGTCACCGACCCCTGCAATGATGTGGGAATGATCGAACACGACGCGCTCGACGCGGGCCTCGGCGACGCGGACGACGACGATTTCGACGAGGCCGTCGAGGCCGAGGACGACCAGCTGCCCGACCACCGCTACCTCGACCGCGAGATCAGCTGGCTCGCGTTCAACCAGCGCGTGCTCGAGCTCGCCGAGGACCCGACGGTCCCGGTGCTCGAGCGGGCCAACTTCCTCGCGATCTTCGCCAGCAACCTCGACGAGTTCTTCATGGTGCGGGTCGCCGGTCTGAAGCGCCGCATCGTCACCGGTCTGGCGGTGCCCACCAACGTCGGTCGTGCGCCCCTCGACGTGCTCGCCGACATCTCGGCCGAGGCCCACCGTCTGCAACTGCGCCACGCGGCCGCCTGGACCGACAAGGTGCGTCCGGCGCTCGCCGAGGCCGGCATCGAGGTCGTCTCGTGGGGCTCGCTCGACGAGGCGTCGGCGCAGCGTCTGACGGAGTACTTCCAGCAGAACGTGTTCCCGGTGCTCATGCCGCTCGCCGTCGACCCGGCGCACCCGTTCCCCTACATCTCGGGCCTGTCGCTCAACCTGGCGATCCGCATCCGCAACGCGCGCACGGGGCGCCAGGAGTTCGCGCGCCTCAAGGTGCCGCCGATGCTCCCCCGCTTCGTCGAGGTGCCCACCGACGGCCCCGGCGTGCGCTACCTGCCCCTCGAGGAGCTGATCTCGAACCACCTCGGCGACCTGTTCCCGGGGATGGAGGTGCTCGACCACCACGCGTTCCGCCTCACGCGCAACGAAGACATGACGATCGAAGAGGACGAGACCGAGAACCTCATCCAGGCCCTCGAGGCCGAGCTGCTGCGGCGGCGTTTCGGTCCGCCGATCCGCCTCGAGATCACCGACGACATGGACGACGTCACGCGCGCGCTGCTGCTGAGCGAGCTCGACATCACCGAGCAAGAGGTGTATCGCCTCCCCGGTGCGCTCGATCTGCGCGGCCTGTTCGACCTGTCGCGCATCGACCGTCCCGACCTGCACTACCCCCCGCACGTGCCCAAGACGGCGCTGCCCTTCCAGCCGCCCGAGCAAAACGGTCGCGCCGATCTGTTCCGCGCCATCCGCAAGGGCGACGTGCTCGTGCACCACCCCTACGAGTCGTTCGCGACCAGCGTGCAGGCGTTCCTGGAGCAGGCGGCGAAAGACCCTCAGGTGCTGGCCATCAAGCAGACGCTGTATCGCACGTCGGGCGACAGCCCCATCGTGCAGGCGCTGATCGACGCCGCCGAGGCGGGCAAGCAGGTGCTCGCCCTCGTCGAGGTCAAGGCGCGTTTCGACGAGGCCAACAACATCGTCTGGGCGCGCAAGCTCGAGAAGGCCGGCGTCCACGTGGTCTACGGCCTCGTCGGGCTGAAGACGCACTGCAAGCTCGCGCTCGTGATCCGCGAAGAAGAGGGCAAGCTCCGCCACTACAGCCATGTCGGCACGGGCAACTACAACCCGAAGACCAGCCGCATCTACGAGGACTTCGGCCTGTTCACCGTCGACGACCAGGTGGGCCGCGACCTGACCCGCCTGTTCAACGAGCTGAGCGGCTACGCGATCGAGAAGAAGTTCAAGCGCCTGCTCGTCGCGCCCCTGCACCTGCGCAAGGGACTGCTGCGCCTGATCGACAAAGAACGGCGCAACGCGCTCGAGGGCAAGCCGTCGGGCGTCCGCATCAAGGTCAACTCGATGGTCGACGAGCAGATCATCGACGCGCTGTACCGCGCGAGCCAGGCGGGCGTGCCCGTCGAGGTGTGGGTGCGCGGGATCTGCTCGATCAAGCCCGGCGTCCCGGGGATGAGCGAGAACATCACCGTCCGGTCGATCCTCGGCCGCTACCTCGAGCACTCGCGCATCTTCACGTTCGCGAACGACGGCGACCCGCAGGTGTACATCGGCAGCGCCGACATGATGCACCGCAACCTCGACCGTCGGGTCGAGGCGCTGGTGCGCGTGGTCGACCCGGCGCAGATCCAGGATCTGACGGCCCTGTTCGACCTCGCGATGAGCGACGGCACGAGCTCGTGGCACCTCGGCCCCGAGGGCGAGTGGGTGCGCCACAGCCTCGACGCCGACGGGAACGCCCTGGTCGACCTGCAGGAGCATACGATGGCGCTGGTGCAGCGGAAGCGCCGACCGCGGGCGGCACGGTGACGGAGACCGCCGTCTACGCCGCCGGCGGTGTGGTCTGGCGCCTGATCGACGACAAGATCCGGGTGCTGCTGATCCACCGCACCAAGTACCGTGACCTGACGCTGCCCAAGGGCAAGGTCGACCCGGGCGAGACCCTCGCCGAGACCGCCGTGCGCGAGATCCGGGAAGAGACCGGCATCCGGGTCTCGCTCGGCGTCCCCGTGGGCGTCTCGCGCTACCGGATGCCGAGCTCGCGCACGAAGATCGTGCACTACTGGGCCGCCGAGGCCACCGACGCGGCCGTGCGCACCTCGACGTTCGTGCCGAACAAAGAGATCGCGGCGATCGAGTGGATGAGCATCAAGAAGGCGCGCAAGCACCTGAGCTATCCGGTCGACATCGAGATCCTCGACGAGTTCACACGGCTCGTCGACGAGCGCGCCCTGCCCACCTTCCCGATCATCGCCCTCCGCCACGCCAAGGCCAAGGCCCGCGACGATTGGGACGGCACCGACACCGACCGTCCCCTCACGTCGCGCGGACGCAAGCAGGCCGAGGCGATCGTCGGACCCCTGCTCGCCTTCGGCGTGCGCCGCATCGTGTCGAGCCCGGCCGAGCGGTGCGTCCGCACGGTCCGTCCCCTCTCGGCCGCTCTGGCGCAGCGCGTCACGCTGACGGATGCCATCAGCCAGGACGCCTGGGAAGAGGGGCGGGCGGACACCCGCGCGCTCGTCGGCGAACGCGTGCGTGCACGACGACCGGTGGTCATCGCCAGCCACGGCCCGGTGCTGCCCGACATCATGCACGAGCTCGCCCTCGCGACCGGCACCATGCGCGGGTCGTACCTCGGCAGCTCGTCGGCCCTGGAGCCGGCGGCCTTCTCGGTGGTGCACGTCCCCGTCGCGCACCCCGGCTCGGGCATCGTCGCGATCGAGACGCACGAGCCCCAGGTGTGAGGCTCCCCCACGGCATCCGGGTCGCCTGGCATGCCGTCGCGCCCGGGGCTCCGCGACGCGAGGCCTCTCGCGCGCTGCTCGGAGAGATGCTTCCCGGCGGCCGCTTCGACGCCCGGTGCGACCGGTGCGGCGGGGCGCACGGCCGGGTGCGGGTGCGCCCCGCCCGCGGGCGGGCCGGGCTACGCGGGGCTCGCGGGCAACGCGACCTCGTCGATCCAGGTCGACAGCAGGGCCGCGGCATCCGGCCCCCCGGCCGCGGCGACCGCGGCGCGGAAGTCGTCGGTAGTGACCAGAGCATGGCGATGGTCGGCCGTCCACCGACGCACCAGGTCGAAGAACGGCTCGTCTCCGAGAGCGCGGCGAAGCGCGTGCAGCGCGATCGCCCCGCGCTTGTAGACGCGGTCGTCGAACATGTCGTCGGGGCCGGGGTCGACGAGCAGCAGGTCGCGTGGCTTCGCGGCCAGGCGACGGTAGTGATCGGCGACGCACGTGTCGACGGACGGCCCGCCCGAGGCGTCCGACCAGAGCCACTCGGCATAGCAGGCGAAGCCCTCGTTGAGCCAGATGTCGCTCCACCGGGCGATGCCGACGCTGTTGCCGAACCACTGGTGCGCCAGCTCGTGCGCGACCAGACGCTGAGCGGCGGGCACGAGGTGGTTCATGCCGAAGACCGCCAGCCCCTGCGCCTCGAGCGGGATCTCGAGCTCGTCGGCGGTGACCACCAGCGCGCACGTCTCCTGCGGATAAGGGCCGAAGTGCCCGTCGAACACGCGCAGCATCTCGGGCACCGTCGCGAACGCCCGATCCGCGGCGGCCGCCAGAGCCGGGGGAACCGTGACGCGCACGTCGGGCACGACGCCGACGCCGCTGCCGGCCAGGGGCGCGGTGCGATAGCGGCCGACGTGGACGGCGGCGAGGTAGGTCGCGGTGGGCACATCGCACGTGAACGACGTCGTGACGCGTCCTCCGCGTCGCGTCGAGACGCCCGGCACGCCCGTCGCCGCGACGACGTACCCGTCGTCGACCGTGACGCGCAGGCGCATGCGCGCCCGGTCGTCGGGACGGTCGTTGCAGGGGAACCACGTGGGCGCGCCGATCGGCTGCCCGGCGACCAGGGCTCCGTCGGTGAGCTCTTCCCAACCCACGGCGCCCCAGCGCGAGCGGCGCGGCGCGGGAGCCCCCGCGTAGGTCACCTCGATCTCGAACCGCTCCCCGGATGCCACCGCCCGCGGCAGCGCCACCCGCAGCGCCCGCGGCCCCGGGGTGAACCGCGCCGCGGCGCCGTCGACGCGCACCCGGGAGGCGCGGAGGCCGACGAGGTCGAGCGCGATCGAGGTCAGATCGGTGCGCGCGACGGCGGTGAGCACCGCGGTGCCCTCGAGCCGGTTGGTGCGCACCCGGTAGTCCAGCGTCAGGTCGTAGCACTCGACGCCATAGCTCGTGTCGCCGCTCTGCGGGGCGTACGGATCGGCGCCGGTCACGACGTCGACTGGTAGGCGCGCACCTTGACCGCGCGCCACGGGCCGATGGGGTTTCCGCTCCAGCGCGAGCCGACCGGCACGGTCTCTCCGCGCATCACCAGCGAGGCCGGTCCGACGGTCGCGTGCGCGCCGAGGGTCGATGCGGGAAGGACCACGCTGTGCGGGCCGAGGGTCGCGCCGGGCTCGAGCTCGACGGTGTCCATGCTCATGATTCGATCATGGAACAGGTGGGTCTGCACGACGCACCCGCGGTTGACGGTGGATGCCGCCCCCAACGTGACCAGGTCGGGCTCGGGCAGCCAGTAGCTCTCGCACCAGACGCCGGCGCCGATCCTCGCGCCCAGGCTGCGCAGCCACACGGCGAGCGCCGGTGTGCCCGCCGCGGCGCGCGCGAACCACGGAGCCGCGACCATCTCGGTGAACGTGTCCGACACCTCGGTGCGCCACACGAAGCTCGACCACAGTGGCTGCTCTCCGGCGCGGATCACGCCGACGATGCCCCACTTGGCCGCGGTCGACACGCCGGCCGCCACCGCTCCCGCCGCCAGCAGCACGACGCCCGAGAGCAGCAGCGCCCCGAGGGCGCCGACCGTCTGCCACAGCGCGGCGAGCGCGAACAGGACGCCCAGGCCGATGCCGCAGGTCACCACCACGGGCACGAAGCGGCACAGCTCCCACAGGGTGCGCGCCAGGCGCAGCGCGGGCGTCGGGCGGTAGGTGCGCGACTCGTCGCCCCCGGCCGAGAGCCGGCGCAGACGCACGGCCGGCGAGCCCAGCCACGACGACCCCGGCTTGGCCTTGAGCGGTGCGGCCGAGAGCACGGCCACCAGGCCGTCGCGCGGCACGCGGTGCCCCGGCGCGGCCATGCCCGAGTTGCCGAGGAACGCGCGTTTGCCGATGCGCACCGGGCCGAGTCGCAGCCACCCCGCGTGCAGCTCGTACGAGGCCACCATCGTGTCGTCGGCCAGGAACGCCCCGTCCTCGATACGCGTCATCGAGGGAAGGAGCAGCACCGTGGATGCCTCGACGTCGCGCCCCACGCGAGCCCCGAGCAGGCGCAGCCAGACGGGGGTGAACAGGCTCGAATAGAGGGGGAAGAGGATCGTGCGCGAGGCGTCGAGCAGCCGCTCGATGGTCCACGCCTGCCACGCCACGCGGCTGCGCACCGGGTGGGTGCCTTCGACCAGTCCGATCGAGAACACCCGCACCAGCAGCACCACCGAGGCCGCGAACACGAGGCCCGTGACCGCCGTCGCCGGCACCAGCGCGGCGAACGCCGCCCCCGCCGCAGCGGCGAGGTCGGACGCGCCACGGACACCCTGCGCCACCACGAGGCCCCCGACGGCGAACGCAGCCAGCGGCAGCAGCGCCAGCACGACCGCCGATGCGGCATAGGCCCACAGCCAGCGGGTGGGGGCCGCGGGACGCGCATCGGGCCAGCCCCCCGCCGTGCCGCCCACGCGCACCGCGGGCGAGCCCGCCCACGACTGGTCGGCCTTGACCCGCCCGAACACCGCCGAGCCCGGCGCGATCTCGGCACGACGTCCGATCCGCGTTCCCGGGGCCAGCGTCGAGCGCGCCCCCACGGTCGCTTCGGCACCGATGCGCACCTCGCCGATGCGCACGAGATCGCCGTCGATCCAGTACCCGGTCAGGTCGACCTCGGGCTCGATCGAGGCGCCGTCGCCCACGACGAGCATCCCCGTCACCGGCGGCAGCGCGTGCAGGTCGACGTTGCGTCCGATGCGCGCACCCAGCGCCCGTGCGTAGTACGACACCCAGGGCGCGCCCGCGAGGCCGACGGCATCCACCTGATCCGCGATCTGCTCGGCCAGCCACAGGCGCACGTGCACCCACCCGCCGCGCGGGTAGTCGCCCGGCCGCAGCCCGGTCAGCAGCAGACGAGCGGATGCCACGGCGATCGCCATGCGCCCGAACGGGGTCGCGAAGACCACCAGGCCGACCACGAGCACGGGCCACGGCGCCGTCGGGAGGACCTCGAAGCCCGGGCCGAGCTGCAGCACGGCCGACGCGGTCAGCAGGTAGAGCAGCCACCGCACCCCCGACAGGATGAACAGCGGCACGCCGAGGAGCGTCTGCACCCACTGCGTCACGCGGGGCGTGCGCACGGCCTCGTGGAACGACGTCGGCGCCTCGTCCTGCAGCTGGGGGGCGAGGGCTTTCGCCATGGCTCCCAGGCGCGGCACGTCGTAGATGTCGGCGACCGAGAACTCGGGCACGCGCGCACGGATGCGCGACACCAACTGCGCGGCGGCGAGCGAGCCGCCGCCGAGATCGAAGAAGTCAGCCTTGCGCTCGGTCACCGGCAGGCCCAGCACCGCCTGCCACTGCTCGGCGAGCCAGGCCTCGGTCGCCGAGAAATCGGTCGCCGCCGGCACGTCGGCGCCGGGAAGGGGCCACGGCAGCGCGGCGCGGTCGACCTTGCCCGAGGTGCGCACGGGCAGCTCGTCGACCACCCCCAGCAGCGGGATCGTCGCCGCCGGCAGCCGCTCGGCGAGCAGCGCACGGGCGGCGGGCCGGTCGAGCTCGACGCCCTCGTCCATGACGAGGTAGCCGACGAGCACCGGCACCCCGGCGTCGGTCGTGCGCACGGCGACGGTCGCGGCGGCGACGTGGGGCAGGTCCTGCAGGGCGGACTCGACCTCGCCCAGCTCGATACGGCGGCCGCCGACCTTCACCTGGTCGTCGGCGCGGCCCTGGAAGACGAGGCCCTCGGGCTCGAAGCGCACGAGGTCGCCCGAGCGATAGGCCCGCTCCCACCCGAGCGTCGGCAGAGGCGCGTACTTCTCGGCGTCCTTCGCGGGGTCGAGGTATCGGGCCAGGCCCACTCCCCCGATGATCAGCTCGCCCACCTCGCCCTCGGCCACGGGCTGCCCGTCGGAGTCGACCACCGCCAGCGCCCAGCCGTCGAGCGGCAGGCCGATGCGCACGGGCAGCGTGCCGTCGAGCGGGGCCGCGCACGCGACGACGGTGGCCTCGGTGGGGCCGTAGGTGTTCCAGACCTCTCGGCCGTCGGCCACCAGGCGGGCGGCCAGCTCGGGCGGGCACGCCTCGCCGCCGAAGATCAGCAGACGCACGTTCTCGATGGCGTCGGCGGGCCACATCGCCGCGAGCGTCGGCACCGTCGAGACCACCGTGATGCCCTGCCGCAGCAGCCACGGGGCGAGGTCCTCGCCCGAGCGCACGAGCGAGCGCGGCGCGGGCACGAGGCACGCCCCGTGTCCCCAGGCGAGCCACATCTCCTCGCACGACGCGTCGAAGGCCACCGACAGCCCCGCGAGCACGCGGTCGCCGGGGCCGAGCGGCTCGGGCTGCAAGAAGAGACGCGCCTCGGCCTCGACGAACGCGGCCGCCGAGCGGTGCGACACCGCCACGCCCTTCGGGACCCCCGTCGACCCCGAGGTGAAGATGATCCACGCGTCGTCGTCGACACGGGGCGGCGCGACGGTCGGCACCGCGTGGGTGCTCGGGTGCGGGGCGTCGCCCTCGTAGAGCCGCACGAGATCGGTGGGGCCGCCGACGGGCACGTACTCGCCGTCGCCGCCGACGATGCCCCGCACGCCCGCCTCGTCGAACACGAGCCGCGCCCTCTCGTCGGGGTCGTCGGCGTCGACCGGCACATAGGCCGCGCCCGCGGCCATCACGGCCAGGATCGACACGTACAGCTCCTTCGAGCCCGACGGCATCCGCACGCCCACCCGGTCGCCGCGGCCGACGCCCGCGTCGTGCAGCGCGGCCGCCGTCCGCCAGACGCGTGCGAGCAGCTCGCGGTAGCTGAGGGCGCCCGAGCCGTCGTCGATCGCCGAGGCCTCCGGATGCCGCGACGCCACGTCGGAGAGCAGATCGATGAGGGTGCGGGGCGGCGCGGCCAGCGCCCGGCGATCGAGCGATGCCTGTGCACGGGAGGCGGGTGTCGTCACGGGGGTGAAGCGTATACCGCTCGGGAAAACACCCCGGTCAGGCCGCCGTCGTTCACCTTCCGTTCACCCCCGTAGCGCACTTTGGTAAGAGTCGGTGTTTAGCGTTCGGTCGAACCCTGCACCGGGTTCCTGTTCCCGACATGCGAAGGATTCACATCGTGAAGCTCTCCCGACTCGCCCAGCTGGGCGCCGTGGCCACCGTGGCCTCTCTCGCCCTCGCCGGCTGCTCGTCGTCCTCCGGCAGCACGGCGGAGTCGACCCCCACCGCGACGACCAGCGACGTGGCGTTCACCATCGACCCCAGCCTGAGCGGCACGATCACGGCCGGCGGCTCCAGCGCCCAGGCCAACGCTCAGCAGGCATGGACCACCGCCTATAACGCGACCGCCAAGAACGTCACCATCAACTACGACAAGTCGCAGGGCTCGGGCGGTGGCGTCACCAACTTCCTGAGCGGCGCGTACGACTTCGCCGGCTCGGACTCGCCCCTCAACGCCGACCAGACCGCGCAGTCGAAGGCCCTCTGCACCGAGGGCGGCGTCAACATCCCCGTCTACCTCGACGGCGTCGCGATCATCTTCAACATCCCCGGCGTCACCTCGCTCAAGCTGAGCGGCGAGACGATCGCGAAGATCTTCGCGCTCCAGATCACCGACTGGTCCGACCCGGCCATCACCAAGGACAACGGCACGGCCCTCGCCGCCGGTCCCATCACGACCGTCGCGCGCTCGGACGGCTCGGGCACGACGCAGAACTTCACCAACTACCTCGCCGCGACCCAGTCGTCGGTCTGGACCTCGCCCGCCGGCAAGGACTGGCCGATCCAGGGCAACGTCTCGAAGCAGAAGGGCGGCTCGGGCGTCGTCGAGGCCGTCAAGGCCGGCTCGGGCACCATCGGCTACGCCGACCACTCGGCCATCGGCAGCCTGAACTCCGCGTCGATCATTCAGAACGGCACGGCCATCGCGTTCAGCGCCGACGCCGTGTCGAAGACGTTCGACGTCGCCGCCGTCGAGGCGTCGAACGGCGTCTCGGGCGACCTGTCGAAGAAGTTCGACTACTCGAAGCTGACCGCCGAGACGTACCCGATCCCGCTCGTGTCGTACGCGATCGTCTGCTCCACGTTCAAGAGCGCGGCGCAGTCCAAGCTCGTGAAGTCGTACCTCGGCTTCGTCACCAGCACCCTCGGCCAGCAGGTCGCCGCGAAGAACGCCGGCTCGGCCCCGCTGCCCGCCTCGGTGCTCGAGGACGCCGCGAAGACGCTCTCGGCCATCAAGTAACACCCCTCTCGGACCCGGCCCGGTCCGCGCGCCAGCGCGGGCCGGGCCGGGCTGAGCGGAGGGGTCGATCCCCGGATCGATGCTTCCGCTGAGCCCGCCATCCTCAGAGAGAACCCGACCCGAGGAGAGACCATGACCATTGCCGAGCGTGAGGTGCACCTTGGCTGACACCGCGACCGCGCCAGCCGCGAGGGAGCGCTCCAGCATCGTCGGCAAACGACGGGCGGGCGACTCCCTTTTCCTCGGTCTGTCGACGACCGCCGCCGTCTCGATCATGATCATCCTCGCCGGGGTCGCGATCTTCCTCATCATCAAGGGCCTGCCCGCGATCACCGGCAACTGGACCGAGGGCGACCTGGCGGGCTACCAGAACCAGCCGTGGGCGAACTTCTGGCAGTACGTCGGCCCCCTCCTGTGGGGAAGCATCTGGGCCGCGCTCATCGCGATGGTGCTCGGGGCTCCGGTCGCCATCGGCATCGCCCTGTTCATCTCGCACTACGCGCCCCGTCGCATCGCCGGCGCCCTCGGATACGTCGTCGATCTGCTCGCCGCGGTGCCGTCGATCGTCTTCGGCCTGTGGGGCATCATCGTCATGCGCCCGCTGCTGGTGCCGGTGGGCGACTTCCTCAACGAGTACCTCGGGTGGATCCCGCTCTTCCAGGGGCCGGTGTCGAGCACCGGCTCGACGATGCTCACCGGTGGCGTCGTGCTGGCGGTCATGATCCTCCCGATCGTCACCTCGATCACTCGCGAGATCTTCCTGCAGACGCCCCGACTGCACGAAGAGGCCGCGCTCGCCCTCGGCGCGACGCGCTGGGAGATGATCCGTCTCTCGGTCTTCCCGTATGCGCGCAGCGGCATGGTGTCGGCGACCCTGCTGGGCCTCGGCCGCGCGCTGGGCGAGACGATGGCGATCGCGCTGATCGTGTCGCCGAGCCTGATCTACTCGGTGCTCGTCCTCACCGACGGCTATAACTCGCAGACCATCGCGGCGAACATCGCGCTGAACTTCCCCATCGCCACCGACCTGCAGCGCTCTGCCCTGATCGGGACCGGCCTGATGCTGTTCGTCGTGTCGTTGGCCGTCAACATCCTCGCCCGCTACATCGTCAGCGCGACCGGTCCGGGCGCGAAGGGCCGCAAGAGAGGAAAGCGCTCGTGACCGCCGCCGCCCCCACCTCCTCCCCCCTGGCGCTGACGAGCGGCCAGCTCCCCCGTTACGTCGAGCCCGTCGTGCTGCTGGGCGCAGCCGCGCTGGTCGCGGTCATCCAGCTGCTGGTCGGCGGCTTAAGCCTCGTGCCGTGGATCGTGCTGACGGCCCTGCTGTACCTCGTGGCGATCGGCGTCGGCTCGACGATCGTCGAGAACCGCCGCAAGGCCGTCGACCGCGTCGTGCGCGGACTCGTCACGGCCGCGTTCCTGCTCGCCGTGGCGCCGCTGATCTCCACGCTGTGGACCGTGGTGTCGAAGGGCCTCGCCGTGGCGAACCTCGGCTTCATCACCCAGGTCGGTGGCACGAAGTTCGATCCCGACACCCTCGCCGTCGTCGCCACCCCGGGTGCGCTGCAGGCCATCGTCGGCACGCTCATCATCACGGGCCTGGCGGCGCTCATCTCGGTGCCCATCGGCATCCTCGCCGCCGTCTACCTCGTCGAGTACGCCCAGCCGAACAACCCCCTGCGCCGCGCGATCACGTTCCTCGTCGACGTCATGACGGGCATCCCGTCGATCGTCGCCGGTCTGTTCGCGTTCTCGCTGTTCGCACTCATCGTCGGCCCGAAGGCGTTCAGCGGGTTCTCGGCATCCATCGCCCTCTGCGTGCTCATGATCCCGATCGTGATCCGTTCGACCGAAGAGATGCTGCGCCTCGTCCCGGCCGACCTGCGCGAGGCCTCGCTGGCCCTCGGCGTCCCCCGCTCGGCGACGATCATCAAGGTCGTGCTGCGCACCGCGGCGAGCGGCATCATCACCGGCGTGGTGCTGGCCGTGGCCCGCGTCGTCGGCGAGACGGCACCGATCTTCATCGCCGCGAGCTTCACCGACAACTTCAACTCCAACCCGTTCGACGGTCCGATGCAGACCCTTCCCGTGATGGCGTACACCGCCTACAGCTTCCCGGGGCAGGACATCGACGCTTCTCAGGCGCAGGCCTGGGGCGCCGCGTTCCTGCTGGTCGTGCTCGTCGTCATCTTCAATCTGATCGCCCGTATCGTCGCCTCGGTCTTCGCACCGAAGTCGCGCTGACCCCAGGAAGGCACCCCGTGTCCAAGCGCATCGAGGTCGAAGACCTCAACGTCTACTACAGTGACTTCCTCGCGGTCGAAGGGGTCTCGATCGACATCGAACCCCGCTCCGTGACGGCCTTCATCGGCCCGTCGGGCTGCGGCAAGTCGACGTTCCTCCGCACGCTCAACCGCATGCACGAGGTCATCCCCGGCGGCCACGTCAAGGGCCGCGTGCTCGTCGACGGAGACGACCTCTACGGCCCGGGCGTCGACCCCGTCCTCGTGCGTCGCCACGTCGGCATGGTCTTCCAGCGCCCGAACCCGTTCCCGACGATGTCGATCCGCGAGAACGTGCTGGCCGGCGCGAAGCTCAACAACCGGCGGCTGTCGAAGAGCGACGGCGACGCCCTCGTCGAGAAGTCGCTGCGCGGCGCCAACCTGTGGAACGAGGTCAAGGACCGCCTCGACAAGCCCGGCGGCGGGCTGTCGGGCGGTCAGCAGCAGCGCCTGTGCATCGCGCGGGCCATCGCGGTCTCGCCCGACGTGCTGCTGATGGACGAGCCGTGCTCGGCCCTCGACCCCATCTCGACCTTCGCGATCGAAGAGCTCATCACCGAGCTGAAAGACGAGTACACCATCGTGATCGTCACGCACAACATGCAGCAGGCGTCGCGCGTCAGCGACAAGACGGCGTTCTTCAACATCGCCGGCACGGGAAAGCCCGGCAAGCTCATCGAGTACAACGACACGGCCACCATCTTCACCGCGCCGACCGTGCAGGCCACCGAGGACTACGTCTCGGGCCGTTTCGGCTGAGCCGACGGCGACGACCACGCGGGCCCCTGCCGGACGGCGGGGGCCCGTCGTGTCTCAGTCGCGGGGTGTCAGCAGGTAGGCGTTGACGTCGGCGGTGAACGCGTGATCGACCGCGACCGGCTGTCCGTCGACCGCCGAGACCGGGGCTGCCAGTCGTACGCTCGAGAGCAGCCACGCCGCATCGGCCCGCGCGAGGTCGACGGCGGGCACCGTCTCGTACGCCGTCTCGAAGCCGCGCTGCTCGAGGTGGGCGAACAGGCTCAGCTGCGTCGTGCCGTGCAAGATGCCGGCGTTGGGCGCGGGGGTGACGAAACGGTCGCCGAACCGCAAGACGACGGATGCCGTGGGCGCCTCGAGCACGAACCCGTCGGTGGTCACGAACACGGCGTCGTCGGCCCCCCGCTTCTTCGCCTCGCGGATCGCCGCCATGTTGACGGCATACGACAGGGTCTTCGCCCCCAGCAGCAGCCAGGGCGCGCGTGCCGGCACGTCGAGCGCATAGCCGCGGTCGAGGGTGGCGATGCGCACCCCCTCGGTGCGCGCGCGCGTGTTGTCGGGCGCCGGGGCGAGCGTGACCCACGCGGTCGGCGCGGGACCGTGCTCGACCCCGCGGCTGAGGATGAGCTTGATCACGCTCTCGCCGGCGTCGGCCTTCGCGGCGGCGCGCTCGACGGCGGCGCGCCACTGTCGGAGGTGCGGTGCCGGCAGGTCGCACAGACGGGCCGAGTGCGCGAGACGCTCGAGGTGCGGACCCACCTCTTGCGCGTGACCGTCGACGACGCCGATCGACTCGAAGATACCGTCGCCCCGCTGCGTGCTCAGCTCACCCACGCTCAACGCGGGGGCCGTCGGGTCGATCTCACGGAACGTGTCGTCGAACTCCTCCCGTCGATCGTCGGATGCCACGGGGTCGATTACGAGCGCGAAACGCCAAGCCATGCGCCGAGCCTACGCCGCGGCGACGACACGCCCGGGCCTTGTCAACGGGGGCGTCGAAAGGAATACGCGGGCAGACGGCTTGTTAGACTCTCTACGCCGGGCCGCAGTAACCCCGGGCTCCATCTTCTGCCGCTGCGAGCGGCCTTGCGCCGAGAGGCGTTCTGCGGCCCGGCACTTTCTTGGGCCGAAGACGCGGTGCTCCCGGAAAACCTGCGCGGTGATCAGCTCAAGGCGTCACGGCGCCACAGCGCCGCCGCACCGTCCAGGTCGTCGGCGTACGTCGACAGCCGCAGCGCACGCGTCGTCAGCGCCGTCGCCCGCTCGGACTCGGTCTTCTCGTAGTCGTCGGCCACATGCGTCGCCCCCGAGGCCTGCACGCGGCAGAACGCGGCCGCGCGGTCGAGCGCCACCGCGAAGTCGCCTTCGAAGAGACCGCGCAGGATCGTGTCGATCACCTGCACCAGCTCGTCGGGCCCCGTCGGCGCGGGCGCCCCCACGATGACCGGGTCGACGGTGACCATCTCGACCCGTCCGCGCTCGTACAGGAGCGCAGCCGTCTGGGGGTCGTCGTGGATCATCAGCTGCAGCAGGTACAGGCGCCACAGCGCGCCCGGCAGCGAGCGGGCGGGCGAACGCGACCACAGCTCGGCGATGTCGTCGATGCCGTGATCGTCAGTGAACGCCACCAGACGCTCGACGACGTCGACCGTCGGGTCCGCGCGCACCCGCGACAGCAGGGCGTGCGCGGTGCTGTGGGCGACACGCGACACCTCCGCCGGGTCGTCGGCCGAGAACAGCCGGTCGAACAGCTCGGCGGGGCGTCGGACCGGATTGTGGAAGGCGCGCGGATCATCGCTCATCGTCCCAGGCTAAAGCCGCCCCACCTCACCGGGATCGCGTCACGCAGTGTCGACGGTCATCACGGGTGCGGTGCTCGGCTTGCCGTCGGGTGAGCCGCCGGCCGGCTCGATCGTCACGGCGATGACATCGCCGGGCTGGAACCTTCCGTCGAGCACGGCGGTCGCCTGGCCCTCGGCATCCGGATCGAACACACCCGCGGGGATCGCGTCGGATCCGCGGACGAGCCACAGTTCGTAGGTCTTGCCATCGGGAGCGGCAGACATGCCGTCGGTCACGATGACGCTCTGCCCCATCGACGCCGACCAGTGGGCGGTCGCCGTGGCGCCGTCCGAGAGGGTCGCGGTGGCCGACTGCGCGTCGGGGGCGTTCTCGATCTGCTGCAAGGCGACGACCGCGGCCGGTCGCGTCAGCTGCTGCCCGATCGTGACGGCGCCGAACCCGAGAGCCAGGACGGCGACGATGGATGCCGCCAGCGTGAACCAACGACGCGGCCCCCACACCGAGCCCGCACGCGGACCAGACGCCAGGGCATCGAGCTCGGCATCCGTCGGTGCAGGACCGGCGGCGGCGAAGTCCTCATCTTCCGCCGTCTCGGCGGTCGAGGTGGCCTGTTGCTGCGGTGTCTCCGAGATACGGGCGAGCAGAGCCGCGCGGACCGCCGCAGGCGGCTCGACGGGCTCGACGGTGACGCTGATGGCGGCGACGGCGTCGGCGGCGTCGCGGACGTGACGGTCCCAGTGCGGATTACCCGCAAGGGCCTCCTGGTATGCGCGTTCGTCTGCCTCTGACAGCGCGTGCAGCGCGTGACCGGCAGCGAGGTCGGCGAAATCCCTCTCGTTCACTTGTCCACCCCCATCTCCATCCTCAGTCGCGACAGACCGTCGCGCATCCTCGTCTTGATCGTGCCGAGCGGCGCCCCGACGAGCGTAGCGATCTCGCTCTGGCTGTACCCGCCGAAATAGGCGAGTGCGATCGCCTCTTTCTGCGGCTCGGGCAACGTCGCCAATGCATCGACGACGCGGCGCCCCTCGATCCTCATCTCCACTTTCTCGGAGACGTCGTCATAGGCGACGTCCATATCGCGGAAGCCCGCACGCACATCGCGATCGGCGCTCGACTGAGACGACCGCACGCGGTCGACGGCTCGTCTATGCGCGATCGTGAGAACCCACGACCGTCCTTGACCCCTATTCGGAGTGAAACGCGCGGCGGATTGCCACACCTCGAGAAAGACCTCTTGCAGCACCTCTTCGCTCTGCGACCGGTCGACCAGCACGCGCAGAACCAGACCGAACACGCGCGCCGACAGCACGTCGTACAGCTCGGCGAAGGCCGCGCGGTCACCGGCGGCGACCCTCTGAAGCAGCTCCCCGACGTGGTCGACGCGATCCGCCCCGTCCTCGGGCACATCGAAACCGTCGATCACCATGGAAACAAGCATGCCGTACCCGCCGACCGAGCCCTCGCGCACGCGCGCGTGCAGGGAAGAATCACGTCGGCCCGGATGCCGGACCCCTGCGGGAAGAAAAGATTTCGAAGAACATTTATGGGTTTCTGACCTGGGATTCTCATATCGTCCGCGACCTTCCGTACGCCGATCGAGGGCATCCGACCAATCCGATGACGAGGGGGTCCCGAAGACCCTGTGTACGCCGCCTCACGGCGACCGCCCCTCGCACCGGGGTGATCCTGTACGGGTCGCACACCGCGGTCCGAACGATTTTGGAGGAATGTCATGCTCACCAAGAAGAAGCACGTCGTCGCAGGCCTCGCCCTCGTCATGGGCTCGGCCTTCGCTCTCACCGCATGTTCGGGCGGCACCACCAGCGGCTCCTCGTCGGAGTCGATGGCCCCCACCACCTCGGCCAGCCCGTCGATGTCGTCGTCGTCGATGGACCCCGCCGCCGACCTCGTCGGCCCCGGCTGCGCCGACTACGCCAAGGCCGTCCCCTCGGGCGCCGGTTCGGTCGAGGGCATGTCGACCGCCCCGGTCGCCACCGCCGCATCGAACAACCCGCTGCTCACCACGCTCGTCGCGGCCGTCAGCGGCAAGCTGAACCCCGACGTCAACCTGGTCGACACGCTCAACGGCGGCCAGTTCACGGTGTTCGCCCCCGTCGACGACGCCTTCAAGAAGATCGACGCATCGACGATCGACACCCTGAAGACCAACAGCGACCTTCTGACCAAGATCCTCACGTACCACGTGGTCCCCGGCCAGCTCTCGCCGAGCCAGGTCGTCGGTGAGCACAAGACCGTCGAGGGCGGCTCGGTCGACGTGACCGGCAGCGGCAACTCGCTCAAGGTCAACGACGCCAACGTCATCTGCGGCGGCGTGAAGACCGCCAACGCCACCGTGTACCTCATCGACTCGGTGCTGATGCCCCCGGCTGCGTAACCCGCACCCGGCCGATCGACGAACGATCGGACATGACGGCGACCGCCGGACCCCAGGCGAGGGGGTTCGGCGGTCGCTCTTTGATTCGCCGAGGGTGCGCACGCGTGCGGTCCGCGCCATCGGGCTCGGGCCGCTGGGCGCCGGGCGCCGGGCGCCGGGCGCCGGGCGAGCATCACATCGCGCCGACCGCCGCCCGCGCATCGCCAGGTTCGGTGCACGGCTGTGCATCAGCACGTCGCGACCCCGGGTAGGCTGGAGGACACGGGCCTCTAGCTCAGTCGGTAGAGCATCGGACTTTTAATCCGCGGGTCGTGGGTTCGAGCCCCACGGGGCCCACCACGTCATCGTTACTCGAAATATCGCCACGAGCAATCTTCGCAAGACTTGCTGCTTCCGCGCATACGTCCCCGCCCCTGTCCTCAGGGGCGGTTTTCGTGGGGTTCTCGTACAACTCCCCTACCGCCATCAACATGGCAGGCTCGGACGATCTCGACTCGTAGAGGGTGCCGTCGCGGAGCATAGCGAACTGGACGTCGGATCGGCGTCGATGGCGACCTGGTCGATCGGCGGCATCGCGACGCGCCTGCGTTCGTCGCGGCCAGCGCCTTGTCTTCCACGATCGCTACCGCGTCCTGAACCGCGGGAGGCGCCGACCGGCCCGAGCAGGGGTGCGGCCCACCCGAACCGGCCGGCGCCAGGGACGGGGGATCTGTGCGTCCCGCCGTGCATTCTCCCACGCCGAACCGACTTATTGGCCGCGAGTCAACAACACGTCCTTCACGTCGGCGATGGGGCGTGTGTGCAAGCTCGGGAACGCTGGCAGTCGTGCTTATGCTGGGGAAACAGTTCTAGTTGGCTGTGTTACAAAACTCACCCCGGAGATCCTGATGAAGAAACTCGCCTCCCTTGGTCTCGTCGCGGTCGTGGCCGCCGCGCTCACCGCCACGGCGTTGCCTGCAGCTGCCGCCACCACAGCGACGGCGCCTGCGCCCGCTGCCTCCACAAGCGCGCAGTATCCCGAAAACGTCAACCTCACCCCGGAGCAGATCCGTGCTCGAACGGTGGAGCTGAATCAGCGTTACACGGTCGTCGGGACGGAACTGAGCGCACCGGACGCGGAATTCGTGAAGATGTACGCCCAGCAGACCCAGAGCAGTTCTGCGGATAGCGAATCCCAGGCGCAGACGATGGCTGTGCACGAGATGACCTTCAACAACAGAGGTAGCGGCGCCAACGCGTCCGGAGGCATCAACGGTCGGATGGCGCTGGACAACGGTGAGTTCAGCACCAACAACAGCTACGCCGGATTCATCTTCGCTTCCGGCACGTCGAACGTCACACAAGTCACCGCCTGCTTCAACGTGCGAGCCTATGGAACGGCGGGGCAAGGCGGTGTCGGACTCGTCTACTCCGACGACCCGTGCCAGACCAACTCGTCGAGCAACATCTCAATGACGGTGAACAAGCGATACTCCGCATTCGTCGTCTACTCGACGATGACCGCGAACGCCACGTTCCGCAGCAGCTCGGGCACTTTCCAGGTCTCTTCGTAGGATGTGAACCATGCTCACTGGATTCAGTCTGCTCAACTTCATCGTCTCGCTCGTCATCGTGGCGCTGCTCGTCGCGGGCGTGGTCTACGCGATCCGCAGCTGGCGGAAAGCCGCGCGGTCGCGCGCACAGCACAAACGCGCCGGGTCGGGCGAGCATCACGCCGCCCCCTGACCCGCTGAACCGGATAGCAACACGAACGGGCACCCCTCGCGGGGGTGCCCGTTCGGCATCTCCGACACGTATCTCCCCACTGAGCGTTACAGCCGGGCGACGCCGCCCCGGTGCTCGCTCAGTGCGTCTTGGTCGTCAATCCACCACGCGACCGGCCTATGGCATGATCGGCTGGTTCAGCCGCGGTCTTGTTGTAATTCGATGTGCCCCTTTTTGACCCGGGGCAGGGTCGCGCCGTGCTGATGCACGCGAGCGATCGTCGAATCGATCGACGCCGCCCAGTCGACGTCGCCGCGGCATTCCGCCGCACCTTGCACGTGCTCGAGCAGCCGCGCCCAGACACCGGCTTTCGCCCATCGGTCGAAGTTCCGGTAGATCGTGTTCCAGTTCCCGAACCGCTCAGGCAGGTCCCGCCACGGCGCACCCGTCCGGAACCGACACACCACCGCTTCCACCACGACCCGACGATCTACCGGAGGCCGCCCCCTCGGCTTCGCTGACGGGAACAGCGGACCGATCACAGCCCACGTCTCATCGGAGACCACGTCACGCGACACACCTCAAGCGTGACCGGTGATCTCCCATCGACCTTTTAGCAACACGACCTAGGGGGTTTCTTACGGGAGCTCCTCGTTTGGTCTCCAGCCACGCACCATAGTCTGATTGGATGACCGACCCGCTCGCCGACTTGCTATCCGGCGATCCGCGCCGCATTTGGCAGGCCTCATGGGAAATCATCGGCACGCGCGATGCTGGTCTTCTCGATAGTCTTCGTCATGAGCTTTCGACGATTCATCGAGCGACAGCAGACATCGAGCTCGGCGGAGCGATCTCCCCCAACCGCGATGCTCTTATCCACGCGCTCGAGAAGGTGCAGAGCTACCGCGCCTGGCGGTGCTGGTGCGACGACTACCCGCGGCTGCTCGCCTATGACCCTGCCAGGGAAGAGGACCGCGGCAACGTGATCGTGCTCCGTCAAGACCGTTCTGGGTGGCCCGTTACCTACGAGTGTGAATGCAACGTCTGTAACAGAAGGTTCAGCGTCGAGGAGGGCGAGCATCACTCGCTGTGGTGGCGGTGGACCCCAGAACGACAGCTCCCCGGTGAGCACGCCACGACCAAGACCGCCTGAAGCATCGTTGCCATAGACCGCACCGGCCTCGCCCACGTAGCTGTGCTCGCCTACGGACTCGTCGTCTTCGTCCCTATGCTCTGCGCGGCCTCTTCCCTCTTCCCGCGCCGCCCGCACAGCAACCAATCGGCGCCCGTTCGTGACTTTGCTCGATTCAAGCTCACGGCGTCGTCCCGCTCGGCGACCACGGCGGAACGCACATCCATCGACCGTGGTTACGGCATCGCCACAACCTGCAGGCAAGACAGCCCACCGAACGTCGCCCAGACCCGCCACGCCGTGGCATCCCCTCGTCTCACCGCTGCCGCAGCGCACGGCACGCGAGATGCAGGGCGAGCCGCGCGTCGGTGTCGGTGAGGTCGACGCCCAACAGCTCCTGGGCGCGCGCCACACGCATCGCCACCGTGTTGCGATGCAGCCCCAGCGCCGTCGCCGTCGCCGATACCCCCGACTCGTGGTCGAGGTAGGCGGTGAGTGTCTCGAGCAGCTCGGGGCCCTGTGACACGAGGGGACCGAGCAGCGACTCGGCGGCGGGCACGAACGTGTCCGACCCCGCCCACGACAGCAGCACCTGTTCGATGCCGAGGGCGTCGACGCGCACGAACCATCCCGTCGCGGCCCGGCCCGTCGCGATGCGCACGCCGTCGACGGCGCCGTCGATGCTCGCGAGCAGCCCGCTCGCGCCGCTGTCGAGCGGCCCGACGCCGGTCGCGACGTCGAACGAACGACGCGCGGCGTCGTGCAGGGCGCGCACGGCGGCCACGTGCTCGTCGAGGCGGACGGGCGCGGGCGGCTCGGCGAAGCTCAACCACCCGGTCACTCCGCGACCGCTCGTCACCGCCTGCGAGTCGACGGGCAGCGTCGCGAGGCTCCGACGCACGAACCGCAGCAGCTCGAGCGTCTCGAGGCGTCGGCGTCCCGCGATGCGGAACGCCAGGTGGTACCCGCCGGTGCGCCAGCCCCGTTCGCTCATGCGCTGCTCGACGTCGGGGTCGCGCGCATCACGGGCTTCGAGGAACTCCCGCAGCAGACCGGATGCCACGGCGGCGTCGCTCACGTCGGCGACCTCGTCGATCAGGATGCGGGCCGCGACGGCGGGCATCGCCACCTCGGCGGCCACCGCGAGCGCCGACAGCTGCGCGGCGCTGAGACCGGTGCCGAACACCGCGAGCCGGAGGCCCGCCCGGCTCGGACTGTCGACGCGCACCGACGCCGCGGCGCCCTCGGGCACCGACACCGCGTCTTGCCACAGGCCGAAGTCGATCGCGGAGCGCACCGCCTCGGGCAGCTCGCCACCGGCCTGCAGAAGAACCCCTTCGGCGTCGATCAGTGCCACCCCGTGACCGACGCTCGCCGACAGGTGGCGCAGCAGATCGGCCAGGTGCGCCGCCGAGTACTCGATCGACTGCGCCACCCGCCGCACGTAGCCCAGGGTGAGGGCGTCGCGTCCCTGCACGAGCTCCCACCCGGCGCGCACCAGGGCCATCGGGTCGTCGACGTCGAGCACCGTGAGCCCGAGACGCGCGGCGAGACCGCGACTGCCGGCTCCGAGCACGTGGGCGCCGGGAAGGGCGAGGCCCCGGAAGCCGCGATCGCGCACGCGTCGCACGAGAGCGTCCTGCTGCCACGCGGCGGTGGGCGGCGGCTCGGTGAGGGCGGCGAGCCCGCCGTCGCCGCCGTCGGGCAGCAGCGCCTCGCGGGCGGCCACGACCACTCCCGTGAACGCGGCGACCCCCGACGCGACGACGAGCACCCGCGCACCGCCGTTGGCGGGATGCGCGAGCAGCGCACCGAGCTCGAGGGGCGTCACCGCTCCACCTCCAGATCGAGAAGGCCGTACGTCGCCGGGACGACGCGGGAGAGACGCTCCGGCGACGCCGTCCACCACTCCGGCGCCGCCAGGGCCAGCACGCGCACGTGGCGAGAGAGGGTGACGGCGTCGACCTGCAGCACGTCGCCCGAGACCGAGTCGATCGCGACGAGGATCTCGGGCGAGGCCGCGACCGTGCGTCCGTCGCGGGTGACCGCGACGAACTCCGAGCGGGCCACGAGCCGCAGCAGCGCCCCGTCGTCCGCCGTCAGCTCGACCGATCGCGCGAAGGCGTCGTCGGGCACGGCATCCACGGCGCTCACCCGCCCCGAGGCCAGCATCCGCGCGCCGGGCAGGTCGCCGCCGAACACGTCGGCCTCGCCGAGCGCGCTCGCGCGCGCATAGGTGCCCCGGATGCTGTGGTCGACGAGATCGCCGACCGTGAAGCCGGCGACGAGAACCGCTCCCGCTCCCCCGGCGCGGATGATGCTCGCGCGCACGAGGCTCTCGACGTCGGCGGCACGGACGGAGTCCACGATCATCACGCCCCCGCCGGTGTCGGCGACCACCACGGTGCCGGGCACCGCGTCGACCAGCAGCGACAGCTGATCGATCCCCGGCAGGGCGCGGCCCATGAGGTCGGCGTCGACGAGTGCACGCCCGCGGGCCAGGAGCAGCGGCGTCAGGCCGTTGAGACCCGCGCCCTCCATCGCGCACACGGCCGTGGCCGACACCCCCGTCCACCGCTCGGCGGCCGCCAGCAGCGGCGCGAACGCGTCGGCCGAGGGCACCCGCTCGCCCAAGAGGTATGTCGACCCCGCGAAGGCGACGGCGACGCACGGGGTCTGCGGGTCGAGGTCGTCCACGTCGTTCAGCTCGACCGGGCCGTCGATCACCTCGGCCGCCATGAGCTCGAGCAGCGTCGTCGTGCCGCCGCCGCCCGAGCCGAGCAGCGAGAACCCTCGGGCGAGCGCCGAGAGGCGTTCGGGCCCGAGGGTTCTCATGTTCACAGGGTAATGAGCAGCGGGGCTCCGTCGGGCTGCAGCTGCTCGACCGGCACGAACGCGTCGGCGAGACCGAAGGCCGCGGGCCCGAACGCGGCGAGCGCTCCGGGCGAACGCATGATGTCGGGCGTCGAGATGCCGAGCACGCGCACGCGCTGGCCGTACCGCAGCCCCTCGGTGGTGACCGGCTCGGCCGACTCGACATCGGTGATGCAGATGAGGTCGGGCACGATCGCGACCAGCACCCCGTCGCGGCGCGCGACGAGGTTCTCGTTCTGGAACGCCACCTCGAGGGTCGCGTCGTCGTCGGGATCGAGCGGCGAGATGGTCGCACGCCCCTTGGCGAACCCGTCGGTGGTGCGCCGCTCGACGTCGGTGACCTTGCCGACGAACAGCTCCCGCACGTGCGGGTACAGCGTCGTCGAGAGCACCTCAGCGATGGCCTCGAACGGCGAGCGGTGCTGCTCACGTGCCTCGCGGATGCCGCGCCCCAACGCCAGGGCCATCGACAGCGTCCGCGGGATCGCGGTACGACGCACGTCGGCCCCGGTCATGGCGTATTCGGCGATGTGCGACACCCCGCCGAGGCGGATCGTCACGCCGCGGGCGAGCCACTCCATCTGACGATCGTCGTCACCGGTGTCGATGATCGTCGTCTCGCCGCGCTCGCCGGCGAGGGCCAGGGGCGAGCCGTGCACGCCGTAGACGGCGAAGGTCTCCATCGACAGCTCCGGGAACGCCCGGCCCATCCCGTCGGCATCCACGACCGGAAGACCCGTCTCGGCGGCGACGAGCAGCGGGATCATCGAGTTGATGCCCCCGCACTCGATCGGCATCGTGGCGTCGGCGGCGCGGCCGAGGTGCTTCTCGAGCGTGCGCAGCGCCAGCGTCGGCTCGGTGCCGGCCGGGATCTTCTCGATCATCACGGTCGGCGCGCCCATCTGCGCGGTCGGGATGACGAACATGTCGTCGGCGATCTCGTCGGGGTCGAGCACGGTGATGCTGCCGGCGCCCAGCACGCGCTCGACGAGCTTCTGCCCGATGTAGGGGTCTCCCCCGCCGCCGGTGCCCAGCAGCGTCGCGCCGCGGGCCAGGTCGGGCAGGTCGGCGGCGGTCAGGGTCCAGCTCATGCGGCGGCCTCCAGGGTCTCGATGGTTCCGTCGAAGCGGTGGGACGGCGTGTCGTAGCCGAAGTAGCCGGGGCCGACCATGGCGAGGGCTTCGGGGCCGTGCCAGCGCTCGTCGCTCGGAGCGGCGACGACACGCACGCGCTGGCCGTAGCGCAGGCCTTCGGTGGTGATGGGCTCGGCGCTCTCGGCATCCAGCACGATGATGAGGTCGGGGGTGGTCACGAGCACGCCCGCTTCGGTGCGTGCGATGAGGTGCTCGTTCTGGAACGACAGGGTGAGCGTGTCGCCGCCGCCCTCGATGCGGGCGTTGCCGCGGGCGAAGCCCGCCGTGGTGCCGCGTTCGACGTCGACGACCTTGCCGTCGAAGATCTCGCGTCCGCCGAGCGCCTCGACGACCGCGGCGACCGGGTCGGTCTTGGCCTCGCGGGCGTCGACGATGCCCCGGCCGATCTCCAGGCAGGCCGACAGCGATGCCGGCACCAGGGCCTCGCGGGCCATCGCCCCCGACATGGCGAAGCCGGCCAGCATCACCGAGCAGCCCATCTCGACGCACGCGACCCGCGCGATGCGCTCGGTCCACACGTTGTCGACGGTCGACAGCACGGCGGTGTTGCCCTTCTCGTCGGCGAACGCCAGGGGCGACGCGGTGACACCGTAGAGCGTCGGCAGCACCATCTGCAGCTCCGGGAACGCCCGGCCCATGCCGTCGGCGTCGAGCAGCGGCAGTCCGAGCGCAGCCGCCGCGGCGACAGGGATCGTCGAGTTCACCCCGCCCGCCTCGGCGCACGCGATGTGCGTGACGGGGAGGCCGAGCGACGACGTCAGCGCGTGCACGGGAGCGACCACCTCGTCGAGGCTGGGGAGCTTCTCGACCATGACCGTCGGCGCGCCCATCATCGCCACCGTCAGCACGAAGGCGTCGTCGGGCAGCTCGTCGAGGCCCACGACCGTGACCGGGCCGTGGGCGGCGAGCGCCTGCCGCGCGAGCAGCGCGCCGATGTACGGGTCTCCCCCTCCCCCGGTGCCGAGCACGGCGGCCCCGCGGGCGAGGTCTCCGATGAGCGGCGGGGCGAGCTCCCAGCTCACGCCCGCACGCCCATGTCGAGGTCGCCGACGGCCTTCACCCGCACGCGCGTGGCATTGCCCGGCAGGTACGGGATCGGCACCTCGTCGAAGTCGACGATCGACACCGACGACGGTCGCGCGCCCGCGGCGATGGCCTTGTCGACGGCTTCGGCGCGGATCGCGGCGATGCCTTCGTCGCGGCGCCCCGCCTCGATCGCGTACACCTTGTCGATCTCGCCGCCCACCTGGGCGATCGAGGCGCCGATGGCGTTGGCGACGGCATAGTTGCGCGGACGGTGCACGGTGCCGAACATCGGCAGCTCGTCGGGGAGCAGGATGCTGCCGCCGCCGACGGCGACGACCGGGATCGGTTCGGGAGACGTGCGCATGCGGTCGACGGCCTCGGCCACACGATCGGCGATGCGCGCCAGCACGCGCTCGACGAAAGCGGGGTCGAGGTGCGCGACGCGGGAGGGGTCGCCCACGTTCGCACGCCCGGCCGCCACGGCGATGTCGGTCGCGGTGAGGGTGGAGCCGCCGAACACCAGCGCCTCCTCGGTCAGGCGGTAACCGACCGACGCGGGACCGACCTCGGCCGTCTCCTCGTCGACGATCGAGCCGCCGCCGATGCCGATCGACAGCACGTCCGGCATCCGGAAGTTGGTGCGGATGCCGGCGACCTTGACCTCGTTCGCCGTCTCGCGCGGGAACCCGGCGTTCAGCAGGCCGATGTCGGCCGTCGTCCCGCCGATGTCGACCACGGCGCAGGTCTGCAGGCCACTGGTCAGAGCGGCGCCGCGCATCGAGTTCGTCGGCCCCGAGGCGAAGGTGGCGACGGGGTAGAGACGCACGTAGTCCTCGTCCATCAGCGTGCCGTCGTTCTGGCTGAGGAAGATGGGCGCGTCGATCCCCTGCGCGCGGACGGCCGACGTGAGCCCGTCGACGATCTCGGAGGCGAGCTCGCGCAGCGCCGCGTTGATGATCGTGGCGTTCTCGCGCTCGAGCAGCCCGATGCGGCCGATCTCGTGCGACAGCGAGATGGCCACGTCGGGCCCCAGCACCTCGGCGAGGATCTCTGCGGCACGCACCTCGAGGTCGTGGTTGACCGGCGAGAACACCCCCGAGATCGCCACCGAGCGCACCCCGTGCGCAGCCATGTCCTCGGCGATCCCCCGCAGCTCGTCCTCGTCGAGCGGCGAGATCGGACGGCCGTCGAACTCGTAGCCGCCGTGCGCGAGATAGCTGCGCGCCTGGATGGCCTCGGTCAGCACCCCGGGCCAGTCCACGAGGGGCGGCAGGGCCTTCGTCGCGGGAAGACCCAGCCGCACCGCGGCGGTCGGCGCGAGACGCTGAGCCTGCACGAGCGCGTTGATGAAGTGCGTCGTGCCGATCATCACCGCGTCGATGTCGGCCCCGGCGAAGTCGCGCTCGGCGCGCAGGGCCGCGATCGCGTCGACGATGCCGGTCGTGACATCCGGGCTGGTGGACTTCTTCACGCCGGCGAGGGTGACCTTGCCGTCCATGAGCACTGCGTCGGTGTTGGTGCCGCCGACGTCGATGCCGATGTGCATGGGTGGAGCTCTTTTCGTTCGGGGGTGGGTCAGGATGCCACGGCGGCGGGGTCGCGCACGGCGACCTGCGCGGTCGTCGCCTCGCCGACACCGCGCACCCATCCGAGCTTGCCGGCGACGGTGTACAGCACGATCGAGAGCACGAGCGAGGAGATCGCGGGGATGCCCCAGGTCACGAAGTAGCCGACCAGGGCCGAGACGAGCCAGACCACGAGGGTGACCGGAACGAGGCGCGGAGCGGTGAGCGGCAGGCGTCCCTCGGCGCGCGAGGCGTCGAGCTCGCCGCGCCAGCGGCGCACGATGAAGTACTCGGCGACCATGATGCCGGCGATGGGCGGGAACACGACGCCGAGGATGATGAGGAACCCGGTGAACTGCGACAGGATGCCGGCGGCCGCGAGGATCGAGCCGGCGATGCCGAGCACGATGGTGGTGCTGACGCGGTGGAGGTTCTTGCCGAAGGCGGTCGAGATGAAGTTCACCAGGCCCAGGGTCGACGAGTAGAGGTTCCAGTCGTTGATCTTCAGGGTGCCGGTGATGACGATGATCAGGCCCACGAGGCCCACCGACGACGTGACGATCGCGACGATGTTGCCCGACTGCGCGGCGTGGGCCAGCAGCACGCCCGAGAGGCCGATGACGAACTCGCCGAGCGAGACACCCACCACGGTCTGTTTGACGACGTCGGCCTTCGAGCGGTTGTAGCGGGTCATGTCGGCGGTGATGATGGCGCCGACGATGAGGCCGCCGGCGACGATCGCCGTGCCCTGCCACACCGACATGGTCGGGCCGGGGGCGGGCGAGGTGATCAGGTCGCCGATCGAGTGGTTGCTGAGCTCGGTGATGATCGACCAGCCGACGAGCACGAGGAACAGCGGCACGGTGATGTTGGCGAGCCATTGCATCCCCACGAAGCCGACGGCGACGATCGCCGTGACGGCGAGGCCGAAGAGCAGGCTCCACGCCCACATGGGCATGAGGCCCGGCAGCAGCGAGTCGAGCGACTCGGCCGAGATGGCCGACTGGATGCCGAACCAGCCGATGAGGCTGATGCCGATCGCCAGTCCCACGAGTGAGGCACCGATCTCGCCGAAGCCGGTCCAGCGGGCCAGCAGCGCGGTGTTCAGCCCCTCCTTCTGCCCGATGATGCCGACGATGCACATGATGACCTCGAGGATGATCGAGCCCAGCAGGAGCGCGAGGAAGGCCTCGCTGAAAGTCATCGCGTAGCCGAGGGTGGCGCCGAGCAGGAACTGCGACAGGGCCGAGACCTGGCCGAAGCGCTGCACGGCGATGCCGAACCAGTGCTTCTGGGCGTCGGGTGTCACGCGGCTGAGGGCGAAGTCGTCGGCGTGTGCCATACGTGCCATGAGGGTGTCCTTTGCGGGGAGGGACGGTGCGGGTGCTGCACACGATATGCCCGGCCCTCGGACGGAGACATGGGCAGATGGCCCCGATCTGCACATTCGGTGTGCAGATCGCACATCTCACTGCCCGCGCGTCGGGATCTCGTCGAGCAACTGCACACCGAACCCCGCGACGACATGCCGGACCTCGGTGAGATAGCGCTGCGCCTGCTCGGTGAGAGGGATCGAGGTCCGGCCGATCCAGCCGATCTCGATGCGCTCGTCGACGTCGAGGGGCACGGCGACGATCTCGGGGTCGAGGTCGTCGCTGATGATGCCCGTCGAGATCGTGTAGCCGTCGAGACCGATCATGAGGTTGAAGATCGTCGCGCGATCCGAGACACGGATCTCTTGCCTGCTCGACAACGTCGACAGGATCTCTTCGGCGAAGTAGAACGAGTTGTTCGCCCCCTGGTCGAACGTGAGCCGCGGCAGATCGGCCAGGTCGTCGAGCGTCGCCCGCTCTCGGGAGGCGAGCGGGTTGCGGCGCGACACGAAGATGTGCGGCTCGGCGAGGAAGAGCGGATGGAACGCCACCCCGGAGTCGCGCAGCAGCTTGTCGATCACGTTGCGGTTGAAGTCGTTGCGGAACAGGATGCCGAGCTCGCTGCGGAGCGTGCGGACGTCTTCGATGATGTCCCACGTGCGGGTCTCGCGGAGCGAGAACTCGTACTCGGGCGCCCCCGAGCTCTTGACCATCCGCACGAACGCATCGACCGCGAACGAGTAGTGCTGTGTCGAGACGCCCAGCAGTCGTCGCGACGGCGGCCGCCCCAGGTAGCGCTGCTCGAGCAGCTCCGCCTGCTCGACGACCTGCCGCGCGTACCCGAGGAACTCCACACCGTCGGTCGTGAGCGTGACGCCCCGGGCGGAGCGGACGAGCAGATCGCGGCCCACGCGGCCCTCGAGGTCTTTCATCGCCGCCGACATGGTCGGCTGGGCCACGTACAGCAGGTCGGCCGCCGCAGAGATGGACCCCTCGGCGGCGACCTCGATGAAGTACTGGAGCTGTTGCAGCGTGATTCTGCTCGATCGCCTGGGCATAGCCAGAGCCTATATGAATGCATAGCGATGCCGGATTACTCGATGACCGATGAATCGCTGCACGATGAGTGCACCGACATCCGCACGGGCCTTCGTGCCCGCTCCCGATTGGCTGACCATGGCGAACGCATTCACGTTCCGCATCACCACCACCCCCTTCGACGAGGACTACGCCCCATCGGCGAGCTCGCGGATCACCACCAACTTCGCCAACCTCGCCCGCGGCGAGCACCGCCAGCAGAACCTGCGCAACGCGCTGACGATGATCGACCGCCGTTTCAACGACCTCGCGCGCGACGACAACCCGAACGGCGATCGATATCGCGTCGAGCTCGACATCGTCTCGGTGCACCTGCAGTTCGCCACCGAGGGCGTCGACAACGAGTTCCCCCTGCTCGAAGTCCTCGACATCCACGTCGTCGACGCGCTCACGGGTGAACGGCACCAGGGCATCGTGGGGAACAACTTCTCGTCGTACCTGCGCGACTACGACTTCAGCGTGCTCCTGCCCGCGGCGAAAGAGGCAGCCGGCACGTTCACGGTCCCCGACGATTTCGGGGCCCTGCACGGAAAGCTCTTCCAGCATTTCCTGGACTCCGCCGCCTATCAGGACCGCTTCGCCCTCTCGCCGGTCGTGTGCATCAGCGTCTCGACAAGCCGCACGTATCGCCGCAACGGCAACCATCACCCCGTGCTCGGCGTCGAGTACGAGCAGGATGCCTTCTCGCTCACCGACGAGTACTTCGGCAAGATGGGGCTGCAGGTGCGCTACTTCATGCCGCGCGGCAGCGTCGCACCCCTCGCCTTCTACTTCCGGGGCGATCTGCTGAACGACTACTCCGACCTGCAGCTCATCGGCACGATCAGCACGATGGAGACGTTCCAGAAGATCTATCGACCCGAGATCTACAACGCGACCTCTCCCGCCGGGAGCGTGTACCGCCCCACCCTCGAGCAGACCGACTACGAGCCGACCGAGGTCTTCTACGACCGCGTCGAGCGCAGCCAGCTCGCGATCACGCAGGGACGGTACACCGAGGAGCACTTCGTCACGCCGCACAAGCACGTGCTCGACCGGTGGGCCGCCGGCTACGCCGTTCCGGTCGGATGACCGGCGAAGGACCGTCGCCCATGAACGCGCTCCTCCCCACCTCGATCGTCGGCAGCCTGCCCAAGCCGGCGTGGCTCGCGAAGCCCGAAGTGCTCTGGTCTCCGTGGGAGCTGCAGGGCGACGCCCTCGTCGAGGGCAAGCACGACGCGCTGCGCGCCGCCGTCCACGAGCAGCGCCGGCGCGGCGTCGACATCGTCAGCGACGGTGAGCAGACACGCCAGCACTTCGTCACGACGTTCATCGAGCACCTCGACGGCGTCGACTTCACGCAGCGAGAGACCGTCCGCATCCGCGACCGCTACGACGCGAGCGTGCCGTCCGTCGTCGGCGAGGTGAGCCGCCGGAAGCCCGTGTTCGTGGATGACGCGGCGTTCCTGCGTCAGCAGACCGACCAGCCGATCAAATGGGCCCTGCCGGGGCCGATGACGATGATCGACACGCTGTACGACCGCCACTACCGCAGTCGCGAGAAGCTGGCGTGGGAGTTCGCGGGCATCCTCAACCAGGAGGCGAAGGAGCTGGAGGCGGCGGGGGTCGACGTCATCCAGTTCGACGAGCCCGCGTTCAACGTGTTCTTCGATGAGATGAAGGACTGGGGTATTGCGGCCCTGGAGCGGGCAGCCGAGGGACTGAGCGCCGAGACGGCCGTGCACATCTGCTACGGATACGGCATCAAGGCGAACAACGACTGGAAAGCCACCCTCGGATCGGAGTGGCGGCAGTACGAGGAGTCGTTCCCCCTTCTGCAGCGCTCCACCATCGACATCGTGTCGTTGGAGAGCCACCACTCCCACGTCCCGATCGACCTGATCGAGCTCATCCGAGGCAAGAAGGTCATGCTGGGGTCCATCGACGTGGCGAGCGAAGAGATCGAGACGCCCGAAGAGGTCGCCGACACCCTGCGACGTGCGCTCGAGTTCGTCGATGCCGACAAGCTCATTCCGAGCTCGAACTGCGGAATGGCCCCTCTGCCCAGAGACGTCGCGTTCGGCAAGCTGAGCGCACTCACGGCGGGGGCGCAGATCGTCCGCGTGGAGCTCACCGCAGGTCGATGACCGTCATGGGAGCTTCACCCTACTTTTCCCCCGGATCACGGCTGTTGCTCACCCATAGCGCACGACCACGAACGCCTCGGACCGCGGACGGCATGTGCCGCGCCCCGGCGAGCGTGCCGTCCGTCAACGGGATCACTTCGCCATGTAGAACAGCAGGAAGGCATCCTTCTGGTCGCTGTTGGCGGTGAAGACGGCGCCGTCGACCATGACGGTCGGCACCTGCCGCACGGCGGGCACTTCGCGTGTCGTCGTGAGGGGGCCGGTGGTCGCACGGGTGGTCTGCGTGTCGACCCAGGCCCGGTAGGGAGCCAGGTCGACGTGCGCCAGCGACGCGTCGACACCGGCCTTGGTCCCGAGTTCGATGAGCTGCGCGTCGGTCAGGCCCGGCGTGTTCTCTTTCGGCTGCGCCGCATACATCGCAGACAGGTACGCGGACGCCTTGGCAGGGCTGAGCGCCGAAGCCGCGGCGAACACGGCCGCGGCCCTGGTCGAGTAATCGGTGCCCTGAGAGAAGCGGTTGAGGATCGCCAGGGGATGAACCCGCAGCGTCGCCCGTCCTCCCTGAGCCTCGTCGAGGAGCATCGGCCCCGACGTCTGCTCGAACAGCTTGCAATAGGGACACATCGGGTCGAGGTAGAGGTCGACGATCTTGGGCCCCGTGCCGATCGTCACGTACCCCTCGTCGAACGAGACGGCACCCTTGACCCCGGTCAGAGCGGCGACGGAGGGCGTCGGCGACGCGGTGACGGCCGCGCCCGGTCCTCCCGCAGACGGCTGCCCGCACCCGGCGAGAGTCGCCGCCAGGGCGAGGACGAGCGGCCCGGCGATGGTGAGGCGAGACAGGCGGCGGAGCATGGTGGAGGAGGTTCCTTTCGTCGGGGGCACGGAAGACAAGCGAAGCGGCCGGGAGCTCACGCGTCGTCGGACGTCACGGACGACCGGAGCGGGTGAGGTGCCGTGGCGCCCGGCCGCGGCGGCGCGGACACGGACTCCGCGCGGGGAGGGAAACCCGTCGCGATCATGAGGGCGATCCCCCCGACGACGAACGGCACGCCGACGACGAAGAAGACCATGGGGAAGATCGGGGCCGACCAAGCCGACAGCACGATCGCGGCCGAGCAGACGACGATACCGAAGCCTGCGGCGATCACGCCCGAGTCACGCCGCACGATTCCACCTTCGATCGATGCCACCGTGCGCCGGGGTCGCACGAGACACGGTGCCGTGCGGCAGAGAGCATGTGCGCTTCCGCGAGGACGGTCGGAAGCCGATGTCGTCCCACAGCTCGGGGGCGCAACGGATGTGGAGCTCGTCCGCACCGTGCGGGGTCGCCCGGAGCCGGAGGATCCTGTCGAGGAGCGGGGTGGGCATGAGTGGCATCCTTTCGTCCGTCTTCCTGCTGATAAGACGAGCGGTGTTCGGATTCATGACGCGGCTTCGCGGGTGACATTGCCGCGAATGTCGGACGACGGTCGCCGCGCCACGGGGTGAGGCACGACCGCGCGCCGTCGGAAGCGCGCGGCCCGGTACGACGCACGGCTGCCACCACGACGGTCGTCTTCTCACCTCGCCACGTCGACGACCGACGGATCCTGCGACGGAAGGGGGACGACCAGGCATGTGGGGGACGGAGACGGCCCCGAGGGCATCGACGGGGAGGGCATCGACGTGCACGACGGGGACGGCGACGGAGTCGGGGACGGCGACGGGGACGGGGACGGCGACGGAGTCGGGGACGGGGACGGCGACGAGGACGGCGACTGAATCGGAATCGGAGTCGGAGACGAGGACGGCGACGGCGACGGGCCCGGGGTGGGCTCCGGTGTCGGGCGGGGCGAGGGCAAGGGCGACGGCGACGCCTCGGGGCGGGAGGTGGCCTCGACGGGGTGCGGCCTCCGCGGAAGGCCGTTCTCGATGCGGGGGGCGGGTGTCGACTCGTGCTCGAGTCGGAAGGGCACGGCGGGCGACGGCTCGACGTCACCCCCCGCCGGGTCCGCGCTCGACGGCGACGGTGAGGGGATCGCCGGGGCCGACCCCGCGTCTGATGCGGTCTCGGGCGATCGTCCGCCCGCATACACGAGCAGGACCGATGCCACCGCCACCGCCCCGACGACGAGCGCCGTCGACGCCGCGACGACCCCACCCGACGCGGCAGAAGCAGACGAGACCGACAGCCGCGGACGGGATCGCACCCCGGCGGCCACCGCCCCGCCCGCCTCGCCTGCTCCCTGCGATATCCAGGCCGCGTACCCCGCGGCGGCGGAGCCGAGCACCACGACGAGGAGCACGCCGGCGACGCGGCGGGCCGCCATGTCGACCTCGTCGTAGGCGAGTCGGCATGTGAGGCAGTCCGCAAGGTGGTCGTCGACCTTGCGCCGGTGGGCGGCGCTGAGCGTATCTCGGGCGTACCGGCCGGCCCGCTCGATCACCCACTTGTGCTCGTCACCCACCTGCTCGGCCGCCAGGTGCGCTTGGATCCACTCCTGCCGCAGGCCTTCGCGCGCGCGGGTGGCCAACGCCGCGACCGTGTTGGGCCGCAGGCCGAGGATCGGGGCGATATCGGCAGGTCGCATCCGTTCGATCTCGGTGTACCAGAGGATCTCTTGCCAGCGGGAGGGAAGCGACCGGAACGCCCGCACGGCGAGCGAGCGATCGTCGGCGAGGGCGGAGGCGAACTCGCCCGCGCGGTCATCGGCGACGTCGTCGACGGTGTCGATCGGAACCTCCGAATGACGCCGTCCCCATTCAGCAGCGACGTTCCTCGCCGTGATGAGCGCGTACGAACGAAAGCTCTCGATGGGCCCTTTCCCGCGCTGGATGGTGTGCAGAATCCTCGAGAACGTCTCTCCGACGACATCATCCGGATCGAAGGACGTGAAATGTCGCGCCGCGGCGCGAACCGCGGGCGAGTGGCGCTCCCACAGGTGGGCATACGCCGAGACGTCGCCGCGACGGACCGCGGCGAGAAGATCCCGGTCGGATCGCACGGCGGCGCGCCGACTCATCGGACGCCCCCGACGCTGGATGCCAAGGTCGCACGTCGAGACCCGGTACCGACCCCTGTCACGAGCGCGCGGCCGGAGCGATCGCCCGGACGCCGAGGACGGCTGCCAGCAAGCCGCGTCCCCGACCGGAACGCACGTTCACGCACCGAGCGTCACGACGCGAAAACGGCAGGGCAAGACGAGTGCTCATGGAGAGGGACCTTCCGGGTGACGCAGTGAGAACCCCGTCCATTCGAGCAAGTGGTCCCGTGTGCACCCCAACTCCCAGGGCAAAGATCACTCGAAACATCACCCGAACGAACACGATGGTCGCCTCGCGAACCGCCCTGGGCGAGGAACACACGGAACGAGCACGTGCGCGCCGGTTGTCGATCCGCTCCCCGCCCAGAGCGACCCGGCCAGAGGATTTCTTCTCTTCGCGGCGTCACGATCGACGAGGTCGCTCATCTGACCAGATGACGGATCAGGTGAAGCGAAGGTCGTCGCCACGTCGGTCGAGGTGAGAGGGGCTTTCACTCCTCCCCCGCGGCCCAGAACGACCACCGTCTCACCGATTCAGAAGGCGGGTGATCTTCCGGGTGAGATTTCACCCCCTGATCGCACGACGAGCTGGGTGAAGCGGTTCGATACGAATCACTCCCCCGTGCAGCCGGGAGCCCGAAAACCCGGTTGTCGCATCTATCCGAGGAGCACAAATGGACGCATTCCGCGCGCTCGAAGAAGCGCTCAACAGACGAGATTGGGACGATGTGGAAGAGCAGCTGAATTCCTCTTTCTTCCGCTATCTGGCCGATGCGCCCGACCTGCTCGAACGCGTCTTCTCGTCGGTACCGCACGAGTGGTACGCGCACCCCCGGTATGCGATGGCACGCGCCATCGCCACGGCCGCCCGGCACCCCGGCATGGTCATCGACCCCGAGGAGCAGGAGCGCTTCCGCGCCTGGGTCGACGAACAGCCAGATCCCGCCGCACGTGACCTGCTCGGCGTCGCACAGGCCACCCTCCGAGACATGCTCGCCCATGGATGGCACGACGACGCGTCGGCGCTCGTCGACGACGTGCTCGTCCAGATCCGTTCTTCCAGCACCCGGAGCGAGGGCTTCCGCGACATCCTCCCCAGCGTCCTGCTCCGGTGCGGGGCGGCGAAGCTCCTCGCCGGCGACACCGACGCCGCGGCATCCTGTTTCGCCGACGCGCTGCATTGGGCGACGCTGCGCGACGAGCACCCGTATGCACGCTATGCCCGCGAGCATCTCGCGCTCGTGCACGCCCTGAACGATCGCTACGTCCAGGCCGCGACACTGCTCGACGGGCCGATCGTGCGCAGCGCGCCGGGAACGCTGCGGCACCACCTCGAGGCCGCCGGAATCCTGGCCCGCGCGCTCGTCGCGACGGCGTCACTCGACTGCGGAGAGGTCGAGAGGGCCTTCTCGTCGATCGACGACGATGTGATCGCGGGCCCGTTCGGGTGGATCGCGGTCCACGCGCAGACCCAGGTCGCCCTGGCAGAGGGGACGACGTGGCAGATGATCCACGCCATCAACACGTCTCTCGTGGCCGACTCCCGACGCACGCCGCCGCAGACGATCGCCGGGTCGATGATCCGGGGCGACCTGGTCGCCCTTTACCAGTCGGTCGACGATCTGCGCGCCGCCGAACGCGTGATCACGACACCGGGGATCCTGCGCCGCCAAGACAGCGTCATCACCCCGCTCGCGCGCCAGGCGCTGCTACGTGGACGGCCCGAGCACGCTCTGCACATCCTGCGACAGAACGAGCTGGCGCGCGCCGAGTCGATCCCGGCGCGCCACACACCCGCGGGTGCGGTGGTGTACGCCGCAGCCGAGCTGGCGGCGTCACAACACGTCTCCCCGGCGACGCTCAACCTCGCGGCCACGACCATCAACCACCACGGCGCCTTCAACGCGTTGGCGCAGGCCCCCGCCGAGCTGCGGCCCCACCTGTTCCCGCTGATCCAGTACGACACCAGCCGGGTGCCCGCCCCGTGGGCCTACCGGGAGCGGATCCGGCTCACGCGTCGCGAACGTGAGGTGCTCAACGCCCTCGCCGCGCACACGACGGTCAACGAGGCCGCCGCCGCGCTACACGTGTCGACGAACACGGCCAAGACGCACGTGCGCGCGCTGTACCGCAAACTCGGCGCGCACAGCCGTGACGAGGCGCTCTGGCTCGGGCGCGACTGACCAGGCGTCATCCGCCGACGGGCGCGGTGGGCCGACGCCGGCCTCGCGAACGCGGTCAGCCGGCGGACGGACCGTCGAGCACGACGAGCAGACGGCCCGTCTCGTCGTCGCGGACGACCCGGGCGCGCACGCCGTACACGTCGGCGATGAGCTCGGGGGTCAGCACGATGTCGGGCCGCCCCGCGGCCACCACGCGCCCCTGCCGCATGACGACGACCGTGTCGCAGAACATGGCCGCCAGGTTGAGGTCGTGCAGCGCGATCACGCTGGTGACGGGCAGCGCCGCGACCAGCGCGAGGATCTCGAGCTGGTGTCGCACGTCGAGGTGGTTGGTCGGCTCGTCGAGCAGAAGCTCGCGCGGCTGCTGCGCCAGCGCGCGGGCGATCTGCGCCCGTTGACGCTCGCCACCCGACAGCGTGTGCCACGACCGTTCGGCCTTGTCGAGCAGCCCCACCTGGGCGAGGGCGTCGTCGACGGCGTGGTCGTCGGACGCCGAGCCTCCGCCGAGGAGCGGACGATACGGGGTGCGCCCGAGACGCACCACGTCGCGGACGACGATGTCGGTGTCGGTGTCGGCGTGCTGCGTGACGACGGCAACGGCCCGCGCCACCTCACGACGGCGCAGGGTCGAGAGACCGACACCGTCGAGCAGCACCTCACCGTCGTCGGGACGAGCCGCTCCCTGCAGCAGTCGCAGCAGCGACGACTTGCCCGAGCCGTTCGGCCCCAGCAGTCCCACGGTCGTGCCCGGAGAGAGGCGGACGTCGACGCCGTCCACGACGAGGGCTCCCCCGCGCCGCCACGACAAGCGCCGGGCTTCGAGCGTCATGCGTGCCTCCTCCTCCGCACCAGCAACGCCACGAAGACCGGAACGCCGACGAGAGCCGTCCCCACGCCGACCGGAAGAGGTGTCGGTCCGAAGAGCGTGCGGGTGGTGGCATCCACCCACACCATGAACACCGCGCCGACGACCGCGGCAACGGGCACGACACGCACGTGCCGCTGACCCACCACCAAGCGGACGGCGTGCGGGACGACGAGCCCGACGAAGCCCACCGCGCCGACGACGCTGACGAGCACCGCGGTCACGAGGGCGGTCGCGACCAGGAGGACGATCCGCGTGCGGGCGACATGGATGCCGAGCGACGACGCCACGTCATCGCCGAACGCGAACGCGTCGAGCGCACGGGCGGCGATGAGGATGACCACCACCCCGGCGAGCGCGACGCCCGCGCAGAGCGCCACGTCGTCCCACCGCATGCCCTCGAGGGAGCCCAGGAGCCAGAACATCACGCCGCGCGTCTCGTCGGAGTCGGCGAAGGCGAAGACCACGAGAGACGTCAGCGCCGAGAAGAACTGCGTGCCCGCGACACCCGCCAGGATCACTCCGGACGTACCGCCCGAGGTGAAACGCGACAGGAAGAGCACGAGCGCGAACGCCGCGAGCGCGCCGATGAGCGCGCCGCCCGAGAGCCCGATGAGGCCACCGCCGACCCCGAGCACGCCGATCACGACGGCCCCCGTCGACGCCCCGGACGACACACCCAGCACGAACGGCTCGGCAAGAGGGTTGCGCAGGAGCGACTGCATGACCACGCCGCACAGCGACAGCCCGGCTCCGGTCGACGCGGCGACCAGGGCGCGAGGCAGCCGCTCCTCCCAGACGATGGCGTTCTCTGACACCCGGACCGGGATGGCGGTGAGGCCCAGGTGATTGGTCACGATGTCGCGCACGGTGACGAGTGAGACGTTCGCCGGCCCCCACGTGACCGCCACTGCGATCGAGAGCATGAGGACGATCAGTCCGACGACGGCGATCACCACGCCGATACCGGGCGTCCGACGCAGGTCGCGCCGCGTCGGTGCGATCGCGCTCAGAGCGAGCCCTTGTTCTCGTCCCACCAGGCGCGGATCTTGTCGAGGGCGTCGGGGAAGCGGATCGACGGGTTGAGCTCGGCGCCGTGGAGGGCGATGAACCGCTTGTCCTTGACCGCGGGCATCGTGCTCGTCAGCGGGTCGGAGGCGAGGAACGACTCCTTGTCGCCGAGGCGGTCGCCCGGGAACCGGTTGCGCTGCAGATCGCCGAGCACCATGATGTCGGGGTTCGCCGCGACGACGCTCTCCCAGCCGACGGCGGGCCAGTCATCGTGCTGGTCGGCGAAGACGTTGCGGGCGTTCACGAGGTTCGACAGCATCGCCGCGTTGCTGAAGCCGCCCGCGACGTAGGGCGTCTTGGTGTCGGCGAACCAGAACATGATGCTGCGCCCTCCGAGGTCCATGCCCTCGGTCGCGGCGGCCGCGCGCTGCTGGAGGCTCTGCACGAGCGCCTCACCCCGCGAGGGGACGTCGAAGATCTGGGCGAGCTGGCGGATCTCTCCGTACAGCACGTCGACCGTGAGCGCCGTGGTGCGCGTGCCGCCCGCGTTGAAGCTCGTGGAGCCGTCGCAGTCGGTCGGCGACAGATACGAGGCGACGCCCGTCTCGGCGAACCGATCGCGCGTCGCCACGCCGCCCTGGGCGAAGTGGCGCCCGAACGACGCGGTGACGAGATCGGGATCGGTGCCCAGCACCACCTCGTACGTGGGCGCGTTGTCGGCCAGACGCGGCACACGGGAGTTGGCCTCGGCCAGACCGTCGAGCACCGGGTCGGTCCACGATGCCGTGCCGACCATCCGATCGGCGAGTCCCAGCGACAGCAGGATCTCGGTCGAGTCCTGGTCGAGCGAGACGGTCCGCTGCGGGGCTGCGTCGAAGGTCACCTCGCGACCGCAGTCCTGGATCGTCAGAGGGTACGACGTGGCTCCCTCCCCCGCTCCCGCCGTGGCGGCGACCGGGACGGGCTCGGACGCTCCGCACCCGCTGACGACGAGTGCCGTGGCGGCGAGGGCGAAAGACATGACGATGAGGCGGGCGCGTGGCATCCGTAGACTCCAGGATCGGGTGGGGTGAGGCGAGGTGCCCGACGCCGGGCCGAGAGTAAGGATAACCTCACCGCGCCCGTGCTCCCGACGCGAGAGCGGCATCCGTTCCGCCCTCCGCTCCGAACAACACGTGACGCACCGATCGGCGTGCTCGTCGAAGAGAGGGATGCCATGACCACCGACACCGGCACGGCCCACACGACCGAGCAGCGGGTGCGACGCCCGCATGCCTGGATCTGGGCGGCGGTCTCGGGAATCGTCTCGGCCGCCGTGCTGCTGGCGGTCGCCGAGCTTCTGGCCACCCTCTTCGCCCGGTCGGCCAGCCCCATCCTCGCCGTCGGCTCGTTCATCGTCGACATCGTGCCCCGCCCGTTGAAAGAGCTCGCGATCACGCTGTTCGGCGAGACCGACAAGATCGCCCTGCTCGTCGGAGTCGGGCTCGGCGCGGTCGTCGCCGCCGCGGTCGCCGGTGCGCTCGAGTACCGCTTCCGTCCGACCGGCGCCGTGCTGCTGGGCATCGGCGGAGCGCTCGCGACGGCCGCCATCCTGACGCGCACCGGTGTCGGCGCGCTCGCCTTCCTTCCGCCGGTGATCGGCACCGCGGCGGGCGTCGTCGTGCTCATGGTCCTCATGGCACGGCTGCGCCGGTGGGTGGCATCCGCGACCGCCGACCCGGTCGAGGCCGAGCGTGCGGGTCTCGACCGCCGCGGGTTCTTCGTGCTCTCGGGCATCGTCGCCGCCTCGGCCGTGGTCGTGGGCGTCGGCGCCCGCATCGTGAACGCCGCGACGGCCTCGGTCGCCGCCGCGCGCGACGCGCTGCGCCTGCCCTCACCCCGCCGCACGGTGACCGTCCCCGCGGGCGCCTCGCTCGACGTGCCCGGACTGACCCCGATCATCACGCCCAACGCCGACTTCTATCGCGTCGACACGGCACTGACGGTTCCCAACGTCGACCCCACCACATGGAGGCTCGTCATCGAGGGCATGGTCGACCAGCGCGTCGAGTTGAGCTTCGACGACCTGATCGGCATGGGCCTCGACGAGTACGGCGTCACCCTCACGTGCGTCTCGAACGAGATCGGCGGCGACCTGCTGGGCAACGCCATCTGGACGGGCGTGCCCATCCGCGACGTGCTGCGCATGGCCGGACCGCAGTCGGGGGCCGACATGGTGCTCTCAGAGAGCGTCGACGGGTTCACGGCATCCACGCCCCTGTCGTCGGTGACCGACGACAATCTGGATGCCATCTTCGCCGTCGCCATGAACGGGGAGCCGCTGCCGTTCGAGCACGGCTTCCCGGTGCGCATGGTCGTTCCCGGCCTGTACGGCTACGTGTCGGCGACGAAGTGGGTCACCAAGCTCACCGTCACCACGTTCGAGAAGGATCAGGCCTACTGGACTCCGCGCGGATACGCGGCCAAGGCGCCCATCAAGATGTCGTCGCGCGTCGACACGCCCAAGATCGGCACCGCGGTGTCGGCGGGTCGTGTGCCCATCGCCGGCATGGCATGGGCGCAGCCGATCGGCGTCAAGGCCGTCGAGGTGCGGATCGACGACAGCGAGTGGCAGCAGGCCACCCTGTCGACACCGATCAACGACCAGTCGTGGGTGCAATGGGTGCTGGAGTGGGATGCGCAGCCGGGGTCGCACTACATCACGGTGCGCGCGATCGACAACGCCGGCAACGTGCAGATCCAGGATCCGGCGCCGATCGCGCCCGACGGATCGAGCGGCTGGCAACGCACACTCGTCACGGTGAGCGGGTGACCCGCTCACATCGCGTCCTTTGTCAATACCTGCCTTGAAGATCGCCTGAGGACCATGATCTCTTCATGCCTTCAGCAAGCATCCCGACTGCGGCCCGAGCCGCCATATGACCACGATCGCGCAGAACCCACCCGTCGCCGGCGGCCCGCCATCATCGGCCGACGGCACCGATCGAGACCTCACGAGCATCCGACGTACCGTGCCGGTTGACTGGGCGGCCCAGGTCGACCTCTTCGCGATCGTGAAGCTCGACAGCGGCGGGGTCGTCCGCGGGTGGAACCTGGGCGCCCAGCGCATCAAGGGCTACACCGAGGACGAGATCGTCGGCACGCATTTCTCGAGCTTCTATCGACGCGAGGACCGCAGACGCGGCACTCCCGACGCCCTGATGGCCGCTGCGCAACGCGATGGCCACGCAGAGGACACCGGGTGGCGCGTGCGCAAGGACGGATCGGAGTTCTGGGCTCGCGTGACGATCTCGGCGATCCGGAACGACATCGGCGAGGTGCTCGGGTTCGTGAAGATCGTCCGCGACCTCACGAGCGAGAAGAGCGAGGCGGACGAGCAACGAGCCCAGCTGCGCATGTTCGCCCACGACCTGCTCTCGCCGGTGACCGCACTGCGCGGCTACATCGACCTGCTGGGCGACCACCTGCCGCCCGACCACCGCCTGCTGCGGCGGGCCTCCGACGCGAGCGAGCACCTCGTCGCCATGGCCAAGGCGCTGATGGTCGAGACCAAGGCCTCGACCGCGCACGATCGTCGCACCACGACGCTCGACGTCATCGCTCGCGGCGCCGTGGCGCTCGTGCTGCCCGGAGAGAACACCCGACGCGTGCGGTTCGGACGGATGGAGCCCGTCCCCGTGAACGGCGATGTGCTCGGACTCCGTCGGGCCATCGCGAACGTGCTCGAGAACGCCGCGAAGTACTCGGACGACATGATCGTGGTGCAGGTGTACGCCACCGCCGAGGGCGCCACCGTGTCGGTCAGCGACGAGGGTCGCGGCATCCATCCCGACGACATCGCCCTCGTCGTACAGGACGGTGAGCGGGGGCGTTTCGCCGACGACCGCGACGGCGGCAGCGGCATCGGCCTGGCGAGCGTGCAACGGCTGGTCGGGCGACACGACGGATCGCTGCGCATCCACAGCCGCGTCGGCGAGGGCACGACGGTCGCCATCGCGCTGCCGCGGGCCGAGGACTGACACGGCTCGCGGCGGGCGGGCGCCCCATTCGGGGCACCGGATTCACACCGACGAGGGCTCGAGTCTCGCACCGGCCTCGGCGATCTCGGCCAGGGCTGCCGCGCTGGAGTCGGGATGGACGCCGGCGACCAGGTCGGTCAGGACACGGACCCGCCGCCCTGCCGCCAGCGCATCCAGCGCCGACGCGCGCACGCAGTAGTCGGTCGCGATGCCGACGACGTCGACGTCGCGGATGCCGTGCGCCTCGAGGATGTCGGACGCCGTCTCGCCGTCGTCGGATTCCCCCTCGAACAGCGAGTACGCCGGCTTGCCCTGACCTTTCTTGAGGTGATGCGTGACCCGCGCGGTGCGGAACGCCTCGTCGTACTCGGCCCCGAACGTGCCGCCGACGCAATGCACGGGCCAGGTGTCGACGAAGTCGGGGGTGTCGGAGAAATGCCCGCCGTTGTCATCGTCGCCGTGATGCCAGTCTCGGGATGCCACGACCACGGCGTAGTCGTCGGCGTGGGCGTCGAGATAGTGAGAGATGCGCTCGGGGACGGCATCGCCGCCCTCGACACCCAGCGCACCGCTCTCGGTGAAGTCGTTCTGAACGTCGACGATGAACAGTGCCCTGGCCATGGCTCGAGCCTACGCGCGCGGCGCGTCACCGGACCGTTCCGGCCGCACCGTACGGCACCACCTCGCACCGTTCGGGCCGCATCGCGCCGGGCCGTCCCGGCCGGGCCGCGCCGCTCCCACCGCACGGCGCCGGATCGCGCTGCGCCATTCCCCGGCGCACGGCGCCGCGCGTGTCAGCCCCGCACGAAGAGCAGCACGATCGACACGACGAACGCCGCCGCCCCCAGTGACAGCACCCCCACCGCCAGCAGCGACACGAAGCGCACGAGCGGCGACGTGCGCGTGAGACGCATGCGATGCGCCGTTCCGATGCGGTAGTAGATGTCGGCCATGTCGGCGTCGCCGATGCGGTGCTCGTCGTGCGATGAGAGGGGCGCCTCATTGACTCCCCCGTGGGCGTCGAACCATCGCACGACCCGCCCCCCGTCGACATGCTCGACCACGGCACGTGCCTGGGTCCACGTGCCGTCGGCGAGTAGCAGCACCACCGCGACGAGAGCGAGCAGCACGCCGGCCCCCAGACCCACCCACGTGAAGATCTCGATGACGGCATCGAGCGCGTTCGACACGGGCACTCCTCGGAACGCGGCGGGCGGCGGATCCCCAGCCTATCGAGAGCGCGTATGACGTCCGTCGCCGTCGGCGTCGACGCTCACCCGACCGCAACACCCCGGAGGGCGAAAGAAAGGCCCCCGATCCGGTGGAGCGGATCGGGGGCCTGTCCGAGCCACCTGTCGGAATCGAACCGACGACCTATTCATTACGAGTGAATCGCTCTGCCGACTGAGCTAAGGTGGCGCGTGACGCTCGCGCGTGCACGATCAACGATCTTACATGCTGGAGCTGCCCGCGACGAATCGGCTCGGACGACGGCTCAGTAGTCGCCCGTCGCCGACCGGTCGGCCAGGATGTCACGGCTCGACGAGAGGCCCAGACGGGTGGCGCCGGCCGCGATCATCTCTTCGGCCGCCGCACGGGTACGCACGCCACCGGATGCCTTCACCTCGGCGCGATCGCCGACGGTGCGCTTCATCAACGCGACGGCATGGACGCTCGCGCCACCCGCCGGATGGAAGCCCGTGGAGGTCTTGACGAAGTCCGCCCCCGCGGCGACGGCGGCCTCGCAGACCGCGACGATCGCACCGTCGGAGAGCGCCGCCGACTCGATGATCACCTTGAGGACGACCGGGGCGGGAGCGGCGGCCCGCACCGCGCGGATCTCTGCCTCGACCACGTCGTATCGCCCCTCGATCGCCGCTCCCACGTCGATGACCATGTCGATCTCGTCGGCACCCTGCGCCACCGACAACGCCGCCTCGGCGGCCTTGACCTCGGCATGGTGCTTGCCGCTGGGGAAGCCGCAGACGACCGCGACCCTCAGACCGGACGGCACGACGACGGGCAGGAACGACGGCGACAGGCACACGCTGTAGGTGCCGAGCTCGGCCGCCTCGGCGATGACGCGCTCGACATCGGCGCGCGTGGCCTCGGGCTTGAGCAGCGTGTGGTCGATGTAGGTCGCCAGGTCGGCAGCGGGCGCGGTCATACGGACTCCTTCGCGTGGGACGCCTCTCAGCCTAGGCGGTGCGACCGGGCGGGCGAGGCCGCTACGAGCACCGCAGCCCCTCGGCGGGCAGCGTGCCCGAGACGAGATAGGCGTCGACGGCGTCGGTGACGCAGGCATTGCCCTTGTTGTATCCAAGGTGTCCTTCGCCCACGCGCGTGATGAGCTTTCCCTGTGCGAGCTGCCCCGCGAGGGCGACGGCCCAGGGGTAGGGCGTCGCCGGATCACCCGTGGTCCCGACGACGACGATGGGCGGCGAGCCCTCGGCCGTGATGGGGCCGCGAGTGCCGGTCGGTGGCACGGGCCACGACTTGCACACGTCGGGCGACAGCCAGTACGGAGCGCTCACGGGCGCCTCACGATCGAGGCGCTGCTGCAGCGCGGCCTGATCGGCGTCGCTGTCTTCGAGCGGATAGTCCATGCAGTTGTATGCGCGGAACGCCTCGGTGGAGTTGTCGATGTAGCGGCCCGCCGAGCGGCCGTTGTACAGATCGGCCAGCTGGAAGGCGACGTCGGCGTCGCCGTCGGCGACACCCGTCAGGGCGCTGCGCAGGTAGGGCCAGCTCTCTTCGCTGTAGAGCGCGGCGACGATCGCGGTGAGCAGGGTGTCGGCACCGAGCCGTCGTCCGTCCGACGCCGTCAGCGGCTGGTTGTCAACGCGCTTCAGCAGACTCGACAGATCGTTCATCGCATCGTCGACCGATCCCCCGAAGGGGCACGTGGACTGACGCAGGCAGTCGCCCATGAAGGTGCGCAGCGACGTCTCGAAGCCCACGGCCTGGGCCGCTCCCACCTCGGAGCCCGGAAGGCTCGGATCGATGCCGCCGTCGAGCACCATCCGCCCGACCCTCGTCGGAAACAGCTTCGCGTACGTCGCACCGAGGAACGTGCCGTACGAATAGCCCAGGTAGTTCAGCTTCGCGTCACCGAGCACGCCGCGCAGAAGGTCCATGTCGCGTGCGGCGTTCTCGGTGGTGATGTACGGAAGGATGCCGTCGCTGTTCTTCTGACAGGCCTGGGCGAACGCGGCGTTGCGCTGCTCGAGCGCGTTGTTGCGCTCGTCGCTCCCCCGCGCTCCGGGCGGGATGTCGTAGAGGTACGCGTCGAGGTCTTTCGCGTCGTAACAGGTGACCGCCGTCGACTCCCCGACGCCGCGGGGGTCGAAGCCGATGACGTCGAAGTCGCTCGTCAGCCGGTCGTCGGCGACGTACGACAGCGAGTCACGGACGATCGAGACGCCGCTCGCACCCGGACCGCCCGGGTTGGTGAGCAGAGACCCGATCGGCTGACCCGAGGTCGCGCGATGGCGCACGAGAGCGAGGGTCAGGTCTCCCTGGGACGGGTCGGACCAGTCGCGCGGCGCCCGCACGGTCGTGCAGTCGAAGCCCGTTCCCCCGCACGCGCTCCACTGGAGCGTCTGCGAGTAATAGGGCATGAGATCGGCGGCGATGCCGTCGGTCTGCGGCGACGGCGACGCGCCCGACTCGGGGGCGACCGGCGGGATCTGGGCGTACAGGCATCCCGACAGAGCGACCCCGACGGCGGCGAGGCCGGCGACGACGGCGACGAGCCGGCGGCGCAAGACCGAGGTGTTGCGGGTGGCACGGTGGAGTCTCACGGGGCGGATCCGTTCGCGACGGTGATGAGAAGGCTCTCGAGCGCGAGCAGCGGGGCGGCGTTCTGCTCGAGGTTGCGACGGGTGTCGACGATACGGTCGAGCACGCCCAGCGTGCGGGCCGGCGTCCAATCGGAGGCGACGGCACGCAGATCGGCCTCGCGCTCGGCGTTGATGAGATCGGCCTCGCGTCCGTACTGCAGCATGACGACGTCGCGGAAGAGCGACTGCAGGTCGGTGAGCACCCGATCGATGCCGTCGCGCAGGCTCCGCGTGGCCCGACGTTTCTGATCGTCTTCGAGGGCGTTGACCTGCCCGCGCACGGAGGGCGGCACAGCCGCGCCCTCGGCGACGCCGAGCATGCGGAGCAGGGCTCGTCGCTCCTCATCGTCGCGCGAGGCCGTGAGGGCCTTCGCGTCGTCGGTCGCCAGCCGGACGATGCGTCCGGCGACCTCGACGGCGTCGCTCAGGCTGCGCACCGAGAGCACCGCCGCCAGGGTCTCGGCGCGGCGGGCACGGGCCTCGTCGTCGGTCGCCAGCCTCTGCGCCATCCCGATGTGGCGCTGTGCGTGACGGGCGGACTCCTCGGCGACCTCGGCGGGGACGCCGGTGCGTTCGACGATGAGAGCGGCGACGTCGGCGACCGACGGCTCGCGAAGACGCAGCATCCGCACGCGTGAGCGGATGGTCGGCAACAGGTCGGCGTCGCTGGGGGCGCACAGCACCCAGACCGTGTGCTCGGGCGGCTCTTCGAGCGCCTTGAGGAGGACGTTCGACGTACGCTCGGCCATGCGGTCGGCGTCTTCGACGACGATGACGCGGTAGCGGCCGACCGACGGCGCGAAGTAGGCGCGCTCGACCAGATTGCGAGCCTCGTCGATACGGATGACGACCTGCTCGGTGCGCAGCGCGGTGAGGTCGGGATGCGTGCCGGCAAGTACCTGCCGCTGGGCGTGCTCGTCACCCGGCTCGGCGATGAGTGCGGCGGCGAACGCACGGGCCAGGGTCGACCGGCCGGACCCGGGCGGACCCGTGATGAGCCACGCATGTGCGAGGATCGACGGATCGTCCGCTGCCCCACGCAGCGTCGCGACGGCCTCGGGCTGACCCCACACGGCATCCCACGGGAACGCCGCGGTGGACGCGGCGGGCGAGGCATCGACGGCGGTGGACATGCGACCACCCTAACCGCGGCCGCCGACACCGCCGCTCAGCATCGGCGGACGGCATCGGGGCGGCGTCGACGAACGACCACGGCCGACGACGGCGCTCACCGCCGGGCCCGGGGATCGGCTCTACGCCGATGCCCCTCGTCGACGACGAGCGTGCGTCGCCTCCGGGGCCCCGGCTCCGCTTGACGACGCTCGGCTCCGGCCATCGCCCGGCGGTCGTCGACCCAGTCGCGCGGCGACGGCCTCGCGGATCCGCTCCGCCAGCGTGTCGGCGGGCTCGGTGGCATCCAGAACGAGGAAACGCTCGGGCTCCGCCTCTGCGAGGCGCAGGAAACCGGCACGGACGCGGTCGTGGAACTCGGACTTCTCGGCCTCGAGCCGGTCGAACGGCTTGTCGTCGGAGTCGAGCCGTGCACGCGCCGTCTTCGGTTCGAGATCGAGGAGCACCGTGATATCGGGCAGGAGCCCGTCCGTTGCCCACAGCGACAGGCCCCGGACGTCAGCGGCGTCGAGAACGCGCCCCGCGCCCTGGTACGCGACCGAGGAGTCGAGGTAGCGGTCCTGGATGACGATGTCTCCCCGCGCGAGCGCGGGACGCACGACCGTCTCGACGTGATGCGCTCGGTCGGCGGCGTACAGCAACGCCTCAGCCCTCGGAGCGATGTGACCGCGGTGATGAAGGACGAGGTCTCGCACGATCGCCCCCACGTCGGTGCCCCCGGGCTCGCGCGTGCGCACGACCGTACGGCCTGCGGCACGCAGCCACTCCTCGAGCATCGCGGCCTGCGTGGTCTTGCCCGCCCCGTCTCCGCCCTCGAACGTGACGAACAGTCCCGGTCGTTCCGTCGACGTCCGCGAGGGCGCCGACGGAACGCCGGTCGGTTCGGCGGTCACGACTTCTTCGCCGGCGCCTTGCGCGTGGTCGTCGTCTTGCGGGTCGCCGTGCGCTTGGGGGCCGGGCCCTTCGCACGCTTGTCCGCGATCAGCTGCACGGCGCGCTCGAACGTGATCTCCATCGCGTCCTCGCCCCGCGGGACGGTGGCGTTGGTCTCGCCGTCGGTGACGTACGGGCCGAAGCGGCCGTCCTTCAGCTTGATCGGCTTGCCGCTGACCGGATCGGCGTCGAACTCCTTGAGAGCGCTCGACGCGCGACGGGCCCCGTACTTCGGCTCCGCGTACTTCGCGAGCGCCTCTTCGAGGGTGACGTCGAAGATCTGCTGCTCGGAGTCGAGCGATCGCGAGTCGGTGCCCTTCTTGAGGTACGGACCGAACCGGCCGTTCTGCGCCGTGATCTCGGTGCCGGACTCGGGGTCGACCCCGACGACGCGGGGCAACGACAGCAGTCTCAGCGCGGTGTCGAGATCGATGGTGTCGACCGACATCGAGTGGAACAACGACGCCGTACGCGGCTTGGGCGCGGCCTCTTTCTTGGATGCGCGCTTCTTCGGCTGCTCGACGACCTCGCCGGTGGCCTGATCGACCTCTTCGGGCTCTTCGGGCTCGACCTCTTGGACGTAGGGGCCGAACCGGCCGTCCTTGACCACCACGAGCTTGCCGTTCTCGGGGTTCTCGCCGAGCACGCGATCACCCGCGACCGGCGCGTCGATGAGCTCTTGCACCTTCTCGGGCGTGAGCTCGTCGGGTGCCAGGTCGTCGGGGATGTTCACGATCCGAGGCTTGGCGTCGGGCGCCGCCCCGGTCTCGATCACCTCGAGGTAGGGCCCGTACTTGCCGAATCGCAGCGTGGCGCTGTCGGTGATGCGCGTCGAGTTGAGCTCGCGTGCATCGATCTCGCCGAGGTTGTCGACGATGTGACGCAGTCCCACCTGCTCGTCGGAGCCGAAGTAGAACGACTTGAGCCACTCGGTACGGCGCTGCTCACCGCGAGCGATGGCGTCGAGGTCGTCCTCGAGCGCAGCGGTGAAATCGTAGTCGACGAGGTCGGCGAAATGCTCCTCGAGAAGACGCACGACACTGAACGCCAACCAGCTCGGCACGAGCGCCTGACCGCGCTTGGTGACGTACCCGCGGTCGAGAATGACGTCGATGATGCTCGCGAACGTCGAGGGCCGGCCGATGCCCTTCTCTTCGAGCGCCTTGACCAGGCTGGCCTCGGTGTAACGGGGCTTCGGAGAGGTGCTGTGCCCCTTGGGCTCGACGTCGGCGATCGCCAGCTCGTCGTCGACCGAGAGGGAGGGAAGGGACTGGTCGGCGTCCTCGTCGCGACCGTTCCGCTTCTCGTCGTTGCCCTCTTCGTACGCCTCGAGGAAGCCCTTGAACGTGTACACCGTCCCGGATGCCGTGAACTCGGCCAAGCGGCTGCCCGCCTGGACGGCGAGGGTGACCGTGGTCGTCTCGTATTTGGCATCCGACATCTGGCTGGCGACGGTGCGCTTCCAGATCAGGTCGTACAGCTTCTGCTCGTCGCGGTCGAGCGACGACGCGACCGATGCGGGGGTGCGGAAGTGCTCGCCCGACGGGCGGATCGCCTCGTGCGCCTCTTGCGCGTTCTTCGACTTGCTCTTGTAGACGCGGGGGTTCGCCGGCACCGCCTTGTCGCCGTACAGCGCCACCGCCTGCTCGCGCGCCGCCGACACGGCCTGAGCCGAGAGCGCGGTCGAGTCGGTGCGCATGTAGGTGATGTACCCCTTCTCGTACAGCCGCTGCGCGACGCTCATCGCGTGCTTGGCGCTCATCGAGAGCTTGCGTCCTGCCTCTTGCTGGAGCGTCGAGGTGGTGAAGGGAGCCCGAGGGCTGCGCGTGCCGGGCTTGGCCTCGACCTTCGACACGGTCGCCCGAGCGGCAGCGGCGATCTGCGTGGCGAGCTCACGGGCCTGCGTCTCATCGAGCGCGACGACGGCCTTCTTCAGCTTGCCCGCGTCGTCGTAGTCGCCGCCGCGGGCGATGGGGGCGCCGTCGAGGCGGGCCAGCCGCGTCGTGAACGACGATCCGCTCTTGGACGCCTCGGCTTCGACGTCCCAGTACGACGCCGAGACGAACGCCATGCGCTCACGCTCGCGCTCGACGACCATGCGGGTCGCCGCGGACTGCACACGGCCTGCGCTGAGGGCCGTGCCCTCGCGTCCGGAGCCCACCTTGCGCCACAGGACCGGCGAGACGTCCCAGCCGTAGAGCCGGTCGAGCACACGACGGGTCTCTTGCGCGTCGACGAGCGACTCGTCGAGCTCGCGCGTGTGCTCGGCGGCGTCGCGGATGGCGTCCTTCGTGATCTCGTGGAAGACCATCCGACGCACGGGGACCTTGGGCTTGAGCACCTCGAGCAGGTGCCACGCGATCGCTTCGCCCTCGCGGTCGCCATCAGTGGCGAGCAAGACCTCGTCGGCGGACTTCAAGGCGCGCTTGAGCTCGGCGACGGTCTTCGTCTTGCGGTCGTTCACGACGTAGTAGGGGTCGAAGTCGTTCTCGACGTCGATGGAGTACTTGCCGTACGCCGCCTTCTTGTCGGCGGGGATGTCCTTCTTCGAGGCGAGATCGCGGATGTGACCGACCGAGCTCAGCACTTCGTAGTCATCGCCGAGGTATCCCTGGATCGACTTCATCTTCGTCGGGGACTCGACGATGACGAGCTTCTTGCCGTTTGCCACTGAGGTCCTTTCTTCGATGCACACCATACACACGCCTCCCTGGTCGGGTTCCGGGAGGTCATCGGGCTCGAGACGGGGGCGGACCGGCCCGTGAGCGCGCATCGAACGGAATCCCACCGTACGCCGAAGCGACGGCGACCGTGGCCACCGGACCGTCGAGCTCGCACGCGGCGAGCAGCGCACCGGCCCCGCGGGCGACGTGCGCCGCGGCATCGCAGGGGTCGCCAGGGACCGCGCCGCTGATCGCGTCTGCCGCGGCGAGCGCCGCCGCATCCGCCGCACCCGAGACCCTCACCGCCTGCACAGCCGCTCCCCCGGCGAGGCCGAACGCGACGAGCACGACGACGAGGACCCCCGCGGCGCCGAGGGCGGACACGGTCCCGGGCATCAGCGTCCTCCGTCGAGGGCGCAGGACCGGACCGCGACCGGAGGAAAAGGCACCGGCGCGGCGAGCGACGCGTCGACGCAGACGAGACCGTCGCCGCGGTCGACGCGCGCCGAGCCGCCCGCGCGCACGACCGGGGCGAAAGCGGTCGCGTCGTCTTCGCCCCGGCCGAGCAGCCGAGAGGCCTCGGCGGCGGCGTGCTGGAGTCGCACGGCGCCGGCAGCTGCGGACAAGGCGCCCACCGCGAGGGCGAGCACGACGAGGATCGCCGGCAGGGCGACGGCGAACTCGGCCGTCACCGCGCCGCGGTCGTTCAGCGCCGACCTCATTGGACGGTCAGCGCGCGACGAACGAGCTCGGTCAGGATGCCGCGCACCTCGTCGCTGCGCATGATCGCGACGAGCAGACCGGCGAAGGCGACGGCGGCCATGGTCGCGATGGCGTACTCGGCCGTCGCGGCGCCGCGGTCGTCGAGGAACAGTCCCGCGGCTCGTCGTGGCGTCAGCGGTCGGAGGGCGGATCGGGAGTCGCGGGTCGACGCGAGGGGAAGGTGAGGAATGGACATGGGTTCTCCTTTTCGTGAGGGGACGGCGGGATCAACGGGGCAGGACGCCGGCGCGCACGATGCCGAGCACCATCGGGACGACCGCGAGAAGCAGGAAGGCGGGCAAGGTGCATACGCCCAACGGCACGAGGAGCCGGGTCGAGAGCCGCGCAGCGGCGGTGCGCCCCTCGGTGCGAGCCTGTCGTCGCGCGATCCACGCCTCGCCGCGGAGCAGATCCCGCGCCGGGACACCGGCGCGTTCGCACAGACGGATCGTGTCGGCGACCTCGGCGAACGGATCGGGATCGCTGTCGAGGGCGGAGCGCACGAGCGTGGACGCCCGATCGATCGACACGCCGCCGGACAGGGCGACGGCGAACAGCTCGGCGGCGAGGCCGGGAACGGGACCGGCCGGTCGGGCGCGATGGGCCAGCCGCGCCGACCACCACCGCGCGAGCAGCACCAGCGCGACACCGCTCCCGACGCAGGCCATGCCGAGCGGCTGCGCGATCAGGCCGATCACGTCGACGCCCAGCACCATCCCGAGAGGGATCCCGAGCATCGGAAGCCACGTCAGGAGGCGGGCGGTGGCCAACGGCTCCGCGAGGGCGACGGCGACGTCGTCGCGCACGTCGCCGGCGTCGCGGAGCGCCGTGCCCACATCGCGGAGCGTGTCGGCGAGCGGAGCCCCGACGGCGACCGCGACCGACCATACGGCCGCGACGTCGCGCCAGACGCCGCCCTCGGCGCGGAGGACGACGGCGACGTCGTCGCCCTCTGCCGCCGCTCGCGCCGCCCGATCGGCGGTCGAGCATCCGGCGTCCGCCAGGTGCTCCCACGCCGCCGCCGGCCCGAGACCGGCCTCGAGCAGCACGGCGAGTCTCGCCACGATGGCGAGCGGGCCGGGCGCGACCGTGCGCGATGCCGCGACCGTCATCCGCTGAACGGCTCCATCTCGAGGCGTCCGTCGGCGACGACGGGGCGCCCCAACGCCACGACGCGTCGTCGTCCGCCGACGCGCGCGACGTGCACGACGCAGCCGATGGCGCTCGCGGTCTGCCGCGCGACGGCGCGAGCATCCATCCCGGCGAGCGCCCCCAACGCCTCGAGTCGCGCGGGGACGTCGTCGAGCCCGCTGGCGTGCAGCGTGCCCGCGCCGCCGTCATGGCCGGTGTTGAGCGCCATCAGCAGGTCGCGCACCTCTTCGCCACGGCACTCCCCGACGACGAGACGGTCGGGACGCATCCTCAACGCCTCACGGACGAGGCGGACGAGCCCCACCGCGCCCACGCCCTCGAGGTTCGGCTGGCGCGCCTCGAGAGCGACGTGATGGGGATGCCGGGGGCGCAGCTCGGCGACCTCTTCGATGGTGATGATCCGCTCACGATCGGGGACGCGAGACAGCATCGCGCTGAGCAAGGTCGTCTTGCCCGCACCGGTGGCACCCGAGATCAGGACGTTGACACGCCGATCGACCAGACGCGCGAGGCGCGCCTGCCCGCTGAGGTCAAACATCCCCGCCTCGCGCAGCCCGTCGAGATCGGGGGCGTCCCACCGCGGCACCCGCACCGAGATCGCGGTGCCGTGCAGGGCGACGGGAGCGAGCACCGCGTGCACCCGTGTCCCGCCCTCGAGCCGGACGTCGACGCAGGGCGACACCTCGTCGAGGTGACGGCCGCCGAGGGCGATGAGGCGGACGGCCAGGCGCCGCACCTCGTCGTCGCTGGCGCGCCACGCCGGCACACGCTCCGGTCCGGCGCCGCGATCGACGAAGAGACCCGCGGCCCCGTTGACGAAGAGATCGGTGATGGACGGATCGTCGAGGAACGGACGCAGGAAGGCGAGGGCCGGGTCGCGCCACGCGGGTGCGTCGGCGCGGCCGGACGACGATCGTCGGATCGGAGTGACGGTGGACATGCCGACGACCGTACGGAGGAGGGGCCGTCGCACGCGGGCTCGGATCCACGATCCGTGGATCGCTCGCGAGGATTCTCCGCATGGGAGGAGGCGTGCGTGCCCTCGACCCTGCCGACCCGCAAAGGACCCGCCGCACGACCCTGACGAACGCGGCTGCGCGTCCCAGGAAAAGAAGGGGGCGGCATCCCGTCAGTGGGGGGGGCGAGGGATGCCGCCACGCGCCGGCGGAATGTTGGGGGGCTCCCACCGACGCGAATGCCGAAGCGATGTTCGGGCGAGACCACCTTACGCAGAGCGGCCACCACCGCCAACTCCCTGAACGTATTCTCGCCGATATATCACCGGTGTCGTTCCCAGCAGATCCCAACTATCGGAGGTGGCCCGGTGTCGTACGCCCTGGATACTCTGACCTCGACGGCCGAGTCGCGCGGGTGCGCGGCATCCGTCGCCGTTGGACCCAGACGCGAGGGAGCGTTGTGATGAGCAGTCAGATCGATCACCTTCTCACCGAGAACCGGCGCTTCGCGCCGTCGGCGGAGTTCACCGCGAACGCCATCGCCGACGCCGCGCTGTACGAGCGTGCCGCCGCCGACCGCGAGGGGTTCTGGGCCGACCAGGCACGCGAGCTGCATTGGCACACCCCGTTCACGCAAGTGCTCGACTGGTCGAACCCGCCCTTCGCCGAATGGTTCACCGACGGCGAGCTCAACGTCGCATACAACTGCCTCGACCGCCACGTCGAGGCGGGCAACGGCGACCGCATCGCGCTGCGCTGGGAGGGCGAGCCCGGCGACCGGCGCGACGTCAGCTATGCCGAGCTGACCGACGAGGTCAGACGGCTGGCCAACGTGCTGACCGACCTCGGCATCGAGCGCGGCGACCGCGTCGCCATCTACCTTCCGATGATCCCCGAGGCGATCGCGTCGATGCTGGCGGTGGCCCGCATCGGCGCGGTCCACTCGGTCGTCTTCGGCGGGTTCTCGGCCGACAGCCTGCGCGCCCGCATCGACGACGCCGGGGCGAAGCTCGTGATCACGGCCGACGGGGGCTGGCGCAAGGGCAAGGTGTCCCCGCTGAAGCCCGCGGTCGACCAGGCGCTGTCCGACCGCAACGGGTCGGGCGAGCAGGAGACCGTGGAGCACGTGCTGGTGGTACGCCGGGGAGAGAACGAGGTCGACTGGACCGCCGGACGCGACATCTGGTGGCACGACGTGGTCCCGGCGGCGTCGGCCGAGCACGAGGCGCAGGCGTTCCCGTCCGAGAACCCGCTGTTCATCCTCTACACCTCGGGGACGACCGGGAAGCCGAAGGGCATCCTGCACACCTCGGGCGGGTATCTGACGCAGGCCGCGTTCACCAACCGGGTGGTGCACGACGTGCATCCCGAGACCGACGTGTACTGGTGCACGGCCGACATCGGCTGGATCACGGGACACACCTACGTCACGTACGGGCCTCTCGCCAACGGCGCGACGCAGCTGCTGTACGAGGGGACCCCCGACGCGCCGCACCCCGGCCGCTGGTGGGAGCTCGTCGAGCGGCACGGGGTGACGATCCTCTACACCGCGCCGACCGCCATCCGCTCGTTCATGAAGATCGGGCGCGACGTGCCGCAGGGGTTCGACCTCTCGTCGCTGCGCCTTCTCGGGTCGGTGGGCGAGCCCATCAACCCCGAGGCGTGGATCTGGTACCGCGAGATCATCGGCGCCGACCGCGCACCGATCGTCGACACGTGGTGGCAGACCGAGACGGGCGCCATCATGATCTCGGCGCTGCCGGGCGTCACCGAGACCAAGCCGGGATCGGCGCAGGTCCCGGTGCCCGGTGTCTCGATCGCGGTCGTCGACGAGAAGGGCGAGCCCGTCGGCAAGGGCGAGGGCGGTCTTCTGGTGATCACCGAGCCGTGGCCGAGCATGCTGCGCGGCATCTGGGGCGATCCCGATCGCTACCGGGAGACGTACTGGGAGAAGTTCGCCGACCAGGGCTATTACTTCGCCGGCGACGGCGCGCGGCTCGACGAAGACGGCGACGTCTGGCTGCTCGGGCGCGTCGACGACGTCATGAACGTGTCGGGGCACCGGCTCTCGACGGCCGAGATCGAGTCGGCCCTCGTCGGGCACGAAGGCGTGGCCGAGGCCGCGGTCGTCGGCGCTTCCGACGAGACCACCGGCCAGGCCGTGGTGGCCTACTGCGTGTTGAAGGAGTCGTATCTCAAGGCGAACCCGGTCGAGGGGCTCGCCGACGGGTTGCGCGTCTGGGTGGGCCAGCAGATCGGCCCGATCGCACGCCCGCGCGACATCTACATCGTCACCGAGCTGCCCAAGACGCGTTCGGGCAAGATCATGCGGCGGCTGCTGCGCGATGTCGCCGAGGGACGCGAGGTGGGCGACACGACGACGCTCGCCGACACGATGGTCATGTCCACGATCCAGTCGAAGGTCGCGCAGAGGTAGCGGCGCCTCGGCGTGCACCGGACCGAGGCGGGGTCGACGTCTCGGTCCCGTGCCCCGCGCACCCCGGTGGCCGCCGCGATCGCCCGGTGACGTGACAGCCACGCGTCCGCCGATCTTCCGGTTGCGTTCTGGGAACGTTCCCAGAATGATGGATGCCATGGCCCCCGCCCCCGCTCTCGTCCTGTTCGACCTCGGCCAGGTGCTGTCGTCGGCCCCCGCACGCCTCGCGGTGCTCTCGCGCATCGCCGAGGTCGCGCCCGACGCCCTCGAGCCCGCTTTCTGGCGCCACCGCGATGCATACGACCGGGGCGGCTCGGACGACGAGTACTGGACGTCGGTCGTTCACGACGCGGGCGGGCCGCTCCCGTCGGCCGAGACGATCGCGCGACTCGCCGCCGCCGACGCCGAGATCGCGACCCGGATCCGTCCCCGGGCCGCCGCGATCCTGCGCGCCCTCGCGTCGAAGGGCACCGAGATCGGCGTGCTCTCGAACGCGCCGCGTGCGATGGCACGACGCGCACGGGAACGCGCGTGGGGCACGGCGGTCGCGCATTGGTTCTTCTCGGCCGAGATCGGGGCGGCGAAACCCGATCCCCGGCTCTATGCGCACGTCGCCGACACCCTCGCGATCACGCCCGACGGCATCCTGTTCGTCGACGATCGCGCCGAGAACGTGGCTGCGGCGCGCGCCGCCGGGTGGGACGCGCACCTCTGGACGTCCGACGCCGCGACCGCTCGTCTCGTCGGCGTGGAACACGACGAGCTCGAGCCCGCGCGTGTCGCGGTGTTCGACCTGGGCGAGGTGCTGGCATCCGACCCGACGCTCTTCGAGAGACTCGCCGAGACCATCGGCACGCACTCGCCCTCGGCCGTCGAGGAGGCCTACTGGCGCCATCGCGAGCCGCACGATCGGGGCATCTCTGCGTCGGCGTTCTGGGGGTCGGTGCTCGCCGAGCTGGGGCAGCGACGCGACGACGCGCTGGTCGCCGCCCTCACCGCGCTCGACGCCGACGCGTGGACCGACGCGCGACCCGCCGCGGTCGCGACCCTGCACGCCGTCTCGGAGGCGGGCATCCCCGTGTGCGTGCTCTCGAACGCCCCGCGCGAGCTCGCCGCGGTGGCCCGCACCCGCGCATGGGCGCCGTTGGTCGACGAGTGGTTCTTCTCGGGCGAGCTGGAGACGGTCAAGCCCGAGCCCGAGATCTATCGCCACGTGCAGGATGCGCTGCAGGTCTCCCCCGGACGCCTGACGTTCTTCGACGACCGGCCCGAGAACGTCGAGGCTGCGTGTCGGGCGGGATGGGACGGCCGCCTATGGGAATCTGATGACGTGACCTCCGCCGCCGTCGCGAGCCTCATCGCCGCGACACCTCCCTCGTGAGCACCTCTCGGCGCGCCGTCACGATCCTCGACGTCGCGGCCGCGGCCGGCGTGTCGAAGTCCACGGTCTCGCGCGCGCTGACCGGGCACGGCGAGGTGAGCGCCGAGGTGCGCGAGCGTATCGAGGCCGCCGCCGACAGTCTCGGCTACGTCGTCAACACGATGGCGCAGGGGCTCCGCACCCGCACGCGCATCCTCGGCGCCGTCCTGCGCGACATGACGCGCCCCTACTACGGAGTGCTCGCGACGGCGCTCGAAGAGCAGGCCGAGCTGCGCGACTATCGTCTGGTCACCGTGGTCGGCGGCGCAGAGCTCACGACGGCCTCTGCCGCCCGGGCGCTGCGCACCCTCGTGTCGCTTCGCGTCGACGGCATCGTGCTCTCGTCGGCCCAGCTCTCGGTCGAAGACCTCGTCCCCATCGTCTCGCGCCTGCCCCTCGTCTCGGTCGGGCGCCTCGAGCGGGTCGAGGGCGCCAGCTCGGTCTCTGTCGACGACAGCGTCGGCGGGGCCGACCTCGCCACCCACCTGCTCGACCGGGGTCACCGGCGTATCGCGGTGCTGGTCGTCGACGAGGGCTACTCGCTCAGCCAGCATCTGCGCACGGTGGCGATGGCCGACGCGGTGCGCGCCGGCGGCGGCGAGGTGGAGTGGTGCCCCGTGCCGAGCGACCGCGACGTCCGCGGGCAGACGCAGCGGCTCGCCGACGAGGGGCGCGTCACCGCGGTGATGTGCCCGACGGATGCCGCAGCCCTCGACGTCATGGACGAGCTCGCGCGCGCCGGGCTGACGACCCCTCGCGACGTGTCGGTGACCGGTTTCGACGCGCAGCCGCCCCTCTCGACGCCGTTGATCGGGCTGACGAGCTTCCGCCAGCCCGTGACCGAGATGGGGAGATGGGCGATCGACGACCTCGTCGACCGCCTGGAGGGCGGCGCCGCACCGCGTTTCGAGGTGATGGCGGGCACCCTCGTCGTCGGCCGCACGACCGCCGCCGCTCCGACCCGCTGACCCGCCGGACTCCGGCGCACCCACGCACCTGGGCGCACGAGGCGATCCCCGTCGCGCGGAGGTGGACCGAGCACACGGCATCCTCGCTCCCGGGTCGGATGCCAGACGCCGGGTTGCGCGCACCTGCCGGTCTCCACCGCCGCCCGGCACGGTCATCGACTGTTCACCCGACCGTTCCGGGAACGTTCCCGATCACGCACCATGCGCCGTTAGATTGACGCGGACCGGGAACGTTCCCGGAACGAAGGAGAACCGATGGCATCGCCCACACCACGCTCCCGGCGCGCCCGCACGGGGATCGGGCCGTGGCTGGTCGTCCCCGCACTGGCGCTGCTCGCGGTCTTCGTCTACGCGCCGATCGCGCGGGGCGTGCAGCTGAGCTTCTTCGGCAGCGACCTGCTCGGAAACCCGAGCCGGTTCGTCGGACTGAACAACTGGGTGCGCTTCTTCAGCGACCCCACCCTGCTGCGCAGCGTCGGCGTCTCACTGCTGATCGCCCTCCTGGCGATGGTCTTCGCCGTCGCGGCCGCGGTCGTAGGGGCCCTTCTGCTCCGCCGCCGACTGCCGGGCCGGGGCGTGTTCCAGATCCTGCTGTCGCTGCCGTTCGCCTACTCGGCGGCCACGGCCTCGGCGGTGTTCGCCGGGCTCTTCGCCCCGTCGGTCGGCGTGATCAACGTGCTGCTGTCGGGCCTCGGAGTGGCCGGGCCGCCGTGGCTGCAAGACCCCGCGTGGGCGATCGTGTCGATCTCGCTCGCGACCGGATGGTACGAGTCGGGGTTCGCCTTTCTCGTGATGGTCGCCGCGGTCAAGAACCTGCCCGACGACGTGCTCGAAGCAGCCAGCCTCGACGGGGCATCGGGCGTGCGGCTGCTGCGCTCGATCCTGCTTCCGCTGCTGTGGCCGAGCATCTTCTTCCTCGTCGTCACCCAGACCATCAGCGGCCTGCAGACGTTCGCGCAGGTGTACGTGCTCACCCGCGGCGGCCCCAGCGACAGCACGCGCACCCTCGTGTTCACGCTCTACGACCTCGCGTTCGGAGGGGGCACGGCCAACTACTCGCAGGCCTCCGTGGTCGCGATCTTCCTCGTCGTCCTCGTCGCCGGGGTGACGGCGCTGCAGTTCGCCGTCACGCGCAGAAAGGCCCGTTCATGACCGCGTCCGTGGCATCCCGCCCCCTCGTGCGTCTGCGCCTCGGCACGACGCTCCGCTTCGTCTCGGCGCTGGTGCTCGTCGCGGCGATGGCGCTGCCCGTCTACCTGACCTTCGCCTCGGCGCTCTTCCCCACCGGCGAGTTCCTGCGCTCGGGGCTGTTCCCGCCGATCGGACACCTGACGCTCGACAACCTGGTCTCGGCGTTCGAAGCGGTGCCGCTCGTGCCGCAGTACCTGACGAGCGCGACGGTGGTGCTCCTGCAGACCACGGCGCAGGTGCTCACCTCGGCCCTCGCCGCGTACGCGCTGGTCTTCCCGAGCTGGCGGTGGCGGGGCGTCGCGTTCACCCTCATCCTCCTCACCCTCGCGATCCCCGGCGAGAGCCTGACCATCCCGAACTATGAGCTCGTCAGCGCGATGGGTCTGCGCGACACGGTGTTCGGGATCGTGCTGCCCTACCTGGCGACGGGGTACACGGTGTTCCTGCTGCGCCAGGCCTTCGCCTCGTTCCCCTACGAGGTATGGGAGGCGTCGCGCCTCGACGGCTGCGGCCACCTCCGCTCGCTCTTCCAGATCGTGCTGCCCTCGTGCCGGGCATATCTGACGACGGCCGCCCTATGGAGCGCGCTCGGCGCCTGGAACGGGTTCTTCTGGCCGCTCCTCATCACCGACTCCGCGACCAACCGCACCATCCAGGTCGGGGTGACGCAGCTGGTCACGGCCGAGATCTCGGCGCCACCGGTCGTCTTCGCCGGCGCGGCCATCGTGCTGCTGCCGACCATCGTCCTCATCGTCCTGAGCCAACGCCTTCTCGTCAACGGGATGGCGAGCGGGTCGCTGCGCTGACGGCGCGGCATCCGCGACCGGCTTTCCCCTCCTCCGATGCCCCACTCACCGAACCCGAATCGAAAGAAGATCCTCGTGAAGAAGCTCCCCCTCGTGGCCGCGGCCCTCGCCGTGACCGCCCTCGCCCTCGCGGGCTGTTCGTCGGATGCCGGCTCGCCCGCGGCGAGCGCCGCGGCTCCGGGACCGTCGGCGCTCGACGGCGCCGGCGAGGTCGACATCACCCTCTGGCACGGCCTCGGCGGGGTGAACGGCACCGCCCTGCAGAGCCTGATCGACCAGTTCAACACGCAGAACGCGGGCAAGATCCACGCCGACGCCGTGTTCCAGGGCACCTACGACGACCTGCTGGCGAAGTACACGTCGAGCCTCAAGGACGGCTCGAACCCGACCATCATGATCGCGGGAGACATCGCCTCGGGTTACATGCGCGACGTGAAGCGCTCGATGTCGCCCGAAGACATGGCCGCCGCCAACCCCGACGACCTGAACCTCGGCGACCTGCGTTCGGCCGCCAAGCGGTACTACAGCTCCGACGGCAAGCTGATGTCGGTGCCGATGAACACCTCGACGCCGACGATGTGGGTCAACGACACCCTGCTCGCCCAGGCGGGGATCGACGCGAGCACGCTGACGTCGCTCGACGCGGTCGCCCACGCCGCGAAGCAGGTGACGCAGAAGACCGGGCAGGCCGGCTTCGTCCAGGCCTTCGACGGCTGGTGGTTCGAGCAGGCCACCGCCGCCGCCGGCGCGCTCTACTGCACGCCCGACAACGGACGCGGGTCGGACGGCCAGCCCACCGCGGTGGGCTACGACGACCCCGCGCAGGTCGCGGCGTTCTCGACCCTGGCCGGGATCTACGCCTCGGGCGCCGGGCTCGACGTGGGCACCGACGGCAACGCCGCCCTCGCCGCGTTCACCGCCGGCAAGGCCGCCATCATGTTCAACAGCTCGGGCGCGGCCGGCGGCATCGTCAAGTCGGGCATGACCGGCTTCTCGGCGCGCCGCTACCCCCTCTCGGGCGACGCCTCGAGCGCCGGCACCATCGTGGGCGGATCGTCGATGTGGCTCAGCGCCACCGCGAGCGACGCGCAGAAGGTCGCGGGCTGGAAGCTCGAGTCGTTCCTGGCCTCGCCCGCGTCGCAGGAGGCGTTCTCGCAGGCCACCGGCTACATCCCGATCAACACGGCCGTCGACTCGTCGGCGACCGAGAAGCAGTTCCTCGCCTCGCACCCCTACGGCCAGGTGTTCCTCGACCAGATCAACTCGGTTCCCCAGGTGCCCGCGACCGCCGGCTGCCTGTCGGGCGCGATGACCGGCATCCGCAAGTCGATCGTGCCCGCGATGCAGTCGGCCTTCTCGGGCAAGGCCTCGATGAGCGACGCCCTCGCCAGCGCCCGCGCAGCCGCGAACGACGCCCTGCAGCAGTACCGAGACCAGCTCGGCGGCTGACCCCACCCCGGTGCGGGCCCGGGACGCCCCGGGCCCGCACCCCGTTCCGGAAGGACACCCCATGGACGATGTGCGCTACGGCGTCTTCCTCCGACCCGACCCCGCCACGTGCTGGGCGGTCACCCAGATCACCGACGCCGTCCGTGCCCAGTTCGGGCTCGTGTCGGCCGGCGCGTTCCCTCCCCACGCCACCCTCGTCGGAAACCTGCGGGCGGCCTCCGAGGGCGCGGTGACGGATGCCGTCACGGCGGCGCTCGACGGGCTGACGGCGTTCCCGCTGCACAACGCCGGCGTCACCCGCGTCGGCGACTGCTGGCTGATGGACGCGCACACCGACGGGACGGGCGTGCCCAACGCCCCGCTCGTCGAGCTGGCAGCACGCGCGATCGATGCGGTGACGCCGCTGTCGATCCCGCACGACGACCACCTCGTCGGCCCGATCGACATCGACGCCTTCTGGGCGCACTTCTCGGTGGCATCGCACGACCTGATCGTCGAGCCGCGCCTGTCCGACGAGGTCGGCGCCTTCATCGCCGGGCTGCCCATCACCTGGCCGACACGGTCGGTCGCCGAGGTGGTCTCGCTCTTCGCCTTCCGCTCCGACGACTGGCGCGCGCAGTGGTGGAGCACGCTGAGCTGGCGCCACGTGCGCTCGTGGACACTGCCGGCTCGCGCCGAGGCGACGCGTGCCTGAGCCGCGCTACGGGGTCTTCCTGCGTCCCGAGCCCGAGCTGTGCGTGGCCGTCACCCGGATCACGCACGCCCTGCGCGCGCAGTTCGGGCTGCTCTCGGCGGCGGCGTTCCCGCCGCACGTCACGCTCGTCGGCTCGCTCCTCACCGAGGCGCCGGTCGCGCAGCTCGAGGCGGCCGTCGACGAGGCCGTGCGCGGGCAGGGACCGATCCTGTTGGTCAACGCGGGCCTGCGGACGCCCGATCCGGGCATCCCGATCGATGTGCACACCGACGCAGACGGCTCGCCCAACCCGCCGCTGCTCCGTCTCGCCCACGCGGTGTTCGACCGGGTGCTTCCCCTCGGCGTGCCCGGCGACGACCGCGTCAACCCGCACTCGCGAGAAGACTTCTGGGCGCACCTGTCGCTCGCGTCCCACGACCTTGCGCGGCGCCCCGACCTCTACACCGAGGTGCGCACGTTCGTCGACGGCCTGCCGATAGCGATCCCCCGTCGGTCGGTCGCCGACACCGTGTCGCTGTTCGAGTTCCACACCGCCGACAGCTGGTACGGCCCCTGGTGGGAGACCCTCACCTGGCGCCACCTGAGGTCGTGGACCCTGCGCTGACCCGCGAGCGCCTCGACGGTCCCGGATGCCGTGCGCCTGGCATCCGGGACCGTCGTCGTCTCACGACCGACGCGGACCGAGACGGCGACGCAGCAGATCGACGGCCCACAGCACGGCGATCGTGGCCCATCCGATGCGGACGGCCGAGAAGACGCCGAGCACCCAGAGCACCGCGGCGAGGGCATCGGTCGGATAATGGACGCCGTCGACGACCACCGACGCCGCCATCAGCACGATCAGAACGATGCCGGCGATCAGCGCGGGCACCTGCCACGCCGTTCCGCGCAGCATGACCACGGTGGTCACGGTCAGCGCGGTGACGAACACGACATGGCCGCTGGGGAACGACGCATCGAGCGGCATCGTGTCGAAGTGATGCGCGAGACCCGCGACGTCGGGGCGCGGCCGGTCGACGAGCAGCTTGACGATGTCGGAGAGCACCCAGGTGAGAGCGACCGTCCCCACGAACGCGGCGGCCGTGCGCAGACGACGGCTCACCGCCCACACCGCCGCCGTCGCCACGAGGGTCAGCACGATGGCGGGCACCGGCTTGAGCACCTCGTAGACGGTCTCGGCGACGTGGCCGATCAGGCCCGTGCGCGCGATGTTGGCCGCGTCGACGAGTCCCTCGTCGAACGGTGCCGCCCGCAGCACGAAACCGATGGCCGTCAGCACGACGATCGTCGCCACGGCGACGATCGACGCACGAACGGGATGGCGCGAGGGCTCGAGCAGGGCGTTCTCGCGTCGCAGCGAGCGCTGCCGCAGGGAGTCCGAGGTCACGAGCGAATGATGCTCAAAGAATCTATGGAATCCGCTGAGCGTCGTCCCCTCACGCGACGGTGAAGACGACCTCGACCTCGACGGGGCTGTCGAGCGGCAGCACGGGCACGCCGACCGCCGAGCGCGCGTGCGCCCCCGCCTCGCCGAACACCTGTCCCAAGAACTCGCTGGCCCCGTTGACGACGGCCGGCTGCCCGGTGAACTCGGGCACGGATGCCACGAACCCCGTCAGTTTGAGCACGCCGGTGAGGTTGTCGACGCCGCCGACCAGGGCGGCCGCCGCCGCGAGGGCATTGAGCGCGCATTGACGCGCGTAGACCGTGGCATCCGCCGGCGCGACCAGCCCCGCGGACTCGCCGACCTTGCCGGTCGCCGGGAGGGCGCCCTGCACCATCGGGAGCTGGCCCGAGGTGTAGACGAGGTCGCCGTGCCGCTTCGCCGGGATGTAGGACGCGACCGGGGGCACGACGGCGGGGACGTCGACGCCGAGAGCGGCGAGGCGCTCCGAGACGCTCACTGCTCGCCCTCGAACTGGCGGGCCGCGGTCTCGGCCGCACCGAGGCCGGCGTTGGCCGCTCCCCCGCCGATCGGACGCTTGAAGTACGCGACGAGGCCGCCCTCCGGCCCGGTGACGACCTGGACGAGCTCCCACCCCTGCTTGCCCCAGTTGTTGAGGATCGCGGCGGTGTTGTGGATCAGCAGCGGCGTGGTGAGGTACTCCCACGTTGTCATTCGGGCTCCCGGCGGGTCGGCTCGACGAGCGAGCGCGGAGATGGAACGCGTACGCGCGCGAGCGCACGCCATCGAGGCATCGCCCAGCAACGTCGCTTAGCATCAAGCCTATGCCTGAGAACAAACGTACGGCCAGCGGCGCCCTCGGCGGCATCGTCGGCCTCATCGGTTTGAGCGCCGCCGCCGGTGTCCTCATCACCGCGGCCGTGACGCCGGCGATCGCCGTCTCGGGCGCCGCCGCCAGCGGTGCGATCACCATGTTCGACAACATGCCGAGCTATCTCGAGATCGACGAGCTCATGCAGCCCACCACCCTGTGGGCGGGCGACCAGGTGCTCGCGCGGTTCTATGACCAGAACCGCTCGCCCGTCACCTACGACCAGGTGGCGCCGGTCATGTACGACGCGATCCTGTCGTCCGAAGACCCGCGCTACTACCAGCACGGCGGCGTCGACCTGATCGGGACCACGCGTGCACTGCTCAGCAACGCCGCCGGCGGCCAGACCCAGGGCGGATCGTCGATCAGCCAGCAGTACGTGAAGAACGTTCTGGTCCAACGCTGCGAACGCGACGCCCACGCCACGGATGCGACCGACTCGCAGCCCGCGATGACCCGCGACGAGGCACTGCAGAAGTGCGCCCTCGAGGCCGTGCAGTCGGAGGGCATCGAGGGGTACCAGCGCAAGCTGCAGGAGATGCGCTACGCGGTGCAGCTCGAGAAGCAGTACACGAAGGACCAGATCCTCCTCGGCTACCTCAACATCGCCAACTTCGGCGGCACGACCTACGGCATCGACGCGGCGGCGAAGTACTACTTCGACGTCCCGGCCTCGCAGCTGAGCCTCGGCCAGGCCGCGACTCTGGCGGGAATGGTCCAAAACCCGAACACATACCGTATCGACAAGCCGGACGGCTCCATCTACGGCGACAACGGCAAGACCTACAACAAGGCCCCGGACGGATCGATCGACGACGTCGACCACGACACGATCCAGGCCCTGTACACGCTCCTCGACAAGGGCGAGATCACCCAGGACCAGCTCCTCAAGGCCGCCGACGGGTACAGCGCCACCAAGGGCCGCCAGCTCTACGTCCTCAGCCGCATGGAAGCCGACGGCAAGATCACGCACGCGCAGTACGTCGCCGCAGCGATCGAGCCGATCACGCCGAAGATCACGCCGGCGACCCAGGGCTGTGCAACGTCGATCGCGCCGTACTTCTGCGCCTACGTGGTGTCCGTCATCCTCAACGACCCGGCATTCGGCTCGGACAGCGACGACCGCGTGCAGGCCCTCCGCCAGGGCGGGCTCAACATCTACACGACGCTCGACCTCCGTATGCAGGACGCCGCTCAGAAGGCGATGGACAACTACGCGCCCCAATCGGTTCCGAACATGAAGTTCGGCTCGACGTCAGTGAACCTCGAGGCAAAGACCGGCCGCGTTCTCGCCATGGCGCAGAACACGAAGTTCACCGAGGACGAAGCGCTGGCCGACTCGGACCCGTCGTACAGCTCGATCGTCTTCGCGGGCGATTCGACGAACGGTGGATCCATCGGCTTCAGCGCGGGCTCGACGTTCAAGCTGTTCACCCTCATCGATTGGCTGGAGAAGGGTCACTCGGTCAACGAGACGTTGAACGGTCGCGCCGGACCCGCCCCGAACATGAAGAACTCGTGCGGCAGCGACTGGATCAACACGTCCAAGTACCAGATCGGGAACTTCGGGAACAGCAGCGGTTACGTGGGAACGCCGATGATGTTCACGCGGGACTCCCTGAACACCGGATATCTCGCGATGGCAGCGCAGCTCGATCTTTGTGACATCTCCAAGGTCGTCAAGAAGATGGGGGTGACCACGGGTAGCGGCAAGGACATCCAGATGGCGGTGGCCAACAATGTGATCGGCGACTCCGCCGTCTCACCGCTCGCCATGGCGGGCGCCTATGCGACGGTGGCGAACGGCGGAAACTACTGCCAGCCGAAGGTCATCGACAAGGTCACCGACAGCAAGGGTGCCGAACATGCTGCTCCGCAGCGCACGTGCTCGCCCGTCCTGACCCCGGAGGTTGCCGCGACGGCTGCGTATGCGCTGCAAGGCGTCATGGCCCGCGGCGGCACGGGTAGCGACGGCAATCCCGGCGATGGCACTCCGCTCATCGGCAAGACGGGCACGCACGAGCACTGGCAGACGTGGATGATCGAGTCCTCCACGAACGTCACGACGGCGGTGTGGGCCGGCAACTACGACGGGCTCCAGGACGTGTTCTCTCCCCGTTACAAGGGGCGGACCCTGAACAACGTCCGTTTCCCGATCGCGCAAGATGTGCAGAGAGAGGCCGACCAGCTCTACGGCGGCGACAAGTTCCCCGGTCCGGCGAGCAACCTCACCCGCACGATCCTGCGCGACGTGCCCAATGTCGTCGGGCAGAACGTCAACGACGCGACGAACGCCCTCCAGCAGGCCGGGTTCCAGGTGACGGTCGGCACCCCGGTCGACTCGCCGAGCGGCGGCGACACCGTGGCGGCGCAGAACCCGAGCGGACAGGCCGCGGCCGGTTCCACGATCACCATCAGCCCTGGCAACGGGCAAGGAGCCACGGTCCCCACCGTCGCCGGCACCGGGCTAAACGCGGCACGGACCACCCTGCAAGGCGCGGGGTTCACCAACCTCACGATCGGCTCGTGCACCAAGAACCCGTCGGCACCGCCCGAGGGACAGGTGACAGGAACCAACCCGCCGGCCGGAACGGCGACCAACCGCAGCACTCCTGTCGCGATCGACGTGGTCGCGAAGGACTGCCCGTGACCCGCCGCGCGCTCTCGGCCGCCCTCGCACCCCTCGGGGTCGCGGGGGCGGCCGCCGTCGGGGCCGCCGTGTGGGGCATTGGCGTCGAGAGGTATCTCTTCACGACCCGCTATCACGCCCTTCGTGTGCTACCGAAGGGCAGCGAGCCGATCCGCGTCCTCCATGTGTCGGACGCTCACATGGCTCCGTGGCAGCACCGCAAGCAGGACTGGATGGCGCGACTGGCCGAGCTCTCCCCCGATCTGGTCGTCAACACCGGCGACAACCTCGGGCACCGGGACGGGCTGACGGGCCTCCGCTCCGCCTTCGCTCCTCTGCGCGGTGTCCCCGGTCTGTTCGTCCACGGGTCGAACGACTTCCAGGAGCCGTCGCCGCGCAATCCCCTGCGCTACTTCCTCGGCCCGTCGGGGAGCCAACCGAAGCACAGGCATCTCGATGTGGATGCGCTCGACCGCTATCTCGGCGACGACCTGGGCTGGCACCTGCTCGACGACACCGCCGTTTCGCTCGACGTGAAGGGCACCCGCATCACCGCCTTCGGCGTCAACGACGCTCATCGCGAGTGGGACCACCCCGAGCTCATCCCGGCTGCCCTCGAGGGTCTGCCCGCGGCCGACCTCACGGTGGGGGTCACCCACGCCCCCTATCGCCGCACGCTCGACGAGTTCGTCGACCTCGGCGCCGAGGTGCTGTTCGCCGGCCACACGCACGGTGGACAGGTGCGCATTCCGTTCCGCCGCGACGCCCTGGTCGCGAACTGCGACATCCCGCTCGACCAGGCCCGCGGCTTGAGCGAGTGGACGCGCGGCGGCCGCACGGTCCCGCTCAACGTCAGCGCCGGCCTCGGTCACTCGATCTACGCGCCCGTGCGCTTCGCATGCAGGCCCGAGGCGTCGCTGATCACGCTGCTTCCGAGTTGACCGCTCCTCCCCACACGCCGAGGGCCTCGATCCGTCAACGGATCGGGGCCCTCGGCGTTCGAGCGTCACCGGCGAACCGGCACGATCGAGTCTCCTCAACAGAAGGGACTCCTCCATGCACCATCGTCCTCCTGCCTTCCGAGGTCGGCGGCGGCGCGGCGTCGTCGCCCTGCTCGCCCTCCTCACGTGCGCCCTGGGGCTCTCCGTCCCGGCAGCACACGCGGCCGACCGGGGCGTCGGCTTCGGCACCTGGGCGCCGCTGTCGTCGACCGGCTGGCACGGCTCCATGCGCGTGGGCTCCGTCGAGACCTATTGCATCCATCCGGGGTTGCCGACGCCGACCGGCACGACGTCCGACCGCGGCGTGAGCCACGACGCGAACGGCCTCAGCCCGCAGCAGCTGGTGTCGATCAACCACCTCGTGTCGACTTACGGTCAGACTGACGACCCCGTGCAGGCGGCGAGTGTCGGCTGGGCGGTGAAGGCCATCGCCGATCGCGAGACGACACTCCATTCGTGGGGATACACGGGAGACTCCCTCCCCGAGGCCATCCACTGGATCCTGCGGCGCGTGACGCCCGAGAACAGCGCGGCGATCCAGCAGCGCACCGAGCAGTATCTGGCAGAGGCCCTGGCCGTGCCCGTGCCGCGGGTGGGCGGCGCTTTGACGCTCACCACCGACTCGCAAGACCCAACCCGGGGCACGGTCGTCGCCGATGTCGACCCGACGGCGACGGGCTCGTTGCGTCTCGCCCATGCGGTGTTCGCAGACACCGGCCGCGCAGAGCGCACCGACGTACGGGGCGGAGTCGTGTACCCGATCATCTCCGCCCACCCCGACGGCGACACGCGTCCCTACTCGGTCGCCGCGCTCGGCACGTTCTCGGTCGCCACAGCCGCAGTGCACCACTTCACCACCACCGGCCAGCAAGAGACCGCCGGCCCGGCCGAGCCGACCACGTTCGAGCTGTCGGCCCAGGATGCCACCCCGCGTCCGGTCCTGTTCACCCCGCGGCTCACGACCGAGGCCCACATCGACGCCGACACGTTCGTCGACGAGGTCGACATCTTCGCTCATGACAGCGACTGGGCGCGGACGGTCGACGGCACGTTCGTCACGATCACCGCGACCGCCGACGTGTATCGGACGGGCGCCTACCCGGCGGAGGCACCCGACGTGCCCGCCGGCCTGACGCCGGTCACCCAGTTGCATCTCGTCACCGATCCGTCACGCGGTCCTGGTATCTACACTGTGCAGGGAGCGGAACCTCTGCCCGGCCCCGGCGTCTATACGGCGGTCTGGCACATCGCGCAGTCCGAGCAGTCGGCCGAATCGGCACCCCACCTGCCGAACGGGTATCGGTGGCAAGAGAAGTTCGCGGAACCGACCCAGACCGAACAGATCGTGCCACCGGCGCCGTCACCATCGCCCACATCCACACCAGCGCCGACGCCCGTCATCCCGGTCGATGACGCTCCCCCGCCGTCCCCCGCGACAGCATCCTTGGCAGCCACGGGTACCCCTCTGACCGAGGAGCAGTCGGCCGGGCTGGCGGTCGGAGCGACCTTGCTCGTCGGCACTGGGCTCGCTCTTCTCACGCGTAGACGCGCGCGCCTTCCCCGCTGAATCGAAGAGTACGCTCCGCTCCTTCTTCGGGGCGGAGCGTACTCGCGCGATCGGCACGACACCCCCGACCTGCGCCGCGGTTCGATGCACGGTCCGGAACAGGGTAGACTTGCAGGGTTGCCACGGGGTGTGGCGCAGCTTGGTAGCGCGCGTCGTTCGGGACGACGAGGCCGCAGGTTCAAATCCTGTCACCCCGACCAATTCAAGAATGTGTCACCCTTCGGATGAAGAAACCCGTTCGAAGACGCTAGTCGAAGAGTCCTCCGCAAACGCGCGAGGGCTCTTTGCTTTACAGGAGACATCCTCCTCCAACGAATGTGTGATCCTTCGTGGTCAGACATCCGGTGAACCGGGAAATGAGGCTATCCCGCCTCCCCCTTTCCCCACAGCATCTATGGACATTCTGGCCCGGGTGGGTCCACGCCATAGCGACGCGCGCAGGCGTCTTCACGTCGTGCAGTCTTCTTGCGTGACCACCGCCCCGGGTGAGCGCATTCTCATGCCCGCAACGGCAGCGGCGACACCGGCTTCGTCACCGCGAACGCGAACGTCGTGTCGATGGACGCCAGTGACGGGATCGCACGCAGGTCTTCGCGCAGCAGGCGCTCGTATTCCTCGAAGCTCGGGGTGACGATGCGCACGAGGTAGTCCCAGTCGCCGGCGAGGAGGTGCGCTTCGACGATGTCGTCGATGGAGCGCAGCCGTCGCTCGACGGCGTCGACGGTCGTCGCCTCGTGCGATGCCAGACGCAGACGGACGAAAGCCGTGATCGAGAGGTCGACCGCCTTCGGCGACACGACCGCACGGTAGCCCTGGATGACACCGGCACGCTCCAGCTGGCGCACGCGGCGCAGACACGGCGACGGCGAGAGACCGACACGATCGGCCAGCTCCTGATTCGTCAGGCGCCCATCCTGCTGTAGCTCCGTCAGAATGTGCTTGTCAATGTCGTCCATCGGGTGCATGTAGCAGATTCTGCCGCTCACGCCGCATATGAAGCAAGATTCGCAATCGCCTGCTCTGGCGGTGTTCCTACGCTCGAAGACGTGACGTTCGCCCTTCCGCACCCCCGCTCGCTCTCACGCTCGACGATCGTGGGACTGGCCGCTCTGACGATGACGGTGGCGCTGTGGTCGGCGTTCGCATTGTCGACCCGCGCCCTGGGGCACAGCGGGCTGACGGTAGCGGATGCCTCCATCCTGCGCTTCGGTGTGCCCGCGGTCGCGCTGATCCCGTGGATGCCGCGGACCCTTCGTGCCCTCCGCGCCGAGAGGTCCACGGTGGTCGCGCTCGTGCTGCTCGCAGGGCTGCCGCATTTCCTGCTGTTCGCCTGGGGCGCTCAGCTCACCTCGGCTGCCCTCACGGGGCTTCTGGTGCCGGGGACCGTTCCTCTTTTCGTCACCGTGCTGTCGTGGATGCGGTACCGCCGCCGCCTCTCCCGTCGCCGCTGGGTGGCGCTCGGCGCGATCACGACAGGTGTCGCCGCGAGTGCCCTGTGCACCGGCGGGGACGCGAGCGTGGGCGGGGTCGCCGTGCTCGTCGTCGCCGGGTTCGTGTGGGCGCTGTACACCCTGGGCTTGTCGGCGACGAGACTCGACCCCCTGGGCGTCATGGTCGTCGTGAGCGTGACCTCGCTCGGAGCGACGGTCGTTCTCGCGTCGACGGGCGTCATGCCGTCGCATCTGCTCGACGGCACGGCGGACGCGCACGACATCGTGACGTACGCCGTGCTCCAGGGCATCGGCACGGGACTGCTCTCCACGACCTGCTATGTGCTCGCCGTCAAGCATCTCGGCGGCGTCGCCGCAGCCACCGCGGGCGCGCTCAGCCCCGTCGTCACCGCTGTGATCGCGGTGCCGCTTCTCGGCGAGCCGATCACAGCAGGGCTGGCGATCAGCCTCGCCCTGATCGTGTCGGGCGTCGTCGTCTCGTCGTCCGAACCTGCTCGGCGGGAGTCCGCAACGGATCCGGCTGGACCGCCGCGGCACCGCGAGGTCGACGACGTCACCCGCGCTGCCACGACGCTTCACGGGAGCAGCCCGCAGGGCGCGCCCAGCCCTCTCGGCTAAGATCGACGGCGGTCCGCAGCGCCGTGAGGCGCGATCGACCGCATCGGAGCCCGCACACGTCGAGGCACCCGACATCCCGACTCCCTCATCCGACAGGAGCCCCGTGTCCGCCACCTCGCCGCGTCTGGTCGCCTTCGACCTCGACGACACCCTCGCCCCCTCGAAGACCGCGATCGACCCGCGCATGGGCGATCTGCTGCTCGCTCTCGCCGACCGCGTCGAGGTCGCGATCATCTCGGGCGGACAGCTTCAGCAGTTCCGCTCGCAGGTGGTGGAGCGTCTGCCCGTGGCATCCGGCGATCTGCTGTCGCACCTGCACCTGATGCCGACCTGCGGCACGCAGTACTACCGCCTCGGCGTCGACGGCATCGAGACCGTGTACGCGCACTCCCTCAACGACGATGAGAAGACGCGCGCGCTGTCGGCCGTGCGCGAAGAGGCCGAACGCCTCGGCCTGTGGGAGGCCGACCCCTGGGGCGACATCCTCGAGGACCGCGGGTCGCAGATCACGTTCTCGGCCCTCGGCCAGCAGGCGCCCCTCGACGCCAAGATGGCATGGGACCCGACCGGCGAGAAGAAGAACAGCCTGCGCGAGGCCGTGGCCGCACGCATCCCCGACCTCGAGGTGCGCTCGGGCGGCTCGACCTCGGTCGACATCACCCACCGCGGCATCGACAAGGCCTACGGCATGCGCCAGCTCGCCGATGCCACCGGCATCCCGCTCGACGACATGCTCTTCGTGGGCGACCGTCTCGACCCCGACGGCAACGACTACCCCGTGCTCGCCATGGGCGTCGACTGCCACTCGGTGCACGGCTGGGAAGACACCGCCGACTATCTCGACGCGCTCATCCCGACGCTGCCCGAGCGCACCGCCCGCTGAACGGCTCCCGTCAGAGGATCTGGCCGATCGGCTCGCGCTTCTCGGCCTGGAAGCGGTCTTCTGTGCGCCCGTAGGCCCAGTAGCCCGACAGCGACACTTGGTCGCGCGCCAGGCCGCGTCGGCCGAAGAGCACGTCGCGCAGCGCCTTCATCGCCTCACGCTCCCCGTGCGCGAAGACCTGCCCGCGCCCGGCGGGAGGCCCCCACCCGGCGACGGCGTCGACGAGGACGCGCGACGTGCCCGCGACGTCGTCGCCCCGGTGCAACCAGCGCACCTCGACACCGTCGGGGGCGCGCAGCGCCAGTTCATCGCCGGCACCCTGCACCTCGATGAGCGCGACGCCGGTGGCATCCGGGGACAGCGCCTCGAGGGCCGCGGCGATGGCGGGGATGGCGGAGTCGTCGCCCGCGAGCAGGTGCCAGTCGGCGGTCGGACCGGGGGCGTATCCCCCGCCCGGGCCGACGAGCACGAGGCGGTCGCCCGCACGCGCCGATGCCGCCCAGGGCCCGGCGAGCCCCTCGTCGCCGTGCACGACGAAGTCGATGGCCAGCTCGTCGCCGTCGACCTCGCGCACCGTGTAGGTGCGGGTGACGGGCAGATCGGCGGGGGCGAGACGTTCGCGCAAGGCCGCGAGGTCGTACGGAGGCTCGAGGCCGAGCTCGGGCTTGGCGAAGTGGATCTTGACGTAACGGTCGGTGTACGGGCTCGCGCGGAACGCCGACAAGTCGGCGCCGCGGGCCCGCACGCGCACCAGGTGCGGCGACAGCCACTCGGTCGAGACGACCTCGAGCACGTGCTGCGGACGAGGGGGGCGGGCGGGGCGATCGGTCATGACGCTTCCTTTCACGCGACGACGTCGGCCGCCTCGGGGCTGCGCAGCGCCTCGGCGACCTGGGTGTAGTACCCGGTGATGTGATCGCGCACGACCTCGCGCGCGACGGCGGAGTCGCCGGATGCCACGGCCTCGACGATGCGACGGTGCTCGCGCCGCAGCCGGTCGGCGGTGGCGCTCCAGTCGTCCAGGCGCGCGGCGCCGGTGCGCGTGTACCCCTCGATCGAGGTGCGGAGGCCGGCCATCATGGCCGTGACCACGGCGTTGCCGGACGCCTCGGCGAGCGCCTGATGGAAGCGGGCGTCGAGGGCGAGGAAGTCGGACCTGTCGAGGTCGTCGGCGTCCATGGCATCGAGGATCTTGTGCACGTCGACCAGGTCGGCGCCGGTCCGGGCGAGGCGGTCGGCCACGTCGCACTCGAGCACGACACGCGTGCGGACGACGTCGATCAGCGGGAACCCGCTCGCCGCGACCTGCAGACGCAGGAAGGCGGCGAGCCCGCCCCGGGGCGTGGTCACGATGACCGCGCCGGCGGTCGGGCCCGACCCGGTGCCCGTTCGCACGACGCCGAGCACCTCGAGCACGCGCATCGCCTCGCGGACGCTGGAGCGGCCGACGCCCAGCTGCGCGGCGAGCTCGCGCTCGGGCGTCAGACGGTCGCCCGGCCCCAGCCGCCCCTCGCGCAGATCGGACTCGATCCGTTCGAGCACGACCTGCCAGGCGCGCGGCGCGTCAGTGGTCATGTCTCCCCCGGCTGATCGATCGGGCGTGTGGCCTGACCACACTACGCCCGATCCGTCACGCCTCGGCGGACGTGGCGTATCCGGCGGGATTGGTGGTCTGCCAGTTCCAGTAGTCGCGGCAGGCGTCGTCGATCGTCAGACGTGTGCGCCAGCCGAGCACGTCGGCAGCCTTCGTGGGGTCGCAATAGGTCGCCGCGACGTCTCCGGGACGACGGTCGAGGATCTTTTTGGGCAGTTCGTGCCCGACGGCCTTCTCGAACGAGGCGACCAGCTCGAGCACGCTGACGGGCCGCCCGGTGCCGAGGTTGAACACCTGGTGGCCCGGCTCGGCCTTCTCGAGCGCGACGACGTGCCCCTCGGCGAGATCGACGACGTGGATGTAGTCGCGCAGCCCGGTGCCGTCGGGGGTGTCGTAGTCGTCGCCGAAGATGCCGACCTCGTCGAGCGTTCCGATCGCCACGCGCGAGACGTACGGCATGAGGTTGTTCGGGATGCCCGCCGGGTCTTCGCCGATCAGTCCCGACGGGTGGGCGCCGACCGGGTTGAAGTAGCGCAGCACCGTGACGTTCAGCTCGGGGTTCACCCGCGCGACGTCGGCGAGCACGACCTCGTTCATCCGCTTGGACTTGCTGTAGGCGTTCGACAGGTCGATGCTCGTCGTCGACTCCTCGGTGAACGGCAGATCCGACGGGTCGGAGTACACGGTGCCGGTGCTCGAGAAGACGAACGACCGGATGCCGTGCGCGATGCCTGCCCTCAGCAGGGCGAACGTGGTGTCGAGGTTGTTCGAGTAGTACGCGAGCGGCTTCTGGGTGGACTCCCCCACCGCCTTGAACGCCGCGAGGTGGATGACCGCGTCGATCGGACCGTGCGTGTCGAACACGGATGCCACGACCTCGTCGTCGCCGGCGTCGCCGACGACCAGCGGCGCGGGCTTGCCGGTGATCTTCTCGACACGCTCGGCGGCCACCGCGTGGGTGCCCGACAGATCATCGAGGAGGACGACGTCGTGACCGGCTTCGAGCAGGGCCACGGCCGTGTGGGTTCCGATGTAACCGGCACCGCCGGCCAGGAGTACGCGCATGCCTCCAGGCTATCGCTCGGCGCCGACATCGCTCGCCGCCCCCGAGCCCCCGACGGGGCATCGTGCCGGGCTCCGGAAGAACGTTGCCCGGACCGGACGTTACCGCGGATCAGGCCCGCTCATCGCCGCCGGGCTCCGGAGCGCGGCACGTGCACGCATCGAGCCCGTGCCGACGAGCCTCAACGGCCGTCGAGGCGCCCGCCCGACTCGCGCAGGTAGCACGCGGCGCACATCGACTCGTACGTCACCTCGCCCTGGATCTGACCCTCGTCGATCGCGACCTGATCGCCGTCGAACACGAAGCGCCCACCCACCAGCCGGGCGTTGAAGATCGCCTTGCGTCCGCATCGGCAGATCGTCTTGAGCTCTTCGAGGCTGTGCGAGATCTCGAGCAGCCGCGCCGAGCCCGGAAAGGCCTCGGTGCGAAAATCGGTGCGGATGCCATAGGCGAGCACCGGGATGCCGTCGAGCACCGCGATCCGCAACAGGTCGTCGACCTGCGCCGGCGTGAAGAACTGCGCCTCGTCGACGAGCAGGCAGGCGACCGGCGCGCGACCGGCCGCGGTGTGGAACGCCTCGCGGAGATCGTCGCCCGCGCCCACGAGGAAGTCGACCGCACGGCTCACCCCGAGACGGCTCTCGATCTGGTCCGCGCCCTTCGTGTCGATCTCGGGCTTGGCGAGGAGCACGCGCTGTCCGCGCTCCTCATAGTTGTACGCCGCCTGCAGAAGGGCCGTGGACTTGCCCGAGTTCATCGCTCCGTAGCGGAAGTACAGCTTCGCCACGCGCAGGCTCAGGGGTTGATCGCGAGCGCGCGAGCCGTGGCATCCAGCTCGGCGCGCGCCGCGTCGGGGCGCGTGTTGAGCGTCTCGCCGTAGCTCGGGATGAGCGCGCGCAGACGCGGCTCCCACTCGGGCATGCGGTCGGGGAAGCACGTCTTGATCAGGCCGAGCATGATCGACACCGCGGTGGAGGCGCCGGGCGACGCACCGAGCAGCCCGGCGATCGTCCGGTCCTCGGATGTCACGACCTCGGTGCCGAACTGCAGCACGCCGCCCTTCTTGGGGTCGCGCTTCATGACCTGGGCGCGCTGACCGGCGTCGAGCAGCTCCCAGTCCTCGGCCTTGGCCGTCGGCATGAACTCGCGCAGACTGTCGACCTTCTTGGCGTGGGTCTTGAGCAGCTCGCTGACGAGGTACTTGATCAGCCCGGGATTGTCGACGGCGACCTTGAGCATCGGCAGGATGTTGTGCGGACGCACCTGGGTCACGATGTCGAGCATCGAGCCGTTCTTCAGGAACTTGGGGCTGAACGTGGCGAAGGGGCCGAACAGCAACGAGGTCTCGCCGTCGACGACGCGGGTGTCGAGGTGCGGCACCGACATGGGCGGAGCTCCGACAGAGGCCTGCGAGTACACCTTCGCGCGATGCTGGGCCACGATCGCGGGGTTCGACGTCTTGAGCCACTGGCCGCCGATCGGGAAGACGCCGTAGCCCTGGATCTCGCGGATGCCCGATCGCTGCAGCAGCTTGAGCGCCCAGCCGCCGGCGCCGACGAAGACGAACTTCGCGTTGATGGAGCCGGGGGTCTTGCCGATCGTGTGGCGGTAGTGCACCTCCCACGACCCGTCCTTCTGCTTCTTGAGCTTCTTGACGTCGTGGTTGGTGACGACCTCGACGCCCTTCTCGCGCAGGTCGGCGAAGAGCTGGCGCGTGAGCGAGCCGAAGTCGACGTCGGTGCCGGCCGGCACCCGCGTCGCGGCGAAGGGCTCGCCCTTGCGGCGCTTCTGCATCAGCAGCGGAGCCCACTGGTTGATGACACGCGAGTCCTCGGTGTACTCCATGCCCGCGAACAGGGGCTGCTGCTTGAGCACCTCGTAGCGCTTGCGCAGGAAGGCGACGTCTTTCTCGCCGCGCACGAACGTCATGTGGGGCGTGGCGTTGATGAACGTCGACGGCTCGTCGAGCACGCCCTCGGCGACCAGCGAGGCCCACAGCTGACGGCTCTGCTGGAACTGCTCGTTGATCGCGACGGCCTTGGCCGGGTCGATCGAGCCGTCTTCGGCCTCGGGTGTGTAGTTGAGCTCGCACAGCGCCGCGTGGCCGGTGCCCGCGTTGTTCCAGGCGTTCGAGCTCTCTTGCGCCACTTCGCTCAGTCGCTCGAGCACCGCGATCTTCAGATCGGGCTGCAGGTCTTTGAGCAGCGTCCCGAGCGTGGCCGACATGATGCCGCCACCGATGAGAAGAACGTCGACGTTTTCAGTCACCCGTCGATTCTAGGCGCGTGCTGAGAGGTGTCTCGACATCGAGAGATCGGTCGCTTCGACATCGAGACAACCCCGGCATGGCATCCGGATGCCGGGCTCAGGCGCGCGTGAGAAGGCCCTGCGCGACGAGCTCGGCGATCTGCACCGCGTTCAGCGCCGCACCCTTGCGCAGGTTGTCGTTGCTGATGAACAGCACGAGACCCTTGCCCTCGGGAGCGGACTGGTCGGCGCGGATGCGGCCGACGTAGCTGGGGTCGGTGCCGGCGGCCTGCAGGGGCGTGGGCACCTCTTCGAGACGCACGCCCGGGGCGTCGGCGAGCAGCTCGCGCGCGCGCTCGGGCGTGATGTCGCGGGCGAACTCGGCGTTGATGCTGAGCGAATGGCCCGTGAAGACGGGAACGCGCACGCACGTGCCGGCGACGCGCAGGTCGGGCAGCTCGAGGATCTTGCGGCTCTCGTTGCGGAGCTTCTTCTCTTCGTCGGTCTCGTTGAGGCCGTCGTCGACGAGGTTGCCCGCGAACGGGATGACGTCGAACGCGATCGGGGCGACGTACTTCTCCGGCTCGGGGAAGTCGAGCGCGGAGCCGTCGCGCACGAGCCTCTCGACATCGCCCTGCGCGAGCACGCCCTCGACCTGGCCGAGCAGCTCCTGCGCGCCGGCGAGGCCGGAGCCCGAGACCGCCTGGTACGTGCTGACGATGAGACGCTCGAGACCCGCTTCGGCGTCGAGCACCTTGAGCACGGGCATGGCGGCCATGGTCGTGCAGTTGGGGTTGGCGACGATGCCCTTGACGGCCTGGTCGATCGCGTGCGGGTTGACCTCGCTCACGACAAGGGGCACCTCGGGGTCCATGCGCCACGCGCTGGAGTTGTCGATCACCAGGGCGCCGGCCTCGGCGAAGCGGGGGGCGTGGGCGCGGCTGCCGGTGGCGCCGGCGGAGAACAGGGCGACCTCGACGCCGGACGGGTCGGCGGTGGCGACGTCTTCTACGACGACGGAGTGCCCGCCGACCTCGATCGAGGTGCCGGCCGAGCGCGCCGTGGCGAACAGGCGCAGCTCGCGAATCGGGAACGACCGCTCGGCGAGGATCTCGAGCATGACGGTGCCGACCTGGCCGGTGGCGCCGACGACGGCGAGGGAGATTCCGGAATCGGAGATGCGGGTCATGCGGGGTACCTCGGGTGTTCGGGTGATGGACGCCGCGACGGCGGCGTTCGGGTCAGACTAGCGCGGCGACGGGGTTCGCATCGGCCGACGACGGCACGACTCAGGAAATTCGGCGGCTGCACGACGCAGATCGGCGGGATTCCGGCGGTGTGGACGGGGTGGCGGCGCATCGTGCAGGAGTCGTGCTCGGCGGGGCAGGAAGATCGCCGACCCCGCGCGCGCATGATGTCGACGGGGTGGCCGAGACCGGCAGGACACCACCCGGCCGCCGGTCCCGCCGACGGGCATCTCGCGACCGACTCGTGGTCTTCTCGCCCCGGGCACCGCGATCTGCGCCGACACCGGGCTCGCGCCCCACGTCGGACGGGCCGCATGCCTCGCGGCGATGGGGCGGAGACCCTGTGGGAGCGGTCGTCAGCGGCCGGTGCCGGCGTGCACGGTCGCCTCGGCGTCGCCGTCCAGACCGTACGCCGTGTGCACGAGGCGGGCCGCCTCGGCGAGGTCGACACCGCGGACGACGACGGAGATGCGGATCTCGGAGGTCGAGATCATCTCGATGTTGACGCCGGCGAGGCTGAGCGCCTCGAACAGCGTCGCCGAGACGCCCGAGTGCGTGCGCATGCCCGCGCCGACGACCGAGAGCTTGCCGATCTGGTCGTCGTGCACGAGGCTCTCGAACCCGACCTCGGCCTGCTCGCCGGCGAGCGCCTTGAGCGCGGCGGTCGCGTCGGTCTTGGGCAGGGTGAACGAGATGTCGGTGCGGCTGGTGGCAGCGGCCGAGACGTTCTGCACGATCATGTCGACGTTGGCGCCCGACTTGGCGACGATCTTGAAGATGTCGGCGGCCTTGCCGGGCACATCGGGCACGCCGATGACGGTGATCTTGGCCTGGCTGAGGTCGGTGGCGACGCCGGCGACGATGGGCTCTTCCATGGTGGCTCCCTCGGGGACGAGCGGGGACTTCTTCGAGGCGTCGAGCACCCAGGTGCCCTCGCCCGAGCTGAACGTGGACCGGGCGTGGATCAACACGCCGTGACGGCGCGCGTACTCGACCGCGCGGATGTAGAGGACCTTGGCCCCGTTGGCGGCGAGCTCGAGCATCTCTTCGCTCGAGACGCGATCGAGCTTGCGGGCCAGCGGGACGACGCGCGGATCAGCGGTGAAGATGCCGTCGACGTCGCTGTAGATCTCGCACACATCGGCCTTCAGCGCCGCGGCGAGCGCCACCGCCGTCGTGTCGGAGCCGCCGCGGCCGAGCGTCGTGATGTCGCGGGTGTCGCGGTTGAAGCCCTGGAAGCCGGCGACGATCACGATGGCGCCCTCGTCGAGCGCCTCGCGCAGACGCACCGGCGTGACGTCGACGATGCGGGCCGCGCCGTGCGTGGCATCCGTGATCATGCCCGCCTGGCTGCCGGTGAACGAGCGGGCCTCGAAGCCCATCGAGTGGATCGCCATGGCCAACAGCGCCATCGAGATGCGCTCGCCGCTCGAGAGCAGCATGTCGAGCTCGCGCGGCGCGGGGATCGGCGCGACCTGGCCGGCGAGGTCGAGCAGCTCGTCGGTGGTGTCGCCCATCGCGCTGACGGCGACGACGACCTCGTGCCCGGCACGGCGGGTGTCGACGATGCGCTTGGCGACGCGCTTGATGCTCTCGGCGTCGGCGACGGACGAACCGCCGTACTTCTGGACGATCAGCGCCATAAGAGGAACTCCCGGGGAGGGTCGGGCGTCGGGATGCCACGACGAGGTGCTCGGAGGCGGCACCCGACGACCCATCCTAGGGGCGTCCGCATTCCCCCACATTCATGCGACGTCGACGCCCGCGCCGGTAGGATCGACAGTCCGCCTTGTCCGTGCTCCAGAGAGGCGAGCGGATGTCTCCCACCCCCGGTCGATGGCTGTCGTCGTTCCGCCGTCTCGTGCACGTCGACGACGCCGACGCCCCCGACACGCAGCTGCTGCCGGTCATCGACGACGCGCTCGCCACCCGCATCCTCGACCTGGCGATCCGGGTCGGCGAGACGATGCTGGCCGTGGGCGCCTCGGCGAGCGAGGTGACGCTCACCATCGTCCGGGTCAGCGGAGCCTACGGCCTCGAGCCCGTCGACGTCGACGTCACCTACAACTCCATCACGGTGTCGTACAGCCGCCCCGGTGCGTCGCGGCCGACGACGCTGCTGCGGGTCGTGCGCGGATCGGTGCCCGACCACGCCAAGCTGCAACGCCTGCAAGCGCTCACGACCGAGATCGCCGCGGGGCTCGACCTCGACAGCGCGATCGCCCGGTGCCGGGCGGTGCGGCGTCTGCGATTCCGTTATCGCCCCGCCGTCGTGATCGCATCGCAGGCGACCCTCGCGCTCGGCGTGGCGGTGATGTACGGCGCCAACTGGCTCGCCCTGGTGCTGTCGTTCGTCGCGGCCACCCTGGCCGCCCTGACGCAGTTCGGCCTCTCGCGGGCCCGGGTGCCGTACTTCTTCTCGCAGATCGCCGGCGGGTTCGTCATCACAGTGGTCGCGGCCCTGTCGCCGTTGCTGCAGGACACCGGGCTCGCCGGCGCCGACGCGATCCGGCCGTCGGTGATCGTGGCATCCGGGATCGTGCTCATGCTCGCGGGCCTGACCGTGGTGGGGGCGGCTCAGGATGCCATCGACGGCTTCGCCCTGACCGCGACCGGGCGCATCCTCGAGCTGACGACGCAGACGCTCGGCGTCGTGATCGGGATCCTCGCCGGGCTCGAGACCGTGCGCGTGCTGGGTGTCGGGATGTCGGCGCCGACCGCGGCGCTGCCGCTCGGCCCCCTGACCGTGCAGTTCGTCGGGGCGGCGCTGATCGCCGTGGCCGTGGCGGTGTACAACGGCGCGGGCGCGCGGATCATCGTGGTCAGCGCGGTGCTGAGCCTGGTGGCGTGGGCCGGCTACGTCGCCGCGACGGGTGTGGGGTTCGAGGTCGCGGCCGCGAGCGGCATCGGCGCGTTCGTCGGCAGCTTCGTCGGCGTGGTGCTCGCCTACCGTCTGCACGTGCCGTCGGTCGCGATCACCACCGCCGCGATCCTGCCCATGGTCCCCGGAGCGGCGGTGTTCCGGGGGCTGCTCGGCGTCGTCGAGTCGGGGCAGGACCCGGCGATCCTCACCACGGGGGTCACGACGCTCACGGGGGCCGCGACGATCGGTGTCGCCCTCGCCGTCGGCGCCTCGCTCGGCATCTACCTCGGGCAGCCGCTGCGCGCGACGCTGTCGAGCGTCATCCGCACCCGGGCGCGCGTGCGGCGCTGACCGCGTCGACGCCCGTGCGCGTGCCCGGCTAGAGCGTGCGCCGACCCTCGAACGCGCGCCCCAGGGTGACCTCGTCGGCGTACTCGAGGTCGCCTCCGACGGGAAGACCGGATGCCAGACGCGTCACGCGGATCTCGAGGGTGTGCAGCAGTCGGCTGAGGTAGGTGGCGGTGGCCTCGCCTTCGAGGTTGGGGTTGGTGGCGAGGATGACCTCTTGCACCGTGCCGTCGGCCAGGCGCTGCATGAGCTGCGCGATGCGGAGGTCGTCGGGCCCGATGCCCGCGATGGGACTGATCGCCCCGCCGAGCACGTGGTACAGCCCGCGGAACTCGCGGGTGCGCTCGATCGCCGACACGTCTTTGGCGTCTTCGACGACGCAGATGAGCTCGGGGTTGCGCCGCGGGTCGCGGCAGATCGAGCAGCGGTCCTGCTCGGAGACGTTGCCGCAGACCTCGCAGAACTTGACCTTCTCGCGCACCTCGCCGAGCAGCTGCGACAGACGCGAGACGTCGAACGACGGGGACTGCAGGATGTGGAACGCGATGCGCTGCGCCGACTTGGGCCCGATGCCCGGGAGGCGCCCGAACTCGTCGATCAGGTCTTGGACGATGCCGTCGTACATCAGGTGAACCTCGTGGGCGGCTCGTAGGGCTCGTCTCGCACGTACGTGGCTCCGAGCACTTGGCGGACCACGGCCTCGCCGTAGCGCTGCACTCCGCCGCGCAGCGGTGCCATGCGGGGCACGACCACCGGCGGAACCGGAGCGGACTGCTCGTCGACGGGCGGGATGACGTCGTCGTCGTCGACCTCGTCGGGCGCGGCGACGGACGGGGTCACGTCGGCCGCGGGGAGGACGGCCCCCTCGCGGACCGGCGCCGGGACGGCCGGCCCGAGCGCGGCGTCGTCGGGCTCGTCGTCGACGGCGAGCGCCGATGCGGGCGCGATCGTGGCGGCCGCCGCCACGGGGGCGGAGCCGACGGCCCCTTCGGACCGCGGGATCGGGGCGACGGCCCATTCGGTGACGGGAGCCGCCGCGTAACCGGTCGCGGCGCGGGGCGCGGACGACGGGCGGGCCGGGTCGGCCCCGCCGGGTGCGGGTGCCGGGGCTCCGTCGGCCGAGGGTCCGCGACCGGGCGCGGCGCCGGAGCCCCCAGGGCCGCCCGGGCCGGCGTCGCCGTCGAGACGGGCCAGATACTTGACGCGGATGCCGAGCACCGTCTGGATCGCCTGGCGCAGGTCTTCGCTCGGCCCGCCGCCGTCGACACGGTTCTTGAACGCGGCCAGGTCGCCCGGGGTACGGAACGTCAGCGTCAGGACGTCGTCGGCGAAGGCCGCCACCGTCGCCGACGAGACGATCAGCCAGGACGGGCGGCTGCGGGCCTCGAGCTGTGCGAGCACCTCGGTCCACGCGTCGCGCACCTGCGACAGCTCGATCGGCCCCGACGGTGTCGCCGGAGGCGTAGGCGGCGACGGCTGGAGGGGCGGTGTGGACTCGACGATGCGTCCTGCGGGCGCGACGTGCGCGGGCGCTGCGGACGCGCCGTGCGGGCGGGCGCCCTCGGCAGCCTCGCTCCGGCCCTGGGCTCCCTTGCGGTCGACGGCCTCGTGCGGGGCGAGATCGAAGGGGTGGGGGTCGTCGGGAAGCGGGGCGTCGTCGTCGGTGAGGGGCGGGGCGTCGTCGGACGGCGGCGGAACCTCGTCGTTGCCGACCGCGAACGCCGCCGGACCCGCCGCGGCCGGGTCGGCGAGGGGCGCACCGCCACGCTCGGACGGCGCACGCGACGCCTCGGGCTCGGCCGGCACGTTCACGGTCGAGTGACGCTGCGGGGCGGCGACGTCGGTGCGGTGCGATGTCTGCGGAGACGCGATGGCCCCGGGCTCGGCGAGGGGCTCGGCGACGGACGCGCCCTGCGGCGGCGCGACCGGAGAGCCGACGGACGGCTCCTCGGGCGAGGCGACGGCCGCGGCGGAGCCTGCGGTGGGCGACGCCCCCGGCGAGGCGACAGGTCGTGCGCCCGGGGACGCGACCGGTGCAGCGACCGGCGAGGCGACGGGAGACGCCACCGGCGCAGCCACGGGAGACGCCGCCGGCTGCGCGCCGGGGGGCGCGATGCGAGGACCGCGCGGGTCGGCGGCCGCGGGGCCGGCCGCGCGCGCCGGCGCGGCGGGCGAGGGCGCAGAGGGGGACGGAGCGGTCGCGGCCTCGTGAGCGGTCGCGGCGGCGGGAGAGGCGCCGTGCGACGCGCCGGCGTGGGCCAGGACGCGGGCCACCAGCAGCTCGAGCTGCAGCCGGGGCGAGGTCGCTCCCGACATCTCGTCGAGCGCCGCCACCACCAGGTCGGCCGTGCGCGAGAGCCGGGCGGGACCGAACTCCCCGGACTGTCGTGCCATGCGCTCGAGCTCGTCGTCGGGCGTTCCCCGCAGCACCGCCGAGGCGCCGGCCCCGGTGGCGGCGACGACGATGAGATCGCGCAGGCGTTCGAGCAGGTCGTCGACGAACCGCCGCGGGTCTTGCCCCGTCTGCACGACGCGGTCGACGGCGGTGAACGCCGCGGCGGCGTCGTGGGCGGCGAACGCGTCGACGACCTCGTCGAGCAGCTCGGAGTGGGTGTAGCCGAGCAGTGCCACGGCCCGCTCGTAGCGCACGAGCACATGGCCGGCGGCATCCAGATCGGAACCGGCGATGAGCTGATCGAGCAGCGACAGGGTGTCGCGGGGGGATCCTCCGCCCGCGCGCACCACGAGCGGCAGCACCCCGGCCTCGACGCCGACGCCCTCGCTCTCGCACAGCTCTTGCACGTACTCGAGCATCGCCGCCGGCGGAACGAGGCGGAACGGGTAATGGTGGGTGCGCGACCGGATCGTGCCGAGCACCTTCTCGGGCTCGGTGGTCGCGAAGATGAACTTGACGTGCGCGGGGGGCTCTTCGACCAGCTTGAGCAGGGCGTTGAAGCCCTGCTGGGTCACCATGTGCGCCTCGTCGAGGATGAAGATCTTGAAACGGTCGCGCGCCGGGGCGAAGATCGCGCGCTCACGCAGGTCGCGCGCATCGTCGACGCCGTTGTGGCTGGCCGCGTCGATCTCGACGACGTCGAGCGAACCGCCACCGCCGCGACCCAGCTCGACACAGCTGTCGCAGGTGCCGCAGGGCGTGTCGGTGGGCCCGGCGGCGCAGTTGAGGCAGCGGGCGAGGATGCGGGCAGAGGTGGTCTTGCCACAGCCGCGCGGACCCGAGAAGAGGTACGCGTGGCCGACCCGGTCGCTGCGCAGAGCGGTCATGAGCGGTTCGGTCACCTGGGACTGCCCGATCATCTCGCCGAACGCCTGCGGGCGGTAGCGGCGGTACAGAGCGGTCGTCACCCGACCAGCCTACGGCGTGCCACCGACATCGCGTCCACGGTGCGCGTCCGGGGCCCGGAGCCCGAGACATCCATCCCGTCCCGCCCTTCTCGGAACAGGAGATCGTGCCGGAACAGGACCGTTCACCGGCCTCCCGCCCTGTTCTCGCCGAATCGCCTGTTCTCGCCCCGGACGCACGGACGCGGGAGCACCCGGAGGCACCCCCGCGTCCGCGACAGGATCAGACGTCGAGGCCGACCGAGATCGGCTGCTCCTCGTCGCCGACGATGGGGATCGTCGCGGTGACGATCGGCACCGAGGCCGACAACAGCGTGCCGTCCTCGCGCACCGATCCCTCGAGCTGCCGGATCGACGGACGGCCGGGCCGCACCGGACCCTGTCCGTGCAGGGTGACGCGCACCGTCTCGCCGGGCGAGACGGTGTACGCCGCACCGCGCACGGCGAACTCGACGCGACCGCCCTCTCCCCCGGCGCGGAGCGTCAACGCCGTCTCGGTCAGGGTGATGTCGAGGCGCGTGCCGTGCCAGTGCAGCACGTACGACAGCTCGGGCCAGTCCGCGGGAAGGCGCGGGTCGAAGGTCAGCTGGCCGAAGTGGTCGCGCATGCCGCCGAAGCCGCTCACGAGCGCGGTCCACACCCCGCCGGCCGAGGCGACGTGCACGCCGTCCGAGGCGTTGTGGTGCAGGTCGCCGAGGTCGACGAACGCGGCCTGGCGGAAGTACTCCAGCGCGAGGTCCTGGTACCCCACCTCGGCGGCCAGGATCGACTGCACGACCGCCGACAGCGTCGAATCGCCCGTGGTCAGCGGGTCGTAGTACTCGAAGTCGGCGAGCTTCTCGGCATCCGTGAAGTGGTTTCCCTGCAGGAACAGGGCGAGCACGACGTCGGCCTGCTTGAGCACCTGGTACCGGTAGATCACCAGCGGGTGGAAGTGCAGCAGCAGCGGGCGCTGGTCGGGCGGGGTGTTCTCGAGGTCCCAGATCTCGCGCTCGAGGAACACGGCGTCTTGCGGGTGGATGCCGAGCGCCGGGCTGAACGGGATGTGCATGGCCTCGGCCGCCCGGTCCCACCGCTCGGGCTCCGAGGGGTCGAGGTTCATGCGCTCGGCCATGTGGCCGTACGCGTCGGGGTCGTTCTCGGCGAGGTCGCGCACGGTGCGGGCGGCGAAGCGCAGGTTGAACCGCGCCATGACGTTGGTGAAGAGGTTGTCGTTGACGACGGTCGTGTACTCGTCGGGTCCGGTGACGCCGTGGATGTGGAACGAGTCGTGCTCGCCGTCGGCGGCGGAGTCGCTCGACCGCCAGAAGCCGAGGGTCGACCACAGCCGCGCGGTGTCGACCGCGATGTCGACGCCCTCGCGGGCGAGGAACTCCTCGTCGCCCGTGGCGCGCACGTACTTCGCCAGGGCGAAGGCGACGTCGGCGTTGATGTGGTACTGGGCCGTGCCCGCGGCGTAGTAGGCCGAGGCCTCTTCGCCGTTGATCGTGCGCCACGGGAAGAGGGCGCCGGCCTCGTTGAGCTGGTGCGCGCGCTTTCGGGCGGCGGGCAGCATCAGGTAGCGCATGCGCAGGGCGTTCCGGGCCCACTGCGGGGTCGTGTAGGCCAGGAAGGGCAGCACATAGACCTCGGTGTCCCAGAAGTAGTGGCCGCTGTAGCCCGATCCGGTGACGCCCTTGGCGGGCACGCCCTGCCCGTCGGCGCGAGCGGCCGCCTGGGCCAGCTGGAACAGGCACCAGCGGGTGGCCTGCTGAAGGTCGGGGTGGCCGCCGATGCGCACGTCGGAGCGCTCCCAGAACGCCGCGAACCAGGCGACCTGCCGGTCGACGAGGGTCTCGACGCCGGTCTCGCGCGCGCGGTCGAGCGTCCGACGGCAGCGGTCGACCAGCTCGCCCGCCGGCACGCCGCGCGACGTGTGATAGGCCACCAGCTTGGTGATGGTGGTCGGCACGCCCGCACGGGCATGCACGCGGAAGACGTTCTTGGCGATGTCGGGCTCGACGAGCTGCCGCGAGGTGTACTCGTTCTCGGTCTCGACGATGTGGTCGGCGATCACCGCGATCGTCATGCCCGACTCGGTCACCTGGTAGCTCAGCGCGGCACGGTCGCCGTCCTGCCAGTAGCCCTCGGGCTGCAGCACACGATCGTGCAGCTTCTCGGTCTTCCGCGGGTCGAAGCCGGCCTGCTTGGATGCCATCGGCGAGCCGCCGTAGATGCCCTCGCCGTCCTGGCGGTTCAGCAGCTGGCTGCTGATGCTGACCGGGGCGTCGGAGTTGAGCACCGTGACCGTCAGGCGCAGGACCGCGAGGTGCTTCTCGTCGAACGAGACGAAGCGCTCGTCGTCGATGCGCACCTCTTTGCCCGAGGGCGTGACCCACAGCATGTGCCGGTGCAGGATGCCTCGACGCATGTCGAGCACGCGCTCGTACTCGCGCACGTCGGCGACGTCGAGCGAGAGGGGCTCGTCGTCGACGTAGACGCGCAGCACCTTGGCATCCGGGGCGTTGATGATCGTCTGCCCGACCTCGGCGAAGCCGTAGGCCTGCTCGGCGTGCCGGATCGGGAACGTCTCGTGGAAGCCGTTGATGAACGTGCCCTGCTCGTGCGCGAAGCGCCCCTCGGGGTGGTTGCCGCGCAGACCGAGGTAGCCGTTGCCGACGGCGAACAGGGTCTCGGTCACGCCGACGTCGTCGACCGAGAACTCGGTCTCGACCAGACGCCATTCGTCGACGGGGAAACGATCGCGATCGATCATGCGGGGCCTTCTGCTGGGGATGTCCGGGTACGCCGCGCGAAGGCGACGGCTCAGTCTACGAACGCCTGGAGGTCGTCGACGACCACGGTCGCCCCGGCGGAGCGCAGATCATCGGCTCCGACCCCGCGATCGACCCCCACGACGACGCCGAAGCCGGCCGCTGCCGCGGAGCGCACGCCGCTGAGGGCGTCTTCGACGGCGGCCGATCGCGCCGGGTCGACGCCGAGCATGCGGGCCGCCTCGGCGAACACGTCGGGCGCGGGCTTGGAGGCGAGGTGGTCGCGCTCGGCGATGACGCCGTCCATGACGACGGGGAACCGCTCGCGGATGCCGGCGGCCTCGAGCACCTCGACGGCGTTCTTCGAGCTCGACACGACCGCGACGGGCACACCGGCGCCCTGGAGCACGTCGAGCAGCGCGACCGATCCGGGGTACGGCGCGATGCCCTCGCTGCGGAGGATGCGCGCGAACACGACGTTCTTGCGGTTGCCGACGCCGCAGACGGTATCGAGCGACGGGTCGTCGGCGGGGTCTCCCCACGGCACCTCGACGTCGCGACTGCGCAGCAGGCTCGCCACGCCGTCGTAGCGCTTCTTGCCGTCGACGTGGTCGAAGTAGTCGCGGTCGGTGTAGGCGGGTGAGATGCCCCAGGCCGCGAACAGCTCGTCGAACATCTCTTTCCACGCCCGCATGTGCACCTCGGCGGTGGGCGTCAGCACCCCGTCGAGGTCGAAGAGCACGGCGTCGGCGGCGGTGAGATCGGGCAGGTCGGCGCTGTCGGTCACGGCGGGCTCCTGATCGGCTGGCGGGTCTCGGCGCCCGAGGCGCCGCCCCTCAGCGTAGTGGCGTCGGGCGTCGGCCGTGCTCCGATCCCGACGGGCCGTCGGGCCCCGGCGCGCCTCAGCGTGCCGGCACGGCGAGCGCGCGCCCTCCGATCCAGACGGACGACGGATGCCACGCGGCATCCCACTGCACGAGGTCGGCGACGGCTCCCTCGGCGATGTGCCCGATGTCGGTGCGGCCCAGCGAGCGGGCGGCGTTCTCGGTGCACGCCGACAGCACCGCGGCCGGGTCGAGTCCGGCGGCGATCATGCGCCGCACGCCCTCGTCGAGCACGATGCCGGCCCCGGCGATGGTGCCGTCGGGGCGGCGGCCGAGGCCGCAGGCGTCGTTGGCCACCGGCTGTCCGCCGAAGTCGTGCCAGTGACCGGCCTCGAGCCCGGCGGTGACGATGGCGTCGGTGACGCCCACGGCGCGGCGGCCGGCGGAGCGCAGCACGAGCGACACGACGCGGGGGTCGAGGTGCTGCCCGTCGATGATCGTGCCGACGAAGAAGCGTTCGTCGGTGAGCACGGCTCCGGGCACGCCGGGCTCGCGCGGTGTGAGCGGGCGCTGGGCGTTGAAGACGTGCGTCGTCATGGTCGCACCGGCATCGGCCGCCGCGTGCACCTGGGCCGCGGTGGCGTCGCTGTGCCCGACGGCGACGACGTGGCCCTCGCCCGTGAGGCGGCGGATGGCCTCGAGCGCACCGGGCAGCTCGGGGGCCAGCGTGACGGTGCGCAGCGCGGCCCGTGCGGCGGGATCGCCGAGCAGCGCGTCGAGGTTCTCGGGGGTCGGGGCGAGCATGCACTCGGCGCGATGCGCGCCCTTGCGCGCGGGGGCCAGGAACGGCCCCTCGAGGTGCGCGCCGAGGATGCGGGCGACGGGCGCGTCGGCGAACGCGTCGCGGGCCCGTCCCACCCGTACGAGGGCCGCGGAGATGTCGGGCAGGGGGGCCGTGATGACGGTGGGCTCGATCCCGGTGACGCCGCGGGCGGCGAGGCCGGTGAGCAGCGTGCGCCAGCCGTCGGCATCGGCCGAGGCCACGTCGACGCCGAACGAGCCGTTGATCTGCAGGTCGAGCAGACCCGCGGTGAGCACGCCGTCGACGATGTCGTGGTCGACGCGCTCATCGCCGTCGGCGGGGCGGATGCGGACGATGCGGTCGCCGGCGACCTCGATGACCACCGGCCCGACGAACAGACCACCGACGAGCGCCCGCGCGGCGCGCAGCCGCATCACAGCCCCTGCCCCGCCGGCTTGCCGGCGTAGGTCGTGCGGTAGTAGTCGACGAAGGCGAGCTGGCTGGCCGCGTCTTCGTCGACGACCACCGTGGCATGCGGGTGCAGCTGCAGCACCGACGCGGGCCACCGGGCCGAGAGCGCCCCCTCGACGGCCTCGCGGACGGCCTGCGCCTTGGCCCGGCCGAACCCGAGCATGATCGCGTGCCGGCTGTCGAGGATCGTGGCGAGCCCCTGGGTGAGGCAGTGTGTCGGAACTTTGTCGACGTCGCCGTCGAAGAACCGGGCGTTGTCGTGCCGCGTCCGGGGGGTCAGCGTCTTCATGCGCGTACGGCTGGCGAGGCTCGACATGGGCATGTTGAAGGCGAGGTGCCCGTCGGCGCCGATCCCGAGGATCTGCAGGTCGATGCCGCCGGCGGCGCGGATCGCCCGCTCGTAGGCGGGCCCCGCCTCGAGCGGCTCCACGTCGAGGTCGCCGGGGCCGACGATCGCGTCGGCGGCGAAGTCGACGTGCTGCTCGAGCTCGGCGCGGATGAACGCGCGATAGCTCTCGGGGTGCCCGGCCGGCAGGCCGATGTACTCGTCGAGCAGGAACCCGCGGGCCTGCGCGAAGCTCAGCCCCTCTTCGCGGTGACGCCGGGCCAGCTCGCGGTACAGCGGCAACGGGGTCGAGCCCGTCGCCAGACCCAGCACGGCCGCGGGACGACGACGCAGCAGCGCGGCATAGGCGTCGGCGACGACGACGGCCGCGTCCTGAGCGGTCGGGACGACGACGACCTCCATCACAGCACCTCGAGGATGTCGTTCTTGAGCGCCTCGGCGCGCGTCCCGAAGACGGCCTGCACGTTGTCGCCGACCTCGATGACCCCGGCGGCGCCGAGCTGCTTGAGCCGGGCGTGGTCGACGCGACCGCGGTCGGCGACCTCCATGCGCAGGCGCGTGATGCACGCATCGACGTTCACGAGGTTGTCGCGGCCGCCGAACGCGGCGATCAGCTGCTCGGCCGTCGACGCGTCGGGAGCCACGGGCGCGTCGGACGGGGATGCCGCGGGCGCGGCATCCGTTGTGTGGGTCGCCGGAGCCGCCGGGGCGGTGTCGGTACCGTCGCCGACCGGAGCGGCGACGACGTCTTCGCGGCCCGGGGTGCGCAGGTTCCACCTCTTGATGACGAGGCGGAACAGCAGGTAGTAGACGCCGAAGTACACCACGCCCATCACGACGAGCAGCCACACGTTGTGGGCCGCCGGCGCCGTGCCGTAGAGCAGGAGGTCGAACAGGCCCGCCGAGAACGAGAACCCGAGGTGGATGTCGAGCAGGTACGCGACGGCGAGCGAGAGGCCCGTGAGCAGGGCGTGCACGACGTACAGCGGGAACGCCGCGAACATGAACGCGAACTCGAGGGGCTCGGTGACGCCGGTGAGGAAGGCGGTCAGACCGGCCGCGCCGAGGATGCCGATCGCCGCTTTGCGCTGCGCCGGGTTGGAGAGGTGGATCATCGCGAGCGCAGCGGCCGGCAGGCCGAACATGATCACCGGGTAGAAGCCGGCGGTCAGGGCGCCGGCGGTCGGGTCTCCCGCAGCGAATCGCGTCAGCTCGCCGGTGACCACGCTGCCGTCGGCCTTGGTGTACGAGCCCTGCAGGAACCAGACGTACGAGTTGAGGATGTGGTGCAGCCCCACGGGGATCAGCATGCGGTTGGTGAAGCCGTAGACGAACGCGCCGATCGCCCCGGTGCCGCCGATGAAGGCCCCGAGGCCCGTGAGACCCGTGTCGAAGATCGGGTAGAAGTAGCTGAGCCCGAAGCCCACCACGAGGCTGACGAGCGAGACGACGATCGGCACGAACCGTCGCCCACCGAAGAAGCCCAGGTAGGAGGGCAGTTGGATGGTGTGGTAGCGGTCGAACAGCCACGCGGTGAGCAGACCGATGACGATGCCGCCGAACACGCTGTAGTTGATCTGCACCTGGTCGCCCGCGGCGGTCGTCTGCCCCGCGAGCACCACCGGCGACATCGCCTTGAAGACGTTCGCCAGCACGAGATAGCCGACGACGGCCGACAGCGCCGTCGAGCCGTCGGCCTTCTTGGCGAAGCCGATCGCGACGCCCACCGCGAACAGCAGCGCGAGGTTGTCGAACAGCGCACCTCCGGCCGCGCTCATGGCCTGGAAGAACGGTCCGATGACGGGGAGGTCGATCCGTCCGAGCAGGTCGGGCTGGCCGAGACGCAGCAGGATGCCGGCGGCGGGCAGCACGGCGATGGGCAGCATCAGGCTCTTGCCGAGGCGCTGCATCTGGGCGAAGCCCGGGACGGTGCGCCGACGGGGCGCGGAGGCGGTGGCATCCATGGCGGGTTCTCTTTCGGTGGCGAGACGAAGGGGCGGGACGAGACGAACGGTCAGACCGAGAGCAGCGGGGCGCCCGGGAGCACGGCGGCCCCGTCGGCGGCCAGCGACGACACCTGGTCGGCGGGGCGTTCGAGCACGACGACGGGCACGACCGTCGACAGGCCCGCCGCGCGGACGGACGGGACGTCGTAGGCGATCACGGGCGTACCGGCGACGACGCGATCGCCCTTCGCCGCGAACGCGGTGAACCCCTCGCCCTTCAGCTGCACGGTGTCGAGCCCGAGGTGCACGAGCACGGCGAGCCCGTCGTCGGCGACCACCACGAAGGCGTGCGGGAAGACCTGCAGCAGCGTGCCGTCGATGGGGGCGACGGCGTCGACGACGTCGGCCGGCGGGTCGATCGCGACGCCGGGGCCCATGGCCCCCTCGGCGAAGAGCCGGTCGGGCACCGACGACAGGGGCAGGACGGTCCCCACGAGCGGGGAAAGGACGTTCGGCACGGGCACTCCTCGGCGGGGCGGCGGGTCAGCGGTACGCACCACCGTGGTGGCCTAGATTGGGGCGGGAAAGAGCCCCATCGCTCGTCCCGACCTGTGGCCCGTACTGGTACGTACCAGTGAAGCTAGTCGGAGGGTCCGAGCGTGTCAACATCGAAAGTCGACGCCGTCATGCCCCGTCCCCGCGCTGCCGACGCCCGCACCCCGGCCGTCACCCCCGGCCCGATCCCCAAGCACGCCCAACTGCGCGCCATCCTGCTCGCCGACATCGGCAGCGCATGGCCCGCCCACGCGGCGATCCCCTCGGAGCGCGAGCTCTCGGCCCGTCACGGCGTCAGCCGCGCCACCGTGCGCGAGGCCCTGCGGCAGCTGATCGACGAGCAGAAGCTCTACACCGTGCAGGGCAAGGGCACGTTCGTGGCGGGCGAGCGCGTGCAGTCGCAGCTGCACCTGGCGTCGTTCACCGAAGACATGCGCCGCCGCGGCATGGTCGCCACCTCGCTGGTCCGACACGCCGAGATCGCCACTCCCCCGCTCGAGGCCCGCGCCGCCCTCGGGCTCGACGACGGCGAGCAGGCGTGGTCGATCGACCGTCTGCGTCTGGCCAACGGCATCCCCATGGCCCTCGAGCTGGGGTGGTACTCGCCGCGCGTCGCCGCCGACCTGGGCACGCACGACCTCTCGGCGTCGCTGTACGGCGTGCTCGCCGACCGGTACGGCGTGCGCATCGACGGCGCCGAGCAGACGGTGTGGGCCGAGACGGTCGACGACACGGTCGCCGCCGCGCTCGACGTGGCGCCCGGCTCGCCGGTGCTGGTGTTCCGCCGCAGCTCGCGCGCGGGCGGGACGCCCGTCGAATACGTCACGTCGTGGTACCGCGGCGACCGCTACCAGGTGCACATGGCGCTGACCGCCGGCTGATCCGACGCCGGCCCCCGCTGCCAGGCGCTCCGGCCGCCGTCCGCCGCCTCAGCCGGCGACCGACAGCGTCTGGCGTGCGATCTCGAGCTCTTCGTTGGTCGGCACGACGAGCACGTCGACGCGCGAGGCGTCGGTCGAGATGCGCCGGATGCCACGCCCCCGCGTCGCGTTGCGATCGGCGTCGAGCTCGACCCCCGCGAAGCCCAGCGTCGCGACGGCCTCGGCCCGCACCCGGGCCGCGTTCTCGCCGACCCCCGCGGTGAACGAGATGACGTCGACTCCGCCGAGCTGGGCGATGTACGCGCCGGCGTAGGCGCGCAGGCGATGGATGTAGACGTCGAACGCGAGCTGCGCCGCGGGGTCGCCGACGTCGCAGCGGTCGCCGATGTCGCGCATGTCCGAGACGCCCGCGAGCCCGAGCAGGCCCGAGCGCTTGTTCAGCAGCGTGTCGAGGTCGGCGATCGACATGTCGGCGCGGCGGGCGAGCTGCAGCAGCACCGCGGGGTCGAGGTCGCCCGACCGCGTGCCCATCACGAGGCCCTCGAGCGGCGTGAGGCCCATCGAGGTGTCGACCGAGCGTCCACCCTCGATCGCCGTGACCGACGCGCCGTTGCCGAGATGGAACACCAGCTGCCTCAGCTCGCCGATCGGGCGGCCGACGAAGTCGGCGGCGGCCTCGCTGACGAACTTGTGGCTCGTGCCGTGGAAGCCGTAGCGGCGGATGCGGTGCGCCTCGGCGACCTCGCGGTCGATCGCGTACGTGTAGGCCGCGGGCGCGAGGGTCTGGTGGAACGCGGTGTCGAAGACCGCGACGTGCGGCACGTCGGGGAACGCCTTCTTCGCCGCGACGATCCCGGCCAGGTTGGCGGGGTTGTGCAGCGGGGCGAGCACCGACAGCTCGTCGATGTTGATCTCGACGAGCGGCGTCACCACGGTCGGCTCGAAGAACCGGGCCCCGCCGTGCACGACGCGGTGCCCCACCGCCACGGGCGGGTGCTGCGTCAGAGACGGGCCGTGCGCGGCGAACGCCTCGAGCATGACGGCGAACCCGGCGGTGTGGTCGACGATCTCTCGCTCGACGGTGTGCGTGGCCTCCGTCACCGTGGGGGCCGGGCCGTCGGGCGCGGCCAGCGCGGCGGCGGCGACCGTGTGCGTGGCCGCCCCGACGGCGTCGCCGATGCGCTCGACGAGACCCGACGCGAGCACCTGCTCGCGCTGCATGTCGAGCAGCTGGTACTTGAACGACGACGATCCGCTGTTGACGACCAGCACGACGCTCATGAGGCGCTCCCCTGGGCCTGGATCGCGGTGATCGCGATCGTGTTGACGATGTCGTCGACGAGGGCGCCGCGCGACAGGTCGTTGATGGGCTTGTTGAGTCCCTGCAGCACCGGGCCGATGGCCACGGCGCCCGCCGAGCGCTGCACGGCCTTGTAGGTGTTGTTGCCCGTGTTGAGGTCGGGGAACACGAAGACGGTCGCGCGGCCGGCGACCTCGGAGCCGGGCATCTTGGCCGCGGCGACGGCGGCATCCGCCGCCGCGTCGTACTGGATCGGGCCCTCGACCAGCAGCTCGGGAGCCCGCTCGCGTACGAGGGCGGTGGCGTCGCGCACCTTCTCGACGTCGGCGCCGCTGCCCGACTCGCCCGTCGAGTACGACAGCATCGCGACGCGCGGCTCGATGCCGAACTGCTCGGCCGTCGCGGCCGACGACACCGCGATGTCGGCGAGCTGCTCGCTGGTGGGGTCGGGGATGACGGCGCAGTCGCCGTAGACGAGCACGCGGTCGGCGAGCGCCATGAGGAAGACGCTCGACACGACCGAGACGCCCGGGGCCGTCTTGATGATCTCGAACGCCGGACGGATCGTGTGGGCCGTGGTGTGCGCGGCGCCCGAGACCATGCCGTCGGCGAGGCCCAGGTGCACCATGAGCGTGCCGAAGTACGACACGTCGGTCACGGTGTCGGCCGCCTGCGCGTACGTCACGCCCTTGTGCGCCCGCAGCCGGGCGTACTCGGTGGCGAACTTGTCGACGTGCACCGCGTCGAAGGGGCTCAGCACCTCGGCGTCGCGGATGTCGATGCCCAGCTCGATCGCGCGCCCGCGCACCTCGATCGGCTCGCCCAGGATGGTGAGGTCGGCGATGCCGCGCGACAGCACGGTCGCCGCGGCCCGCAGCACGCGATCGTCGTTGCCCTCGGGCAGCACGATGCGGCGCCTGTCGCTGCGGGCGCGGTCGACGAGCCCGTACTCGAACATCAGGGGCGTGACGACGCTCGGCCGCGCCACACCGAGCTCGCGCGTGAGCAGCCCGGTGTCGACGTGACGCTCGAAGATCGCCAGCGCGGTGTCGTAGCGGCGCTGCGAGTCGGCGGCCAGACGACCGCGCGTGTTCATGATGCGCACCGCCGTGTCGTAGGTGCCGAGATCGGTGGCGATGATCGGCAGCGGCGAGCCGAGGCCGTCGATGAGACGCACGATCGGATCGGGCAGCTCGAACCCTCCGTTGAGCACGATCGCGGCGAGCGAGGGGAAGGTGCCCGACGCGTTCGCCAGCAACGTCGCCAGGAGCACCTCGCTGCGGTCGGCCGGGATCACCACGACCGCCGACTCCTGCAGCCGCGGCAGCACGTTGACCATCGACATGCCGGCGACCACGACGCCCAGCACCTCACGGGTGAGCAGCTCGGGATCGCCCTTGATCAGGTCGCCCTCGACCGACCGCAGCACGCCCCGCACCGACGGCGCGATGAGGAACCGGTCTTCGGGCAGCGCCCACACCGGCACCGCCCGCCGGGGGGCTGCGGCCGAGACCGGGGCGGTGTCGATGACGTGGCGGACGGATGCCACGATCTCGTCGAGCGCCTCGGGATCGGCGCGGTTGACGATCGCGGCGAACAGCTCGGCACGTTCGTGCTGCAGCTCGGGGAGGGCCAGCGCGGCGATCTGTCCGACCTCGTGCGGCGTGCGGGCGACCGACAGGCCGAGGGTCTCGCTCTGCCCCTGCTGCGCGCGTCCGCCGAGGACGAGCAGCACGGGAGCGCCGAGGTTGGCCGCGATCCGGGCGTTGTAGGCCAGCTCGGCGGGACTGCCGACGTCGGTGTAGTCGCTGCCGATCACGACCACCGCGTCGCACCGGGCCTCGACGGCCTTGTAGCGCTCGACGATCCGCGCGAGCGCGGCATCCGCGTCGTCGCGGACGTCGTCGTACGTGACGCCGACGCAGTCGTCGTAGTCGAGGTCGACGCCGTCGTGGTCGAGCAGCATCTCGAGCACGTAGTCGCGCTCGGCGGTCGAGCGGGCGATGGGGCGGAACACGCCGACGCGCGGGGTCACGCGGCTGAGGGCGTCGAGGACGCCGAGGGCGACGGTGGATTTTCCGGAATGCCCTTCGGCGGAGGTGATGTAGATGCTCTGCGTCACGGTTCCCAGCCTATGGGCGGGCACTTATGCGCCACCGGTGATGTCTCGGCGTCGAGCGATCCGCACGGGACCGCACCCCGAATAGGCTCGCACCCGTGAGCTCATCCGCGTCCCGTCCCGGAACCACCGTCCCCGACCGTCGCGGCCGCACCGGTCTGCACCTCACCGGGCGCGACCTCGCCCGCAACCCCCGCGTCCAGATCGACGAGGTCGAGCTGCTCGCCGCGGGGTGGCACGTGCTGCGCGCGACGACGTTCCGCTATCGCACCCGCGACGGCGAGTGGGTCACGCAGACGCGCGAGACGTACGACCGGGGCAACGGCGCGACGATCCTGCTGTACGACCCCGCACGCCGCACGGTGCTGCTGACCCGGCAGTTCCGCTACCCCGTCTATGTCAACGACCACCCCGACGGGATGCTGATCGAGACCGCGGCCGGCCTGCTCGACGACGACGACCCCGTCACCGCCATCCGTCGCGAGGCCGAAGAGGAGACCGGCGTCGTCGTCACCGAGGTGCAGCCGGTCTTCGAGGTCTACATGAGCCCCGGCTCGGTCACGGAGCGCCTGCACTTCTTCGCCGCGGCCTACGACGGGACGACGCGTCACGCCGACCACGGAGGCCTGGCCGAAGAAGGGGAAGAGATCGAGATCCTCGAGTACGACATCGACGAGGCCCTCGCCCTGATCCGGTCGGGGGCGATCCAGGATGCCAAGACGATCATGCTGCTGCAGTGGGCGGTGATCGACGGCCCCTTCGCTCGCCGCTGAGCGGGCGGCATCCGCGTCGTCACGCGCCGTGCACGGACGATACTGGGATCGTGACGTACCGGACGCTGGCCGCCCTCGGTAGCTCGTTCGCCGCCGGGCCGGGACTCGAGCCCGTCGATGACGCCGCCGCTCAGCGCTCGCAGCGCAACTACCCCCATCTCCTCGCCGAGATGCTCGGGGCCGGGCTGCGCGACCTCACCGTGTCGGGTGCCACGACGTCGACGATCCTGCGCGAGCCCCAGACCGGGCTCACCGGCGAGCGGTTCGCCCCGCAGATCGAGGGTCTGCCGCACGATGCCGATCTGGTGACGGTCACCGCGGGCGGGAACGATCTCGGCTTTCTCGGGCGGATGATCCTCGCGGCGGTGCGCCGGGTCAGCCCGGAGCACCCCCTGGTGTCGATGCTCGCGCGAGAGGTGCCCGACGTGCTCGCCGAGCCCGGCGCCGACGACGTGGAACGCACGACGGCGGGTCTGGTCGACATCGTCGACGAGACCCGTCGGCGCGTCCCCGCGGCACGCGTCGTGCTGGTCGACTACCTCACCGTCATCGACGCCGTGCCGAACGAGGCGACCACGCGCCTCTTCTCGGGCGACGAGCACCGCGCCCTGGTGCAGACCCAGGCCGCACTCGAGCACGCGTTCCGGCGGGCGAGCGACCGAGCGGGGGCCGACCTCGTCGCGGTGTCGGCCGCCAGCCGGGCGCACGGTCTCGGCGGCCACAAACCCTGGGTCGCGGGGCTCCGCCTGGAGTCGGTCGGCGGCATCGCCGGATCGTTCCATCCCACCGCCGCGGGCATGCGGTTCGTCGCCGAGCGGGTGGCAGCGCACCTCGGTCGATGACCGATCGCCCCGTCGGTCGCGCCCCGGTGCGTCGCACGCCACGCGGAGACCGCCCGCGGGTACGAAAAGACTCTCCGCGCACCCGGCAGAGCCTGGTTACCCTTGCTACGTTTCCGTCCTGGGGGAGTTGGCCTGGATGCCGCCGCGCGGAGAGCTGTCACCAGCTTACCCGACGCGGCGGAAGCCCTCTTCACACCAGCACGGGCGAGGGCGCGCGGTGCGCCCCCGCCCCGCGGTCACCGCGACCGGACCGCGACCGGATGCCCGGCGAACGCCAGCCGCACCGGCTGCTCGGGCGCGACCGTGTCGGACGCGTCATGCTGCACGGCGACGACCGTGCCGTCGGCCGTGCGCACCATCGTGCGACGCAGCGAGCCCAAGAAGCTGGATGCCACGACCGTGGCGTCCACGCCGTCGGGACCCTCGGTGAACCCCACGTCCTCGGGGCGCACGTAGGCGACCGCCGGTCCCTCTGCCGCGGCGCCCAGGGTCGGCAGCCGACGGCCCAGCACCTCGACCTCGGAGCCGTGGACGACGCCCTCGAGCTGGTTGCTCAGCCCCACGAAGTCGGCGACGAACGACGAGACGGGGCGACGGTAGAGCTCTTCGGGCGTGCCGATCTGCTCGATCGCGCCGTCGTGCATCACCGCGACGCGGTCGGCGACGGCGAGCGCCTCTTCTTGATCGTGCGTGACGAACACCGTCGTGATGCCCAGATCCCGCTGCAGGCGGCGGATCTGCTCGCGCAGCTGCACGCGCACCTTCGCGTCGAGCGCCGACAGCGGCTCGTCGAGCAGCAGCACCCGCGGACGGGTGACGAGCGCGCGGGCGAGCGCGACCCGCTGCTGCTGTCCGCCCGACAGCTGGTGGGCGTAGCGGCCGCCCCGCTCGCCCAGACCGACCATCTCGAGCACCTCGCGCGCGCGGGCGGTGCGGCGGGCCACGTCGACGCGCCGCATGCGCAGGCCGAACTCGACGTTCTGCTGCACCGTCATGTGCGGGAACAGCGAGTACGACTGGAACACCATGCCGATGTCGCGGCGGTTGACGGGCACGCCCGACACGTCCTGCTCATCGATGAGGATGCGTCCGGCGTCGATGCGGTCGAGCCCCGACAGGGCACGCAGCAGCGTCGTCTTGCCGCAGCCCGAGGGGCCGAGCAGTGCGACGAACTCGCCCGGCCGGATGTCGAGGCTCACCCCGCGCAGCGCGGTGTGGGATCCGAACGACTTCTCGATGCCGACGAGCGAGACGGCGGTGCCGGCGAAGGTCAACGGGCCGGTCACGGGGGCGGGGACGGTCATGAGGCACTCCTGGAGGGACGGAACGAACCGAGCCGGCCGATCAGCAGCAGCAGCACGAACACCATCGCCAGGGCCGCGAGCGAGAAGATCGCCGAGACATAGGGGTCGGTCTGCTGCAGCAGGAACAGCGCGGTCTGAAAGGTGGTGCGGCTGAGGAACGCCGCGATCGTGTACTCGCCGAGCACGACGGCCACGGTGAGCAGACAGGCCGACAGGATGCCGCGACGCAGGTTCGGCAGCACGACGCGCCACACCACCTGCACGCCGTTGGCGCCCAATGACCGGGCCGCCTCGCTGAGCACGACGACGTCGAGGGCGGCGATGTTCGCCTGGATCGGGCGATAGGCGTACGGCAGCACGATGACGCCGACGGCGAAGGCGAGCGTCCACGGCGCGCTGCCGAGGGCGCCCGAGACCACCTTGTAGACGGGCACGAACCCGACGACCAGCACCACCGTCGGGACGGTGAGGGGCAGCAAGCAGACGACCTCGACCGCGCGTCGCACGCGGGGGTAGCGCAGCTCGACGAGCACGATGGTCGGCACGAGCAGCAGCAGCACGATCGCGACCGTGACCACGGCGATGCCGAGCGAGTTGCCGAGGCCCGTGAACAGGGCGTCGTACGTGAGCTCTTGCGTCGGATCGACGATCGCGAGGTAGTGGTCGAGGGTGAGACCGCCCGAGCGTCCCGGCATCCGGAACGTGAACAGCAGCAGCGCGAGCAGGGGCAGGGCGAAGGCGATCGCGGCGATCGCGAGGATGACTCCCCCGGCTACCTTTCCGAGGCCGGCGGTGACGGGGCGGGTCATCGTCGCCACCGCCGGGCGCGACGTTCGAGCAGCGAGTACACGGCCATGACCGCGGCCATCACGACGACCATGCCGAGGGCGAGCACGCCGGCGGTGTTGGCGACGCCGACGATCGTCTCGCTCGTCAGCTGCTGCTTGATCGCGAGGGCGACGAGACCGCCCTGGTCGATCAGGGCCGCAGCGGTCGCGAACGATGAGAACGCCCCGGCGAACACGAGGATCGTCGATCCCCAGAACGCGGGCGCGAGGAGGGGCAGCGCGATGCGGGTCCAGTAGACCCACCGCGACGCGCCGAGCGTCGCGGCCGCCTCGGCCCACTGCTGCTGCAGCCCTTCGAGCGCGGGCAAGAAGGTGAGCACCATGAGCGGCACCGAGAAGTAGACGTAGGGGAACACCAGCCCGCCCACCTGATAGAGCAGCGGGCTGTCCGGCGACAGGGTGTTGATGTCGAGACCGAAGGTCTGCTGAAGCCAGAGCGTCGCGACGCCCTGCACGCCCATGAGCGCGATGAACGCGAAGGCCAGCATGATGCCGCCGAACTGCGCGAGCGTGCTGGCCGCGGAGTCGACGATCGAGCGCACCCAGCCGTCGGGGCGCATGCTCGACAGCGCGAGGCAGAGGATCGCCCCGAGCACCGCCGAGACGACGGCCACGACGGCCGACAGCCAGAGCGAGTTCGCGAAGGCCGTCATGATGGCGGGGCTGGCCAGCGCGGCGAAGTTGCCGAACGTGAACGCGCCCTTCGCCGTGAAGAACCCGCTCGCGATGGCGACGACCGTCGGAACGGCCAGGAAGAGGGCGACGTAGACCGCGAACGGCGCGAACCCCCACCAGCCCGCGCTCCGGCGCCGGAGGGGTCCGGCGCCGGAGGCGGTGGGGGCGGCCGTCGCGATCCGAGAGGAGGAGGCGACGGTCATGCGGGGATCAGCCGATCGCCGACGACCACGAGGCGGCGAGCACCTTCGCCGCGGCCGCGGCCTGGTCGCTCGTGAACTGCACGAAGTTCTTCGGGGGCTCGCCCACCGACTGCAGCACCGACTGGTCGACGGTCTTGTTCGCGATCATCGCCTGCAACGTCGAGGGGTAGGCGCCCGAGGCGAGGAAGAGGTTCTGCACCTCGGGGCTGTAGAGGTACTCCTCCCAGAGGCGCGCGGCCGCCGGGTGCGGGGCGTCGACGTTGATGGCCTGGTTGTAGTAGCTGCCCAGGGCGACACCGGGGAGCACGAGGGTCTTCCAGTTGGGGTTGCCGGTCGAGCCGCCGTCGGGTCCCCACGCGAGGTTGTTGTAGCTCCACTGGATGACCACGGGGGTCTCGCCCGACGACACCGTCGCCTGGGTCGGCAGCACCGAGAGGAAGTTGCCGGCCTTCTTGAGCTTCGAGAAGAACTGCACACCGGGCGTGATGTCGTCGGCGGTGCCGCCGCTCTGCAGCGTCGCCCAGTAGACGGCGCTCGCGGCCTCGTTGGCCTGGGTCGGGTCGCCCTTGATGGCGACCTTGCCCTGGTACTGCGAGCCGAGCAGGTCGTTGATCGACGTGGGCGGGGTGGTGATGACCGACGAGTCGTACCCGATCGACATCAGGCCCGTGTAGTCGTAGAACCACGTGCCGTTGGGGTCCTTGAAGTCGTCGGGGATGTCGGCCCAGTTCGACACCTTGTAGGGCGCGAGCAGGTCGAGGTTCTGGCGCAGCACCGCGGTGCCCAGGTCGAACACGTCGGGCGCGGTGTCCTGCCCCTTCTGCGCCTTCGCCGCGGCGACCTCGTCGGCGCTGGAGCCGTTGGGGTTCTGCGAGTCGATGGTGATGCCGGGGTACTTCTTCTGGAAGCCGGCGATGATCTTTCCGTAGTTCGCCCACGACGGGGGCAGCGTGATGACGTTGAGCTTGCCCTCGGCGTTGGCCGCGGCGACGAGCGCATCCATGCCGCCGAAGTCGGCGGCGCTGGTCGCCTTCTGCTTCTGCTCGAGCGTCATGCTCGAGGCGGCCGCGTCCGACGACGTGCCGGCGCAGGCGGTGAGCGAGCCCGCGAACGCCACGGCGATCGCGGCGAGGGCGGTCGCGCGGGCGATGCCCCGGGACCGCGAGCGGTGGGTGGAACGCATCATGGGGGTGGTCCTTTCGGGTCAGGCGGATCGGAAGGGAGGGGGTCAGGGGATCAGGCCGCGCTGCGCGAGCACGTCGCGCGCGAACCCGAAGGCGGTGGTCATGCCGATGCCGCTCGTGACCGAGGCGACGACCACGCCGGCCCGCGGGGAGGCGTGCAGGTACGGGCCCTGGGCGCTGGCCGCGTACACGCCGCGCCAGCGTCGCCGCACGACGAGGTCGTCGACGCCGAACAGGCCGCAGAAGCGGTCGAGCAGCAGCGCATCGAGCGCCTCGTCGTCGAACGGGTCGAGCGTGCGCTCGTAGTGGTGGGTGTCGCCGATCACGACGCGGCCGTCGGGCCGCTGCGTGCACATGAGGTTCACCGTGTGCGTCAGCATGTCGGGATCGAGGGATGCCAGCTCGGCCCGCACCGCGTCGGCGGCAGCGGTCTCGGCGAGACCGCCGTAGCGCAGCAGCGAGCTGCCCGTGAAGACGCCCGGGTCGATGCGCACGCCCCGCGGCGGGTCGATCTCCATCATGCGCAGGCGGCAGCGACGCACCCCGCCGTCGCTGGCGAGCACGGGGAAGAGCCGGTCGACGTCGTGCCCCACGCAGACGATCACGGTGTCGGCGACGTACGATCCGTGGGTCGTGCGCACCCCGTCGACGACGTCGACGACGTTCTCACCGAAGCGGAACACCACGCCCAGCCGCGCGAGATGCGCCGTCAACGCGGGAACGGCCGCGGGCGAGTCGACGCGCAGATCCCGCGGCATCAGGGCGCCGCCGACGAGCCCCGGCACCGCCCAGCCGAGCCGTTCGGCGGTCTCGCGGGCGTCGAGGACGCGCACCTCGTCGCGGTCGCGCCCCGTGGCGAACTCGTCGAGCACGGCCATCTCGGCGGCGGTGCGCGCGGCGACGACGGTGCCGTGGGCGAACACCGAGAGCCCCGCCTCGGCACCGGCGCGCAGCCAGGTCTCTCGCGCGGCGACGGCGTACTCGCGCGCCCGGCCCGATTGCGCGGTGGTGCAGATGTGCCCGAAGTTGCGCACGCTCGCGCCGACGGCGCGGTCGTCGCGGTCCACGACGACGACCGAGAGCCCCGCGTGCACGGCGTGCCAGGCGTGGGCCAGACCGACGATGCCGGCGCCGACGACGACGACGTCGGCGCGCAGCGGCGCCGGGCTCGAGAGGGAGTGCATGGGGTCGAGTCTCGGCTCTCATCGCACCGGAGTTCGACCGGTATCGCGACTTGTCATGCAATGTTCACCCGCCGCCCCTCCTCTTATACATGCGCGCCAGGATCGGGTGAACGGCGAGCGAACACGACCTATGTCGCGGCTTGCCTCTCGACTTGTCATGACAAGATCGCTGCATGCCGTTGCACGAGACCGTCCGCACCACGCTGCGCGATCGCATCCTCACCGGCGCGCTCCCCGTCGGCGCGGCGCTGCCGACCACGGCCGAGCTGAGCGTCGAGTTCGGGGCGTCGCGCGGTCCCGTGCGGCAGGCGCTCGCCGCTCTCGCCGCCGAGGGGCTGATCAGCACCGGGCAGGGGCGCGTGCCGACGGTCACGCGTGCGCCCTTCGCCCACGCCATCGACGACTTCTTCTCGTTCTCGGCCTGGGTGACGGCGATGGGCCGGGTGCCGGGCCAGCGCACGATCGAGTTGGCGCTGCGCCGCCCGCCGGCCCCGGTGGCGGCCGCCCTCGGCGTCGGCGGCGACGCCCGTGCGGTCGACCTGGTGCGCGTGCGATCGATCGACGACGAGCCGGTGATGATCGAGCGCTCGACGTTCGTCGAGCACGTGGGGCGTCTGATCTTCGACTTCGACCCCGACGCCGGATCGGTCTTCACCGCGCTGCTCGACCGAGGCGTCTCACTCGAGCACGGCGAGCACACGATCGACGCGGTCGCCGCGAACGACCAGGATGCCGCCGCGCTCGACGTCGCCGTCGGCACGCCGCTGCTGCGCGTCCACCGTCTCACCCGCAGCGCCGCGGGCGAGGTGATCGAGGTGGCCGACGACCGCTACCGCCCCGATCGCGCGTCTCTGATCGTCCACAACTCCCGCACTCGCACCGCCCCGGCCCCGTCGGCGGTGCGCCGAACGACCACGGAAGGCACCCGATGACCGTCTCCCTCCTCTCCCTCGACATGGCCGGCACCACGATCGACGAGGGCGGGGTCGTCTACGACGTGCTGGCCCGCAGCGTCGCCGACGAGGTGGGCGCTCCCGTGCCCGCCGACGTGCTCGACGCCTGGACCGGCACCGACAAGTCCGAGGCGATCCGGGGCCTGCTCACCGCTCTGGGCGCCGACCCGGGCCGCAGCGACGCGGTGTACGCCGCGTTCGCCGAGCGCCTCGACGCCGCCTACGCCACCGCGACGCCCCGGCTGTTCCCCGGCGTCGGCGAGGCGATCGCCGAGCTGCGCGCCGCCGGCGTCAAGGTCGCGCTGCAGACGGGGTACACGCGACCCGTCGCCGAGGCGCTCCTGGCGAAGGCGGGATGGGAGGTCGGGGCCGATGTCGACGCGCTCGCCACGTCCGAGCTGGTCGCCGCCTCGCGGCCCGCGCCCTACCTGATCTTCCGGACCATGGAGCTCACCGGGGTGACGTCGGTGCACGAGGTGCTCGTCGCCGGAGACACCCCGAACGACCTCGGCGCGGGCGTCGCCGCCGGGGTGCGCTTCGTGGTGGGCGTGCTGACCGGGGCCTCCCGGGCCGAGAGCCTGGGCCGTCACCGGCACACGCACCTGCTGCCGAGCGTGGCCGACGTCCCCGCCCTGCTCGCGGCATCCGGAGAGCTTCCCCGCCGATGAGCGCCGCTCGCCGGCTGCTGCTGATCGGCATCGACGGTCTGCGGATCGCCGACGCGATCGGCACCGCTCCCCCGGTCGCGCCGGCGCTCTCGGCGCTGGCCTCGGCGGGGGCCATCGCCCCGATGACCATGGAGGTTCCGACCATCTCGGGCCCCGGATGGTCGTCGCTGCTGCGGGGCGTGCCGCACGCCGAGCACGGGGTCGTCGACAACCGTTTCCTCGGACACACGCTCGACCGCGGCACCGACCTGCTGACCCGCGTCGCCGCGGACGCCCCCGAGCGCACGACGTTCGCCGCGGCGAACTGGCCGCCGCTCGTCGACCCCGCCGGCCCCGGGCCGATCCTCGCCCCGCAGCCCGAGCGGCAGCGGACGGGCGCCCACCGCGTCGTCGTCCGCGACGGCGAGACCTACGGCTATCGCACCACCGACGCCGAGATCGCGGCGTGCGCCCGGTGGGCGCTGCGCGAGGGCGATCCCCACGCCGCGTTCGTCTATCTCGGCGAGGTCGACGAGGCCGGCCACCTGTACGGCGGCTCGGCGGCGGAGTACACGGCGGCCGTCGCGCGCGTGGACGCGCACCTCGGGTCGATCCTCGCCGAGGTCGAGGCCCGGGTGTCGCGCAGGGGCGAGGACTGGCTCGTCGCCGTCACGACCGACCACGGCCACGTCGACGAGGGCGGGCACGGCGGAGGCTCCGACGTCGAGCGACGGTCGTTCCTGGCCGTGCGCCGCTATGGCTGCGCCGCGCCCCTGCCCGATCTGGCGGGCATCGAGCCGTGGCGGGTGGCGTCGCTGCTGCTCGCCGAGATCGGTCTCGACGCCGACTGAGCGAGGCCCTCCCGCCCCGACGGCACCGCGGGGCGGGAGGGCCTCGCCGCTCGCCCGCCCCGCGGATCGTGCGCGGTCAGCGGGCGAGACGCAGCGTGACCAGCTGGAACGGGCGCAGCTCGAGCTCGACGGTCGAGCCCGATGCCGCGACCACCGCGTCGGCGGCGACGCCGCGCTCGAGCAGGTCGGTCTCGACGACCCCCGTCACCGCGAACCCCACGTCCAGCCGCGCGTGCGTCCGCCGGCCGAGCGCCTCGTACAGGCGCACGACGACGTCACCCGAGCCGTCGTGGGCCAGCTTGACCGCCTCGACGACCACCCCGTCGCGGTCGAGCGCGACCAGCGGGGCGACCTCGGCCTCGGCGGCATCCGTCACGGTGCGCACCGGGAGGTTGGTGCGGTAGCCCTCGACCACGGCGTCGGCGATCTCGGCGCCGACGACGATGCCCACCTCGAGGTGGTGCGCGCCCTGGTCCTGCTGCGGGTCGGGGAACAGCGCACCGCGGATGATCGACAGCCGCACGAGCGACCAGGTGCCGCCCCCCGACCGCTCGTGGCGCGTGATGTCGTGGCCGTAGGTGGAGTCGTTGGTCACGGCGACGCCGAAGTCGGGCTCGGCCACCCGCACCCACCGGTGTGCCGCGGTCTCGAAGCGCGCGGCATCCCACGAGGTGTTGGTGTGGGTCGGCCGCGTGATGTGCCCGAACTGGATCTCGGATGCCGCCCGGTCGGTGTGCACGTCGACCGGCACCGCGAGCTTGAGCAGCTTCTGCTGCTCGTGCCAGTCGACGTCGATCGACAGGCGCACCGTGCGCGCCCCCTCGGCGAGGGCGAGGCGCACGTCGAGACGCGAGTCGCCGAAGGTGCGCTCGACCACGAGCGCGTTCCCGTCGACGCGCACGGCGTCGGCCGCGTCGAGCGGGGTGACGTGGCGGCGATAGGTCTCGTCGATGTCCCACGCGTCCCACTGCGTGGGGGTGTCGCGGAACACCTGGAACAGCGCCGCGGTCTCTCCCGCGGGCACGACCTCGCGACCGGATGCCACGTCGACGAGCGACGTGATCAGGCCCCGGCCGTCGACCTCGACGCGGACGACGCCGTTGTCGAGCACCCAGCCGCCGCCTTCGGCGCGCGGCGCGACGTCGCCCGCCGGGGTCGCCGGGGCGACCGCGAGCGCGGGCGCGCCCGCGCGGCGGTGCGGGGCCGCATTGGCCACGACCGCGCGGTCGCCGGTGCCGACGAGGGCACGGAGGCTGTCGGCGATGATGCGCTCGAGCTCGGCCGCGATGGCGGCGTAGTTGCGCTCGGCGTCGCGGTGCACCCACGCGATCGAGGTGCCGGGCAGGATGTCGTGGAACTGCTGCAGCAGCACCAGCTGCCACAGCCGGCGGAACGCCGCGGCCGGGTAGGCTGCTCCGACGCGGACGGCGGCCGTGGCCGCCCACAGCTCGGCCTCGCGCAGCAGGTGCTCGCTGCGACGGTTGCCCTGCTTCGTGCGCAGCTGGCTCGTGTAGGTGCCGCGGTGGAACTCGAGGTACAGCTCGCCCGCCCACACCGCCGGGTCGGCGTATTCGGCCTCGGCGGTCTCGAAGAACGCCCGCGGGGTGGAGTGCTGCACCTTCGGCGCGCCCTCGAGGGAGTGCGTGCGGGCGATCGTCGCGGTCATCTCGCGCGTGGGCCCACCGCCGCCGTCGCCGAAGCCGTACGGCAGCAGCGACGTGCGCGCGCGCCCCTTGTCGGAGAAGTTGCGCTCGGCGTGCGCGAGATCGGCCGCCGAGACCTCGGAGTTGTACTTGTCGACCGGCGGGAAGTGGGTGAAGATGCGCGAGCCGTCGATGCCCTCCCACTGGAAGGTGTGGTGCGGGATGCGGTTGGTCTCGTTCCACGAGATCTTCTGCGTCAGGAACCACCGGGCACCGGCCGCGCGCATGATCTGCGGCAAGGCGCCGCTGTAGCCGAACGAGTCGGGCAGCCACACCTCTTCGGTGTCGATGCCGAACTCCTCGAGGAAGAAGGTCTTGCCCTCGACGAACTGACGCGCCATGGCCTCGCCGCCCACCATGTTGGTGTCGGACTCGACCCACATGCCGCCGACGGGCACGAAGCGGCCCTCCGCGACGCGTGCCTTCAAGCGCTCCCACAGCGCCGGGTAGTGCTCCTTCATCCACGCGAACTGCTGCGCCGACGAGCTGGCGAAGACGAACTCGGGGTCCTCGTCCATGAGCGACAGCACGTTGCTGAACGTGCGCGACACCTTGCGCGCCGTCTCGCGCACCGGCCACAGCCACGCCGAGTCGATGTGGGCGTGCCCGACCGCGTGCAGCACGTGGGCGCTGGATGCCGCGGGGCTGGCGAGCAGCGGGCCCAGCACGTCGCGGCCCGCCTGCGCGGTGCCCGCGACGTCGTGCGGGTCGACCGCGTCGATGGCGGCATCCATTCCCTCGAGGAGGGTCGCCCGGCGCGCCGAGGTGGCGTCGAGCTCGGCGATGAGGCCGCGCAGCAGGCGGAAGTCCTGCAGCAGCTCCCAGACCGCCAGGTCGCGCAGCCCGATCGACATCTCGCGCAGCACGTACAGGGGCTGGTCGCCAGCGGTGGCCGGGTCGCCGAGGGGGGTCGGGTCGAAGGTGAAGAGGCTTCCCACGTCGGGGTTCGACGCCGCCTCGACGAGCACGTCGACCGTGCCGTCGGCATCGATCGCGGCGGGGGTGGCGTTGTTGAACGGCGAGACGCCCTTGATGGGGGCGCCCTGGCGGTTCCACACCAGGGCCTCGCACTGGAAGCCGCTCTGACCGGCGGTGAAGCCCAGGTCGATGACCAGCTCGGCGATCGTGCCGGCCGGCAGCGCGCCGTCGGCGTCGCGCCACCCGGCCGGGATCTCGCCCGAGACGGCGAACCAGGTCGTCCCCCACGCCCGCCCCCACGGCGTCCCGATCGCGAACGGGCGGTAGACGGCATCCGCGGCCTCGGCGAAGGGCACCGGCTCGCCCGGGGCCTCCCACGCCGACACCGTCAGCGGGTGCCGGGTGCGGTAGACGGCGAGCTCGAGACGTTCGCGGACGAAACGGTCGATGCGCATCTCGATGAGCGCGGTGCGGTCGTGCATGAGTGGGTTCCTTGCGTGGGGAGATGGATCAGCCCTTGACGGCGCCGGCGAGCGCGAACGAGCTGCCGGTGAGTCGCTGGGTGACGAGGTAGAGAAGGAGGATCGGCGCCGAGTAGACGATCGCGAAGGCGGCGAGCTGGCCGTACGCCACCGCGCCGTGACTGCCGAAGAAGGTGAAGATGGCCACCGACGCCGGCATCTTCTCGGAGCTGAACAGCAGCACGAAGGGGACGAAGAAGTTCCCCCACGCCTGGGTGAAGACGAAGATGAACACCACGCCGATGCCCGGGCGCATGAGCGGCAGGATGATCTGCCCGAGCGCGCGCAGCGACGACGCCCCGTCGACCCACGCCGCCTCTTCGAGCGAGATCGGGACGGAGTCCATGAAGTTCTTCAGCATCCAGATCGCCATCGGCAGCGACGTGGCCGACATGAACAGGATGACGCCGGGGATCGAGTCGAGCAGCTTGGTCTGCACGAACAGCGCGTAGACCGGCACCATCATCGCGGTGATCGGCAGGCACGAGCCGAACAGCACGCCGTACATGAAGCCGCGCTGGAACCGCAGGTTGTACCGCGACAGCGGGTAGGCGGCGAGCACGCCCACCGCCACGGTGAGGATCGCGGTGCCAAACGAGATGAGGGTCGAGTTCCACAGCGGACGCAGCGTCTGGTCGGGGTTCAGCACGTCGGCGAAGTTCTGCAGCGTCAGGCCGTCGGGCAGCGAGATCGAGACGGTCGCGTTCGTGTCGATCGACGAGAAGACGATCCAGGCGATCGGCACGAGGAACGCCACGCCGATCAGCGCGAGGACCACGTCGGCGATCCCCCGCGAGCGGCGGCGCACCGGCGAGGCGACCGAGACGGGCACGCGCGGCCGACGGACGGCGGTCGGGACAGCGGTCATCACTCCACCTCCGGCTTGAGGACTTTGATGTACAGGACGGCGAAGACCGCCCCCAGCACGAGGGTCACGGTGGCGATGGCGGTGCCGTAGCCCACCTGCGCGAACTGGAACGCCTCTTGGTAGGCGAGCACCGGCAGAGTCGTGCTCTGCACGCCGGGGCCTCCCCCGGTCATGACCCAGATGAGCCCGAACGTTCCGAGGGTCTGCAGGGTGATGAGCATGAGGTTGGTCGAGATGGAACGTCGGATCATCGGCAGGGTGACGAGGAAGAACCGCTGCACCGCGTTGGCTCCGTCGAGCTGCGCGGCCTCGGACACCTCCATCGGGACCTCCGAGAGGGCGGCGCCGTAGACCTGCATCGAGAAGGCGGTGCCACGCCAGACGTTCGCCAGGATGACGGCGAGCATGGGGTACTGGATGAGCCAGCTCACGGGCGCCAGCCCCAGCGACTGCAGCACGGCGTTGACCGTGCCGTCGGCCGAGAAGAACGCGTACAGCGCGAACGCCGCCACGATCTCGGGCAGCACCCAGGCCACGACGACGAGGGTGCCCACGGTGGTGGCCACCGGCTTCGACGACGTGCGCATGAGCACCGCGAGAGCCATGCCGAGCACGTTCTGCCCCACGATGGCCGAGAAGAACACGAAGGCGATCGTGAGGACGACCGCGGTCCAGAAGCTCTGGTCGGTGAAGAGCGAGACGTAGTTGTCGAGCCCGATGAACTGCGGCTTCGCGGCCTTGTAGCCGGTCAGCGCCGTGTTGGTCAGAGAGCCCCAGATCGCATAGATGATCGGCCCGAGGAGGAAGACGGCGAGGAGGGCGAGGGCCGGCAGCAGCGGCGTCGACCGGCCCAGGGAACGGAGGGAGGAGGCCCGCCTCTTCCCGGCGCCCGTGGGGGCCGGGAAGAGACGGGCGGAAGACGATGTCGTCATCGGATCAGTTGCCCTGCTCCACGCCGTTCTTGCCGACGATCTTGGTGAGCGCGTCGTCGTAGGTGGACGCCGCGCTCTCGGGGGTCGCCTGCCCGGTGATGACCGACTCGGCCGCCTGCTGCAGGGCGCTGGAGATCTGCGAGTAGTCGGGCGTCGTGGGACGGAAGTGGGTGTACTGCACGAGGTCGGAGAAGAACGAGAACGTCGGGTTGTAGCTCAGGTACGCGTCCGAGGTCGCCACGTCCTTGCGCACCGCGATCTGGCTGTTCTCGGTGTCGTACTTCAGGGTGTTGTCCTTATTGAGCGCCATCGCGACGAAGTCGAAGGCCGTCGCGGGGTGCTTGCTCTGGGCACCGATCGCCAGGGTCCAGCCACCCGACATCGAGGTGAAGCCGGGGTCGGCGCCGTTCTGCGTCGGCATCTTCGCCAGGCCGATCGTGTCCTTCCACGCGGGCCAGGCGTTCTTGCCCTCGCTCCAGCCGCCCGGAAGCCACGAGCCGTCGATCGCCATCGCGAGCTTGCCCTCGGGCAGCAGCTCGGTCGAGACCCGGCTCCCGATGGTCGAGTCGAGGGCGAGGTCGAGCGGCGTCGCGACGCCGTCGGCGTAGATGTCCTTGTAGAACGACAGGGCGTCGGTCATGCCCTTCGACCCGGTGACCCACTTCTGGGTGTCGGTGTTGTACAGCGTGGATCCGGTGCCGTACAGGAGCATCTCGAGTCCCTGCATCGACGTCTGCTCGGCGGCGGCCTTGCTGCCGTAGATGTTCAGCGGGATGACGTTGGGGTTCGACGCCTTGATCTTCTGCGCCGCCGAGATGATGTCGGCCCACGTCTTCGGCTGCCAGTCGGCGGGAAGGCCGGCGGCGGCGAAGATCGTCTTGTTGAAGTAGATGCCGCGGGTGTCGGTGCCCATCGAGACGCCGTAGGTCTTGCCGTCGTCTCCGTAACCGGCCTGCTTCGCGGCGTCGTAGAACTGGCTCCAGTCGGCCCAGTTGTTGACGTAGTCGTCGAGCGGGAGCAGGTAGCCGGCCGCCGCGTCGGAGCGGATCTGGAAGCTGTCCTCGTACATGACGTCGGGCGCCGTGTCGGCCGAGCCGTTCATGAGCGCGAGCTTGGTGTAGTAGTCGTTCTCGGACTCGATCGGCTGCAGCTTGACGGTGACGCCGGGGTTCGCGGCCTCGAACTCGGGCTTGACCTTCTGGAACAGGTCGTCGAGCTGGTGGAAGGCCGAGGTCTTCTGGTAAGCCACGGTGATCGTGCGTTCGCCCGACTCGGTCGCGGGCCCCGACGCGGTGCCGCTGCACCCGGCCAGCCCGGCCCCCACGAGGCCGACGACGGCGATCACGCCGAGGGTTCTGATTCGCATTCCTGCTCCTTTGCTAGGTTGCCGACACCTCACGCGGCACCGATCGGGGTTAATCTATCAAATAGATTAAAGGCGTCAAGACCGATTCGACAGATCGTGACGAAGCCGAGGGATCGGCCGTCAGGCGGTGATCATCAGGTCGGCCGGGCGCGCGGCGAACGAGTCGTCCAGGATCAGGCACGCCGCACCGACGGCCGCCATGTCGGTGCCGAGCACAGAGTCCTGCAGGGTCATCGGCAGGGTCGCCGTCGACGCCGCCGATGTGGCGAGCGCGTCGGCCAGCGGCACGCGCAGCACGCTCGACAGGGCCGCCCACGCCGGGCCACCCACGACCACGGTGTCGAGGTCCAACAGGTTGTTGACCTCGACGACCGCGCGGGCCATCCGCACCGCGGCGGTCTCGAGCACCTCGCGCACTACGGCGTCGCCCGCTCGCGCCCGTTCGGCCAGAGCGGCCAGCGCATCGCGCAGATCGGTGCGTCCGCCCTGCGCCTCGGGGTCCTCGCCCGCCGCGCGCAACAGCGTGGCCGGCTCGATCGCGACGCCGAGGCAGCCGCGCGCACCGCACGTGCACGGCGGGCCGGCCGGGTCGACGATGACGTGCGCGATGTTGCCGGCGTTGCCGGTCAGACCGCGCACCGGCGCGCCCGCGACCGAGAGCCCGATGCCGACACCGGCGCCGTAGTACAGGAACATGGCGTTCGACAGGCTCTCCCGCCGGTCGAACCACATCTCGCCCACGATGGCCGCGACGACGTCCTTCTCGAGCGCGGCAGGAAGACCCGATGCCTCGCTCAGCCGGCTGCGCACCGGCACGTTGTGCCACGCGGGCAGCAGCGGCGGGTTCAGCAGGCGGCCATCGCGGGGGTCGAAGGGGCCGGGCGCGGCCACCCCGATGCCGAGCACGCGCTCACGCGGCACACGGGCCTCGTCGAGCACGCGGTCGATCGACGCCGCGAGGCGCCGCGTCATGTCCTCTCCCGACGACGACTGGGGCACGTGCTCGGCCCGCGTGACCACGGTGCCCGCGAGGTCGAGCACGACGACGGTGTCGACGAACGGGTCGAGGTGCACCCCCACCGCGTACCGCGACTCGGGGTTCAGCGCGAGGAGCGTGCGCGGCTTGCCCGGACCGGCGATGACCTTGCCGGCCTCGGCGATCAGCCCCTCGTCGGCGAGGCGCCGGGTCAGGTTCGTGAGCGTCTGGGCGGCGAGACCGGTGCGCTCGGCGAGCTCCACACGGCTCACCCCGCCGGGGGTGCGCCGGATGAGGTCGAGCACCAGCGCCTGGTTGTACGTGCCGACCGCCGGCAGATTGGATCCCCGTCTCATGGAACCTCCCCCCGGTATCGTCGCCATTCCGACACCGTACCCCCGCGCACGGGGTCGGCACGGCAGCGCTCAGGCCCGCACGGCGAGCGCGGCGGCGCCGAGCAGGGGGCCGTCGCCGTCGAGCCCCGACCCGACGACGCGGCAGCGCCGGGCGTAGGCGTGCAGCGCCGCCGCTTCGGCGGCCGCCCGCACCCGCTCGATGTAGTCGTCGGCGACCTGCGAGAACCCTCCCGCGATGGCGACCGCCTCGAGGTCGCACAGCGTCGCGGCGGCGGCGATGGCCTGGCCGACCGCGGTGGCCGAGCGGTCGACGGCGGCGACGGCGATCGGGTCGCCCGCACGATACGAGGTCGCCAGATCGAGACCGGTCTCTCCGTGCCACCCCTGGCCCTGCGCCCACGCGACGGTGCCCGGTCCGGCGGCGATCGCCTCGAGGGTGGATGCCACGACCTCGCCGTCGCGGATCGTGCGCACGAACGTCTGCCCCAGGTGCCCGGCGTTCCCGCTCGCGCCCGTGACGGGACGGCCGCCGAGCACGAACCCTCCCCCGACGCCGGTGGACACGACGATCGCCATCGCGTTCTCGTGACCGACCAGCGCACCGCGCCAATGCTCGGCGAGCGCGATGCACGTGCCGTCGAGGGCCAGGTGGATCGGCCCGTCGACCAGGCCGGCGAGCACCTCGTCGATCGGCAGGCCCGCCGCGAGAGGCAGGTTCAGGGGCGACACCGACCGCGACGGCAGGTCGACGGGCCCGGCGCTGCCCACGCCGATGGCGCCCACGCGCAGACCCGGCGCGGCGGCCAGGGCGCCGGCCGCGGCGTCGCGCACGTGACGGGCGACGGTGTCGCGGTCGGCCCCGCGCCCGGTCGAGCGTCGGGTCACGCTCGCGCGGACGACCTCGCCCTCGTTCGAGACGACGGCGGCGTCGACCTTCGTGCCGCCGATGTCGACGGCGAGGACGTGGGTGGCGGCGACGGACGGGGTGGCATCGGACATGCGCGGGCTCCTCGGGTGGACCAACGCTCCCTGATCCTAGGGGGCAGGGCATCGGCCGAACGTCGCCTGTGCGCCCGCCCGGCGGCGGCCCCCGCCCGACGACGGCGGGTTACGATCAGGTCACGGCGGCCACGACGCGCCTCCGGCCCATCCACGACACGAGGGATGCCATGGACGAGACGGTCACGCCCCCCGACGCCGCGCGGCTGCGACGCCCGGTCACCGCCCCCGCCCCGGTCCCGCCCGTCGAGCAGCTCGATGCCGAGACGTTCTCGCGTCTGACCGGCGAGATCGTGGCATCCATCAGCCGTGTGATCGACGGCAAGCCCGACGCGGTCCGCAGCGCCCTGATCGCGCTGCTCGCCGAGGGGCACCTGCTGATCGAAGACGTGCCCGGCGTCGGCAAGACGATGCTCGCCCGGGCCCTCGCGGCCACGATCGACGCCGACGTGCGCCGCATCCAGTTCACGCCCGATCTGCTGCCGGGCGACATCACCGGCGTGTCGGTGTTCAACCCGGTGCACCGCGAGTTCGAGTTCACCCCGGGGGCGGTCTTCGCGCACATCGTGATCGCCGACGAGATCAACCGCTCGTCGCCCAAGACGCAGTCGTCGCTGCTCGAGGCCATGGAAGAGCGGCAGGTCACCGTCGACGGGCGCACGCACGCGCTGCCGACGCCGTTCCTCGTCGTGGCGACGCAGAACCCGCTCGAGATGGAGGGCACGTACGCCCTGCCCGAGGCGCAGCGCGACCGCTTCGCGATGCGCATCTCGATGGGCTACCCCGATGCCGCCGCCGAGGCGCTGATGCTGCGCCAACGCGACACGGTCAACCCGCTCGATGCGCTGACCCCCGTGGTGACGGCCCGCGAGGTGATGGCCATGATCGCGTGGGCGCGCCGCGTGCACGTCGCGCCGGCGCTCGAGGAGTACGCCGTCGCCCTCGCGCAGGCCACGCGCAGCCACCCCGACATCCGGCTGGGCGCGAGCCCGCGGGCGACGCTGCAGCTGGTGCGGGCGGCCAAGGTCCGTGCGGCGCTCGACGGACGGGAGTACGTCATTCCCGACGATCTCACGGCACTGCTGGGCCCGGTGCTCGCGCACCGTCTGATCGCCGATCGCGCCGCCGCCGGCGGCCGGGCCGGAGAGGTCGTCGTCGCCGATGCGCTCGATCGCATCGCCGCCGGCGTGCGCGTGCCCCTCGCCGCACGGGTCTGAGGCGCGGTGAGACGTCACTGGCCGCTGACCCTGCGCGGCGCGGGTGCCCTGGCGCTGGCCACAGCGTGCTTCGTCGTCGCGCAGCGGGCCGGCATCCCCGAGCTGATGTACTTCGGCGTGCTGCTCGTGGGCCTGGTCGTCGCGGGCGCGGCGGCGCTGTGGCTGATGCGGCGCGGCGACGACGTCGTGCGGACGGTGCGACCGTCGACCACCGACGTCGGCGGCGTCGCGACGGTCGTCGTGCGCGCGTATCTGCGCACCGCCTTGCCCGCCGCGCCCGGACGTTGGCGCGACGTCGTGCCGCCCGGGCTCCGGGGACGCGCGGAGGGCGCCCTCCCCGCCGCCGCGGCGAACCCGCGTGGCACGCGGCGGCCGGTCGAGCTGCGCTACGAGGTGGTCGGCCAGGGTCGTGGCATCCATCTGCTGGGTCCTCTCGAGCTCGTGACGACCGACCCGTTCGGGCTCGTCCGGCGACGGCTCGCGATCGGGACGACCACGCCGGTCGTCGTGGCGCCGCGCATCGTCGACCTGGCCCCCTTGCCGGGCACGTCAGGCGAGCCGGGCGGCACCCGCCACGACGCCGCCCTCCCGCTCGGGCAGGGGGCCGACAACCTCGTGGCCCGGCCGTACACGCCGGGCGACTCGATGCGCCGCATCCACTGGCGGGCGACCGCGCACCGCGACACGCTCATGGTGCGGCAAGAAGAGCAGGAGGCCAGTCCGGTCGCCCTCGTCGTTCTCGATCGCGGCGTGTCACGGTGGTCGCCCGACGCGACCGTCGCACCGGGGCTCGATCCCGCCTTCGAGACGGCGCTGTCGGCGTGCGTGTCGATCGTGGCCCGCCTCGTCCGCGAGGGGTACACCGTCGACGTCGTCGACAGCGACGGCACGGCCCTGAGCGAGCCCGTCGGAGGCGACGCGGCCGCGGCGCGCGTACTGGCGTCGACGCTCGCCACGCTGACCGCACGTGCCGACGACCCCGAGCGGCGGCTCGTGCCGCCGGCGGCCGCCTCGGTGCGCGGGCCGGTCGTGGTCGTGACGGGGGCGCTGGGCGACGACGCCGCCGCGGCGCACGAAGCCGCGCCCCGACGTTCGGCCCTGCCGGTGCTGTGGAGCGTCGCGGACGCCGTCGGGCCCGGGCTCGTCGCCGGATGGCGCACGACGGCGCTGTCGCCCGGGGGCGACGTCTCGGCGGCGTGGTCGGCCGTGGTCGAACGGGAGCCCTCGCGTGTCGGCCGCTGATCTCCGCGCCGCGGGCGGCGTGCGCTCCCGGCGTGACGCGCTGCTGCTGTCGCTCGGCGTGCTCGCGGCGATCGTGGCCGCGATCGTCCCGGTGCTCTCGGTCGTCGAGGCGGGGGCGTGGGCCCTCGGCGCCCTGGCGCTCGTGTGCGGCGTGCTCGCGACAGGAGCCGCGGCCCGCGCCGCACGCCTGCCCGCGGCCGCGGTGAGCGCGCTCGAGGCGGTGGTGTGGCTCGTGCTGCTCACCGCGCTGTTCGGCCGATCGACGGCGCTTCTCGGGATCGTCCCGACCCCGGCGACGTTCGCATCGATACCGGCCCTCATCGCCGGTGCCCAGGACGAGATCCGTCTCGGCGTCGCACCGGTCGCGCCCGGCACGGGCCTCGCGTTCGTGCTGGTGGCCGCGATCGGTGCGCTCGCGCTCGTGCTCGACCATGTCGTGGTGACGGCCCGGATGCCGCTGCTCGGCAGCATCGGCCTCGTCGCCGTCTCGCTCATCCCCACCATCGTCGTGCCCCGGTCGGTCGATGTCGTGGCCTTCGTGCTGCTGGCGGCCGCCGTGCTCTTCCTGCTGCGGGTCGAGACCCGCAGCCGTGTCGATCGCGGCGGGCGTTCGACGGGCAGCGCCTCGCTCACGGCGGTCGGCATCGCGGCGATAGCGGTGGTGGCGGCGATCGTGGTGACACCGCTGCTGCCCCAGCCGGCCCTGCGTTTCGCGACGGGCACGGGCACGGGCCTCGGCACGACCATCGACCCGAACCTGCAGCTCGGCGACGATCTGCGACAGCCGCGCGCCGTCGACGTGCTGACCGTGCGCACGACCGCGCCGACCGCGCCCTACCTGCGGGCGGTGACGTTGTCGCGTTTCGACGGCAGGGTGTGGCAGCCCGACAACGGCGACACCGTCGGCCTCCCGGCCGACGGGGCGGTGTTCTCGCCCGTCTCGGTCGACGACGGCATCGCGGTGTCGGACTGGACGACGAACGTCGCCGTCGGCCAGCTCGACAGCCCGTGGCTGCCGGTGCCGTACCCGGCCGCCACCGTGACGGGGCTGCGCGGCGACTGGCTCGGGATGCCGTCGAACCGGACGATCGTCTCTCAAGCGGGGTCGACGCGCGACCAGCAGTACCAGGTGCAGGCGTTCGTGCCGCAGCCGACGCTCGAGCAGATCCGCGCGCGGGGCGTCGGCGGCGACGATCTCGGCTCGAACGTGCGGACGCTGCCCGCCGACGTGCCCGACATCATCGGAGAGACGGCGCGACAGGTGACCGCGGGCGCCTCGACGCCCTACGACGCCCTCATCGCGCTGCAGTCGTGGTTCCGCAGCAGCCAGTTCCGCTACTCGCTCGACGCGCCCGTCGAAGACGGCTTCGACGGCGCCGGTCTCGACGCGGTCGCCGATTTCCTACGGGAGCGGCGAGGATACTGCGTCCACTTCGCCTCGGCCTTCGCCGTGATGGCACGCACGCTCGACATGCCGTCGCGCATCGTGGTGGGCTACCTGCCCGGCACGCCCGACGGCACCGTCGACGGGCAGACGTCGTACACGATCTCGTCGAGCCAGCTGCACGCGTGGCCCGAGGTGTACTTCCGCGGCATCGGGTGGGTGCCCTTCGAGCCGACGAACAGTCTCGGTGTGCCCACGAGCTTCGCCTCGGCCGCCGCACCCGGATCGACGTCGTCGTCCACCGGTCCGCAGCAGCAGGATGCCGCGACCCCGGGCGCGCAGCCCTCGGCCGCGCCGTCGTTGGGCGATCAGAACGGCCCGGCCGCATCGGAGCGCACCGACGGGACGATCACGGCTCGAGGAGTCGGAGCCTGGCCGTTCGTCGGGGCGGGTGCGCTCGCACTCGCGCTGCTGGCAACGCCCTCGGTCCTCCGCGCACTGCGGCGCCGATCATGGCGTGGGGCAGCCGCGCGCGGCGACGCGCTGGCGGCGTGGACCGCGGTCCGCGAGACGGCACTCGACCTCGGCATCCCCGTGCCCGCGGCCGAGTCGCCGCGCCGGTTCGCCGCCCGGATCGTCGAGCGACACGGCTCGGACCCGCCCGCCACGGGCATGCTGCTGCGGGCGGTCGAACGGGCGAGCTTCGCGGGCGATGCGATCGATCCGTCGCACGGACCCCAGCTCGTGCGGGCGCTGGACGACATCGAACACAGCATGCGCGCCTCGACGCCCGGCATCCGCCGTGTGATGGCGAGGATGTTTCCCCGTTCGCTCGTGCGGCAGCCCGGTGACGCGCGATCCGAGGAGGCCGTGCGTATCGGGAGCTGATCCGCGGGGGCCCGGGGGTCAGATCGCGAAGGCCGCGAGCGGGCGCCACCCGGTGGCGACCTCCTCCGCCGTCATGCCCGGGATCAGATCGACGAACCCGTCCATCCGAGGATCGATCGCGACGACACGAGGAACGGTCGATGGAGCCTCCGCCCGGACGGCGGCGGCGACAAGCGCCGTCTGCTCCGGAACACCGTCGACGCCGAGCCGCGACCCGTCCGATGCGATGCACACCTCGAACGCGGATCCATCGGCGGGAGTGATGCGGAACCACTGATCGGGCCACGGTGCGTTCCGCGTGCACAGCTCGCTGACCTCGGTATCGGCGTAGACCCGGGCGAGCGCTCGCCGCACCATCTCGACGTCGAACATACAGGACCTGTCGACACTCGAAATCGACATTGCTCCACTCATCGCTGCACCTTGATCACGTAGCGCAAGGGCATCCGCTGCGAGGCGAGTTCTCGCGCAATTCGCCTCAACCGCGCGCCGAGAAACTTCTTCGCTGCGGGAGTCGACACCATGACATCCACCCGAACCACCGGATTCGACGCATCATTGATCACGGCCGCATATCGACGCATCAGATCATCGAAACCCCGAGGGCCGTGGAGCGCTGCATCGACGGCGAAGGGGTGAGCAGTGCCGTCGTACACAGAGACACCTCCCCCGCCGCTGAGGAAATCGGCCTCCGCGATACCGGCATGAAGGACACGAGAATACCTGACTCGATCCACCCAGACCTGGATCGCCCCATCGTCTGCGGACAGCAGGAGCTCACCCATCGTTCACACCGCCGGCCGCTTCATTCGTCGGACTCATCCAGCGGACGCCAGGCCCAAGAATTTCTTCTCCATAGCATCTCACCAGGGAACTGATCACCAGGCTCGGGTCAAAGATCGGATCACCATCGAGAGAGGATCTATTAAGGGCTCCACTCACGACCGGACCTCGATTTTGTAGGGTAGCCTCAAACCGCTTTCCTCAATTCTTTTCGCAAGCGACTCCAGTCGCTGGCCAAGGAATATTCGCGCATCCTCGGTAGAAACGACAACATCCAGTCGAGCAACCGGGTTAGAACTGTCATTTATAACTCTGGCATATTTCCAAACCTCGTCGTCGCAATTTCCTCGACCACTGAGAATTTGCTCCGTAATCGATGACCGCCCCTCGTACACCGAGTTCAGACCCGGCCGATCGACCTCAGTGTTAGCGCACTGCATCTTCAAATCAAGAAGGACTTTCACACCTCGTCAAACTCGTCGAGAGATCGCATGCCCCACTCGATATCATGAGGAGTTACACCGTCAACGAGATCGATGAAGGTTTCGTCGTCCGCAATCGCAGCGACGATACGAGGAGCATCGGCTGGCAGCTCTGCACGCAGAGCCGAAGCGAACCGCGCGTTCTGGTCGAAAAGTCCGTCAGCACCACAACTCGATCCATCCGGATCGACTCGAACGCTGAACGGCGGCTCAGACGCTGGCGTGACCTTGACCCAGGAACTTGCCAGAGGAGAATCGCTCGTCATAACGTTGGAAACTTCTGAAGGAGAGTACACCTTCAGCAATGCGTTTCGAACAAGCCGGTAGTCGAAGATCGGAGCACCATTCACGGTGAAAATACTCATGGATCTACTCACGGCGCCACCTCAATCGTGAAGGGAAAATGTAAACCTTCTTCGGAGAATTTTTGCGCGAGCTTCTCTAACCGTTGGCCGAGAAATTCTTTTGCAGCCGGAGTCGAAACCACCACGTCAAGTCGACTCACCGGGTTGGTCGGATCATTTATCACTCGAGCATACCGTTCCATCTCGCCGTCAAAGTTATTCTTTCCGGAGAGAAGCTTCTCCGTGATGAACGGCGGCCTGTCACCCTCGTACAACGACCGGCCCGGGCGATCAACGAACTTCGCTTCGACCGCTATCTCCCCCTTGGTCGGATCATAACTGACCCCGTCAGCCCAGATGCTCTCCCCGTCTGCGGTCGTTAACTCGACCTCCGTCGTCGAGCCTGTCACGCGCTGCTGGAAAGCCCGCGCCTCAGGCGAACCGAATTTTGCTTCTCTGTAACGCAGACTGGCAAGCCATGCCGCGCGTTCTTGCTCGCTCAGCACACGAGCGCCCGATAGCTTCAGGCTCGTCGCCAGACCGTCCAGCCCCTTCACCGCCGCGCTGGCGATCCGTGTCTCGGCGAGCACCGGCACGCGAGCGAGGATGGCCTTGAGCGTCGTCGAGATCGCTTCGACGGCCACGGAGCCGAGTGCGGCCACAACGCTCTTCACAGCGTTCGCCAGGTTCGTGACGATCTCCGTCACGCGCGCGACGAGCGCGGCGATACGCCCGCCCTCTGCGACCTGAGCGGGAATCTCTCCGATACCCGCGGTGAAGAGTCCCACGACGAGCCCCGCGGCCTCGATGCCGGCCGTCCAGGCGAGAAAGCTCTCTATCTCACCGATCAGATCGTTGTGCGCCTTCTCGATGTGGTCGGCCAGCTCGTCGCACGATTGGGCGATCGCTCGGCACGAATCGGCCGTCTGCGACATTCCCTCACCGAGCGATCGGCACACCATGGAGGCCTGTTCGATCTCGGGTGACTGTTGGCTACGGATCGTGTCGACCCCGTCGTTCACCGAGCGCTGGCCGCCGTCGAGGGTCGACGCCGCGTTCCTCCACGCGTCGCCGGCCGCGCGGAGCTTTGCGGGATCGCCGTCGGGCCAGACCGCACCACAGGCTTGTGCGACCCACTCCCATCCGTCGGGTGGCTGGATCGCGCCACCGGCGACCGACGGCACAGAGACGCACATACCGAACCCCGGGTCGTACGACGTGGCGTCGGGCGGAACGGGCGTCGCCCCCGACGTGTCCGAGTGGGCCTCCGCCCGACCATGATTGAAGCCCGACTGCTCGAGCAATCCGCCGACCGTCAGGCATGAGCGACGAAGGTCGTCCATCGCCTGCACCACCTGGCCGGCGATCCGGTCGTACGAACCCGCCCACTCGCCGCCGGCGGGGTCGGACCCGGCGATCCTCGACATTCCCGCGAGGTCCGACTCGAGGCGAGAAGAGGCATCACCCACAAGACCGGCCAAGGTCGTTCCGAAGACGGCGCTGGCTGCGGCGTACACCTCGGGATCGACGCGGATGGCCGTCATCGCCACATCCGTTGATTCGCTGCCACCGCCGAGTCGTAGTTGGCGCCCGCGACGTCGAGCAGACCGCGCAACCGTTCCAGGGCGGCGTTCATTCGTGCGGCGTCCGATGCCCACCGATCGTGCGCGGTCCGATGCGCTGCGGCAGCATCTCCCGACCACACCCCGTGCAGACGGGATGCCGCGTCGTCGGCGTCGCTCACCGCGTCGCCGAGCGCGACGGTGATGCGAGCGAACCCCTCGACGAGAGACCGCAACTGTTCCACCCGCGCGATGTGCTCGCTCACCGGGTTCCGCCCATGATGTCGACCAGCGGCAGTCCGGCCGTGGGCACCTGCGCCTCCAACACCCTCGCCCGACTCTGCGTGGACTCCTCGTTCTCCCGGAACGACGCGCCCGTCGCGCGGAGCGACGAGGCGAGACCGCGCAACGCCGCAACCGCGTCATCGGCAGCCAGCGCCCACTGCTCGAACTCGCGCTCGAATGCCCGGGACGCCCCGCCCGACCATCCCGAGCCGAGAACGTCCGCCGTCTCCCGACGTGCCGCGCGCACGCGGTCCTCGATCGTGTCAGCAGTCGCATCCAGCGAACCGCTCTCGCGGCTCATCGCCTCGAAAGACACCTTCATGTCCGCCATCCACGCCTCCCGTCGCTCATGGTCCGATCGACGCCAGGCACCCTGGAGTGGCATCCGGAACGAACGGATGTTACGCCCGTGAAGGAAACGCCGGCGGAGATTCACATCCGACCCATAACGACGAAGAGCGCCGCCCCTTCTCTTTCGAGAGGGACGACGCTCTTCCGGTGGCGGAAGTGACAGGATTTGAACCTGCGAGGCGAGTTACCCCGCCTACATGGATTCCAGCCATGCTCCTTAGGCCGCTCGGACACACTTCCAACAGACGATCTTACACGTCCGCCGGTCGCGGCCCTGCGGGCCTCAGGCCTCCGCGCCCTCGCCCGCGACGGGCACCGCGTGATCGGGCGAAGGGGCCGGAGCGACCCCGTACTTGCGGGCGAAGATCGCGTACACGACCCCGCCCACGACGAGCCAGACGATGCCGCCCACCTTCGCGGTGATGTCGGCGTTGAGCAGCACGTAGCCGATGATGAGGAAGCCGATGAGCGGCACCACGAGATGCAGCAGGTAGTTCTTCGAGCGCTTCTTGCCGAGGTAGTAGACGGCGACCGAGACGTGCAGCAGCAGGAAGCCGAGCAGCGCGCCGAAGTTCACCAGCGACGAGATCACCGCGATCTGTCCCACGAAGAACAGCACGAGCACGAGCGAAATGCCGCTGACGAGCAGGATCGCCGCGAGCGGCACCTGTCGGGCGTCGACCTTCGACAGGAACGCGGGCAGACGCCGGTCGCGGCTCATCGAGTAGAGCAGCCGCGAGGTCGCCGCCTGCGCCGCGACGGCGTTGGCGATGCCGACGGCGACGACGTTGACGGCGAGGAAAGCCGTCGCCCACCCGCTGCCGGCCGCTTGCGCGACGAGCAGGAAGAAGGCGTTGTTGACGTCGTCGTCCGAGAACGAGACGGTCCCCGCGGCGAGCGCGCTGGCGAACCACGTCTGGGCGATGAAGAGGACGCCGACGACGAGGAGCGCGATGATCATGGCGCGACCGCCCGACCGGCGATCACCCGTCGACTCCTCGGCCATCGTCGAGATGCCGTCGAAGCCCAAGAAGCTCAGCACCGCGATCGAGAGAGCCGTGGCGATCAGCGCGGGGTCGACCTTGGCGGCATCCCACAGCGGGGCGACCGTGAACTGCGCGCCGGGGATCGACCCGCTCGACAGGGCGACCATCGCGATGACGACGAAGACGACCACGAACGCCAGTTGCACCGCGAGCATCACACGGTTCGCGAGCTTGATCGAGCCGATGCCGAGCACGTTGATGACGGTGTTGACTACCACGAAGGCGACGGCCCAGATCCACTGCGGCACGTCGGGGAAGATCCCGCCCATCGACGAGGCGGCGAAGACGTACAGCAGCGTCGGCACGAGCAGGTAGTCGAGCAGGATCGCCCAGCCGGCGAAGAACCCGACGGTGGGGTGCAGTCCGCGTCCGACGTACGAGAACACCGAGCCGGCGATCGGGAACGCCTTCGACATCTGCGCGTAGGCGAGGGCGGTGAAGATCATGGCGACGACGCCGGTCAGGTAGACCAGCGGGACCATGCCCGAGGCGGCGTTGTAGACCACCCCGAAGATCGTCCAGGGTGCGATCGGCACCATGAACACCAGGCCGTATACGACCAGGTCGAGGGTGGACAGCGAACGTTTGAGCTCTTGCTTGTAGCCGAAGGACTCCAGCTCTTGCTGGGCTTCGGGAGCGGCTTTCGACATCGGGACTCCTGATTCGGGTGGGTCGGGTGGCGCTGCGAGGGTGGACGGGACGGATGGCTCCGGCCGGGGTGGGGTCAGGGAAGCGGGGCGAGGAACTCGGCGACGACGGCGCGGAACACCTCGGGCATCTCGAGGTGTGTGCAGTGGCTGCCACCGACGAACACGTGGGAACGGGCGTCGGGAACGTGCTCGACGAACGGCGCCCAGGTCTCGGGCGTCGCCTCGTCGAACTCGCCCGCGACCACGAGCGTGGGGACCTCGATCCGGGGCAGTCGGTCGATGATCGACCAGTCGCGCATCGTGCCCACGACGTGGAACTCGTTGGGTCCATTCATCGTGTGGTAGACCGTGGGGTCGGCGAGCATCTGCTGCTCGCTGTCGACGAAGTCCTGCGGCATCGGCGTGACGCGGCAGACGTGTCGCTCATAGAACTCGCGCGTGGCATCCAAGTAGTCGGGGTGGTCGAGGGCGCCGTCGGCCTCGTGGCGATCGAGCGCCTCGCGTGCGGCGGCGGGCAGGTCGGCGCGCAGTCGCGCCGCGCCCGCGAGCCAGAGCTCCATGGATGCCGGTGAGTTGCAGATCTGCAGGCTCCTCAGCCCTTCGGGACGGCGGACGGCGATCTCGGCGCCCAGCATGCCGCCCCACGACTGACCGAGCACGTGGTACTCGTCGAAGCCGAGCGCGTCGCGCAGGTGGTGGAACTCGTCGACGAACAGCTGCGGCACCCATCGCGACGCGGGGGCGTCGGGGTGGTGCGAGCTGCGACCGCACCCGATCTGGTCGTAGTGCACGACGGTGCGAGCGGTGAGCTCGGCGAGCGCATCGAGGTTGCGCACGTAGTCGTGGGCCATGCCCGGCCCGCCGTGCAGGACGAACAGCGGCGCCCGCCCGGTGGGCTCGGAGGGCTCGGTGAGGCGGGCCCAGGTGTGTCCGTCGTGGAACGGGACGGTGATCTCGCGATGCATGGTGTCATCGTGGAGCACCAAAAGGTTCGTTGGCAAACCATTTCTGCGGAATTAACATGAAGGAAACGACGGGAGCCCATGACCGACACCGACGACGCCTCGCTCGTGGAGCGTGTGATCGAACGACTCGTGACCGCCGTGGCGGTCGGCGAGTTCCTTCCCGGCACGCGCCTCCCCGCCGAGCGCGAGCTCTCGCCCCTGCTGGGCGTGGGCCGGACGACGGTGCGCGCCGCACTCGACGCCCTCTCGGCCCGCGGGCTCATCGAACGCCGGCGCGGCCGGGCCGGCGGGACGTTCGTCGCTCACGAGTGGCATCCGTCGGTGGTCTCCGACGTCGATCGCTGGTTCGAGGAGCGATGGGACGACCTGGTCGACGCGTGCACGGCCAGCTCGCTGCTGCACGCGTCGCTCGCCCGCCTCGCGGCCGAGCGCCGGACCGCCGCCGACATCGCCGCCATCGAAGAGCGCCTCGCCGACTTCCACTCGGCGGAGTCGGGCGACCCGAAGCAACGCGCCGACAGCCTTCTGCACCTAGCGATCATCGACGCCGCCCACAACACGGCGCTGCGCGAGATCCTGCTCGCGCACGAACGCCGGCTGTCGCTGTCGGCACCGGCGCACCCGTGGGGCGATCGGGAGAGCCACCGGGTGATGGAGACGCGCGCCGCGGGAGAGCACGACGCGATCGTCGCGGCGATCGTCGCCGCCGACGCCGACGGGGCCGCCGAGCTCGCGCGTCGCCACGTGCGCATCGACCTCGAGCTGTTCACGCAGGCGCGCGAGATCGCCCGTCGCCGCGCCGCCGAGACCGGCTGAGAGCTCAGCCGCCCAGGCGCCGCTCGAGACCGGCGCGCACGGACGGCCATTCGTCGCGCACGATCGAGAAATAGAGCGTGTCGCCGACGCTGCCGTCGGCGTTGACCCGGTGACGGCGCAGCACGCCTTCGGGCTGCGCGCCGAGCCGTTGGATCGCACGCGCGCTGCGCTCGTTGCGGCTGTCGCAGCGCAGCGCGACCCTGTTCACACCCCACGACTCGAACGCATGGGCGAGCAGCAGCAGCTTCGTCGCGGGGTTGGTGCGACCGCCCTGGAACCCGCGACCGTACCACGTCGTGCCGATCTCGACCCGGCCCTGCGCCGGCACGTGGTCGTAGAACGTGGTCGCTCCGCGGACGGCGCCGGTCGTGGCATCCCTCACCGTGAACGCGTACAGTCCGGGCGTCCGTCGCTGCTGCTCGACGCGCTCGGCGTATGCCTCGATCGTGGTCGGCCAGGGGGTCGTCATGCCCCGCCACATCGCCTCGTCGGTCAGCGGCCACGCCTCTGCCGCGTCGACGGGCACAGCGGGGTCGAGACGCACATCAGGGCCGGAGAGCGACAGGTCATGATCGGTCATGCGCCGATTCTGCCCGCCCGCACGTCACGATCGCAGCGTGACAGAGGGGGTCTCGCCGAACTCGGCGCGATACATCGCCGCGAAACGGCCCAGGTTCGAGAAGCCCCAGCGCGCCGCGATCGCCGCCACCGTGTCGACGGACGGGTCGCTGCGGCGCAGCTCGCCCCGGGCCGCGTCGAGCCGGACGCGACGCAGGTACTGCATCGGGGTGCGCCCGGTCGCCGATCGGAAGGCGTACTGCAGCCCCCGCGGCGAGAGCCGGGCGGCCTCGGCGATGTCGGCCAACAGCACCGTCTCGGACGCCCGCGCCTCGATGAAGGCCTTGGCTCGGCGCACGGGCGCGGGCAGCGGGCGGGCCGACCGGCTGGCGGCGAGGGCGTCGCTCACCGAGGTGGGAAACGTCAGCAGCGCCGCCTCGACCAGGAGCGCGCGGGTCTGCTGCTGGATCAACGGGGTGCGCTCCCCCGCCCGCAACAGCACGTCGCGCGCGTAGTCGATCGAGCGGTTCCAGTAGCGCAGGCGCTGCTCGCTGACGGGCGCATGGCCGGTGACGCTCACGCGCAGGCTGTCGTCGCCCGAGAGGCGGCGCGCCGCCTGATCGAACTCCGACCGGGTGAACGAGACAGCCGAGCCGACGATGCGTCCCGTGAACGCGATCTCGAGCGGGCGGTCGACGACCATGAAGGGCACGGCCGGATCGATGCGCTGGTCTCGGTAGGCGCCGCTCACCCGTGCGCCGACGATACGGCCGACGAGCACCCGGTCGCGCGGGTCGGACTCGACGAGCATCGTCGAGCCGATCGAGTAGTCGCACAGCCCGAACGTCGGATCCGAGACGGCATGCCAGGAGAGGGCGGGCTGGATCGCCTCGCTCCGCGAGATCCGTGCGCCGGGCACCACGGCCCGCCACAGCTGTTCCACGGTTCCGGCATCGCGTGTCTCGACATTCACATGCTCCACACATGTTTCCTAGATCAGGGCGCAGAACGGCGACAAGGCCGTTGCGCTTTACGTACGACATGTGCATGAGACCGCTCTCACGGGCGATCCGGATGCCGCCCCACCCCGCCCTACGCCCGCCCCGAGACCTCGTCAACCCCCGAGCGCGGGACGCACGACCGGGCCCATGGTGTTCTCGGCGACGACGACGTCGCCCTGGAGGTGTCCATGTCTCTCACCGAGAACACGGCGTCGTCCCGCATCGACCTTCTGTGGGTCGGCGAGGACGGCTGGTGCGTCTGCGACGCCGCCCGGAGCGACGACGACCCGCGGCGGGTGATCGCCTTCGCACAGTGCCACGACGGCGGGGTCGAGGTGACATGGGTGCGGGAGCGGAAGCCGCTCGCGCGGTTCGACACGTTGTGTGCAGCCCTGCTGTCGATCGAGGCCGCCTGCGGACGCCTGTGAGCCTCGCCGCACCTCATAATGAGGATGGCCGCCGCCCCGGGCGCCCCGAGCCGATGGGATTCGCGATGCCCTTCCGCACCATCTCCACCCTGCAGACGTGGATCGACGACTTCCGCGCCCTCGGCTACGACGATGCCGACATCTTGCGGGTCATCCCCCAGGACGTGGACGACGGCGAGGCCGACTCGGGCCTGATCGCCGCACGGTTGCGCAGCGTGTCGACGACGTTCTACGTCGCCCCCGGACCCGAGGCCGGGGCCACCGATTGGGCGGTCACCTTCGAACCGCGCGAGAACGCCGCTCCGCTGCCCGCCGGTCGCGTGCTCGCGTTGGCGGGCGAGCTGGCGATGCTGGCCGCCCTGTGCTCGTTCCTGCAGGCGCGGTCCGAGGCGTTCCTCGCCACGGGCGGCTGACCGCCCCCGCTCAGCGCGGCGCGACCGGGCTCGCAGCCGCCGTCAGACGTTCGAGAACGGCCGCGAGCCGGTCGGCGTCGGCCGGGTCGATTGCAGCGATGGCCGCCTCGACGGCGCTGTCGAACCCGTGGATCGCCGACCACGGCGGCGCCGAGAGGTCGACGGTCGCCGTGATGTGGTTCACCCGTCGATCGTCGGCGTCGAGGTCACGGCGCACCGCGCCGCGCTGCACGAGTCGGTCGATGAGCGTCGTCACGCCCGCCGAGGTGATCCCCAGATGATCGCGGATGTGCGACGGGCGTGCACCGGGGTTCTCGACGATGAAGAGCAACGCGCGGGCGTCGAGCTCGTTCAACGACAGCCCGCGGCGCGCCTCGGCGTCGGCGAGCCGGCGCGCGGCGCCATAGGCGAGCAGCGCGCGCCCGAGGGCAGAGGCGCGATCGGACGCGGATTCGGCGGCGGCGGAAGTCTGCACGACCCTCGATCGTATCCACCGGTCGGACCGGCGGGTACGATCGAGATAGGTGCACCGAGTCCAAAAACGCCCGGGGGGCGACGTGAACGAGGGGGACAGGGGAATGGGGACGCTGATCTACGGAACGACCGGCGACGGGATCGTGATCGCAGATCACCTGTTGGCTCATCTGATGGCGGTCACGGCCACCAAGCTGCGCCGCAACGAGAGCTTCACGATCAGCTGGCACGGCGACCGCGGCCAGGGCCGCAGCACCGTGTGGCTGCACGCCTCGATCCCGTTGCGGTTCGTCTACGACGAGCCCGAGCCCGTGGCCCTCGATCGCGCCCTGCTCGAGGACCTCTCGAAAGCCGCCAGCGGCACGGCGGGCATCGTCGTCGACCTCTCTTCCGCGGGCTCCTCGCCTGCCTGACCCCGGATGCCACGCCTCCCGACCCGGGAACGTCTCCCAGCAGATCGATAGGGTGGAGCAATGGGCACGATCTTCTACGGGACCACCCCCATCCGCATCGAGGATCGGGCGCTCGCCCATCTCAAGGTGGTCATCTCGACCAAGCTGCGCCGCAACGAGAGCTTCACCCTGTCGTGGCGCAACGCCGACGGAGAGAAGCCCGGCCGCGAGACCATCTGGCTGCACCCCTCCATCCCGCTCCGCTTCGTCTTCGACGAGGCCGAGCCCCTGCAGCTGAGCCGGTCGTGGATCGAGGAGCTCGCGAACTCGGCCAACTCGTCGGGCGGCATCCTGCTGGTGCCCGAGAACCTCGGCGCGCCGAGCGCGGCCGACGACTGACGCGGGTCAGTCGGAGCGCGGGATCTGCTCGATCTCGTGCTGGCGTCGGCGCAGCGCCCACGCCGCGAGCTCCGATCCCTCGATGCTCATCGGAAGCTCCGGGTCGGCCTGCACGAGCAGAAGCGGAAGACCCGCCCCCACCGACATCCAGGTGGTCGAGAGAGCGCCCTCGACGATGCCGGGGAACGTCACGATCTCGACGCGGCCGCGGTCGCTGAGCTCGCGCGACAGATCGATGACCGCCTCGGCCACGGCATCCGCGATGAGGATGCGTGCTCCATTGACGAGGAAATCACGCACGGCTCCTCCTCCATCATCGTCTCGTCCGCCGGGTCGGCGAGAACGGCCCTCTCAGCATGCGTCCCGCGGGCCGGCCGCCGACCCCCCTTGACGCCGCAGTCCTCATCGAGAACACCTCGCGCGCCGTCGCCGCAGAGCACCTATGGATCGGCTCGGGGCGGTCAGAGGCCCAGGACGAGCAGGTCAGCGGGCGCGACCTCTCCCGCCGCCCGCGAGAACGCCGTCAACGAGGAGGCGAGCCGCGCACGATCTCGGGGCGTCATCCGCGAGAGGACGTCGTCGATCAGCTCCCTCCGGTGCTCGGTGACGGAGGCGACCAGCCCGCGGCCCCGCTCCGTGAGGTCGAGGAAGACCTCTCGCCGACTGTCGGGTCCCTGGCCACGGGTCGCCCACCCCTGCGAGACCAGGCGGTCGGCCGTCCGACTGAAGGTCGACACGGTCACCCCGAGACGTTCGGCGAGCACGCCCATGCGCAGAGGGCCCGACGTCGAGAGCAGCACGAGCACGCGGAACTGCGGCAACGACACCTCGTCGAGGGCCGGCAGCATCGAGCGCGCGATGATGCCCAGCAGGGCGCGCGACGCCGTCACCGTCGCCTCGGCCCCCGATCGGCCGTCGTCCGACTCGGCCATGGCATCCTCCCGTTCGGTTCGGTTGTACGCATGCAACGATTGCATGAATACAATGATCGCGTGACAGCAATCGTACCCGCGACCTCTCAGTGGCTGCGCCAGAACCGCTACGGCCTGTTCGCCCTCGCTCTCGTGGTCGGGCTCGGCGCCGCGGTGGGCGCGCTCGTCTTCCGTTGGCTGGTCTTCGGCATCACGTGGCTCACGACCGGACAGACCGAGTTCGGGCAGGACGGCTACGTCGCCAGCGGCCATCTGCCATGGCTCGGCCTGGGGTTCTATGTCGTCATCCCCATCATCGGCGGCCTCGTCTACGGACCGATGGTCGCGCGGTGGGCGCGAGAGGCACGCGGCCACGGCGTGCCCGAGGTGATGATCGCCGTGGCCGAGAACGGCGGACGCATCCGCCCGCGCGTCGCTGTGGTCAAGGCCGTGGCATCCGCTCTCACCATCGGCACCGGCGGATCGGTCGGGCGCGAAGGGCCCATCGTGCAGATCGGCGCGGCGCTGGCATCGACGCTCGGCCAGCGCACCGGGCAGTCGACCAGCCGCCTGCGCATCTTGGTGGCGTGCGGAGCCGCCGGCGGCATCTCGGCGACGTTCAACGCCCCGATCACGGGCCTGTTCTTCGGCGCCGAGATCATCCTGCGCGAGATCTCGGCGGGATCGCTCTTCGCCGTGATGCTCTCGGCGATGGTCGCCGACGCGGTGGTGCGTCCGATCGTCGGATCCGAGCCGTTCCTCAGCGGCTTCCCCCACGACGCGACGCTGGGCAACACCGCCGACTTCGCCCTCGTCGCCGTGCTCGCCGTCCTCGCGGCGCTCGTGGGCCAGCTCTTCCGCTTCGTGCTGTACGGCGTGGAAGACCTGTTCGACAAGGCATGGGGCGGCCGGCCCGAGTGGCTGCGTCCGGCGGTCGGCGGAGTGCTGCTCGGGCTGCTGCTGCTCGCCGTGCCGCAGATGTTCGGGGTGGGCTACCCCGTCATGTTCCAGGCGCTGCACGGCGACTACGGGCTGTGGCTGCTGCTGCTCCTGGCCGCGGCGAAGATCGTCGCCACGTCGGTGAGCCTCGGCATCGGCGGGTCGGGCGGCGTGTTCGCTCCGTCGCTCTTCGTCGGGCTCATGCTCGGCACCGCCTACGGGCTCGTCGTGCAACAGCTGTTCGGCCCGGCGGCGGGGGATCCCGCCGTCTATGCCGCCATCGGCATGGCCGGGGTGTTCGCGTCGGGCACCCGGGCGCCGCTGACCGCGCTCGCCTCGATGGTCGAGATGACGGGCGACTTCTCGCTCGTGCTCCCGGTCATGCTGACGAGCGCCATCGCCACGATCGTCTCGCGGTCGGTCTCGTACGGCACGATCTACACCACCAAGCTGCTGCGTCGCGGCTACGACATCGAAGAGCAGCAGGACCGCCAGTACGGGCGCCTCCTCGGCGGGGGCTCGGGGCCCTCGGCCGCGTGAGCGGACGCGTTCACGCAATGGTCTTCGGAACGTAACCCGCCACCGGCGGTCGACCGCCGAGCATGGGGAGACCGCATCCGCGGACACCGAACCGGCGTCGACACGGCGCCCCTCCCCCCGGAGCCCAGCGATGACTCGACCTCTGCGCGTGCTGTCCCTGTACGAGGGTTTCTTCGCCGGGGGCGCGCGGATCCTGCACTCCGACGTCGTCGCGGGGCTGGCCGCCGGCGGCGCACAGCAGCACCGTGTGCTGTCGCTGACGTCGGCCGCCCGCCGCGACGCCTCTTTGCAGCACGCGAAGGACGACACCCGGTTCCGCCGGCTCGTCGCCGCCGGCGTGCAGGTCGAGACGTTCGACCGGGTCGCGGGCGATCAGCCGATCTCACCCGAGTCGTTCACGGCCGCCGAGCTCGCCCGGGCCGCGACGCTCATCGCCGGGGCCGACCTGGTGCTGTCGCTCAAGGAGCAGCCGTTGAGCCTGGTGATGGCGCTCGCGCGAGCGGGCATGCTGCCCTCGCGCCCCATCGCCGCCTGCCTGCACCGCTCCGACCCCGCGCACTCGGGTGCGGCCCTCGGCTGGCTCATCGAGAGCGGCGCCTCGGGTGCCGTCTCGGCGACGATCGCGTGCGCCGAGTCGACGGCCGAGGCGTACGCCCGCGCCGGGGTCGCGACGTCACAGGGGTGGGTCATCGACAACGGCATCGACACCCGGCGCTTCCGCCCCGGCACGCGCGCGCAGCGTCGTGCGACGCGGGCGGGCCTGGGCATCGCCGAGCACGCGCCCGTGGTGCTGCTCGCCGCGCGTTTCGACGCCATGAAGGACCCGGGGCTGTTCCTGCGCGCCGTCGCACGGCACGCCGCCGCCCGTCCCGGGGCGCACTACGTCGTGTGCGGATCGGGGATGACACGCGACAACCCCGCGTTCCGCGCCCTCGTCGCCGACAGCGGCGTCGGCTCCGAGGTGGCCCTGCACGCACTCGGGCTGCGCGAGGACATGCCCGAGCTGTACCGCATCGCCGACGTCGTCGCCCTCACCAGCGCCTTCGGCGAGGCCTCGCCGCTCTGCCTGGCCGAGGGCGCGGCGTCGGGGGCGACCCCCGTCACCACCGATGTCGGCGACGCGGCGCGCGTCGTCGCCGGTATCGGCCTGGTCACCCCGCGCGACGCCGACCTCATCGCCGCGGCCTGGGACGATGCGCTCGACCGCCGGGGCGCCCTGCGCGCGGCGGCGATCGCGGCGCGCCCGCGTCTGGACCGACGACGCATGGTGCGCGACTACCGCGGCGTGATCGAGGGCCTGCTGCTGCGCGACGCCCTGGCCGCGTGAGCCCCCTGCCCGAGGCACCGTGCGGGCCACCGGCACCCTAGAGGGAGCGGCACTGGCGCGCCATCCCCGCAGGAGCTGCCGCGGGTCATGCCTAGAGTGAGGCATGACCGCGCGCATCCTCTCGATCGGCACGGCGCTGCCCGCGACCCGCGTCGATCAGACCGCCCTGCGCGATCTGTTCGCCGCGCAGCCGGGATTCGACCGTCTCGCGCGGCGCCTGGCCGTCGCGGCGTTCGACGCGGCGGCGATCGACACCCGGCACACGGTGCTGCCCCAGCTGGCCGGCGGCGACGGAAGCCTCGGCGTGCGCGACGGCGACCGCCTGCTGATGCCGCCCACCGGGGCGCGCAACGACGAGTACCGCCGCGCCGCGCCGGCCCTGTTCGCCGCGGCATCGCGGTCGGCCCTCTCCGGGTCGGGCTGCGACCCCGCCGACGTCACGCACGTGATCACCGTGTCGTGCACGGGGATGTTCGCCCCCGGCCCGGACTACCTGCTCGTGCGCGACCTCGGCCTGCGGCCGACGGTGGAGCGCTACCATCTCGGCTTCATCGGCTGCGCGGCGGCGATCCCCGCGCTCCGCCTCGCGGCGCGGGTCGTGGCCGCCGATCCCGCCGCCGTCGTGCTCGTGGCCGCGACCGAGCTGTGCTCGCTGCACTGGCAGACGTCGTCGCATCCCGATCAGATCGTGGCGGCGTCGGTGTTCGCCGACGGCGCCGCGGCGGCGGTCGTGGCATCCGGCGACGTGTCGCGCGAGGGGCTCGACCTCGACGGCTTCGCGACGCACCTCACCGACGACGGCGAGAAAGACATGGCCTGGACCGTCGGCGACTCGGGGTTCGAGATGACCCTGACGCCCGAGGTGCCGCGGATCATCGGACGCGAGATCGCCGCGATCGCCGACGACGTGCTGGGCGACCGGGGCACGGTCGACGCGTGGGCGGTGCATCCCGGCGGCCGCAGCATCCTCGACCGGGTCGAGAGCGCCCTCGAACTGGATGCCACCGCGCTGGAGCCCTCGAGAGAGGTCTTGCGCCGGCACGGCAACATGTCGAGCGCGACGTTGCTGTTCATCCTGCGCGACATGCTGGCCGACCCCGTGCGCGCCGACGGGGAGGGGATCGCCGCGCTGGCGTTCGGCCCGGGGCTGACGGTCGAGGCGGCACGCCTGACGGTGCGCCGTGGAGCGGCGTGACCGCGTGAGCGCGTGGACGGCCCTCGCGCGGCGCGACACCGCGCTCACCGAGCTGATGGACGCCCCCGACTGCGACCCGGGCGCGCTGGCCGCGACGTACCGCCGTTTCGGTCTGGTGAACCGTGCCGTGTCGGCGTGGGGCCGCGTGTACCGCACCCGTGTGCGACCCGAACTGGGCGCCCTGGGGCGACCCGCACGCGTGCTCGACCTGGGGTGCGGCGGAGGCGACGTGGTCGCACGGCTGGCGGGGCTGGCGGCCCGCGACGGGCTCGACGTGGAATGGGTCGGCGCCGATCCCGACCCCCGGGCGCGAGAGGCCGCGCGGAGGCACGAACGGTCGGGGGTACGGTTCGTGGCGCAGGGGTCGCGCGCGCTGCTCGACGCCGGAGAGGTGTTCGACATGGTGCTGTCGAACCACGTGCTGCACCACCTGGACGCCGCGGCGCTGCGCGCCTTCGCCGACCACTCGCTCGCGCTGTCGCGGGGAACGGTGCTGCACGCCGACATCGCCCGCGGCCGAGTCGCCTACGGGCTGTACGCGGTCGGGATCACGCCGTTGGCACCGGGCACGTTCCTGCGCGTCGACGGTCTGCGCTCCATCCGCCGCAGCTATCGGGCGCCCGAGCTCGCCGCGGCGCTTGGCTCGCCCTGGCGGGTCGAGACCCCGGCGCCGTTCCGCGTGCTCGCCGTCGCACGGGGTCGGGCCGACCGTCGTGCCTGAGGTCGTCGTCGTCGGAGCCGGGCCGGTGGGGCTCGCGGCGGCCGCCGACCTGCGGGCCCGAGGGCTCGACGTCGAGGTCGTCGAGCGGCGCGCCACGACCGCCGGGGGCACGCGCGCCATCGGCATCCACTCCCCCGCCCTCGCGGCGCTCGAGGCGGCGGGCGCGACCGACGAGCTGCTCGCGCGCGCGGTGCGGATCCGCCGGGGCGAGGCCCGCGCCGACGGGTCGGTACTCGCCGCGATCCGCTTCGACCGCCTGCGGGCACGGCATCCCTACGTCGCGGCCCTTCCGCAGGCCGAGACCGTCGAGGTGCTGACGTCGCTCGCTCCCCCGGTGCGCCACGGGATCGAGGTGGTCGGCCTGCACGACGACGGCGCGCGCGTGCGGGTGCGGGCCACCGGCGCGCACGGAGACGAAGAGATCACGGCCGCCGTCGTGATCGTGGCGTCGGGGTGGTCGGGTCGCGCACTGGTCTACCGTCCGGGGGCGGTGCGCACACGGCGCTACCCCGACCGGTACGTCATGGCCGATGTCGTCGCCCCGGGCGAGGCGACCGCGCTGGTGCACCTCGACCGCAGCGGCGTGGTCGAGTCGTTCCCGCTGCCCGACGGACGACGGCGCCTGGTGGCCTGGGACGACCCGGCGACGGATGCCACGGGCGATCCCGCGGCGCGATTGCAGCGTGCCGTCGCCGAACGGGCGGGGCTCGACCTGCGGATCACGGACGCCACGACGTTCGGGGTGCGGCGCGCGGTGGCTCCCGCTCTGCGGCACGGGCGGATCGTCGTCGTCGGCGACGCCGCGCACGAGGTGAGCCCGATCGGGGGCCAGGGGATGAACCTCGGCCTGCTCGACGCCCTGACGCTGGCACCGCTGCTGGCGCCCTGGGTGCGGAACGGCCGGGAGGCTCCTCTGGAGCGGTGGGAGCGCGATCGTCTCGCGTCGGCCCGGCATGCGGCGCGACTGGCGTTCCTGAACACGGTGCTCGGGCGCGCGGCGGGGGCCGGTGCCCACTCCGTGCGGACGGCCGCCGTGCGGGCGGGGCTGCGGGGCGCGGGCGGTGCGCTGTTCACCCGGGCGTATGCGATGCGCTTCGATCGCGCCGCACGGGGGCTCTGAGGCTTTCCCGGCTCACGGCATCCGGCCTCAGGTCGTGACGAGCTGGGCGGCGAGCAGGAGCGCCGACAGCATGGTCAGCCGGAACACCGCGCGACCGGGCGGACGTACGAGCACGAGCACGACCGTCGCGGCGGCGAGCAGCACCACGGCGCAGAAGAACAGCGCGCCGATCGCGCTGACGCCGCCGTCGGCGCGATGGCCGACACCGCCGCCGGCCGAGCCGAGCAGCACCGCGACCGCGCCGACGACGATCCCCGCCGCCGCCACGATCACCGAGGCCCGGGCGCCGAGCCGGTGCGGCAGGCCGCGGACGCCCGTGCGGCGGTCGTCGTCGAGGTCGCGGACCACGTTCGTCAGGTGCACGGCGGCGCCCAGCGCCGCACCCGCGAGCGCCGCCCACGCGGGCGCGAGCGACGGCGCGGGCACGGCGAGCGTGGCGAACGAGGGGAACAGCCCGAAGCTCAGCACGAACGGCACGATCGATGCAGGCGTCGACTTGATGCCGGCGTTGTAGGCCCAGGCCGAGGCCAGCGCGATCGCGTGCGCGGCGACGAGCCCCGCCCCGAGCGGGGCCGAGAGCGCGAGGGCTACGACGACGGATGCCACGGCGACGACGATCGCGCGCTCCGGTGTGATCGCGCCCCCGGCGATGGGCTTGTCGGCGCGGCCCACGGCGGCGTCGCGCGCGCCGTCGATCGCATCGTTCGAGAGGCCGACCGAGACCTGCCCGGCGAAGACCGCGACGACCAGCACGACGAGGCGCTCGGGCGCGAGGCCGACGGCGACGCCGAGCGCCAGGGCGAGCACGGTCACGACGAGGGTCGGACCGGGATGGGTGGCGCCCCACAGCGAGCGCACGAGCGACGGGCTCGTCGAGGCATCCGGCACGTGTCGACCGTACCGCGCGCGGTGACGCGCTTCCGACGCCCCCTCGACTCTTGGCACTCTCATGGGCCGAGTGCTAATCTCTTCTCACGTTGAGCCACATCGACTCAACTATTGGAGACCATTCCGGATGCCGCATCCGGACCGATCGAAAAGGAGACGACCATGGCCACCTACGATCCCTTCCGCGACCTCGACCGCCTCGCGTCGACGCTTCTCGACACGCGCCGTGGCGGCCCCCGACGGATGCCGATGGATCTCTATCGCGACGGCGACCACTACGTCCTCGCGGCCGACCTGCCGGGCGTCGACCCGGGCTCGGTCGACATCGACGTCGACGGCCAGCTGCTGACGATCCGCGCCGAGCGCACGCTCGCCTCGGGCGACGACGTCAAGTGGATCACCCGCGAGCGCGAGACCGCGTCGTTCGTCCGCCAGCTGAACCTCGGCCAGGGCATCGACACCGAGCGGATCAGCGCGTCGTACCGCAACGGCGTGCTGTCGGTCACGATCCCCGTCAGCGAGAAGGCGAAGCCGCGTCGCATCGCCGTCTCGACCGACGACGGCGACGGCATGATCCAGGCGCACGAGAGCGCACCCCAGCCGATCGAGCAGTGACGCCGTGCTGAGCCCCCTCCTCCACGAGGGGGCTCACGTGCCGCGGCCGCAGCATCCGTCGACACCGTCTCGGATGCCGCGGCCGGCCGCTGCTCGGCCGCACCGGGCTCACAGGTCTTCGGGCGCGAGGTCTCCCTGACCCTCCTCGCCGAGCTCGACCACGCCCGGGTCCTCCCCCTGGGAGTCCGTGCCGGTGTCATCGGGGTGGATGCCGTCGAGGGGGATCTCGTCGTCGTACGCGGGGAGCTGAGCGGGGTCGTCGCCCAGCCGGGCGGCTCCCCCATCCAACGGCGCCCGCACCGATGCGCCCCGCCCCTTGACCGCGCGAGGCTGCGTTCGACGGCCGGACGTTCGCGCACCGCGTCCTCCCGACGGCCGGCTCGCAGGTCGGGACGGGAGGATGTCCCGGATGCCACGGGCTCGCCGCCGCGGCCAGGAGGAGCACGAATGGGTCAGGTTGTCAGCGTCCGCTCGCACGGAGTCACCGAGGTCGAGCAGACGTGGCAGCAGTTCGTGCCGAGCGCGCGGTTGCACCGCATCGACCCGAGGAACGTCGGGTTCAGCTGGGCCTCGGTCGAGCTCCCGCACTTCACGACGGTCGCCTACGAGCTGTCGGCCGGCGTCCGGGCGTCGATCGACATGGACCACCAGGTGATGGCGTGCCGGATCTCGGGCGACAAGACACGCGTGCGCTCCGGCGCCCAGGATCTCGACGCCCGCAGCCCCTGGCTGGGCGTCGACAGGCCGATCGAGGCCGAATGGGGGCGCACCGGACGCGTCCGGGCGTTCGTGTTCGACCGGCCCCATGTCGAACAGGTGGTCCGGACGATCACCGGCGACGACGGCTTCGTGCTGCGTGCGGCCGATCCGCGCGCGAGCAGTCGCACCGCCGCGGTGCAGTGGGAACGGTCGTTCGCGTACGTCTCGACCGCGCTCGCCGCCTCGCACGACGACCCGCTCATCGCCGCGGAGCTGCAGCGGCACGCACTCATGACCACACTGGCCGCGTTCGCGACGAACTACCTCGACACCGCCGAGCAGACGACGCAGCGCGCCTCGGCGCCGCGCAGCGTGCGTCGCGCGCTCGCCTACATCGACGCCCACGCGCATCTGCCCATCACGCTCGACGACATCGCGAGGGCCGCGGGCATGTCGACCCGCGGGCTGCAGCACGCCTTCCGTCGCGCGCTGGACACGACGCCCTCCGCCCGGCTGCGCGAGGTGCGCCTGGCGGCCGCGCACGACGAACTGCGCACGGGGACCGCCACGGTGTCCGAGATCGCGCGCCGATGGGGATTCTCGAACCCCTCGCGGTTCGCCCCCTACTACCGCGACGCGTATGGCCGCAATCCCGGGCACACGCTGAAGATGCGCTAGCCGCCGTCGCAATCCGTGTCGCGCATGCGCGGGACGTCTGCGCCGACGCCCGTCCGGGCGCGCACGGCGCAGAGTGTCCCGATACGCATCGAGCCGACGAGAGGACCCGGGTGGGCAAGTTCATCTATGAGAACGGCATCCGCACCGAGTTCGAGGACCGCCTGCTCGCCCATCTGCAGATCGTCGTCGGCAACAAGCTGCGACGGGGCGAGCCCTTCTACTTCCAGTGGAAGGACGACGTCAGCACGGGCGGCGGACGCACCTCGGTATGGGTGCATCCCCGCTCGAACATCGTCTTCAAGTTCCACGGCGGGCGCCCGCCGGCGCTGAACCGCGCGTGGCTCGAGGCCCTGATGTCGACGGCCAACTCTCCGACCGGGCTGTACGTCGTGCCCGAGCCCCTCGACGACGCGTTCCCGAGCGACGGCTTCGCCTGACCGCGCCGCCCCATAGGCCACGCAGACGGATCCCTCAACCCCCGGGCCGGAGGCCGGGCCGGGCGCCAAGACTGGGAGCGCCCCGGATCCACACAGAGAAGAGGACACCATGGCCCAGGTCATCGAAACCGTCGACGTCGCCGTCCCCGTCCGCGTCGCCTACAACCAGTGGACGCAGTTCGAGGAGTTCCCGCACTTCATGAGCTTCGTCGAGTCGATCACGCAGAAGTCCGACACCCTCACGCACTGGAAGGTGCGGATCGCTGGTGCCGAGCGTGAGTTCGACGCCGAGATCACCGAGCAGCACCCCGACGAGCGCGTCGCCTGGAACAGCGTCGGCGGCGACGAGAACCACGCCGGCGTCGTCACCTTCCACCGTCTCTCGGACGACGAGACGCGCGTCACCGTGCAGATCGACTGGGAGCCCACCGGGCTGCTCGAGAAAGCCGGCGCGGTGCTCGGCGCCGACGACCACACGGTCAAGAAAGACCTGCAGAACTTCAAGGAGTACATCGAGTCGCGCGGCGCCGAGTCGGGCGCGTGGCGCGGCGACGTCAGCTGACGTCTCCCGACGGGCGAGTGGCCGGGTCCGCCGTTCGGGCGGGCCCGGTCACTCGCCTCACCACTGCGGGTGGATCTCGGCCCGCAGACGCCGGTCGTACACGTCGCGCACCAGGGCGTCGAAGGCCTCCAGGTCGAAGCCGTCGTCGAGCAGATCGGCGGCTCCCGCATTCGCCGCCGCCTGCGCGACCGAGCGTGCGCCGGGGATCACCGACGTGACCCCGGGGCGCGAGGCGATCCACGCCAAGGTCGCGGCGGGGAGCGTCACGCCCGCGGGAAGAGCCGCCTTCAGCTCGTCGGCCGCGGCCACGCCCTGATCGAAGGGGACGCCCGAGAACGTCTCGCCCTTGTCGAACGCCTCGCCGTTGCGGTTGTAGGTGCGGTGATCGTCCTTGTCGAACGTGGTGTCGACCGTGTATTTGCCCGACAGCAGGCCGCTCGCCAGGGGCACACGGGCGAACACGGCCACGCCCTTGTCTGCGGCCAGGGGCAGTACCTCGTCGAGGGGCTTGAGCCGGAACGGGTTGAAGATGATCTGCAGGTTGGTCAGGTTCGGCCGCCCGAGAGCCGACAGCGCCTGGTCCATCGTCTCGACCGAGGCGCCGTACGCCGCAATGACGCCCTCGGCGACCAGCTGGTCGAGCGCGTCGTACGTCGCGTCGTCGTCGATGACGGCCGACGGCGGGCAGTGCAGCTGCACGAGGTCGAGCGTGTCGGTGCCGAGAAGACGCCGCGAACGGTCGAGCCACCCGCGGAAGCCCTCCATCGTGAAGTGCTCGGGCGACTGCTCGGCGCGACGCCCCATCTTCGTCGCGACGGTGATGCCCGTGGCATCCGTGCCCGCGAGGAACCTGCCGATGAGCTCTTCGGACCGGCCGTCGCCGTAGACGTCGGCGGTGTCGAAGAGGGTGACGCCCGCATCGGCCGAGGCGGCGAGCACGGCCAGCGCGTCGTCTTCGCTGACACCGCCCCAGTCGGGTCCGAGCTGCCAGGTGCCGAGACCGATCGCCGAGACCTCGCGGCCGGTGCGGGAGAGGGGACGCTGCTGCATTGCGGTTCCTTTCGAAGCTGCCCCCGAGCCTATCCAGACCCTCCGGCACCGGGGCCGCTCACCGGGCGAGGCGCAGGGCGTCCTCGGCCAGGTGGAAGAAGTCGCGTGCGGCGGCGGCGACGGCTGCGGCGTCGTCGCCCGCGAGCTGCAGCACCACGATCACGGCCCGCCCGTCGTCGTCGCGGGCGTGCCAGCTGCCCGTCAGCACCCCGAGGCTCGATCCGCCCTTGAACGCGACCTCGGGCCACGACCCGACGTCGAAGCCGACGCCCGGGTTGGCGGTCAGGATGCCGCGCACCTCGGGGTCGCCCGTCCGTTGCAGCGCGCGGTGCACGGCGGCGAGGTCGCGCGCCGAGGCGAACCAGTCGACGCCCTCTCGCCATACCGGTGTCGTGACGTCGGTGACGGCGACCGAGAGCGGTGCGGCGTCGATGCGCTGGAGCACCGTCCGCTTCGCCGTCTCGTCGGCCGCCTCCCACTCGGCCCGCAGGGCCGGGTCGCCCCAGCCGAGGGTGAACAGGTTCTTCGTCGTCAGGAACGGCACGTTCGCCGAGGGGGCGGCATGCCCGCTGCGCACCACGGCGGCCTCGACGCGCTCCCGCCCGAGCCGCCGGATCAGCAGGTCGGTGGCCGTGTTGTCGCTGATGCGGATCATCTCGCGCGCGGCCGCACGCACCGTCACCTCGGTGCCGGTCGGCGCGTTCTGCAGCTCGCCCGAGGGCAGGCTGCGGTCGGAGTCGGTGAGCACGAGCGTCTCGTCCCATGACAGGTCGCCGGATGCGACGGCCTCGGCGACCGCAAGCAGGACGTACAGCTTGAACGCCGACGCCAGCGGAGCCGACCGCGTGTCGTCGAGGGCGAGCAGGTCGGCGGCGTCCGGCGACTCGCGCCGCACCAGGGCGCTCACCTCGCCCGGCAGCGCACGCAGACGCTGCTCGACCTCGGACATGTCGACGGACGGCCGCCAGGGCGCGCTCACCGGGCGGAACACCAGGCCGGTGATGCGTTCGTTCGCGTCGATCGCGACGGCGACCTCGAAGGGGTCGCCGCGCGAGCCGGCCAGGGTGACGACGGCCTCGCTCTCGCTCCCCTGGTAGGCAGTGACGGTGAACGGAGCCGCCGGACGGATCTGCCGATTCACCATCTCGGCCACCTGGGCGGGTGCGACCTGCGCGGCGAACGTGTCGGCGAGCACCCGCGACCACTCGTCGGCGGTCGTGTCGGCGTCGGCCTCGAGGACGCCCACGATCCAGGCCACGCGCTCGCCGACCGGGGTCGACGGGATCGCGACCGCGCCTCCCGACGACCGGGGGCTGCCGGCGGCGGGGGCACACGCGGCGAGCACGGCGAGGGCGGCGAGCGAGAGCGAGGCGACGAGGCGGCGGACGAGACCCATGCCTCGACGCTACGAGCGCGGCGCCCCCGCCGCCTCCCCCGCACGAGGGAGATCGAGCGGGCCCCCGGCACCGATCACATCGGGCGTGCCCGACGGGCCGCGACGAACCCGATCACCACGTCGAGCACGACGAAGGCCGCGAGGGTGTAGCCGACGAGCGGCAGCAGCAGCCCGATGCCGATCGCCGCGACCAGCACCGCTGCGACGCCCCACCAGGGGGCTCCGCGCAGCGCACCGCGGCCGGGCGCGGGTGCCAGGCCGCGCGTAGGGCGCCGCCTCCACCACATCGCGTACCCCAGCACCACGAGCGCCGCGATGCCGAGGGCGATCACGAACAGCACGATCTGGTTGGCGAGGCCGAACATCGTGCCCATGTGCAGGTCGATCCCCCAGCGCGAGAGCTTGGCGAGCAGGGGGTAGTCGGCGAAGTCGACGCGGTCGACGACCGTCATGGTGGTGCCGTCGATCGCGACGGCGTCGACCTCGGTCGGAAAGCTGCGCTGGATCTCTTGCACGACCCACGCCTTGCCCGCCGCCGCCGGCGGCCGGATCTCGACCTGGCTCGAGTCGACGTCGATCCGCCGAGCGATCGCCAGCACGGCGTCGAAGGTCGCGGGGTTCGCCGCGCCGGTCGGTGCCGTGGACGCGGCGCCGTGGCCGGCGTGCTCGCCGCCGGCGGCCGAGGTCGCGCCGAGGGTGGTCTTCAGCGTCGGCGTGCCCTCGCCGATCGCCGCACGCAGGCTCGAGACGTTGGCCCCCGCGTACGCCGACCACGTGATGCCGGTCGCCGACAGGAAGAGAGCGCCGACGACGACCCATATGCCGATCGAGGTGTGCCAGCCGAAGAGGCGGCGGTACCCGCGGTGCCGGCGGTTCGGGCGCAGCAGGTCGCGGCGGCTGCGACGGGCGCGCACGAACTGGCCGACCCACAGCGAGAGGCCGGCGAGCGCCACGATGCCCAGCCACGACGCCGCGAGCTCGCTGTACCAGCGCCCGGCGTCGCCGAGATGCAGGGTGCGGTGCAGGTTGCTGATCCAGGTGCGCAGGGGCAGCGCACCGCTCGTGCCGTACGCGGTGAGGTCGCCGCGGATCGCCGCGTCGCCCGGGTCGACGAAGATCGCCCGCGTCTCGCTCTCGCCGAGCGAGGGATCGGCGAACATCACCCTCGTGGTGGCCCCGGGCTGGGGCGCCGGGCGCACGGCAACGGGGGTCGCCCCACCCCCGACGTAGGCCTCGGCCGCCTCGATCTGGGCCGCGAGCGGCAGCGCGACGTTCTGCGACCGGGCCGACAGCTCGTGCTGATACACGATCGTGTCGAGCGTCGGCGTGATCGCGTAGAGCGCGCCGCTCAGCGCCGCGACGAGGATGAACGGTCCGACCAGCAGCCCCGCGAAGAAGTGCAGCCGCCGCAGCAGGGCCGAGAACCACCCGGTCCGGCGCCCTGCCGTCCCCCTGGCGGCGCCCCTCGCCCCCTCGTCGGCCCCGGGCGGCGGCTCGGCGGCGGCGATGTGGTCGTGCTGTGAGGTGACGGTCATGACAGGATTCCTTCTCCGATGAAACCGCCGTCGGCGCAGCCGGGCGGGATGGCGAACACGGCCGACCCGATGGGGGTCGTCCATTCGTTGAGCAGGTCGAGTTCGTCGAGCCGACGCTGGATGGGGACGAACTGGCGCTCGACGTCGGCCTGGAACGACACGAACAGCAGACCGGCGTCCGAGAGCGTGCCGGCCGGCGGCGAGTCGTCGTAGTTGTAGCCGCGACGGAAGATGCGCTGGGTCTCGTCGTCGGGGCGGGCGCGTCGCACGTGCGAGAACTCGGGGATGACGGGAAAGCCCAGCGCGTCCTTGGCTGCGAAGTCGGGCTCGTCGTGCTCGTGCGTGCCCGTGAGCGGCGCCCCGGTGGCCTGGGTGCGGCCGACCGCCTGGTCGCGGCCGGGGCGGTCGAGCCGGTCCCACTTGTCGAGGTTCATCGCGATGCGCCGCACGACCATCCCCGTGCCGCCCGCGAGCCAGCCCTCCCCCGACCACACGACGCGGTCGAACGCCTCGGTCCCGGGCACCGGGTTGGCGGTGCCGTCGACCTGGCCGAACAGGTTGCGCATCGTCGTGCCGGGGCTGACGGTGCCGTAGGCGCGTCGGAAGCCCTGCTGCACCCACCGGAGGGTGGTGAACGCACGGGCGTCCTTGAGCAGCATGCGCGTCGCGTGGGCCACCGTCAGCGGGTCGTTGGCCGCGATCTGCAGCAGCAGGTCGCCGCCGCCGTACTCGTCGCGCAGCCGGTCGATGGCGAACGGGGGCAGCGGCGCGAGCCACCCGGGCGCGGCGGTGCCCGCGCGTGCGACGAACCCGGGGCCGAAGCCGAAGGTCACGGTCAGCCGGGCGGGCGCCGTGGCGAGCTCCGGCTCGGTGTCGGCGAGCGCTCCACGCCCCTGCGACAGCCGCACGGCGTCGTCGGTCAGGGTGCGCATCAGCCGGCGCAGCCCGTCGCGGTCGACGCCCGCGACGACATCGAGCGCGACGAGCGAGACGTGCGCCTGGGCGTCGGTGTCGATCCCCGCCTGGTGCGCGCCGTGGAACGGCACGATCGCGTCGCCGTTCAGAGGCACCGAGGCGGCGGCATCCGTCGTCCGGGCCGACAGGGCCGCGTCGATGCCGATCGCGGCGGCGGCGCCCACACCGGCGACGGCCCCTCCGAGAAGGAACTGTCGCCGGGTCGAGCCCTGCACGCCGGTTCGTGGCCGGGCCGACATCAGTGCCCCATGTCCATGTCGCCCATGTCCATGCCGCCCATCTCGTCGCCGCCCTGGTAGTTCTCGTTCGCTCCGGCGAAGTCCTTGACGGGAACGGTGATCTGCGAGGTCGACGCGTCCGAGAACGTGAGGGTGATCGTCGTCTCGTCGCCGGCCCGCAGCGGCTGCGTGAGATCCATGAACATCAGGTGGTCGCCGCCCGGCGCGAGCAGCAGCGAGCCGTGCGCGGGGATCACGAAACCGCCCTCGATCTCGCGCATGACGTTCTGGCCCGACTCGTTCTGCACGGTCTCGTGCAGCTGCATCGACGACGAGGCGGGGCTCGTGGCCGAGACGACGGTGAGCGGTGTGTCGCCGTCGTTCGTCAGCTCGCCGAAGCCGGCGCTCATGCCGCTGTCGGCGGCTTTGACCCACGCGTCCTTCATCGAGAACGCGGCCGCCTCCGGAGCGGCGGGAGCGGATGCCGTCGACCCGGCGCACCCGGCGAGGGCGAAGGTCGCCGCGACCGCGAGAGCGCCGAGACGAAGGAACGAAGAGGTGGTGCGGATGGACATGGAAGACCTTTCAGGAATGGCGGCCGCGACGCGCGCGGCGCACGAGCAGGAGAACGGCGAACACGGCGAGGGCGAGACCCGCGCCGATCGCGCCGACGACGACGACACGCGGAACGCCCGCGTCGCCGGAGGGGGCCTCGGCCGCAGCCGGGGCCGAGGGGGCGGGGGCCGCGGACCGTTGCAGCGGCGCGGCGTCGCCCACCGTGAACGGGATGAGCCCCGAGATGGGGTGGCCGTCGCTCGAGACCACGCGCCAGCGCACCTCGTAGCCCGCCGGGGGCAGGGCGCCGGTGAGCGGCACCGAGACCGTGGGGCCGGTGATCTGCGGATCGGCACCCACCCAGTCGGTGCCCGCGGCATCGACGACGACGACCTCGGCGCCGATGCGCTGCACATCGGCCGAGAACGTCAGGGCGATCTCATCGGGTCCTGAGGCGAGACGCTCACCCGCGGAGGGTGAGCTCGAGACGAGCTGGTCGTGAGCGGACGCCGGGGCGGCCGCCGCCAGGACGGCGACGACGACCGCGGCGATCCCCGCCACGAGAGCACGGGAACGGGACATGGAACGGACCTCTTCTCGGATGCCGCATGGCATCCGCGACACGACCCTCCCGTCCGCGGGAGGGCGGGGACGCCGCGGCGGCGTCCCTCGCGCCGCACGCGTGCGCGCGACGGCGGGACGATCCGGGCGCCCGATGCAGACGGGGTCTGCAGACGGACACGGACGAGATCGCGCAGGACGGCGCGATCGGCGGTCGTGCGTCGCACGACGACGAGCCTCTGCTCGCCGTCGACACGCGGCGCGACGGCCGGGGACGCCCCGTCGGCGTGGCCGTGGGGGCGGGCGTCAGCTCGCGAGAAGAGGAGGCCCGCGCCGCTGCGCGGAGGCGACGACCCGCACCGATGTCGGCCGCGCGACGGCGACCGTGTCGGCGAGCGCACGGCGCACGGGCACCGGGCCGAGGGCGGCGACGACGACGCGCACGCGTGCCCGCAGCCAGCGACCGAGGCGCACCGTCAGCGCGCGCAGCTGAGCGACCGCGCGCTCACCGCGGTGCAGCGCGACGGTGGTGATCAGCGCCGCGACGGCGTGCCCGAGCCACATCGCGGCGTCGGGGCTCAACGCGGGACCGATGTCGCCCGACACGACGACGGGAGCGGCGGCACCGTGCACGTGGCCGGCGGCGCCCAGGTCGTAGCTGCCCAGCACGAAGAGCGTGTGGAACAGCACCTGGCTCACCGCGACGGCCGCCGCGAGGCGCAGGGCCGACAGGCGACGACCCGCGAGCGCCGTGCACACCACGAACGACAGCGACAGCGGGACGACGACGCCGATCCATCCCGGCATCGCTCCCCCACCGCTCACGTGCGACAGCAGTGCGACGAAGGTGGCGACGGATGCCGCGGCCGCGCCGCGCACGACGCGCGGGGCCCGGTTCTGTCGTCGCATGTCCCCATTGTGTCAGGCGCTCGCTGCGGGATGCGGCCACCCCTAGGCTGTACCCACCGATCCGAGGAGGGCGTCATGCCTCGACCCCGCGCCGTCGTGGCCGGAGCGAGCGGCTTCGTCGGGAGCGCCCTCGTCGCGGCGTTCCGCGACGACGGCTACCGCGTCGACACCGTCGGCCGCGCCGGCACGGCGACGTGGAACGACCCCGACGCCGTGCGTCGGGTCGTCGACGGGGCCGAGGTGCTCGTCAACCTGGCCGGACGCATCGTGTCGTGCCGGTACACCGACGCGAACCGCGACGAGATCCTGCGGTCCCGGGTCGAGACGACCCGCGCGCTGCACGCGGCCGTCCGGGCGTCCGCCCAGCCTCCGCGCGTGTGGATGAACGCCTCGACGGCCACGATCTACCGGCACGAGACCGAGAGCGGCAACGACGAGCAACACGGCGTCATCGGCGACGGCTTCTCGGTCGACGTGGCCACCAGCTGGGAGCGCGAGCTCTTCGCCGACGACCTGCCCGCCACCCGGCGCGTCGCCCTGCGCATGGCGATCGTGCTCGGCGACGGGCCGGCGACCCGCATGCTGCTCGCCCTCGGCCGTCTGGGTCTGGCCGGCCCGCAGATCGACAGCTGGTGGTTCCCGCACCGCCGCTACCGCGGCATCGGCGCGCATCCCAGCGGACCGGTGTGGTCGACGTGGCACCGTACGCGCGGCCGCCAGCGCTTCAGCTGGATCCACATCGACGACGTCGTGGCATCCGTTCGTCTGCTGCGCGACCGCGACGACCTCTCGGGACCGGTCAACCTCGTGGCCCCCGACGTCGTCGACAACCGCACGCTGATGCGCGAGGTGCGCCGGGTGTCGGGGATGCCGCTGGGCCTGCCCGCGTTCCGCTTCCTGCTCGATCCCGCGATGTGGGTGCTGCGGAACGAGCCCGAGCTGGTGCTGAAGAGCCGCTGGGCCGTGCCGCGGGTGCTCACCGAGGCGGGCTTCGTGTTCGCGCACCCCGAACTGGGTCCGGCACTCGACGCCGTGGCATCCGTTCGCCCGCCCCGCGCCCGCGACCTGTTCCGCGCCTGAGCGCCTGCTCGTCGCCGCACCGGTTGTCAAGGCCGCGGCGTGCGACGGCCGACGGGGACTAGCGTCGACCCCAGACGAGAGCGGAGGCGCATCATGGACGATCGCGAGACGGGCGCACACGGCACGGGACCCGACGAGGGCGCCTACACCGACGTGCAGCTGCCCGACGGGCACGACGACCGCGGCGGCGTCGACGAGCCCGGCCGGTACGTCGATCGCGAGAACGCCGACGGCACCTCTTCGCGTCCGCGTGCCGACGAGCCCGGCGCGTACACCGACGTCGAGCTGCCGGACGGAGACGAGGCGCCCGAAGACCTCGGCGAACCGGGCGAGTACACCGACCGCGACCGCTGAGTGTCAGCGCGCGAGGGTCGTGTCGGGCGTCGCCCCGTACGAGCGAAGGTACGCCTCGCGAAAACCCGTGGCATCGGGGAACCCCCACCGCAGGGCGATCTCGCCCACCGTCACACACGTCGGGTCGCCCACGACGAGGTCGACGTGCGGCGCGCTCAGACGGGTCAGCTCGAGGTAGGCCTCGGGGGTGGATGCCACCAGTCCGTTCGCGGCGAAGGCGCGGCGCAGACCCCTGGTCGAGGTGCCGGCCGCACGCGCGGCGTCGTCGACCGTCACCGGAAGCGAGGCGTGGTCGTCGATCCACACGGTGGCCGACCGGTACATCGCCGCCTGCTCGGCGGCCGATGCGCGCCGTTCGCGGGCGTCGCCGTTCAGCGCGAACGCCTCGAGCGTCGCCACGGCGAGCGACCGGTGCGCGTGCACGCGCACCAGCGGCTCCGACAGCACGGGGATCTGCGTCTGCGCCCAGCGGAACGTCGACATCCAGTACTCCTGCAGCGCGCGCGACACGGGCGCGCTGTGCGCGAACCGCACCTCGAGGTCGTCGTCGCCGTAGATCGTGCGAGCGGTCTCGGTCAGGTGATCGGGGTCGAAGGCGACCACCCGCAGATCGACGTGATCGGCGTGCCCCTCGAAATGGTCGCCGGGCTGGATGATGCCCGGACGCACGCTGTACTCACCGGTCTCGTCGCCGATGCGCCAGGCGTAGCCGGGGGTCGAGGTGGCGACGATGAAGCGGTCGGAGTCATACGTCACATCGGCGCGCGTGTCCCAGCGCAGATGCCTCAACGTGAAGGCCGCATCGCCCACGATGCGCTCGGTATAGGACGCGTCGTCGGCGCGCACGTCCACGCGACCGTACTGGGCGCGCAGCCAGGCGTCGGTCTCGGCGATGTCGCGGGTGCGGACGCGGGTGTCGAAGAAGTCGTTCATGAAGAGAGCGCCGCGCGAGAGACGACGGCACCACGCCCCATAGTAGTTAACCCCGCAGCCCGAGAGCCGCATTCGTTCCAGCCCGATAGCTAGCCGACAGGAGCACCATGACCGACCCGCCCACCATCCGCCCCCTCACGCCCGACGACGCCGGCGAGGTGCTCACCGTCCAACGGGCCGCGTTCGCGAGCGAGGCGCTGATCTATGGCGATCCCGACATGCCGCCACTGACGCAGACGCTCGACGAGCTCACGGCAGAGCTGGTCGACAACCTCGGCTGCGTCGCCCTCGTCGGTCCCCGTATCGTGGGCGCCGTCCGCGCGCGCCTGGACGGCGAGCTGCTGCTGATCGGCCGCCTGGCGATCGCCCCCGACCAGCAGGGCGAGGGGCTCGGCTCGCAGTTGCTCGCCGCGGTCGAGGCATGCGGTCGCGATGCCGGGGCCACCGAGGCCGAGCTCTTCACGGGCGCCCTCAGCGAGGCGAACCAGCGTCTCTACGAGCGCGAGGGCTACCGCCGCAGCGAGACGACCGACGAGGGCGACGAGATCTTCTATCGCAAGCCGTTGGTCTGACGCGCGCGCCGCGGCCGGGCCGGCCGCGGCGCGCAGAGACGTCAGGGCGTCGGCATCCCGCCATTGACGTTCAACGTCTCACCGATGACGTAGCTCGACTCCGCCGAGGCGAGGTACACGTAGGCGGGGGCCAGTTCGGCCGGCTGGCCCATGCGTCCGAGCGGCGTCTCTTCGCCGAACTCGTCGACTTTCTCGTCGGGCTGGCCGTCGGTGACCTGCAGCGGCGTCCAGATCGGGCCGGGCGCGACCGCGTTCACGCGGATGCCCTTCGGCGCCAGCTGCTGACCCAGCGCCTTGGTGAAGGTGTTGATGGTCGCCTTCGTCGAGGCGTAGTCGACCAGGATCGGCGCCGGCGAGTACGCCTGGATCGAGGTCGTGTTGATGATGGTCGAGCCGGGGGCGAGGTGCGGCACCGCCTCTTTGCAGATCCAGAACATCGCGTACACGTTGGTCTTGAAGGTGTCGTCGAACTGCTCGTCCGTCAGTGTCGTGACGTCTTCGTTGAAGATCTGCTTGCCGCCGTTGTTCACGACGATGTCGAGGCCGCCGAGGCCCTCGACCGCCTCCTTCACGAGCGTGCGGGCGTACTCCCGCTCGCGCAGGTCGCCGGGGATCTGCACCACGGTGGCGCCGGCGTCGCGAAGGATACCCGCGATGCGGTCGGCATCCACCTTCTCTTCGGGCAGGTACGACATCGCGACCGAGGCGCCCTCGCGGGCGAACGCGATCGCCGTGGCCGCGCCGATGCCCGAGTCGGCACCGGTGATCAGGGCTTTGCGGCCCTTCAGCCGGTCGCTGCCGACGTAGGTGTCTTCGCCGAGGGCCGCCTTCGGCGTCAGCTCGGCGTCGAGGCCGGGCTCTTTCTGGTCCTGCGACTGCGGGTCGATGTCGGCATAGAGCTTCGCCGGATCGGTGAAGGTGTACTGCGTGCTCATGGCGCGTCCTTTCGTAGGGGGATGGATGCCGCAGCGAACACGCTGCGACGAGGGTCAGCGATCGCCGAGCTCGTCGGCATCCACGACATCGCGAATGACGAGAGCGGCGTTGATGAGGGCCAGATGGCTGAGGGCTTGCGGGAGGTTGCCCCAGAAGGCGCCGTCGGACTCGGCGATCATCTCCGCGTACATGCCGACGTCGTTCGCCTGGGTGACGAGGGCGTCCATCGCCTCGATCGCTTCGGCGTGGCGACCGACGCACGCCAGGGCCGTAGCCCGCCAGAAGGCGCACGCGACGAAGGTCTGCTCCTCTTGGTCCATGCCCGTGTACCGGTAGACCAGGTGATTCTCGGTGCCGAGGCGTTCGGTGATGGCATCCAGGGTCTTCGACATGCGTTTGCCGCGGTCGAACCCCGTGGGTGCGTGCAGCAGCACCGAGGCGTCGAGGTCGTCGGTGCCGGGAGCGATCGTGTACGCCTCGAGGCTCTCTGACCAACAGTGTTCCTCGACCCATGCGTGGATGCGGTCGCGTTCCGCGCGCCAACGCGCGCCGTTGTCGGGGATGTGGCCGCCCTCGGCCAGCCACTGCGCGTCGTCGAGGGCCTTCCAGCAGCCCATCTTCGACGAGGTGTAATGGCGCAGCTCGGGCAGCTCCCACATGCCGGAGTCCTCGCGACGCCAGAGGTCGCACGTGCGGTCGGCGACGTCGGCGAGCAACCGCCCCGTCTGGATGTCGAGGCGGTTGCCGGCCTCGACGTAGGTGCGGCACAGCGCGATCAGGTCGCCGTAGACACCGAGCTGCAGCTGCCCCTGCGCGGGGTTGCCCGTGACGACCGGCTGATTGCCGTTCCACCCGGGCACCTCGTGCTTCTCGAGGCCGATCTCGGCGTCGCCGTCGAGCGTGTACATCACCTGCACCTCGGGGCCGTTCTGCCGGATCGTCCGCAGCAGCCATGAGATCGCCGCGTGTGTCTCCTCCCGTAGGCCGAAACCGACCCAGGCGTGAGCGGTGTAGGCGAGATCACGCACCCAGGCGAAGCGGTAGTCCCAGTTCTTGCCGCCGCGCGGGTTCTCGGGCAGCGAGGTCGTCGCCGCCGCCGCGATCGCCCCGGTGGGGCTGAACAGCAGAAGCTTCAGGGCGAGGGCGCTGCGTTGCACGTCGTCGGCCCACGGTCCGTCGTACGAGAACTCGTCGGACCACATCGACCAGCCGTCGATCGTGCGGTCGATGCCGCGATCGACGTTCTGCGCGTTCGGGATGCGCAGGGGCTCGCCCTCGGTCGCGGCGACCACGAGCAGATGGCGCGAGCCCTTCGTCGTCGTGAACCCGCCCGCGATGCTCTCGTCGTCGGCATCCGGGTCTCCGCGGAGCCCGTGCTCGCGTCCCACGACAGCGAGCGAGACGTGACCGATCCGCATGATCGAGAACCCGTCGATGCGTTCGGTCCAGGGCGCGGCGGATCGCAGCATCGTGCCGGGCTGCACGCACCAGGCGAACTCCACCTCACCCTTCACCCCGTCGACGCGACGGGCGAGTTCCGCCCACGGGAGGCGCCCGGCGATGCCGGTGACCATCGCGTCGGTGACGGTCGCAACACCCGTCTCGGTCGTGAACGTGGTCTCGAGCACGTTGGTCCGCTCGATGTAGCGCCGGGTGACCGTGTACTCCCCGGCGGGGGCGAGGCGGATGCAGCCGCCCGCCGTCTCATCGACCAGACGCGCGAACACCGGCCGCGAGTGGATGTTCGGCAGCGGCAGCCAGTCCACCGCGCCGTCGAGTCCGATCAGCGCGACCGTGCGCCCGTCGCCGATCGCGGCGTAATCGCGGAGCGGCCGGGACGGCGAAGGCGGTTCGGTGGGCACGTCTTCACGCTAGGAATCGTGCGGGGCGGGCAGGCCGGGGTTGTCGTTTGGATGCCGAGCGGCTACGGGAGACGCGATGAGCGCGCTCCGAAGCGGCGGATTACCTCGCCGCACGCGCCCTCGCAACCCCCGCCGACGGCACCGGCTCCCCGCCTAACGTCGCTACCGACCGCGAGTGAAAGGAACGCGCATGTCCACCACCACGAAGGACGCCCCCACCAAGAACCGCCGTCGCCCGGCCCGCGGCGGCAGCGGTCCCGAGACCACCGACGAGCAGAACGCCGAGAAGGGCTTCCAGGCGTCCGAGAAGCTGACCGACAGCCTGCAGAAGGTTCTGATCGACCTCATCGAGCTGTCGATCCAGGGCAAGCAGGCCCACTGGAACGTCGTGGGCAAGAACTTCCGCGACACCCATCTGCAGCTCGACGAGATCATCGACGCCGCCCGGGAGTTCAGCGACACCGTCGCCGAGCGCATGCGTTCGCTGCACGCGCTGCCCGACGGTCGTAGCGACACCATCGCCGAGACCACGACCCTGCCGGAGTTCCCCCAGGGCGAGGTCGACACGGCCGAGGTCGTCGATCTCATCACCGAACGCATCGACGCGACCGTCGGTACCGTCCGCGAGGTGCACGACGACGTCGACGACGAAGACCCCACGAGCGCCGACATCCTGCACTCGATCCTCGAGCGCCTCGAGCAGCTGTCGTGGATGGTCAGCGCCGAGAACCGCGTCGCTCGCAAGTAACACGACACCAGCGAAGACACCGGATGCCGGGGCCCCAGGGTCCCGGCATCCGTCGTTCGTGCGGCGGGTCGGGGTTCCCGGCCCTGCCGTTCCCGGTCGGCATCGGGGTCCGAGAAAGCCGTCCGTGGCTCGTCGGGGTCAGCCGCGAGCGACGAGGAACGGCGGACGCGGACCCTCGAGGCGCGCCAGCGATGCCTTCACGTCGGCCATGTTCTGGGTGATTCCGACGATCTTCGCGGTGATTTCGACGATGTTCGCGTCAATCTGCAGCAGGCGGTCGTCGATCTGCCGTTCCCGCGCGTCGATGCGCGCCATGCGCTCGTCGAAACGGACGTCGGCACGGTCCATCCGCGCGTCCGCGCGATCCATGCGTGCCTCGAGGCGGTCGAACCGGTGGTCCATCTGTTCGAAACGCTGGTCGACCTGGGCGAAACGCTGGTCGACCTGGGCGAAACGCTGGTCGACCTGGGCGAAGTTGCGATCGGTGCGGCGCTCGACACGGTCGAGCATCCACTTGACGCCACCGAGGATCGCCGCGGTGAAGGTCAGGAAGAACGCGGCGAGGGCGATGAGAGCTTGCGTGGTCTCGACGTTCACGACAGGTCCTTCCTGGTGGCGGGATACGTCGAATTTACGCGACCATCCCGGTCGTCGTACATGCACACATGCGATATGGGGACAACTTCACCCGGTCCGTCTCCGGGGAGGAACCGTCAGAGCCGCAGCACCTCGGTGACGCGCACGATCGCCGTGCCCTCTTCCTCGGAGGCGGCGAGGTCGACCTCCGCGCGGATGCGCCAGTCGTGGTCGCCGGCGGGGTCGTCGATCGTCTGCTCGACCCGCCACACGCCCTCGGACGCCGCCGCCTCGTCGATGTCGACCAGCGCCGACGAACGCGCCGCTCCCCCGGTGCCGATCGTGTCGTGTTCATCGAAATAGCTGTCGAGAGCCCCGGGCCAGTCGACGTCGGGGTCGAGCTCGACGAGCTCGTCATCCTTCTGCAGCGCGGCGAGCTGCACGCGCCGGAACATCTCGTTGCGCACGAGCACGACGAACGCGCGCCGGTTGGTAAGGATCGACGGCGGCGCGGGCGGCACGACCGGGGCGTCCGGATCGTCGGCCGGGTTGATGAGTTGCTCCCACTCGTCGACGAGGCTCGAGTCGACCTGCCGCACGAGCTCGCCGAGCCAGGCGATGAGGTCGAGCAGGTCGGGCGTCTGCGCGTCGACCGGAACGGTCTGCCGGATGGCGCGGTACGCGTCGCTGAGGTAGCGCAGCACCAGGCCTTCGCTGCGGGCGAGCTGGTACAGCGACACGTACTCGCCGAACGAGCACGCCCGCTCGAACATGTCGCGAACGACCGACTTGGGCGAGAGCTCGAAGTCGCGGATCCACGGCTGGCTCGACGCGAACACCTCGTACGCCTGCGCGAGCAGCTCGTCGAGGGGCTTGGGCCAGGTGATCTCCTCGAGCAGCTCCATGCGCTCGTCGTACTCGATGCCCTCGCGCTTCATCGCCGCGACCGCCTCGCCGCGCGCGCGGAACTGCTGCTGCGACAGGATCGGGCGCGGGTCGTCGAGCGTCGCCTCGATGACGCTGACCACGTCGAGGGCGTAGTGCCCCGTGCCGACCGACGACGCCGGGGGCGTAGCATCCGGACCCCGTCCCAACTCGACCTCGGGGTCGAGCATCTCGATCGCGGCGAGCGCGAACGGCGACAGCGGCTGATTGAGCGCGAAGTTCGGTTGCAGATCGACGGTGAGCCGGATGCCATCGGCGTCGGCCTCGACCACGCCGGCCTGCACGAGGGTGCGGAAGATCGCGATGGCCCGGCGGGCGAGCTCGTATCGGCGGGCGCGCGGCTCGTGGTTGTCGAAGACGAGGGCGCGCACGTTGCCGAACACGTCGCCGCCGCGCGCGATGACATTGATGAGCATCGCGGCCGACAGCTTCATCTGCGGCTGCAGCGGCTCGGGCTCGGCGGCGACGAGGCGGTCGTAGCTCTGCTCGGTCCAGTTGACGAAGCCCTGCGGCGCCTTCTTGCGGACGATCTTTTTCTGCTTCTTCAGGTCGTCGCCGGCCTTGAGGATCTGCGCGGCGTTCTCGATCTCGTGGTCGGGCGCCATGACGACCACCGTTCCCGCGGTGTCGTACCCGGCCCGGCCCGCGCGGCCGGCGATCTGGTGGAACTCGCGCGCGGTGAGCTGGCGCATGCGCGTGCCGTCGTACTTGGTCAGGGCCGTCATCAGCACGGTGCGGATCGGCACGTTGATACCGACGCCGAGGGTGTCGGTGCCGCAGATCACCCGGAGCAGCCCCCGCTGCGCGAGCGTCTCGACGAGGCGCCGGTACCGCGGGAGCATGCCGGCGTGGTGCACGCCGATCCCGGCGCGCACGTAGCGCGACAGCGTCTTGCCGAACCCGGTGGTGAAGCGGAACCCGCCGATCGCCTCCGCGATCTCGTCGCGCTGCTCGCGCCCGATGATGCGGATCGACGACAGCGCCTGCGCCCGCTCCATCGCCGCGGCCTGCGAGAAGTGCACGACGTAGATGGGCGCCTGGCGCGTGTCGAGGAGTTCCTGCACCGTCTCGTGCACGGGCGTGCGGGCGTATTCGAAGTGCAGCGGCACGGGGCGTTCGACGCCGGTCACGCGCGCGGTCGGCCGACCCGTGCGGCGGGAGAGGTCGTCGGCGATGTCGGTGACGTCGCCGAGGGTCGCCGACATGAGGATGAACTGCGCTCGTGTGAGCAGCAGCAGCGGCACCTGCCACGCCCAGCCGCGGTCGGCCTCGCCGTAGTAGTGGAACTCGTCCATCACGACCTGGTCGACGTTCGCGTCCGCGCCCTGCCGCAAGGCCAGGTTCGCGAGGATCTCGGCCGTGCAGCACACGATCGGCGCATCGGCGTTGACCGAGGAATCACCCGTCACCATGCCGACGTTCTCGGCGCCGAAGATGTCGACCAGCGCGAAGAACTTCTCGCTCACGAGCGCTTTGATCGGCGCCGTGTAGTAGGTGCGACCGCCCCGGGCGAGGGATGCCGCATGGGCTGCGACCGCGACGAGCGACTTGCCCGTCCCGGTCGGGGTCGACAGGATGACGTTCGCCCCCGACACGATCTCGATGATCGCCTCGTCCTGCGCGGGGTACAGCGTCAGGCCGCGCGAGCCCGCCCACTCGACGAAGCCCGAGTACACGGCATCCGGGTCGGCGCCGACGGGGACGAGGGAGAGGAGGGAGGTCACTCCCCCAGCCTCTCATCCCGTTCCGTCGCGACCGTCGCCGTCGCAGAGGGACTGACCTGCACGATCGATGGGTCGCACGTCATGTTCTGGGGCGGTTGTGGCGATCGCACCACGCCCGGTCATGCCGGTCGTCGCGCATTCTCACCCCGCGTCGCTGAACACCCCGAGATTCTGCCCGTCGAACACGAACTGCACGCTCGACCCGGGCGGAAAACGTGCGACGAACTCGGCGGGGCTCGTCGAGTTGACGACGAACTGGGTCGTCGCGGGGAAGACGCCGGCACCGCACCCGACATCCGAGTACCCGCCCGCATAGTTGCCGCTCTCGAGCTGGTCGACGATCGCTGTCGGCACGAGGAAGATGCACGGATTGCGCTCGCCGTCGGGACCGAACTGCGCGTAAGCGACGAACGCCGTCATTCCGTGGAAGTCGGCGTACGCCCGCCCGTCCTTCCCGGCGGGCCCGAAGATGCCGGGCACGGCGCGACCGGGATCGGGCGTCAGCGTCGCGACCTGTGCGACATCGGCGCTTCGAGCGACCGGGACGAAGGCCGACCCGACGGCGGTGGCGGCACTCGACAGCGCGGCCACCACCACGACCGTCAGCGCCCACGCCCACAGCCCTCGACGCGTTCGGATCGGAAGACGCCAGCGCCGGGAAGAAGCGTCGGGGTCACCGGATGCCGCGGGCTCGCCGCTTCCGACCGGCTCGGCGTCGCGCTCATCAACAAGACCGGAGGAAAGTACGTCGGTCGACACCGCGGGCGGTGCGGAGGCGGCCTCGGCAGCGGCGAGGCGCGCGTCTTGTTCGCGTCGCTCGAGCTCGGCCAGGCGGGCGAGCGCGGCCGGGTCGTCGGTGATGTCGGCGCCTGGGCCGTAGGCGCGCGCCCGTAAACGGGCGAGCTCGAGGCCGACGTCGTCGTTCATCTTTCGCATGGTGCCATACCGCGCGAGGCCGCGGCACGGATTCGTCATTGCACCGAGAATGCGCCAATCCAGACGACACCGGAACGACGGACCACCAAGTACCACTGTCGAGGTCGCGACGGCGACGCCGGTAGCATCGCAGCGTGTTCGAGCCGCGAGAGATCGCCCCCGGTGTCGTTCTTCGATCGCTTCACCCCGGTGATGCGACGCGGCTGACTGCCGCGTACCTGCGCAATCGCGATCATCTGGCTCCCTGGGAGCCCACACGGCCCGACGAGTTCTTCAGCGTGGAATGGCAACGCTCCGACATCGAGCGGAGGGTGCAGGGCGCTCGAGTCGGTGAGCAGCTCGCGCTCGTGCTCGTCGAGGCCGACGACATCGTCGGCCGCTTCACCATCGCGGGAATCGTCCGGGGACCGTTCCAGAGCGCAGGGCTCGGGTACTGGGTGGACGGGGGCCGAGCCGGACGTGGTCTCGCGTCAGCCGCCGTCACATCGATCGTCGAGATGGCGCGAGACGTTCTCGAACTGCATCGGCTCGAAGCCAGCACCCTCTTGCACAACGTCGCTTCGCAACGTGTGCTCCGCAAAGCTGGCTTCGTGCAGATCGGCATGGCGCCGCGCTACCTGCAGATCGCCGGACGCTGGCAAGACCACAATCTGTACCAGGTGATCCTCCACGACGACTGATCGAGAGCACGACCTTGCTGTCGCCGGCCCCGCCGAATCCCGCTGACGGGAGCCGGGCCAGCGGTATCACGTGGTGGCAGTACACCCCCGCCCACCAGTAGCCAGCCAAAACTGAACAGTTTAAACTGTCGATATGGCCGAGGAAATGAGACCGCCGACGCCCGCGCAGACGGCCGTCGACCTGTGGGCGACCGTGGCGCGCCTGCTGCGCCGGATGCGCGAAGCGGGTGCGGACGACGACCTGACGCCGTCGCAGGCGTCGGCCCTGGCACGTCTGGGTAAGGGCGGCGTGTCGACGGCGAGCGCCCTCGCGACCGCGGAGCGGGTGAAGCCGCAGTCGATGGCGGCCACGGTCGAGGCGCTCGAGGCGGCCGGGTTCGTGACGCGCAGCCCCGACCCGCACGATGGGCGGCGCCAGATCATCGACCTCACCCCCGCCGGGCGAGACCGGCTCGAGGGGCAGCGCGAGGCCGCCGCGGAGTGGCTGGAGCATGCCCTCTCGGGCCTCGAGCCCGGCGAGCTGACGACCGTCGCGGCGACCGTCGCGATCCTCGGGCGGATGCTCCCGTGACGACCCTCCTGCGGCGCGCCGCGCCCTCTGATCGCTTCGACCGGCGTCTGCTGGCGCCGATGATGGTCGGAACGATCCTCAACCCCGTCAACACCGCGATCATCGCCGTCGCGCTGACCCCGATCGGGATCGCGCTCGGGGCACCGGCGAGCGAGACGGTCTGGCTGGTGTCGGGCCTGTATCTCGCCACGGCGATCGGGCAGCCCTTGGTGGGACGCCTGGTCGACGTGTTCGGCGCGAAACCGCTCTTCCTCGGCGGCGCGGTCCTGGTCGCCGCGGCCGGAGCGATCGGCCTCTTCGCCCCCGAATCGCGGGAGAGCATCTGGTGGCTCGTCGCCGCCCGCGTCATCCTCGGCCTCGGCACGTGCGCCGGATACCCGGTCGCAATGCACATGATCCGCGCCGAGTCGGAGCGCACCGGCATGGCGTCTCCGGCCGGCATCCTCACCGTCCTGTCGGTGACCACCCAGACCACCGCCGTCATCGGACCGACGCTCGGCGGCCTGCTCATCGGCGGGTGGGGGTGGCGTGCGACCTTCGCGGTGAACATCCCGCTCGGCCTCGCGTCGCTGCTGCTGGGGGCACTGTTCTTCCCGCGCCGCACCGGCATCGAGCCCGCGCCCCACGAGCGACCGCGCATCGACGCGGTGGGCATCGCCCTGTTCGCCGTGACGATGCTCGCCTTCTTGGTGTTCCTCCAGAACATCCGCGTCGACCTGCTGTGGATGCCGGTGGTCGGCCTCGCCGCGGGGGCTGCCTTCCTCTGGTGGGAGCGCGGCACCGACGACCCCTTCATCGATGTCCGCGTGCTGTCGGGCAGCGTGCCGCTCATGCTCACCTTCATCCGGTCGCTGCTGACGGCGACGGTCTCGTACACGTTCGTCTACGGGTTCACCCAGTGGCTCGAAGACGGCCGCGGCCTCAGCCCCACCGCGACGGGGCTGATCCTGCTGCCGGTGTTCGCGACCGGCGTGGTCTTCGCCGTCGCCTTCGGCCGACGCCCCGAAGTGGTGTGGAAGCTGCTGCTCGGCTCGACCGCGCAGCTCGCCGCCGGCATCCTGGTGCTGTTCATGACCGACTCGTCGCCGCTGTGGTTCCTCGTGCTCGCGATGCTGATCCTCGGCATCCCGCAGGGGCTGAACAACCTGGCCATCCAGAACTCGCTCTACTTCCAGGCGGAACCGGCCCGCATCGCGTCGTCTGCGGGGCTGCTGCGCACGTTCTTCTACCTGGGGGCGATCGTGTCGTCGGTGGTCTACGGCAACGTGTACGGAGCGCGCGCGTCGACCGCCGGACTGCACGTGCTGGGCTGGTTCGTGGTGGCGATCGCGGCGGTGTTCCTGGTCATCACGGTCTTCGACCGGTCCCTCGCCCGCATCGGGCGCACGCCGCCCACGGAGTGACGTCGGCAGGATGCCGCGACGCGGCATCCATTCATGGGAATACGACACGACGGGCGGCGTTGTAGCCGACATGCGTTCGTTCGGCACACTCTCGTTCGGCCACTACGGCCCCCTCGGCGGAGGCCGCCACCTCTCCGCCGGCGACTCCATGCTCCAGGCGATCGACCTGGCCCAGGGCATGGACGATCTCGGCGTGAACGGCGTCTCGTTCCGCGTGCACCACTTCGCCCGGCAGCAGGCCGCTCCCATGCCGCTGCTCGCGGCCATCGCGGCACGCACGCAGCGCATCGAGGTGGGCACCGGCGTCATCGACATGCGCTACGAGAACCCGCTGATGCTCGCCGAAGAGGCGGCATCCGTCGACCTGATCAGCGGCGGCCGACTCGCCCTCGGCGTCAGCCGCGGGTCACCCGAGACGGTCGTGCGCGGCTACGAAGCGTTCGGCTACACGGGCTCGGACGATCCGCGCGGCGCCGACATCGCCCGCGACCACTTCGACCTGTTCTTGCGCGCGATCGACGGAGAGGGACTCGCCGAGCGCGACCCGCACAGCCCGTTCGGCGGCGGTGCCGGGCTGCAGCGCATCGAACCGCACTCCCCCGGACTGCGCTCGCGCGTGTGGTGGGGAGCCGGCACGATCGCGACCGCCGAGTGGGCGGGGCGCACCGGAGTGAACCTCATGTCGTCGACACTGCTGACCGAGGCCGACGGCACGCCGTTCGACCTCTTGCAGGCCCAGCAGCTCGATGCGTTCCACGCCGCCTGGCGCGACGCCGGCCACGCCGGAGAGCCGCGCACCTCGGTGAGCCGCAGCATCTTCCCGATCGTCACCGACGAGGACCGCGCGTACTTCGGCGGCTCGGCCGGCTCCGACCAGATCGGGGTCATCGACGGCATCCGTTCGACGTTCGGCAAGACCTACGCAGCCGAGCCCGACGTCCTCGTCGAGCAGCTCCAGAACGACGCCGCGGTACAGAGCGCCGACACGCTGCTGCTGACGATCCCGAGCCAGCTGGGCGTGGACTTCAACCTGCGCCTGGTCGAGAGCTTCGCGACGCACGTCGCGCCGGCCTTGGGGTGGCAGTCGACGCTCGTACGCGCCTGAGCCCCGGTCAGGACGGAGCCCCGGGATGCCATGGCACCCGGGGCTCCGTCTCGGATCACAGTCCGTCGTGGTGCATCGCCTGGATGAGACGCACGTTGCGGTCGAAGGCGGTCTCGCTGAACTCGTTGGAGTAGTTCAGACCGTAGGGCCAGAAGTGCCCGCCGCCGCAGTTGATGCGCGCATCGGGGCCGTCCCACGACCGCAGGAGCGGCAGGGCGGCGGGCCAGTCCTGCGCGTCGCACTTGCTCTGGAAGTTCCACGCGGTGCCGACACCGACGGTGTGCGACATCTCGTGAAGCGCCGTGCCCTCGACCATGTACGAGCGGTTCGAGCCGAAACGGATGTTGCCGTTGATGGTCGCGTCGGCCGTCTGCACGCCCGGGTCGTACGACACCCACAGCTGCCGCTGGGTGTTGTTGAACTTGTTGTACCGCGCCACGGCGCGGTCCATCGCGTCGGTGATCCGGGCGTATGCGTCGAGTTCGTCGTCGGTGGGGTTGGCGGAGCGGGCGAGCGTGTAGGTGATCTTCGACACGTTCGGGTCGGTCAGGCGCCAGCGCTGCACGCCGGTCCCGTCGCAGGTCACCTGCGAGAGCAGGCCGCCGTCGACCGGCGAGGCCACGCTCTGCAGGCACAGGTCGTTGTACTTGTTGCGGATCTCGGTCCAGCCACCGCCGACGTCGGTGAGCTTCCACTGCTGGACGTCGCCGCCCCAGCAGGTCCACTGACGCGCCTCGGAGCCCGAGGCGGTCGCGAAGTCGTAGTCGTCGAGACACAGGTTGCTGTGCTTGTTCTTGATCTCGGCGTAGCCGTTGCCGAGGTCGGTCACCTGCCAGAGCTGGTTGATGCCCTCCAGGCACGTCCACTGACGCACCTCGGCTCCCGGCTGGGTGTCGAAGGCGTAGTCGTCGAGGCAGAGGGTGTTCTGCTGGTTGCGGATCTCTTGGTTGGTGCCCGTTCCGACCGGCGGGGTCGGATCGGCCGAAGCCGGCGTGCTCACGCCGAGCGTGGTGATGCCGATGACCGCGGTCGCCAAGAGGGCGCCGAAGAGACGGGCTTTCGTTCGGGACGTCGTCGTCCGGGACATGTGGTGCCTTTCGTGGATCCGGTTCTCCTGCGCGGACATCCGGGGAGTGTGTCGCTGCGACGTCGCCGAACGCGACGCTGCGAGGGCGGGAGGGGGCTCCGATCGTCGCTGACCGGGAGCGTTCCTGCGGGAGCACCCTTCGACGCGCCCGCCGGATGTCGGCGCGACGGTCGGAGCGTCGGGGGGTGTTAACGCTCACAGCCGGCGTGCCGGGACTGTTTCTTGTGAACCAGATATTGCTGAATTATCAATCCCCTGTCAAGGATTGACATCGGATCGTCCGGCATGTGAGGGCTCACGCGGCCGGCATCGTGGCCTTGACGGCGAGACGCCGCTGCCCGATGCTGTCTGAGGTGAGCCGTGTGCGCATCGATCTGAACGTGTCCCTCGACGGATTCGCCACGACCACCGATCAGACGCCCGACAACCCTTTCGGCGACGACTGGGGGCGCCTCACCGCCGACTACACCGGCACTCGCACCTTCCGCGAGCGCGTGCTGCACGACACCAGCGGTGCAGGAACCACCGGCGTCGACGACCGCTATGCCGCGCGCTACTTCGACGATCTCGGCGCCGAGATCATGGGCGCGAGCATGTTCGGCCTGCACGACCACCGCGATGACCCCGACTGGCAGGGCTGGTGGGGCGACGAGCCCCCTTTTCGCGTGCCGGTGTTCGTCCTCACCCACGAGCCCCGCCCATCGCTCGAGATGTCCAACGGAACGAGCTTCCACTTCATCGACGCCTCGCCGCACGAGGCGCTCGACCGGGCGCGGGCGGTCGCCGACGGCGGTGACATCCGCATCGGAGGCGGGGCGTCGACGGCACGCGACTTCCTGCGCGCCGGGCTGGTCGACGAGCTGCACGTCGCCATCGTCCCGATCCTGCTCGGTCGTGGCATCCGGCTCTGGGACGACCTGCGCGGGTTCGAGGCCGGCTACGAGGCGACCACCGAGGGCGCGTCGAGCGGCGTGACCCACCTCACCTTCCGACGATGACGTCGCCCGTCAGGCTCACCCCCATCGCGGCGACGGGGGCCGACCACGACGAACTGATCGCTTTCCTCACCGGCAACGCCTTCCCCTTTCACTGCGACCCGCGGCCCGACGCCCGCCGAGCCACGGCGTCGATCGCCGATGGGGTGTGGAGCCGACACGGCACCGCGGCGTTCTGGATCGACCACGAGACCGCAGGTCGCGTCGGCACGCTCCGGCTCGACGACCTCGGCGACCCCATCGCGATGCTCGATCTGCGGATCGGCGAGGCGCTACGGGGCCGAGGCCTGGCCGCGCCGGCTCTGGCCGCCGCGACGGCGCACGTCTTCGACGCCCACCCGCGTGTGCTCCGTCTCGAGGGGCAGACCCGCGAAGACAACATCGCCATGCGCCGCGCCTTCGCCCGCTGTGGGTGGCTGCAGGAGGCGCACTATCGCGACGGGTGGCCGGTCGCCGACGGCGGGCTCGCGGCATCCGTCGCCTACGCCGTCCTGCGGCGCGACGTGCGCGGACCCGTCGTCGACCTGACCGGCCTGCTGGTCTGCGCGGACGACGACGAGGCCCGCGTCGTCCGCGACCACCTGCCCGCGCACCTCGCGACGACCCGCGCCGAGCGCGGCTGCCTGCGGTTCGAGGTCGATGCCGAGCCCGACGGCCGCACCTGGCGGGTCGTCGAGAGGTTCATCGATCGCGTTGCCTTCGACGCGCACAAGGATCGCGTCGCACGCAGCGCCTGGGGTCGCGTCACCGCGGCGATCGAGCGACGGTACACGATCCGCGATGCCCAGGCCGACGACCCGGTCGCGCGGGCGTGGGAGGCCGAGGAACGGCTGCTGCGCCCGGACGTGCGGGGCGACCCCGAAGCCGCCGGTGCCCTGCTCGCCGACGACTTCGTCGAGATCGGGCGGTCCGGCCGGAGGTGGACCCGCGCCGAGATCCTCTCGGCGCTCGCCGACGACCCCGACGTGGACGACCCGCGGATCGACGAGCGCACGGCACGCATCGTCGGCCCCGGCCTGGTGCTGCTGTCGTACCGTCTGACGTCGGCCGCGCGCACGAGTCGTCGCTCGGCGCTCTGGCGGTGCGACCCGCGTCCTCGCTGCGTGTTCCACCAGGGCACACCCGTCGCCTGAACGAGGGTCAGGATGCCGTCAGCGCGCGCCTCCAGGCGACCTCGGTGTGCAGCTGACCCGTTCGGCGGAAGAGCTGCACCTGCTGCGTGCCGGCGAGCGCGGCGGCGAGGTCGCCCCGCTCGGCGGGGGCGAAGCCGAGGCCCCGCCAGAACGGCCCCGAGCGCCGACTGAACAGCCAGGCCGTCCGGGCCCCCTCTTCGGCCGCGCGGTCGAGCGCAACCCGGGCCAGCCTCGACCCGAACCCCGCCGCGCGATGGTCGGGGTGCACCGCGACGCTGCGGATCAGGGCGTGCCGCCCGTCGTCCGACAGCTCGTACCCGGTCGTCCCCACGACCTCGCCCGACCCCGCCCGCACGAGCCAGAGGCGCAGGGTCGTGGCATCCATGCCGCTCACGGTCAGATCGACCAGCGACAGGAAGGCGACGACGTCGGCGATGTCGTTCGGGGCCGTCGTGACCAGAGGGGCAGGCGAAGCCATGCGTCGAGTCAAGCAGACCGCACGGATGCCGCGGCTCGGCGATAGGGCGGGTGTCTCGGGCCAGGGCCAGGCGGATGCCGCGGGCTCGGCGGTCGGGGCGGTGCAGGCGGGCACGGCGGCGCGAACACACGGACATGCGAGGGCCACGGGCTCGACGTTGCCGTCGGCGCGTCGGAGCGCGTCGCGGCTTCGGGATGCCACCCCTCCTCCCCTGTGGGGAGCGAAAGAGCGATGTCGGAGGCTCGTGGCAGCATGTGTACATGAAAGATCGCCCTCTCTTCGACGACCACGAGGACGCCGTGCTGAACGGCGCCATCGCCGGCCTGGTCGAGGTCGAAACGGCGATCGCCGCACTCGAGGCCGAGAGGGCGCGGCATCTCGCGACGGCGATGCGCGTCGCGCTGAACCGCACGCGGCATCGCCCGCGCTCGGTGCAGGAGCGCGAGATGGCGCTGCGCTCCATCGCCGCCGAGATCGCGGTCGCCCTGCGGGGGAACGACCGCACCATGCAGCGCCGCCTGCACGGAGCCTTGAGCCTCGTCGACGACTTTCCCCGTACGTTCACGGCCCTCAACGACGGCGTCATCAGCGCCGCGCACGCCGAGGCGATCCGCGAGGTCGGCGTGGTGCTGACCGACCCCGAGGTGCGCGCCGCCTACGAGTCCCGCGTCGGCGAACGCGCGGCGATCGACACCGCCGCGCGGACGCGTGCCTATGCCCGCGCGCTGGTCGAAGAGCTGAGACCCGAGACGATCGACGAGCGCTTCGCGGCAGCCGAGCAGCACCGGCGCGTCTGGATCGACGACGACGTCGACGGCATGGCCCGACTCGGCGTGATCGATGGCGCCGCCAAGATCCGCGCCATGTACGACCGCCTCACGAGACAGGCCCGGGCCGTCCGCGAGGTCGCACGCGACGCCGCCTCGTCCGGCGCTGTCGCCGGCGCCGGTACCGGCACCGGTACGGGCACCGCGGTACGCGACGTCCGCACTCTCGACCAGACGCGCGCCGACCTGCTCTGCGATCTCGTGCTCGCCGGGCAGCTGGCCGTCGACGACACGGGCGAGGCGCTCCCCGGCGGCCTCGGGGCCATTCGCGCGCACGTCGCCGTGACCGTCCCGGTCGCCACGGCGGCCGGACGCGACGACCGCGGCGCGATCGTCGACGGTCAGTCCCCGATCGACGCCGATACGGCGCGGCAGCTCATGGCCGGGGCCGGTGACTGGGACCGCGTCCTCACCCACCCCGTGACCGCCACCGTGCTCGAGGTCGACCGGTACCGTCCTACGCCCACGATGCGACGCCGTCTCGCAGCCCGCGACGTGCACTGCCGATTTCCCGGATGCCGTCAGCCCGCCCGCCGCTGCCAAGTGGATCACACGCACGACCACGCCAAGGGCGGTCGCACCGCCCTCAGCAACCTGGCGCACCTGTGCACACGCCACCACACGCTGAAGACCGAGACCACCTGGACCGCTGAGCAGCGACCCGACGGCAGCCTGGTGTGGACGAGCCCTCTCCGACGACGCACCGTCGACCGCCCCGAGACGACCGTCGCCTTCACACCGGGGCCCGAGCTCACACCGAGACCCGAGCCGCCCCCGTTCTGACGGCGACCGCGCCCGACTCGGGTGCGCCGTGGGCGAAACGGGCGGTCCGCAGGACTCTGCCCCGTGTTCACTGCTGTCATGGGACGGATCCTGATCCTCAGCGGCACCGGCTGGCTCGGTCGGTCGATCACGCGGGCCGCCATCGCCGCCGGCCACGATGTGACGTGTCTCGCCCGTGGCGCCTCCGGTCCGGCAGCGCCGGGTGCACGGCTCATCGTTGCCGACCGCCGATCGCCACGGGCCTACGACGGGGCGCACGGCGACTGGGATGACGTCGTCGAACTGTCGTGGGAGCCGAGGCCCGTAGGTTCAGCCCTCGACGCGCTCGCCGTCCAGAGCGCGCACTGGACGCTGGTCTCGAGCGTGTCGGTCTACGCGCGGAACGATCGGCCCGACGCCGACGAGGAGGCCGAGCTCGTCGCCCCCGCCGACCTGTCGGCCTACCCGGACGCCAAAGTGCACGCCGAGAGGCTCAGCATGGCATCCCGCCACGGGGACGTCCTTCTCGCCCGGGCGGGGCTGATCGTCGGGCCAGGCGACCCCAGCGACCGATTCGGCTATTGGCCCGCCAGGATGTCGCGGGGCGGGCGCATCGTGGTTCCGGAGACGACGGACCGGTGGGTGCAAGCCATCGATGTCGACGATCTCGCGGCGTGGATCGTTCGCGCCGGATCGGCCGGGACGATCGGACCGGTCAACGCCGTCGGCGAACCCACTCCGCTGGCCGTGTTCTTCGACCAGGTGCGCGACACCACAGGCGGCGACGCCGAGGTCGTCACACTCGACGACGACACGCTCCGCGCGCGCGGTGTGCAGCACTGGTCGGGTCCTCGCTCGCTGCCACTCTGGCTGCCGCGGGCGAACAGGGATTCGTGCGGCGCGACGACCGACGTTTCACGGCATCCGATGGCCGCCGTCGCAGCCTGCGCGAGACCAGCGCGCGCACTCTCGCCGACGAGATCGCCCGCGGGGTCGCACGCCCCCGCCGCGCCGGCCTCTCACCGGCAGAAGAGCGCGAGGTGCTCGGAGACTAGCGCCCCGCCCGGTCGCCCGCCGACCGCGGCGGTGCGCTCGCCACGTCGAGACGTTCGAGTCCGCGCAGCGACGTCCAGATCAGCTCTTCGCCCTTGGCGGCGTGCTGCGACGCCCGCACGGCGCGCTCGTCGGCCCAGGAGTTCAGCACGTGGCCGCTGTGTCCGCGGACGTGCTCGAGCACGACATCGGGCAGTCCCGCCGCCCGTCGCGCGTCGCGGGCGGCGATGAGGGCCTCGAGGATGCCGCGATTGGCGACGGGTTTCTTCGCACTGGTCACCCAGCCCCGGCGACGGTGGCCGTCCATCCACGACGAGTAGGTGTCGATGGCGTACTTCGAGTCGGCCTGCACCACGAGCTCGCGCACGTCGGCGTGATCGGTGATCGCGTGCAGAAGCCCGAGCAGCTCGCCGATGTTGTTGGTCCCCTCGGGGATCGAGCCGGCGGCCCAGTGCCCGTCTTCGCCGACCCATGCCCATCCGGCCGGACCGGGGTTGCCCTTGCACGCGCCGTCGGTGGCGACGACGTAACGGTCGGAGGACGCGGACGGGGCGGGACTGGTCATCCCTCTAGTCTCCCCGACGCGCACTCCCCCGACCGACGCCGACGTCGATGCGCGGGTCAGCCGTTGCTGTCGGCCTTCTTGCCGCCGGCCTCGAGCACGTCGCCGGCGGGCAGCTCCTGGTGACCGCCGAACTGCAGACGCATGGCCGACAGCACCTGGTTGGCGAAGTGGTCCTCACCACGCGAGGCGAACCGCTCGAACAACGAGGCGGCCAGCACGGGCGCCGGCACGCCGGTGTCGACGGCGGCCTTGACCGTCCACCGGCCCTCGCCCGAGTCCGACACGCGGCCGGCGAGACCGTCGAGGGTGGGGTTCTGCGCGAGCGCCGCCGCGGTCAGGTCGAGCAGCCACGACGAGATGACCGAGCCGCGACGCCACAGCTCGGCGACCTTCGCGGTGTCGATCGAGAACTGGTAGAACTCGGGCTCCTCGAGCGGCGCCACCTCGGCGGAGTGCTCACCCTGCCGCAGACCCGCATCGGCGTTGTGCAGCACGTTGAGGCCCTCGGCCAGCGCCGCCATGATGCCGTACTCGATGCCGTTGTGCACCATCTTCACGAAGTGCCCGGCGCCCGACGGCCCGCAGTGCAGGTAGCCGCGCTCCTCGGGCGTGTACTCGCCGGTACGCCCCGGTGTGCGTTCCACGTCTCCGACGCCCGGCGCGATCGTGCGCAGCACCGGCTCGAGGTGCGCGACGGCCTCGTCGTGGCCTCCGACCATGAGGCAGTAGCCGCGCTCGAGACCGAAGACGCCGCCGCTCGTGCCGATGTCGACGTAGTGGATGCCGCTGTCGTCGAGCTTGGCGGCGCGACGCACGTCGTCGCGATAGTTGGAGTTGCCCCCGTCGATGATGATGTCGCCCCGCTCGAGCACCTCGGCGACCTGGTCGACGACCGAGCCGGTCAGCCCCGCCGGGATCATGAGCCAGACGGAACGGGGCTTCTCGAGCTTCGAGGCGAGGTCGGCGATGCTGGACGCGCCGGTCGCCCCCTCTGCGACAAGCGCCTCGACCGCCTCCTGGTTGACGTCGTACACGACACAGTCGTGGCCGTCTTTCATGAGTCTGCGGACGATGTTGGCGCCCATCCGTCCGAGTCCGACCATGGCGAGTTGCATCCGTACCCCGTTCGTCGAGTTCGCCGCCGCAGTGGACGGCCTCCTTCGATCCTAGGAGCCCTGCGCCGGTTCGGGTCCGGCGATCAGCGCAGTACGCCGAGCGACCGGGCCGCCGACACGGCCGCGGTGCGTGACGAGACGCCGAGCTTCGAGAACACGTGGGCCAGGTGCGACTTGACCGTCGCGTCGGTGATGTGCAGACGGGCGGCGATGTCGGCGTTCGACTCCCCCGCGTCGACGAGTCGCAGCACGTCGATCTCGCGCGCCGAGAGGCTCACGCGCGGCTCGCGCAGCCGCGCGAACAGGCGCCCCGCGATGGCCGGGGCGAGCGCGCTCTGTCCTGCCGCGGCCGCGCGCACGCCCGCCAGCAGCTCGGCGGGCGGCGCGTCCTTCAGCAGGTATCCGCTGGCTCCCGCCTCGACCGCACCGAGGATGTCGCCGTCGGTGTCGTAGTTCGTCAGCACGAGCACGTACGGCGGCGCCGCCAACGCCCTCACGCGGCGGGTGGCGTCGGCGCCCGCCGCACGGTCGCCGAACTGCAGGTCCATCAGCACGAGCTCGGGGGCCGACTCCTCGGCGAGGGCCACCGCGTCGTCGGCGGTCGAGGCCTCGCCGACGATCGTGATGTCGTCCTCGCCGTCGAGCAGGGCCCGCAGTCCCGCGCGCACGATGGGGTGGTCGTCCGCGATCACCACACGGATCACTCCGCGCCTCCCGGCAACGTCACGGTGATGACCGTCCCCGCGCCCGTGGCGCTGTCGACCTGCAGACGGCCGTCCCACTGCTCGACGCGCTCGCGCATGGCCCGCAGCCCGAACGAGTCGGCACCGGATGCCGCCCGGGCGGCGTCGCGCGGATCGAACCCGACCCCGTCGTCGGCGAGCGTCATCCGCACCCCGGTGTCGGCGTCGACCGCGAGCCGCAGCGTCGCCGTGGACGCGTACGCGTGCTGCGCGACGTTGGCCAGCGCGCCCTGCGCGATCCGCAGCAGCGCGGTCTGCGCCCCCATCGGCAGCGGCACGGCCGTCGGCACGTCGACCCGCACCTCGATCCCCTCGCGCTCGCCCCACTGCCGCGCGAGACGCCCGAGCGCGGCGCCGAGCCCCTCGTCGAGGCGCGGCGGCGCCAGCTCGCGGATGAAGCGCCGCGTCTCGGCCAGACCGTCGGCCGCGGTCTCGCGCGCCAGGCGCACATGCGCGACGCCCGGGCCCGTGGCATCCGCCCGCTCGGCCGCGTGCAGCAGCATCTGGATGCTCGACAGCCCCTGGGCGACGGTGTCGTGGATCTCGCGCGCCAGACGCGCGCGCTCGGCGAGGACCCCCTGCTCGCGTTCGCTCGCGGCGAGCCGGTCGCGCGTGGCGATCAGCTCGGCGACGAGGGCCTCGCGCTCGGCGGCCCGCTGCTCGAGAGCGGCGTGCCCGAGTCCGATCAGCAGGGCGACACCGGCGCCGACCGCGGGTCCGACGACGCCACCGACCGTCAGGCCGCCGTGCGCGGCGAGCGCCCCGATCGTCAGCGCGGTGGCGCCGACCACGGCGAGCGGCCCCGCGGGGCCCCGCAGCACGTGCAGATACAGGAAGAACAGCGGGAACACCAGGTACGCGGCCTCGGGGACGAGCCACATCAGCGCCGCCCACACGGCCGTCACGACCGCCAGCCACGCGATCGTGGACGCGCGGCGCCGCTGCCGGGCGACGAGAGGGCCCGTGAGGTACACCGCCCCCAGCACGACCGCGAGCACGAGCGCGACCGCCGGGCCGCCGGTCACGACGACACGCACGACGACCAGCGCGAGGAGTCCGCCGAACAGCACGTGCAGTCCGGCTCGGAGCCCCGCGAACACCGGGACGAGGGTGCTGTGCGTCATCTCGCCACCAGCGTACGGATGCCATGCCGGCGACGGATCATCCGAAAGGCGGAGTCCGAGATCGCCAGGACCGGCGATGACGGCCCGGCGACGGGCGACGACGCTGGAGGAGGCCGGCGATCGACGTCGGCCGGAAGGAGGCGACGTGTTCGTCGCTTGGCGGGATCTGCGGTTCGCTCGCGGTCGTTTCGCGCTCATCGGGGCTGTCGTCGCCCTCATCACGCTGCTCGTGGGCTTCTTGTCGGGCCTCACGGGCGGTCTGGCGACGCAGAGCGTGTCGGCCGTGCTCGAACTGCCCGGCGACCGTGTGGTGCTGCACGGCACGGGCGACGGACCCGCGACCTTCGCCGAGTCGGCGATCGACGACGCGACGGTCACGGCCTGGCGCGACGCCCTGGGTGTCGAGGCGGTCACGCCGGTCGGGATCGCGCAGACCCGCGCCGAGGGGGCGGGGGTGTCGGGTGCGGTCGCGTTGTTCGGGCTGGGGGCGAGCCGCATCCGCACTCCCCTCACCGCGCTGACCCCCGAGCGCGACGACGAGGCGGGGCTCTCGGCGCCCGCGGCGAAGGCGCTCGGAGCCGCGGTCGGCGACGAGATCACGCTGGCGGGATCGACCTACCGTGTCGCCACGGTCGGCGGCGACGCCTGGTACAGCCACACGCCCGTGGTGGCCCTCACCCTCTCGGCGTGGACGGCCGTCGATCGACGCCTGGGCGGCACGGGTGCGGCGACGGTGCTGGCGGTCTCGCGAGACGCCGACGACACCGCGCTCGCGGCGGCGACCGGCACGACCGTCACGTCGTCGCTCGCGAGCCTCACGGCGCTCCCCGCCTTCCGTTCCGAGATCGGTTCGCTCGCGTTGATGATCGCGCTGCTGTTCGGCGTCTCGGCGCTCGTCGTCGGCGCGTTCTTCACGGTCTGGACGATGCAGCGCGCGGCCGACGTGGCCGTGCTGAAGGCGCTGGGGGCGAGCACGCCGTCGCTCGTGCGCGACGCCCTGGGCCAGGCGTTCGTCGTGCTCGCGGTCGGGATCGGGATCGGCATGGGAGCGACCGCCGTGCTCGGGTCGCTCGCCGGCACGGCGCTGCCCTTCGTGCTCAGCCCGCTCACGACGCTCGCGCCCGCCGTCGCCATGGCCCTGCTCGGCCTCGCCGGCGCGGCGGTCTCGCTGCGCACCGTCGTCTCGTCCGACCCTCTCACCGCCCTGGGGAGCACCCGATGATCCTTCTCGACGACGTCACCCTCACCTACCCCGACGGCGCCTCGCGCATGACCGCCGTCGACCACGTGACGCTCCGAGCCCTTCCCGGCGCCGTGACCGGCATCACGGGCCCGTCGGGCTCCGGCAAGTCGAGCATCCTCGCGCTCGCCGCGACCCTCGTCCGCCCCGACGCGGGGCGCGTCGTGATCGACGGCACGGATGCCACCCGCCTGAGCCGCGCCGAGGCCACCGCGCTGCGGCGCGACCGCATCGGCCTCGTGTTCCAGCAGCCGCAGCTGCTCGCGGCCCTCACCGCGCGCGAACAGCTCGAGGCGATGGGCGAGCGGGGCGGCCCGGCGGCCGGCGACCGCCGACGTGCGATCCGGGGCCGCGTCGACGAGCTTCTGGATGCCGTGGGGCTGCGCGAGCAGGCCGATCGCCGTCCGTCGCAGCTGTCGGGCGGTCAGCGTCAGCGCATCGCGATCGCCCGCGCCCTGGTGCACGAGCCGCGGGTGCTGCTGGTCGACGAGCCCACGAGCGCGCTCGACCGGGAACGCGGCGCGGCGATCATGGCGCTCGTGGCGCGGCTCACGCACGAGCGCGGCACGGCGACGCTGCTCGTGACGCACGACCTCGTGCACGAGGCGGCGCTCGACACGACGGTCACGATCGTCGACGGCCGCGTCGTCGCATCCGACGTCGCCGCGGGCTGAGCGTCACCATCCGAACGCGTTGAACCACGCCCGCCGGCGGTCGCCCTCGGCACGCGTGTCGTCTCCGCGCCACGAGTCGTGCTCGACGAGCCCCGCGTCGGCGTCGAGCGCGACGAACGCCCAGCAGACCGGGCACAGCGCCCGCCCGTCGGGGTAGCCGTCGTCGAGCGTCGGCGCCGGCTCGACACGTCTGCCGGCACCGGCGCAGGCGGGCGGGTCGGCCTGCAGGTCGCTCCACATGAGGCTCGTCTCGCGGCGGTGGTGCAGGCCGCGGTGGCCCTTCTCACGCGTGCAGATCTCCCCTCGGCGGCGACTCAGGCACAGCATCCGCGCCGCGCCGGGCAGGGCGGCCAGGGTTCGCGTCATCCTTCGATTCTCGCCGTTTCGCACGCAACGGGGGCAGGTGCGCGATGCGCACGGGACGGTGGGGGCCGGTGGGGAAGGGCTCGGTGGTCATCGCCGACCACCACCGGCGCGTGGAACGGACATGTCGACCTCCTGATGATTCGACAGTGCGTCACCGCCGGGCGGATGCCGAGGGGGTTGACAGACGCGAAACCCGAGCTAGAGATACCCCATGGGGGTATCATGGGAGGCATGCACGGATACGAGGGCCGCAAGGACGAGCTGCTCAAGCGCCTGCGCCGCGCCGAAGGCCAGGTGCGCGGGATCGCCCGCATGGTCGACGACGACCAGTACTGCATCGACATCCTGACGCAGGTGTCGGCCGTCACCAAGGCACTCGAGAACGTCGCGCTCTCACTGCTCGACGACCATCTGTCGCACTGCGTCGCCGAGGCGGCCGCCCAGGGCGGTCCCGTCGCCGAAGAGAAGCTGAAAGAAGCCAACCAGGCCATCGCGCGCCTGGTGCGCTCGTGAAGGAGGACCCATGACCGAACAGCGCATCGAGCTCGGACTCGCCTCGGCACCGACGGGAGGGTGCGGCACCGGATGCGGATGCGGGCACGCTTCCGCGGCATCCCTGCCCGACTCGTCCGGGTCGCAGACCGATGTCATCCGTGTGACGGGAATGACGTGCGCGCACTGCGTCCGGGCCGTCACCGAAGAGCTGTCGCACCTCGACGGCGTCGAGGTGCTCGGCGTCGACCTGCGGGTCGGCGAGGCGTCGCTCGTGCGGCTCTCGTCGACGGGGGCCGTCGACGAGCAGCGGATCGCCGCGGCGATCGACGAGGCGGGCTACACGCTCGTCCCGTGAGTCAGCGGGCGCGCGTCAGCACCGCGTCGACCGCGGAGTGGAACGTCAGGTGCTGCGCCACCTCGACCGCGCGATCGTACCGTCGCCCGTCGAGGGCGACGAACACGGCGCCGACGACCTCGACGTATCCGACGACGCGTCCCTCGCACACGACCTCGTAGAGATCGAGGTCGATCCGCGTCCACGGAATCTCGGCGGGCAGGGCCTCGACAGACGTCTCGGCGACGACGTTCGACGAACCCGGGCGGCTGATCGGGACTTCCATGACCATGTGAGAGCTCCTTCTGAACGACCGGGTGCTCTCAGGGTGCGGTCTGCGGCTCTCGAACACGCGGGGCTTGACGAACCCCGCACCGGACGGTAGCGCCGCCGGGCGGCGTCACACCACCGAGCGCACGGGGCGGCCGCGACGCGGGCGGTCGGCCGCCAGACCGAACGGCACGGCTCCCTCGACGATCCGCTCGACCTCGTCGAGCCACCGCAGACCGGCCTCGAGCCGCTCCCGACGGGCCGCGCGCACGACGGCGCGGGCCGCGGCGTCCGTCGCCCCGTCGTCGAGGGCGGGCGCGGCGAGCTCTGCCCGGAAGGCGGCCCGCTGGGCCGACAGGATGCCGCTGACGTCGGCCCCGGGCAGGGTCACCGCCAGGGCGACCCGCGCGGCGAGGTCGTCGCGCCCCTCGCCCGGCGACGGGGCGGCGAGCCAGGCCCGCGTCTCGACCCGCCCGGCGGCCGTGAGCCCCCAGAGGATGCGGCCCTCGTCGTCGGCGCCGAGGTTCTCGACCAGGCCGTCGCGGGCGAGCCGCTCGAGGGTCGTGTAGATCTGGCCGACGTTGACCGTCGCACCGGTGCGACGGGTGTACTCCGCCCGGAGCTGCGAGCCGTAGCAGTCCCCCTGGTCGAGGATCGCGAGCAGGCTCTGACGCACCGACATACAGGCCTCCGACGGGGACGGGAAATGACTTTCCGAGTATATGGTTCGACGCCGAAGTAGTGCCCCCTGACCGCGGCGCGCCCCGGCGTACCATGTGGTCAGACCACATAGACCGCCCGATCGGAGGCATCCCGTGGAGTGGCTCGATCCCCTCATCCTGGCGCGCTGGCAGTTCGGGCTGACGACTCTGTACCACTTCCTCTTCGTGCCGCTGACCCTGGGCATGTCACTGGTCGTCGCCATCTTCCAAACGGTGTGGTACCGCACGGGCGACGTGCGCTGGCTGCACCTCACCCGGTTCTTCGGCAAGATCTTCCTCATCAACTTCGCCATGGGCGTCGTGACCGGCATCGTGCAGGAGTTCCAGTTCGGCATGAACTGGTCGGCGTACTCGCGGTTCGTCGGCGACGTCTTCGGCGCACCGCTGGCCTTCGAGGGCCTGCTCGCCTTCTTCCTCGAGGCGACCTTCATCGGACTGTGGATCTTCGGGTGGGACAAGCTCCCCCGCCTGGCCCACCTCGCGAGCATCTGGATGGCCGCGCTCGGCGCCACCTTCTCGGCGTACTTCATCATCGCCGCGAACGCCTTCATGCAGAACCCCGTGGGCTACCGGATGGCGGCCGACGGCAGCCGCGCCGAACTGGTCGACTTCTGGAAGATGCTGACCAACCCGGTGGCGCTCGCGGCGTTCCCCCACACGATCTTCGCCGGGTGGATGTTCGCGGCGATGGTCGTCGTGGCGATCTCGGCCTGGCACATCGCCCGCGGTCGTGACGTCGACATGATGCGCAAGCCGCTGCGGTTCGGGCTGTGGTCGACGCTGGTGTCGTTCGTGCTCGTCGCCATCGCCGGCGACCAGCTGAGCCTCGTCATGGTCGCCACCCAGCCGATGAAGATGGCCGCGGCCGAGGCGCTGTTCCACTCGGCGTGCGGCGCGAACGCCTCGTTCTCGATCTTCACGCTGGGCACCCCCGACGGGTCGAGCGAGCTGTTCTCGATCCGCGTGCCGTTCCTGCTCAGCATCCTCTCGACCCACTCCCTCGACGGCTGCGTCGAAGGCATCAACGACCTCAACACCCAATACAGCCAGCAGATGTTCCCGCAGTTCGCCGACCAGGTGAACGGCAACTTCGCCCCGGTGCTGTGGGTCACCTACTGGGCGTTCCGCTGGATGATCGCGCTCGGCGGGATCGCCGCGCTCGTCAGCGTCGTGGGCCTGTGGGTCACGCGCAAGAAGGCCACGCGCCCCGTCGCCCCGTGGATGTGGCGCGTCGCGATCTGGTCGGCTCCGCTGCCGCTGCTCGGCAGCCTCGTCGGATGGGTCTTCACCGAGATGGGCCGCCAGCCCTGGATCGTGTTCGGCCTCATGCTCACGCAGGACGGTGTCTCGCCCAGCGTGCCCGGCTGGAACGTGCTGCTGTCGCTCATCGCCTTCACGCTGGTGTACGCCACCCTCGCCGTGGTCGAGCTCGGCCTCATCGTGAAGCACGCGCAGAAGGGTCCCGATCCCCTGCCCGACCCCGATGCGGCCGCCGAGCCCGACAGCATCGAGAACACCCCGACGACGGTCTACTAGGAGCACGTCATGGATCTCGCACACCTCTGGTTCTGGATCGTCGCCTTTCTCTTCGTCGGCTACTTCGTGCTCGACGGGTTCGACTTCGGCGTGGGCATGTCGATCCCCTTCCTCGGCAAGGACGACATCGCACGCCGACAGATCATCAACACGATCGGCCCCGTGTGGGACCTGAACGAGACGTGGGTCATCGTCGCGGGCGCCGCGCTGTTCGCCTCGTTCCCCGAGTGGTACGCCACGCTGTTCAGCGGGTTCTACCTGCCCCTGCTGCTCATCCTGCTCGCGCTCATCGCCCGGGGCGTCTCGTTCGAGTACCGCCACCAGCGCGAGTCGGCGCGATGGAAGCGCACGTTCGACCGGATGATCGTCGTCGGCTCGGCGGTGCCCGCCTTCCTGTGGGGCGTCGCGTTCGCCAACATCGTGCAGGGCGTGCCGCTCGACGCGCACCACGAGTTCGTCGGCAGCCTGCTGACGCTGCTGAACCCCTACGGCATCCTGGGCGGGCTCACGACGCTGCTGCTGTTCTTCACGCACGGGCTGTACTTCGTCGCCCTGAAGACCGATGGACGCGTACGCGCCGACGCCCGCGCCCTCGCCCGCCGTTCGGGTCTGCTGACGATCGCCCTCGCCGCGCTGTTCCTCGGCTGGACGATCGTGACCGCCGCGAACGCGCAGGCGCCGCTGCTGCTGGCCGTCGTGGCGCTCGCCGGCGTCGCCGCCCTGACGCTGATCGGCTCGTGGGTCGCGAACCTGCGCGACCGCGAAGGGACCGCGTTCACCCTGGGCGCCCTGACGATCGTCGCGGCCGTGCTGACGCTGTTCTTCGCCCTGTTCCCGAACGTCATGCCCTCGACCCTCGAGGCGGGGTCGGGTCTGACGATCGAGAACGCGTCGAGCACGCCGTACACCCTGACGATCATGAGCTGGGCCGCCCTGATCTTCCTTCCGCTGATCCTCGCCTACCAGGGCTGGACCTACTGGGTGTTCCGCAAGCGGGTCACCCGCGCCCGCATCGAGAAGGCCGCGCTCGTCGCGCACTGACACCCCATGAGACCCGTCGACCCGCGGCTCGTCCGCTACGCCACCGCCTCGCGGAGCTTCTTCGCGATCACCGCCGCGATCGTCTTCGCGCAGACCGGCGTGACCGTCGGGTTCGCGTGGGCGCTCACGAGCGCGCTGGTCGGGGCGATCCAGGGCCGGTCGCTCGGCGAGCTGTGGGGAGCGGTCGGCATCGCGGCATCCCTCGTTCTGCTGCGCGGTCTGCTGATCGCGGCGTCGGAGCGCGTGTCGGCACGGGGTGCCGCGGCCGCGTCTCTGCAGCTGCGCGCGGCGCTGGTGACGGCGGTGACCCGTCTCGGACCGCGGTGGCTGAACGGGCGCAACACCGCCGCGCTCGCGCTGACCGCGGGGCACGGCCTCGAGGCGCTCGACGCGTACTTCGGCCGGTACCTCCCCCAGCTCGTGGCGACGGCGATCACGATGCCGATCCTCATCGGCGCGATCTCACTCGCCGACCCGTTGTCGGGGCTCACCGTGGTGCTGACGATCCCCCTCATCCCGATCTTCATGGTGCTCATCGGCCTGGCCACGCGCGGCGTGCAGCAGAAGCAGTACCGCACGCTCGGGCGCCTCGCCGCGCGCTTCGCCGACACCGTCGAGGGCCTCGGCACCCTCAAGGCGTTCGGACGCCAGCATCGCGCCGCGGAGTCGATCAAGACGATCACGCGCGACTACAAGCGCGAGACCATGACGGTGCTGCGCGTGTCGTTCCTCTCGGGCTTCGCGCTGGAGTTCTTGGCATCCATCTCGGTCGCGATCATCGCCGTCACGATCGGTTTCCGCCTGCTCGCCGGCGATCTCTCGCTCCTCGTGGGTCTGTTCGTGCTGCTGCTCGCGCCCGAGGCGTACCTGCCGCTGCGCCAGGTGGGCGTGCAGTTCCACGCCGCGTCGGAGGGCGTGGCGGCCACCGAGGAGATCCTCGACACCCTGGATGCCGCCCGGACGCTCGACGCCCCCGCGAACGGGATCCCGGATGCCGACGCCCCGGCGCTCGGATCGACGATCGCGCTCGATCGGGTCCGGGTGCACCGCGAGGGGCACGCCCTTCCGACGGTGTCGCTGTCGGTGTGGCCCGGAGAGATCGTGCTGGTGACCGGGCCGAGCGGCGTGGGCAAGTCGTCGCTGATCGCCGCCCTGCTGGGGTACGCGTCGCACGACGGGGAGGTGCGTGTCGACGGTGTCGCCGTCGCTCATGCCCGCGGGGCGGTGGCCTGGGCGGGCCAGCGCCCGGGACTCGTGTCGGGCACGGTCGCCGACAACGTGGCGCTCGGCTCCCCCGCCGACCCCGCCCGCATCGCCCGCGCGCTCACCGACGCGGGAGCCGGTGACCTCGACCCCGCGATTCCCCTCGGCGTCGGTGGCTCGGGGCTCTCGGGCGGGCAGGCGCAGCGCGTCGCCGTCGCGCGGGCGCTGTACCGCGCGCGGCTGACAGGGGTGCCGGTGCTCGTGCTCGACGAGCCCTCGAGCGCCCTGGATGCCGACACCGAGGCACACCTGTGGGCCACCCTGCGCCGCGAGGCCGCCACCGGGCGCGGGGTGCTGCTCGTCTCGCACCGGAGGTCTGCCCGGGCGATCGCCACCCGCGTGGTCGATCTCCCCTCGCGTGAGTCGCCAGAAAGTGTCGCTTCCCACCCCGTCGCGGCGACACATCTTGGCGACTCACCCACCCCGGAGCGGGTGCGCGCATGAACGCCCGGGTGCGCGGCATCCTGCGCTCGGCCATGCCCTCGCGCCGCCGCTTCGCGCCCGCGGTGCTCTCGGGCTTCGGCACGGCGGCGAGCGCGATCGCGCTGCTCGCGGCGAGCGCGTGGCTCATCGCGCGGGCTGCCGAGCAACCGCTCGTGATGTACCTGTCGGTCGCGGTCGTGGGCGTGCGGGCGTTCGCGCTGTCGCGTGGCGTCTTCCGGTACCTCGAGCGCCTCAACGGCCACGATGCCGCCCTGCATCAGCTCGCCGGGGTGCGCGCCGACCTCGTGCGCGACATCGTGCCCCTCGCGCCCGACGGCCTCGGGCGCGCGCGCCGCGGCGGCCTGCTGTCGAGCGTCGTCGACGACGTCGAGGAACTGCAGAACCTCCCGCTGCGGGTCGTTCTGCCCCTGGCGACGGCGGCGGTGACGTCCCTGGCCGCCGTGGCGTTCACCGCATTCGTGTCGTGGACCGCGGCCCTCGTGCTGCTCGGGTGCCTCGGGGTGGCGTTCGCCGTCGCCGTGGCCGTGGGGTGGGCGGCAGGTGCCCGCGCGGAACGGTCCCTCGCGCCGCGGCGCGCGGCCGTCGCCGACGCCCTGCACGACCTGCTGACGAATCTCGACGTGCTGACCGCGTACGGGGCGGTGGATGCCGCGTCCGCACGCATCCGGGAGGCCGATCGTGCGCTGCGTCGGGCCGTCGTCCGCCGGGGTGGTGCGCAAGGCCTGACGGCGGGGGCGGTGTCGGTGCTCGCCGGGGCCGCGTCGCTGGGGGCGCTGTTCGTCGCCGCGTCGGCGGTCACGGGAGGAGCGCTGTCGGGTCCCGGGCTCGCCGTCGTCGTGCTGCTGCCGATGGCCGTGTTCGAGGTGTTCGGCCCGGTCCCGCTGGCCCTGGCATCGTGGCGCCAAGTGCGCGCAGCGGCGGAGCGCATCGCCGAGGCGGTCCCCGAGACCATCCCCGACGGCCTCCCCCGGGACGAGCCCGCCCCGACCGGCAGCGCACCGGCGCTCGGCTCGGGCCTCGAGCTGCGCGGTGTCGGCGCGCACTGGCCCGCACGCAGTGACGACGCCCCCGACGCGGGACGCCTCGACGACATCGCGTTGCGCGTCGCGCCCGGCGAGCGTGTTCTCGTGACCGGACCCAGCGGCGCCGGCAAGACGACCCTCGCGCACGCTCTCGTGCGCTTCCTCGACTACGAGGGGTCGTACACGATCGGGGGCGTCGAGGCCCGCGAGCTCTCGGGCGACGACCTGCGCCTGACCGTCGGCCTCGTCGAGCAGTCGGCGTACCTCTTCGACGAATCGGTGCGACAGAACCTGCTTTTCGCCCGCGACACGGCCACCGACACCGATCTGTGGGACGTGCTCGCTCGCGTGGGACTCGGCGGCTGGGTCGCCGAACGCGGCGGCCTCGACACTCCCGTCGGCGACCGCGGTGCCCTCGTCTCGGGCGGCCAGGCGCAGCGCCTCGCCCTCGCGCGGGCCCTGCTGCGGGGTTTCCCCGTGCTCGTGCTCGACGAGCCGACCGCGGGCGTCGACCCCGCGGCATCCGACGCCCTGCTCACCGACCTGCTCGGCGCCGTCGCGCGCGATCAAGCCGTGGTGCTCGTGTCGCACGTCGAGGTGCCGGGGGACCTCATCGATCGCGAGGTGCGGCTGGAGGGCGGGCGGGTGATCGGTTCGGGGTCGAGGCCGCTCTGACCGCCGTCCGCGCCGTGTCAGGCGGCGACCTTGCGCTGCCACACCCCGAAGCGGTTGCCGGCCGGATCAGCGAGATGGGCGAAGAGGATGACGCCGTTGTCGACGAGCGGGCGCACGGTCTCCGCACCGGCAGCGGTCGCGTGTGCGAGCGTGGCATGGATGTCGGCGACCTCTACGTAGAACACCGCCCACGACCCGCCGCCGATGTCGGAGCTATCCCACAACCCGCCCGCGTTCTCGTTGACCGTGGCGTAGCCGCCGGGGTTCGCGGCGCCGAACGTCCAACCGAACACCTCCCCATAGAAAGCACGAGCCGCCTCGGGGTCGGTGGTGCCGATCTCGAAGTAGTTCACCGTGTTCGTGTCGCTCATGGGCCTGGCCTTTCTCATTCCGGGCGGTCCGTCCGCCCGCTGTTTCGAGAGTGGGACCTGCCACAGTGAGAGGGTCAAGCGATCGGCACGTTGACCTCGGTGATCCATTTCGCCGGGTCTTTCTCGCGCCCGGGCCCGACGACGTAGACGTTGAAGGGGGCTCCCGCACGGGTGAGACCCCGCTCGGCGATCCAGGCCCCGAGCGTCTCGGTCGCGTTCGAGATCGTGTCGAAGTCACCACGGTGGGTGGTCCACGCGACCCGCTGTGCGGGCAGCTCCACGATGTCGAACCCGTCGCGAGCGGTGAACGGGCCGTCGTAGTCGCGCCAGATCGCCATCTCGACGTCGTCGTCGCGAAACTCCTCGTCGAAGTACGTGGCACCGATGAGATCGCCGAATCGGGCGGGGTCGACGCCGTCCGGGCGGGCCATGAGTTCTCGGAGGTCGGCCCACATCTCCCCCTCCGCCGGGTAGCACGCGACCGTGCGACGCAACCACAGCGTCCGGACGGCCGGGAAGACCCGTTCACCGACCTGCGCCGACGGGGTGTCGAGCGCATCGGCGAGAGAAAGCGTCAGACGCTTCTGAGCCTGCAGCTCGGCGGCCGCCGTCTCTAGGGAGGCCGCGTGCTGGGCGAGCCGCGCACGCAATGCATCGGGCGCAGCGAAGAGCGGGAGCAGCTCCTCGATGAGGGGAATACCGCAACCGGCATCGCGCAGGGTGCGGATCCGGCCCGCGATGCGTAGCTGCTCGGGTGCGTATCGCCGGTACGACGTGAAAGCGTCGACGGACGCGGGCGTGAGCAGACCGCGCTCGTCGTAGTGGCGCAGCATTCGCACGCTGATGCCCGCATAGCGCGAGAACTCACCGATGCTCAGCAGGCGCGAGACTGCCGCGCCGGTGACGCTCGAGTCGCTCATACGCCGATTGTGGCGTAGCCCTCCGACATCGCGGCAACCGGGCGAGCAGCGGATTGCTGACCATGCCCGGACCGAGCGGAGCCAGATTCGAGGCGTCGGCAGAAGGAGCGATCACTCTGTTCACGAGGCCGCGACGAACCTCACGCTCTCCGGCGCAACGTCGACCAGCACGCCGTCTCCGGGCGCGAGACCCGCGGCGACCGCGGGCGGGACCTCCACCACGCCCCCGTCCGTGACCACGCGCACGCCGGTCGGGGTCGGCTCGAGGTGCGATACGATCGCCGGCGCCCCGGCTCCGAGGCGAGCGTCGATCGCGCGGTAGACGGCGGCCAGCGGAACCCCGTCGGCGTCGGCGAGGGCGCGGGAGCCGGCATCCGTCGTCTCGAGCCTCAGCCCACCCCGTACGAATGCGCCGCCGCGCGCCTCGCCGGTCAGCCACTCGAGACCCGCGATCCGTGCCGCCACCTCCGTGGCCGGCGCCGCGAGCACCTCGCGTACCGGCCCCTCCTGCGTCACCCTGCCCCGCTCGACGATCAGCAGCCGATCGGCGAGCGCCGCGGCATCGACCGCGTCGTGGGTCACCGCGATGGTCGTCACCCCCGCCAGGCGCTCGCGCAGCATGGCCCGGATCTCCGACGCCGTGACCGCGTCCAGCGCGACGAGCGGCTCGTCGAGCAGCACCACCCGCGGGGCGGCCGCGAGCGCCCGCGCCACGGCGACGCGCTGCTGCTCGCCGCCCGACAACCGCCCCGGCCGGCGGTCCCCCGCCCCCGGAAGCCCGACGCGCGCCAGCCAGTCGTCCGCAGAAGAACGGGCGACGGATGCCGGAACCCCCGCCGCGCGGGGACCGAAAGCGACGTTCTCGCGCGCGGTGAGGTGCGGGAACAGCCGGGCGTCCTGCCCGAGCAGCACGATCCCCCGGTGCATCGGGTCGGTGCGAGTCCGCGGGGCCTGATCGAGCACGCGACCGTCGACGCTGATCTCGCCCCCGTCGAGCGGTGTGAGCCCGGCGAGCGCACCGAGCAGTGTGGACTTGCCCGCGCCGCTGCGCCCCATGACGGCGACGGTCTCGCCCGGGGCCACGCGCAGCGCGATGTCGACGTCGAAGTCGCGTCGGCGCACGCGCACCCGGGCGGTGAGCGAAGCGGCGTCCTGACTCGTCCCGCGGCGCGCCGCGCCGTCGCCGGTCATCGCCCCACCCCCGGTCGCCAGCCGCGCACGAGCAGCAGGACCGCCACCGCCGTCACGAGCAGCAGCAGCGACAGCGCCACGGCGGTGCCCTGCGAGACGCCGGCGCCGTTGAACGCCGTGTAGATGGCCAGGGGCATCGTCTGCGTGACGCCGGGGCGGTTGCCCGCGAACAGCGCGGTGGCGCCGAACTCGCCGATCGCTCGCGCAAAGCACAGGACGACGCCGGCGACGATGCCGGGGGCGGCGAGCGGCAGGGTCACGCGGCGCAGGATCGTGGCGCGCGAGGCGCCGAGCGAGGCCGCCGCGCGCTCGTACTCCACGCCGGTGCTGCGCAGCGCCCCCTCCACCGCGAGCACGAGGAACGGGAGGGCCACGAACACCTGGGCCAGCACGACGGCGGGGGTCGTGAACGGAAGCCCCAGGGCGCCGAGGGGCCCGCTGCGCCCGAAGAGGTAGAGCAGCGCGACGCCGCCGACCATCGGGGGCAGCACGAGCGGCACCGTCACGAGCGCCCGCAGCAGCGCCGCGATGCGGGCGGGGCTCCGCGCGATGAGCAGGGCCAGGGGGATGCCGACGACCGCGCACAGCACGGTGGCCACCGCCCCGGTCCCCAGCGAGAGCCCGAGCGCGGCGATCGCTGCGGGAGAGGTGATGTCGCTCCAGAGCGTCGCCCACTCGACGCGAGTGATCAGGGCGGTCAACGGGACGAGCAGGAACAGCAGGCCGACCGCCGCCGGCACGACGAGCCAGCGCGGGACGTACCCGGTGGCGCTCACGGTGCGCGGAACCCCGCGGCCGCGAGTATGCCCTGCCCCTCGTCCGACAGCACGAAGTCCACGAAAGCGGCGGCCGCCGCGGGGTTCGGCGCGTCCGTCAGCGTCGCGATCGGATAGCGGTTGACGACGGCGTCGGAGCCGGCCGGCACGATGGATCGCACGTCGTCACGCCCGACGACGTCGGTCGCGTAGACGAGACCCGCGTCGGCCTCGCCCGCGGCGACCTTGGTCAGCACGGCGGTCACGTTCTGTTCGGCGCTCACGGGCGTCACCGTGACCCCGGCGTTCGAGAGCAGGGTGGCCGACGCCGCCCCGCACGGCACCTCCGGCGCGCACAGCACCGTGGTCACACGCGCCAGGTCGGCGAGGGTCGCGACCTGGCCGGGGTTGCTCACCGGAACGGCGATGACGAGCGTGTTGCCCGCGAACAGCTGCGGGTCGGGCGCCTGCGCTTTCACTTTCGCCATGTTCTTCTCGTCGGCGGAAGCGAAGACGTCGGCCGGGGCGCCCTGGCCGATCTGGGTCGCGAGCGTGCTGGACCCGTCGTAGACGGCGCTGACGGTGACCCCGGGGTGAGCAGCCTCGAACGCCGTGGCGATTTCGTCGAACGAGCGCTGCAGCGAGGCGGCGGCGTAGACCTCGACGGTGCCCGAGAGGTCGTCGCCGGACGCCGCGGGGGCGGCCGTGGGGCTCGCGCACGCCGCGAGCAGGGCGGCGGCGCCGAGGACGACGGCGAGGCGTAGGGGGCGGCGCATGGCATCCTTCCGGCGATCCCGACGGTTCGCTCTCGCCTCAGTATTCCGCATTCGCGGACCCTGGGCACCGTCCATGCCGCAGATCGCGAAATCGCGACCGCGCTGCCCCCGTCTCGAAACCGGAGGAGGTCAGGGGTGGATCGACGAGTCCTGGCTCCGCGGAGGTCGACGGGGTAGGAACGAGAGATGCGGAGACCGACATGACCGATCTGCCGAGCCTGGGCGACTTCCTGCAGCGCCGCCGAGAGGTCTTGCAGCCGGAGGACGTCGGGCTCGCGCGCGGCGTGCGGCGGCGGACCGCAGGTCTGCGCCGTGAAGAGGTGGCGCTGCTCAGCCACATGTCGACGGACTACTACGCCCGGCTCGAGCGCGGCACCGGTCCCACCCCGTCCGAGCAGATGCTCACCGCCCTCGCCCTGGGCCTGCACCTCAGCCTCGCCGAGCGCGACCACCTGTTCCACCTGGCGGGGCACCGGCCGCCCTCGCGCCTCTCGGGCACCGCGCACATCAGCCCCGGCATGCTGCGGGTGCTCGACCGCCTCGACGACACCCCGGCCGAGATCGTCACCGAGCTCGGCGAGACGCTCCGCCAGAGTCGTCTCGGGGTCGCGCTCCTCGGCGACGCGGCGCTGCGCACCGGCCCCGAACGCAGCATCGGCCACCGCTGGTTCACCGACCCTCGCGCCCGTGCGCCCTACCCCTCCGATGAAGCCGCTGTCCTCTCGCGGGTGTACGCGGCGGGGCTGCGCGAGCTGGTCGCCGCCCGCGGCCCGCAGTCACGCGCGGCCGAGCTGGCCGCGGATCTCCGCGTGCGCAGCGAGGAGTTCGCGGCCCTGTGGGACGCGCACGAGGTCGGCGCCCGGCCGCCCGAGGTCAAGCGCTTCCATCACCCCGAGGTCGGTCCCCTCGAGCTGTCCTGCCAGACCCTGCTCGACCCCGAGCACTCGCACCGGCTGCTCGTCTACACGGCGCAGCCCGGGAGCGAGAGCGCCGAGAAGCTGCGCCTGCTCGCCGTCCTCGGCGCGTCCCCCGTCTCGCCGCACTGACCCTCGCCCCTCCCCGCCCTCCCCGCGTGAGTCGCCAGTACAGGGGTGGACCGGTGATCAGTGGGTGAGCGGGCACTGGCCGCCTCGCGACGTCGCGGGGAGCATCGAGGCATCCGCTCGAAAGGACCGACCGTGTCCCCCACTCCCCTCCGCGGCCGCCTGGCCGTCGTCACCGGCGCGAGCGACGGCATCGGCACCGTCATCGCCACACGTCTCGCCACCCTGGGCGCCGAGGTCGTGCTCCCCGTCCGCTCCGCCGAGAAGGGTCGACGCGCCCTCGACGCCTTCCTCGGGCGCGTTCCGGATGCCACCGCCTCGACGCGCACGCTCGACCTGGCGAGCCTGGACTCGGTGCACGACCTCGTCGCCCAGCTGCGCCACGAGGGCCGGTCCGTGCACGTGCTGGTGAACAACGCCGGCGTCATGACCCCGCCGCGGCGGCGCGAGACCGCCGAGGGCTTCGAACTGCAGTGGGGCACGAACCACCTGGGTCACGCGGCCCTCACCCTGGGGCTCCTGCCGCTGCTGAGCGCGGGGCACGCGCGCGTCGTCCATCAGACGAGCATCGCCGCGCGCCGGGGGCGCCTGAACCCGGATGCCATCGACCCCACGCCGTACGACGCCATGGGCTCCTACGTGCAGTCGAAGATCGCCGTCGGCCTCTTCGCCCAGGAGCTGCAGCGGCGCAGCCGCGCGGACGGATGGAATCTCGAGAGCACCCTCGCGCACCCCGGCGTCTCCCCGACCAATCTGCTCGCGGCGCAGCCCGGCGTCGGCCGCGAGCGCGAGCTGGGATCACGCCGCGTCATCCGCATCCTGTCCCACCTGCACATCACCGGCACCGTGGCATCCGCCGCAGAACCGGCGGTCCTTGCCGCGACGGAGCCGACTGCGGACGGCACGTTCTACGGTCCTTCGCGCCTCATCGGCGGCCCGGCGCGCGCAACGGATCTGTGGCCGTCCTTCACCGACGCGGCCGATGCGCGCCGCCTCTGGGATCTCACCGTCGAGGCGATCGGCCCGCGTTTCGCCGTCTGAGTCGGGGCGCCGCCGCTGCGGCATGGCCGGTCTCGGGACCGCGCGCTCGACGTCAGTCGCGCGGCGCCTCCACCGTTACGACGGTGGCCTTCACCGATGCCACGGCGAGCGAACCGGGCTCGAGAGCCAGCTCCCCCGCCGCCTCGGCCGACATGAGCGACACCACCCGGTGCGGGCCGCACTGCAGGTCGACCTGCGCCATCACCCCGTCGACCTGTACCCGTGTGACGATCCCGACGAAGCGGTTGCGTGCGCTCGAGGCGATTCCGGTGGGGTCGTCCGGCTCGTCGGCGAGCGCCACGGCCCGCTCGGCCAGCGCCGCCCCGGGGATCTCCACCGGCGACGCCCCCGTGGTCGGCAGCACGCCCTGGTCGATCCAGCGACGCACGGTGTCGTCGCTGACGCCGAGCAGGCGGGCGGCCGTCGCGATCCGGAAGGTGTTCGGCATGCGACGACCGTACCCGCTGCCCGCCCGCGCCGCGGTCTCGCCACAGGGAGAGGATTCCCGCACGGGAGGGCCCTCCGACCACCATCCGTCCTCCCGTCCCCGAATCCCCTCCCCCGCGCCCCCTCCCGCGGCCCGGGGTCATCTCGGCCCTCGCCCCGTCCCGCTCGCCTAGGCTCGACCCATGGATGCCGCGCACGAGACCGGGACACCCCGCCCCGTCACCGTGCCGCTCGGCGCCACCGTGACGATCAGCGGATCGGCACCAGCCCCGGGGCCCGTGCGCGAGACCGGACCACGGCAGACGACACAGCCGCGTCGCGACCCCGGTGCCGTCCGGGCGACCGGCGCCCCCCGCGAGGGCGGGCTGCTCGACCGGTTCGGTCGCGTCGCCACCGACCTGCGCGTCTCGGTCATCGACAAGTGCAATCTGCGCTGCACCTATTGCATGCCGGCCGATGGGATGCCGTGGCTCCCGCAGTCCCAGCTGATGTCGACCGACGAGATCCGGCGCATCGTCCGCGTGGCCGTGCAGTCGCTCGGGGCCGAGGAACTGCGCATCACCGGCGGCGAGCCGCTCGTGCGCAAGGATCTCGAGCACATCATCGCCGGCATCCGGGCCGACAACCCCGACCTGCCGATCTCGCTCACCACCAACGCCGTGGGACTCGACCGTCGGGCACAGGCCCTGAAGGACGCGGGCCTCAACCGCGTGAACGTCTCGCTCGACACGCTGCACCCCGAGACCTTCGCCGAACTCACTCGTCGCCCCCACCTCGACAAGGTGCTCGCGGGACTCCAGGCCGCGCGGGCGGCGGGACTCGGCCCCATCAAGATCAACGCGGTGCTCCTGCGCGGCATCAACGACACCGAGGTCGTCCCCCTGGTCGAGTGGGCGGTGTCGAACGGCTTCGAGATGCGCTTCATCGAAGACATGCCGCTCGACGGCGACCGCTCGTGGACCGCGACGAACGTCATCCCGGCCCGCGACATCCGCACCGCGATCGAGGAAGCCTTCGCGCTGAGCGCCGATCCGCGCGGACGCGGAGCCTCTCCCGCCGAGCGCTGGGAGGTGCGCCGCCACGGCGAGACGGCCCTCGCCGGACACGTGGGCATCATCTCGTCGGTCACCGAGCCGTTCTGCGCCGCCTGCTCGCGAACGCGCGTCACCGCCGACGGCCGCATCCGTTCGTGCCTCTTCTCGCACGAAGAGACCGACCTGCTCACGGCCCTCCGCGACGGCGCCGACGACGAGGGTCTCGCGCAGATCTGGCGCGATGCCATGTGGGCCAAGCCCCGCGCCCACGGGTCCGACATCGTCGGCCTGGCGCGGGCCGACTTCGTGCAGCCGCAGCGCACGATGAGCGCGATCGGCGGATGAGGCCGCTCGTCGAGCCGGTGTCGGCCCTCGCCCCCGAGGAGCTGATCCGCACCGCCCGGCACGCCGTCCTCGCCGGGATCGGCGAAGAGGGCCAGCGGCGCCTCGCCGCGGCCCGCATCGCCGTCGTCGGGGCCGGAGGCCTGGGCTCGCCCGTGCTGCTGTCGCTCGCCGCAGCCGGCGTCGGCGAGCTGATCGTGATCGACGACGACGTCGTCGAGCGCACCAACCTGCAGCGTCAGCTGCTGCACCGCGTCGACGACATCGGCACCGCCAAGACCGCCTCGGCGTCGCGCGCCGTCCGCGCGCTGTCGCCGCTCACGGTGGTGCACGAGCGCGCGGTGCGCCTGACCGTCGACAACGCGCGCGATCTGCTCGCCGGCGCCGACCTCGTGATCGACGGCAGCGACACCTTCGACACGCGCGAGGCCGTGGCCGCCGCCGCCGAGGACCTCGGCATCCCCCTCGTCTGGGGTGCGGTGCAAGAGTGGTCGGCGCAGGTCACGGTGTTCTGGTCGCGACCGACCGACGGGGCCGCCCCGGTGGTCCTGGGCGATCTCTTCCCGCCCGGCTCGGCGGGCGAGCCGCCGACGTGCGCGCAGGTCGGTGTGCTCGGCGCGCTCTGCGTGCAGGTCGGCGGCCTGCTCGCGACCGAGGCGATCAAGCTCGTCACCGGCGCGGGCGAGCCGCTTCTCGGCCGGCTCGTCGTGATCGACGCGCTGCGCGCCCGCCACGACGTCATCGCCATCTCCCCCGGAAGGACCCCCTCATGAGCGACCTGCGCACCGTCGACGAGCACCGCGAGCGCATCCTCGCCTCCGTCACGGCGCTCGCTGTCGAGAAGGTGCCGCTGGGCGAGGCCGCCGGGCGCACGCTGGCCGAGCCCGTGCGCGCGGCTCACGACCTGCCGGGGTTCGACAACTCGTCGATGGACGGGTTCGCCGTGCGGTTCGCCGACGTCGAGCGGGCGGACGCCTCGATGCCGGCGCGTCTGCGCGTGGTCGCCGACCTGCCCGCGGGCACCGCCGCCGATCCGGCGCTCGCGCCAGGAGAGACGGCCCGCATCATGACGGGTGCGCCCGTGCCGTCGGATGCCGACGCCGTCGTGCCGTTCGAAGACACCGTCGGCGGCCTGGCCGACTCGCTCTCCGACGTCGAGGTGGTGCGCGCGCCCGCCGCCCGGTGGGCGTTCGTGCGCCGCCGCGGGGGCGACGTGCGGGCCGGCGCCGAGGTGCTGAGCGCCGGCGAGCGCCTCGGCCCCTTCGCCCTCGCCGCCGCCGCGGCGGCCGGGGTCGAGCACGTCGCCGTGCGACGGCGCGCCCGTGCGGCGGTCGTCTCCACCGGCAGCGAGCTGGTCTCGCCCGGCGCGACGCCGGGACGGGGGCAGACGCCCGACTCCAACGCGACGCTGCTCGCCGCGCTGGTCGCCGACGCCGACGCCGACACGGCGCTGGTCGCGCGCGTCGGCGACGACCCGGCCGAGATCGACGCGGTGCTCGCCCGCGCCGACGACGTCGACGTCGTGGTGTTCACCGGCGGGGTCAGCGCGGGCGCGTACGAACCCGTCCGCCTCGCGCTCTCGCGGCGGATCGCGTTCGAGCGCGTCGCGATGCAGCCGGGCAAGCCCCAGGCCTTCGGCGTGCTCGACGACGGTCGACTGGTGTTCGGCCTCCCGGGCAACCCGGTGAGCGTCGCGGTGTCGTTCGAGACGTTCGTCCGCCCGGCGCTGCTCGCGCTGCAGGGACGCACGGTCATCGACCGCCGCGTCGCCCGGCTCGTGGCATCCGAGTCGTGGACCACCCCGCCGGGGCGCCGCCAGTACCTGCCCGCGGCGGTCGACCTCGTCGCCGGGACCGTCCGTCCGGCCACCCCGGGCGGATCGGGGGCGCACCTGGCCGCCGCGCTCGCCCGCGCCGAGGCCTTCGCGATCGTGCCCGCCGAGGTGTCGGCCGTCGCCGTCGGCGACCCGCTCGATGTCATGCTGATGTCATGACCTTCACGCACCTGGATGCCTCGGGCCACGCCCGCATGGTCGACGTCACCGCCAAGCAGCCCACCGTCCGCACCGCGACGGCCCGCGGCTTCGTGCGGTGCGCGCCCACGGTCGTCGCGGCCCTGCGCGACGGCACCGCGCCCAAGGGCGACGTGCTGGCCGTCGCGCGCATCTCAGGGATCCAGGCGGCCAAGTCGACCCCGACGCTGCTGCCGCTGGCGCACGTGATCGGGGTGCACCGCGCCTCGGTCGACCTCGCGATCACCGACGACGGCGTCGAGATCGAGGCCACCGTCGGCACCGCCGACCGCACCGGCGTCGAGATGGAGGCGATGACGAGCGTGTCGGTCGCCGCGCTCGCGATCGTCGACATGGTGAAGGGCATCGACAAGGGCACGTGCATCGAGAACGTGCGCATCGTGTCGAAGACCGGCGGCAAGTCGGGCGACTGGAAGCGCCCCGGAGAGCCGGCGTGAGCGTGCGCGTCCGCTACTTCGCCGCCGCGGCCGAGGCCGCCGGCACCGACGCCGAGGACCGCGACGAGAAGACCCTCTCGGCACTGCGCGCCGCCGTCGTCGCCGACCACCCCGCTCTCGGCGGCATCCTGCCCCGGTGCGCCGTGCTCGTCGACGGCCGTCGGCACGACGACGACGTACCCCTGACCGGCGTCGCGCACGTCGACGTGCTGCCGCCGTTCGCCGGCGGCTGAGCTAGCCCCCGAGCCCCTTCCACGCCGTCGTGCCGTCGGCCTCGACCTGGCGCTTCCACACGGGCAGATCGGTCTTGATCGTCTCGATGACGCGGCGGCACACCTCGAAGGCCGCGGCGCGATGCCCCGACGCCACAGCGATCACCACGGCCGCCTCGCCCACGCCGAGACGCCCGACGCGGTGGCTCACCGCGACGATCGCGTCGGTGCCGGCCGCGGCCTCTTCGGCGATGCGCGTCAGCGTCGTCTCGGCGTCGGGATGGGCGCTGTACTCCAGCGCGACGACGGCGTCGGCGGCATCCGGGTCGGTGTCGCGCACCCGCCCCACGAACGTCGTGACGGCTCCCGACGCGTCGTCCTCGACCGCGGCGAGGTGTGCGTCGAGATCGAGCGGCTGCTCGGACAGACGGGCGATACGGACGGCGCTCATGCGTGGTCTCCTCCGGCGAGCTGGTCGAGCACGTGCGGCGCGAGCTCGACGACGACGGCGATCCCGGATGCCACGGCTCGCGTCGATCCCGGCAGGTTGACGACGAGAGAGGCGGGGTCGGCGATACCGGCGAGGCCGCGCGAGATCACCGCGAGCGGCGTGTCGGCGAGGCCGCGGCGCCGTAGCTCTTCGGCGATGCCCGGCAGCTCGCGATCGAGCACTCGCGCGGTGCCCTCGGGTGTGCGATCGGTGGGGGCGATCCCGGTGCCGCCCGTCGTGACGATCAGGCCCGCGCCGGCGGCGAGCGCGTCGCGCAGGGCCGTCTCGACGCTGTCGGCCCCGTCGGGCACGACGACGGGATCGGCGCACGAGAAGCCCGCCGCGCGCAGCAGCGAGACGGCGAGCGGCCCGCCGCGGTCCTCACGCAGCCCTGCGGCCGAGCGGTCCGAGACGGTGATGACCCGAGCGGTGTGCGTCACGTCTTCAGCCTAGGCGCGCGGGGCAGACTCGACCTCGGCCACCGCGGGGGCGATGCGCCCCGCCTCCGACCGGGGCTCGGGGTGGTCGTGCTGCACCGACTCGGCCGCGGCCGTGATGCGCCGCGCCATGCCGCTGAAGATCAGGCCGTGGAAGGGCAGCACCGACAGCCAGTACAGGCGGCCGGCCAGACCCGTCGGAAAGAACAGGGCGCGCTGGTCGTAGCGCGCCCCGTCGCCGTCCGGGCTCGCGCGCAGCTCGAGCCACGCGCCGCCGGGCACCTTCATCTCGGCGCGCAGGCGCAGCAGGCGCCCCGGCTCGATCGCCTCGACGCGCCAGAAGTCGAGGGCGTCGCCGACCGTCACGACCGAGCGGCTGCGGCGCCCGCGCGCCAGCCCCACCCCGCCGACGACCCGGTCCATCCACCCGCGCACGGCCCAGAGCAGCGGTGACGAGTACCAGCCGTTCTCGCCGCCGATGCCCTCGATGACCGACCACAGCTGGGCGGCGTTGGCGCTCGTGCGCATCGACCGCTCGTCGGTGTACACCAGGCGTCCCGACCACTCGGGGTCGCTGGGCAACGGGTCGCTCGGGGCGCCCGACACCTCGGCATCCTGCCAGCTGGTCTCGATCGCGTCGTCGGTGACGCGTCCGAGCGCGCGCCGCACCGCCTCGCGGTAGGGCATCAGCCCCTCGTCGGGGCGCGGGATGAGGTCGTCGACGGCGTGGTCCTTCACGACGCAGTCGTTCTGCAGCGACTCCACGAGCGGCTCGGCGATCGCCCGCGGGATCGGGGTGACCAGCCCGACCCAGTGCGAGGCCAGACGCGGGGTGAGCACCGGCAGCGCCGCGATCGCCCGCTGGGGAAGCCCCGCCTCGACGGCGTAGCCGTTCATCATCTGGCCGTAGCGCAGCACGTCGGGCCCGCCGATGTCGACGGCCCGGTTCACGTCGGGCGCGACGCGCGCCGCGCCCAGCAGGTAGTGCAGCACGTCGCGCACGGCGATCGGCTGGATGCGGTTGCGCACCCACTTGGGCGCCGGCATGTAGGGCAGCACGTCGGTGAGGTGGCGCACCATCTCGAACGACGCCGACCCCGAGCCGATCACGACACCGGCCTGCAGCACGACGGTGGGCACGCCGCTCGCGAGCAGGATCTCGCCCACCTCGACGCGCGAGCGCAGGTGGGCCGACAGCGGCGCGTCGTCGGGGTGCAGCCCGCCGAGGTACACGATGCGAGAGACGGATGCCGCGGCCGCCGCCTCGGCCACGGTGCGGGCCGCACGTCGGTCGGTGTCTTCGAACCCCTTGCCGCCGCCCATCGAGTGGATCAGGTAATAGACCACGTCGACGCCGTCGACGGCGGTGCGGACGGCGTCGGCATCGGTGGCGTCGCCCCCGATCGTCTCGACGTCGTCGCCCCACGGGAACGCCCCGACGCGCCGCGGGTCGCGGGCGAGGACCCGCACCCGGTAGCCGGCCGCGACGAGGCGCGGCACGAGGCGCCCGCCGAGGTATCCCGTGGCGCCGAGCACGAGCGCGCGCGGCGCCGAGCCGTCGCTCCGCGGCTGTGCGGCGAGAGCCGGTTCGCGGCCGGTGGGGGCGGAGAGCTCGCTCATGGGCGCCACGTTACGCGGGCCCCCTGAGCGGGCCGGGGGCTTGACGGGAGCCCTATCACACCGCCCCCGGACGACCGGCTCGATTGGAATCCTGACGCCGAACCGGGTAACGGTAGAAGGATGAGCCAGCAATCCCCCGCGGCATCCGACTCCCCCCGACTCGATGTCGACGACGTGATCGTCGTCGACAAGAGACGCGTACGCACCGCCATCGGCGGCACTGTCGTCGGCAACTTCATGGAGTGGTTCGACTTCGGCATCTACGGCTATCTGGCGGTCACGCTGAGTGCCGTGTTCGCCTCCGACCTGCCCGACCCCTGGGGTCTGCTCGTCACCCTGCTCGGGTTCGCGGTCTCGTTCCTCGTCCGCCCGTTCGGCGGGTTCGTGCTCGGCCCCCTGGGCGATCGCATCGGACGCCAGAAGGTGCTGTTCCTGACCATGACGATGATGGCGGTGGCCACGGCGCTCATCGGCGTGCTGCCGACGTCGGCGGCCATCGGGCTGTGGGCGATCATCCCGCTCTACCTGCTGAAGATGGTCCAGGGCTTCTCGACCGGCGGCGAGTACGCGGGCGCCACGACGTACGTCTCGGAGTTCTCGCCCGACCGCAGCCGCGGCTTCTGGTCGTCGTGGCTCGACGTCGGCTCGTACGTGGGCTTCGCCGCCGGCGCGGCGACGGTGGCGGTCACGACGGTGATCGTGACGTCGGTCTCGGGCCCCGACGCGATGCTCGACTACGGATGGCGCATTCCGTTCCTGCTCGCCGTGCCCCTCGGCGCGGTCGCGATCTATTTCCGCCTGCGCATCCCCGAGACCCCCTCGTTCGAGCAGGCCGCCGACGACGTCGAGCCCGACGCCGACGACCCGATGGGCCGCCAGGGGCTCCGTGGCATCGTGCGCCACCACTGGCGCCCCCTGCTCGTCGCCATCGCGCTGGTCGCGGCGACCAACACCGCGGGCTACGCGCTCACCAGCTACATGCCCACCTATCTCGAGAAAGAGGTCGGCGTCTCGAACATCTTCTCGGCCGTCGCCACGGTGCCCGTGCTGCTGGCGATGTCGGCCGCCCTCCCCGTCATCGGGCGGCTCAGCGACCGGATCGGCCGCAAGCCGGTCTACGTGCTGGCCGCGGGGTCTGCCCTCGTGCTGCTCGTGCCGGCGTTCCTCATCATGCAGATCGGTCAGATCTGGGCCGTGATGATCGCGCTCTTCCTCGCGGCGGTGCCCGTGGCCTTCTACGCCAGCATCGCGGCATCCACGCTGCCCGCGCTCTTCCCGACGGCGTCGCGGTTCGGCGCGATGGCCGTGGCCTACAACGTGTCGGTGTCGCTCTTCGGGGGCACGACCCCGCTGTTCAGCCAGGCCCTCATCGAGTGGACGGGCAACACCCTCATGCCGGCGTTCTACATCATGTTCTTCGCCGCCCTCGGCCTGGTGGCCCTGCTGTCGATGCGCGAGACGGCGAAACGCCCCCTGCTGGGCTCCTTCCCGACGGTCGAGACGCCCGCCGAGGCCGAGGCGCTCGTCGCCCGGCAGGACGACGACCCGCTGATCGACACGTCGACGATGCCGCTTGACGTGCAAAGACCTCAGTAGGGGCGCAACGCGCGGCGCGCGGCCCGGCGATCCTGGTCGCGGGCGCGCAGGTGCGAGAACACCGCGCCCAGCAGCAGCGCCGTGCCGATGCCGACGAGCGCGCCGCCGACCGTGTCCGAGAGCCAATGCGCGTGCAGGTACGTGCGGCTGAACGCCATCAGCACGATCCACGCGCCGCCCACGATGCGCACCCACAGGAAGGGGAAGACGACGGCCGCGACCGTGGCCACGGTCGCGGCGTTGGCGGTGTGCCCCGACGGGAACGACCCGTAGTCCGACAACACGAGGATGTCGGCCGGGCGGGCCCGCCCGAAGGTGTGCTTGAGCACCTGCACGAACAGCGCGCTCGCGGCCGACGCCGCCAGGAAGTACACCGCGGACCACCGCCGCCCGGCCACGAAGAGAGCCAGGGCGCCTCCGAGCGGCACGAGCAGGATGGCCGCCCAGTAGCCGCCGATCTGGTTCATGGTCAGTGCGAACACCAGGAGCGGCGTCGACGGGGCAGCCGCGAACAGGTCGTTCCACCACACGTCGACCGCGAAGGGACTGGGGCCGCGGAAGAACACCGCCGCCCCGAGCGCACAGGCGAGGGCCAGCAGCACGACGCCGACGACTCCCCACGCACGGTCCGATCGCACGGTCGGCGGCACGGGAGCGGGAGCTGCGGTCATCGGCCCATGATGCCGCGCCCGCGCGCGCCGGGGAACACCCGGTCGGGCTCTGCTAGTGTTCGCGCTCGATCAGGGGGCGAGACGCTCGACGGTGCGCGGCCGCACGATGAGCCACAGTGCGCACACCGCGATGATCGCGCAGCCCACCATGACGGATGCCATCGTCGTCGCGGTGATGCCCGACCCGGCGGCGAGCAGGCCCACGACCGGCGAGATGATGCCGGCCACGCCGAAGTTGGCCGCGCCGATGATCGACTGTGCAGTGCCGGCAGCCTTGCCGTGCCGGTCGAGGGCGAGCACTTGGGCGCAGGGGAACGTGAACCCGCACGACGTCATGAAGAGGAAGAGCGGCACGACGGTGCCCCACAGCCCGAGGTGGAGCTGATCGCAGACGACGATGACCGTCGCCCACAGCACGAGCGACGCCGTCGAGAAGGCGAGCACCCACTGGGGCCCGAACCGCGCCGCCAGTCGTGACGCGACCTGCACGCCGATGACCAGGCCGATCGAGTTCACCGCGAACAGCACGCCGTACTGCTGCGCGTCGAAGCCGTAGCTGAGCTGGAACAGGAACGACGACGCCGACAGGTACGAGAAGAGGCCGCTGAACGTCATCGCCCCGATCACCAGGACGCCGACGAACACGCGGTCGCGGAAGACGCTGCCGTAGCGCTGCCAGACCGTCGTGGTGCCGGGCCCGCTGCGCCGCGCGGGCGGCAGCGTCTCGGGCACGAAGGCGATCGCCGAGACCAGCATGACGGCGCCGTAGGCGGCGAGCACCCAGAAGATCCCGCGCCACGGCATGATCGAGAGCAGCGCCGATCCGACGAGGGGCGCGAGCACCGGCGCGACGCCCGAGACCAGAGCGAGGCGCGACAGCATCACGACGAGGCGACGCCCGCCGAACAGGTCGCGCACGATGGCCGCGGCGACGACGCCGCCCGCGGCGGCCCCCGCCCCCATCAGCACGCGCGCCACCGACAGCAGCTCGAGGTTCGGAGACAGCGCGGCGAAGATGCTCGCGGCGACGTGCAGGGCCGTGACGCCGAGCAGGGGCCCGCGCCGGCCGATCTTGTCGCTGAGGGGTCCGACGATCAGCTGACCGAGCGCGAACCCGATCATCGTGCCCGTCAGGGTCAGCTGGATGGCCGCGGCCGTCGTGTGGAAGTCGGCCTCGAGCACCGGGAACGCGGGCAGGTAGAGGTCGATCGTGAACGGGCCGAGGGCGGTGAGCGCGCCGAGCAGCACGATGTAGAGCACGCGGCGCGCGGCGGAGATAGCGTCGCCGGGATGCAGGACCACCGGTGCCGTCGCGGGGTTCGCGCCCAACGATCGGATGGCCCCCGTCGAGGTCTGCTCGGCGCGGGAGGACGGCGGGATCACGGGGTGGGAGGCAGTATCGAGCACGCGTGTCATTCGTTTTCGTCGACGGCAGCCCGGTCGACGCCGGGCGAGGGGATGCGGAGAGAAATCCGGGAGACGTCGAACCTCGAATCGATTCGACATCGTCATACTATCGCGCGGTCGGCGAGGTTCACAGCCCGCTCCCACGCTCTTCCCCGGCCTCGGGACCATTCACACGCATAGGCTGGGGCCGTCGGCGCCGGCCGATGTGTCCCGCCCCGCAGAGAGACAGAACACAGCGCATGACACCTTCCTCCGACAAGCGCACGAGCGGCAACCCCGCCACGCGCGCACAGATCGAGCTCACCGTCAAGCAGCAGCGCGAGCAGCGACGGCAAGAGAAGCTCGCCGCGTACCGGAAGGACCTCGACCGCCGCCGCCGCGGCAAGCTGGTCTGGTGGGTCGTCGGCTCGACCGCCGGGCTCGCCGTGATCGCGCTCGTGGTGGCATCCTTCGTCTTCGCCCCCGCGCCCGCCCCCACCTACCAGGCGCAGAACAGCACGGGCAACGTCCCCGACGGCGTCCAGACGTTCCAGAACCGCAGCGACCACGTGCAGGGCACCGTCCAGTACGAGCAGAACCCGCCCGCCGGAGGACCGCACAACCCCTACTGGTTGAACTGCGGCGTGTACACCGAGCCGCAGCAGAACGAGAACGCGGTGCACTCGATGGAGCACGGCGCGATCTGGATCACGTACGACCCCGCCCGCGTCGACGCCGCCGGCGTGCAGCAGCTCAAGGCCGTCATGCCGTCGAGCTACGCCATCCTGTCGCCGTACCCCGGCATGGACACCCCGGTCGCGGTCAGCGGATGGAACCACCAGCTCAAGGTCACCGATCCGTCCGACCCGCGCATCGCGGCGTTCTTCACCGAGTTCTGGCGCAGCCAGAACGTGCCCGAGCCCAACGCCTCGTGCTCGGGAGCGATCGACGGCCCCGGCAAGGCCTGAGGTGACCGACGACGCCCCCGCCCGCCCGGCGAGGTGGCTCGCGATCGCCGTCGCCGCGCTGGCCGTGATCGCCGTCGCCTTCGCGATCGGACGCTTCACCGCCTTCGGGGCGACGGCCGCACCGACCCACCCCGACACCACGTCGGCCGAGGCCGGCTTCGCGCGCGACATGCAGGTGCACCACACGCAGGCCGTCGAGATGGCCATGGAGATCTACCGCAAGACCGACGACGCCGAGCTGCGCACCCTCTCGTACGACATCGCCACGGCGCAGTCGGGCCAGCGCGGAGAGATGTACGGCTGGCTCGTCGCGTGGGGCCTGCCCCAGTCGTCGCCGCAGCCCCTGATGAGCTGGATGCAGGCGTCCGGCGAGCACAGCCACGGCGACGGCCTCACCCGCGAGCAGCTGCTCGCCGAGATGGGCATGGCCACCGACGCCGAGCTCGACCAGCTGCGCAGCCTTCAGGGGCGGCCCGCCGACTGCCTGTTCCTCGGGCTGATGATCCGCCACCACCAGGGCGCGATCCCGATGGCCCGTGCCGTCATCGAGCTCGGCCACGAGCCGCGGGTCGTCGAAGTCGCCCAGTCGATCGTGACCGGCCAGTCCGCCGAGATCGACGCGATGCACGACATCCAGGCCCGCCTCTCCTGCGCGGGCTGACGAGGTCGACGTGCCGAGGGCGTGGCATCCCCCCTACCGGATGCCACGCCCTCGGGGTCGCGGGGATCAGCCCTTGGTCGCACCCGCCAGCAGGCCGCGGACGAAGAACCGCTGCAGCAGGAAGAACACGATCAGGGGCACCAGGATCGAGATGAACGTTCCCGCCGACTGCAGGAACCACTGGTCTCCCCATGTGCCCGACAGCGAGTTCAACGACTGGGTCAGCGGGAGCGACGACGACGGCGCGAAGATCGTCGCGACGAGCAGGTCGTTCCACACCCAGATGAACTCCAGCACCGCGAACGACGCCAGGGCCGGAGCCGCCAGGGGCAGGATCAGCCGGAAGAACACTTGCCCGTGTCCGGCACCGTCGACGCGTGCCGCCTCGATGACCTCGTGGGGGATCTCGGCGATGAAGTTGTGCAGCAGGAAGATCGCCAGCGGCATCGCGAAGATCACGTGCGCGATCCACACGGTCGCGAAGCTGTGCTCGACGCCCCGCAGGTCGAAGCCGGGGAAGATCGTCACCTCGTTGATCGTCAGGCCTCGCGAGAACAGGCTCAGCAGCGGCACGAGGGCCATCTGCAGCGGCACGATCTGCAACGCGAAGATGAAGATGAAGAAGAAGTTGCGACCCTTGAAGTCGATCCACGCGAACGCGTACGCGATGAGCGAGGCGATCGCCAGGGCGAACAGCACCACCGGGATCGTGATCGCCAGCGAGTTGAGGAACGACGCCGCCAGCGTCAACGCGGTGCCGCCCGAGGTGAACGCCTGACGGTAGTTGTCGAGCGTGAACGACGGGTCGGTGAACACCGTCCACCATCCGCTCGACTGCGTGTCGGATCCCGGGCGGAACGACGTGACGAACAGGCCGAACGTCGGGATCGTCCAGAAGAACGCGATCGCGACGGCCGCGATCGTGGCCCCCTTCGACGTCAGGCGCTTGCGCGCCATCGCCTCGTGCTTGCGCGTGTCGCGGGCGACCTGACGGGCCGAGCGCGTGTCGTCGGTGGGCTCGAGCACCACGGTGGAGGTCGTCATCGCACTTCCCTCTGCTTCCGGATCTGGCGCACGTTGAAGATGATGAGCGGCAGCACGAACAGGAACAGCACCACGGCCAGCGCCGCGGAGTGCCCGTAGCTCTGGAACCGCTGCTGCTGGTTGACCATCTCGAACGCGAGCACGGTCGAGTCGTTGCGACCGCCGGTCATGACCGCGACGATGTCGTAGATCTTCAGGGCGCCGATGGCGATCGTGGTGAGCACGACGATGAGCGACGAGCGGATGCCGGGGACGGTGACGTTGACGAACCGCTCCCACGCGCTCGCGCCATCGAGCTCGGCGGCTTCCATCTGCTCCGGCGGCACGGCCTTGATGGCCGCCGAGAGGATGACCATCGCCAGGCCCGTCTGACTCCAGATGAACACGACCACCAGCAGCAGCGTGTTGATCAGGGGCGTCGCCGCCAGCCACGACACGGGCTGGCCGCCGAGCGCGGTGACGATGGCGTTGAGCACACCGATCTGGTCGCCCTGCCGGAAGTCGTAGACGAACTTCCAGATGATGCCCGCGCCGACGAACGAGATCGCGAAGGGCATGAAGATGAGCACCTTCAGGTAGCGCTCTCCGCGGGCCCGGTCGATGAAGACGGCGTAGGCGAGACCGATCGCGGTGGCGAACGTGGGGGCCAGCAGCACCCAGATGAGGGTGTTGATGACCGACCAGAAGCCCTCGGGGTTGGTGAAGGTCCAGACGTAGTTGTCGAGCCCGACGAAGTTCTCGCCCGTCTTGTCGAGGAACGACTGCACGAGGGTCGAGATGGCGGGGTACACGAGCCCCATGAGCAGCAGGATGCCGGCGGGCGCGGCGAAGAGCACGAGCTGGAACAGATACCCGGCGCCCTGGCGCGAGCGGTAGTCGGCGTAGAAGAGCACGCCGCCGAGGATGACCGCGATGGCCAGCACGTAGACGACGGCGTTCTGGTACGGCCGCAGCAGCATGAAGGCGATGACCGGGATCAGGAAGCACGCGGCCAGACGCAGCCAGAAGTACCCCTTGCCGGAGCGAGGCGCGTACTCGATCAGGAGGAGCAGCAGACCGACGACGGCTCCGAACACGAGCAGCACGAGCGGGATCTGCACGAGCGGGTTCAGCTCGCCGAGCCACGTGAAGAAGCTGTTGAGCGAGAAGCCGATCGTCGTGGGCCTGGTCTCGGCCGGGGCCCGCGTGATCATGAAGAGGAAGAGCGCCACCGCGGCGATGAGCGCTACGAGGACCACGATCACGGTGGTCCGATGCGTGCGGGCCGGATCGCGTGGTGCCGCGGCGGCGGCCCTCGCCCTGCCGCGTGGCGGCGGTGCCGTGGGCACCTTCTCCGCCTGCCTGGTGTCGGTCATGACTTCCCTCCCGAACACGCCTTCGTGCTCATCGATGATCGGCCGGGACGGGCCGCCCGACGGAGCGGACGGCCCGTCGGGTCAGGTCGGCTCAGTTGTTGTAACCGGCCTGGATGTTGCTGAGCACCTGGTCGGTCGGCGTGCCGTCGATCCAGCTCACCATGCCCTTCCAGAAGGATCCCGAGCCGACGGTGGCCGGCATCAGGTCGGACGCGTCGAAGCGCAGCGTGGTGTTCGGGTCCTGCACGAGCTTCATCGCCTCGGTCAGGAACTCGCTCGAGGCGAGCGACGGGTCGGCGCCCTTGTTGGCCGAGATCACGCCGCCGAGCTTGACGCGCGCGTTGGCGAAGTCGGGCGTCGACATGAACTCGACGACCTTCTGCACGTTCGCGTCGTCCGAGAACGCGGTGACGAACTCGCCGCCGCCCTCGACCGACTGCTCGCCCTCTTTGAAGCCCGGGAGCAGGAACGCGTAGACGTCTCCGTCGGAAGCGACCTTGGGCTCCTGGCCCGCCGCGTTCTTCACCGTCTGGAAGTTCGACGACAGGAACGACGCCTGGTGCGTCATCGGGCAGCTGCCGTCGGCGACCTTGGCCGCGACATCGGCGAAGGCGACCGAGTTGATGCTCTTGACGTCGCCGAAGCCGGCGTTGACGTACGACGGGTTGAGCAGGATCTTGCCGACCGCGTCGAACGCGTCCTTGATCGGGGCGTCGGTGAACTTCACCTGGTTGGCGACCCACTGGTCGTAGACGTCGGGGCCCGACTGGCGCAGCACGAGGTCTTCGATCCAGTCGGTGCCCGGCCAGCCCGAGGCGTCGCCCGACGCGAAGCCGGCGCACCACGGAGCGGAGCCCGTCTTCTGCTGGATCGTCTGGGTCAGGGTCAGCAGCTCGTCCCAGGTCTTGGGGATCGAGACGCCCCACTCCTTGAACTTGGCCGGCGAGTACCAGACGTAGCCCTTGACGTTGGCGAGCATCGGAGCGGCATAGAACGTGCCGTCGTCGCTGCCGTACGACTTCCAGTCCTTGCCCCAATACTTGTCGACGTTGGCCGACACCGTGTCCGACGCCTTCTTGACGTCTCCGGTGCCGATCAGGGTCTTCAACAGGCCCGGCTGGGGCACGATCGCGATGTCGGGCGCGTCGCCGCCGGTGACCTTGGTGACGATGTTGCCCTCGAAGCTCTTGTCACCGGTGTAGACGACCTTGATGCCCGTGTCTTTGGTGAACTGGTCGAACGACTGGTTCAGCAGGTCGGCCTCGCTGCCGGTGATGCCTCCCGAGATGCGGACGGTGGTCTCGCCGCCCGATCCGCTCGCGCTGCCCCCGCTGTCGCCGCCTTCGGCGCAGCCCGCGAGAACGATCGCACCGATCGCCAGCAGTCCGACGGGCGCCAGCAGGCGATACCGCTGTGACATACCCATGTGGTCTCTCCTCTTTGAGTCGTGGTGCCTCGGCTCCTCTCGGGAACCGATTCCAGATCACCGTAGGGGACAACCTCCTTCGGTGCAACGACCTTTTGTCACGAACGCATAACTGGCGTTTTCCCGCGGGCCTATCGAAGCGATTCGACAGGGAACCGGTTCCAGATTTCCGCGATGTCCGATACTCTTTGTGGACGTCGACACGGACGTCGACGACTCCTCGAGGAAGACGGCTCATGAGCGGGATCGCCGATGTGGCGCGGCTGGCAGGCGTGTCGAAGTCGACGGCGAGCCGCGCGCTGACCGGGGGCGGATACGTCTCGGATGCCACGCGCCGCCGCGTCTCCGATGCCGCGGCCTCGCTCGGCTACGTCCCGTCCACCAGCGCGGTGAGCCTGGCCACGGGGCGCACCCGCACCATCGCCCTCATCGTGCCGAAGGTGAACCGCTGGTACTTCGGATCGATCGTCGAGGGGGTGGAGCGTTCGCTCATCCCGCAGGGCTACGACGTCACGCTGTACGTGGCCGAGCCCGGCTCCCGCGACCGCGACAGCCTGTACACGACGTACCTCGCGCGCAAGCGCTTCGACGGGATCGTCGCCGTCGCCCTCGAGCCGGGCGACAGCGATCTCGAACGGCTGCTGGCGATCGACAAGCCGACCGTGTGCATCGGCAACCCCCTGCAGGGCATCCCGACGCTCGGTCTCGACAACGTCGGCATCACGCGCATCATCACGCAGCACCTCATCGCACTGGGGCACACCGACATCGCATTCGTCGGCAGCACTCCCCCGACCGACGCGCCGGCGCGCGACGTCGACGAGCGCTCGATCGGCTACCGCAACGCCATGAACGACAGCGGCCTGGCGGTCCGGATCCGCAACGTGCCCTCGACGCTGACGATCACCGACGCCTACGCAGCCGCCGCGTCGTTCCTCGCCGACGCCGCCTCGCGCCCCACGGGAGTGGTCGCCGCCTGCGACGAAGTCGCCATCGGCGTGATCATCGCGGCCCGACGCCTGGGCATCTCGGTGCCCACCGAGCTCAGCGTCGTCGGCATCGACGGTCACGACTACGCCGAGATGTTCTCGCTCACCACGATCGAGCAGTTCCCGCAGGCTCAGGGCGTCGAAGCCACCCGCATCCTGCTCTCGATGATCGACGGGGGCGAGGCGCCTCCGCGCACGACGTCCGACACACGCCTCGTCGTCCGCGCCTCGACCGCGCCGCCGCGCAGCCCCTGAACGCCATCCGGGCCCCTCTCGTCCGCGTCAGTCGATGCGACGGGCCGACGGACGCCGTGCCATGACACCGAGGCCGATCAAGGCCAACGCGGCGAGCAGCACGCCGCCCATCCACATCGCGTCAGCGCCCGTCTGCGGCAGGGCTCCCGAGCCGGAGCGGGGCGAGCCGCCCACGGTCCCCGCGAAGCCGCCGCCGCCCGAGCCGCCTCCCGCGGCCGGGTCGACCGCGGCCGCGGCCACGGTGCGCACGGGCACCCGGACCACCGTGCCGGACGGCTGCGCCGTGAGCTGCACGGTCCAGGCGTCGGGAGCGTCGGCGGGCACGGGGATCGTCACCGTGGCCGCGCCCCCGGCGACGGCCACCTGCGTCACCGCGGCCGCGGCCGCGAGCGGCCGGAACGTCGGCACCGACGCGGCGAACGTGCGGAAGGCGGGGGCCGGGCCACCGACCGTCAGCGACGTCGTGGCGGGGCTCCCGAGCGAGGTCAGGTCGAGGTTCGACACTGACAGGGTCAGCGACCCGCCTCGCTCGATCTGCGCCGGCACTCCCGAGACCTGCACCGCCCGCGCGGTGAAGTCGGGCGTCAGACCGGGGTGCGCCTGCAGATAGGCGATCCAGCCGTCGCGATCGATCAGGCCCGAGTCCCGGGTGTCGACGCCCTCGCGGAACACCGTGAACGCGTCGCCTCCCTGCAGCAGGAAGCTGAACGATCCGACGCGGTACGACGCTGCCGGGTCGACCGCCACGCCGTCGATCCACACGCCCGTGATGCGCTGACCGGCGGGTCGTTTCGCGTCGTAGGTGTAGCGGACGTTCTCGGACACCCCGAGGGCGAGATCGCGGTCGCGCCCCGCCCGGTCGCCCCACTGCTGCTCGAGCACGCGGCGCAGCTGCTCGCCCGTGAGGGTGGTGGTCCACAGGTTGTTCACGAACGGCAGCACGGCATTGGCCTCGGCCAGCATGATGACGCCGTCGCTGCCGCGCAGCAGCTCGGCGCGCAGACCGCCCGGGTTGACCAGCGCGATCTCGGCACCCCCGCGCGAGGGGTCGGCCAGCGTCGACAGCAGCGCGTCGGCCACCAGGCCGCCGAGCGCCGACGGCTTCGACCGGTCGTCGCGCGTGCCGCCCGTGTAGACGCCGTCGACGTACGCGCCGCCCTTGTAGGCGGTCGTGATGTCGGCGGCGACCGAGCCGACCGGCTGGCTGCCGATCCGGTCGGCGGCGGTCAGCGTCGTCGAGACGATCTCGGACACCGCCTTGACGCGCGGGTAGGTCGAGACGAGGCGCTGATCGAGCTGTGCGCTCGTCTCGGAGCCCGACGCCGCCAACCGCGCGACGTTGCGGGCGGTGTAGCCCACGACGGCGCCCGTGCTGCGCGAGACCTTCAGCACGACCTGGCCGATGTTCTCGCCGTAGCTGCCCGTCTGCACGATCGGACGGGTTCCCGTCCCGCCGGGGATCGGGGCATCCCAGGCGTACTTCTGGTGCGTGTGCCCGGTGAAGATCGCCGCGACGGCCGGGTCGGTCTCGTTCACGATCTTCGCGAACGAGCCGCCGTCGGCGAGCGCGTCGGCGAGCGAGGCCTTCACCGCATCGCCCTTGCCCGCGCCCTCGTGGTAATCGGCCACGATCACGTCGACCTGGCCCTTGAGGCCGGCGACGACGCGGTTGACCTCGGCGACGGGCTCGCGGAACTCGAGCCCCGCGATGCCGCCGGGCGACACCAGCTGGGCGGTCTCGCGCGTCACCGCGCCCACGACGCCCACCTTCACGCCGTCGACGTCGACGATCGCGTACTCGGGCAGGATCGTCTTGCCGTCGCGATAGACGTTCGCCGCGAGGAACGGGAACGACGCCTCTCGGGCGACCCGACCGGTGAGGTCGTCCACGCCCTTGTCGAACTCGTGGTTGCCGACCGACGAGGCCTTCAGGTCGAGGGCGTCGAGCACGTCGATCGTGGGCTTGTCGTCGAAGTAGGCCGAGGCGAAGAGCGAGGCGCCGATGTTGTCGCCGTTCGAGAGGAACAACGACTTCGCCTCACCGTACTGGGCCCGCAGCTGCTCGATCGTCCCGGCGAACTTCACCGTGTTGCCGTCGATGCGCCCGTGGAAGTCGTTGATGTTCAGCAGGTTGACCTCGGCGGTGCTCGACAGGTCGAGCCCCACGACGACGGGGTCGTGGTCGCTCGAACGGTACGGCGAGGCGTCGTACAGGTTCTTCGCGTTGTAGTTGTAGCGGCTGTACTCCAGAGCGAGCGCCTCGACGGCGTTGATGTTCCAGATGTCGGTGCCGGTCACCAGCGCCCGTGCCGCCGGAGAGGCGAGCACGTGGTCGAGCGAGCCGGACTGCCCGCTGAACGAGTAGGAGTACTTTCCCAGACCCGACTCGAGGGTCTCGTAGCCGTGGCTGCGCAGCTCCTCGATGGGGTCTTCCTTCGCGTACGAGTTGAAGTCGCCGAGCAGGAACACCTTGTCGGTGCCCACCGCCGCCGAGCGGTCGGCGGCGAACGCCGCGAGCGCCTGCGCCTGGCGCACGCGGTCGCCGTTGAACGCGCCCTGCACGCCGTTGGCGTTGTCGCCCGTCGCGGGAGGGTCGCTGTCGCCCTTCGACTTGAAGTGGTTCACGATCGCCAGGATCTTGGCATCCGGATCGGTCACCGGAGCGAACGCCTGGGCCAGCGGCTGACGAGCGTTGCGGAAGGCCGGGTCGTCGAGGATGACGCTGTCGCCGACGGGGGCCACGACCGCCTTCTTGTAGATGAAGGCGGTGCGGATGACGTCCTGCGTGGCGGGCAGGACGGTCGGCGAGGGCACGAACGTCCAGGTGTCGGCGCCCGACGCGGTGTTGAGCGCGCCCACCAGCGTCGACAGCGCGGCGTCGCGGTTCTTGCCGAACTTCGACGAGTTCTCGATCTCTTCGAGCGAGACGATGTCGGCGCCCAGGCCGTTGATGGCGGCGACGATCTTCGCCTGCTGACGCTGCAGGTTCTCGTCGTTCGCGGCGCCGCGTGGACCGGGGTCGGGGCAGCGGTTGGCGGTGATGGGGTTGCCTGCGCGGTCGCGGTACACCGAGGTGCACCCCACGGCCGCGGCGGTCGTGGTGAAGTAGTTCAGCACGTTGAAGCTCGAGATGCGCACGTTGCCGCCGACCGCGGCGGGCGCGGCCGTGCGCGTGTTCGCGAACGTCGCCGGCTGCACCTGAGCGGCGTTGTCGTCCGTCAGCTGCTGCGTCGGCTGCAGCTTCCACGCGTTGTTGCGGTAGTCGAGCACGACCGGCCGGGTGAACGTGACGGGAGCCCCCACGCGCACCGGCGCGGTCAGCGACAGGTAGGGAAGCGGGATGCCCTTGTTGGCGTCGGAGAGGAAGTTGATCGACGCCCCGTCGTCGAGCACGAGCGCGCGGGCGGTGTTGTCGGCGACGGCGGCGACGTACTCGGGCGTGCCGGGCCGGGCGACGTCGGTCGGCGTGCGCAGCGGCGTCGTGCCGGCGGCGAGCCCCACCTCGGCGTACTGGTTGGTCGAGTAGGTGTTGGTGACGGTGAAGTCGCCCTGCGGGGCGAGGAGCATCCCCTCGAAGCGCTCGCGCTCCTCGTCGGTCTGGGGCCAGCCGATCGCGGCGGGCTGCACGGCGGCGGGCTTCTCGGTCAGCACGGTCACGCCCGAGCCCGAGGCCTGGATCTGCGTCTGCCCCGAGAACTCCCCCGCGGTGCCGGTCACCTCGACGTACTGCCCGATCGAGACCTTCGCCGTCGCGTCGGAGCCGTAGACGAACACGGCGTCCGACGCCGTGTGCGTCGCGGTATCGACCGATCCCCCGGTTACCGGGGTCTGCAGGAAGAAGCCGTTGTACCCGCCCGTCGGATAGGCCGCCGTCACCACACCGCGCGTCGTCACCGTCGCGCCCGCGAGGGGCGTCGTGGCCCCGGTGCCCTGGATGTCGCGGATCGGCGTCACCGTGCCCGGGTCAGTCGGCGTCGTCGGATCGGTCGGGGTGGTCGAGCCGGCGGTCGACGACTGCGGCGTCACCGTCGTCGTGTTGGTGAAGTCGGACGCGTTGTCGTCGGTGTCGACGAACCCGGTGCGCACGAGCGCGTTCGGCGACGTGTTGCCTCCCGACACCGACGCGGGGACCTTCTCGAACGACGCGCCCGTGCCGTAGCCGAGCAGATCGGCCACGTCTGCGGTGCCGACGACCGAGCCCGCCGGCAGGGCCAGGGGCATCGTGGTCTTGGCCAGCCACAGCTGACCGTTCGTGCCGCCGGGGTTCAGGCTCGTGCTCGACACGTCGGTCTTCGGCAGGGCGGCGCCGGCGGTCCCGTTGCTCGGCAGGCCGATCAGGTAGAAGGCGCCGGGCGCGATCGACCCGGTGAGGGCGAGAACGTTCGCCGACGAGGGCGCGGCCGTGCTCGTCGCGGCCCGGTACTGCAACGACCACGTGCTGAGGTCCTGGGCCGTGTCGCCGGCGTTGTACAGCTCGACGAACTTGTTCGTGTACGGCGCGTTGGCGCTTCCGCCCTTGAGATAGGCCTCGTTGATCACCACTTTCGGGCCGGTGGCCGCGAGCGCGGGAAGGGGGACGAGGGCGGATCCGAGAAGGGCGGCACCGAGCGCGGCGCTGAGCCCGGCGGTGAGACGGCGCGTTCGCACGCGCGAAAAGACGACGGACATGGGTCTCCTGCGAAGCCGGCGCACAGCGCCGGAGGGGGGATCGACGGGGGCTGTTCCCTACGAACGTAGACGATTCGCATAACGGATTCCCAGACTCGGATGTTTCGAATCGGTGAACTTCCGTCTCCTCCCCCGCGAGACCCGGTCCGAGATGCCGCGGGAACGACGAAGGCCCGGATGCCATGGCATCCGGGCCTTCGCGAGCTGGTGAGCTGGATTACTTCAGGGTCACCGAAGCGCCGGCCTCCTCGAGGGCAGCCTTCGCCTTGTCGGCGGTCTCCTTGTTCGCGCCCTCGAGCACGGCCTTGGGAGCACCGTCGACGACGGCCTTGGCCTCGCCGAGGCCGAGCGAGGTGAGCTCGCGGACGACCTTGATGACCTGGATCTTCTTGTCGCCGGCAGCCTCGAGGATGACGTCGAACGAGTCCTTCTCCTCGACCTCTTCGGCGGGGGCGGCGCCACCGGCGGCGGGACCGGCCACGGCCACGGGGGCGGCGGCGGTGACGTCGAAGGTCTCCTCGAACGCCTTGACGAACTCGGACAGCTCGATGAGCGTGAGCTCCTTGAACGCGTCGAGCAGCTCTTCGGTGCTGAGCTTAGCCATGTTGTATCTCCTTGATCGGGTTAATCAGCCGGGCCGGGTCAGGCCGCGGTGTCCTGCTTCTCGCGCAACGCGTCGACCGTGCGAACGGCCTTCGACGGAAGCGCCTGGAAGACGTATGCCGCCTTGGTCATCGTCGCCTTCATCGCACCGGCGAGCTTCGCCAGCAGGACTTCACGGCTCTCGAGATCGGCGAGCTTGTTGACCTCATCCGCGGTCAGAGCGGCGCCATCGAAGTAGCCGCCCTTCACCACGAGCTGAGGGTTAGCCTTGGCGAAGGCACGCAGACCCTTCGCGACGGCGACGGGGTCGCCGTGCACGAAAGCGATGGCAGACGGGCCCTTGAGCTCGTCGTCCAGTCCCTCGACCCCCGCGTTCTTCGCGGCGATCTTGGTGAGCGTGTTCTTCACCACGGCGTACTCCGCGTCCTGACGGATGTCGTTGCGCAGCTGCTTGAGCTGGGCAACCGTCAGACCGCGGTACTCGGTCAGCAGAACGGCAGTCGAGTTCTCGAAGTGCTTCGTGAGCTCGGCGACCGATGCGTCCTTCTGCGCCATGGCCACTCCTTGTGTGTACGAGGCGCTCCGCGATGACGGGGCGCCGGCCGAAGACACCGGGGTCCGGACAAAAAAGAAGAGCTCCGGCGCAGGCGCACGGAGCTCGGGTTCCCGAAGGAGAGTTCGTTTACCTGCGTGGGTCCCCTGCTTTTGAGCAGACGCTTCGATCGAAATGCGAGCACTCCGATGACCGACGGTCTTTGGCTTGTCCTCACTGTACCCGAGACGTCCCCCGCCGCCAAATCCCGCCCTCAGGAGGGAAGCAGGGCGCGCGTCATGCGGACGATGCGGGCAGGGGTGCGGGCGGCGAGCCAGACCGTGCACACCGGCCCGCCGGGGCACGACCATTCGGCGCACCAGGCGTGGATCGCCGCGGCCAGGCGTTCGCCGTGACGACGGTCTCCGCGCACGAGCCACGTGACGCGCGCGCCGAGGGCGTCGAGCCGCTCGGGCGACGGCGCGTCGGCCGCCTCGACGAGCACGGTCGCGTGCGCCCGCGGCGACAGCGCGGCCGCGATGCGCCTCATGCCGGCGAGGTCGCCCGCGCCGCCCGCGAGCAGCACGGCCCCGTCGAGATCGCTCCAGAGCCCGCCGTCCGGCCGCCGCAGAGAAGAGGTCATGCACCGAACTTAGGTGAGCCTAAGTCGACTGGCAAGACCCCGGATGCCGACGCGCCGAGACCCCGCAGAGGGTGCGGCGGCCACCGGGTTAGGGTCGAACACATGTCTCCCGAGTTCGTCGCCTCGCGCAGCGCCGACCTCGAGTCCCGCATCGTCGCCGACTCACGGGATCGCGTCGCATGGATCCGGGCCCGCTCGCGGGGCATCACGGCGACGGACGTCGCGACGCTCACCAGCACCAACGCGATCGCGCGGGCCGCCGACGCGAAGCTGCTCGGCTCGAGCTTCTCGGGCAACGCCTTCACCGCGCACGGCCGCCGACGCGAGCCCGAGATCGCCGCATGGGTCGCCGCGACGCACGGCATCCAGCCCTCTTCGGCGCTGTACCACGCGGTCGTCGAGAAACGGCACCTCGCCACCCCCGACGGCGTCGTCGTCGACCGCGAGGGGCGCATCGTGCTCGCCGAGATCAAGACCACGAACAAGAGCTGGCGCTCGATCCCGCGCACCTACCTGCGTCAGGTGTGGTGGCAGCAGCACGTCCTGGGCGCCGAGCGCACACTGGTCGCCTGGGAGCAGCACGACGGCTTCGTCCCCGTCGGCGACGAGCCGCGCTGCCAGTGGGTCGACCGCGACGAGACCGAGATCGCGAAGCTGGTGGGTCTGGCAACCTCGCTGATCGACGAGCTGTACCGCCGGACGACGGCCGGCCGCCGCACCCCTCCCCCGACAGCGCCCCCGGCGCCAGAACCGTCGGAGAGGTACCGCGCGCTCGCGCTCCTCGATTAGTTGACCCAAATCAAACACTTGGCGTATAGTTGATTTCTATCAACTATCGCGCCATCGTCGTCGCGGCATCCCCCCTCGTTCCCGTGGAGAACTCCGCATGACCACCGCCTCACCCGACGCCGCCCCGCGGCGCGTGCTCCCCGCCCTCATCGGCCTGCTGCTCGGCACCTTCGTGTCGATGCTGGCCTCGACCGTCGTCTCGACCTCGTTGCCGGTCATCGTCCACGACCTCTCGGGCGACCAGAACGCCTACACCTGGGTCGTCACCGCCACACTGCTCACCACGGCGATCTCGACCCCGATCTGGGGCAAGCTCGCCGACCTGTTCGACCGCAAGGTTCTCATCCAGATCGCCATCGCGATCTTCGTGCTCGCCACCGCCGCGGCGGGGTTCTCGCAGAACACCGACACGCTCATCGCGTTCCGCGCCGTGCAGGGCCTCGGGGCCGGCGGTCTCGCCGCGCTGAGCCAGGTGATCATGGCCGACATCATCAGCCCCCGCGAGCGCGGACGCTACATGGGCCTGTTCGGTGCCGTCATGGCGGTCGCCACGGTCGGCGGCCCCCTCCTCGGGGGCGTCATCACCGACGCGTTCGGCTGGCGCTTCAACTTCTTCGTCGCCCTCCCCTTCGCCGTGGCCGCGCTCGTCATCCAGCAGCGCACGCTCCACCTGCCCGCCCGCGCCCGGCGCACGGTCAAGATCGACTACCTCGGCATCGTGCTGCTCTCGACGGCCGTGTCGTTGCTGCTCATCTGGGTCACCAACGCCGGGCGGTCGTTCGACTGGGCCAGTACCGAGACCGTGCTGATGGTCGGCGGAGCGGTGCTGGCCGCGCTGCTGTTCGTCATCGTCGAGCTGCGGTCCGCCGAGCCGCTCGTCCCGCTCACACTGTTCCGCGACGCCACGTTCACGCTCGCCACGATCGCCTCGATCGCGACCGGGCTGGCGATGTTCGGCACCTCGGTCTTCCTCAGCCAGTACATGCAGATGGCCCGCGGCGCGACGCCCACCGAGGCGGGGGTGATGACCATCCCGATGATCGGCGGCCTGTTGGTGGCATCCGTCGTCGTCGGCGCGCTCATCTCACGCTTCGGGCAGTGGAAGCCATTCCTCGTCGTCGGCGGGGCCCTGCTGATCGCCGGGTCGTTCCTGCTCTCGACGATCCACTACGACACCGCCTTCGCACTCGTGTCGCTGTACATGTTCCTGCTCGGCGCTGGCGTCGGAATGACGATGCAGAACCTCGTGCTCATCGTGCAGAACACCGCCGACCCGGCGAAGATGGGCGCGGCGAGCTCGGGCGTGACCTTCTTCCGCAGCCTCGGCGGCACGATCGGCGTCTCGGTCATGGGCGCCGCTCTGGCCAGCACGGCCACGGGCCTGTTCACCGACCGCGCCGCCGACCTGAAGACGGCCATCGCGTCGCTCGGCGCCGACGGCGCCGCCGTGGCCCAGGCACTGCAGTCGGGCACGATCCCCCAGGTGTCGACGCTCCCCGATGCCGTGCGCGTGATCGTCGAGGACGTCTACGCGCAGTCGATCGCCCACTCGTTCCTCATCGCCGTGCCGGTCGCCGTGGTGAGCCTGATCGCGATCCTCTTCCTGCCGAACCGGCCCCTGACCCGCATGACGACGTCGGAGCGCGTCGCCGCGAGCGAGGCCGATCTGGCGACGGTCTCGGTGCCCGAGGGCATGGGTGCGCTCGCCGCGACCGGCACCGTGCCCACGGTGGGAACGACGCGCCGGTCCCTGCGCACCGACTCCATGAGGGAGGATGTCTGACATGACGAGCGAACAGGGCGACGAGCGCCGCGAGGCCGTGCACGCCCTGGAGCAGTCGTTCTCGGAGCTGATGACCGTTTTCCGCCGCTTCGTCTCGGACGCGGCGGAACGGGTCAGCCCGGGAATGCTCCCGGCGACGTTCAAGGCCCTCTCGGTCGTCAGCCGCTTCGGCCCGTTGACCCTCTCGGCCCTCGCCGAGCGCCTCTCGGCCGACAAGGGGTTTCTCAGCAGGGCCATCAGCGACCTCGAGAACCTCGGCTTCGTCACACGCACCCCCGATCCGAACGATCGCCGCTCGCGGCTCATCGCGGTGACAGAACAGGGCAACGCCCGCCTCGTCGAGGCGCGTGCGCCCCATCAGAACCGGCTGTACGAGGCCCTCACCGACTGGTCGGTCGACGAGATCTGCCACCTGTCGACCATGCTGCACGCCCTCGCGGCCGGCGAGACGCCCCGCGGCACCGAGCGGCGCTGAGGCCCCGCAGCACGACCTCGGCGCCGCGCGACGGCGGCACGGCAGACGTCGCGACACGGTGACCGAGGCGTAACACCATCGAGACACGGGCGCGCTTGACTGGTCGTGTGGGGGCGGTGCCGCTCACCGCGACACCGCACGACAAGGAGCGACCGATGAGATTCCGATCGACGCGTCCCGAGGCCGTCCTCGAGGCCACGCCCGAGACGCTCCCGCCCGAGACGATGCGGGCGGCGGTGATCTCCGAGACCGGCGACGCCGAGGTGCTGCACATCGAAGAGGTCGCCGTGCCGGTCCCGGTCACGAGCGAGGTGCTCGTCCGCGTGGTCGCGGCGGGCGTCAACCCCATCGACGCGAAGACCCGCGCCGGTCGCGGGGTCTCGGCGGCGATCCCCTCGTGGCCCGCCACGCTGGGCAACGACTTCAGCGGGGTCGTCGTGAGCGCCCCCTACGAATGCCACCCCTTCCCTCCGGGCACCGAGGTCTACGGCATGACCCCGTTCCCCCGCACGCCGGGCGCCTACGGCGAGTACACCGTGGTGCCGTCGCTGTCGCTCGCGCGCAAGCCGACGTCGCTGTCGCACGTCGAGGCGGCGGGCGTCCCCGTGGCCGCCCTGACGGCGTGGGGCATCGTGGTCGAGACCGCCCTCGCCCACCAGGGGCAGCGCATCCTCGTGCATGCCGGGAGCGGGGGCGTCGGACACTTCGCCGTGCAGTTCGCGGCCTACTTCGGCGCACATGTGATCGCCACCGGCTCGCCCCACAACCTCGACTGGCTGCACGAGCTCGGCGCCGCCGAGGTCGTCGACTACACGGCCGTCCGTTTCGAAGACGTCGTCGCCGACGTCGACGTGGTGATCGACCTGGTCGGCAACGTCTCCGACGACACCGGGACGCGCTCGCTCGACGTGCTGCGTCCGGGCGGCCTGCTCATCGAGGTGCCCACCGGCGCGTGGCCCGGGTTCCGCGAAGCCGCGTCGGCACGCGGCATCCGGTCGACCGGGTACAAGGTCGTGCCCGACGGCGACGCCCTGGCCACGATCGCCCGGCTGCTCGACTCCGGAGCCGTGCGGGTGTTCGTCGAACGCGTCTACGACCTCGACGATGCGGCCGCCGCCCACACCGAGCTCGAGCGCGGACACACCCGCGGCAAGATCGTGCTGCGCGTCAGCGACGACTGAGGTCAGGCGGCGAGAACCCGCCGCCCCTCGGCGACCACCTCGTCGGCGATCTCGTCGAGCAGCGGCGACGTGAGGTTCCACTGCTGCCAGAACAGCGGCACGTCGACAGCGTCGTCGCCCAGCCGCACCAGGGATCCGTCGGCCAGACCGGCGGCCGACTGGAACGCCGGCAGCATCCCCCACCCGAGCCCCAGGCCGACGGCGGTCGCGAAGTCGTGCGAGGCCGGCACGCGGTGCCGCGGCGGACGCTCGGCAGCGACCGCGCGCCGCGCGAGCCACCGCGTCTGCAGGTCGTCGCGCCGGTCGAAGTCGACCAGCGGCGCGTCGGCGAGACGCTCGGCCGACACGCCGCCGCCGAACCAGCGCCATGCGAAGGCCGCGGTCGACACCGGCTCGTAGCGCAGCAGCCCGAGCCGCCGCACCCGGCACCCGGTGACCGGCCGCTCCCGCGACGTCACGGCGGCCGTCACCTCTCCCGTCTCGAGCAGCCCGGCGGTGAAGTCCTGGTCGTCGCGATGCAGGTCGAACACCACCGCCCGTCGTTCGGCGACCCGGGCCAACGGCGGCAGGAACCACGTCGCGAGCGAGTCGGCGTTCACGGCGAGGGGAACGGATGCCATGGCCCCCTCGTCGGCGCCGATCGCCGTCAGGGCGTCGTGCTGCAGCAGGTCGAGCTGGCGGGCCAGTCGCACCACGGCGTCGCCCGCGGGCGTGGTGCGCACGGGGCGGGACCTCACGAGCACCACGCGACCCAGCTGGTCTTCGAGCGCACGCACGCGTTGGCTGACGGCCGAGGGGGTGATGTGCAGGCGGCGGGCCGCGGCATCCATCGTCCCCTCGTCGACGACCGCGGCGAGGGTCTGGGCGAGCTCGGGGGCGATCGACATGAAGCGATGCTAATGCTTCTTCAGAAACCTGAGCTGTTCTGCAGCCTTTCGCGGGCCTACCGTCGCAACGTGCTCTCGTCGCTCATCGCCGGTGTCGGTCTCGGTCTCTCGCTCATCGTCGCGATCGGCGCGCAGAACCTCTTCGTGCTGCGCCAGGGCATCCGCCGCGAGCACGTGCTCGCCGTCGTGGCGGTGTGCGCGCTGTCGGACGTGGCGCTCATCGCGCTGGGCGTCTCGGGCGTCGGCCTCGCCGTGCAGACGGTGCCATGGCTCGTCACGGCCGTGCGGTGGGCCGGCGCCCTCTTCCTGACCGGCTACGGCGTGCTCGCCGCACGCCGGGCGCTGCGCCCGAGCGGGCGGGCGCTGCACGCCGGACGCGGTGCGGCGTCGGCGGGTCTGATCTCGACGGTGTCGACGTGCCTGGCCCTGACCTGGCTGAACCCGCACGTCTACCTCGACACCGTCTTCTTGCTCGGATCGGTGGCCGCGACGCACGGCGCCACCCGCTGGGCGTTCGCCCTCGGCGCGGCGCTCGCCAGCGCGGCGTGGTTCTCGGCGCTGGGCTTCGGCGCGCGGGGCATCGGCACCCGGCTCGACGACCCGCGCGCGTGGCGCGTCGTCGACGGGGTCATCGCCGTCGTCATGCTGGCGATCGCGGTGTCTCTCGTCGTGCCCGGCTGACGCGGCAGACTGGACGCATGCGAACGGTCACGATCATGGTCGAGGGCGAGGTGCAGGGCGTCGGCTTCCGCTACGCCCTGCAGTCCGAGGCCCGACGCCGGGGTGCCACGGGATGGGTGCGCAACCGTCGCGACGGCCGCGTCGAGGCCCTCGTATCGGCGCCGGAGCCCACCGTCGAGGCGCTCGTCGCGTGGGTGCGCGAAGGACCGCCGACGGCGCGGGTCGACCGGGTCGAGGTCGGCGACGGCGGGCCCGTCGACGGCAACGGCTTCGAGATCCGCCCGACCGCCTAGCCCGGCAGCCCGGCGCGCAGCTCGGCCATCACCTCGACGGCATCGTCGAGCCGGCTGATGCCCGCCGCCTGGCCCGCCCACAGCGAGAGCAGGTCGCCGTCGTCGTTCGCCGCCGCCGCCGCCCGGAACACGCCCGTCAGCCAGTTCTGGGCCGGGAACGGCGCGATCGTGCCCCGCCCCTCGATCTCGCGCACCGCCCGGTTCGGGATGCCGCGCGCCAGACGCCCGCTCATCGCACGGGTCAGCACGGTGGACGTGTCGGCCGCCGCCGCGATCGCCGCCCGATGCGACGGCCGCGCCGCCGACTGCCGCGTGCGCAGGAACGCCGTGCCCACCTGCACGCCCTCGGCGCCCAACGCGAACGCGGCGGCCACGCCGCGCCGATCGGCGATGCCGCCGGCCGCGATGACCGGGACGCCCACCGCGTCGGCCACCTGGGGGACGAGGGCGAACGTCCCCACGAGGGAGTCCTCGGGCGCCCGCAGGAACGACACCCGGTGCCCCGCGGCCTCGGCGCCGGTCGCGACGATCGCGTCGACGCCCGCCGCCTCCAGCGCGACCGCCTCGGCGACCGACGTGGCGGTGCCCACCAGGCGGATGCCGAGGTCGTGGGCGCGGGCCCGGGTGGCGGCATCCGGCACCCCGAACACGACGCTCAGTACGTCGGGACGGGCGGCGAAGACGGCGTCGAGCTGGTCGGCGACATCGGGCAGGAACGCCGACGGCGGGGCGGGCACGTCGACGCCCGCGGCGGCGGACAGGGGCGCGAGGGCCGTGCGCGAGGCCGCGAGGTCGACGTCGGCGGGGGCGACCTCGTCTCCCCGCGGCAACCACACGTTGACCGCGACGGGGTGGTCGGTGGCCGCCCGCAGGGCCGCGATCGTCGTCGCGATGCGGTCGGGGCCGTAGCCGTACAACCCGAACGACCCCAGGCCGCCGGCTCCGCTGACGGCGGCCGCCAGCTCGACCGACGACAGGCCGCCGAACGGGCCCAGCACGATGGGCAGATCGACGCCGAACAGCTCGGTGAGGCGCGACACGGTCACTCCAGCGGGCGCAGGATGCGGTCGACGAAGCGACGCGTGCGCTCCTTGGCCGGGTTCGTGAACAGCTGCGCCGGAGTCCCCCGCTCGACGATGACGCCGCCGTCGAAGAAGAGCACCTCGTCGGCGACCTCGCGCGCGAAGCCGAGCTCGTGCGTCACGATGACCATCGTCCACCCCTCGGCGGCCAGCTCGCGCAGCGCCTTGAGCACGTCGCCCACGAGCTCGGGGTCGAGGGCGCTCGTCGGCTCGTCGAAGAGCAGCAGGTCGGGCTGCAGGGCGAGGGCCCGCACGATGCCGACGCGCTGCTGCTGCCCGCCCGACAGCTCGAAGGGGTAGGCGTCGCGCTTGTCGGCGAGCCCCACCCGGTCGAGCAGCCGCTCGGCACGCGTGATCGCCTCGGCCTTCGGCACGCCGTGGGCGTGCACCGGACCCTCGATGACGTTCTGCAGCACCGTGAGGTGCGGAAAGAGGTTGTGATGCTGGAACACCATCGCCGACCGGTCGCGCAACGCGTTGCGGTCGGCCTTCGTCGCCCGCTGCGCGAAGTCGACCGACGGACCGCCGTCGAACGCGACGACACCGGCGTCGGGTGTCTCGAGCCCGTTGAGGCAGCGCAGCACGGTGGTCTTGCCCGAGCCCGACGGGCCGATGAGCACGAGCACGTCGCCGCGGCGCACCTCGAGGTCGACGCCGTCGAGCACACGGTTCGCGCCGAAGCTCTTCTGCAGGCCGCGGACGGTCAGCAGCGGCGCGGCGGAACGGTCGTCACTGTGCGACATGACGGTCGAGCCTCCTCTCGATCACGCCCTGCCCCGCCGACAGCACGAGGCAGAACAACCAGTAGATGAGGGCCGCCTCGAGATAGACGGCCATGAACTCGTACGAGAAGGCGGCGATGTTCTGGGCCTGCCGGAACAGCTCGGTCACCAGGATGAGGGATGCCAACGAGCTGTCTTTCACGAGAGAGATGAACGTGTTCGACAGGGGCGGGACCGACACCCGCGCCGCCTGCGGCAGGATGATGCGCGACAGCGTCTTGCGCGGCGAGAGGCCGACCGTGTGCGCGGCCTCCCACTGACCGCGCGGGACCGACAGGATCGCGGCGCGGATCACCTCGGCCGCATAGCCGCCGACGTTCAGCGAGAACGCGATCACGGCGGCCGGGAACGGGTCGATCGTGACGTGCAGCGACGGGAGCCCGTAGAAGATCACGAAGAGCTGCACCAGCAGCGGGGTGCCGCGGATGACCGAGACGTAGAACCGGGCGATCCCCGAGACGACGACGTTGCGCGACAGGCGCATCAGGGCGACGCCGAGGGCGATCACCAGTCCGATCACGAACGACGCGAGCGACAGCGGGATCGTCCCCCGCAGGCCCGCCAGCACCATGGGCCAGAACGAGTCGACCAGAAGCGTCCAGATGTCGTTCACGCGCCCTCCTTCCTCTTCTGCGGCGCAGACGTCCGCCCCTCACCCTAGGGCGAGGGGCGGACGCGCTCCCGATGTGGGGGTTACTTCGTGACGTCGCTGCCGAAGTACTTCTCGCTGATCGACGCGAGCGTGCCGTCGTCGCGCAGCTCGCCGAGGGCCTTGTCGACCGCATCGGCGAGGGCCTGCTTGTCCTTCGTGAACGCGAAGGCGCTCGACGACGAGTCCTCGGTCTGGGCGGCGACCTTCAGGCCCGTCGGGCTGTTGGTCTTCTCGTAGTCGAGGTAGGTCAGCTGGTCGTTGACGGTGGCGTCGACGCGTCCCTGCCGCAGCAGCGCGACCGCCTGGGCCCAGCCCTCGACCGCCTCGACCTTGGCGCCGCTGTCGGTGGCCAGCTTGTACCAGTTGCTCGTGAGCGACTGCGCGGTGGTCTTGCCCGCCAGGTCGGCGAAGCTCGAGATCGACGTGTCGTCGTCCTTCACCACGACCACGCCGCGCGACACGGTGTACGGCGTGCTGAAGAAGTACTTGGCCTGGCGCTCGGGCGTGATCGACACCTGGTTCGCGATCACGTCGAAGCGCTGGGCGTCGAGGCCGGCGAAGATGGCATCCCACTGCGTCTCTTGGAAACGCACCTGCAGGCCCAGCTTGTCGGCGACGGCCTTGGCGATCTCGACGTCGAAGCCGGTGAGCTCGCCGGACGCGTCGTGGAACGAGAACGGACGGTACGTGCCCTCGGTGGCGACCGTGAGCGTGCCGCCGTCGACGAGACCGTAGTCGGCGCCCTGCGCGGACGAGCCGGACGTGGAGCCTCCGCTGCACGCGGTCAGCGCGAGCGCGAGGGCGCCGAGAGCGGCGGCGAGGACGGGGAGACGACGGGGCATGGCTGTTCCTGACATGTGTGATGTGGGGACGGCGCGAAGGCGCTCTCCATCCCAACAGGGATCGATGCGTCATCCTTCCCGGATGACGCCGTGTTGCACGTCCGTGCACGCGGAAGCCCCGCCGGCACGAGGCACGACGGGGCTTCCGGTGACGAACGTCAGACGATGGCGTTGACGTCCAGCGGGATGCCGGGACCGAAGGTGGTCGAGACGGCGCCCTTCTGGATGTAGCGGCCCTTCGAGCTGGACGGCTTGAGGCGGACGATCTCCTCGAGCGCGGCCTTGAGGTTCTCGTCGAGCTGCTCGGCCGAGAACGACGCCTTGCCGACGACGAAGTGCACGTTGGCGTGCTTGTCGACGCGGAACTCGATCTTTCCGCCCTTGATCTCCTCGACGGCCTTGGCCGGGTTGGGGGTCACGGTGCCGGTCTTGGGGTTCGGCATGAGGCCGCGGGGTCCGAGGACCTTGCCGAGGCGTCCGACCTGGCCCATGAGCTCGGGCGTGGCGACGGCCGCGTCGAACGCGGTGTAACCGCCGGCGACCTTCTCGATGAGCTCGGCGCCGCCGACCTCGTCGGCACCGGCGGCGAGGGCCGCCTCGGCCGCGGGGCCGTTGGCGAAGACGATGACGCGGGCGGTCTTACCCGTGCCGTGGGGCAGGATGACCGTGCCGCGGACCATCTGGTCGGCCTTGCGGGGGTCGACCGAGAGCTTGAGCGCGACCTCGACGGTCGAGTCGAACTTCTTCGAGCCGGTCTCCTTCGCGAGGGCCACGGCCTCGGTCGGGGTGTAGTACGTGTCGGGCGCGATCTTCTCAGCGGCGGCCCGGAATGCCTTGGACTTGGTAGCCATGTTCTTCTCCCCTTAGTCCTCGACCGTGATGCCCATGGAACGGGCGGTGCCGGCGATGATCTTCGAGGCGGCCTCGATGTCGTTCGCGTTCAGGTCGGGCTGCTTGGTCTCGGCGATCTGACGCACCTGCTCCTTGGTGAGCTTGCCCACCTTGACGGTGTGCGGGGTGGCGGAGCCCTTCGGAAGGCCGGCGGCCTTCTTGATGAGCTCGGCCGCGGGGGGCGTCTTCAGGATGAACGTGAAGCTGCGGTCTTCGTACACCGTGATCTCGACGGGGATCACGTTGCCGCGCTGCGACTCGGTCGCGGCGTTGTAGGCCTTGCAGAACTCCATGATGTTGACGCCGTGCTGACCGAGCGCGGGGCCGATCGGCGGCGCCGGGTTGGCGGCGCCGGCGTTGATCTGGAGCTTGATCAGGCCGGTCACCTTCTTCTTGGGTGCCATGTCCTTTTCCTTTCCTCGAGCTCGGGCGGGCGCCCGCGCTCTCCCGCACACCCGGCGGTTCCGGGCAGCGGTCGTCACGCGCCGAAGCACGCAACCTCCTCATCATACGCGACGTCGCGCCCTCCGGCATCCCGTCCTCTGCGCCATGCTCCCCCGCCCGCACTCCCGCCCGTTCTCCAATGAACCCCGGGGAGGCGGAGAGGCGGGGGCGGAGAGCCTCGGGCGGACGCGAGAACGCCCCGCCGGTACGAACCGGGCGGGGCGTTCTCGGAACGACGGATGTCAGATCATCTTGGTGACCTGGTCGAACGAGAGCTCGACCGGGGTCTCGCGCTCGAAGAGCGACACGAGCACGGTGAGCTTGCCGCTCTCGGGCTTGATCTCGCTGATCGTGCCCGGGAGGCCGGCGAACGAGCCCTCTTTGATCGTGATCGTCTCGCCGGTCTCGAAATCGACCTCGGCGGGGATGACGCGGGCCGCGACCGGGGCGCCCTTCGCGGCGCCCGACTTGGTCGGGGCCGACTCCTTGACCTCGACGAGGCTCTTCAGCATGTTGAAGGCCTCCTCGAAACGGAGGGGGGTCGGGTTGTGGGCGTTGCCCACGAAGCCCGTGACGCCGGGGGTGTGGCGGACGACCGACCAGGTGTCTTCGTTGAGGTCCATGCGCACCAGCACGTAGCCGGGGATGCGCACGCGCGTGACCATCTTGCGCTGGCCGTTCTTGATCTCGACGACGTCCTCCATCGGGACCTCGATCTGGTAGATGTCGTCCTCGACCTCGAGCGTCGACTTGCGCTGCTCGATGTTGGCCTTCACCTTGCGCTCGAAACCGGCGTACGAGTGGATGACGTACCACTTGCCGGGGAGCGACCGCAGCTCGGCGCGGAACGCCTCGTAGGGGTCGGCGTCCTCGTCGACCTCGTCGTCTTCGGCCGCGTCGGCGGGCGAGACCTCGGCCTCGACCTCGTCGACCACGCTCTCGGCGGCCTGGACCTCGTCGACGAAGTCCTCGTCGAGGACGGGCGCGTCGGGCTCGCCGTTGATGTCGGGACCGTCGTAGGGGGTGACCTCGTCGGCGGCGGCGTCGGCCTGCTCGGCCTCTTCTTCGGCGAGGGAGTCGTTGAGCACCTCGGCGGCGGCCTCGGCCTCGCTGGTCTCGTCGATCTCGAGAGCGTCGTTCACGATCGCGTCGGCCTCCGGGTCGGTGATGTCGATGTCGTCCAGCTCGCTGTCGTCTTCTTCGTCGCCGACCACGTGGATCGCGGTGTGCTCGGCCGAGTCGGAGGCGTGCTCCTGCGACGCGAGCACGTTGCCTTCCTGCGCCTCGTCGTCCTCGCTGGACTGCTCCGCGGCGGTCGCCCAATCGGCGTCGTCGACATATCTTTCAGACACTGATGATCTCTTCCGTTGATGGGCGGTCGCTCGTGGCGCCGCACGTGCACCGCCGTGTCGCTCAGGCGCCGGCGGTACCGGGGTTGCCGAACACGGTGGTGGTGATCCACACGAACAGCACGTCGAGTCCGTACACGAGCGCCATCATCACGACGACGAAGCCCAGAACCACGGCGGTGAACTTGAGGAGCTCTTGCCGGGTCGGGGTGACGACCTTGCGAAGCTCTCCGAAGACCTGCCGGATGAAAAGAGCGATTCGCGCGAAGAAGTTGAGCTTCTTCTCGCGGGGCGCGCCGCGATCGACGACGACCTCGCCCTTCGCCTCGTCCTGCGTCATCGAACCACCTTGGTCATTTCTCGTTGCCAGCGTGCGCTGTGCGCAGGGCGGACAGGAATCGAACCTGCAACCTGCGGTTTTGGAGACCGCTGCTCTGCCAATTGAGCTACCGCCCTAAGATCCCGGAGGATCCGGATCGCCGAGACCGTCATGCTTTCGCGACGGATCTCTCGGGGAGGGATGCCGCCCGTACGCGTGGCACGGCGAAAGAATGCAGATTTCGACTGCATCGCCCAGTCTATGCCATGTCCCCCGGCCTGGCGAACCGAAGGCCCCGGACCGCGGCGTCAGGCCGTGCGGACGAGCTTCTTGTTGACGAACTCGTCGGCCGCGAGCAGCCCCAGCTCGCGACCCGTGCCGCTGCGCTTGACGCCGCCGAACGGCAGCTCGGGCGAGTCGGCCAGCACGAGGTTCACGTAGACCATCCCGGCCTCGATCCGGTCGGCGACGCGCTCGGCCTGGGCGGCATCCGTCGTGAAGACGTAGGAGCCGAGACCGTAGCCGGTGTCGTTGGCGATGTGCACGGCCTCGTCCTCGCCCGACACGCGGTAGACCGTCGCTACGGGCCCGAAGAACTCCTCGCGATAGGCGTCCATGTCGCTCGTCACCCCGGTCAGCACGGTGCCGGGGTAGAACGCCCCGTCGCGTGCGCCGCCGACCTCGAGGGTCGCCCCCTGCGCCACGGCGCGCTGCACCTGCGCGTCGAGGCGCTCGGCGGCGGCGAGCGACGACAGGGGCCCCAAGACGGTGTCGTCGGCGAACGGGTCGCCCACCTTGGCCCCTCCGAGCGCGACCGTGAACCTCGACAGGAACGCCTCGTACAGGTCGTCGACGACGAGGAAGCGCTTGGCGCCGTTGCACGACTGGCCGTTGTTGTCGAGACGCGCGTCGACGGCGGCCTGCACCGCGGCGTCGAGGTCGTCGGTCGAGAGCAGGATGAAGGGGTCGGAACCGCCCAGCTCGAGGGCGACCTTCTTGAGGTGGCGTCCCGCGATCTCGGCGACGGCCGCGCCGGCGCGCTCGGAGCCGGTGACCGAGACCCCCTGCACACGCGGGTCGGCGATGATCGCCGCTGCCTGCCCGTTCGTCACGCGGACGTTGACGTAGGCGCCCTCGGGGAGCCCGGCGTCGCGATAGATCAGCTGCAGGGCCTCGGCCGACTCGGGGCACTGCGGCGCGTGCTTGAGCACGATGGTGTTGCCCACCGCCAGATTGGGGGCGGCGAAACGCGCGACCTGGTAGTAGGGGAAGTTCCACGGCATGATGCCCAGCAGCGGGCCGAGGGGCGCGCGGCGGATGACGGCGGTGCCCTCGCCCAGGATGTCGAGGGGCGTGTCGCCCGTGATCCTCTCGATGTTGTCGGCGTAGTACTCGGTGATGTCGGCGGCGAAGTCGACCTCGCCGAGGGCGGCCTCACGCGGCTTGCCCATCTCGCGCACGATGATCGCTGCGAGGTGGTCGCGCCGGTCACGGTGCAGCCGGGCCACGCGGCGCAGCGCTTCGGCGCGTTCGGCGGGCGCGGTGCGCGCCCAGACACGGAACCCGTCGTGCGCCGCGGCGACCGCGGCCTCGACGCCGGCGTCGGACAGGGTGTCGTACTCGGCGAGGGTCTCGCCCGTGGCGGGGTTGACAACGGCGTAGTCACTCATGGGTGCTCCGGTCTCTCGTGTCGTGATCGGGGGTGGGGGTGCGGCGCCGGGCGCTCGGCGGGGCGTCGAGCGACAGGGTCTGGCCGCGGAAGAAGGCCGGACGGCGGAAGGACTGCCAGACCATGATGACCGCGCCGAGCAGGATGATGGTCACCCCGAGCACGAAGACGAGCCCGACATCGCCGATCGCCGACCCGCTGCCGTAATGGGGGTCCATGCTGTCGATCAGGGTGGTGACGAAGATGACCGCGAGGATGACGCCGCCCACGAGGGGGAAGAGCAGCGTGAAGAAGACGGTGCGCACCGAGTCGAACCACTGCCTGCGGAAGTACCAGACGCACGCGAACGCGGTGAGGCCGTAATAGAAGCAGATCATCATGCCGAGGGTCAGGATCGTGTCGGAGAGCACGTTGACGCTGAGCACCCGCATGACTGCGTAGAACCCCGCCGCGACGACCGCCGAGACGATCGTGGCGAACCCCGGCGTGAAGAAGCGCGGACTCACGGCGGCGAACCTCGGCGGCAGTGCCCCGTAGTGGCCCATCGCGAGGAGCGTGCGGGCGGGACCGACGAACGTCGACTGCAGCGACGACGCCGAACTGGTCAGCACCGCCAACGAGACGAGGGCCGCGAACGGGCCCAGGATCGGGCCGGCCAGCGCGAAGAACGCGTTGTCCTGGATGTCGGGGTTGCTGAGGCCGAACTCGCCGTCGCCGATCCCGGCGAACATGATCAGCGACACCGCCAGCAGCACGTACAGGGTGACGATCGTGATCACGGTGATCGTGGCGGCACGGCCCGGGGTCTTCTCGGGGTCCTTCGTCTCCTCGTTCATCGTGAGGGTGACGTCCCAGCCCCAGAAGATGAAGATCGACAGCGACACCCCCGCCGCGAAGGCGCTGAACGACGACACCGCGAACGGGTCGAACCACGACCAGTCGAAGGGCGTCGCGTCGTACGCGTCACCGGCGAGCACGTGCGCGATCGCGACGACCGCGAAGACGACGAGCACGACGATCTGGAAGCCGACCAAGACGTACTGCAGCTTCTGCGTCGTCTGCATGTCGCGGTACGACACGACCGTCGCCCCCAGCACGAACAACAGGCACACGACGATGTTGATGCCGAGATTCGAGGCCAGATCGGCGATCGCGGGCTGACCGGTCAGCTGCGACACGAGCAGGAAGAGGAAGTCGACGGCGATCCCGGCGAGGTTCGACAGCACGATGACGGTGGCGGCGATCAGCCCCCAGCCCGCCATCCAGCCGATCCACGGGCCGAACGCGCGCGTCGCCCAGGTGAACGACGTGCCCGAATCGGGCATCCGGTTGTTCAGCTCACGGTACCCGAAGGCGACCAGCAGCATCGGGATGAACCCGACCAGGATGATCGCCGGCACGTGCACGCCGACGGCCCCGACGGTGGGGCCGATCGCGGCGGTGAAGGTGTAGGCCGGTGCGATGCACGAGATGCCGATGACGACGGCGCCGATGAGGCCGATCGTGCCGGCGCTCAGCCCCTTGCGCGAGAGGCCGCCGGTCTCGGGGGCGAGGGGCGTCGCCCCGTCGGATGCGGTCATGGCCGCGCTCCTTCCTGCGGGCCCCCGTCGGCCCGGCTGCGGGGCACGACGACGAGCGGGACGGGCAGCTCGTGCAGCATCTTCGCGGCGGTCGAGCCGAGGAACAGGCGCCGGGGGCGGGCGAGGCGGCTGGAGCCCACCATGACGAGCTCGGCAGGGTCCCACGGCAGGTCGCGCACCGCGTCTTCGATGCTGTCGCCGTCGGCGATCGCGACCTCGGCGGGGACGTCGGGCGGCAGTTCCGCCTGCGCCTTCGCGAGGACCTCGGCCGCGTGCGCGGCGCCGGCGATGCGGATCGCACCGGTCTCGAGCCCCGCGGGGAGGTCGACGGTGACGAGCGAGACCAGCCGGAGGGGGACGGATGCCGCGGCCGCCAACGCCACGCTCTCGGCGCGCAGCACGTCGGCGCCGGGTCGGCTCCCGATCGCGGCGGTCACGCGGCTGATGCCGATCGACGGGTCCACCCGGCGCGACCCCTCCGGAGCCAGCACCACGGGCACGTCGGACGAGTGCAGCAGCTCGGACGCGACGGTGCCGAGCCGGTGGCGTCCGCGGATGCCGCCGTTGGCCGCGCCGACCACGATGAAGCCGGCGCCGATCTCGTCGGCGAACGCGACCAGGCCCTCGGCGGTGGAGTCGGCGTGACGCAGGTGCGTGCGGTGGGGCACGGCATCCGGGACCGTCTGCGCCGCCTCGGCGAGCCAGCGATCGGCCTGCGCGCGGACGTGCCGCGTGTAGGCGGCGCTCGCGGGGGTGATGACGCTGCGCACGTCGTCGGGGAGCACCAGGACGATCTCGAGGGGCGCCGCGGTCGCCCGGGCCAGGCGGATGCCGAGGGCCAGCGCGTCGGCCCCCGCGTCGGTCGCCGTGTACCCGATGACGAGCGCGGCGCTCATGCGCGGATCCGGTCGAGGATCTCGGCGGCGGCGCGATGCCCCTGCCGGATCGCGCCGTCGACGTGCTGGTAGCCGGCGCCCGCCATGTCGCTGCAGGCGAGGTGGATCGGCCCGACGGCGGTGCGCAGGTCGGCGCCGTAGCGGTGCAGTCCGCCGAGGTCGAAGCTCGCGGCGTAGGCCCCGCGCGTCCATTCCTCGGTGCCCCAGTCGCTCTCGTAGTACACGACCGGGTCCTTCGCCTCCGGGCCGTAGTAGTGCGACAGCGACTCGAGGATGCGCTCTTTGCGCTCGTCGGCGCTCAGCCGGAAGAGGTCGTCGGCGTTCTGGTCGGACACGAACCCGACGAGGGTTCCCCGCTCGTCGCCGTGGTTGGTGTTGTCGTACGCCTCGTGCGCCAGCTCGTAGGGGCTGAAGGCCGTGCCCGACAGGCCCTGGTCGCGCCAGAACGGGCGGTCGTAGACGGCGTGCACCTTGATGACGAAGCCCATCGAGATGTGCTGGTGCATCTGGTGCTGCAGCCGCGGCAGCGGCGGGTCGAACGTGATGCGCGGATACAGCACGGGCGCGAGGGCCAGCACCGCGAACCGCGCGCGGACGGTCACGCCGTCGGCCACGGCCGTGACACCGGTGCCGTCGTACGACAGCGTGCGCACGGGCTGGTTCAGACGCACGTCGTCGCCCAGGCGCTCGGCGAGCAGTTCGGGCACCAGCTGCAGGCCGCCCACCACGCGCTTGTCGAGGATGAAGTCGGCGTCGACGAGGTGCGAGTACGACCCGGCGGACGCCGCCATGAGCAGCGACTGCAGCAGCGAGAACGTGTGCGTGGGCTTGGTGAGCATCGCCGAGCCGGTCGCGAAGGCCAGGTTGCGGACCGCCTCGTCGTCGTCGGTCTGCTGCCGCAGCCACGCGTCCCACGAGACCCTGTCCCATTCGTCGGCGTTCGGGTGCTCCCACGGCCGGTCGGGGTCGATCTCGGCGACCATGGCGTCCAGGCGCCGGGTGATCTCGTCGATGACCTTCTCGGTCTCGGACGCGACGGGGAACATCTCGCCCGTGAAACGCGTGGCGACCCCGTCGGGGCCGACGTAGACGCTGTCGCCCTCGCGGTAGCGGCTGTAGGTCTCGAGGCCCAGCTCGGCGATGGTGTCGATGAGCGCGTGCTGGTCGGGCGAGACCCACTGGCCCCCGAGCTCGAGCAGGGCGCCGTCGATCGTGTCGGTCCACAGACGCCCGCCGACGCGGTCGCGGGCCTCGAGCACGGCCACCGACAGGCCCGCCCGGCGCAGGTCGTTGGCGGCGGTCAGGCCGGCGGCGCCGGCTCCGACGACGACCACGTCGCGGGTGATCTCCTCCATGGCATCCACTTTCTTCTCGATTCACGTTCTCGGTGCGGCCCGGGGGCCATGGGGAGCCGGATGCCGTGACGGCGGGCGCCCCGTGACGGTCAGTGGGCGGCGAGCGCGGCGGCGACCACGTCGAGGCCCTCGTTCAACAGCTCGTCGCCGATCGACAGCGGCGGCAGGAACCGGATGACGTTGCCGTACGTCCCACAGGTGAGCACGATCACGCCCTCGGCGATGGCCGCCTTGGCCACCGACGACGTGAGCGCGGCGTCGGGGGCCCCGGTGGCGGGGTCGACGAGCTCGACGGCGATCATCGCCCCGTGCCCGCGGACGTCGCCGATGCGCGGGTCCTGCGCCTGCAGCGCCGCGAGGCGTCCGCGCAGCAGGTCGCCGATCTCGCGCGCCCGCTCGACGAGCCCGTCGTTCTCGAACGCGTCGATGGATGCCAGGGCCGCGGCGCAGGCGACCGGGTTGCCGCCGTAGGTGCCTCCGAGACCGCCCGGGTGGGTGGCATCCATGATCTCGGCGCGGCCGGTGACGGCCGCCAGCGGCAGACCGCCCGCGATGCCCTTGGCCGTGGTGACGAGGTCGGGGACGATGCCGAACAGCTCGGAGGCGAACATCGCCCCGGTGCGGGCGAAGCCGGACTGCACCTCGTCGGCGATGAACACGACGCCGTTCTCGCGGCACCAGTCCGCCAGCGCGGGGAGGAACCCGTCGGCGGGCACGATGAAGCCGCCCTCGCCCTGGATGGGCTCGATGATGACGGCGGCGAGGTTGTCGGCACCGACCTGCTTCTCGATGAGCGAGATGGCCTTGGCCGCGGCCTCGGGGCCCGACAGGCCGTCGCGGTACGGATACGACAGCGGCGCGCGGTAGACCTCGGACGCGAACGGGCCGAACCCGCTCTTGTACGGCATGCTCTTCGCCGTCAGCGCCATCGTCAGGTTGGTGCGGCCGTGGTAGGCGTGGTCGAACGCGACGACGGCGGGGCGCCCGGTGTGCTTGCGGGCGATCTTGACGGCGTTCTCGACGGCCTCGGCGCCCGAGTTGAACAGCGCGCTCTTCTTGGCGTGGTCGCCCGGGGTGAGGCGGTTCAGCGCCTCGGCCACGGCGACGTAGGAGTCGTACGGCGAGATCATGAAGCACGTGTGGGTGAAGGCCGCCGCCTGCTGCTGCACGGCCGCGACGACGGCGGGGTGCGCGTTGCCGACGCTCGTGACGGCGATGCCCGACCCGAGGTCGATGAGCGAGTTGCCGTCGGCGTCGACGACCACTCCCCCGCCGGCGGCGACGGCTTCGATCGGCACCGTGTGGCCGACCCCGGCCGCCACCGCCGCGGCCTTGCGCTCGAGCAGCTCCTGCGAGCGGGGGCCGGGGATGCGGGTGACCAGGCGACGCTCCTGCGGGAGCGAGGGGCCGCCGACGAGGGGGGCGGTGACGGTGTGCGCGGTGCTCATGCTGGGGAGCGTAGGGAACGCCGCCCTCGCGGGCACCTGACGTTCCGTACATTCTGGATACGCTGCTATACGTCCGGTACAGAGCAAAGGGGGCGCCATGGATGCCGTCGACGGACCGACCCTGCGCGCACTCCTGCGCCGCCCCGACCTGAGGCTGCGCCTCGACGACGACGGCGGCGCGCCGGACGCCCTCGACCTGCCCGTGCGATGGGTGCACAGCAGCGACCTCGCCGACCCCACCCCCTTCCTCTCCGACGGCCAGGTGCTGCTGACCACGGGCACCCAGTTCCAGGGCCCGGATGCCACCCCCGCCGCCGCGTACGTGCGCCGGCTCGTGGCCCGCGGCGTCGTCGGCCTGGGGTTCGGCACCGAGGTCGTGCGCGACGGCATCCCTCCCGAGCTCGCCGCCGCCTGCCGGGAGGCCGGGCTCCCCCTCTTCGAGGTGCCGTACCGCACGCCGTTCATCGCGGTCGCCCGGGCCAACGCCGAGGCGATCGCCGCCGAGACGTACGCGCGGCGCGGGTGGGCGCTGGCGGCGCAGCGGGCGATCGCGCTCGCGGCGCTGCGCCCCGACGGGCTCGGCGCGACGCTGGCCGAGCTGGCCCGCCAGCTCGGGACGTGGGTGGGGCTCTACGACGCCGCGGGCGAGCTGTCGCGCGAGCACCCCGGCGGCGGGCTGGACGCCGACACCGCGGCGGGTCTGCACGACGAGGTCGCCGCCGTGCTGCGGCGCGGCGCGCGCGCCGGTTCGGCACTGCGGCTCGGCGAACGCCCGTTCACCTTGCAGACGCTCGGCCGGGGCGGCCGCCTGCGCGGGGTGATCGCGATCGCCGCCGGCGAGCTCGACCACGAGGGCCGCGGCGTCGTGACGGCCGTCATCGCGATGGCCGGCCTGGCCTTCGAACAGCACCAGGGTCTCGGCCGCGCGCGCAACGCGCTGCGCGCCGGCCTCGTGCAGTCGTTGCTCACCGACGACCCGGCACTCGCCCGGCGCGTCTCGCGCGACCTGTGGGGCCCGCTGCCCGCCGCACCGATCGTCGTCGGGCTGACCGATGCCGTGTCGGCCCGCAGCCCGGGCCTCGTCGAGCTTCTCGAGCTGCGCGCCGACGAGCAGCGCGGCGCGCTGTTCTTCGGGCGCGGCGACGACGGCCTCGTGCTCGTCGCCCCCGCCGACGACACGCGTTCTCTGCGCGAGGCCGCCGAACGCTTCGGAGCCCGCGTCGGGCTGTCGGACCCGACGGGGTACGACCGCTTCGCGGCGGCCCTCGACCAGGCCCGCGTCGCCCTCGGCCGCGGCCGGTCGACGATCAGCACGTTCTCGGACGTGATCGGCGCGGGCGTGCTCTCGGCCCTGGGCCCCGAGGCCCGGGCGCTCGCCACGGCCGAGCTCGCGCCCCTGATCGCACACGACGAGGCCGAGGGGACGCGGCTGCTCGAGACCGTGCAGGCCTGGCTCGACCATGACTGCTCGCACGAGCCGACGGCGCACGCGCTCGGCATCCACCGTCACACCGTGCGCACGCGTCTCGCCCTCGCCGAGCGCCTGCTCGGACGCGACCTGGGCTCGTTCGCCGCCCGCGCCGAGCTGTGGGCCGCGTTCCAGGCCCGTCGGCGCGGGTGATCAGCCCGCGTCGCCCAGGTTCTCCGACAGGATCTCGAGCACCCTCGCACGCGCCGACTCCGCGGCCTCTCCACGACCTCGGGCCACGGCATCCACGAACGCCTCGACGAACACGGCGTGCGCGATCCGCGAGGTGTGCTCGAGCTCGTCGCGGAACGACCCGCCCGAGGCCAGCACGAGCACGGCGTCGGCCCGCTCGGTGAGGGGCGAGGCGACGAACGACGTGACGGCCAGCACGTGGGCGCCCGCATCGCGGGCCGCGGACGCCGCGCGCAGACTCGCCTCGTTGGCGCCCGACCCGCTCACGACGACGCAGACGTCGTCGGGCCCGAGGTGACGTGCCGCGATCTGCTGGCCGATCGGGTCGCTCAGCGTCTCGGCCGGCCGGCCGACCGCGGTCAGACGCATCGCCAGATCGGTCGCGACGGGGGCCGACAGGCCGCTGGCCACGACGAGCAGCCTCTTCGCACCGATCACCGCGCCCACGGCGGCCGCGACGACCTCTTCGTCGAGCAGGCTCGTCGCCGCCCGCAGCTCGCCGGCCGCGCGGTCCATCGCCGCGCGGATGCCGCCGAGCACGCCGGTCGGCGCGTCGACGGACGCATCGGACTGCCGTCCCAGCTCGGCGGCGAGCGCCACGCGCAGCTGGGGATAGCCCCGGTACCCGAACGTCTGACACGCACGCACCACGGTCGAGCGTCCCACGCCGATGCGATCGGCGATCTGCTGGGCGGTCAGCTCGATGACCGCCTCGGGCTCGTCGACGATCACGTCGGCCACACGCCGCTCGCTGGGCTGCAGCGAGTTGCGGACGGCGGCGATGCGCGCCGTCGTGGGCACGTCAGCTGCGGACACGCGGACCCTCCATGATGCGCCGGCGGATGCGGCCCGAGGCCGCGTCGATCGCGACGGTGACGAGCACGACGACGATGAGCAGCATCCCCACCGTCGACCACTCACGGTACTGGGTGTACGAGGTGAGCATGTCGCCGATGCCCCCGACCCCGATCAGCCCGAGCACCGCCGAGGCGCGCACGTTGATCTCGAAACGGTAGAGCCAGAACGACAGGAAGGTCGGGGCGGCCTGCGGCCAGACCCCCCACCGCAGCACCTGCGAGGTCGATCCGCCGGCGGCGCGCGCCGCCTCAATGGGCCCGGATGCCACGGCCTCGACCGCCTCGTACCCCCACTTGCCGAGCGTGCCCACGCCGCCGACCGCCAGCGCGAGCGCTCCGGTCAGCGGCGTGAGACCGGTCACCGACAGGATGATGATCGCGAACACCAGCTCGGGCACGGCGCGCACGAGCGAGAACACGAAGCGCAGCAGCCATCGCACCGGCGCCGGCCCGAACCCGCGGGCGGCCACGAGGCTCAGCGGTGTCGCGACGACGATGCCGAGCACGGTGCCGATCCACGCCATCTCGACACTGCGCCACGTCTGCCAGAGCGCCTCGCCGAGCTTCGCCCAGTTGGGCGACGCGAACATGAGCCCGAGATAGCGCACGATCTCGGACGGCAGCTCGAGCAGACGCGACCACGTGATGTCGATCGACCAGAAGGCGGCCACGGCGACGACGACCACCGTGCCCCACACGAGCGCGTGTGCGACGCTCGGCCGACGGCGGGGAATCACGAGCCCCGGTCGCACGGATGTCGTCGTCATACGAGCCTCCGGCGGATCGCGTCGCTGACGGTGTCGAGCACGACGACGATCACGAGGATCTCGACGATGACGAGCGACAGCTGGTCGTAGCGGTAATAGGTGCGCACGGCGTCGATCAGCAGGCCGATGCCCCCGGCGCCCACCAGACCCAGCACGGTCGAGGCACGGACGTTGAGCTCGAACACGTACAGGGTCTGCGAGACGAAGGCGGGCCATGCGTCGGGCAGGGCGATCGCGCGGTTGACCTGCGACTGGGTGCCGCCGGCGGCGCGGCCCGCCTCGAGCGGGCCGGGGTCGGACGTGTCGATGGCCTCGGAGACGAGCTTGACGACGATGCCCACGTTGAACAGCGCCAGCGCGATCACGCCCGGCAGGGCACCCACGCCGACCATCGCCACGAGCACGGCGGCGTACACGAGCTCGGGCACCGCGCGGACGACGTTCAGGATGCCGCGCAGCACCGCCCTCGTCCACCCGACGGGGTTGGTCGGACGCGCGGCCCACAGGCTGAGCGGCAACGACACGGCCGCGCCCACGATCGTGCCGATGACGGCCATCTGCAGCGTCTCGAGGATCGGTCCCACCGTGCGGGGGAAGAACGTCCAGTCGGGGGTCAGCAGCTGCCCGATGCGGACGGCGCCCTGCTGCCAGTTGCGGGCGATGGCGCCCAGGTCGAGGCCCACGCCGATGCCCGGCAGGCACATCGCCGCGGTGATCGCGACGATCGCGGCGGCCACGGCCCACGGCTTCCAGCGACCACCGGGACGCGGCGGGGCGAGCGGAGCCGTCGTCATCGGTCGAGCCTGTCGGCGGCGGTCAGCGAACGGCCGTAGATCTGCTCGAAGTCGGCGTCGGTGGCATCCGCGGCCGAGCCGTCGTAGACGATCTCGCCCGCACGCATGCCGATCATGCGCGTGCCGTACTCGCGCGCGAGATCGAGCAGGTGCAGGTTGACCAGCACCGTGATGCCGAGGTCCTGGTTGATGCGCCGCAGGTCGTTCATGACGCCGCGCGCCGTGGGCGGATCGAGGCTCGCGACGGGCTCGTCGGCGAGCACGATGCGCGGCTGCTGGGCGAGGGCGCGCGCGATCGCGACGCGCTGCTGCTGCCCGCCCGAGAGGGCCGACGCGCGATCCCACACCTTGGGAAGGATGCCGACGCGGTCGAGCGCCTCGAACGCCAGGCGCCGGTCGTCCTCACGGAAGAGGCCGAGCAGCGTGCGCCACAGCGGCGTGTGGGCCAGGCGCCCCACGAGCACGTTGTTCAGCACGCTCGTGCGGCCGGCGAGGTTGAAGCTCTGGAACACCATGCCGATGTTCCCGCGCAGGTCGCGCATCTGGCGCGGCCCGGCACCATCGACGCGGCGTCCGCCGACCTCGACGGTGCCCGAGGTGGTGCGCACCAGGCCGTTGATCGTGCGGATGAGCGTCGACTTGCCCGAGCCCGAGAGGCCTACGACCGCGACGAGCTCGCCGGGGGCGATGTCGACCGTCACGTCGCGCAGCCCCCACGTGCCGTTGGGATAGCGCACCGAGACGCCGTCGAGGCGGATGCCCCAGGGCGCCGAGGCCTGCGCCTCGACGCCCGGGGCCGGATGAGCCGCGGTCACTGGAGGCCGAGCTGCTGCGCCGCGCGGGCGACGACGTCGAGCGACGACGGGTCGGCGGGGGCGAGCTTGGTGATGGAGTAGATGCTCTTGAGCTCGGCCGATCCCTCGGCGGTGTTCGAGTAGTCGGCGAGCGCCGACGAGATCTTCGTCTGCAGCTCGGGCGAGAGGTCCTTCGACACGGCGACGCCGTCGTTGGGGATCTCGTTCGTCAGGGCGAAGACGACGACCTTCTGGCCCACGTCGGGCTTGTCCTTCTGCACGAGCGTCCGCGCGTCCCAGAAGCTGAAGCCCACCTCCGCGTCGCCGTTGTACACGGCGAGCACCGATGCGTCGTTGGCCGTGACCGGCACCTTCTGGAAGCCGTTGTCGATGTCGACGCCGGCCTCTTTGAGCGCGAGCATCGGATAGATGTAGCCGGCGGGCGAGCCGGGGCCGAGCACGGCGACCTTGGCGCCGGCGACCTTGGTGATCGAGTCGAGGCCGGCCGGCCCCTTCTTGGCGTCGGCGCCGTTGCAGAACGACAGGCCGTCGCGCTGCACGATCGCCGTGGTGCAGTACTTCGACGGGTCGTTCGTCATGAACTGGCCCGGGTAGGTGATGTTGCCGTTGCGCTCGGTCTGCAGCACCACCGAGGCGCCGTACCGGTCATGGGCCTGCCAGAGCTGGAGCGACGGCAGGAAGCCGATCTGCGCCTGGCCGGCGCCCATGGCCTCGACGGCGGCCTGGTAGTCCTTCGACACCACTCCCGTCACGGGGATGCCGAGCTTCTGGCTGAGCATGTCGGTGAGGGGCTTGGCGGTGTCGACGAGACCGGCCTGGTCCTGCGACGGGACGAGGGCCAGCACGAGCGACGTGGGGTCGGCGGCCGGGGCCGTGGAGTCCGACGAGGCGCCGGAGCAGCCGGCCAGGGCGACGGAGGCGAGCGCCGTCGCCGCGAACGCGGCGGTGAGGCGAAGACGACGAGTGTTCATGGTTCCTCTGGGGTCGGGTGGGAGGGCGGAGGGGAGATCAGTCGACGAGAGCGTCGGCGGCCCAGGTGGCGAGCGCCGGCAGGAGCTCGTCGAGGGTGTCGGCGCGGAAGGTGGGACGAGCGGTGGGGTCGGGGAAGCCGCCGACGAGGGCGGTGTCGTGGCCACGGGCGGACGCGGGCGCGAGGTCGTTGCGCCAGACGTCGCCGACGGCGAGCACGGGAGCCGCGCCGTCGAGCTCGTCGAGAAGGCGCGCGAGACCCGCGGGTTTGGCGGCGTCGGTGACGATCCGGTCGAACAGGCCCGCGAGCCCCATCGACACCAGCGCCTCGTCGAGCCGGGTGGCCGGGGCGTTGGTCACGAGCAGTCGCTCGGCGTCGACCGCGGCGAGGAAGGCCGCGAGACCGTCGGCGGTGGCGATCGGGGCATCGGGCCCGGCGAGCTGCGCACGACTGGCGGCGTACGCGGCAGAGAGCATCGCGTCGTCGAGGCCGTGGGCGAGCGCGACCCGGCGCACGACGTCGTATCCGTCGATCGCGTCGTTCTGCGGGTCGGCGAGCTGCGCCCTGACCGCGTCGACGACGTCGTTGCCGGGCGCGGCGTGCGCCGCGGCGGCGCGCGCGTAGGCCAGCAGCGGCCCGTCGCCGAGGGCGACGGTACCGTCGAAGTCGAAGATGAGGACGGGACGGCTCACGGGTTCTCCTGTCTGGACGTTGCGTCCATGATGACTGTTGAATATGGACGCAATGTCCCGATCAGGTAAACGTCATGTGAACGCGCCGACGGGCGCGCCGGCGACGCCTACCGTGGGAGCAGTGAGCTGGATCGACGCCCTCGACGCCGCGTCCGCGCGCGCAGCGACCCACCCGGATGAGGCCCTCGACGCCCTCCCGTGGTTGGTCGCGGCGATCGCCGACGACCGGGAGCACGACCGGTTCGGCGACTGGGGCCGTTCGACGGTCGTCGACGAGAACGTCGGCGCGGCGGTGCTCCCCCGCCCGCTCTTCGAGGCCCTGCACGCCCGCGCCGGCCTCACGGCGCGCTGGCCCGTCGGCAACGCCGGGCTGCTGCACGTCTACGGCTACCTGCTGTCGACCACGCCGACGCCCTACGGCCTCAAGCGCGAGCGCTGGCTCTCGGGCGACCTCGAGCGCGGGTACCGGCTGGCTGACGGCGCGCTGCGCCCGTGGTCCGATCCCGACGAGACCCTGCTGGCACGCGTCGGCACCGCCGCCACCGCGCTCCTCGCGCGCGACGGCGCCCATCGCGAGAGGCCCGACGGGCGGGACGCGGTCATCGCCCTGGGCGACCCGGCGCCCGACGGCGTCGTCGCCCTCGCCTACGCCGTCGACGGGCTCCTGGTGACCACGTTCCCCGTGTCCGACCCGGCCGCGCTGCGCGCCGGTCTCGGCGCGCCGAGACTGCGGTGGAACGCCGTCTGACCCCCTCCGCCGCTCAGCACCCGCAGCTGGCGCGCACGAGCAGACGGGGCTCGAAGACCGCGTCGAACCGGTCTTCCCCCTTCGGGAGGGGCCCCGCCGCCCCGGCCAGGATCCGTGCGGCGGCGCGGCCCATCGCCTCCATGGGCTGACGCACGGTCGTCAGCGGCGGCGCGCTCAGGCGTGCCGCGAGCGTCCCGTCGAACCCCGTCACGACGACGTCGTCGGGCACACGCAGCCCCTCGACCGCGAGCGCGTCCATCACGGCGAACGCGTGCTGATCGGTCGCGCACACCAGGGCGCGCGGCATCCGCCCCTCGGCGATGAGCGCGCGCAGGTGCGTCACGAGGGCGTCGGCGCCGCGCACCGTCGCGTCGAGGGGGTCGCTGCGGGCCCGGATGCCGCGCGCGGCGGCCGCGTCGATCGTCGCGGCGAAGCGTTCCCGGGCGTCCGAGGTCTCGAGGCGTCCGACGAAGGCGAGGTCGGGGATGCCGTGCGCATCGGCCAGATGGTCGACGAGCGCGCGCATGCCCGCAGCGTTGTCGACGCGCACACGGTGATGGGGATCGCGTTCGGGAGCGGTGCTGAAGAGCACGATGGGGATCGTCGGCGCGTACCGCGCGAGCGTCGGACCGGTCTCGGGCGAGGGGAAGACGGCGAGCCCGTCGACCCGGCCGGCCGTGTCGGCGACCGACACGTCGCTGTGCGAGCCGCTGCTGATCATGACCGGGCGGCCGAGCGCCCAGCACTCCAGCTCGAATCCGCGCTGCACCTCGTCGACGTAGAGCGGGAACGCCCGCGGGTCCGAGAGCGTGTCGTCGTCGGTGAGCTCCCACGGGATGACCCCGTCGCCGTCGAGCCTCGGCGTCGACAGGCCCGTGAGCGGTCGCGTCCCCGACGCCGGGTCGGCCCGTTCGAGCAGCAGGTCGAACGCGTGCAGGCCGAGGGTCCCGGTGCGTCCGCGCGCCAGGCCGCGCGCCGAGGCGCTGGGGGCATATCCCAGCCGCCGCGCCGCGGCCAGGACGCGTTCGCGCGTGGTCTCGCTGAGCTTGTCGGGACGCCGGAACGCGAACGACACCGTCGCGATCGAGACGTTCGCCTCGTGCGCGACGTCGTAGACGGTCGGTCGGCGTGCGCCCGGGCCCTCGGTCATCTGCCGGCTCACTTCCTCTGCGACGCGATCGCGGCCCCCTCCCCCGCCAGGTCGAGACCGTGATGCACGGGAAAGACGGGGTCGCCGCTGTCCGACGGTACATCCTCGCGCGACCGGCGCACGGCATCCATCGACCGGGGGATCTCGATCGGCAGGCGCCCGCGCGGCGGTGTCCGCCCGGTGAGCGCCTCGACGACGGCGCGCGCCGAGCTGCCGTAGTCGGCGACGATCGCCGCCGCGTGCCCGACGAAGGGCGTGAGGATCGCGGGGCGGTCGAGCGTGACCACGAGCACGAGCGGGCAGGCGTCCGCGATCTGCCGCAGGCGGTATACGAGGCCCGGCGCGAACTCGAGCGAGCCCTGGTGGAACCAGGCCTCGAGAAAGAGGTCGTCGCGATGGTCGAACGGCGACGCCACGCGCACCAGCGCCACGTCGGCCGCCGCGGGGTCGTCGACGACCCGTCCCAGCTCCGCAAGGTCGGCGGGGGCGAAGCCCTCGGCGTACACCGTCCTCCCCGCACGCAGCGGAAGCACGGGCACGCCGTCGCGCTCCGCGTTCACGAGCACCGTCAGCGACTGCGCCTGCGCGCGCTCCCCCCGCGCGCGGAACTCGGCGTTGCCGACGATCCGCTCGGCCTCGTCGACGTCGACGTAGGGGTCGTCGAACAGGCCGAGCGCGAACTTCACCCGCAGCAGCCGGCGCGCCGAGGCGTCGATGCGCGCCTCGGTCACCCGGCCGGCGCGCACGAGGTCGACGAGCATCTCGACGCACTCCTCGCCCCCGAACTGGTCGGCGCCGGCATCGAGGATCTTCTCCATGCGCTCGACGGCCGACAGATGCTCGACCCCCCAGGCACGGGCGGGCAGCACCTGGTCGCCGACGTGGTTGTCGTTGACCAGCTCCCAGTCGGTGACGACGACGCCGTCGTATCCCAGCCGCTCGCGCAGCAGACCCGTCACGATCTGCCGGTTGTACCCGAAGCCGACCTCCTCGATCGGCTCGCCGTCGATCGTCAGGCCCACGGGCATCCCGTAATAGGGCATCATGCCGGCGGTGCCGCATCGGATCGCCTCGACGAAGGGCGCCAGGTGGTAGTCGAACATCCCGCCGGGGTACACCTGCTCGCGTCCGTAGGGAAAATGGGCGTCCTCGCCGTCCGCCTGCGGGCCGCCGCCCGGGAAATGCTTCGTCGTGCACGCCACGCTGTCGGGCCCCAGCCGTTCTCCCTGGAACCCGCGCAGGTACGCGGCGGTGAACTCCGCCACGCGCGCGGCATCCTGGCCGAACGTCTGCGCCTGCCGCCCCCAGCGCGGCTCGGTGGCCAGATCGATCTGCGGGTGCAGCGCCGCGCGGATGCCGACGGCGCGGTACTCGCGCCGCGCGACCTCGGCGAAGGCCCGCACCGTCTCGACGTCGTCGAGCGCGGCGAGGCCCAGGCCCTCCGGCCACTGCGAGAAGGGGCCTGCCGAGAACGCCACACCGGTGTTCTCGACGAACGCATGCCGCGGATCCGTGCTGATGGTGACCGGGATGCCGTGCGGCGTCGTCTCGGCGAGCGCCTGCAGACGGTTGTTCCACTCCGCCGCCTGACGGGCCGTGCGGATCGCGTGCACGTTGAAGTGCGACATGTTCTTGTGCACGATCACGGTCGTCGTGGGCGACTTCGAGATCTTCCCCGGCGTCTCGAGCAGCTCGCCCTGCTCGCCGACCTCGATGACGGTCTGGAACATCAGCCCGCACTTCTCTTCGAGGCTGAGCCGCCCGAGCAGGTCTTCGGTGCGCGTGTCGACGTCGAGGCGCGGATCCTCGTAGGGGTCCATCACGCCGTTGCCGTTCAAGTCGCGAAAGCGTGTGCCGTCGGGAGCGGTGTGGAATCGGGGGGAGGTCATCGGGTCCTTTCGGATCGGGATCGGAGGCGTCACTTGAGACCGGTCGAGGCGATGCCCTGGATGAAGTAGCGCTGCAAGAAGACGAACAGCGCGATGATCGGGGCGATGACCAGCACCGATCCGGCCAGCAAGAGGCCGTAGTCGGTCGCGTTCTGACCGGTCGAGTACAACGACAGGGCGACGGGCAGGGTGTACTTGTCCTGGGTCTGCGCCGCGACCAGGGGCCACAAGAAGTTGTTCCACGAGGCCAGGAACGTCAGGATGCCGAGCGTCGCCAACGGCGGCCCGCACAGGGGCATGACGATGCGCGCGAAGATCCGCAGCTCGCCCGCTCCGTCGATGCGCGCGGCCTCGAGCAGGGGATCGGGGATGCCGAGCATGAACTGCCGCATCAGGAACACCCCGAGAGGGGTCGTGACGAAGGGCAGGATCAGAGCGGCGTAGCTGTCGACGAGGCCGAGCGATGACACCATCACGAACAGCGGGACGAACGTGACCACGCCCGGGACCATGAGCGTCACCATCACGACGACGAACAGAGCGCGTTTCCCCGGGAAGTCCATCTTCGCCAGGGCGTACCCCACCATCGAGCAGAACACCAGGTTCCCGGCGACGGTCAGCACCGCGACGAGCACGCTGTTGCCGAAGAACTGGCCGAAGTCCAGCCGGCCGAACCACGCGGCGAAGTTGTCGCCGGTGAGCTCTTGCGGCCACCAGGTCGGGGGCCGCTGCAGGATCTCGCGCTGGGTCTTGACCGATCCGAGCAGCATCCATACGAACGGCACGATCCACACGATCACGCCGACGACGAGCACGGTCGTCGTCAGAGTGCGTCCGGGAGTGGGGCGTTCGCGGGAACCACGACGCGGAGGAGGCGCGAGCGGCGTCGCGGTTCCGGGGGCGGTGAGGGTCATGTCGTGTCCTCCGGTCAGTCCCGCGAGCGCAGCAGCCGGAACTGCACCAGGCTGAGCAGCGCGATCGCGAGGAACAGCAGATAGCTGGCCGCCGAGGCGGTGCCGTACTGCCCGAACCCGAACTGCTTGAACGTGTAATAGGCGACCGAGAGGGTCGAGTCGAGGGGGCCGCCCTGCGTCATCACGAAGGCCTCTTCGAAGAACTGCAGGAAGCCGACCGAGATCAGCACCGCACCGAGCAGCAGCGTGGGACGCAGCAGGGGAAGGGTCACCGACACCAGGCGGCGCCATGACGAGGCGCCGTCCATGACGGCCGCCTCTCGCACCTCGGCGGGGATCGCCTGCAGACCGGCCAAGAAGATCACCATCAGCGTGCCGACGTTGCGCCAGACCGCCATCGCGATCAGCGACGGCAGCGCGGTGCGGGTGTCGTTCAGCCAGTCCGGCCCCTGCACGCCCACCAGAGCGAGGGCCGAGTTCACGAGACCGTCCGGCTGCAGGATGTAGCGCCACACGACGGCGACGGCCACGATGCTGGTCACGACGGGCGCATAGAACCCCACGCGCAGGACGGCGACGAGCCGGCCGTTGCTCGCGTTGAGGGCCAGGGCGAGCGCCAGGGCCAGCGCCATCGTGAGGGGGATGCCGACCACCACGAACGTCGCCGTCACGCCGAGAGCCGTGAGGAACACGGGGTCGCCGAGCACCTTGGCGTACTGCGCGAGGCCGACGACGTCGACCGAGAACGGCGAGCGGATGTCGGTGGCGCGGAAGTCGGTGAACGACATGGCGAACGAGCCGACGATCGGCACGACCATGAAGACGGCGAACACCGCGACGAACGGCAGGGCGAACCCCCACGCCACCCAGCCCTGATGACGACGTCGACGGGAGCGCCCGCCGGCGCCGACGCGGCCGGGAGACGCGCGGACCCCCGCCGCGTCCAGAACGGACTGCGTCATGGTCTCAGCCCAGGCCGAGCGAGTCGGCTGTCTTCTGCAGGTCGCGCAGGCCGTCGGCCGGCGTGATCTGGCCGAGCCTGATCTTCTCGAGCATCGCGTCACCCGCCGCCGAGACCTGCACCCAGGTGGTCGTCGCCGGAACCGACTGGGCCGTCTCGAGCTGGGTGCCGAACGCGGCCAGCGTCGCCTGCGACGACAGCGCGTCGCTCCTCCACGCCTGCTGCACCGCGGGCAGGTCACCGGTTGCCGCGTACCACGACGACTGCGTGTCGGGCTGCGTCAGCCACTGCGCCAGCCTCCACGCGGTCGCCGCATTCTGCGAGTCCTTGAACACGACCAGGTTCGAGCCCCCGCTGAACGAGACCGACGACTCCTTCTTCGGAAGCACCGCCGTGGCGAACTTGCTCGAGAACCCCGCCCCGCCGAGCTTCTCGAGCTGGCCGATCAGGAACGGCCCGTCGATCAGCATGGGCGTGGCCCCCGAGACGAAGTCGGCCACCTCCGCCCCCGCCGAGCGATCGGCTGCCGGGTTCGCGATCCCGTCTGCGAAGAAGCCCTGGTAGTACTGGTACGCCTGCGTCATCTGCGGAGTGTCGAGGGTCCACGTCGAGCCGTCCTCGAGCTGAGCCCCGTTCGACCACGGCATCCACAGCGTCCCCTGGAACGAGTCGTTGCCGCCGGGAAAACGGATTCCGTACTCCGCGCCCGCCTTGGTCTTCATATCGGATGCCATCTGCTTCAGTTCGTCCCACGTCGACGGCGCGCTCTTCCACCCGGCCTCGGCCGCGAGGTCGGTGCGGTAGTAGAGGACGCGGGTGTCGACGTACCACGGCACACCGGCCGCACGATCGCCGAGCTTCGTGGACGCCAACGCCCCCGGGAACGCCCCGTCCGTCGACACATCGGTCGGCACCGTCTGGAACGCATCGCCGAAGTCGGCCATCCACGTCGAGCCGACCATCGCGATGTCGGGGGTGTTGCCGCCGGCGATCGCGGTCTGGAACTTGCTGTACGCGGCATCCCATGGCACCGGCGTCACGTCGACCTTCACGCCGGGGTTCGCCTCTTCGAACGTCTTCACGAACGCGGGCAGTGCCTCGCCCTCCGCACCCATGGCCCACATCGTGACCGTGCCCGTGGCCTTCGCGTCGCCGAGCGTGGACGCCTCCGCAGCCGGGCCGGCATCGGAGGTGCGGCCGCATCCCGCCAGCGCGACGGCCAACGCGGCGACAGCGGCGACGGCACTCCATCGTGACTTCTTCATCGTGTTCCTCCTCGAACGCGCACCCGACTCCGGGCTGACGCCGCCAGTTTAAGCGCATAACCTTTGCGACCGCCAGCCCGCGTTCGCGAGAAAGTCCACAGCCGGCGAGGCCCGCGCGTGATGCGGACGTGAATCGCACACGGCAGGCGGCACGGCCGTCCCGTGCACACCGGCACCGGGACTTCGCTTGGTCTGTGCGCGGGGCTGCACGCCAAGCAGGCGGGTGCGGGGCGCGACTAGGGGTCTGCTCGCACGACCAGAACCAGGGCAGACAGTCCGGGTGCCCGCGGCGGCGAAAACACCCCGGCCAGAGCGATCGACCGCTACTCGGGGCGTGCGGAAAGAGCCACCGACGCAGAATGGATGCCCGGTTGTGGGGTGGTGGGGGAAACACGGAAAGGCCACCCAGCTTTGGGTGGCCTTTCCTGAAAGGAGTCCGGCGGTGTCCTACTCTCCCACAGGGTCCCCCCTGCAGTACCAT